>Ga0302347_1000011_pt1 | contig 534878 bp, 496 predicted proteins | sample PhyWR1_FD_202178 | JGI IMG/M metagenome (GOLD analysis project Ga0302347, IMG submission 202178) | Leaf surface microbial communities from wheat plants in UC Gill Tract Community Farm, Albany, California, United States - DLSL W.R1 (v2)... | ecosystem: Host-associated > Plants > Phyllosphere >... | reverse complement strand
CCCAGGATTACCGCGCCCAGTACCAGTTTAGTACGATTCATTATAAATATCCTCTAGATTGAGTTAATCTCCATGTAGCCTTACAAGTATTACACAAAGTTTTTTATGTTGAGAATAAATTTTTCCGATAATGCATTTAAAGTCGATCGTTCGCTCAAAGAAGCATCGAAAAAGGCGCTCGAGGCGAAAAAATGACGCTTCACATCAGAAATGTCTCATTAAAAAATCGCTACAAAAATAAAAACGAGTGATAATTTTTAATTTCAGCGTTCAAAAAGAGCGTGGCGGGAGAGAATATTTTGACGTAACGCGGCTAGCAGAAAAGTCATCTGTTTTTAATCCTGGTGCAACAAATTTATATTTTTGCCGCAGCGTTTATCTCCTGAATAATTCGCGTTGCTTGTCACTCTCTGGCAATAGGGTGAATTACCGGCAATAAAAAAAGCGCCCGCAGGCGCTTTTTTATCAGGCAGAAGTCGATGACTTACAGCACGTGTACAGAAGAGGTGTTGGTGGTGCCGCTGGACACTAATGCGCCAGAAACCATAACCACAACTTCACCTTTCTTCGCCAGACCGCTTGCCAGGGCTGCTTCTTTACCCAGACGATAGAAATCATCAGTCGAAGCAATCTCTTGAACCACAGTACAGACTACGCCTTTGCTCAGCTGAAGCTGACGTGCAGTCTGCTCATTGGTGGTCAGAGCCAGGATAGTGGCTTTAGGGAAGTATTTACGTACAGCTTTCGCTGATTTACCACCTTGAGTCGCGACAACAATCAGCGCTGACTCCAGTTTTTCTGCGGTTTCAACAGCACTGCGGCAAACGGCTTCGGTGATACGCAGTTTACGGTTATCAAAACTGCTATCAAGACGGCTATCCATCACGCGATCGGTACGATTACAGATAGTCGCCATGATGCTCACTGCTTCCAGAGGATATTTACCCTTAGCAGATTCGCCAGACAGCATAACGGCATCAGTACCATCGATAATGGCGTTAGCAACGTCGCCCGCTTCTGCACGAGTAGGACGTGGGTTTTTGATCATGGAGTCGAGCATCTGGGTGGCAGTGATAACCACTTTACGTGCGCGAACACATTTTTCGATCATCATTTTCTGAGCGAAGATAACTTCTTCAACCGGGATTTCAACACCCAGATCACCACGAGCAACCATGATGCCGTCAGAGGCTTCAAGGATTTCGTCGAAGTTGTTCAGGCCTTCCTGGTTTTCAATTTTGGAGATAATGTGAATATTCTCTCCGCCATGTGCTTTCAGGAACTCACGGATTTCGACAACGTCTGAACGCTTACGGATGAAGGACGCTGCAACAAAGTCAACACCTTGCTCACAACCGAAGATCAAATCTTGTTTATCTTTCTCAGCCAGTGCAGGCAGGGCAATAGAAACGCCTGGCAGGTTAACGCCTTTGTTTTCGCCGAGGTCACCGTTATTCAGAACTTTACAGATAACGTTTTTACCTTCGATAGCGGTAACTTCCATACCAATCAAACCATCGTCGACCAGTACAGTATTGCCCACGCTCAGGTCATTGGTGAAACCTTCGTAGGTGACAGCAACGATATCACTGTTACCGACGACTGTTTTGTCGGTAGTGAAGGTAAAGGTTTGTCCCGCTTTCAGAGCAACATCGTTACCGCCTTCCAGTTTAATGGTACGGATTTCCGGACCTTTGGTATCCAGCAGGATAGCGGCAGGCATACCGGTATTGGCAACAACGTTACGCAGGTTTTTAATACGCTGACCATGTTCAGCATAATCACCATGAGAGAAGTTTAAACGCATCACGTTCATGCCAGCTTCCAGCATTTTGCTCAGCATTTCTTCAGATTCAGTTTTTGGACCGATAGTACAAACAATTTTAGTTTTTTTCATAATAAGCTTATCTACAAGTTGAGGAGGATTGTTAAATTTTGATCTCGGCGATGCTGACTGCCGAAACTTAAAAGAATATGGGTGTTGCGCAAGGCGAACCTGTTAAGGATAGGTGACAGAAAAGAAGCGTGCAGAAGAAAATGTGCTAGAGGTTCAGCGGATGATAATAGGAACAATTTTTTTTGTTTTAAGAAGGAGTTCAATGTGCTGAAACCTTTCAAGTTAAGAACGCGCACATTATAAAGATTTCTGGCTATGAAAGGAATGAAAAACGGCGATCGCGCAAAGAAATAAGCACTTTATTTACCTGAAAGATCAGCAGATAGTTCTATTTTGAGTAATTGATCACAAATTCGAGCAAAAAAGTATCATACCTGCGGCGCAACCTTGTCATTATCACGACTTTTATTGCGCGTGAGCGACAGGCATCATTTTTATAAGGCCATTATGCTGGAAATTAAAAAATCGATAATCAATTAAAAGCATTGAATGCTTGAGTGGGATTTTATTTTCAGGGAAGTGAAACAGAAGAGAGATTCATTTAACTGATGTTAAATGGTGCGTCCGAGTGGACTCGAACCACCGACCCCCACCATGTCAAGGTGGTGCTCTAACCAACTGAGCTACGGACGCACTGTAGAGATAATGGTGCGTTCAATTGGACTCGAACCAACGACCCCCACCATGTCAAGGTGGTGCTCTAACCAACTGAGCTATGAACGCAATGTGTCTGTGTGACAACGGGGACGAATATTAACGGCACTGTTGCAGGCTTGCAAGGAGAAAAACACAAATTTATGGACTATTTCAATCAACTGTCGAGACTCTGTGCAGAATGCTGATAAAACAACCGTTTGAATGAACGAAAATCCTGATTCGGGCCTGTTTATTCAGACCTGAATCAGGAAAGGCTCATTGCTAGCGAGCGGCACGCTGTAAAATCAGTGCGGCTGGCTGACGTTGTAACCAGCGCACGCGAAGCATCATCATAACCGCTGCCGCAGTCAGGCCGATAATAAAGCCTATCCAGAAGCCTGCAGGACCCATTCTTTCCACCACCAGGTCGGTCAGCGCGAGAATATAGCCACAAGGCAGGCCAAGCACCCAGTAAGCGGTGAACGTAATATAGAAGATAGCGCGGGTATCTTTATATCCCCGTAAAATACCACTGCCGACAACCTGAACCGAGTCCGAAATCTGATAAATCGCCGCCAGCAGCATCAGATGCGTGGCCAGCGTAATAACCGCAGGGTCACTGTTATAGAGCAGAGCGATAGGTTCACGGAAGGTGATGGTAAACAGCGCCGTCAGCATCGCCATACAAATACCGACGGCAATCCCTGTTCTGGTGGCTACCTGAGCGCGTTCGGTAGAGCCTTGTCCGAGATAGAAACCAACGCGAATGGTCACTGAAACGGCCAGTGATAGAGGTAAGACAAACATCAATGAACTGAAGTTGAGTGCTATCTGATGGCCGGCAACATCGACAATGCCTAACGGGGACACCAGCAGGGCCACCACAGCAAAGAGCGTGACCTCAAAGAACAGGGCCAGGGCGATGGGTAATCCTATCTGCGTCAGGCGCTTAATCACTGACCAGTCAGGTTTACTGAACGCAATGGGATTTTTAATATCGCGCATTGAACCGGCTCTTTTAATATAAGAGAGCATACAAAAGAACATCGCCCAGTACACCACAATGGACGCTACAGCACAGCCAACGCCCCCTAATTCAGGCAGTCCAAAATGGCCGTAAATAAAAATGTAGTTAATGGGAATATTGATTAACAGACCGATAAAACCCACCACCATACCGGGTTTAGTTTTCGAGAGGCCTTCACACTGGTTACGTCCCACTTGATAGAACAGATAGCCCGGCACGCCCCAAAGCAAAACGCGCAGATAGAGAACGGCTTTGTCGGCGAGTTCCGGATCGACATTATCCATCGCATGAATAATATAACCGGCATTCCAGAGCACCATCATAACCAGCACGGAAACAAAACCTGCCAGCCAGAAACCCTGGCCAACCTGATGGGCAATACGGTGACGTCGCCCGGAGCCATTAAGTTGCGCAATCGTCGGGGTCAGTGCCAGTAACAGGCCATGACCAAAGAGAATAGACGGAAACCAAATCGAGGTACCAATCGCTACAGCGGCCATATCTGTGGCACTGTATCCTCCGGCCATAACAGTATCGACGAAGCCCATAGAGGTGAGTGCGACTTGCGCAATAATCACGGGAATAGCCAGAGTAAGAAGCTGCCGTGCTTCAATAAAATACTTCTGCATTAGAGATACCTGATTATACCCGCCATACTTCAAGTTGCCAGATAGTTGCTGGCGTTCAGAAAACTCGAATTATTTAGGGTAGATACCGTTCATAAATATAATTACCTGATGAAACTATGCCGTTAGGCTTGCAAGTAAATTGAATTATTCAGGGTATCTATTAGAAACTGAAAAAGCCGCAATACATTGCGACTAAAGGATAAGCTGATACTTAATCGGGTCTATACCCGTCATACTTCAAGTTGCTTGGGTGTTGCTTTCGTTAATTCTGCCGAATCACATAGTTTATCTATGCTCATCGACAGAATTAACTCAGCGCCTACAAGCAACTCGAATTATTTTGGGTCTATTGTAGCGAGAGTTTATTTATAAACCAGTGAAAATTAAGTCGTAACGGATGATTGCTGGCACGCTTTTTTTTCAACTGATAAAGTGTGTCAATAGTAAGATATTTTTATACCCTAGGGTATACCGTCATACTTCAAGTTGCCTGGGTGTTGCTGGCGTTCAGACAACTTGAATTATTTAGGGCCTATTGCGAGAGTCTCGGATACATCGTCAGGAGTTTATGCATGTTTACAGGTATTGTGCAGGGTACCGCTTCCCTGGTATCTATTGAGGAAAAATCTAATTTCCGCACCCATGTTGTTGAGTTACCAGAAGCGTTACTGCCTGGTCTGGAAACCGGTGCTTCCGTTGCCCATAACGGTTGCTGTCTGACGGTTACGGCTATCGAGGGCAACAGAGTCAGTTTTGACTTAATTAAAGAAACCCTCCGTATTACCAATTTAGGTGAATTAGCCGTTGGCAGTGTCGTTAACATTGAGCGTGCTGCGAAATTTAATGATGAGATTGGCGGACATTTAATGTCCGGGCATATTGCGACAACCGCAGAAGTTGCGAAAATTTTAACCTCAGAAAATAACCGTCAGATTTGGTTCAAAGTTCAGGACCAGTCGCTGATGAAATATATTCTGCATAAAGGTTTTATTGGTATTGATGGTATTAGCCTGACGGTAGGCGAGGTGACGGCTACGCGTTTTTGCGTACATCTGATACCAGAGACGCTCGAACGTACTACCCTTGGCAAAAAGAAACTGGGTCAGCGCGTTAATATTGAGATTGATCCACAGACCCAGGCCATTGTCGATACGGTGGAACGCGTGCTGGCAAGCCGGGCAGTAAAACTGCCAGGAACGGTAGCCGAGGACGAGTAAGCCTCAGTGCACTGAATATTGAACTGGCATGTTGGTCTGGTTAGTCAGACCAACATGCATTCGTCAGAAACCCGATTGCCCCTTCAACTCAATAGCGTCGAGTGGTTAGCGAGCGACGCGGAGTCCATTATCAGCACCCCTGCTAAAGACAATCTGCCAGAGCTGAATATCTCGGGCCCGGAAAGCGCCAGCACAAGCCTTGAGATAATAGTTAAACATACGGTAGAAACGTTCCCCGTACCGCTGACTGATCTCAGGCCAGGTGTCATGAAAACGTTCAGCCCAGGCCATCAGGGTTTTGTCATAATCGGCACCAAAATTATGCCAGTCTTCCATCACAAAATGTGGTTCACTCGCTGCTGCAATCTGACAGACGGAGGGTAATCGACCATTAGGGAAAATATATTTATTAATCCATGGGTCGACTTTATCGTGGGATTGATTTGACCCAATACTGTGCAACAAGAAAAGACCCTCGGGTTTTAGATTACGGTCCACCACATCAAAATAGGTGGCGTAATTTTTGGGCCCGACATGCTCAAACATCCCCACCGAGACGATGCGGTCGAACTGTTCATGAAGATCCCGATAATCCTGAAGCAGGATAGTGACATCCAGCCCCTCGCAACGCTGTTGAGCCATTTTTTGTTGTTCAGCTGAAATCGTGACGCCAAAAACAGACACCCCATAATGACGTGCTGCAAACTCCGCCAGACCTCCCCAGCCACAGCCAATATCCAGCAGTTTCATACCGGGTTTGAGTTGTAGTTTTTCGCAGATAAGTTTGAGTTTGGCCTGTTGTGCTTCGGACAAGGTCGTGGCATCTTTCCAGTAGCCACAAGAATATTGCATCTGCTCATCCAGCATGCGCTCGAATAAGTCATTACCGAGGTCGTAGTGCTCTTTACCGACGATCCATGCGCGCTTTTTAGACTGTAGATTCACTAATTTTGCGGCAGCAATACGCAGAGTATCCTTTAGATGGTGGGGGAGTTGGTGTTCAAGGCCTGCGTTGATGGCTCGGGTAAAAAAAATATCTAACCGCTCACAGTCCCACCAGCCATCCATATAACTTTCGCCAAGTCCGATAGAGCCTTCTTGCAGCACACGCTTAAAAAAATCGGGGTTGTGTACCTGAATATCGAAAGGGTTTGGGCCATTAACGCTAATGCCTGCTCGTCCCAGCATTTCATGGACGATGCGATACCACTCGTTATCTGGTAAATTTTCTTCTATACACGATGAACTCATAGCTTCTCCATCACCCATTGTGATCAAAACACCAGATATACCCTTCATACTTCAAGTTGCCTGGTCGTTGCTGGCGTTCAGTCAGCCGAATCACATAGTCTATCTATGCTCATCGACTGCCTTCTCTTTGCGCCTACAAGCAACTCGAATTATTTTGGGTATACTCGTCATTATTCTGGTGGTTGTGAGAAATTTCACGGATGCCCCGTGAGTCTGAATCCTGTATTAAAAAAAGGAGAGAGGTCTCCTCAGAGGGCATCAATAAAGTTAAATCGTATTATTGATTCTAGAGTCAGAATCAGAATTGATAATAATTTTTATCAAAACTGATTCATATTTTGCAAGATGATTATGCATCTTTGTCGGGGGGAGGCATTGTTAATCCGTGCTGGATAGCAGGGTATTCCTTTTTTCACTGGTGCTGGTACGGTACTGCAACAGATAGCCTAAAGCCGCGAAGAGAATAGTGGCGAGCATGACCACTGTGGTGGTCAGCAGCGGCGTAGCGATAAGCCATGAAACCACCAGGCTTGCGAGGAAACAGAGTCCGAGCTGTAAGGTATTCTGCAAAGCCGCTGCTTTACCGCTGGCATGGGAAAATGGCAGTAACGCCGAAGAGACGACTATCGGATAAATAGCGCCATTTACCATCGCCATAATACAAAACGGTATCAGGACTAGCGTTAACGTAGCATGGCCACTGATGGCTACACCCCAGGTTGCTGCAGTGCTCAATGCATAAACTATCAGTAACCAAGGGAGTAATGTTTCACCTCGAAATTTTTGCAACGCACTGCGACAGCCATATCCGCCGATTAAAAACGCAATCGTCTGAGGCATATAACTTAAACCAATAGCGGCAGCACCGTAGCCCATTTCGCTGATAATAAAGGGAGAACCGGTTAACCAGGCGAAAAAGCTGGCTGAACAGGCGGCGTAAATCAACACATTGCCACTGTAGGTACGAGACTTGAGCAAAGAGAGGAAACTGACTTTTTTCTCACCCGCAGGACGAGGTTTAGCGGGCTGCGGTTTTAAACGCAATGCCGGGATCATGAGTATCAGTGTGATACCAAACAATACCGCAAAGATAGCCTGCCACTCATAATGGTTAAGTAACCAGCTACCCAGTAAAGGTGCCAGAGCAGGAGAAAGGCCAACCAGTGGCATTATCGTGGCGAAGATACGGCTGGCACGATGCGCGGGATAATGGTCGGTCACCAGGGCCTGCCAGCTGACGGCTGCCGAGCAGACACCCACCGCCTGAATAAAGCGCAGAACCAGAAGCTGAGTGACATTTTCAACCCACAACATCCCGAGGCAGCTGACGGCAAAGATACTTAAACCTATCAACAATACGCATTTGCGGCCGTATTTATCGGATAGCGGACCCCATGCCAGTTGGGCAAAAGCAAAGCCCGCAAGGAACAGACTCAGGCTGGCACTGATAGCCGACGCATCGCTGCCTAAATCTTGCTGAATAGCAGGGAAGGCGGGTAAATACATGTCTGTTGCCAGGAAGCCAAGAACACTCAGGCCTATCAGCCAGATAAGAAATCCCTTTGACGGTTGCATATTTTTCTCTTGTTATATGAGCAGATGAATGAGTCAGAAGTCTACGGAGTGGAAATATTGTTGTGAAACGGTAATATTTGCTTATTGCATTCAAAAATTTTGCAGGCAAACATATGTGGTCTGAATATTCTCTGGAAGTTGTTGATTCGGTAGCCCGTAATGGTAGCTTCAGCGCGGCGGCGCAGGAGCTTCATCGCGTTCCCTCGGCTATCAGTTATACCGTTCGTCAACTGGAGGAATGGCTCGCCGTTCCTCTGTTTGAACGCCGACATCGTGATGTTGAACTTACGGCTGCCGGCGTCTTTTTTTTAAAAGAAGGACGATTTGTTATCAAAAAAATGCTGGTAACCCGCCAGCAATGCCAGCAGATAGCGAATGGCTGGCGTGGACATCTGGCGATTGCGGTCGATAATATTGTCAAACCGCACCGTATTCGACAGCTTGTCATTGATTTCTATCGTCATTTTCCCGATGTTGAACTGCACGTAAGCCGCGAGGTGTTTAACGGTGTCTGGGATGCGCTGGCCGATGGTCGGGTCGAACTGGCGATTGGGGCAACTCAGGCGGTTCCGGTGGGTGGGCGTTACGGGTTTCGTGATATGGGGGCCTTAAGCTGGCTATGTGTGGTCTCAGCAACGCATCCTCTGGCGCAATCCCACGATGGGCCGATGAGTGATGAAGTCTTGCGTGACTGGCCTTCATTGATGCTGGAAGATACCTCTCGTTCATTACCGAAACGCACCACCTGGCTGCTGGATAACCAGCGTCGGCTGGTGGTTCCTGACTGGGCTTCCGCGGTTGATTGCCTGAATGCGGGGCTCGGTATCGGAATGATCCCCTCTCATATCGCTAATCCATGGCTGGAAAAAGGCTGCCTGAAAGTGCTGGAGTTAGAAAATCCTTTCCCGGACGCAGCCTGCTGTCTGACCTGGCGCCAGGACGATCAGTCTCCGGCATTAAAGTGGTTACTGGATTATTTAGGCGACAGTGACACCATGAATCAGGAGTGGTTACAGGAGTCAGATACGGTGTTCTGACCCCTGTCGGACTAGCGACGGTAATCGATATAGGGACCGTCAGCTACTGAGCGTCGTTCAACAATTCGCGGGTGAACTTCGATAGTCTTGGACTCTTCCCGTTTATTGATAATACGGTCGAGCAGCATATTTAACGCGGTTTCCCCGAGGCGTTCTTTTGGCTGATGCACGGTGGTTAATGCCGGTGAAAAATAGCGTGAGTTTCTGATATTGTCATAACCGATGATCGAGATGTCCTGTGGAACACGGAGTCCCATCTCATCAGCAGCGCAAATAGCGCCCATCGCCATCACATCGCCACCGCAAAATACCGCGGTAGGGCGTTGTGCTTGATTCAATAGCTGCTGCATGGCGCGATAACCCGACTCAGGTTCAAAGTCACCCTGAACAATCCAGTTAGCCGGGATAGCCAGATTAGCCTCTTCCAGCGCCTTCATAAAACCGGCATGACGACCGCCACCGGTATTACGCTCCAGTAAACCTGGAATAGCAGCAATATCACGATGACCGCGTTCAATCAGATAACGCCCGACCAGGTAGCCGCCGTGGAATGCATTATCAATCACGGAGTCAGTGAAGTCCGCGCGAGACTCACCCCAGTCCATCACTACCATTGGAATATTGCGGTACTCTTCCAGGGTGGCCAGCAAATCGTCCGGGTACTCTGAACACATTACCAGCAGTCCGTCGACACGCTTTTGTGCCATCATCGACAGATAGGCTTTTTGCTTTTCGAAGTTGTTGTGCGCATTACCGAGAATTAAGGTATAGCCTTTAGTAAAGCAGTGATTCTCAACCGCCTCGATGATTTCAGCAAAATAGGGCGCCTCACTCGAGGTTGCCAGCAGGCCAATCGTTTTGGTGTGGTTGACCTTCAGGCTGCGTGCTACGGCGCTAGGCGAGTAGTGCAGCTCTTTAATCGCTGCCCAAACCGCATTACGCGTCTCCTCTGCCACAAATCGTGTCTTGTTAATGACATGTGACACAGTGGTAGTGGAAACGTTTGCGCGCTTCGCTACGTCTTTAATTGTTGCCATTAAATGTCACTCCAGACCATATTGAAACCTCCTGAGGTAAACGATTGCCTTCGCCAGTTCCCGCTATTTTCATCAAACGGGGGCTGTCGGAATACGATATCGGATGGGGAAGGCATACTGCCAGATACCGGGAAATAAAGTAGCAGAGGATTTTGGCCGATTCTGATAAAAAGTGAAAGCAGAAAAAAGCTGTTATTCTCAGAGATAACATGATTTTTTCACGCAATTGTGGGAAAATCATTCAAGCCCTATGTTTTATAAGGTCATAAAAGGAGAGTAGTGATGAGTACCGACCTGAAATTATCTCTGACGACGACAGCTGTTGCATTAGTTCTGATTGTTATTGCGAGCTTCATCGCGATACTGCATTAATCAGCTGAGGGGCCAGAATATCTGTCCCCTCAACTTTGTCTGTGATTCATCGTTTAGCGCAGGGTTTTTGCCGTCATCACTCGACGAGCGCCAACGTAATGGCGTTGCCAGTAGTCTTCACTCAGCGAGGTAATTTGTATATCACGGCCACTGCGAGGTGACTGAATAAACTTCCCGTTGCCAACATAAACACCAACATGATCAGCGGTGCCTCGACCCTGAATGCGGAAAAACACCAAGTCCCCACGTTCAAGTTCGCTACGGTTAATTCTGGCCGCATCCTCAAGATGATACATCTCGTTAGCGGTACGTGGGATTTGGAAATTCACCAGGTCTTTATAAGCGTAATAAACCAGGCCGCTACAGTCGAAGCCCGTCATCGGAGAGGTGCCTCCCCAGCGATAAGGTTTACCTAACTGCCCCATTAATTTATTCATCGCCGTCTTTTGTGCTTTCTGTACCCGAACTTTATGGGCTTGCGCCAGTGTCTGATTTTTGACAGGTGCAGATGCGCAGGCTATTTTCTGGCCTTTTTTATTGACGCATTTAGCTGTTCGGGCAGTCGTTTTAATTTTTGACGCTGAAGTGACCTTTGCCGTGGTTTTTTTATTCACTGAACGTGATTGCTTGGTGGTTTTCGCGGCAGGCTGAGATTTGTTGATTGAGCGGGTTTTGTTGGTACTGGTACTCGCTTGGCGGTGCTGTTTTTTAGGTGGAGTTGTTTTGCTATTGTGTTGCCGGTTTTTCTCTTTATTTTTTTTAACGGTACTGGCTGATGAACTCTGTGTCAGCTCAGTGGTTCGGGTTTGCTGAGAAGCCTGAGTTACCGGTGTCCAGGATAAAGCCAATAGCAGAGTGCAGAGAGTTAGAGAACGTATTTTTATCCGTGCCACTCGTCAATCCTCTGATAAAAGAAAACATGATGACCAGCATCATGCGCGGCCTAGCTCCGTCATACTGCAAATTGCCCGAGTGTCAGTGTAGTGAGATTTGTCGAGTTACAGCGTTATCTGTACTGACAGTTTTTTCACTCAGCGCCTGCAAGCGATGCGAATGATTGAAGGTAGATATTAGCGAAAGTCGTTATTCATTATTCTGTATTAGCGAAACGCGTTAATTCTAATGCATAAACGCCATTTATGTTAATAGCAATAATTGATGAAAACCGCATAATGTTATCTACCGCTAAAAATTTAAACAATCAGGGCTGCTCTCCTTGGGGTTATGGTGGATTACAGGCCTGATTAATCGGGTTTTGCTGAATAATTCATCAGCGATAATACCGCGCTCTAAAACCACATAAAAAATGTTGTTTTCTGGTATGGACTCTAATGGATACAATGGGCAGCTAGAGTTGTATAAAAAGTCTGAGGAAGCATAACAATGAGCACATTAGAAAAAATTCAACGCCAGATTGCAGAGAACCCAATTCTTCTCTACATGAAAGGTTCTCCAAAATTACCAAGCTGCGGTTTTTCCGCCCAAGCGGTACAGGCTCTTTCAGGTTGTGGCGAGCGTTTTGCCTATGTTGATATTTTGCAGAATCCGGATATTCGTGCCGAGTTGCCAAAGTATGCTAACTGGCCGACGTTCCCACAGCTGTGGGTTGATGGTGAGCTGGTAGGTGGATGCGATATCATTATTGAAATGTATCAACGCGGTGAGTTACAAAGCCTTATTAAAGAAACCGCAGCGAAATATCCAGCGCCTGAAGCAGATGCTTGATTTAGCGAATCAGACTGAATAACTCAGTCTGTTCGTTTCTGACCGGTTTTAAAAACCGGTCAGCCCTTCCTCTCACCCTACAGCGCGAATTAACGGCGCCAGACTTAGTCGTTAGCGGATTCTGATGCTTCCGGTATGGCTAATGGCCAGCCACCTAAACGTTTCCAGCGATTGACTATCTCACAAAATAACAGCGCGGTTTGCTCGGTGTCATAAAGGGCAGAGTGAGCCTGTGAGTTGTCAAAATTTAACCCAGCTGCGTTACAGGCCTTGGCCAGAACAGTTTGCCCAAGAGCAAGCCCGCTCAGTGCAGCGGTATCGAAGGTGACAAAAGGATGAAACGGGTTACGTTTTAATGATGCCCGCTCAGCGGCGGCCATAGTAAAACCGTGATCAAAAGTTGCGTTATGCGCCACCATAATGGCACGGCTACATTCGGTCTCTTTCATGCCTTTACGCACTGCCTTAAAGATAGCATGTAAGGCTTCATATTCACTGACAGCGCCGCGCAGTGGATTGCTTGGATCAATACCATTAAAGGCGAGGGCTTCGGGTTGCAGATTCGCACCTTCAAAGGGCTCAACATGAAAATGCAACGTCTCATCAGGTAGCAACCAACCATCTTGATCCATCTTCAGCGTGATAGCGGCTATTTCCAGTAACGCATCCGTTTTGGCATGAAAGCCTGCGGTTTCAACATCAATGACCACCGGGTAAAAACCACGAAAACGTTCGCACAAGCTATGCAATTGCGTGTTGTCTGACATTTGATTCTCTTAAGACGGGGGAAAATACAAGGCGCATTATGACAAATTTTAGCGAGGGATGCAGTACTGGACGTAGGATACGTCCAGTAATCTAAATCAGTGGCCTAAACCTTTACCTGCATCTTTTTCTTCGATCAGCTCAATTTTATAGCCGTCGGGATCTTCAACAAAAGCGATGACGGTAGTGCCGCCCTTAACCGGACCCGCTTCACGGGTCACATTTCCGCCATTGTTACGGATGCGATCGCAGGCTTCTGCCGCATTATCAACGCTCAGCGCAATGTGACCATAAGCGTTACCCAAATCATAACTGTCGACACCCCAGTTATAAGTCAGTTCGAGAACCGCACCTTCGCTTTCCAGGCAGTATCCGACAAAAGCGAGAGTGTATTTATATTCAGTGTTCTCACTGGTACGCAGTAAGCTCATACCCAGTACTTTGGTATAAAAGTCGATTGAACGTTGTAAATCACCAACACGTAGCATGGTATGGAGTAGGCGCATATTGTCCTCATAAAATGAAATAGAGCATTACAAGATATGCTGAGTATAGCGGCGATTGTACGCCGCTATCAATGGATGACTGTTATTCAGACCATGCAGGGTAGTCAGTATAGCCTTCAACGCCACCGCCGTAGAAGAACTCGGGACGCTGTTCATTGAGTGGGTGACTGTGCTGGAAACGTTCAACCAGGTCAGGGTTGGCAATGTAGTCGCGACCAAAGGCCGCTGCGTCGATCAGCCCTTTATCAATTAATGATTCGGCTTTCTCAAAAGTATACGCGCCGGCACCAATAATGATCCCTTTAAACTGCTCGCGTACCTTCTGACGGAATTCTTCCGTATAGGGTAAGCCGCCCGCCCAGTCCGACTCAGACAGATGGATATAAGCAATTCCACGCTTATTCAACTCACCAATCAGATACAGAGCGTCCTCTTCTTCATTGTCACCGTTATCGACGTTCTGGAAACTCCCGACAGGCGAGAGGCGAATACCAATACGTGATGGGCCCCATTCGTCGCTAACCGCATCAACCACTTCCAGCAGCAGACGGGCGCGATTTTCACGACTACCGCCATACTCATCGGTGCGCTGATTTGCCGAAGCAGACAGGAATTGATGCAGAAGATAGCCATGCGCACCATGGAGTTCAAGCAGGTCAAAACCGGCTTCACGCGCGCTGGCTGCCGCATGACGAAAATCAGCGACAATACCCGGGATCTCAGCTAATTCCAGCGCACGGGGAAGGGAAGTATCGACCCGAATCGCCTGACCGTTTTCATCACGCAATGACGTTCTGGTTTCGGCACTCAGCGCTGAAGGGGCGACGGGCGCTTGCTGATCGGGTTGAATACTGTAGTGAGAAATACGCCCGGTGTGCCACAGCTGGACAGCAATATGTCCGCTCTGCTGGTGCACGGCATCAGTAATTTTTTTCCAGACAGCTATTTGCTCTTCAGTATGCAGACCCGGTGCCCCGGCATAGCCTTTGGACTGGAAAGAAATTTGCGTTGCTTCAGTGATGATAAGGCCAGAGCTGGCACGTTGCTGATAGTAATCGGCCATTAATTCTGTCGGAATATCACCGGGCTCTATGCTACGCAGACGAGTCAGTGGTGCCATAAAAATACGGTTAGCTACAGTAACTTCGCCAACTTTCAGCGGGGTAAAAATTTTTGCAGTGGACATATATGCCTCTAATAGACCGGTCGACTAGTTCCGTGATAAATAAAATACCTGTCAGCTGACAGGTACAACAAGAATACTTTTAATATGTGTCAGAGCATTTTCTAATGGCGCAGGGTTGCGGGATAATTTCGCCTGTAAGCCAGCGCCGAGCCATAACACATAGAGTAATTGCGCCAGAACGGCGGTCTCACCGTCAAAACTGACCTTGCTCTCCTGACGGATTTGCTCAAGTGAGTCAGTCAGTATCGCTATGACTCTGGTTGCGCCGCTGTTCAGTGCGGCTCGCATATCTTCCGAAAGATCGCAAACTTCAGCTGACAGTTTCAGCCCCAGGCAATGGGTCAGGTGCCCACAAGCCAGAAATTCAGACAACGCGTTCTGATACCAGCCCAGTAAGCGTTCAGCATGAAGACCTTGCGGGGCATGCAGCTGTTCACTGAAGTGCTGAGTATATCGCTGATAGTAACGTTCCAGCATCGCCACGCCAAAGGCTTCTTTGGAGCGAAAATAATGGTAAAAAGAGCCTTTAGGGACTTCAGCGGTGCGGAGCAATTCACTCAAACCCATGCCAGTAAAACCCAGGGCCAGACAGAGTGTCTCGCCAGTTGCCAGCAGGTGCTCACGCGTATCATGTTCAGGGTGTCTGTTCATAGGTCCAATATAATAGACCAGTCGGTCTAATGCAAGGGGGAGAGGAGATGATTTTAAATCCCATAGCCTGATTTGTTAAGCAATAAGCCACGTCATTACGCTCTGAAATCCTGCTGGATTGAAGTTTATGTTTATCAGACAACCCGACATTATTGATATTTAGCACTTGCAAGTGGCTGATTATCAGACTTCAATTAACGTATCACAGCAGCTGAGGTCGATACGTGTCAGAGCAGCTTGAGTTTTTTCCACTTCAAAGCCCGTGCCGTGGCATCTGTCAGTCGGATGAGCGCGGTTTTTGTCGTGGCTGCTTTCGTAGCCGTGATGAGCGTTTTAACTGGCAGACACTGACGGATGCTCAAAAACAAGAGGTACTGCGACTGTGTCGTCTGCGTCTGCTGCGGAAACTCCGCACGGCAAAAGCGGCTTCCGGTGAAGAACCTGAACAGCCCTCCTTGTTTTAATCAGATAGTTTAGGATATACCCGTCATACTTCAAGTTGCTTGGGTGTTGCGCTCAATAATCCTGCTGAATCATAGAGTTTATCTATGCTCATCACCAGAATTTACTCAGCGCCTACCAGCAACTCGAATTATTTTGGGTATAGATATTGATTCTGTTTTTTCTTAATAAGGCGATAACTTTATGGTACAGCGTATTAAAATAGCGCCTCAAGGGCCGGAATTTTCACGTCTGGTGATGGGATACTGGCGTTTGATGGAGTGGGGTATGAACGCCAGCCAGCTAGCCCGTTTCATCGAGGAGCATGTAGATCTGGGAATTACCACCGTCGATCATGCGGATATCTACGGCGGTTATCAGTGTGAAGCGGCTTTTGGTGACGCTTTACGGCAGGTCGGGCATTTACGCAGTAAAATGCAGATTGTCAGTAAATGTGGCATAGCCACGAGGGCCAAAGCTGAAAACAAGATTGGCCACTATATTACTGACTGTGATTACATTATTCGCAGCGCAGAGAATTCGCTGAACAATCTTGCGACTGACCATCTGGATTTATTGCTGATCCATCGTCCCGATCCGCTGATGGATGCAGATGACGTTGCGAATGCATTTATTCAGTTACACCAGAGCGGAAAAGTACTCCATTTTGGCGTCTCTAACTTTACCCCAGCGCAGTTCACATTGTTACAGTCCAGACTGCCCTTTACCCTGGCGACGAATCAGGTCGAGATCTCGCCGGTTCATCAGCCTTTATTGCTGGATGGAACGCTGGATCAACTGCAGCAGCTACGTATTCGCCCGATGGCGTGGTCTTGTTTAGGGGGCGGCGCATTATTTAATGACTCGCAGTATCAGCCATTGCGTGATGAGCTACAAACCGTTGCTGAAGAACTGGGCGCTGAAACGATCGACCAGGTTGTCTATGCATGGATTATGCGCTTACCTTCGTTACCGCTGCCTATTATCGGCTCAGGAAAAATCGAACGTGTGCGTTCAGCCGTTCACGCGTTGTCGCTAGAAATGAATCGTCAACAGTGGTTCCGTATTCGTAAAGCTGCATTGGGCCATGATGTTCCTTAATCCCTTCCCTGGTGACTAATTCCTGACGAATGTCTGCTCACACCCTGTGAGCAGACAGATGAAAAAAAATCAGACAGCTTATGTCAATTAGTTAAGTGTTTGTTCTCATATGTATTAGACCCCTCTTTGGCAAATGATAAACAACGTGTTAGATTGGCCTGAAATGCGTTGCCTGACTGACTCTTATCGGCATATGAAGCGTAAATCTCGCTTATTTGACAGGTTTTTTTCGCTATTTTTTGTGTGGTTGTGGGGATATTGGTCGCCGGACATATACGATAAAAAAGCCAACATCTGTCTAATTTTTTGAGAATTAAAACGCAAAATCAATAGCGATAAACCCTTAAGATTGCAAAGGATGCTTTTCATTTCTGTTCATCTATAGAGCGAAAAGGGGGATTGGATAAGTAAATTTGATCAAAATAAGGGATTTGTTTTTAGCATTTAATGTCTGCACAATACATCAGGATCGGCAATTTAAGTTAGTGAGCTAATTATAAGGAGGTGAAATTGGAATCGCCATTAGGATCGGACTTATCCCGCTTAGTACGTCTCTGGCGTGCATTAATCGATCACCGATTAAAACCATTGGAATTGACGCAGACTCACTGGGTGACACTGCATAGTATCCATCAAATGCCTCCCGAGCAGTCCCAAATACAGCTGGCAAAAGCGATAGGTATTGAACAGCCTTCTCTGGTACGCACTTTAGATCAGCTCGAAAAGAAAGGGCTTATTGCTCGCCGTACCTGCGCTTTCGATCGCCGTGCTAAACGTATTACGCTGACTGAAAGCGCGGGGGATATCATCGAGCAAATGGAACATGTCATCGGCGTGACGCGCTGTGAAATTCTGGCAGGTATCAGTCTGGAAGAACAAAGCCAACTGATCAATCTGATAGGGCGGCTGGAAAAAAACATCACCAAGCTGCAAGACGGTGACGCTTAGTCAGTCTTCTATACCCATGGAAGCTGCAGTCGCTTGCAGGTTACCTGTACTCAGAGAAGAGCATGCCTTAACCTGGCAAGAGTTTTTCAGGCCGTGCTCAGTCAGTGACGGGTATGATGTGGGGAAAAGCATAAGGCCTGCCTGATATCAGGAAGGCCTTGAGTCAGACTAACGTGGAGATACAGAGATTTGGTTGCCATTACCAATCAGTGCAACACGCTGACCGACAGAGAAGCGAGTCGCGTCTTGTTTCTGGGTAACAACAATTGTTCTGCCGCTATCTTCACGAATTTCCATTTGCACGCCGTTAGAACGGTTCAGGGCACCCTGAGCTTCCTGACCAGCTAAACCACCAGCAATAGCGCCAGCTGCAGTCGCCAGTGAACGGCCAGTACCACCACCCACAGTGTTACCCAGGAATCCACCCAGTACCGCACCACCGATAGCACCAACGATATTCTCATCGGTACCACCCTGGATTTGTACCGGACGAACTGACAGGACAGTACCGTATGTCACATTTTGGACTTGTTGCGCTTGACTTGCACTTACCACATCACCAGAAAGCGTTCTATTGTTAACACAACCCGCGAGGGTCAGACCTACCAGTGAAACTACCAGGACACGTGAAATCATTTCTATCTCCAGATCATGACGTAATGCTCAAATGAGCTTCCATGAGTATATATTATACGGTAAAACCGATCCGATGCTTACATACTCGTCATACTTCGAGTACTGAGTGTTTAACAGGCAACTCGCATTAAATTCGGCACAGATACGGCGAAATATAAACAGATCTTTAGCAATAATACCTAAACAGGAATCAAAAAAATATCGAGTTAAAGGGTTATTACATTTATCTGTAGAATATTCTGCATCCTGAGACCCTCATTTCTCCAAACAGTTCGTTATAAGCCGCCATACTGTTTTTCCGGGATATCTGAGCGCCTTAAGTGAATCATCGCGATGAAATTGCCTCCTGACTCGGGGTATCCAAATCGTTGAGATTTTTGGGGACAGGGAGCACAATAGGCCTTATTTACTCATAGTCGGTATAACATCATGTCAGATAACGATTCTTTGCAGCAGATTGCCCATCTGCGCCGTGAATATACCCAAGGTGGATTACGGCGCCAGAACCTCACTGATACCCCCTTGCCGCTTTTTGAACGCTGGCTGGCACAGGCCTGTGAAGCCAGACTGGCCGATCCGACTGCGATGGTTGTCGCAACCGTTGATGAAACCGGACAGCCGTTTCAGCGTATTGTTCTGCTTAAACATTATGATGAGAAGGGACTGGTGTTTTATACCAATCTGGGCTCACGTAAAGCCCAGCAAATTGAACATAACCCTCGCGTCAGTCTTCATTTCCCGTGGCATATGCTTGAGCGTCAGGTGATGGTGCAGGGAACGGCAGAAAAATTATCGACTTTTGAAGTACTCAAGTATTTTCACAGCCGTCCTCGCGACAGCCAGATAGGCGCCTGGGTTTCCAAACAATCCAGTCGTATTTCAGCGCGCGGTATTCTTGAAAGTAAGTTTTTTGAACTCAAACAGAAATTCCAGAATGGTGAAGTCCCCCTGCCGAGCTTCTGGGGTGGATACCGGGTCAGCATAGATCAAATGGAATTCTGGCAGGGTGGTGCACATCGTCTACATGACCGTTTTCTATACCAGCGCACCCAGGATGGCTGGAATATCGACCGCCTTGCGCCTTGATATCAGGATTTTCTTGTTAAGCGCTGGTACTCAGCGAGCGAGCGCTTTATTCTATTAGCCCGGAAAATGGGTATTGCAGACGCTCTTATCGTTGTCTGCAATATGAACGTACTGGCGTTTATCGCCTAATTAAAGACTTTCGCCAGTGGGCGAAAAGCCGTGTACCGGCCAAGGTGCAGTCGTATAGAGATGGAGAATTTGATGTCAGGCATCAATTTGATAAAACAATTGCAAGAGCGGGGCCTGGTGGCTCAGGTTACGGATGAGGATGCGTTAGCAGAGCGACTGGCGCAAGGGTCAATCGCACTCTATTGCGGCTTCGATCCGACCGCTGATAGCTTGCATTTGGGCCATCTGGTTCCACTGCTGTGTCTGAAGCGTTTTCAGGAAGCAGGCCATAAGCCGGTTGCGCTGGTAGGCGGAGCAACAGGACTTATCGGTGATCCTAGCTTTAAGGCCGCAGAACGTAAGCTTAATACTGAAGATACTGTGCAAGAGTGGGTAGACAAAATCCGTCATCAGGTTGCACCATTCTTAAGCTTTGACTGTGGTGCAAATTCTGCGGTTGCTGCCAATAACTATGACTGGTTTGGCAACATGAACGTGCTGACTTTCCTGCGTGATATTGGTAAGCACTTCTCTGTTAACCAGATGATCAATAAAGAAGCGGTAAAACAACGTCTGAATCGTGATGATGTCGGAATTTCGTTTACTGAGTTCTCCTATAACCTGCTGCAAGGTTATGACTTTGCCTGCCTGAATGAACGGCACGATGTGGTATTACAGATTGGCGGATCTGACCAGTGGGGTAACATTACCTCCGGTATCGATTTGACTCGTCGTATGCATCAGCAGCAAGTTTTTGGTTTAACCGTTCCGCTTATCACTAAATCAGATGGCACTAAATTTGGTAAGACTGAAGGCGGCGCTGTCTGGCTTGATCCGAAAAAAACCAGTCCATATAAATTCTATCAGTTCTGGATTAACACAGCAGATAGCGATGTTTACCGCTTCCTGAAATTCTTCACCTTCATGAGTCTCGAAGAGATTAATGCGCTGGAAGAAGAAGATAAGAACAGTGGTGCGGCACCGCGTGCTCAGTATGTTCTGGCAGACCAGGTAACGCGTCTGGTGCACGGTGAAGAAGGTTTAACCGCCGCTAAACGTATCACTGCCAGCTTGTTTAACGGTAACCTCAGTGAACTGAGTGAAGCTGACTTCGAGCAACTGGCGCAAGATGGCGTGCCGATGGTCGAGCTTGATGCCGGTGTTGACCTGCAGCAGGCGCTGGTGGACTCTGAACTTCAGCCATCACGTGGCCAGGCCCGTAAAACAATTGCTCAGAATGCCATCACGATTAACGGTGAAAAACAGTCCGATCCTGAATACTCGTTCAGTGAGTCAGATGTGCTGTTTAACCGTTATACCTTGTTGCGTCGCGGCAAAAAGAACTACTGCCTGATTTGCTGGAAATAAGTCTGGTAAACAGCCTGAGCGTAGCGAATTTAATGCTACGCTCTTTTTTTGCCCGACGAACGCTGTCAGGCATCTTTGGTGAGTAACAGTATAAAATGAAGAATATCCTTGCCATCCAGTCCCATGTTGTCTTTGGTCATGCGGGAAACAGTGCCGCTGAATTTCCGATGCGTCGTGCTGGCGTAAATGTCTGGCCATTAAATACCGTGCAGTTTTCAAACCATACGCAATACGGTCAGTGGACCGGAACGGTAATGCCGGCCAGTCATTTAAGTGAAATAGTCCAGGGCATTGCAAATATTGGTCAGCTTGAACGCTGCGATGCGGTACTCAGTGGTTATTTGGGATCAGCGGAACAGGGCGAACATATCCTGGAGATTGTCCGTCAGGTTAAAGCTGCCAATCCTGCGGCAAAGTATTTTTGTGATCCGGTCATGGGCCATCCAGAGAAAGGCTGTATCGTTGCCCCGGGCGTTGCGGAATACCATACGCGTTATACCTTACCTGCCAGTGATATCATTGCCCCAAATCTGGTTGAGCTCGAAATTCTCTGTGGTCATAGTGTCGATTCTGTTGAAGAGGCGGTTCTGGCTGCGCGTGAACTGATTGCGCTCGGGCCACAAATTGTTCTGGTTAAGCATCTGGCAAAAGCCGGTTTCCGCGTTGAGCATTTTGAAATGCTACTCGTCACTGCAGACGAAGCATGGCATATCCATCGTCCACTAGTGGACTTTGGTGACCGTCAGCCGGTGGGTGTTGGGGATGTCACCAGTGGACTGTTGCTGGTCAAGATATTGCAAGGGGCCAGCCTGCGTCAGGCTCTTGAGCATGTGACGGCGGCCGTCTATGACATCATGCTGATGACCAAAAATATGCAGGAATATGAGTTACAGCTGGTGGCTGCGCAAGAAAGTATTGTTAAACCTGAGCATTACTTCACTGCCGTGGCACTCTGATACCACATGGCCCTCAATAGCTATTGAGGGCCTATACCCGTCATACTTCAAGTGGCCTGGTCGTTGCTGGCGTTCAGTCAGCCGAATCACATAGTTTGTCTATGCTCATCGACTGTCTTCACTTTGCGCCTACAGGCCACTCGAATTATTTAGGGTACACCCGTCATACTTCAAGTGGTCTGGTCGTTGCTGGCGTTCAGTCAGCCGAATCACATAGTTTGTCTATGCTCATCGACTGTCTTCACTTTGCGCCTACAGGCCACTCGAATTATTTTGGCATCAAAAACTACTGACCTTCCGCAGCCAGAGCAGCAGCAACCGCAGGGCGATTTTTCATCCGCGTCATAAAGTCTTCGAGATGAGACAGACCCTCTAGATTCAGTCCCAGAGCATAGCCCCAGCGCGCGACAGTAAACAGATAAGCATCTGCAATGGTGAAACGCAGCCCCATCAGCCACTGCTTACCATTCAGCTCGTCATTCAACCAGGCAAATTTTTGTTCCAGCTGCTCACGGACAATCGCTTTATACTCATCTGGAGTATTGGGTTTAAACAGCGGAGTAAACCCTTTGTGCAATTCGGTGGCAACAAAGTTCAGCCATTCCAGAGTGTGATAACGGGTCAGGCTTCCCAATGGCGCCAGCAACTGACGGTCCGGTACTTTATCTGCCAGGAACTGCACAATGACTGCGCCTTCGGTCAGCAATGAACCATCATCGAGCAGTAAAGCAGGAACCTGGCCTTTCGGGTTAATAGCCAGATAATCTTCATTATTTTCTGTACGTTTAGTGGCTAAATCCACTTTAACGGTCGAAAAATCCAGTCCGGACTCGCGCAGAATAATATGGGGTGAAAGAGAACAGGCACCAGACTTGATATACAGTTTCATGACTCGCTCCTTTAGAGCTCTAAGAGAAACAACAAATATATGTTAACAGGACAACATAACTGATAGCAGATATCAATCAGACCTTAATAGTAAAAGCGGGAAACCAGATGTTTCCCGCTTTTACTATTAAGGTCTCTTCAAGCATATGACTGAAGAGACCTGAACCTACTGTTATCTTAACGGCTTGGAAGTTCTTGCATCATACGATTAAGCTTCGGTGCAGTGAAGATCATCACGATGGCGATGACACCGGTAACAATACCAATCTGCAGGAACACGCGACCATAAATATCGAGTGACTGTAGCGGGTTAGTCACATCGCTCGGTACTGCCATCAACGCAGCAACCTTACCGGCAATCACCGCAGCACTGGCGGATGTCAGGAACCAGCTTCCCATAATAAAGCCCATCAAGCGCTGAGGCACTAACTGGGCGACCATTGCCAGACCCAGACCAGAGATCATCAGCTCACCAATGCTCTGCAAGGCGTAGCTAAGGATGAGCCAGTTTGCGGAGACAATACCAGCAGCATTAGCAAAGGTGATGCCGAAAGGTAACACCAGGAAGGCAAGCGAACACAATACCATGCCAATAGCGAACTTATGCGGCATTGGCATTTTATCGCCTAGTTTATTATAGAGAGCTGCCAGAATTGGACTACCGACCACAATCCAGAATGGATTCAGGCCCTGGAACTGTTCAGGCTCAATAGCAATACCCAGAATACTGTGTTCAACGTTACGAATAGCAAAGAAGTTGAGTGAGGTTGGCATTTGGTTGTAGAGCACAAAAAATATCACTGCCTGAAGCATTAAAATAAAGGCCACAATCATTTTGCGACGAGCGGTACCCTTTAAGGCAAATGTCTCTTTAGCGAAAATAAAGATAACGCCCAGAATCACCAGACCCAGCATCAGTCGGGCGATGCCCTGGTAGTGTAATAGCCAGGTGGCGATAGCAATTAATGCGACGACAGCGATAATCGTGACCAGTAATTTACCCGCATTAAGCGCTTCAAAGTCAGGTTTTGAACCGTGATTTTTAACCCACTTACGACAGAATAAAAAGTTAACAATGGTAATCAGCATTCCCACTACACTCAGCGCAAACGCAGTACTGAAGCCATATTTGGCTGCCAGCCAAGGTGTAGCAAGCGTCGAGAAGAACGAACCAATGTTAATCGCCATATAGTACATGGTAAATGCACCATCAAGGCGGGGATCGTTTTTCTCGTAACAAGTGGAAAGTAATGAAGAGGGGTTGGCTTTAAATAAACCATTACCTACGGCAACCGTTGCCAGGCCGAGATACAATAATTCTTCATCTTGTCCGGACATAGCGACAGCCAGGTAGCCAAAGGCCAGCACTATCGCGCCCAGCATAATCACCCGTTTAGTACCGAGGATCTTGTCACCGAGCCATCCACCAATGGACATCATGCCAAACATTAACGCACTGAAGGTGGCAAACAAGGTAACGGATTGTTCCTCCGTCATGCCCAGCATTTTTACCAGGTAAACGGTAAGAATGACTTGCAGACCGTAGTAGCCAAAACGCTCCCACAGTTCGATGGAGAAAATCAGATAGAACGCGCGTGGTTGTTTAAAAACATTCAGACTTACACTTTCATTTGGTTCTTTGTTTGCTGTTGACACATAGACCCCTTTATACATCCCGAATCAATACGGTTTATTATTTGATGCCCTGACAGGCATTCGGTTTTTATTATCAAAAAATGAAAAATGGTAGTTAATGTTCCTGATCCTTGTCGCTTCAACAAGGGCGCCGCAATACTCTGTTACATATAATTAAGCCGGGATAATTAACTGGCTATAAAAATAGAAAGCCGTGTTAAATTTTGTAACTTGAGTTAATTTACTGATATTCATCTGCCGGCATTGTCTGATTAACTGTCAACAGTGTCATGTTCTGACTTATTTGATCATGCTGGTGGCATGAACTGCCTGAATAAACGTTAGCCAGCTATTTATTCGGCGAGAATACCCATAAAGATACAAGGTGATCATGGGGAAGATCATTAATTTAATTATTTACTAACGATATGATAACAATGTGATTGTGATAACGGGCAAACAGATTTTTTTCTCATAAGGAACCCAAAAAAATCCGCTTTTGACCATTAATCGCGTTAAATATCATGATATACCCGTCTGACTTCAAGTTGCGCAGGGGGGCTTTCGCTGAGCCTGTCGGTTCACAGAGTTTATCTGCGCTCATCGATGGCCTTCTCTTTGCGCCTAACAAGCAACTCGAATTATTTAAAGTATAGCTATGATATTTGCGAGCAGCGGGGAAATAAGGGAAAGCCAAAGATAATCCCTGGCCAACTTCGGAGATCAAATACTGGTTTTTTCCTTAAACTCGCATAAGTCTTCAATCAGACAGGAACCACAGCGCGGTTTACGGGCAATACAGGTATAACGACCATGCAGAATAAGCCAGTGGTGACAGTCAATTTTATATTTTGCCGGAACGACTTTGAGTAATTTTTCTTCGACCTGCTCGACGTTTTTACCTGGCGCAAACTGTGTGCGATTACAGACACGAAAAATATGCGTATCTACCGCAATGGTTGGCCAGCCAAATGCGGTATTCAGAACCACATTCGCTGTTTTACGCCCAACGCCCGGGAGCGCCTCGAGCGCTTCGCGATTTTCCGGCACTTCACCCTGATGCTGTTCCAGTAAGATACGACAGGTCTTGATGATATTTTCTGCTTTGCTATTAAACAGACCAATCGTTCTGATGTACTCTTTCACCCCCTCAACACCCAACGCCAGCATTGCCGCAGGCGTATTGGCGACGGGATAAAGCTTAGCGGTCGCTTTATTGACGCTAACATCTGTCGCCTGAGCCGAGAGTAGAACAGCAATCAGCAGTTCAAACACACTGTTAAACTGCAGCTCGGTGGTGGGATGAGGATTATTTTCCTGCAAACGTTGCAGAATAAGCAGGCGCTTTGCACTATTCATCAGGCTTTTTCCACGTTACCTTCGATAATCACCGCGGCTGCTTTCGCCTTGCGTGCTTTCATCTTCTCATCTATCAGATACTTACCGGCCAGCATCAAGCCTAAGCCGATAAAGGCACCCGGCGGCAGCATCGCCAGCAGGAAAGGGGTATCAGTATGGAAAATTTCAATCCGCAGCGCTTTAGCCCATTCGCCGAGTAGCGCATCGGCACCATCAAACAGCGTACCGTTGCCGATAATCTCACGCGCCGCTCCTAAAACAAACATCACACAGGTTGCCCCCAAACCAGTGGCAAAACCGTCAATGGCGGCTAGTGGAATGCTCGCTTTAGCGGCATAGGCTTCCGCCCGGCCGATAACAATACAGTTGGTGACAATCAGGGGAATAAAGATCCCCAGTGACATATATAAGCCAAAGGCATAGGCGTTAATCAGCATCTGCACCACACTGACCACGGAGGCGATGATCATCACATAGATAGGAATGCGAATTTCCGCCGGGATCCAGTGACGCAAAGCAGAGACTGAGGCGTTGGTCAGGGTTAATACCAGCATTGTCGCCAGTCCAAGACCAAGCGCATTGGTTGCCGTTGAAGTTACTGCCAGCAGGGGGCAAAGGCCCAAAAGTTGTACCAGCGCGGAGTTATTTTTCCAGACGCCTTCTACCAGAATTCGTTTTGCTTCACTCATTGCTGTTCTCCGCATGCACTTAGCTTATCAAGCTCTGAGGGTAGGGTTTCGGCAAATAAACCCGCACGTTTTACCGCATTGACTACCGCGCGTGGCGTGATAGTGGCACCGGTAAACTGGGTAAATTGACCGCCATCTTTTTGTACTGCCCAGGCTGAGTCCTGACTACCCTCAATATGCTTATAGGCAAAATGCGTTATCCAGTCACTGAGACGCAGCTCTATTTTATCACCCAGTCCAGGGGTTTCATGGTGTTCAGTGACTCGGGTTCCAAGGATAGTCCCTTTAAAATCAGCACCGACCAGGATATGGATCGCACCAGAATAGCCATCAGGCGCAGTCGCTTCCATCACGACACCGACAGGCGTCTGGCCTTTACGTGCGACATAAATCTTACGTTCACCTTTGCCGAGTGGCGAGTCTTTAACCACCAGGCAACTACGCTGAATATCGTTATCGTAGAGATCCTGACTCATCACCTGATCAAATAACTGCTGCTGTTGCAGGGCCGCCTGTTTATCAATAGTCGGTTTAGTCAGTTCATTTACCAGTGCCGTGACTCCGGTCAGCAAGGCCGCAAAGATAGCCAGGGTGACACCATGTTTTCGCATAGTCTTTAACATAGTTTCTTCCTAACGATGACCATATGGACGCGGACGGGTGTAATAGTCAATCAGCGGCACCGTAATATTACCTAATAGTACGGCAAAGGCGACACCATCGGGATAGCCACCCCAGGTACGAATTAACCACACCAGCAGCCCCACCAGGGCACCAAAAATTAAGCGTCCGCGGTCGGTGGTTGACGCGGTGACCGGATCAGTGAGGATGAAAAACGCCCCAAGCATCGTGGCACCCGAAAACAGCATTGTCAGCGGTGGCAGGCATTTATCCGGAGCAATCAGCCAGCCGAGACTGGAGCACAGTAGCAGAGTGGCCAGGAATGCCACCGGCATATGCCAGCGGATAGTGCCGCGGGCCAGTAAAAAAATCCCGCCAGCCAGATAGGCCAGATTAACCCACTGCCAGCCAATTCCCGCGAGGGTGCCAGAAAACAGCGGTAACTCGAGTAAAGACTCCGCCGACTGGCCAGAATGCAGACCGGTTTTAAAGGTATCCAGTGGTGTGGCCTGGCTAATACCATCAATACCCAGCCGATACTCTTGAAGTGTCTGTCCACTGCTGGTGATGCCATGGAGGACAAGATTCAAGCTATCCAGGGGACCTGGCGTTATCGCCGCAAGCGTATTGGGCGGTAGCCAAGTGGTCATTTGTACCGGGAAGGCAATCAGCAGTACCACATAACCTATCATCGCCGGGTTAAAAGGGTTATGTCCTAATCCACCATAGAGCTGTTTTGCAATAATGATGGCAAAGACGGTCCCGAGGATAACCATCCACCAGGGGGCAATCGGTGGAATGCTGATACCGAGTAACAGCCCGGTTAACAGCGCGGAGTTATCATTCAGATAGGCACGCGGTGACTTCTTACGCAGTTGCAATACCAGGGCTTCAGCCAACAGTGCCGCAGCGATACCCAGAAAAACCTGAATCAGAGTCCCGGAGCCAAACCAGTACCACTGGGTAATAATACCCGGCACTGTAGCAAGGCAAACCAGCATCATAATACGGGAAGTATTACGCTGATTATGGGTAAAGGGTGAGCTTGCGATTTTAAAAACCATTTATTCCTCTGAAGACATCTGCACGGCTTTGCGTGCCTGAGCGCGGGCAATAGCAGCAGCAACTGCCGCTTTACGCGGGTCAACCACTTCTGGGGTATTTTCTACAGCGGTTTCCGCTTGTTGCTTACGGGCTTTGGCGCGCGCAATCGCCGCTTCTACTGCGGCTTTACGGGGATCGATAGCCTCAGCGGGTGTTTCGGTTACAGCTGGTTCTGTCTGCTGCTTACGGGCTTTGGCGCGCGCAATCGCCGCTTCTACTGCGGCTTTACGGGGATCGATAGCCTCAGCGGGTGTTTCGGTTACAGCTGGTTCTGTCTGCTGCTTACGGGCTTTGGCGCGCGCAATCGCCGCTTCTACCGCGGCTTTGCGTGGATCGATAGCCTCGGCAGGCGCCTCGGCCACAGTCGGTTCAGCCTGCTGTTTACGGGCTTTGGCGCGCGCAATGGCCGCTTCTACCGCGGCTTTACGGGGATCGATAGCCTCAGCAGGCGTTTCGGCCACAGCCGGTTCTGTCTGCTGCTGTTTACGGGCTTTGGCGCGCGCAATCGCCGCTTCCACTGCGGCTTTACGGGGATCGATAGCCTCAGCAGGCGTTTCGGCCACAGCCGGTTCTGTCTGCTGCTGTTTACGGGCTTTGGCGCGGGCAATCGCCGCTTCCACTGCGGCTTTACGGGGATCGATAGCCTCAGCAGGCGCCTCGGCCACAGCCTGTTCTGTCTGCTGCTGTTTACGGGCTTTGGCGCGCGCAATGGCTGCTTCTACCGCGGCTTTACGGGGATCGATAGCCTCAGCAGGCGCCTCGGTCACAGTCGGTTCAGCCTGCTGTTTACGCGCTTTGGCCCGTGCAATTGCTGCTTCGACTGCGGCTTTACGGGGATCGATAGCCTCAGCAGGCGCCTCGGTCACAGCGGGTTCTGCCTGCTGCTTACGGGCTTTGGCGCGCGCAATCGCCGCTTCTACTGCGGCTTTACGGGGATCGATAGCCTCAGCAGGCGCCTCGGCCACAGCCGGTTCTGTCTGCTGCTTACGGGCTTTGGCGCGGGCAATCGCTGCTTCTACTGCGGCTTTGCGTGGGTCGATGGCCTCAGCAGGCGCCTCGGTCACAGTCGGTTCAGCCTGCTGTTTACGGGCTTTGGCGCGTGCAATCGCGGCTTCGACAGCAGATTTACGCGGATCGACACTTTCAGTCGATGGATTTATTTCAACTGGGTTAGTGACCGTTGCGGCATCATTAAGACGTTCTTTCTCTGCCTGACGCGCGCGTGCCTGGGCCTTACGCGCCTCACGACTGGCAATAACATCGCGGTTATCCGGAGTCGCACCGGGGGTGATAATAATAGTCCCTATGCTCTGTGGCGATTTTTGACTCTGTACCCGCGACAGAGCGGCTTTTATTGCCGTGTTATCCTCACGGGTTGGCTGTACAGCAGCAGATTTATGACGAGCCTGGCGAGCCACTTTTTCTCGCTCAAGACGCTCTTTGCGCGCTTCAAAGCGAATCTTAGCTTCCGCAGTCCGTTTTGCTTCCAGCTCTATCTCGCGTATTTCTGCTTTTTCCTGACGGAAGTATTGAATAAGCGGAATATTGCTTGGGCAGACCCAGGCACAGGCTCCGCACTCAATACAGTCAGACAAGTTATAGCTGGTGGCTTTATCATGCTGCTGGCCCTTGCTGAACCAGTACAACTGTTGTGGTAATAAATCTGCCGGGCAGGCATCTGCGCAGGCACTGCACCGAATACAGCCTTGCTCTTCTTGTGGGGGAGCCATTTCCTGAACAGAAGGTGCCAGTAAGCAGTTAGTTATTTTTACCACTGGGACATCTAAGGCCGGAAGAGTGAAGCCCATTAATGGACCGCCCATAATCACTTTCTGCTCGGCACTGGGCCGGAAGTCAGCAAACGCCATTAAATGCTGTACTGGGGTACCTAAACGCGCCCAGACATTTCCGGGCTGCTGAACCGACTCACCGGTTAAAGTGACCACGCGCTCAGTTAAGGGCTCGCCATCAATCACCGCCCGCTTAATGGCATAAGCGGTGCCGACGTTTTGCATCAGAATACCGATATCCGAAGAGCGTCCGCCGTGGGGAACCTGTTTACCGGTTAAAATTTGCGTCAGCTGTTTCGCCCCACCAGAAGGGTACTTGGTAGGGATAACGCGCAGCTGGATATCATGGCTGCCAGCCAGTACCGCACGCATCATCGAAATCGCCTGCGGTTTATTATCTTCAATACCTATCAGCGTCTTTTGCGGCTGAAGAATATGGGCAAGGATGCGAATGCCTTCGACAATTTGTGCCGCGCAATCCTGCATCAGGCGATCATCTGCGGTGATATAGGGTTCGCATTCCGCAGCATTAATGATCAGAGTATCGATATTATCGCCGCCGCCGCGTAGTTTGGTAGCCGTCGGAAAACCTGCGCCGCCCAGACCGGCAACCCCGAACTGATGAATACGTTCAATCAGCTCGCCACGCGGACGCTGGGCGTAGTCATTCCAGCCGTCTTTCTCAAACCAGCGGTCTTCTCCGTCGGCCGTCAGTATCACACTGGGCTCAGTGAGTCCTGACGGGTGCGCGGTAATATGTGGCGCAATAGCGGTGATAGTCCCGGAGGTTGGCGCATGGACGGGAAGCATACGCCCCCAGCCACGGGTCAGCGGCTGGCCGCGAAGAACATAATCGCCCACTTTTACACACAGCTCACCCTCATCACCAATATGCTGTTTCAGCGGGATGACTAACTGTGGGGGTAACGGAACCTGACGCAGCGGTGTCGCGCTGGATTGGGTTTTCATCTCCGGGGGATGAATACCGCCGTCAAAATCCCAGATCCTGTTTTGATTAAAACGCTTTAGAAAATTAAACATGATGATCCACCGGAATATTTCGTACCGGAATGCTGTTTAAATCCCATTTCCATGTGGCAGTGGTGGTCGCCACAGGAAGCAAGTCGATACAGCGGGTCGGGCAGGGGTCAACACAGAGATTACATCCGGTGCATAAGTCACTTATCACGGTATGTACTGCACGGGTGGAACCAATAATGGCATCAACCGGGCAAGCCTGAATGCATTTGGTACAACCGATACAGTTGGCTTCATCAATAACCGCCAGCATACGCACCGGCTCCGCCTGATTATCACCATCCAGCGGCTGAGGTTCGACATTCAGCAAGGTGGCGATTTTAAGCATCACGGCTTCGCCGCCCGGAGCACAAAGGTTAATTCTGGCACCTTGATTGCCGACGGCTTCAGCATAAGGACGGCAACCCGGATAGCCACATTGCGCACACTGACTTTGCGGCAGGATCTCTTCAATCCGCTCAACAATAGGATCTTCTGTGACCGCAAATTTACGCGAAGCATAGCCGAGAATAAGGCCAAAGATTAACGCCAGTAAGGTCAGGGCGATAATCGCTATCCACAGGGTACTCATCAGAACTTCACCAGTCCGCTGAAGCCGAGGAACGCCAGAGACATCAAACCTGCGGTAATCAGTGCAATGGCATTACCCTTGAACGGCGCGGGCACATCAGCCACCACCAGACGTTCGCGAATGGCGGCAAACAGCACCATCACAAATGAAAAACCGACCGCAGCGGAAAATCCGTACAGCGCTGACTGTAAGAAGTTATGGTTCAGGTTGACGTTCAGCAATGCCACACCCAGTACCGCGCAGTTGGTGGTAATTAACGGCAGGAATATCCCTAACAGACGGTAAAGCGCTGGGCTGGTTTTACGTACCACCATTTCGGTAAATTGCACCACAACGGCAATAACCAGAATAAATGACAGAGTACGTAAATAACCCACCTCGAGCGGAATAAGGATCAGTTCATTAATTATCCATGAAAAAATGGACCCGATCGTCATAACGAAGGTGGTAGCGAGTCCCATTCCGATGGCACTTTCCAGCTTTTTGGAAACGCCCATAAAGGGGCACAGGCCAAGAAACTTCACCAGAACGAAGTTATTGACCAAAATAGTACCCACAAAAAGCAGTAAGTAATCTGACATGATTCGACCTAAAACGAAAAAACGACCCATTATTGACTAATCAACTAATGGCAGCAACAGGATGACTGTAGGGTTATTACGGGTTGATAAAGGTTTCTTTAACCCGTTTTGACCGTTTTAAATAGGGCACGGCGAGTGCAGCAGCCACTAACGGAAACATCAACTGTCGAAAGGCCACGCTATCAGTGACAGGGGATAAGGCAAAAGCCTTAACCGCCAGGATCAGAGAAAGCATTAACCACAGAATATAGTGACGCACGACATTGCGGCGGCGTTTAAAGAAGGCGATGGTTAACCATAAGGTGTAATACCACATGACTAACGCACATCCAACAGAAAAATACCAAACAAACAACATGTTAGGGCCTCTTTCGGCCATCAGTTGATGGGTGTTTGGTGCCAGTAACATCATCCCATAAATCGCCACGGCGAGAGAGCTACTGATCAGCGACATTAAAAGCCAGGCAAGAGGAACAAGAAGCCAGCCTGCAATACGTGGAGGTTTAACTGTCATGAAAATTTCCGAACCGCCTGATAATATTTAAGCGGGTGATTATAAGTGTTTTTACTTTGAATGCTACCGCGACACTTGTCGGAAAGTTGTCATAAACAGGCTGAGTGGCCCATAAGGCCTTTTTTGCGAGGCAAAAAGCACAATCTGATCAATTTATGACGGAGTCTGAACAGGGTATTTTAAGCAGCCGAAGTACGACTGCCTGTTAAACTAAAGAGGCTGGACAACGTGAACCTCATGTTGAAAAACATAGGGGTCAGATAACAAGCCGTATTTATCATCCTCAGGATAAGTCACAGCAACATGGTAATCATCACCCGCAAAAGCCTTAACTGAATCCAGGTCAGCCCAGTAGGTTGCCAGGAAAAAGTGCTCCCAGTCTCCCTGTCGTTCCTGTTTAACGAACGCACCAAGATTACCTTTAATTCCCTGAGAGTGCTTGACCCCGGTTAACTGGAGATGAGCAGCAAAACCCTTAGCGTGCTCTGAAGGCACACAACCATGCCATGTTCTTACAATCATTTTCTCGGCTCCATTTATCGTTGGAAAGTTACCATAACTAAATGGCGCGTCAGGTGGAAGAGCTTATCGTTTTTCCCACCATGGTGGGTGAAACTTCGTCCTTCAGGGCGGAGAAGATGTCAAAACTCTTGCTGCTATCTCCCGTTTACTGTCTTATCAATGAGAGATCTTTTTTATTTTATGACCGCTTCCGGTTTCGGGGGCAGGTCGCTATCGGATTATCAATATGCTGACTAACGATATCAGTCTGGAACATTATCAGCTTGATGTGAAAAAACTTACAGAGTATGGCTTTCAAAAAACGGGCAACAGCTATATCTGTAGCCGCATGCTAAGGGTGTCGCCATTTCAATTACAGCTTGAGATTTCGCCCGAGAACAGATTGAAAACGCAGATGACTGATCTCGATGTCGATGAGGTCTATATGCTACATCTCAATGCCGCGACACAGGGCGAATTTGTCGGCAAAATCCGTCAGGAATATAGCGAAATAGTGACCGATATTCTGGCCACCTGTTTCACCCAGGTTATCTTTACCGCGCTACAGTCTTTAAACGTTATTCAATTTATTAAGCAGCAATATGATATTGACCTAGAATATCTGTGGGCTAAATTTCCCCGTAATGCCATCGCTCGCCGTAAAGATAATCAGAAATGGTTTGCGGCACTGTTAACGGTTGAAAAAAGTAAACTAGGTCTGCAGGGTGAGGGGATGACAGAGGTTCTCGACTTAAAGATGCGCCCGGAAGATAAAGACCTGCTGATCGATAACATTCATTACCTCCCCGGTTACCATATGAATAAAAACCATTGGTTCACGGTTTGTCTGGACGGGCGAGTCAGTGATGCAGACCTTTTTCGCAAAATAGCAGAAAGTTATCGCCTGGCTAAATAATACCAGTCATCGAAAAATGGCCGCCTCATCCAGTTACTAGCACTCAGTATGAGGGTACGGCATCTTGGTCAGAGACACCGTACTCGTGGCATTAATTCACGCGGACTTTATTCACGATCGCTTGTTTTTCTGCCGGTGTTAAAAAGGCAATTTCCAGTCCGTTTTGCTGCGCGGTACGGATCTGTTGAGCACTCAAGCCGGCGGCAGGGGCAGCGAACTGATACTCATGAATAATATCAATGCCTTGCACTGCCGGATCATCGGTGTTGATGGTCGCCAGAATGCCGTGATTTAAGAACGTTACCAGCGGATGCTTATCCAGCGAGGCGACGGTGCTGGTCTGGATATTGGAGGTCAGGCAAGACTCAATACCAATACGATGCTCAGCGAGATAGTCCATCAAGGCCGGATCGTCTATCGCTTTGACGCCGTGGCCGATACGCTCAGCGCCCAGCTCACGAATGGCCTGCCAGATACTTTCCGGGCCTGCGGCTTCGCCCGCATGCACAGTAATGCGCCAGCCAGCATCGCGAGCACGATTAAAATGGCTGAGGAATAAACTGCCTGGAAAACCGAGTTCGTCACCGGCCAGGTCGAGGGCGGTAATCCGATCCCGATGAGCCAGCAGGGCATCCAGTTCAGCTTCGCAAGCCGCTTCACCAAAAGTACGGCTCATGATACCGATAAGGCGTGCTTCGACACCAAAATCGCGACAACCCTGGGTTACACCTTCAATAATCGCTTCTACGACACCTGCCACGGGAAGATTATGGTTCATCGCCATATAACCCGGTGAAAAGCGTAGTTCAACATAATGCAGGCCATTACGCGCCGCATCTTCAATATTTTCCCATGCCACACGTCGGCAGGCTTCCAGCGAACCGAGGACTTTCACTCCCCAGTCGAGTTTTTGCAGAAAACTCACCAAGTCTGGAGCGGTTTCCACTACCTGTACGTGCGGACGCAAGCTTTCCAGCGTTGTGGCGGGTAACACAAGATTAAATTCGCGACCAAGCTCAAGAATAGTTTGTGCCCGGATATTGCCATCAAGATGGCGATGAAGGTCGGTTAACGGCAGGCTGGTATCAAGCATAGTGCACTCATTTATTGAAGGAAGTGCGACACATTATAAAAACAAAAGCGGACAAAATGCTACGAAACAAATGCTGTTGCGCAACAAAAAACTCGCAGTCAACAGCTTGACATCATGTGGGTGCTGTTTTTGCGCTATCAATAAGCTGTTTTAGCATCGTGAAATAAAAAACCACCCTGCAAGCACAACACTGACAGGGTGGTTTAGGGTTAACCGTCAATACTCACAACAGGCGGTAATACCTTATTGTTGCGGAGCCGCTTCTGGTTCGGTATTCGGAACAATGATAGCAGGGGCTGGGACTTCAGCATCCTGTGCAGCTTGCGCTTCTGCTTGTGCTTCTTCTTCCGTTTCTGGTTCAGTAAGAATAGGCGCTTCTTCCTCTTCTTCTTCACTGCTTAAACCGAAAGGCAGTGCTCCAAACAAATCGCTTAATGGAACCGCTTCACCGTTCAGCGCCGCTTTGCTATCTGCAAAGGTCAGAGTCGCTGTGATGTTATTATCTTCAACTTTGGTGATATGGAACATTTGTCCCATCGCAGCCAGACCTTTGACTTGCTCTGTAGCGGCTTTTTCGGCCTCTTCAGGCGTTGCCCCTTCCAGTTGCGCAACCTGGCTGACCATCTGAATAGCCATATCCATAGGAATGACCAGACGGGTATCCAGTGAAGTTAAATATCTGCCTAACATCGTTTCTGCAGTATCTGGAGCCACATCAGATTGTTGCGGCTCTTTCAGGGCCAGCGCCAGATTAAACGTCGCTTCGCCTTTGGTGTTTTTCCAGCTTAAAGGGGCAATGCTCAGAGTTGGATTGCCCTTTAACAGTTGTGGGAAAGAGGCGACTAAGGCTTCGACCATTTTCTGGCTATACAGATCCGGATCTTGCATGGTTTCCGGATCGGCAAGCAGTCTCTGGGATTCTTGCGCGTAGACCTTACTCACGGCACCCATAGCTTCTGCATCCAGGTTGTTGACTTTCATGCTCAGCTTGCCGCTACCAAAGTCCTGGCCCTGTGCTTTCAAGGAGTCCAGGGTATAATCGGCTTGCAAAGAAATATTCTTTTTATCTGCTTGTAACTCGGTTAAGCCCGTCAGCATCAGACCGTTTAATGCAGCCGTTTCTTTACCGTCAACGTTCAGGGTCAGATTCTGTAAGCCGACTTTTTGCGAACCTACACGTAAATCAGCAAGGGTGAGCTGTGAGTCAGTTGCAAGACTGATACCGTTAAAGTTGACCTGAACAGGTTGTCCTATCTCGCTTACCGTGTTGATGCTACCGCTGGCGGCATTCAACTCAAATTTAATTTTATCGCCTTTCGCATCAGCGTCAGCCGTCATTGTGCCGCCACTAAAGACAAAGTGGTTTTTATCTTTGGTGTAGTCAATGGGGATCAGGTTGATAACTGATGAGGTTGCACCATCAAAAGAGACCTGAGTAACCGCATTAATCAGTGACTTATCGTTAGTGATATCAAACAGCGGTTGAGTCGTGCTGTTTTTTGCTAACTCAGACTGCACGGAAGCCATGGCGGGCATAAAGCTAAGATGTTTCAGGCCAGGCAGTGGACCGTGGATAATGTTTTCATTAAATACGATAGTCTCGCCCGCAGGCAGCAGCGGGTTCTTAGTATCAGCAGCATTTTTTAACACGAGCTGCATCTGGCTATCAAAGACACCACGCTGGTAATTCTCGTAACTAATGACAATCCCTGCCTCCGGGAGAGATTTGGTTAACTCGCTATTGGCCTGTTGCACCAACTGGGCCATACGGCCTTCAAGTTGTTTACCGATATACCAGGATGATCCCGTCCATACCACGCCCAATGCGACAATAACACCTACCGCAACCAGAGATTTTTTCATTGTATTGAGTTCCATATTTAGAATACCGGTAATCACCTCTACCGGATGAGTAAACACGCCTGCTGACAGGCGTTCAGACAATTTATCAGGCGAAAAATGACCACTTTCTTTACCTGATGATTAAAATCACTTCAGTTTCAGCATCATGCTGTCCCTGATTTGCAGTCTCGCAGGTGACTTAAATAATAAGTCGACAGTAAGTTTAGCAAACCAGGGACAACCTGGTGGCTAAATTTTATTGTACACCCGCGCCAGTCGACCATAACCGCCAGCGCTGACTGTGGCGTCGTTAGCGGCAATAAATGCCGATTCGCCTGCCTTCAGGATCAGTGTTTCTTTATCATCAGTCAGTATCGCTTCACCTTCAATGCAAAAAACAATGGCTGCACTGTTTTGGACTAACGGCGTAGCCTGCTCCTGCAACGTATGGATAGAGAAGGCAAAATCATCAACAGGGATCGGGAAATCGAGCCTGTTATCTACCTGCTCAGGCTGCATAAGCAACTGGCTTGCTGGTTTTGCGACAAACTTTACATTAGCAATAAGTTCAGGAATATCAATATATTTTGGCGTGAGTCCGGCACGCAATACGTTATCTGAGTTTGCCATAACCTCGAGCGCGACACCATCCAGGTAAGCATGAGGCGTCTCTGCAAACAAGAACATGGCTTCGCCGGGTGCCAGTTTGACGACATTCAACAATAGCGGTGAGAACAGTCCACTGTCATTAGGATAAAACTCACTAATCGCCCGCAAAGTATCCCAGGGTTCACCACGCTGATGATTAAGCGCTGATTTGAGCACCGCTAAGGCGCGTGATTTTTGCGTATCTTCCAGCGCCAGTAAGCTGGAAAACAGTTGTGAGAGCTGGGTTTCATCAGGCTGCTGTAAGAAACGATTAATTGAGCTATGCGCTGCAGAAACCGGTTGTAACAGCGAGACAATTTCCGAAAACTCACGAAAGCCATTCATCGCCAGGAAAGGGGTCAGAGCATAGACTAGCTCTGGCTTATGGTTAGGATCTTTATAGTTACGCTCTGCTGCATCTAAGGGAATACCGGCGGCATTCTCTTTGGCATAACCTTCGACAGCAGAGGGTTTGCTGGGATGCACCTGAATAGACAGAGGCTGTGCAGCACACAGCACTTTAAACAGAAAAGGTAATTCGCCAAACCGCTCTGCAACTGATTCGCCTAAAAGGGCTGTCTTATTTTCATCAATCACATCGCGTAGCGACCGCACATTGCCCTGCTGATCGACCAGGGATGAGCTGCTTTTCGGATGCGCCCCCATCCACAATTCTGCCATCGATTTATTGTCAGGATTAGGGTAACCATACAGTGATGTTAAGGCCGTATGACTTCCCCAGGCATAGTGTTGAATCGAATTGCGCAGTTTTTGCATGATCGCTCCATGAATAATGTGTTGATATACCCGTTATAATTCGAGTGGCCTGGCGGTAGTTTTTGCAAAATTTGCCGAAGCACATCGTTTATCTATGCTCATCGACGAGTTGAAGCTTTGCGCCTACAAGCCACTCGAATTATTTTCGGTATAGAGTATATATTCTTCGTATTTCAAATGCCTGGGAGATGATCCTCTAATCTGGAAGCAAATGGAAATATTTAGATTGCATACCGCTATTAAAGCAATAAATCGCCGAGAAGTAACCCAGGCGATAAAAAGTCGTATCATACTCGCCATACTTCAAGTTGCGCAGGGTTGCTGGCGTTCAGACAGCCGAATCACATAGTCTATCTATGCTCATCGGCTGCCTTCTCTTGGCGCCTACAGGCAACTCGAATTATTTTGGGTATATACCCGTCATACTTCAAGTTGCTTGGGCGTTGCTGGCGTTCAGGCAGCCGAATCACATAGTTTATCTATGCTCATCGGCTGCCTTCTCTTGGCGCCTACAAGCAACTCGAATTATTTTGGGTATAGTCTCAGTTTTTGTTAAAAAATTGTGTAGCATATTACGGCTTGTTTTTAACGCAGCTTCTTAGACTGTGCTGAACAATAATATTAACGTTACTGTTGTCGCAAGTGAGAGATCAATGTCGAACAAAGCATTTTATTACCAAGATCCATTCCCGCTTCAGAAAGAGAAAACTGAGTACTACCTACTCACCAGTGATTATGTCTCAGTCGCTAATTTTGATGGCAACGAAGTTCTGAAAGTTGACCCTCAAGCGCTGACGTTGCTGGCAAAACATGCCTTTCATGATGCCTCCTTTATGTTACGTCCCGCCCATCAGCAGCAAGTCGCTGATATCCTGAATGATCCGCAAGCCAGTGAGAACGACAAGTATGTCGCACTGCAATTCCTGCGTAACTCCGAAATCGCCGCTAAAGGTATCCTGCCAACCTGTCAGGATACCGGTACCGCCATCATCATGGGTAAAAAAGGGCAGCGAGTCTGGACGGGCGGTGGTGATGAAGCGGCTCTGTCATTGGGAGTCTACAACACCTTTATTGAAGATAATCTGCGCTATTCCCAGAACGCTGCGCTGGATATGTACCGGGAAGTCAATACGGGTACCAACTTACCCGCACAGATAGATCTCTACAGCGTCGATGGCGACGAATATAAATTCCTCTGCATCGCAAAAGGCGGCGGTTCTGCCAATAAGACCTATCTGTATCAGGAAACCAAAGCGCTGCTTTCACCGGGTAAGCTCAAGAATTACCTGGTGGATAAAATGCGCAGCCTCGGCACGGCAGCCTGCCCACCGTATCATGTGGCGTTTGTCATTGGCGGGACCTCTGCGGAAGCCACCCTGAAGACGGTTAAACTGGCCTCGACCAAGTATTACGACGAACTACCGACTGTCGGGAATGAGCACGGCCAGGCATTCCGGGATATTGAACTTGAGCAAGAACTGCTGGAAGAGGCGCAGAACCTCGGGTTAGGCGCACAGTTTGGCGGTAAATACTTTGCCCATGATATTCGTGTTATCCGCCTGCCTCGCCATGGCGCATCTTGTCCGGTGGGGATGGGCGTCTCTTGTTCTGCTGACCGTAATATTAAAGCCAAAATCAACAAGCAGGGCGTATGGCTGGAAAAACTGGAAAACAATCCAGGAAAATATATTCCAGAATCATTACGTCAGACAGGTGAGGGTGAAGCGGTCAAAGTTGACCTGAATCGCCCGATGTCAGAAATTCTGGCCCAGCTTTCCTCTTACCCGGTATCAACGCGTCTTTCGCTCAGTGGCACTATCATTGTGGCGCGAGATATTGCTCATGCGAAATTGAGTGAGCGCATCGAAAATGGAGAGGGATTGCCGCAGTACGTCAAAGATCATCCCATCTATTATGCTGGCCCGGCCAAAACCCCTGAGGGCTATGCCTCGGGTTCACTGGGGCCGACAACCGCGGGTCGCATGGACTCTTATGTTGATGCCTTGCAGGCGCATGGCGGCAGCAAAATCATGCTGGCTAAAGGTAACCGCAGCCAGCAGGTGACCGATGCCTGCCATAAACACGGCGGTTTCTACCTCGGAAGTATTGGCGGTCCCGCAGCGGTTCTGGCACAAAACAGCATTAAAAGTCTTGAATGTGTTGAGTATCCTGAATTAGGGATGGAAGCTATCTGGAAAATTGAAGTTGAAGATTTCCCGGCCTTTATCCTCGTGGATGATAAAGGCAACGACTTCTTCCAGCAGATCCAGTCTTCTCAGTGTGCTCAATGCGTTAAGTAATCTACGAACCGCCCGGCTTATATCGAGGGCGGTTTTTTTTATCGCGTGAGGAGAAAAAATGACATCCAGTCGCAGTGAAAAAGACTCAATGGGCCCTATCGATGTTCCGGCGGATAAATTATGGGGAGCACAAACTCAGCGCTCCCTTGAACATTTCCGTATTTCAACAGAAAAAATGCCGACTGCGCTGATTCAGGCGCTGGCCCTGACTAAAAGGGCAGCCGCTAAGGTGAATGCAGATTTAGGCCTGCTGTCGACAGAGAAAGCCAGTGTGATTATTCAGGCGGCAGATGAAGTGTTGTCGGGACAGCATCCGGACGAGTTTCCGCTGGCAGTATGGCAAACTGGGTCAGGTACCCAGAGTAATATGAATATGAATGAAGTGCTGGCGAACCGCGCCAGCGAATTACTGGGAGGCGAGCGTGGCATGGCACGTCTGGTTCATCCTAATGATGACGTGAATAAAAGCCAGAGTTCGAATGATGTCTTCCCTACAGCGATGCATGTTGCTGCTGTGATTGCGATTCGGGAACAGCTGCTGCCGCAGTTAAGTCAGTTAACCGGAACGCTGACAGAAAAAGCGCGACAGTTCCAGGATATTGTCAAAATTGGCCGCACCCACTTACAGGACGCTACTCCGTTAACCTTAGGCCAGGAAATTTCTGGCTGGGTCGCCATGCTGGAACACAACCTGCGCCATATTGAGCACAGCTTACCGCATCTCAGTGAGCTGGCCCTCGGAGGTACCGCGGTGGGTACCGGGCTCAATACCCATCCAGAGTATGCTGTTCGTGTTGCCAGTGAACTGGCGACGATTACAGAGCAGCCCTTTATTACGGCACCGAATAAATTCGAAGCCCTGGCAACCTGTGATGCCTTAGTCCATAGCCATGGAGCCCTGAAAGGCCTGGCCGCATCACTGATGAAAATTGCCAACGATGTCCGCTGGCTGGCCTCCGGTCCGCGTTGTGGGATTGGTGAAATTTCAATCCCGGAGAATGAGCCGGGTAGCTCAATCATGCCGGGCAAGGTGAATCCAACGCAGTGTGAAGCCCTGACCATGCTGTGCTGCCAGGTGATGGGGAATGATGTGGCCGTGAATATCGGTGGCGCATCGGGTAACTTTGAGCTGAATGTCTATCGACCGATGGTTATCCATAATGTCTTGCAGTCTGTACGGTTGCTGGCTGACGGCATGGACAGCTTTAACCACCATTGTGCTGTCGGGATTGAACCAAATCGGGAACGTATTAGTCAGTTACTCAATGAATCTTTAATGCTGGTGACTGCGCTTAATACCCATATTGGTTACGATAAGGCGGCAGAAATAGCTAAAAAAGCCCACAAAGAGGGCCTGACGCTAAAAGAGGCTGCGCTGAAGCTGGGTTATCTGACCGCCAGTGAGTTCGATGCCTGGGTACGTCCTGAAGATATGGTTGGTAGCCTGTCATCTTAAGTTAACGCTGATAGTAAAGGTGCAGCCGCGGGATAATCAGCTCCAGCGGCTGCGCATCAGGCTTATAGCGATACTGAATATTGTCCGCATCATAGTTGAGCAGTTCGCCTGTCTGGGGGATATTTTCCCCCTGTTCGCGCTGACACAGAATAAGCAACGGGGAAGGGCAGGCATACTGCACTTGCTTCTGTGCCTCCTGATACCAGACCCGCGCCACTGGCTGCACTTTCACCGGCCGTTTTATTTTTAATACCGTGTTTTCCGGTAGCCGCGCAATATCATTTATCTCTTGGGTTAAACGATCCGCCCATTGTTCTTTGGTCCATGGTGGCACTGCACGACAGGCTTTCAGGCTGTGATGCAGGTTTTCCAGCACCTGCTCCCGGGTCAGGTTCTTAATGACCTGCTTATTTGCCCAGCCAAAACGGACGGTATCGGGAGTCTCTAGCAGGGTAATAGTGCGGTAAGCGTTCAGAGTAATCAGGCCCGGAATATAGCGATGTACCCACTCAAAACGCTGGGCGGAGTTAAGCCCGGAGTCGACAGTAATGATTTCCTCTAACGCTTTTTTCAGGGTATTGATATCCGCAATCTGCTGACTCAGTTGCTGACGTTGTTTTTTTGTGACGTTGTAACAAACCACGCCCGGAAGACGAACCGCAGCTTTACTGCTGATATTCTCGGACTGCTGCTGAATAAACAGATGGGTCAAATGCGCCTGACTCATACCATGAGCTGTCTGACCAACATGCTGATTCACCTTAATCTGTGAGACTGGGTCATGCTCCTTACCTTTGACGGTTTGAGGCAGTGAAAATACCCGACCCGCCAGCAGCGGTGTCTGCTCTAGCTGATCACGAAACTCCACCAGAGCACGCTCAAGACTGCGGAAGGTTGCTGTCATTCGTTCAACTACGTCATAGCTTGCCATGGTTATCTCGTGATAGTTACAACATACTTTCATTATTAACATAATGTGTCACCCTCAGCAACAGTGTCGGGTTCTTGCTAGCCAGTAACGGACGGTTTTGCATGCCCGTAGCCCACGGAAAAGGGGGGCTGTGCTGTGGGTTCGAGCAAACATTTTGCGATGTATTAAAATCAATGGGGAATTAACTGGCGCGGCATGAATTATTTCACGCAGAGATAATCACGGGTTATTGCGCCTAATCAAACCCTATTCAGCGATTGAATGCTTTACTTCATATTATTCTTTGCTTACTGGAATATAAAAATGATCGATCACACCGGGTTCAGCGTGACGGATCTTGAACACAGTCAACGGTTTTACACCCGTGTTCTGGCAAGTCTTGGTTATATTTCCCGGCTTGAAATCCCGGGTGAAGCGGTAGGTTATGGTCCTGTCAGCCCCAATGAGGGGGCCGATCCGGGTGGCGCATTCTGGATCACTCAAGGCACACCTTCCACGCCCCGAATACATCTTGCCTTCAGTGCAAAAAGCAAAGAAGAAGTGGACGCATTCTACTTTATTGCTCTGCAGGTCGGTGGGAAAGATAACGGTGCGCCGGGATACCGGCCTCAGTATCACCATGGATATTACGCCACGTTCATCCTTGATCCTGACGGGTATAATATTGAGGCGGTTTACCACGAACCTGATAATGACTAACGCGCACTGACTGATCAGCAAGAAGCCAGTTTCTTTTGCAGAATAATAACGATAATCGGGAAAACTGCTGCGGTAATTGCACATACCGCCAGCAACGTATTGATATTTTGTGGTGCCATGCCACTCTCTGGTAATAGAACAGCGGACAGGAAAAATGCGACGGTTGTCATCAGATACATTATTGATGTCTGTAATGAAGAAAAAGCCGCTCGCTGTCTGCTATCGGGAAACTGGATTGTAAGCGCTGAAGATGTCACCAGACGGCTGTAAGATGCGCCGAGAAACAGAGTCATAAATAGCCCTGCATTCGGATAGCCTAGGGCGGGTATGAGCAAACTCAATATAAAGACCAGGGTTGAACCTGTAGCCAGAATCAACGCAGAAAAACGGGAGGTCAACGCGCCAGTCATTTTCGTCGACAGATAACCTGTCACTCCCCCGATGAAGAAGAGCCAGGGCAGCAGGTGTTGCGAAGCGCCCAGTTGTTGTGTCATCAAGGGAACCAGAACAGGAATGACCAGCATTGGGCTAAACTGGACAAGTGCATTACTGGAGGCAAACAGTAAAGTATTTATATCGAGAGGCTGTGTGGGGGGCGTGTCGAAAGAAACGGGCTCCTGGGGAATGATGGCGACAATCAGCGGCAATGCCAGCAAGCAAAGCGTACTTATTAGCCATAAAGCGATATGCCAGTCATAGTTTGTACACAAAAATAGTATCGCGGGCATTCCTACAATACTGACCATCGAAAATGACGCAATGACTGTCGCCAGCATTTTACCGCGTAACTCAGCCGGTGCGTTGTTTACCAATAGACTAATACCGACACCCATTGTCGTACCGCCAACCAACCCTGCACAGAATCGTAGAATAAGCAAAAGACTAAAACTGGAGGTCAATGTCGTCAAAAGTGTCAGCAGGCCGAGTAGTGCCATATTCACGATTAAAAAACGTTTCTTATTGAAGCCACCAATCCAGTAAAAGGCAATAATCCCCGACAGGACGGCACCAGATGTGTACATACCAGACACGTAGCCTGAAAACGATACGGGCACGGCGAAATCTGCTGCCATAAAAGCAAATACCGGATTGAACACCATATATTCCAGCGCGTTAGTGAACTGAATAAAAGCCATAACAATGGCTATCCGCATAAGGGATTTATGATTAAACGTCGGTGCGATCAGTGACATAGCAAGTAACCTTTGGATAAATGATATCCGAGTTTAACTGCTATCAACGGTGTTTATTATATGGTAAAAATGGCACTTATTATTATCATATATGGGATAGTTGATGCGTCCGGCGCTTGATTTTAATACCCTGAAAGTATTCGTTGCGGTGGTTGAGAGAGAAAGTTTTGTGGGTGCAGCGAAAATTCTTGAAATGCCGACATCAAACGTTAGCCGTTGTATTTCGCAGTTAGAAGAACGACTGAATCTTCAGCTTATTGAGCGCAGCACGCGGCATATGAAAATCACCCAGGCAGGCCAGCTACTCTATATCCGGGCAAAGCCACTGCTGGAGGCGCTTGAGCAAACTGAAACAGAATTAACCCTGCGACAAATGCAACTTAAGGGTCCATTACGCATCTGTATTCCCAACGAAGTCGGGCCTGCATTGCTGGGTTCGATTGTCGCTGATTTCGCCTGTCAGTACCCGGAAGTGGAAATCAGTTGTGTCACCAATTTGTCAGGTTTTGAATCCCTGCGCGACGACTTGGATTTAGCTATCATTATTACTCGTGGCCAGATGGATGACAGCGACTACATCGCCCGTCATCTGATGACTATCCCTTGCACCATTGTGGCTGCTCCTTCCCTGATCCAGCGCTATGGCACCCCGACTGATATCCAGCAATTTGAAGAACTACCCTGTATTACCACAGTCAGTGCCCTGAAAGGAGCTCCCTGGCAGTTTATCAATACCAAGGGGGGATTCGAGACCATTAAAGTTAAAGGACATTTTCGGGTCAACAGCGGAGAGATGGCAGGACGAGCGGCGTTATCAGGTGTTGGTTTTGCCATTTTATCGCAACAAGTCTGCCAGCCCTACATCAGCGATGGACGGTTAATTGAGATTAAGTTTGAACAATCAGCCGCGCCATTACAACTGTACGCACTTTATTCAGACAGGCGTTACTTACCCGCTAAAACACGAGTGCTTATCGATTTTATACACCAGAGATTGCAGCAGATATCCGCGGCAGTATAGGGTGAAAAAATGGGCTCAACCGGCCATAATTTTATTAAATATTCCAGGAACGTTAATATTGAAAACAGACTGGCATCGCGCATTACTCACTCGTTCCACCGTCGTGGATAAAAACTATAAAAACACACAAAACGTTCGTCGTTTCATGATAAGTCAGTGTGGGGAACATTTTCGTTTCGATCGCCAGCTTATGGCCTGGATCCGCGATGATGGGCAAAAAAATTTGGGAGACGTGGTCGATGAGTGGAAGCGCAGGCAAGGCCTGTAAAGATAGGTTTTCCCCCTTGTTGGTGGGTAGGGGAGCTATCCGTTTTGCTACGAGCGAGGAGCGAATGCTCAACAAACTAAACGTTATTATGGGTATTGAGAGAGAGGCCTGAACGATTCAGGTGGCTATTTATGTTTAAATAGCGGACGAAATCAGCCTTAAGCTGTATCAGAAGGATACTCTATGCGTACTCGCCCATCATCCCGATTAATCATCCTTTCGCCTGAAAACAATGTTTTGCTGTTTAATTTTTCTCATAAAAATGACGCCTTAAGCGGCAGGTCATACTGGGCAACGCCTGGCGGAGGGCTTGAATTAAATGAATCTTTTGAACAGGCTGCGCGACGAGAGTTGCAGGAAGAAACTGGGCTAAAAAGAGATTCCGTTGGAACGGCAGTGGCATCACGAACCTTCCCAATGCAGCTACCTGATGGAGAGACCGTTCTTGCTGAAGAACGCTTTTTTATAATCCATGTAGAAAAGAAAGATATCGACTGCTCGGGGTGGAGTGATAATGAAAAAAGTGTTATTCAAAATCATCACTGGTGGACATTAGAAGAGCTTAGAGATACTAACCAAACTATCTTTCCCCACAGTTTAATCATCGATATACTCTGCGGAAATTTGGGTTAATCTTCTGAATTAATGGAATGACTGGGATTTCAGGAGTTTGAAATCCCAGAGCATAACGCTGGGATTCAACACGAATACGCCACTTTCAGCATTCACATTTTATCAGCAGGCTGGTTTTACTCCTTTATCAAATATCGATAATGTTACCCACCGACTGTATCTGAAAAACTGACTGCCACAGGAATATCCTGGTATGAATCCAGGCCTTTAAATCGCACGGTTAAAAGTATGGAAAGAATATTATGATTGTGAATGTTCTTTCATCAATCTGACGATGACTACAACATTCCTTTAAAATTATCACGCCAGGATTTTGGCGATATTTTATACTTCTCTTTAAATAATTTACTGAATAAAGAGTGATTCACAAAACCACATAGCCAGGATATTTGTTCTATTCTTAACGTTCTATTATTTTCTAATAGTTCACGAGCTGCATTCATACGGATACTTTTAACAACCAGCATCACTGATGTTCCCTGTTCATAAAATGCCCGGTCGAGGCTGGCCCTTGAACAGCGAAGTATTTTAGATATTGAGTCTGGTGATAGTTCATGCAGACCAAAGTTTTGTTTAATATACGATTTTGCGGCATTGAAAATATGATTCTGTTTGCCATCTGAAATTAGGCCTTGTTCTTTAGCCACATCAGCCATCATTAACAGTGCCATATGGTGCAGGTTATCAACGATAAGTGCCGCTTCTTTAGAATTTAAACTATCTGCATGGCTGTCCAGACGCAACATATGGGACTTCAGAAAAGCCGCCAGATGATGATTATCCAGAGAAATAGCACGCTGGTTTAATTTACCGGAAATAATCTTTTTTACCTGATCATTATGCGGAATAACATAGAGTTCTTTGACATCTGTAGACTGGTACTGGCAATAGTCATCCCGCAGATGCAGTATTAATTTGCCCTGATCAACTTGAGTCGTGTTATTACTTTTTCGGCCATTAATTATTTGGTCCCCTTGAGTAATCAACGAAATATAAATCATCGGGTCTTTCGTTTTATGGGGATCGAAGATGATGTCATTTTTTGAACCACGGGCGCTACAATAGTGACCCATGACTCCGGATATTGTTGTATGTACGGCGATGATATCTTCTGGCCGCCGATTGTCCATTACCTCGATACCATAGCAGCTAAGATTTGCTGCTATCAGGCTAACGCGTTCTTCTGGCTCAATGTCTTTAGCATCCAAAGTATGTGGAACATAGAGCGCAGAAGGCCTGGCCGAAGGTGTAGACATAGTGGTTTTCTATCCAAGGTTCTTTTCAGGTTAAACGCATTATTCGTTAATATAAGAATAATCTCACTGAAAATCTACGGAAAACAACTATTCAGATCATTGATTTTTACATTAAGCCTACATTTTTAACTCGATTGTCTAAAAATCTATTATTTATCAAAATGTAACTAGATGTATCGTAAATTCGTATTTTATAGTGTCATAAAAAATTCACATTGTTGCTGTTCAGTTGATTGACGGAACGTTGCTATAGGATGCTTGGGGTAAAGTCGTACTTAAATAGCGCTGAAACCGGTTAACGAGTCTAAGGTTACCTCAGTGTTACCCTGTCACCCGCTTCCCGTTGATTAGCACAGGATGAGCGTAGTAGCAGCCTCTGGTTGCTCGAAGAGACGGGCCTCCCGTATGCATTGGTCCGTTATCAACGTGATCCTGTTACACACTTAGCTCCCGACTCCCTGAAAGCGATCGCCGAGTCAGGGGCTATCGTGGAATATTTGATTTTCGCTACAGCTAGTGGCGCTCAGAGTGCTTATCGTCATCCTCGCAGAACGCCATTCCCGTTTTGTTATGTTCGCCAAAATCAGGGGCATACAGTGGCAGAGTGAAGAGCGGGTCTGTCATCCATAAAAAATTCATATTCTCTTCCTGTCATGATAGCTACATCTTCTTTTTTTTCTGCCGATAACTCATTCGGGTTTTGATGATTTGTATCAAAAACTATCGTTTGTAACTTTACAGAAACGGAAGAGATATCATGTTCAGAACGCTACGTACAAGGCTTATCGCCATCAGTGTTGGCATCACTGCTATATCACTTATCACGCTTGCTGCTGTCAGTCAGAATATTGTACGTAACCATACTTTCGGGGCAATTGACGAACGGATTGATCAGTTATCCGACACCTATGCGAACGAATTGACGAACTGGGTAGCAGAAAAACAACGTATCACGGGCTCAATTAAGACGGCGTTCGGACGCAACAATGAGGAAGCTATTCCTTTCCTGCGGGCTGCAATCGAAGCAGGGGCTTTCGACGATGCCTATATTGTCTATCGTGAACCTCTCTCACATGTGTTTGTTCACCCCATGCCTGATGCCTACGATGGCAGCCAGCGGCCCTGGTATAAGGAAACCGTTGAGGCTGGGCGTCCCGTCATGCTCGATCCCTACATTGATGCTTCAACAGGAAAGCTCACCATCTCATTTGCGGAACCGGTGATTGAGAACGGACAAACCCTGGGAGTCGTGGGCAGTGACCTTCACCTTGAGACGGTCTCAAAAATAGTCGCCGCTATCCGGCCTCAGAGCAAAAGTTTTGCGTTTCTGATCGATAATAGCGGACAGCTGATTGCTGCACCACAGGCAGAATTGACCCTCAAACCCCTGTCAGATTTGTCCCCGGAACTGAACACCACGCTTATCAGCGAACTGGCAGAGGCGGGGGCTCATGCTGAATTTGCCATCAATGGAGAACCGCAGTTAATTTATGCCTCGTCTGTAAAAAATACCCCCTGGACACTCGCTATTGTGGTCGATAAGGCTGAAGCCACTGCCTCTCTCACCTCATTGCAACGCACTATTGCCATTATCGTCGCGTTAAGTCTGATCCTGGCCTCTCTTATTGTAGGATTCATCATCAACCGACAGTTGCGCCGCCTGAATATTTTGCGGGATGCGCTGGAGAATGTTGCTTCAGGGGACGGTGATCTCACATACCGGCTGGCGACACAGGGGGGTGACGAACTGGCTCAAATCGCAGACGCATTTAACCGTTTTATCAGCAAGCTTTCAGGTGTGATAGTCCGTGTACGTGAAGGTTCGGATAATATCGCAACGGCTGCTGATGAGATTGAAAGCGGCAACATGGATCTCTCATCGCGAACTGAAGAGCAGGCCGCCAGCGTGGAAGAGACCGCGGCAACGCTGGAACAGCTGACCGCGACCATTAATAATACCGCAGGTAATACCGCACAGGCGTATCAGTACGCGGCAGAAACCACGGCGATCGTTAAGGCAAATAGCGAAGTTATGAATAACGTGTCCTCGCGGATGCAGGAAATTTATGATTCCTCCTCCAAAATGTCCGATATTATTCAGGTCATTGATGGTATTGCTTTCCAGACCAATATTCTGGCGCTGAATGCCGCCGTGGAGGCAGCGAGAGCGGGCGAATCCGGGCGTGGTTTTGCCGTGGTCGCAGGTGAAGTACGAACCCTGGCGCAGCGTAGTGCGTCTTCGGCGCGAGAAATCAAAGAACTGATTGGCCTGTCTGTCGCGCGTATCGACTCCGGAAGAACCTTGGTGGAAAAAGCCGACAGTGGTATGACGGAGATAGTCAGTAACGTGCAGAACATGACGCAGGTTATTACGGCAATTGCTCAGGCAAGCCGTGAACAAAGCGACGGTATTGCACAAATCAACCTGGCGATGGGGCAGATTGACACCACCACACAGCAGAATGCGGCGCTAGTCGAACAGTCTGCTGCCGCTGCCGCATCGATGAAGGAACAGTCGCAGTTGTTACAGGAAATCATTCGAGTTTTCCGTCTGGAAGAGAAACACGACACGGTTTCATCCTCTATTCAGTCAACAGAGACCCGTTCGCATTTTACCCGCTAGACTGTTAAATAAAATAGCTCCCGGTTCATTCTGACGATCGGCCCGGGAGCTGAATTCGATCCTGCTCTTTTCTCCTCAACGTGCCAGGCTATGTGGTATTGCTCTTGGAATTTGTTCCAGAAGCACGCCTGCAATCTCCGTTATCTAAAAGACGAATGACCTGGCGTGCTGGGTGGGAGAGTCAAATGGAACTTCACCAAGGCTTTTCGCGGGAAGCCCCTTCCTAGAAGATGATGTCAGTTGGTTCCTCAAATCCATTCCCCCGTTTTTTATGCCACGGGCCGAACAGGGACCTCATGGCCTGCTGATGCTTGTACAGGAGCTGTTTTAATATCGGTGTCAAACTGGCTGACATTATTCAGTCTTTCGATTTGCTCATTAGTCAGTAACAGCCCGGAAGCTCCCGCATTACTGACATACTGCGTATGACTCCGGGGGCCGATAAGCGGAATACATTCCTGTGCGGCGACCCAGGCAATAGCCACCTGATCGGGGCTGGTTCCGGTTTCTGCGGCAATATTCAGAACGGCATCAAGAATAGCGCTGCGTTGCTCGCTGTTTTCCGGCTGGAAGACTTTACCGCCCATTCCTTCAGCTCTGCCTTTTTCTCCGGCTCGGTATTTTCCTGTAAGCATCCCTCCGCCTAACGGAGACCAGGTTACAGGCGTTATCTGCAGGGCTCTGCAGGCTTTCAGCATGTCACGCTCGGGCTGACGTGAGACCAGACTGTACTGAAACTGAGAGGCGACAATCGGTACCGCATGAGATAATTCAGCAAGTGTTGCGGCCCGTGCCAGCCGCCATGCTGAAAAGTTGGACAGCCCGGCGTAAAGAATTTTTCCCGATCGGGAGAGGTCTTCAAGTCCGCGGATCAGCTCTTCTGAAGGAGTCAGTTCGTCCGGATGGTGAACCCAGTACAAATCGATGCGATCGGTTTTCAGTCGCTTCAGGCTGGCTTCCACCGAAGACACCATCGCCCGACGGCTGTTACCCGTGACGAGTTTGCTCGCATCTTTAGACGCACCGCTTGAATACTTTGTCGCCAGGAAAAAATCTTCCCGACGTCCCTGAAGCAGCGTCCCCAGAATTTCTTCTGACTCGCCAAACTGATACACATCGGCGGTATCAATGAAGTTTCCACCATCTGCTTCAAAAGCATCTAAAATGGCTTTGCTTTCGTTAAACGATGCGCCATGCCCCCATCGTGTACCAAAATTCGCTGTGCCCAGCGCTACGGAAGAGACTTTCACACCGGTCTTACCAAGAATTTGATATTTCATACGATTAACCTTCTTGTTATCTATATGATTTTAAATGTTTTATTAATGTGCGGGTATATACCCGTATATCATTGTACTCAGTTATGTAGGCAGGCTACAACTCAGAGTTGCTGAAGCAGATTATGCAGAATACCGATCTTTTCGGTCCCGATGCGTTCTTCTATTATTTGCTGGCACTTCTGCCAGGCTGGGAAAGCCTCTCTCACAAGTGCTTCACCTTCCGAGGTGATAAAGACGAGTTGCTGGCGTTTATCCATATCATCGCGATCCACCTTTAACCAACCCTGACGCACCATGACAGTGACATTTCGTCCTACAGTGGAACGATCCAGATCCGCAATATCCCCCAGTTGGGTCAGGCTAACGGGGTTATTATTTACGATCAGCCGTAACAAGGAATACTGAGTGATATTGATATCATAGGCAGCCAGTTCGGCATCATAGATTGCTGTCATTTTACGTGTGAAATCACGAAGATTTTTACAGTAGCAGGGAGAGTGCATTTCCAGTATCCGTATCATGCTTCAAGGTTATCGAAGGTCGTTACAGCATATGCCCTCATTATGTTGCCGTCCACAGCGTGATATCCTAATGAAATTATCATCCAATCCCCACCTGCGATAAAAAGTAGTCTTAGTCTGGGTTATTTGCCACTTTCCATGCGGCTCCAGCGAGCGAAGAGGGGGGAGCGACTTATACCAGGGAAGTAAGATGCTTTTACCCGCTCCAGGCTTTACAAAAACTGTACTTCAATCGTCGTTTCAACAATGAGCCGTCAGCTGTTTGTTTCTCTGGATGGCCCGAAAGGCGCGGGTAAAACCACACTGCTGGAGGCCATTACGAAAGTGCTAAGGGCAGACAACAAGAAGGTGGTTCGGCTGAGTGAGAAAAAAAGCGATCCCTACAGAAGGGAAACCATGGTACTCGTTAACAAACTCGCCAGGGAGCCCGCAATGGATTTGGAACGGGAGATTTGCGAACGCTTTGCTGAAAGCCGTGCCTGGATTTCTCAGCACGTGCTGACGAAACAGCCAGCGGACAGTATTATCTTGATGGATCGCTGGTACCCGTCGGATGCGGCATTTCGCCGGATGGTGCCATTTGCAGAGATTTTACAGCTTAACATTGCACGAAACGTGCGGGTGCCAGACCTGCATGTCGGGGTGGTAACTGCGCCGGATATTTCATGGGCAAGGGCTGCAGCGCGATCGCGTGGGCTAAGCAGTACGGTGATTCATAAACTGGCGGAACATATTGCTTGTACCCAGGCCTTCGAGCAACAAGTTGCGGATAACGGCTGGTTTTTATGCCGTAATGAAGGCTCGCTCGAAGAGGCAACGATGCAGGTGGTGTCTGAGATAGACAAAGTGCTTGGAAGCCCCACAGCAACCCGTTTTTAGGATAGAGCCTCCGCCGAATATCGCCAGTACCTACGGTACCTCGCCATTTTGAGGAATATTTATTATGCCGGAATTTTGGGTACGCTTATGTACCCCATTATTGCTATCGACTGCTCTGTGCCAAAAGCGGACATTTCTGAGTTATTGACAATAAACATACCAGGCGGTATGTTTACCAAATGACAATTAATCATCTTCGTAAAAAACAGCCTGCACTGGTCAGGGCTTCGCTAATTGAATGCACCAGAGCACTGGCAGCATGTAACGGTTTGTCCACGGCCAGTGTGCAAGCAATCTGCGACATGGCAGGCGTGACCAAAGGCGCATTCTTTCATCACTTTCCAAGTAAAGACGCTCTTCTAAACTGCGTATTCGAACAAATGGTGAATGACTTTTCTGCCGAAATTACACAGCGGATAGACATGGATCCCACTGATTTCGGAGCATTTACTCGGGCCTATCTTGAAATGGGTGCTGCAACAATTGATAACCCGGACATGCTGACGTTATGGAAGTCCGCCATGGCAGATGAGCATATCTGCGATAAGTGGAGGGAATGGTACCTTGGCATCCTTACTGAACGAGGTCGCCTGGAAGATAGCCCTGAGTTTACCGTTGTGAGGATGGCTGCTGATGGGCTCTGTCTTGGTGTCAGTATGCAGATAGTCCCTCATGACCATGAAGGCGTCATGCGCATCTTGCGTACTCTTGCATCTGCTCCAGAAAATAAATAACTGACTTTTTCTAACTCTTGCCCTGTAGAGATTAACTATGCAAAATCCTTTTCTTATCATCGGTGGTTACGGAACTGTTGGCTCGCACCTGGTCTCGCTTCTGAACCAATTTTTACCCGATCTACCTGTGGTTATCGCAGGGCGGAATGCTGAAAAAGCCCGAAAGTCTGCCGTGCAATATGACAACACAACCGGTATCGCAATTGATACGCAACGGCCAGATTTGGGCATTGATGCCTCAATGAAATTTAGTGGTATTGCGGTCTTAACTAACGATCTTTCCACTCACCCGGCACAGTACGCAATTGCACATGGTATACCCTATACCAGCATTGCTACTCAGTTGAACCACATCGCCCCTAAGTTGACGTTGTATCTCCGTAATCCAGATTGCAGGGTGCTTATTCAGGATACTAGTTTTGCTGGCATCCTCATCTCTGCAGGTATTTATTGTTCAAGCCACTTCCAAAAGGTGAAACGTATCCGGGCTGCTGCGCTTATGGATGAGAACGATCTGGGTGGGCCAGCAAGCAAGGCTGATTCTGGTGATTTTTCTCAGAAGGAAGCTGGATTGCTGCTCGAAGATTCTCAATGGATAGTTCCACGAGACGGGAAAGAATTGAGAGAATACACACTGAAAGATGGATTTGCATTCACAGGAATGAGTTTTCCAGGATTTGATGCCGCAGAGCTGGCTTACGCTACCGACGCAACCTCAGTCCGCGTTGACTTTGCGCTTGGTCAATCACATGGCAGCCGTCACGGCGAAAAACCCTCTGTCGAAATCATTTATGAAATCGAGGGGATTTTCACTGATGGTCAGGATGGCATGCTGAAATTTCAGCTGACGCATCCGGAAGGACAGGCTTTCCTTACAGCAGTTGGTGTGGCTGTTGGTATCGAATCCCTTCTGCAGAACGATAAAAATCCTGGTCTGTATCTGACCTCCCAAAAGATCGATCCCGAGCTTATGTTATCGAGGCTCGTTCAGTCAGGAGCCATACTCAGCAGTTTGCCGATTTAAGACCGATTGCTTATACAGCTCTGAGCTTGCATTTCTGCTTCTCGTTCAGAGCTGCCCGTAAACTTCGTGCCAGAAGCTGACTTTACTCCCCATATTAAGAGCGTTAAAACTTGGTTGCCGCTTTACCCCTATACTTGACCGTGATATGTTCATTTGATGAATACAGAACATGTCATCAATTATTTCAAACACGACCTCTGGTGGCTGCCTTTCTAAAGGCGGCCCGAAAATGTATTTTCCATTTCAAATAACCGCCGAAAGCGGTTATTTGCATTTAAAAGACCCCTTTCGGTTTAATACTTAAGGAGTCTTATATGAATAGTAAATCCATCATTCTTACTGGCGATCGTCCAACAGGTCCTTTACACATCGGTCACTATGCTGGCTCGCTGCGTCAGCGCGTTGCTCTGCAGCATAATTATCAACAGTTTGTATTGGTCGCAGATCTGCAAGGTCTGACAGATAATGGCAGCAATCCACAAACGATTCGAAACAACATTCCGGAAGTGCTGGCCGATTATCTTGCTGCAGGTATCGATCCCTCGCATACCACAATCTGTCTGCAATCTGCGTTGCCTGCCCTTGCTGAACTAACAGCGCTTTATATGAATATCGTTACCGTGGCACGCGTGGAACGCAACCCAACGGTAAAAAACGAAATTGCACAGAAAGGGTTTGCCCGTTCTCTACCGGTCGGTTTTTTGGTATATCCCATCAGTCAGGCGGCTGATATCACTGCCTTCAAAGCTAGCCAAGTTCCCGTCGGCGACGATCAGTTACCGATGATAGAACAGACCAATGAAATCGTGCGGAAAATGAACAGTCTATTGCCTGAACCAGTTTTGCATCATTGCAAAGCGATGTTGAGCGAAACCAGCCGCCTGCCTGGTCTTGACGGCAATGCCAAGATGTCTAAATCACTCGGTAATACGTTGCTACTATCTGCCAGCGAAGAAACCATTCATCGCGCGGTCAACTCCATGTACAGTGACGCTAACCATTTAAAAGCGACTGATCCAGGACAAATAGACGGAAATATGGTTTTCACGTATCTGGATGCTTTTCACTCCAATAAAGTAAAAGTGGCGGAAATGAAAGCACATTATCAGCGGGGCGGACTGGGTGACAAGACATGCAAAAACGAGCTGGAGATTTGCCTGCAGGAGTTGATTGCTCCCATGCGAGAGCGTCGTGCAACTTACATTCAGGATAAAGGTATGCTTATTGCGCTTTTGAAAAAAGGTAGTGAACGTGCACATGACGTCACTCAGAAGACATTAAGGGAAGTAAAACAGGGGTTGGGTTTACCGGTATTCTGAAGATTCGCTGTTATGTTAAATAATCTGTAGCCATAAGCTAGCTGGATGCATCAATGCCCAGTGGTACAGCTAAAATGTCAGCCATGAGCGAAAAGCGCCGAAGTCTGCTGCTCGCTCTAAGCAGACATTAATCAAAAACCCAATTCGCAACGACAACATGCAGGAAAGGTTATGGAAATTTCTCTAAGAATCGCTACCACCGCTGATCTCGCGGCGGTTAATCAACGCTATCAAGAGGTCGATTTTGTTCCTTCTCATGAAGGTGAACTTATCGTTCTGGCATTCTGCGATGGGAATTTTGTCGCTCAGGGCAGAGTAGGGACTGTTGATGCTGAAAGTGGTGAGCTGGGCGGAATTTATGTTTTCCCTGGCAATGAGGGTTTAGGGGTGGCCAGAAAAGTGGTGGATTTCCTGATTAACAACTCAGAGCTTTCGGTACTTTACTGCTTACCTTTTGCCAGTCTGGAAGGATTTTACGGTTCTATGGGGTTCACACCGGTGAAAGATATGGGGAAGGTTCCTCAAGCTGTTACCAAAAAGTACCAGTGGTGCAATAGTCATTACGATAAGCCGGTCCTGCTTCTCGAAAAAGGTAAATGATTTAGCATCCCGATAAGCCCTGTTTTACTCGAAGCCGCGTAGCCTAAACTTTGACTTGTCTACATCAATTAAATGTGATTTTATATGCTTAATTATTGCATATAAATTCACTTTTATGAGGTTGAAATGTCGGTAGATGCACCCGTGCAAGCACAGTTTGTAGCCTATAACGCCCATGATATTGAAGCGTTTATGTCTTGTTTTTCAGAGGATTTCAAAGGCTATCGGATGCCAAGTGAAAGTCCTTCAACAACCGGAAAAGAATCATTACGCGAATTTTACGTAAACAATCGTTTTAATAATCCAAAACTTAAAGCAGAACTGATTTCCAGAACCGTAATGGGCAATAAAGTTTTCGATCATGAATTGATCTACGGTTTGTCTGATGAGCCCTTAGAGAGCGTGGCTGTTTTTGAGATTAAAGATAATCTTATTGCAACCGCATGGTTCTATTTCCCATAACTGAAGATTCAAGCAAAGATCGTAGTATTCAAGTTAACACATTATATTAGGTGGGCTTAGCCCGCTCAGTGCTCAGGCGGTGTTAAAACTTATTTTTATCGTATTTGGGGCTATCTATCTCTAGCCTCGGATACAAAAATATTCTCCATATTAGTGCATTCTGGAGAAATCGATACGCCGCGCTGTCTCTGACATCCAGTCAATAAATATCTCCACCTTTTTCGGTAAGTGGGTTTTGCTCGGATACAAAAGTGAGACCTGTTTCGGGGCCATCTTCCAGTTGGTCATGACCGGTACGAGCAGACCCTTTCTGACATAACCGTCCGCAGCTAGATACATTCCCGGACAAATCCCCTGGCTTGTAGAGGCGATGTTCAGAGCCATATCCTGATCGCTGAAAAACATGTGTTGATTGTTACGGATCTCTTGTGAACCCGACTGACCAAACAATGTCCATCGTATTTCAGCTTCATCATCTGGAAACCATGAAATAAGTTTCTGGTCTTCAGACACAGAAAGCACCTTTTTTTCTGCCAAATGATGTGCGACCCACGGCGAAGCATAGAGTTGAAAAGGAATAAGGCATAGTGGCCGCACAATAAGGTTGGAGTCGTCAAGAGAGCCACCCCGTATCACGAGATCGACATTTTGCTGGATCAGATTAACCAGGCTATCACTGCTTTTAATGTTCAGTCGAATATCAGGATATCGCTGGATAAATTCGCCAATAAAAGGGGCTATCACCCAGCGAGAGAAAGGTGAAAGCGTATCGATCGTCAGCCTTCCGGATACGGCATTCTTGTCACCTTTTAAATTCTCTTCCACACGCGCAAGGTTGTTGATCAAAATCCTGCATTCTTTGAGGTACTCATCACCGGCTGCAGTTATTCTCACATTCCTTGTGGAACGTTCAAACAGCCTGACGCTGAGTTCAGCTTCGAGATCCTTTATGCGCTGCGAGACCCTTGCTTTCGGCAACTTCATTTCATTTGCAGTAGCGGTAAAACTGCCATTTTCAGCAACTTTGATGAAAGTGATGATTGCGTTAAGTTTGTCCATTGTTAAATTATCTTGAACAGTGAGTTCTATTTAGACGGATTGTATACATTTAATCTGGAGAATAACATATCCGTTTTATAACGAGGTTCAGATATGATTTGTGATAATGAAACTGGTCAGTGCACTATTTCCTCAGTACCTGTCACCAGCAATCTCTTTTCAACACAAGAGGCTAAAGATTCCGTTACCGTACATTATATCGGTGACCCAATGTGTTCCTGGTGTTGGGGAATTTACGGTTCACTCAAGGCGCTTGAAACCTGGTGTCGTGAACATGGTTTTCGATTTGTACTCACGAATGGTGGGTTGCGTGCAGGTGGAGGGGATGAATGGAATACCGCATTCAAACGTTTTCTGAGGGAAGAGTGGCGTCATATTAATAGAGTCACTGGTCAGCCCTTTAATTTTTCCCTGCTGGAACAGGATGAATTCAACTATGACACGGAGCCTGCCTGCCGGGCTGTGGTAAGTGCTTCGATTATACGACCGGACGCTAAACTACAATTTTTCCATGAAACGCAGAGGAAATTTTATACTGAATCAGTCGATCCGAAAGAACCGTCCTTCTATCGCAGTATTTGTGAAAAAACAGATATTAATTTTGAAGAATTTAAGGCGATATTCGCATCACAACTTTCAGCTAACGAAACATATAAAGAGTTTAGTCAGGCCAGACAGTTTGGCGTAAATTCTTTCCCAACGATTCTGTTAGAAAAATCAGGGGTCATTAAGAGGGTTGTTTCTGGTTACATTAATGAGCATGACATTATTAAAAACATTACTGCAATGAATAAAGAATTTAAATGAACCTTTATTCAGGTTCGTATTCACCTAAGTAAAAAAAATCATTTTCTGTCTGGTGAGGAAGTCAGAGCTATTTTTTGAATGTACGCTTTTTCTACTAGCGGGTGTACGCATGCTGCCTTCTTCATTAATAGTGACTCGATTTATCCATGGAGGATATATGTCTAACGCATTATTGCAGTTGCACTTTGATTTTAAGGGGCCGTTTGGTGCTGAAATGTCTCGTCAGTTGGTTGAGCTAGCTGAGTCCATAAATCATGAGCCCGGTTTTATCTGGAAAATCTGGACTGAGAATGAAGCTAATAACGAAGCGGGCGGCATCTACCTGTTTCATGATGAAGAAACTGCGTTAGCTTATATCAAAAAACATGCTGCCCGACTTAAATCACTGGGAATAGAAGAGATTATTTTCAAAATTTTCGCTGTTAATGAGCCTTTGACGGCTATAAATCACGGCCTGACCGGGCAATAGATTTTTCATAAATATTCTAAAAGTGAAGAGTAACCCTGTCCGCTCTTCACTTATTGCAGCCCCAGGATCTTTCAAGACAGATTCGTGCCAGCAGCGGACGTTATTACTGCTGGTTTATTAACGCTTAGAAGGCTGACATTGACGTGATGACAACTGAATTATCAGTCAGCCTTTTTAAACCGATCATGTCTGACATTACTCCTTATTGGTATACTTTATATTTGACTGACGCCCTAAGGACACTGGACGATGGAATTACTATTTTTGGGGACCTCTGCAGGCGTGCCCACTCGTACGCGTAATATGACGTCGATAGTACTGAATTTGCAACAGCCAGCAGCGGCTGAGATGTGGCTGTTCGATTGCGGGGAGGGCACTCAGCATCAGTTCCTTCATACGCCTTATCATCCAGGTAAACTGAATAAGATTTTTATCACCCATTTACATGGCGATCATCTGTTCGGTCTCCCCGGTCTGCTCTGCAGCCGCTCAATGCAGGGTAATTCTCTGCCACTGACGCTGTACGGACCTAAAGGGCTGGCAGAGTTTGTCGAAACCGCGCTGCGCCTTAGCGGCTCCTGGGTCGGTTATCCGCTCACCATCGTCGAAGTTGTGCCTGGGGTGGTTTTTGACGAAGCGGGTTACAGGGTCACCGCATGGCCGCTAAACCATCCGATCGAATGCTACGGCTATCGTATCGAACAGCATGATAAACCGGGCTCTCTGGATGCTGCTCAACTTATTGCCGACGGTGTGCCCTCAGGGCCATTATTCCAGCGCTTAAAGCAGGGTTTAACCATTGAGCTGGAAGATGGTCGGATAATTGATGGAAGCAGATATCTTGGCCCACCCATTCCGGGTAAGAAACTGGCTATTTTTGGCGACACCGCCCCCTGTGCTGAAGCTCTGGAGCTGGCACGCGGCGTGGACGTCATGGTTCATGAGGTGACCCTCGAACAGGCGATGGCGGAAAAAGCCAACGGGCACGGACATTCATCCAGCCAGCAAACGGCGAAACTGGCGCGCGATGCGGGTGTCGGTACCCTAATTGCCACCCACTTTAGTTCTCGCTACGATGCCGAAGGTTGTCAGCAATTGCTGACAGAGTGTCGGGAAGTCTTCCCGTCAACCGTGCTGGCAGAAGATTTTCTCGTTTATACCGTCGAATAAAAAAGGCGTAACGCGGAAAAAAGTCGCCGCGATTACGCTTTTCTCGGTCAGCGCTATAGCAGCTGATTGACAGCAATGATCTGCTTATCATGCTCAAAAGTATGGGGTTTAAGCCGGGTTTGACGGAAGTCATTTTCGGCGATTTTATTACAGTGTGCCAACCAGCTACAGGATTGACAGGCTGTGCGTATCTCGCCTGTTAAAAATGCCTGACGCAGACGTTTAACATTGTTGGCATCAAACACCATTCTTTGCCCCGGGCTGAGATCCCTGTCTAACAGACGGCCTATATCGGCTAATGCCTGACCATCAATTTCACTGGAATGATCGTCCGCACAGTGGAAATCAGGCTCGCAGAGCATGGGCTGGCAAACATCATCGGCGCCGGCCACAATCACCGCCTCTTCTCCACGCGACAGTCTGCGTACGATACGATTAAAGTTAAGCGAGAAGTCTGGGGTGTAGCCGTTTCCCTTATAGGTTAAAAGACAGAGTAAATGATGGCCACGCAGTTGAATTGTCATTGGGCTGTTATCCTAGAGATCAGGAGAGCGGGCACGAATGGCCTCAGATATTTGGTCACCCGACTTAAGGGTTCTGACAATCAGTGGCACCAGTAATGCGAGCAAACTCTTGTCCAGACCTCGTGCGCGTTGCGCCATGCGCACTTCGTCAAACAGGGTGCGGATCATTGGAATAAAACGCAAAGCCAGCGAGATAGCCAAAGCAATCTGCGCCGCAGGTACCCAGCGTGGCGCAGAGCGCAACAGCCTCATAATACCGTCGACAAACTCGCTGGACCGAGTCGTGGTGGTCACCAGGTGGGCTGCCAGAATAAGGCAGACGAAGCGGACGAGAATAAAAACCGCCAGTGAGAGTTCGATAATGAGCCACTGGAAAATAAATATGGCTGCCAGAACCGGTATGGCGGGCCTAATCCCTTCTAAAAGCTGGCGCCAGCCTAAGCCGGCAGCCCAATAGCCCAGTAACAGCAGGGCGCTGGCAGCGGCTAACCACTCCCAGCGTTCAAATACAAATACCACTGAGCAATAAACGGCTAAGCCGACAATTTTTAAGGCAGGTGCCGCTCGATGAACGACGCTGCTGCCTGGAAGATAGCTATCGGAGATCACGCATATTCCTCAATATAGCTATCAAGCACGCTATCCGGCGCGCCATCGTGCTTTATGCCGCCCTCGGCGATATGAATAACTCTGTTAAACTGGCGCAGCAGCTCCAGATCATGGGTAATCATCACCACCTGCTGAGAAAGGCTATCAATAGCGTCAATCAGCATACGTTTATTTTTTAGATCCAAAAGCGTGGTCGGTTCGTCAAACACAATCACTCGAGGCTGCATCACCAATACCCCGGCCAAGGCAACCATTTGGCGTTCTCCGCCGCTGAGCTGGTGGGCAAAACGGTTAAGCAATGGGCCAAGTTTGAAGCGCGTGACGACTTCATCAAGGCGTTGGTTCATTTCTGCCGGAGATAAGCGCAGATTTTTAAGACCGAACCTGAGATCTTCTTCAACGATAGGATAGACGATTTGATTGTCTGGATTTTGAAAAACAAACCCCACCTCGCGGCGGCGCGCCTTAACGTCCGACTGACCATTGAAGCTAAGCTGTCCGGAGGTTGGTAGCTCTAGCCCATTGAGTAATTTAGCAAAAGTACTTTTACCAGAACCATTTAATCCGATGATGCCGACGCGTTTTTCATCGATTTTGGTGGATATATTTTGCAGTAAAAAACGCTGGTCTTTTTTTACCGCGACCTCAGTAAATTCAAACATATCCTGTTTTTCTCGTATTGTTCATGGTTCCTGCCAAATAGCGGTCTTCAGGACTTAGCGCTGATAAGGGGGTAAGAGCGGCGCACCGAGAGGGTAACCCCTGCGGCGATCGTAGCTTTAATGATGTCGCCGATTAAAAATGGCGTGCTGCCTAAGGCAACGACGTTGAGCGGAAGATGGGATATCGCCGCATTCCAGGGAATACCAATCAGATAGATAATCCCTATTCCACCTGTGCAGATGGCGACAAAGGCGATAGCAAAATTCAGCCGCAGCCAAAAACGCTCAACCAGCCAACCCACTACGGCAGCGCAGAAGATCCATCCGAGTAAATAACCGCCGCTTGGACCAAAAAAGACGCCAAATCCTCCTCGGCCACCGGACAACAGAGGTAAACCTACGCTGACCAAGACAACAAAAAGCACCATAGACAGCGCGCCACGCCGAGCGCCAAGGATACTTCCCGCGAGCATCGGACCCAAGGTTTGCGCCGTAATCGGCACACCGATAGCCGGTAATAGAATCGGTGGAAAAATACCGAGCACGGCGGTCAACGCCGCAAACATAGCGATAAAAACAATATCCCGTGTACTCACAACGACTCTCTCTTATCTGTCATCATATTTTTACGATCCGTAACCTAATCAAGGGATCATTCAGCGATTCTATAATCGATTAGCCGAATGCCACTTTGCCTTTTCCCAATCAGCGAAGAGAAAAGTATGCAAACAATCATACATAGTTGTAAACTAATAAATCAATATTAGGTTTACAATTTAGCCTTGCCCTTTGAACAACGGGCAAACGGCTTTATGGCCATTAAGTAGAATGACTGTCTATGGATATCCAGCATCACGCCTTTTCTCAGTTGCTGTTAAGTCGCCACTCGTGTCGGGATTTTTTACCTGAGGCTGTTCCAGAAAGCATAATAAAAAAAATGATAGCGATGGCGCGAGCCGCTCCGAGTAGCGCCAACCTGCAGCCTGGCAAACTTCATGTGTTGGCAGGTGAACCCTTGGGACACTTTGTTAACACGCTGAGCGATATTAGCGCCAACAGCCCACCTGAACCCGCCTCTTATAGCTACTTTCCTCAGCCCATGCCGGGCGAGTTAAAGCAGCGCCAGCGGGAAGCAGGCTACGCACTTTATGGTGCCTTAAATATTCAACGCCGTGATATCGCCGCACGTAAACAACAGTTTGCCGCAAATTACCGTTTTTTTGATGCGCCAGTAGGCATCGTGGTGACCATCGACAAAGAGATGGGATCGGGATGTTTTATGGATCTCGGCATGTTTATGATGAGCTTCTTGATGCTAGCGGAAAGCGCAGGCTATAGCAGTTGCGTGATTGGCGCATTGAGCCACTATGGTTCAGCCATCCACCGAGAGTTGTCTTTATCTGCCGATGAACAAGTGGTATGCGGAATTGCTTTGGGCCGAGCCAACCGCCAGGCCGCGGTAAATCAATTCCGCACCAGCCGAATAGCGTTGGAAGATTTTGCCACCTTTCAAGGATTCAGCTCCCGGGAGACGCAGTGACAAGCTTAATTTACTATCACGGCCTGCCGCTTGAGCAGGCTCAAGGCGATACGCCTCGGGCTCTGTGCTTACTGGCAGAGCTATGCGATAAGCAACGCAGTTTTCGTGCCCTGCAGCAGTCCCCCTGGATAATCCCTCTGGAAGGCCATCACTATATCGAGTGCTCCACCGGAGGCACCAGTGGTACAGCCAAAATTATTCGTCGTCATCAGGACTCATGGCAGCGCTCTTTTAGGGTTAATCAGAACCACTTTAATCTTAGCGCCGACGATCGTTATGCGGTATTTGGCGAGTTAAATCATTCTCTGGCTCTGTATGCCGCCTGCGAGTCCATTGCCTTGGGCATAGCCGTAGAGATACTTAGCCGTATGCGTCCACGCTCGCAGCGAGCCCGGCTTATCGAGAGCGGCGTTACGGTACTCTATATTACGCCGACTCAACTGCGTTTATTAATCGCGGCCGGTGAACCTTGCACCGATGTACGACTGATCCTCTGCGGCGGGAGTAAGCTCGATGATCGACTGCGAGAACAGACCCAGCAGAGTTTTCCAAACGCGCATATCCATGAGTTTTACGGTGCCTCTGAAACCAGTTTTATCTCGCTCAGTGACAGCAATACGCCGCCAGGCTCGGTAGGGAAAGCCTATCCCGGCGTTGATATTATCATTAAGAATATCTCTCAGCAGGTAGGGGAGGTTTGGCTTAAAAGTCCCTATTTATTTGACAGCTATGCGCAGGGCAGTAGCGATGAAACCCGCTATTGCGCAGGTTATATCACGGTCGGGGAAATGGGGCGCCTCGATAGCTCAGGTAATCTGTGGCTTTATGGCCGCAAAAGCCGCATGGTCACATCAGCAGATAATAATGTTTATCCTGAGCGGGTTGAAGCCCTGATAGGCCAGCTAACAGGCTGTTTATGCGCGGTTATTGCCCGTCCAGACAGGCTACGAGGGTGGGTATTATGGGCTTATCTACAAGGTCCGTTGAGTGATGACCAAGAGCAACGTCTTCGCCTGGCTATCCGCCACCAGCTAGGCAGCATTATGGAACCGAAAAAGTTCTTTGGGCTGGCGTGTTTTCCGCAGTTACCCTCAGGTAAACCTGATTTGCAACAGCTTGAGGCGGGGCCAACTTTATGAGCGTGATCATTGCCGCCCGCAGAACCGCAGTGGTGCCGCGCGGCGGGGCGTTTCAACATCTTTCCGTCTACCAACTGGCCGCGCCGGTTATCCAGAGCTTACTGGAGCAGAGCGGTATTGCTCCCCAGGAGGTTGATCAGATTATTCTGGCCAATAGTCTCGCTGGCGGCGGTAATCCGGCCAGACTGGTAGGGTTAGCCGCCGGCATCCCGCAGATATCGGGTATTTCGATTGATACCCAGTGTACCGGAGGACTCGAGGCGCTAAGGCTCGCCTCTGCGTTAGTGGATGCCGGTGTTGCTGAGATTGTTATCGCTGGTGGTGCTGAAAGCTATTCACGCCGGCCGCTACGGGCGCAAACCTTTGCCGATGGCCGTGCGCCTGAGTTCTATCTGCGTCCAGCTTTTACCCCTTTTCCCGACAGGGACCCCGATATGACCGAAGCGGCCGAGGCACTCGCCGTCCGATTTGGTATCACTCGCCAACAGCAAGATGACTATGCCATCGCCAGCCATAAGAAAGCGATGGCATCCCGAGCGGATCTCACCGCGGAGATAGAACCGCTGGAGGCGATAGATATGGACGTTTACACCCGTAATTTGGCGAGTAAATTAGCTGCCCGATCACCCATATTGACGGGCAGTGTCAGCCTGGTCTCCACGGCAATTGAAGCAGACGGGGCGGCTTTTTGTTTGGTGGTTTCTCAAGCCGTGGCTAAAAAACTCAATATCGGTTTTATGGCGGAAATTAGCCACTTTGTCAGTGTTGGAGCCGATATTGAGCTACCGGGTCATGCTCCCGTCAGCGCGATAAACCAGCTCTTTGCCGACCGACAGCAAACAGACAGACGGCGCTGTATCGTTGAGATGATGGAAGCCTATGCCGTGCAGGCTATCGTCTGCTTAAATGAAACGGGGCTAAATCATCATCGAGCGAACCTTGCGGGCGGCGCTTTGGCGCGTGGCCACCCGATTGGCGCCTCTGGGACTATTCTGGCCTGTCGCCTGTTCCATAGTTTACAGACCGCCGACTATGACCAAGGGATCTGCGCAATTGCTGGCGCTGGTGGAATAGGGGCAGCCATGCTGCTTACGGCCAAAAACAGGCTACAGTAATCGGTGAATCCGCGGGCGATAAACGATTTAACATGGAAACATTTTGCTCCCGTGACCCTCTGCGGTATCGACATTGGTAGGGTTCAACTCCGAGGCGTTATGTCGATGGAGCCGGAGAGGCTTGTTTATCGCTCTACCATTCACCGTCGGATTATTGAATATGCCTTTGCCAAGGTGAAACTCAACTGTTCAGGGAGAGGTAAAGATAAAGTTAGCATGTCCGCTCTGTGTCAGGATCGGAAGTGGCTACATCAGTCTATTCTCATCAACGGGTAGCATGCCAGAACCGCTGTACTCCATACATCCTGCACTAGGAATAATCTCCGGGTCATGCTGTCAATACGGCATCCCGCTGGATGCTTCCTGAAAAACTCAAACTCTCTTCACTAAAAATACAGTTTCCAGTGAAATTATCATTTCTAATTCTCCTGATAAGGATCTGCATGCTCCTCCTTTCGGTAAAATCCTCTGCGTTGTTTCTGATTTTCAAACCTACCAATACATCGTAAAAGCATGCGAAGTATTTAAAAATCTTTTTAAATTTCTGAAACATAAAAAAATTGCTTTGCATAATCGAAATTGAGATACAAGTGGTCTCGCGAAACCTGCCGGATGAGTACGGCAGGGATTATTTTTCAATCAATATGGAGAGGAGCCTATGGCTTAATCTGTTTATAGAGGGAGTAGTAAAAATGACCAAATGGAAATTTGATAAAACCTTTGTTGCTCAAGGGATTGCAGCACAACAACAATCTGGACGTATTCCGGCGATTGACATTCAACAAGGGTCAGGGCTTTTGAAGCGTCATCAAAGGAAGTTGTATAAAAGCGCAATCAATTTCAGCGCGCCAATGGGGAAAGACGACTGTGGGCGATACAACCCTCTCGGAGGAAGTGTGGCGGTATGGTATGCCTCTGACTCTGCGTTAACGGCGGCAGCGGAAGCATACGGGCGTTTATTCCATCTCAAAGGAGCGATTTCTTATCCTGAATCTGTACTTTCACAACACTATATGTGCTCTGTGGATGTCGTGAGAACGGTGAAAGTGATTGATGCTGTAGCACTCTGTGAGTTGTTACATATCCCTTTAGATAGCTTAGAGAACGAGGATTACACCTTTCCTCAGTGGCTAATGGAACATCTTTATACGCATTTTGGAAGTGATTATGATGGGATTGCCTATACCTCAAGACATAAGCGCTATAAGCGTTGTTATGCTTTTTGGGAACGACAGGGTAGTACATCAGCCTTTGCCGATACTCCTCAGGGGATAGAACCTTATGCCAGTTATCTCGATACTGATGAAGGCATGTTCCCTGAGGGGTGGCATAAAGAAATGATATCAGGTGAAGAGATGTTCGAAGAATTGCTTGGATTCGAAATTACGCCAGAACCAATGTAAACCAAAGAAGGGCGGGCTGGCCCCTCTTTTTAAACCAGTTAACTGGCTACATGATTTCCTAGCTGTTTAGCCGCACGGATAGCCAGACTAAGTTCACTCTTTTTAGCACCGTCCTGCATGATTTGAATCGGCGTTTTTTGCAGGCCTTCGTTGTTAACCTCTATCGGTGATTTCAACACACCCAATCGCAGCATGGGATGGGTATCCTCTTCGAATGCCGCCATCATGGCTTCAAAACCAAGAATAAGCCCATTATCAGTGAACTGAAATTTCGGGAAAATAAAATCACCGTTCTGCTTGAACGCTAAAAGCTTGTTCTTCTTAACACGAATGTTGATCGCCTGGCGGGTAATACCAAGAATATCGGCGACATCGTTAACCTTTAGCGTACCGCCTAAATCCTGAAGGTCACGATAAAATCTTTCCAAATTTTCGCGACGACGGCGAACTTTACGTAGTTCGTATTCTGTTACGCGCGTCTTTTGCTCTAGTTGGACGGTATAGAGCAATTGCATCAGTGAGGCGTCATCGAGCGTGATGGCATTTATTGCCTGGTTTTTGTCTTGAAATTCAGGCATCAGCGAAATAGCGAGGTTGTTAATCCTTTTCAGAAGATTCAACTGGGACTCATTCAGCTTAGTTGAAGTGTTGATTTCTCTTTCTGCTGTGGCGTATCTAACCATCATGCACCTCCATTTGACGATTATCATAATTCATTTTTATGGAATCGTCAAATATTGGGTGTTTTTCAGACAATCCATGGGCAAACAAGGCGTAAGATTTTGACCCTGCTCCCAGTCGATTCATACACCGTGATGCCTGCATGCGCCTGAATACTCATATAAGGCTATTAATCGACGTAATTAACAACGTTTTCCCGTTGGCATAAATCTACGTCCGGCAGAGAAGCGCATCGGCCAATAAAGTGGCAATTTTTTGCTTTAACTCACCGTGCCTCTCTTCCCGATAAGGGGGAGCGGTTTTCCAGTCATAAAACCAGACTGGCATTCTGCGCTTTTGTTCTGGTTCGGACGCATAGCGCGGGAAGATATGACAATGCAGTTCCGGCTCAGAGTTGCCGAGAATTTCATAGTTGATCCGCTGTGCCCCTGTTGCCGCTAATATGGCATCTCCCAGTAGCGCCATATCCAGCAGGTACTGCTGGCGGGCTGCGGTATCGAGATCGTTGAGGCTCGGCACCACCGGGTCAGGCAACAGCAGGCAGTAACCTGTCAGGAACTGAACATCTCCCATTACCGCCCAACCGGACGGCATACGGCAGATGACTTTATCATTAGTACCCTTTCTGGCTGCCGCAACGCGTTGTGAAATCAATGGCATTCCCGTCTCCTGTTAACCAATGGAGCGGAGTAATCTATCCGTTAACGGTATTGCTAGTGGACAGACCATCACCGAGACGACACAACAGCGCATTACTGGGGTTGGCCTTACATCCTTTAATTTCGACCAGCATGCCTTTACTGATATTTGCCCGCCTGGATAACTCAGCAAGCGACAATTTTTTGGCTTGTGGTACCGCTTAATCCGTTGGGATTCAACACGGTTTACAGGGCTAATATCCCCCCCAGCATCGGTGACTAAATTGACCTTTTTGGTCATTGGTCGATATCATGCAATAAATTGGTCAATGCAGGATTATTCCGTGTTTACAGTTTCTCCATCAATTGCCCCAGAAATTTATGAAATCGCCCCCGATTTTCGGGCTTTAAGTATCTATGTGCAGGCTGCGCCAGTACTGAATCCTGATGTTGGAGAAACGGCGCTGAAAGAAGCCTGCGAAGCTGTTTTGGCGGGTACGCCTGAATGGGCTGAAGATCATCTGGCCGCATGGGCTGAGGTGTTTCAGCGGTTTGGTGCCAAGCCAAAACGTACTCCCTGTTCTGCTGATGCATTGCGTAAACGCGTGCTTCGTGATGGCACAATGCCGACGCTCGATCCCGTTGTCGATCTCTATAACGCGGTGAGTCTGCGCTACGCCGTCCCTGTGGGTGGAGAAAATATTAGTGTTTATCAGGGAGCACCACGGTTGATAGTTGCAGAAGGCACTGAGCCTTTTGATGTCATTAAAGAGGGTGAGCTGGCGATGGAATATCCCGCACGTGGAGAAGTTATCTGGTGTGATGATATTGGGGTGACTTGCCGTCGCTGGAACTGGCGGCAGGGGATCAGAACCCGTTTAAGCGTGGAAAATCAGCATATGTGGTTTATTCTGGAAAGCCTGCCGCAAATGCCACTGAAAGAGCTATATGAAACCGGTAAAATGCTGACCGACGGCCTTGAAAAAATGATGCCGGGTCTGCGGTTTGAAGTGACTCTTATAACAGCGTAATTCCGCCATTCTATTCAGCATAAGCAGCATATTCACCGTCCTGTGTGCGGTATCCTCCGCACATTCGTCAGTGACTATCGTTGACGCTTGATGCCATCGCTGCAGGTGACTCAGAAGGATTACTGTAGAAACTATGTCTACTCAGTTCGGAACAGACAGCTGTTCTCTTATGGCATCATTGAGACCACTATATTTCCTTTTAGAAAAGGAGATAAAAATGGAAAAATTATTTACCCCATTTAAAGTCGGTGATAGCGACTTGGTTAACCGTGTGGTTATGGCACCGATGACGCGTTCACGAGCAATGACGGGTGATGCGGCAGATGAACTGACGGCAAAGTACTACCAGCAGCGTGCATCCGCAGGGCTTATTATCACAGAAGGCTCTCAAATATCCGTACAGGGACAGGGTTACCTTTTCACACCCGGCATCTACAGTGATGCACAGGTGAAAGGGTGGAGCAAAGTGACGAAATCGGTCCACGCTGCCGGTGGCAAAATTTATATTCAGCTTTGGCATGTCGGTCGTATCTCTCACCACAGTTTGCAAATTGACGGGCAGTCACCTGTCAGTTCAGTAGCGGTTAAAGCGAATAACTCGACCTGCTACGCACGTGATAAAAGCGGCCAGCCGGGGCCGGTTCCTGTATCAGAACCACGTGCTTTGTCAGTGTCTGAGATTAAATCTATCGTGCAGGATTACGTCCAGGCCGCTAAGAATGCCATCCGGGCGGGTTTTGATGGGATTGAGATCCACGCCGCTAATGGCTATCTGCTTGAGCAGTTTATCAACGGCGGACTGAATACTCGACAGGATGAATATGGCGGTGCAGAACCGGAGAATCGTCACCGTTTTGTGCTGGAAGTGACTGATGCTATTTCCGCAGCCATTGGTGCAGAAAAGACAGGGATCCGCCTTGCACCCTTTGGACGTCTGTTTGATATGCATGCTTTTGATGGTGAAGAAGAAACCTGGCTACTGCTGGCAGAAAAGCTTAGCGAACGCTCGCTCTCTTATGTTCATCTCAGCGACCAGAAAACACTGGGCGAACAGGCCATCCCTGACGGATTTATTGAAAAATTCCGTACTGCGTTTGACGGTACTTTAATTATTGCTGGTGGCTTTGATAAGCAACGGGCCGAAGCGTATCTCCAGCAAGGACAAGCCGATCTTATTGGTTTCGGGCGTCCTTATATTGCCAACCCTGATTTAGTTGAACGTATGGAAAATAATGCGTCACTAAATGAAGTCAACCGGGCAACCATGTATGGGGGTGATGGGCAAGGGTATATCGACTATCCATTCTTGTCCGATATCCGGGAATAATTAGTCAAGCAGGCCGTCTTCCGCTGCCCTGACCAGCGTGTCCACGACGTAGCGGACTTTGGGCAGTAACTGGCGGCTTTTTGGCCACAACGCGCTGATGGGCATCTCACCACCGGAGTGTCCAGGTAAAACCTCCCGTAACTTGCCCTCCTCAAGATATTTACCTACCAGCCAGAGTGGGAGCTGCGATAATCCTCCCCCCGCCAGAGTGGCGGCGAGCATCGCATCCCCATCAGCAAACTCGTGCGTCGGAGGTGGAATAAAGCGACTGATTTGACCATTACTCTCTTTCAGTAGCCAGGAAACAGGCTGGTTGCGGCGAAAACCAACAACGCACTGATGCTGATTTAGCTCATCTGTGCTGACTGGCTCACCGTGGTAAAGCAGATAATCCGGAGATGCGCAGATAACCAGTTTTTGGGTGGTAAGCCTTCTGGCGACCAGGCCACTGCTGTCTGCCAGTTCACCGATACGAATGACAAGATCGATCCCTTCATCAATAAGATCAACGAACCGCTCGCTAAATGTCACGGTCAGCGCCAGCTCGGGATGGCGCCGAATGATATCAAGCAGAATAGGGAGGATCCGCTGTCGTCCAAATGCTGCGGGTAAATCCAGTCTCAGACGCCCGGAAGGATGACAGGTGTGTGACGTCAGCTCAGCTTCCGCTTGCTCCAGAATATCAATCGCGCTCTGGCAGCTGGCGAGAAAACGCTCGCCGTCAGGCGTCAGACTCAGTCGCCGAGTGGAACGCTGAAACAGCTTCAGCCCGAGGCGCTCTTCCAGGCGGCTGACGCTTTTTCCTATGGCAGACTTTGTCAGCCCCAGTTTTTCTGCCGCCGCAGTAAAACTTCCTTGCTGGGCGGTGGTGACAAAAGCAGTAATACCACCCAGATGATCTGTTCTTCGCATAATTTTCCGTCAGGTGTATTTGTTCAGTGTGGCGTACCGTATCGTCAGCCAGCGACCTGCTGAATCATTCAGCCTCAGGTTCAGTTTATATGGTGTGTCCTGAACCAATAACCGCAGGGTGCAACTGAGATTATCGCTATCCATTTTGTCTGCATAAACATGGCTGACCGCCATATTTTTCAGCAAAGGATATAATTTATGCCCCTTGACGCTACTAAGCGCCTCTTGAAGGAACGTCTCTTTTCCTTCAGCAGAGTAGCGTAAAATAGAGTAAGAAAGCCGGGCGATAAACGATTTCAGCCGATTTTCGGCAAAAGAATCCCTGAAGACCGTATCGGGATTGGGGTACAAGGGCGTTTTCTGCAGAAAGTTGAATACAGCATTATGCTCCTTATCAAAAGAAACGGTTGTCTGATATTCAGATAAGGCTCCGCCAATCTTGCCATCATCTCTGACGGCCTGATACCCAATGTCCATATTCACCTCCGCCTGATGTGGCGTCTGCTTACCCAGCTCAATACGCCGGATAATATGAGAGCCTTTCTCCGGCGGAAGCTGACTGAGCCAGTGCATCATCGCGACTTTTCCCTTTGCAAGCAGATGTGTCCCACCATGAACCAGCAGGACATCTTCGGAGAAGATATCGGCATGTCGGCTGAGGTCTTCCGTTTCACCTTCAAAGAAAGCGAACCAGCGGTGAGCAATATCACACACGGCATGGTATCTGATTTGCTGTATCTGCTCTTTTGTCATGATGTTTTTCCAGGTTAATAAAACGTTCGCCAGGGAAGCCATAACAACTGCGGCAGTCCTGCAAGTTGGATTCTACAATAACCGAAATTTGCCCCCGTATTGACGAATCTATGTCCGCATAGAGTCGAATGAAAGCGTATTTATCACCTATAAAAAAACAATCATAGTGATCGCCTTAATTACGGTTCACCTGCCAATACCGGGAAAATAACTATGAACACCACAAACATCCCTCTGTCATTGCTGGACTTAGCGCCAGTCACAGAAGACCATTCACTGGCTGATGCCATCACCAATAGCGTACGTCTGGCACAGGCGGCTGAGGCGGCGGGCTATAAGCGATTCTGGATGGCGGAACACCACAATATGGTGGATATTGCCAGTGCGGCAACCGCCGTTCTGTTAAGCCATATTGGTGCTAAAACCGAAAAAATTCGCATTGGATCAGGGGGCATTATGCTACCCAACCACGCTCCTCTGATTATTGCAGAGCAGTTTGGCACCCTGGAAACCCTCTACCCAGGACGCGTGGATTTAGGGCTTGGCCGGGCTCCGGGCACCGACTATGAGACTCTGCAGGCTTTACGTCGCGAAAGCCGCTCGAAAGGGCTGGATTTCCCTGAGATGCTCGACGAACTCCAGTATTACCTTTCCGAGCCTCGTTCTGGACAACGCATCACGGCTGTTCCCGGTGCGGGACTTAATATCCCTCTGTGGCTGTTAGGCTCCAGTACTTTCAGCGCACAGCTTGCGGCAAAAAAAGGTCTGCCGCTGGTGTTCGCTTCGCACTTTGCACCTGATGCCATGCTGGCCGCGATCGATACTTACCGTTCAGGCTTCATACCTTCAGAAACCTTGGAAAAACCGTACGTAATGGTCTGCGCTAACGTTGTCGCTGCAGAGACCCAACAAGAAGCCGACTATCTTGCGACGACAGAATTGCAGAAATTTCTCAACCTTGGCCGTGGGGTTGAAAAGAAGCTACCGAAGCCCGTAAACGATATGGATACCCTGTGGCATCAGGTTGAAGCTCAGCGAGTACTGACACAGCTTCGTGAGTCTGTGTGGGGCAAACCGGAGATTGTCCGTGACGGACTTAACGATCTGGTACGTCGTACTGGTGCAGATGAAATTATGGTGAACTCCTGGATCCACGATGCCGAAGCACGTATCCGCTCCCATCAGATTATCGCCGACTGCTGGTACAACTAAGGAGGCGGACATGAACAACCTTTTTACACGTTACGCTCTTGCGAACGGGCAACTGAACAACCGTTTTGTTATGGCCCCTATGACGCGATCGCGTGCCGTTAACGGACAGGCCGATGAGATGACCGCGTTGTATTACTCTCAGCGCGCAGGAGCAGGACTCATCATATCTGAAGGATTGCCGGTCTCTCAGGAAGGAACGGGATATCTGTATACACCGGGAATTCATCTGGAAAGCCATGTCCAGTCATGGAAGCCAGTAACACAAGCGGTCCACGATAAAGGCGGCAAAATTTTTGCCCAGCTCTGGCATGTCGGGCGTGTTTCGCATATCCGTCTTCAGCGTGATGGGATGCAGCCTGTCAGTTCGGTCGCCGTTCAGGGAGGAAGCTGCTTTGCTCCTGACGATAACGGCATCGCGGCAACTCTGCCAGCATCGCGCCCGCGAGCACTAGAAACAGCAGAGATAGGGCGCGTAGTCAATGACTTCCGTCTGGCTGCAGCCCGGGCCATCGAGGCTGGATTTGATGGCGTGGAAATCCACGCCGGCAATGGTTATCTCATCGAGCAGTTTATCAATCCGGTGCTTAATACCCGTAACGATCGTTATGGTGGCGGATCGCTGGAAGATCAGAGTCGACTGTTACTGGAAATTACCGATGCCATCAGTGAGGAAATTGGTGCATCTCGGACTGGTGTGCGCTTGTCTCCCTGCAACCAGTTGCAGGATATGGCTTCTTATGACGCAACGCCTGAAACGTATTTACATATTGGACGCCAGCTCAATAGCAGAAATCTTGCCTTCGTCCATCTGATGGCTCAGGGACCTGTCATGTTTAATGGTCTGTTGCGCCAGTTCCGACAAGTCTGGCGGGGATGCCTGATCCTTGCTGGTGGTCTGACGGCAGTACAGGCAGAAAGGCTTATTGATGAGGGGCTAGCCGATCTTGCCGCTTTTGGCAGCCCGTTTATCGCTAATCCAGATTTTGTTGAGCGTATACGACATGGCTGGCCGCTAGCGATGGCGAAAAGAAGTTCGTATTACGGTGGTGGTGCTGATGGCTATATCGACTATCCGGCATATGGCGAAGACAGTGTCTGAAAACTGCACTCCAGAAACGAAGGCCTGTTTAACGCCGCGTGAAATATTTATTCAGGCGGGTATTGAGTTAATGAATAAGGGAGGCCCGGACAGCCTCTCTTTAAACGGGATACTGACTCAGGCAAATAAACCCCGAGGCAGTTTTTATGCAATTTTTGAGGATAAAGACGCCTATTTGTCAGTGTTAGTACGGCGCTACTTTCAGCCAGCAACGGATATTCTGCAGCTTTTTGCTGAAAGCGTCTTAACCGAGGGGAGAGATACGATAGAGGCTTGGGCATCCTGGAATGCACACCGAGTGCTTCTCGCTATTAATCGCGGTGACAGGGTGGTTAGCCTTACAGAAATGGCCGGGCGCTGCAGCCAGCCTTCATTGACTGCTGAGGCCTGTGAAGCGATTTTCCATCAGCGAACTGTGGCTCTGAGCGCAATATTGAGTGCGGTTTTTTTATTAACGGAGCCTGAAGCCAGAATGCGGGCCAGTTTGATGCTCGCAATGCTGGACGGTGTTGAGAGCAGGGCGTCTGCAACCCGGTCGCCAGATTTAGTCGACCAGTTTTACCTGTACTTTTTCAAACACATCAATTAATGCCAGGAGAATATGATGTCATCTGTTAAAGGTTTCAAACATGTGGGATTCCTTACCCGTAAAAAAGGCCAGAGCTTCGATGATTTTGTTAAGCACTGGGATGAGGTACATACCGCGATAACCCTCAGGCTTCCAGGCTTAAGAGGCTATGTGCTGAACCCTATCGATCGGGAAAAATACCCTGACTCGCCTGTGGATGGTTTCTCTGAGCTGTGGTTCGACTCTCTTGAGGACGCTATCGCTGCGTTTGATTCACCTGTTGGCAAAGAAGCCTATGAAGACGTGCCCAATTTTGTTGAGCATGCGGCAATTACCTACATCACAGAAATCAGAAAGCGCTGACGGCTTAACATGCTGAGGCCGGGATCATCGTCGGCCTCCAGACGAAACCCTTTTAATTAAAATCCTGAACAACAGCCTGTGGATCTTTCCGCATCGCGGTATGTCCTGGCAATTAATTATTTATTAGGGAAATGTTCATGAGTCAAATAATCAGCCGCGCTGATGCGCTCGGCTTTCTGGAATATCTGCGCCGTAGCTGGCAGACCGGCGACTGGGAAGCCGATGACCGTTATTTGGCTAATACGAAAGAACATTCTGGGATGAGCCGTGGGAAAGGATGCGCCAGGAAGAAAACGTTTATGACGCTATTCATAACTTTTTTGAAGAAGCCGCTGTTATTCTCACTAGTCAGGCGGCACCCTGTGGCTGTCTGGTCGTTCTTGCTGCTATCAACGTTTCGCCGGACTCGAAAGATGTCTACGATGTGGTTAAGGCATTGAGAAAGGAGGGCAGGGCTTATTTCCGGGAACGCTTGCTGGCGAGTCAGCTGGCGGGTGATTTACCGGCTGATACGGATATGGACAGTATTGCCCTGACGTTGAATACGCTGCTGGAAGGCATATCCATACCGGCTCAGGATGGTATCTCACAGGTTGAACTCAAGCGTATTGCAGCCCAAGCAGTACGCTTTCTGCCGCAATAATACACCGACAGTGGATTCCCGCCCCACAGGGGCGGGTTAATTATGGCATTTCCGGGCCACCAATCGTCATACCCTCACCAGTAGCATAAAACTGTCCACCAGCAATATAGTGCAGGCTTCGCAAGTCAGGATCCGCAGAATCAAACTTCCAGTGACCGTTGCTAAAGACGCGTGAGTCTGCCCAGGCACCGGTGATTTCACCGATAAACAGATCGTAAGTGTTTTGATTATGAGGTTCTGGAATAACTTTGCAGGTAAGCCATGCCGCACAACCTGCAATAAACGGCATATCCACACCGGGCATTTCAAACATCTGTACGCTAGGGTGCGCCATTTTTTCTGGGTCGGTGTGGAGACTGTGAGTCCCTGCATGGCGCGTCAGCGCTATCTGGGCAACCGTCGGAACTTGAATAATAAATTGCCCGCTTTTTTCTATCAGCTCGCGTGTTCGGGTCATCTTGTCCAGCACCACGGTCAGCTTTGGGGGGGCAAAATCAAGAGCGCAAACCCAGGATGCAGCCATCACATTATCAACCCCGTCATATCGGGCTGAGACTAACGTCGTTGGCCCGTGGTTTATCAGACGAAAAGCTTTTGATAACTCCACCGGAGTCATTGTTGCTGTAGTCATCGTTCATTCCTTTTTCAAAATTAGCCAGCCAGAAACCTCAGAGCATCTGCTCCGACTGCACCACAGTCTTATCGGGAACAGGGTCCCGCTCAGTGCTCTATTTAATGCGTCAGTCGCTCGATAAACTGGCGTTGATATTCAGGTAGTTTATCCCGGCTAACACTCTGGAAAGTTAACGGAGGCAACCATGTCATTCCGGCATGCAAAGCGCTGGCTTTCATTGGGGCAAAAACGTCGGCTAAATTCATACCTGTTCTACCGTTAGTACCATACGTAGAGTCACCGCCAGCAGCAGTGGTGACGATTAGCATCTCTTTGCCTTTCCACAGATCCGGCCCGACACTGCCCCAGGTATCATTTAACCAGGCTTTCATCATGGGTGTGATATTGAACCAGTGTGTAGGGAAAAGGAAAACAATACGCTCATGTTCCCTCATTAAACGTTTTTCTTCATCGCGATTAATATTTCGGGTATCAAAACCATAAAGTGTTTCAAGATTACGGATCGTCACGCCTGGTACGCTCTCTGCTGCTTGCTGAAGCCCTTTTATCATGACTGAGCTTTCAGGGTAGGGATGAGAGACAATAACCAGCGTTTTAGGCAAGGTACTCTCTGCACTTACTGCGTATCTGGCGGGTAATAACAGCATGCAAGCTAGCATGGTTATCATAGTCAATAATTTGCTATAACTCTTTGGTTTCACTATTCACTCCTGTTGTCATGATATTGAGTCTGTCGGATAAATTGTCCACATATACCTTTCCCTAAATTAACACGTTGCAGACCAGACGGAAGTGAGGGTGAAGTAATGCCTTTATAAGTTATTCTCATAAATAAACCGCGTGTTGATCGAACTTCACCACTTCGGCGTATTAATGAGTTTTATTTATAACAGTATTAATTCCGCGGAGGTTGCTCGCTTTAAAATTTTACGGTTAAACTCAAAATAGCGCTTTTATGAACGACGAATAAATCCAGGACTAAAAGGCGGGTATGGTTTTTTTATTGTCCATCCTGGAACAGGGGTTAATCCTGCCATTAAGATAATTCAACCTGATTTTAAGAGGCTTTATGAAAACTGTTGGTTATGCGGCATTATCTTCAAATGCAAAATTAGCGCCTTATCAATTTGTAAGACGCGATTTACTGGCAAATGATGTTGCCATTGAAATCCTGTTTTGTGGTGTCTGTCATTCCGACTTGCACACCGTTAATGGGGATTGGGGTCCGCAGCCTTATCCCCTGATACCAGGACACGAAATTGTCGGTATAGTGACCTCAGTGGGGCATGGGGTAAAAAAATACCAGCCTGGCGATCATGTTGCGGTGGGTTGTATGGTTGATAGCTGCCAGCAATGTGACCAGTGTACTGATGGTGAAGAACAATACTGCCGTCATGGTATGACGCCGACCTATGGCTCTCCTGACCGGGTCACGGGTGACATTACCCAGGGTGGTTATTCGAAGCATATTGTGGTGCGAGAAGAATTCGTACTCAAAATTCCGGCCGGTATGAACCTGGCAAAAGCGGCTCCTATTCTTTGTGCGGGTATTACGACCTATTCCCCATTAAAAAAATGGAACGTTAAGCCTGGTAGCCGAGTGGGTGTGATTGGTCTGGGTGGCTTAGGCCATATGGCCGTTAAACTGGCTGTGGCAATGGGTGCTGAGGTCACGGTTATCAGCCGGACCAATAGTAAAGAAGATGAAGCTGTGGCATTGGGCGCCAGGAGAATTCTGGCTTCGACAGATCAGGCAGCACTCGACGCATCAGCCAGTACTTTTGATTTGATTATCGATACCGCGCCAGTGAAACATGACGTTAATATTTACACACCACTGTTAGATATTGATGGCACGTTAGTGATTGTTGGGCAAGTCGGACCCCTTGAGGAGCCATTAACGGTTCCCTTAATCATGGGCCGTCGTCGCATTGCCGGTTCCTTAATCGGTGGCATTACTGAAACTCAGGAAGTGCTCGACTTCTGTGCAGCGAACAATATTTATCCTGAGTGTGAAATGATCAGTATCGAACAAATCAATGATGCTTTCTCCCGTCTTGAAAAAGGCGACATGGCGCATCGTATTGTTATCGATATGTCGACGTTACCTGCCCGTTGATTATTTAAAACTCATCTTATGCGTACGGCTGTGGTTCATAGCGTAACGTTTCAATAATCATTGAGAGCGCTGGCAGCAGCTGGCGCTCACTGGGATAGAAGATATGGAATCCCTGACGCGGGGCACACCATTCCTGAAGCACTGACACCAGATGTCCGCTCTCCAGCCAGGGACGGGCAAGAATATCGGGTACACAGGCAAGACCATATCCAGCCCGAGCGGCATCCAGAGCAGTGTACACGGAATTAAAAACCAGAGGACCTTCTACCCGGCAATGCTGAATATTCTCATCTTTTTTCAATACCCAGGGGCTGATACCTTCTTTAAGAGAAAAGCGGGTATTGATACAGGAGTGTTTCTCTAAATCTTCAGGTGAGAGCGGCAGATCTTTATCTTTTAAATAACCTGGCGATGCGACGATAGTCTCCTGCAAATCAGGTGATATTCTGACTGAAGCCATATTCTTGCCAATCCTGTCTCCGGCTCTGATGCCAGCATCAAAACGTTCGGCAATAATATCAGTGAGTGCCGGGTCGTTAGATATCTCAAGTTTTACATCTGGATATTGATGTAACACCTTAGAAATCCGTGGCCAGACAAAGGTATTACAGGCAAAGTCAGACGCGGTTATTCTCACCGTTCCCGTCACCTTACTTCCTAGTTCTCTTAACGAGGACAGTTCATTGGCAATGGCTTCAAATCGCGGAGAAACACGCTCAAGCAATCTTTCACCTGCCTCTGTGGGTGAGACACTGCGGGTAGTTCGGATAAGCAGGCGCAACCCAAGTCGTTCTTCCAGGTGACGAATAGTGTGACTTAATGCCGACTGTGAAACGCCTAGTTCCGCTGCTGCCTTGGTAAAGCTTCTGTGTCTGGCAATAGTGATAAACGCCACAATATCCCGATATATTACGCCTGACATATTTAACCTTATATTCTCTATGTATATATTCTATACCCAAAATAATTCGAGTTGCTTGTAGGCGCCAAGTTCAGGCCGTCGATGAGCATAGATAAACTATGTGATTCGGCGGCATGAGCGCAGGCAACCCTGCGCAACTTGAAGTATGACGGGTATATACAGGAGTATTCATGAGTAGAGTTATCCTGTTTTTTACCGATAACGGCCTATTTTTACGTCGATTTTTCAGGAAAACGCAATGCATCAACCATCAGAGTCATCGCTCTGGAATGCTGTCTTCGGTTGGGATAATAGAGGTGTAAGCCTGGCCACAGGGGGCACCAGTCCTGAAGCACTGAGATGAGCTGACCAGAATCAAGCAAAGGCTGAACCATATCCTGTGGAAGGTAAGCAAGGCCAAAACCCTCCTTAGTCGCTTCAAAGATATCGTAGACATTATTACAAATGACCGGCCCGTTGACTCTGACACTGAACTCCCGCTGGTTATCAATGAATTCCCAGTCATAGAGACCACCGTAGGTGGATGTGCGTAAACGAATTCCCTTGTGCTGAGTTAACTGGTCCGGACGTTGGGGAATAGGGTGTCGTCTAAAATAATCGGCTGAACCGACGACGGTATTTTTAATATCAGGACTGATTCGAACAGAAATCATATCCTGGGCCAAGTCGGCACCAAACCGAACCCCTGCATCATAACCCCGGGCAGCAATATCAACGCTTTCATATTCGCTGATTAGCTCAACGGTGATGTCAGGATACTGTTGCAGGAAAGGCGACAGTCTGGGCCACAGGACAGACCGAATAACATAATCAATGGCAGTCACGCGCAATGTTCCGGTTGGCCTGTCCCGAAGGTCATTGAGGGAATTAAGTTCATTACTGATTTGCTCAAATTCAGGCACGATGCGATCGACCAGATGCTGGCCTGCCATAGTTAGCGTTACACTGCGTGTACTTCGCAATAAAACGCGGACACCGAGCCGTTCCTCTAAACCTCGTATACTTGCGCTCAGAGCTGGCTGTGTGACTCCCAACTGAGCGGCTGCACGCGTGAAACTACCTGTCTGTGCAATGGTAATAAGCGCTATCAAATCGCTGAAACTTTCTCGAGCCATTTCCCCTCTCACTGACCAAAGCGGCTGACAACCGATATCGGTTCTGTCACCAGAGTGACTGAATTACTGTTCGTTTCACATTAATGAATTCTATTTATGAATGCAAGAAACAAAAGGGCATGGTCAGTTTGCGACTGGTCAGGTAAATTTATAATCAGATATGAGAAGTATGAGGCGTATATACCCGTCATACTTCAAGTTGCCTGGTCGTTGCTGACGTTCAGGCAGTCGAATCACATAGTTTATCTATGCTCATCGACTGACTTCTCTTTGCGCCTACAGGCAACTCGAATTATTTTGGGTATAAACGTATTGGCTGAAATTGTTATATTAAAATTTTCTTTAAATAAAAATCCCTGCATCTCTATTTTTGGAGTTGCAAAATAACTTAATCGTATCATTATCACGAGGCTGCTCTATGTCTTTATTAAAAATATCACTATTATGCGCATCAATATTAATGAGCAGTACTGTTTTTGCTGCACAGAATAAACCCTCCACAGTAGCCGAAGGTATTAATGTCTTAGGTTCGACCCATGTCTCGTTTCAGAACGGTAGCAACAAAATGGCAGCGAACTTATATTTCCCGCCAAATTATGACAGCACTAAAAAATATCCGGCCATTGTTGTTTCACATCCCTGGGGTGGAGTGAAGGAACAAACGTCAGGTCTGTATGCCCAGCAACTGGCAAAACATGGTTTTATTACGCTGGCTTATGATGCTTCACATTATGGTGAAAGTGAGGGATTACCGCGCGATTTGGAAGATCCCGCTGACCGCGTACAGGATATCCGTAGTGCAGTGGGGTATCTGGCCAGTCTGCCACAGGTTGATGCTGCTCGTATTGGTGCTTTAGGTATCTGTGCCGGAGGAGGTTATACCCTGCATGAAGCGCAGAATGATTTACGCGTCAAAGCGGTTGCAGGCGTTGTTCCTTATGATATTGGTGACGCGACCCGTAACGGTATCGAAGGGCTACCTGTATCGGCATCTGACCGTCTGAAATTAATGCAAAGTGTTGATGAGCAGTTAAATAAAGAGGCTGCTGGTGCGCCATTACTGGTTCAGAATTTACTCCCGGCTCGGGATACAGTGAATGCCAGCACACCGAATTTCGTTCGTGAAGCCACGGATTATTATCTTACCCCGAGGGGATCGCACCCGAATGCTAAGAACCGTTATGTCGTCACGAGCCCTGGGTTACATATCGCATATTACCCTTTGGAGCATTTGAATCAGGTTTCTCCTCGCCCGCTGTTATTGATCGCCGGGGAGAAAGCGGAAACCAGGAAATTCAGTCAGCAAGCTTACGATAATGCTGAACAACCAAAAGAATTAGTGATTATACCGGGTGCATCGCATTTTGATTTATACGACAAGGCTCAGTTTGTTAATCCCGCAGTGGATAAACTCGCCGATTTCTATAGCAAGAATCTTTAATTTTCTATTTGTTAATATTTATATTTTAATATTAACACCCGGCCTTATTCAGACGAATAAAGTGCCGGTTAATGATTTATTAAGAGGGTTATATCTATGAACGACTCACTGAAAAATAAAGTCGCATTAGTGACTGGCGCTGCTTCAGGAATTGGTCTGGCAACAGCGCGAGCCTATGCAGAAGCGGGGGCTTCAGTGGTATTAGCCGATATTAATACCCGTCTGGTAAACAAAGTAGCAAATCAACTGATTGCTGAAGGGTATCAGGTGAAAGCGGTAACTTGTAATGCGGAAAATCTCGATGAAGTTGAAGCGATGGTCCAGGAAACGGTGACCACTTATGGTCAACTAGATATTGCTTTCAATAATGCGGGTATACAGAATCAGCTCGCCGAAATTGCCGATGCCACAGTGGAAGATTTTGACCGTGTTAACGCAGTCAATCTCCGCGGTGTTTGGGGTTGTATGAAGTATGAATTGCAGCAGATGCGCAAGCAGGGAAGTGGCGTTATTGTCAATTGTTCATCTATTGGCGGCATTGTAGGTGGTGCAGAACGCGCTAATTATCATGCAGCGAAACATGGAGTATTGGGTCTGACCAAGAGTGCCGCTCTGGAATACGCAGCACGCAATATTCGTGTTAACGCGGTCTGTCCGGGGCTTATCTGGACGCCAATGGTCGATGCCATGGTCGCCTCGGGTCAGAAAGAAGCACTGGAGGCCATGGTTCAGGGCGTACCCATGCAGCGCCATGGTAAAGCTGAAGAAATTGCCGATGTGGTGCTTTGGTTGTCCAGCGAGGCTGCATCTTACGTTACGGGCCAGTCAATCTCGATTGATGGCGGCCTGACCATGCGTTAATTCGTTGTTATTTAATTACCCCCTTGTTTTGTCTTTTAAAACAATGCCCTGCAGGTCAGGGCTTTTTTATCACTATCAATTTCAACTGATATTAAGTAACCAAAAGCAGCGCAAATCAAGCAGCAAATTGAAAAGTATGACGGATGTTGCATTTTGGAACAAAGTCGTACTTGCTATTGGTGACTTCTCTTGACAGCAAAAAGTAATCGATTACATTTCATGCCCAGTAACAACATGTGATGGCAGTTTCAGCGCCGCAGTGGGATCCCGGAAGGGGTTTGGAAATATCAATTACCTCGATCACGGAGCAATAAATCCGTGGCATTGCTCAGGCTTGCATTTGAATTGTCAGGCCCTACAAAGGAAGAAGCACTATGCATTCACTTAAAACTATCACTAGCGGCGTTTTGGCAGCGACATTTCTGCAACTCGCATCAGCACCTGTCTTTGCTGCCGAGCCCACTGTGGGTGTTGCGATGTTTACGCTTATCAACGCAGACGGTGGGTTTGAAGAACAGCTTAAGATTGCCGCGGCTAAAGGGGCGCGGGATATTGAGATAATCTACGGACAGAGTGGCGGCACCGCGGGCGAGTTAAGAGACCTGCTGGCCCAGTACGATATGAAAGTGACTTCAACTCATATTCAACTGGATACTTTCGAAAACAATCTACCAGAGTTGATTGCTTATAATAAAACCATTGGCAATGATGTTCTGGTATTGCCTTATTTAAATGCAAATGTTCGGCCCACAGATGCAGCAGGTTGGGCAGATTTGGGTACCAAGCTGAAGGGGATAGCCGAGCAGCTCAAATCTGAAGGATTGACGCTGGCTTATCACAATCATAATGATGAATTAGAGCTTTTTGGTGATAAATACGCGCTTGAGATTTTGCTCGATGCAGCGGGCCCGGATGTGAAAAGTGAACTTGATTTGGCGTGGGTGACGCGTGCTGGTGCCGATCCTGTTGAGGTTCTCAAACGGCTGCATGGTCGTATCTATGCTGTTCACGCAAAGGATAACATCGACGGATTGGTCGGAGCTGGCATGGACGGCTACAATACGCTGCCAGAAAGTGGATTTGCCGATGTTGGGTCCGGTGTTCTGGACTGGGAAGCGATTATTCCGGCTGTTTATGCGTCCGGTGCTGAGCTTTATCTGATTGAACACGACAACCCTAATGATGCCGCCCAGAGCATCGCTAACAGCATGAAATTCTTAAAAGAAAACGTTCATCTGCGCCCGGACTTCCGTATTGCTGCAACCAGCCCTAACCAGAAAGCGGTAGCAGAAATTATTAACGATATTGCGCCATTGAGCGACGTTTACAGTGCCACCTACCTGGCCAATGACGGTGTTTCTTATGCGCTGGAACAGCTAGCAGGAACCAGTAACGCTTCAGTACAATCGCTACTGGTTCAGGATACGCAGCTTTTCCGCAGCGCCATCAATAACCGCCTCCGCAGTGCTTCAGTTATCACCGCTGGAGAGACTCCGAAAAGCGGGTTCTGGATGACCGGTCTGGGATCTAAAGGCTCCTACGCGCATGGACGTCTCGACAGAAATGTCGGCGGTATCCTGATGGGGGCGGATACTACCCTGTCTGATACCTGGACCCTCGGTTTGACCGGGGGATATAGCCGCACGAAGTTTGATGAGTCGAACTCATCAGGAAAAAGCAATGACTACCACCTCGGCGTCTATGGTGGAACCAAAATCGACGCACTGTCATTCCGCGCAGGTTTTGGCTACACCCGACATTCTATTGAGACCGATCGTAGCGTGAGCATTGCTGCTATGGGGGATTCGTCGCTCTACAACACGCTGTCAGCGGACCGTCATGGAAACACCTATCAGGTCTTCGGTGAGCTAGGTTACGCTATCGGCACTGATAAGCTGAGCATCGAACCTTATGCTGGACTGGCTCATGTCTGGTCTAAAACGAACAGTTTCTCAGAAACAGGAGGGGCTGCTGCGCTGACTTCAAGCGGCACGTCTATGGACACCAGCTTCTCTACTTTAGGTCTTAATGCACAGACTTCGTTTGATCTGGCGGGTGTGCAGTCAGTGGCGCGCGCAGGGGCAGGCTGGCGTCATGCATTCGGTGATATCACTCCGTCCATCAGCCAGAGTTTTGCCACGGGTGATGAATTCACGGTGACCGGTGTGCCCGTTGCTAAAAATGTGGCACTTATTGAAACAGGTATCGATTTCAATATTACCTCAAATGCTGTGCTGGGCGTCTCGTATATCGGTCAGATTGGATCTGGCGTTCACGAAAACTCTGCCAATACACGCCTGACGATAAACTTCTGATAAAAGACGTAAGGCCTTTATGCATCTTGTCATAAAGGCCTGTTTCTTATTGCCCATTCACCAAAAATTTTACGAAATAATGGCATGATTAATCGGCCAGCAAAAACGCAAGCTGGCCCCACCGAGTGGGCTGCTGGTAATGATAACCTCTCCCTGCATAGCAACAGCAACCGAATGGACAATCGCCAGACCCAGGCCACAACCGCCGGTGGTTCTGTCCCGACTGGCATCCAGTCGAACAAAAGGCTCCAGCACCCGGGACCGCTCTTTTTCAGGAATCCCCGGACCGTCATCTTCCACTTGTAAGTAAGCCTTATCCTCGTCACGCCATAAGCTTACCCGCAGCCGCTGCTGGCTATAACGCAGAGCATTATTCAGCAGATTATCAGTGACGCGTTCCATCAGTCGTAAATCGAGAACGCCATAGTCGATAGCTGAAAGCGTGTCTGTTTCCAGGGTAAGGGTTTGCTGAGTATTCATTAGCTGGACATCAGCAATATGGTTGACCAGCCACTGGCTGAAATTAACGGGAGCGAGGTGTAATTCAGTTTGTGGTCTGTCAAGGCGAGCATAGGTGAGCAGCTCTTCGATTAATGACTCCAACTGACCGATATCCCGGTTCAGCATCAACGACTCTTCCTCGCTAAGATTATCGCTAATGGCAAGACGATAACGCAGACGAACCAGCGGGGTCCGCAGTTCATGAGCAATCCCATCAATAAGCTGTTTTTTGCTGGCAATCAGGGTATTAATATTGTCTGCCATCTGGTTAAACGTCTCCCCCAGACGGGTGAAGCCGGAGGTGTTATCGAAATGGACCCGCTGGTCTAAATGCCCCTCGCCAAGACGCTGAGCGGCATTTTCAAGTTTTAACATATCCTGCCAGTGTGGGCGTATCCAGATAAACACCGGTAAGGCGAGAGAAAAAGCGATAAAAGCAATAAGCGCAATATCCAGCAGGCGCATTTGATGCAAAAACAGCAGATAAGGCACCGGACCTACCACCAGAACATAGTGGCTGCGTGGTATCCGCTGGATGAAGGTGTACTCCTCATCCAGTGCGATAATTTCGCCATTATGCAGCCGCTTCATACTCTCTTCATCGAGCGCAAATTTATGCAGCGGCTGGATATTGAGTTTAAACGACAGGTTAAGATCAAGTTCATGAATGGTCTTATTCCAGTCACGCGGCGGGATCTCACGAAGTTCACTGCGCATCAGATACAGTGAACTTTTCATTAAGTCATCCAGCGACTCTTTCGCGGCCCGTTCTGCGGTAAATTTATAGACCAGGCCAACCAGCATGGTCATCACCAGAAAGCAGACAAACAGCAGCAGATAGAACTGGATAAAAAGCTTCTTCATCAGAAACCCGTTTCCCAGGCATGGGGGGCGAATAAATAGCCTTTATTGCGCACGGTTTTGATCCGGAAGGGTTCGGTTGCACTATCGTTAAGCCTCTTGCGCAATCTGGAAATCGCTACATCAACACTGCGATCCAGCCCGTCATAGCTTACGCCGCGCAAATTTTTGAGCAGGGCATCACGGTCCATAATTTGCCCGGCATGGATGGCAAGTTCCCAGAGCAAATCGAAATCGGCGGTAGATAAGATAATATTTTCACTACTGAGGGTAACCTGACGGTTAACGGGGTCGATAAAAAGGCTCCCAAAGCGGAGCGCTTTATGTGGGGTCAGGGATGCCGATTTATCATGATTCGCCGTGGCGGTACTGGGGCTATGCTGACGTAAATGCAGGCGCAAGCGAGCCAGTAACACCGCGGGTGGCGTTGTTTTAAGCAGATAATCATTGGCCCCCATTTCCAGCGCCAGGATATGGTTCATATCGCTATCCAGCGCGGTTAACAGCACTATTGGACCCTCCCAGTGCGGACGCAGATCCCGGCATAACGACATACCGTCTTTACCTGGCAACATGATATCCAGTAATACCAGGTCAGGCTGTTGCTGTTCAATGACAGCCTCAGCCCGATCGCCCCGGCTTTCAACGATAACTTCAATATCATGTTTTGCCAGATAAGTGGTGACTAAGTCCCCGATCTCCGGATCATCTTCGACGAATACGATTTTATTCATTATGGGTTTGCCGGAATTTAGAGAACCTGTACAGAGTACCTGAAGATATCGCAACGGCGAGTTAACGAAGTGGTCGTCCACCATCAACACCATGAGTGCGACCAGTAACATAGCGGCTGGCAAGCAGGTATTCCACCAGGTGGATAATTTCCTCAGCTCCGGGCTCTATTTTCATTAATGACTTATCGAGGGATTTCTGGCGATAGTCTGCATCATCATGGTCATTAAACATAATCATCGCTGGCGCAATGGAATTGACCTTAATCTCAGGAGCCAGTTTACGGGCAAAGGAACGGGTCATATTATCGAGAGCGGCTTTACTTGCGGCATAGGCGATATGCTTGTCACTCCCACGCTCGGCAACATAATCTGTCAGATGAATAATATCGCCGCTGGCAGGCTCTGAGCCACGTAGCAGGGGAGCAAATTCATGATTGAGCAAATAAGGGACTTTGACGTGGATTTGCATCATTCTGTCCAGCGTACTGCCCAGAGTGACCTCTGAACCTTCTGCCAGCCAGTCACTGGCATTGTGAATAACGGCACGTAACGAAGGCGCAATAGCGCGAACCTGTCTGGCAAAGTCCAGAATACCCTGATCGTTTGAAAAATCGGCTTCAAGGCAGACAACCCCGGCCTGTTTTAGCTGTTCAATGACCGGGTAATGGGTACGATAACTAATAATCAGCGGTTGCTTTCGGGCAGCAAAGTGCTGTGCCAGCGCCAGCCCAATTCGTTTCCCGCCACCCGTCAGAACAATCGGTCGATGTGTCATATAGCTCTTAATCCTGCTCTCTAAGATGAATGCCAGTAATAGTATTTATAATAACGTGCCATTATTTTGGGTATAAAAAAGACAGCCGGAGCTGCCTTTTTTATCACGCTGGAAATTACTTATACAAGTCAGCACTGATGGTGATATTGCCACCGTTTTCCTGCCACTGACGGGTCAAATGATAGTATTTAGCCCCTTTCTTCGCCGCCCGTTTGGCAACCTGATAAGAAATCTCAGTGCTGCTGCCATAGTTACCGGTAAATTTAACGCTGTCGAATGGGATCATTTGTGCAGCGGTCACTTTGTTCACTTCTTCGATTTTGGTGCCATCTGGCAGCGTTACAGTGTAACGACCGCCTTTAGACGACTGGGTTTCAAAGAAACGGCCAACATCACTGCTTGGTGCTTCGGAAGAGGCAACCCCTGGAATTTCTACCCGCTTAGCGGCTTCGCCACCTGCTGCCAGAGCCGCTTTACCGGCTTCAGAATTGGCAGGAATAGCATCCGGGCTCTGCACCACACGCTCTTTAGCATCGGCTTTATAGATAAAGGCCGTAATGCGCTGGTTTCCGCCCTGATTGACGTCTACCTGACGAACAATAAAGAACGAGGCCGCGTCTTTAGCCTTTGCCGCTTTCGCAATCGCTTCATTAATATCTGGCTGGTTACGATAGAAGCCCTGCACGGTTACCGTATCGAACGGCTGAAGTTTATTCGCGCGTTCTTTCGATAATTCAGTCAGGCCGTTAATGATACGACCTTCGACGGCGGGGGCAGCAGGGGCGTCAGCTTTATAAACTGCGGCGACCACACGCCAGTTACCGCTGTTTCCGGTGTCGCTGGTATCCTGAACATAAAATGAAGCTGCGCCAATTTTATCTGCGCGGCGAGAAACCGCTGAAACCGCATCGCCGATAGAGTTAAAACGCCCGGTCACCACAATACTGTCGTAAGGTTGTAGAGCGGCAGCTTGCTCTGGGGTCAGTTCCGTCGCTGCCTGCACTGACAGTGAGGTAAGTGAAATCATAGCTGACGCCAGAATGGTATTCTTGAGCTTCATAAAAATTCCTTCGCCTTGCGCAAAATTGAGTACGGGTACTGCGTTTTATGACCAGCACCTGTTAGACCCCGATTATGGCATTGAAACAATACAATTGTCTGCGCCATTTTTGCGCCAGATATTATCTGCTTATGAATATAGCCGCATAATTCAAGTTACTTATCGACTGTTTGAATTTCGCCCAGCGCGTTATATCCTCCGGTTATGCAGGCTGCGACCATTAACATCAAGCCTGCCAGCGGTGTAGAGGATGAGCGAAAGGGCGTGGAGCGGGGGCTTAATTGCAAAAAACACCCTGTTCACCACTAAAATAGATAAAGCTTATGACTATTTTGGTTAATACCTTGTTAAATAGCCGTGTATTGTGGAGCAGAATCATGTTTTTACCTGCCTGATAAGCTGATTATCAGGCCTCGGAAGTAGAATTAAGATGAAAATGACTAGCTGAATGCATTATGTGGAAAATTTTACTGTTTCTGAAATAAATACTGATAACCTGATGTAGATCACAAGCGTTATTTTCAGTAGGTTATAAAAGATTACGACAGAAACTTTTTGTAACGGGTGATGTATCAGTGGTCTGCATTGTACCTTAAAGGTGGATAGCTAACGTTACTGTGGCAAGGTCTGACAAACCATCATAAAAACCGATGGAAGGGAATAGTATGCGTATTGGTGTACCAAAAGAGCGGCTGGCCAATGAATCCCGAGTAGCAGCAACACCGAAAACGGTGGAGCAACTACTCAAGCTGGGATTTACCGTAACCATTGAAAGTGGTGCGGGTAAAGCGGCGAGTTTTGACGATGAAGCCTATCTGCGCGCAGGTGCGAGTGTGGCGGATACGGCTGATGTCTGGCAATCAGATGTGATTTTAAAGGTAAATGCGCCGCTGGACAGTGAAATTGAGCTGGCGCGGGAAGGTTCTACTCTGGTTAGTTTTATCTGGCCGGCACAGAATCCTGCGTTACTGGAAAAACTGGCAGCACGTAATATCACTGTTATGGCGATGGATTCTGTACCGCGTATTTCACGCGCGCAGTCGCTTGATGCCTTGAGTTCAATGGCGAACATTGCGGGTTATCGTGCCATTGTTGAAGCGGCTCATGAGTTTGGTCGTTTTTTCACCGGACAAATCACGGCTGCCGGTAAAGTACCACCAGCAAAAGTCATGGTTATCGGTGCCGGTGTTGCCGGTCTGGCCGCCATTGGTGCAGCCAATAGCCTGGGCGCCATTGTGCGTGCCTTCGATACCCGTCCGGAAGTTAAAGAGCAAGTCCAGAGTATGGGCGCTGAGTTTCTTGAGCTGGACTTTAAAGAAGAAGCGGGTAGCGGTGATGGCTACGCAAAAGTGATGTCTGAGGCGTTTATTAAAGCCGAGATGGAACTGTTTGCTGCTCAGGCAAAAGAAGTCGATATCATTGTTACAACGGCTTTGATTCCGGGCAAACCCGCGCCAAAATTGATCACTCGCGAAATGGTTGATTCTATGCAACCAGGCAGTGTGATTGTTGATCTTGCTGCACAAAATGGCGGCAACTGTGAATACACTGTCGCGGATACCATTACTGTTACACCTAATGGTGTGAAGGTTATCGGTTATACCGATCTACCGGGCCGCTTGCCGACCCAGTCTTCTCAGCTGTATGGAACCAACCTGGTTAACCTGCTGAAACTGCTGTGTAAAGAAAAAGATGGCAATGTTGTCGTTGATTTCGAAGATGTCGTTGTGCGTGGTGTGACGGTTATCCGTGACGGTGAGGTCACTTGGCCTGCACCACCGATTCAGGTTTCAGCCCAACCCAAACCTGCGGCGACCAAAGCGGCCGCTCCGGTAGAAGAAAAGGCTCCTGCATCCCCTTGGCGCAAATATGCTCTGATGGCCTTGGCCATTATCCTGTTTGGCTGGCTGGCTAATGTTGCCCCGAAAGAGTTCCTCGGTCACTTCACCGTGTTTGCTCTGTCCTGTGTGGTCGGATACTACGTGGTATGGAACGTTTCTCATGCATTACATACTCCGCTGATGTCGGTCACTAATGCTATCTCGGGGATCATCGTGGTGGGTGCCTTATTGCAAATTGGCAGCGGTGGCTGGGTCAGCTTCCTGAGCTTTATTGCGGTATTTATTGCCAGCATCAATATTTTCGGCGGCTTCACCGTCACTCAGCGCATGCTGAAAATGTTCCGCAAGAATTAAGGGGTAGCACATGTCAGGCGGATTAGTTACAGCGGCATATATTGTTGCCGCAATCCTGTTTATTTGTAGTCTGGCTGGTTTATCTCGCCATGAAACCTCACAACGGGGCAACCTGTTTGGTATCGTCGGGATGGCTATTGCCTTAGTTGCCACTGTTTTTGGCCCAGAGTCCGGTAATATTGGCTGGGTGATTGTGGCAATGGTGCTGGGTGGTGGGATCGGTATCAGACTGGCGAAGAAAGTCGAAATGACTGAAATGCCAGAACTGGTTGCCGTTCTGCATAGCTTTGTCGGTCTGGCAGCGGTTCTGGTCGGCTTTAACAGCTATCTGGAGCATCATCCGGGTCTGGACTCAGTGATGGAAAATATCCATTTAACTGAGGTCTTCCTTGGGATCTTTATTGGTGCTGTCACTTTCACCGGTTCGATTGTGGCCTTTGGAAAGTTATGCGGCAAGCTTTCATCCCGGCCGTTAATGCTGCCTCATCGTCATAAGCTGAACCTGGCAGCGATAGTGGTTTCATTCCTGCTGCTGGTTATCTTTGTTCGTGCTGAAAGTACTGCGGTACAGGTACTGGCGTTACTGGCAATGACAGTGATTGCTCTGGCCTTTGGCTGGCATCTAGTGGCATCCATCGGCGGCGCAGATATGCCAGTCGTGGTGTCAATGCTGAACTCCTACTCTGGCTGGGCAGCGGCAGCAGCAGGCTTTATGCTGAGCAACGACCTGCTTATCGTAACGGGTGCGCTGGTCGGTTCTTCTGGTGCGATTCTGTCCTTCATCATGTGTAAGGCGATGAACCGTTCGTTTATCAGCGTGATTGCGGGTGGCTTTGGTACTGACGGTTCTTCTACGGGTGAAGAGGAAGAGCAGGGCGAGCATCGCGAAATCAGTGCAGAAGATACCGCTGACTTACTGAAAAACTCAACGTCTGTCATCATTACCCCAGGGTATGGTATGGCGGTGGCTCAGGCTCAGTATCCAGTGGCAGAAATTACTGAAAAACTGCGCGCGCGTGGGATCAAAGTTCGCTTTGGTATCCACCCGGTTGCCGGGCGCCTGCCAGGTCATATGAACGTATTGCTGGCGGAAGCTCGCGTACCTTATGACGTGGTGCTGGAGATGGACGAAATCAATGACGATTTCACTGATACTGATACCGTATTAGTTATCGGCGCCAATGATACCGTCAACCCGGCAGCGCTGGATGATCCAAAAAGTCCTATCGCTGGCATGCCTGTTCTTGAAGTCTGGAAAGCGCAGAATGTTATCGTTTTCAAACGTTCAATGAATACCGGCTATGCTGGTGTACAGAACCCGCTGTTCTTTAAAGACAATACCCAGATGCTGTTTGGGGATGCGAAAGCCAGTGTTGAAGCTATTTTGAAAGCACTGTAAGCAGCGGTCCTAAAATAGAGCGGGAAAACACCGTTTTTCCTTTGCTGTAATGACAAAGTCCTGACCTTTCTGGTCAGGATTTTTTTTGCTTACTTAAGTTGCCCCATATAGACACGGGGTGTGCTTCCGGTCATGTTTTTAAAAAAGGTGATAAAGGCGCTGTCACTGGAAAATTCTAAAATACTGGCAACTTCAGAGGCAGGGAAATCCTCCGACAGTAATTCAATCGCCTTAAACAGCCGCCATTGCTGGCGCCATTGTTGATAGTTGAGTCCTGTTTCTCTCATCATAATGCGACTGATCGTTTTTCCCGTCGCGCCATTATTAGCGGCGAGCTGTTGTAATAGTGGCGGCATTTCCATTTCACTCAAACAGTGTAAACGTCGATCTTTGGGAAGTGGAAGAACCATTGACTCGCGTTGAGCGCTGTGAATTTCATCCTGACACACCGCCCAAATATGTGCTGCGGCGCCGTTTTTCCAGTCCATCGAAAAATCGGCAAAAGCGATGCGCTCTAAGATTTCACGCAACAGCGCGGTCACGCTTAATACTTCTATATCCGGGCTGAAGGTAGAGCAGTGTGGATCACCGATATAGATGGAGCGATAGCCAACAACACCGCGAATTTGAATACGATGCATCACTCCAGGAGGGATCCAGGCGACACGGGCAGGGGGTAACAAACAGATACTGTCGTTAAGCGTGATACGCATACAGCCCCGCTGACTAAACAGTAATTGCCCCTTTTGATGCCGGTGTGACCCGGAATCATGCTGAGCGAGTTCAGAGGCAATACCAATAATATCGTTATTATGCTCGTCAGGGTTAAATACAGAATCCGCAGGTATCAGTGCCATAAAATGTCCGATTTTATAAACTTTATGTCTTCTATGTTGTAATAAGAAAAATAGCATCATGGTATTTTTTTTAAAACACCCTGACTAGATAGATGATTATGCAACGAAAACTCACCCTGACTCTGGCTACGTCGATGATGATGTTTCCTCAGGTGGTAGAAACAATCTACAGCCCGGCTTTAACACATATAGCCGTGGGGTTCGATATCAGTGCGGAAGTCGCAGCACAAACGCTATCCAGCTATTTTTTTGCTTTTGCATTTGGCGTCGTGGTTTGGGGGCGACTCTGTGATGTTATTGGACGACGCTCCGTCATTCTACTCGGGCTTGGAATATATCTGTTGGCTTCAATGATTGCCCTGTTCAGTGATAGCTTCGGATTGTTGCTGGGTGCGCGTGTCATTGCCGCTTTTGGTGCAGCCGTCGGATCGATAGGCACGCAAACCGCGATCCGCGACTGCTTTACCGGCTACGAACTTGCACAGGTGTTTTCGTTGATGGGAATAGCCATGGCGATAAGTCCAGCAGTGGGGATACTGAGTGGCACTGTGCTGACGCATTACTGGGGATTTCAGGGCGTATTCGCCGGACTGGCGGTGTTAGCGGCCATACTCCTGGGATATGCGGCCTGGAAAATGCCCGAAACGGGTCCGAAGCAAAGGGTACAGAACCCTTTTTTCAGCACTTTCAAACAGATGTTAAAAGACGCTGATATCTGGCGAAGTGCAATGCTGGTGGCCGGGCTTAATACCAGTATGTTTAGCTATTACCAGTTGGCTCCTTTCCATTTTAAAACATTGGCTATTCCACCTCAGTGGTTCGGTTATACCGGATTAGTGCTGGCAGTGGGTGTGAGTCTCGGCGCAGTAGTGAATAAGCGACTCGTTGCCAGACACTGGCTGTTTATACCGCTATTGATCCTCGCTGGCGGATTAGGGCTCCTGGGTGGAATAGCCATGCTGGCACTGGAAAACACGTTCTGGTTTGTATTCGCAATGATACCGGTTGTTATGGCGTACGGTATCGCCATACCCAATATTCTGGCTCGGGCATTACGGCGTTATAACGACTGTATCGGGACAGCTGGGGCTATTCTGGGCTTAATGTACTATATGATGCTGGGCGCTGGTTTGGTCCTGGCGGGTTTAAGCCAGCGCTTAAGTTTCGTTCTCATCTTCTGTGCGCTGCTGATGGGATTAATGATACTGAGCATTATGCGAGAAGAGCGAAAGTTTAACACGGTAAGGGGCTGAAGGATAAAATTAACACACTGTACTTTACTGTCCCGAGGGGGAGTTGCAGACGCATCCTCCCCTCGGGATAAATTCGTTCTCACGACTAGTCGTCATCATCCTCTTCGTCATTCAAATCAATCGGACTTTCGAAGTCGTCAGGTTTGATGACCAGCAGATCACAACGCAGGCTGTCTATCACCTGTTCCGCGGTATTACCCAGAAAAGCCGCTGATAATCCGGTGCGGCCAATGGTACCCAGCACGACAATACCGGCTTCAAGATGGGTCGCAAGGTTAGGAATAACTTCCTCCGCCAGCCCTTTTTCAACATGCGTCATATTTTCATTAATGGAAAATTTTTGGCGCAGGGCTTTCATGGCAATAAGATGCTGACCGCGGATCGCGTTGTTATACGTACTGGAGTCAAAATCAGGCAACTCGATAGCGATACTGATCGGTGTTATTGGATAGGCACCGACCAAATGGACTTCAGTCTTGTCAACCTTGCTGGCCAGCAGAATAGTATCGCGCAGTAGTTTCTCGTTTAACGCGTCATGATGTAGCTCTTCGCTGGTCAGGTTAACCGCAACCAGCGCTTTTCCGCCTTCAGGCCAGGGCTGGTCTTTGACTATCCATACCGGACAAGGGCATTTGCGCAACAGGTGCCAGTCAGTAGGAGTAAACAGTACTGCGCTCAGGCGATCGTACTGGTGTGCCATTTTTAATACCAGGTCATGCTTGGCAGTGATGACTTCCTGAATAATGGCCTCAAAAGGACGATTGTGCCAGACCACCTTTATTTCAATCGGAATACCTGCATCAATATACGCCTGAGCTTGTTCTTTCACCCAGGCGGTACGCTGACTAATAACACCTTTACGCATCGCAATGCGTTCATCCGGCGACAGCAGGGTCGTCATTTCATAGGAAAATTCATAGATGGGTAAAAAGGCTTTAATTTTACAACCAATGCGGTGATGTAAATAAACTGCCCGGCGCAAGGCGGGCTGATCGTCTTGCGTGGCGTCAATGGCGACAAGTACATTTTGATAGTTTGCCATACCGTTCTCCTTTCCACAGAATGGATATATACCCGTCATACTTCAAGTTGCCTGGGCGTTGCTGGCGCTCAGGCTGTCGAATCACATAGTTTGTCTATGCTCATCGACAGCCTTCTCTTGGCGCCTACAGGCAACTCGAATTATTTAGGGTAATACCCGTCATACTTCAAGTTGCCTGGGCGTTGCTGGCGTTCAGGCTGTCGAATCACATAGTTTGTTTATGCTCATCGACAGCAACTCGAATTATTTTGTGTATAGCATCAGAGTACATCAAAGTGGCAGAGGAAACAGCAGAGGGATGATTGCCGGGTCAAAAAAATAAAATCACCGGCAATAATAAGTCATCAGATTAAGCGTGCTGCGGGTTGCGGCTGGCCTGCCAGTTCACCCAGCATTTCACTGTTTTCGATAGTAATATATTTACCTTTCACCGCGAGCATTCCACTTTTCTGGAAACGCCCTAACAGGCGGCTGATGGTTTCTACGGTTAAACCGAGATAGTTACCAATATCGCCACGCGTCATGGTCAGACGAAACTCACGTGGTGAGAATCCACGCTGAGCAAAACGACGCGACAGATTATAGATAAAGGCTGCCAGGCGCTCTTCTGCATTCTTTTTCGACAACAGCAGGATCATCTCCTGGTCGTTTTTAATTTCGCCGCTCATTAAACGCATCATCTGCTGGCGCAGGCTGGTGACTTTTCCTGATAAATCATCAAGGGTTTCATAGGGGATTTCACAGACCATGGAGGTTTCCAGAGCCTGAGCGAAACTAGGATGACTTCCGGCACCAATAGCATCAAAACCGACGAGATCCCCAGCCAGATGGAAGCCAGTAATTTGCTCATCGCCTTGTTCAGTGATGGTGTAACTTTTAATTGTACCAGAGCGAATAGCGTATAATGATTTCAGTTCATCACCCGCTTTAAAAATGGTCTGGCCTTTTTGAATCGGTTTTTTACGCTCAATAATGTTATCGAGCTGATCCAGCTCGTGTTCATTAAGCGTAAACGGAATACATAGCTGGCTTATACTGCAATCCTGACAGTGGATCGCACAACCACCAGACTGAATACGTCGAATGATGCGTTTTTCTGGGATCATAAATAAGCCCTCGGTATAATTGATATTTGTCAATTTTAACATCTTTTCTGGTAGCAAGTAAGCTTAAGAAGATGCATTAAAACAATAAATCAATATCCTTTTTACGGGCATGGTATATCAGTTTGAATTTTAAGCTTTTAGTGGGTTTTCAGCCAAAAATTATGTGATAAAAATTTTTGTCATAAAATCGGTAAGTAGCCTTCATGGCGCAATAACCACTCTTTTCTCGCCACGCCGCCAGCATAACCCGTCATCGAGCCATCGCGACCAATAACGCGATGACAAGGCACAACAATACTGACCGGATTCGCGCCATTAGCCGCACCCACTGCTCGCGCTGCTGTTGGCCGTCCCAGTTGCTCCGCCAGTTGCCCGTAGAAGAGCACCTGACCACAAGGGATAGTCCGTAGTGCCTGCCAGACTTCGCGCTGAAAAGGCGTTCCCATTGTTGCGGTGGGTAAGGTATTAATGACGTTAAGGTCACCGGCAAAATAGGCGCGAAATTTATCACTCAGGCCACCAGGATTAACGGTGCTAACCCGCTGAACACCGTGTTTTCCGTAATGAATATCCAGTAATTGCTCCATACGCTGCTGATGTTCTTCCCATTCCACTGCGCGTAAATTGAACTGGTCATCACATAAAATAAATAACACGCCCAGTGGGGTATCTATTTTGTCTTCTAAAAGCGTTATCACAGGTTGTTTCATTTCAGGTCTCTACTTTGTCTGCGAGCAGACAAATACAGCAGTTAAAGTGGGCTTCATCATAAAGAGTCAGCGGAGTGAATAGAATAAATTTCTGGGAAAATTGCCCTGGGCCATGCAGTACTATCAGGATATACAGCGTTGAGCATCACCCGTGACAAGGATATAGTGGCAGAGGTTATGGCAGGAGGAATGATGATGAGTTCTGGCGATAAATCTTTGTTTCTGGAAGCAATGGGAGATGTGACACCATTAAAAAAGCGTGACACTCAACTCTGGTTAAAGCCGCAGAAAGTGTCGACACAGCAGAAACTGGATCTCACGCAGCTGGATAACTTCCTGACGACGGATTTCCTGGAGATAGTCTCTCTTGATACGCCGCTGGAGTTTAAACGTGAAGGCGTTCAGCAAGGAGTACTGGCTAAGTTGCGACTGGGCAAATACCCGCAACAAGCCAGTTTAAACCTGTTACGCCAGCCGGTGGAGCAGTGTCGTAAAATGCTGTTTAGCTATATTCAACAGGCCAGAACAGAGGGTCTGCGCAATGTGCTTATCATTCACGGCAAAGGACGGGAAGATAAATCACATCCCAATATTATTCGTAGTTTCCTGGCCCGCTGGTTAGTTGAATTTGATGATGTTCAGGCTTTCTGCTGTGCGCTGCCGCATCATGGCGGAAGCGGCGCCTGTTATGTCGCTCTAAGGAAATCGGCTGACGCAAAACAGGAAACTTGGGAGCAGCATGCTAAACGCAGCCGCTAACGGCAGAATGAAATCCAGCGCTAACGGGTCTGTTGGCTGGATTTTACCGTTATACCGAAGGCATAGATTTACGAATCGAAGAAATAAGAATTTGCGCACCTGCCGACAAGAGGGTATCAACCCGAGTCAGAATGCCAATGGGTTCTGCTGCACATTGCGATGGGACAGGCAGAGCCGTCAGTATACCCTGGCGTAAATCATCCTTTACCGCCCCTGAAGGAACGAACCAGACATAATTAAAGTCCACTGTAAGCTGACGAGAAAGCGATGCGGAGAGGGTCTCAACACAGCTTGCCGGAAGTTTGCATCCCTGACTTGCCAGCAGGGCTTCTGCATTTTGACGAGGCACAGTCCCTTCAGGTGAAACCACCGCAGGCCACTCCATCACCCGGCTCAGCGTAATATTTTCATTCAGTAAAGGATGATTGGGGCGCACCACCAGCTTTAACGACTCCAGAAATAATAATTCGTAATTAAGGCCGACCATCAGCTCCGGATCGGACATACGTCCAATACCGATATCGAGTTCACCCGACTTGAGTCCGGACAGGATCATGGTGTTATTCATGGATGCGACCTGGAGCGTGACGTGGCTCTGCTGCTTGTGAAAAGGGCCAATTACCGCGGGTAGAATACCCAGCGCAGCAGTGGGTAGGGCACCAATGCGTATGATTTCTGAAGGTTGTTCTGCTTTTTGGTTAAATGAAAGCCCGGCGTGATTTAATGCATCCAGTATTTTCACTGCATGCGTCAAAAACTGTTCGCCAGTCAATGTCAGTTGGGCACCCAAACGTCCACGCTCAAATAAACGTGTTCCGGTCAGTTGTTCCAGTTCATTTAATGTCTTGGAAAGTGCAGGCTGGCTAAGGTTAAGAGTTTCAGCCGCACGCCCCAAAGTTCCTTGCTGTGCGACGGCTACGAAAGTGTGTAAATGGCGCAAGCGAATGCGCTGACTGAATAGACCATTTTTTTCCATACTGAATGTTAAAAAAAGACCCGGCGGGTTGACAAGGTAAGTTGTTTAAATTTGATAACTTGATAGCAAAATAAAATCAACATCTCTCGATAGCTCACAACATTTAAGTCGTTAACACGGCAGAATTTATCCATAACAGACCCCTCTCCCGTTATTTCTGGCGCCTTGATACAGACAGCCAAAAATGGATTTACAGGTAATATCTGAAAAATACTAAGACTATCTGGTTTATCTCTCGTTTTTTGCCAGACAGAGTTTCGGCAGTGATGCGGTCAGGCTAAAGTGAGCCGAACATAATCAAAAGAAATTAAAGCGATAAATGATATCCATGAGACCGGTGTTTTGGGACGGATCACAGAATGAATATTCTTCTTAACCAGGCTTTCGTCAGACTCTATGATTTTAGCAGTATCCACTGGAGATAACAGATTATGCCGAGCACTATATCAGCTGATGAAATCAGAGAGAGATTTTCACAAGCGATGTCAGGGATGTATCAGAAGGAGGTGCCACAGTATGGCGAGCTATTAGATCTGGTAGCGGATGTGAATCTGGCGGTACTGGAGAGTCACCCTCATCTATACCAGCAACTGGAAAATGCCGACGAACTCGCCAGACTCAATGTAGAACGTCACGGTGCCATTCGGGTGGGTAAATCGGAAGAGCTGGCCCAGTTGAGGCGTATTTTTGAGATAATGGGAATGTATCCCGTTGGCTATTATGATTTATCTCAGGCGGGTGTCCCGGTGCACTCCACGGCATTTCGGCCGGTTGATGATTGTGCGCTGGCCCGTAATCCATTCCGTGTTTTTACCTCACTGCTGCGCCTGGAGTTAATTGAGGATCAGCCGTTGCGTGAGCGGGCCGCTACTATTCTGGCTCAGCGTGATATTTTCACGCCTCGTTGTCGTGAATTGCTCGATATTTATGACGAGCAAGGACATTTTACCGCACAGCAAGTGAGTGAGTTTATTCCCGAGGTGCTAGAAACCTTCCGCTGGCACCAGCAGGCAACGGTTGATATTCAGACTTATCAGGACTTACACCATGAGCATCGCCTGATTGCTGATGTCGTCTGTTTCCGCGGCTGTCATATTAATCATCTGACTCCGCGAACGCTGGATATTGACAGGGTCCAATCCTTGATGGCGGAACATGGTATGACGCCAAAAGCAATAATTGAAGGACCACCGCGCCGAGAGATACCGATTTTACTGCGCCAGACCAGTTTTAAAGCCCTGGAAGAGTTGGTCCTGTTCACTGACCAGCAGCAAAGTACCCATACCGCGCGTTTCGGTGAAGTAGAACAGCGCGGGATTGCGCTAAGTCCGAAAGGGCGGGCACTCTATGATGCCTTGTTGCTGGAAGCGGGTCAGGGAGTGGATAATTTTCACCACCAACAGCATCTGTGCCAGATATTTAGCCGCTTTCCAGACAATGATATTGAGTTACGTCAGCAGGAACTGGCCTACTTCAGATACCGTTTAACGCCTGTCGGCGAAAGCCATCGTCAGGAAATTACCCCGGCAGACGATATACAGCTGCTGATTGAACGCGGCTGGCTACTGGCACATCCGATTATTTATGAGGATTTCCTGCCTGTCAGCGCCGCGGGCATTTTTCAGTCCAATCTGGGAGGGGAAGAGACTCATCGTCAGCATGGGCAAGGAAGTCGTGGTGTTTTTGAGCAGGCTCTGGGAACATCGGTAATTGATGAGTTTTCGCTCTATCAGCAGGCGGAAGAGAGAAGTAAACGTCGCTGTGGTCTGTTGTAACAGGGTCCAGAGGACCCGGGAAACGACATTGTCTTTAATAAGAAAAGTCCGGTTAATTTTCTCTAGAGTGTTCGGCAGAAACAAGGCAAAATCTGGTTAAAGCGCTGTTCTATACCCCAAATAATTCGAGCTGCTTGTAGGCGCCAAGTTCAGGCCGTCGAGGAGCATAGTGAAACTATGTGATTTGACTGCCTGAACGCCAGCAGCCCTGAGCAACTTAAAGTATAACGGGTATATTCGGGCAGCATATCTCGAGAGATAAGGACAAGTTCCCAGGCATGAATCGTAGACGTTTTCTTAAAGCTTCCATGGCACTCGCTGCTGCTTGTGGCACGCCCGCACTGGCCACGTTTTTTTCTAAAGCCGCTTTTGCCAGTGGGGTAGATATTGCCGACGGGCAGTCGAACAAATTTGACTTCAAAGTCCTGCAAAGCATGGCGCATGATTTGTCGACTCAACCCTGGAGCGGGACGCCTCGTCCACTGCCGGAAACGCTGGCGAAAATGACGCCTCAGGCGTACAACAGCATTCAGTACGATGCTGAACATTCATTGTGGAATAATCAGAACGATCGTCAGCTTGACGTTCAGTTCTTCCATTCTGGTATGGGTTTCCGTCGTCGCATCCGTATGTTCTCCGTCGACCCGGAGTCTCATCTGGCGCGTGAAGTTCACTTCCGTCCGGAACTGTTTAACTATCATGATGCCGGGATAGACACCAAACAGCTGGAAGGGCAGTCCGATCTTGGCTTTGCCGGTTTCAGAGCGTTTAAAGCCCCAGAGCTGGCGCGTCGCGATATTGTTTCCTTCCTCGGTGCCAGTTATTTCCGTGCGGTTGATGATACCTATCAGTACGGGCTTTCGGCGCGTGGTCTGGCGGTGGATACTTACGCCGGTACTCCTGAGGAATTCCCTGACTTCACGGCATTCTGGTTTGAAACACCGAAACCTTCAGATACCACCTTTGTGGTCTATGCCTTGCTCGACAGCCCAAGCGTGACGGGGGCTTATAAGTTTATTATCCATTGCGAACAGAAACAGGTCGTGATGGATGTCGACAGTCATCTGTATCTACGCAAAGATGTAAAACAACTCGGAATTGCACCGATAACCAGTATGTTTGCCTGTGGTACCAACGAACGCCGGATGTGCGATACCATTCATCCACAAATCCATGACTCCGACCGTCTGGCAATGTGGCGTGGTAACGGCGAGTGGGTCACCAGACCGCTCAATAATCCGCAAAAATTACAGTTTAATGCCTTTGTGGATAACAACCCGAGAGGCTTTGGCTTGCTGCAACTGGACAGGGATTTTAACAACTACCAGGACGTGATTGGCTGGTATAATAAACGTCCAAGCCTGTGGGTTGAACCGCGTAATAAGTGGGGCAAAGGAAGCATCGGGCTAATGGAAATCCCGACTACTGGCGAAACGCTGGATAATATCGTTTGCTTCTGGCAACCCGAAAAGCCGGCGAAAGCAGGGGATGAGTTTGATTTTAAATACCGTCTTTACTGGAGCGCACTGCCGCCAGTAGAAAGCTCCCTGGCTCGTGTTTACGCTACGCGTACCGGTATGGGCGGCTTCCCGGAAGGCTGGGCACCGGGTGAGTTCTATCCTGAAAAATGGGCACGCCGTATAGCTGTCGATTTTGTTGGCGGTAATCTGAAAGAGGCCGCAGCCAAAGGTATTGAACCGGTCATCAATTTATCGAATGGTGAAGCAAAACAAATAGAAATTTTGTATGTCGAACCTTTTGATGGTTATCGTATTCTGTTTGACTGGTATCCAACCAATGATTCAACCGATCCGGTAGAGATGCGTATGTTCTTGCGCACCAAAGATGAGACATTAAGTGAAACCTGGCTATATCAGTATTTCCCGCCACCGCCGGAAAAACGCCAGCACCACGATGACCGAATCATGTATTAAGTTTGTGCGGAACCTCATGCTGAAAAGCATGAGGCTCTGTTGATGTATCTACCCTAAATAATTCGAGTGACCTGTAGGCGACCCGTTCAGTCTGGCGATGAGCATAGACAGCTATGTGATTCGGCGGGCTGAACGCAGGCAACACCAGGTCACTTGAAGTATGACGGGTATAAACGCTTTATCACACCTACACTTTATTAAAAGCATATAAACGATGACAACAACCCAAAATGAATCATCTCTCACTCAAAACCAGTGGCCTGATGAATTAATCGAGGTTAATGGTGATATTTATTTGCACTCGGTGAACGAGAAATTTAGTGATCCTTTGTTTACGCTTATCATGCGTAATCAAGCCTGGCTACAAACCGTGATGGACTGGCCCAGCCATGTTCGTACCGTCGAAGATACACGTAAAACGCTGATGACGAACTACCTGTTACACCATCGTCATTATACCAAGATGTACCTGATTTTTTATCGTCAGGAGATGGTCGGGGTGTTTTCTTTTAATCTTATAGAACCGACCAATAAAACCGCTTATATCGGATACTGGCTTGATCAGCAGGCTCAGGGCAAAGGGATTATTTCTGCGACCATTGAAGCGCTGATTAGCAAATTTTCTACCGAAGGGCGGGTGCGCCGTTTTGTGATTAAATCTATTGTGACCAATCAGGCCAGCAATCAGGTCGCTCTGCGTAATGGCTTTACTCTCGAAGGCTGTTTGAAACAGGCAGAATTCCTCAATGGGCAGTACCGTGACCAAAATATTTATGGTCGAATCGAGTCCTCTGATGACTGAGTTTCCTGATAGAAAAAACACGCCCTCCGCAGAGACGGACGCTCCCTCGGCAGAGGCGATTGTTGGCCTCTATGAGGCACAGGCAGAACTGTGGTCAAAAGTGCGAGTCTCGCATATTACCCTGGAGAAAGTCTGGCTTGATGCCCTGATAGCTAATGTTGCACCAGGAAGCCATATTCTTGATATTGGCTGCGGAAATGGCGTACCGGTAGCGGCGTATTTCATTCAGCAAGGGTTACAGGTTACTGGCATTGATTCATCTCAGAGCATGATAAACCGCTGTCGGAGTCAGTTTCCCGATCATCAGTGGCATTGTGCGGATATGCGGTCTCTGGCGCTGGGGCAGCAGTTTTCGGCTATTGTCGCCTGGGACAGCTTTTTTCATCTGACGCGTGATGCTCAGCGTCAGCTATTTCCCCGCTTTGCCGAACATGCTCTTCCGGGAGCGCGCCTGCTGTTTAATACCGGGCCGGAAAATGGCGAGGCGATAGGGTGTTTTGCCGGTCAGGATCTATACCATGCCAGCCTGGCCGCTGATGAGTATCGTTATTTACTGCAACAGTCAGGTTTCGAGGCGATCCGCCACCAGGTTGAAGATGCCGAAGCCGGAGGGCGTACGTTATGGCTTGCCCGCAAGAAAGCATAAAGCTAAAAATATCATGAGGTGACAATCAGCAAAGTATACGGGTCATCATCCTCATGATAGCAAAATGACTGGATATCTAACGAATGGATTATTCTTTTATCCGAATCGTTTTAGTTCGCTAAAGTCGTCGGCATCAAATAAGGGAAACTATCGGTATGTTTTTTAGGATTAGTGATTTTTTGGTCAGTATTCTCGCCTAATAAAATAGAGAGCATTGTTGACATTATATCATCATCCAGACCTCTACCATTCATCTCCTCAGGGGTATAAACGGTTTCAGTTCCTACTTTATAACTTAATACGTCAGGGACTAATCTCTGTGCTGCTTTATCAGAATAATCTACAGCGTCTTCGCCATGGGTTTTTGCTGTGCTGACGCCTCTGAGAATTCTCGCTGAAACCAGGTTAACGACGTCTTTATTATAATGAGGAGTGGGTCGACTCTGATCGTGTGCTTTACGTAAGATATTACTATCGAAAAGCATGACGTGAGAGAAGAGCGGTCGGGCAGAGTATTGAACCTGTTCGTATTGTTTATTTTTTAATGCATCAGTGGTGAAAAATGCATATATATCCTTACTCAGCATGGCGTCGGGTATCGCTACAACAATCGCGCCAACACTTCTTTCATCAAAAACATTTTTATTATTGGCATTAGCCCATACTTTCGGGTTGTATTTGCCGTCCAGATTGTCTTTTCTAAATTCTTCCAAAGAAATGGCATTACCGAAAAAGGCATCCTTCACTGGTGCAACGAACACTTTCATCTTGTTAGCTAATATATGTGTTTTCCCAATGGTACCTTCGCCAATTTTTTTACCAACGTCACCCGGCATAGGGTTAGCATTATTGGATTCATATACGCTATAGTTATTTTTATTGAATTTAAAGCTAATGGTTTTACCCGCTTTGAGATCCACATCAGAGGCTAGATGGATATTGTAAACAGCCTTAGGGCTGAAAATGCCATTCTCACCAGGTTTGGGATCATAATTTATCGTCATAATGACATTCGTATAGCTATGACTCTGATCGGGGAATATATAATTATCAACCTGTGCCAGTCGAGTGTCCTGTAAGAAATCGGCTGCTTCAAAGTGGTGGCTAGCGTTGACAGATAGTGTCACTGTCAGTAAACCTAAAATAGCAATGGGTCGAAAATTCATTCTTAAATGTTTCATATTTCCTCTCTATAATCTAACCAGCAAAAACATACCACTAATGGCACAAAATAAGCCTAATACTCTGAGCGTTGATTCCCCCCATTTATATTTGAGCAAATAATGTGCGCAAACTAGCCCAACAATATGTAAAAAAGCCGTAGTCACTAAAAATCCCGCGACATAAAAGGTTGCGTCATCAATAACAGGAATTTCATATCCATGAGCGTATCCATGACAGACACCAAATAAAGCCGTACAGACTGAAGCTAAAACCGTGGGTATCTTTCCTTTTACTGCAATAGCTATACCCAGTAAGAGTACGGATAACGCAATACCCTGCTCGGTATACATCAGGTCAGCTTGAGTTAATCCAATCAGCCCACCGATGAACATAAATACCAGAAAGAACGATGGCACTATCCATACCGCTCTGCCACCAATAATAGCGCTCCATGCCCCTACCGCTATCATGGCCAGAACATGGTCCATCCCCGTCAGAGGATGTAGCCAGCCGGATTGTTCACTTAATACGTGTGCATAAGCTGTATTTATAGAAACAAAATAAAAAATGATAAAATATTTAATAAAAGCACGCATAGTTATACCACATAGATTATTTGTTATGGACAGGCAGGGCTAAGGTCAATGAGGTCCATATACTTTGCCATTGATATGAACCGTGATACAGATGGGTCAGTTCGACTGAACTAAATGTCCATATCCCTTGTTTGTCAATTTCAAATGTAGCTAGTCCCTTATCATTTGTTTTGCTGTAATAGAGTTTTTCACTACCCTGGCAAAATGCTTTTATTCTTTTGTTCATTACCGGTTTGTTTGCTTTGCTTAACATCACCTGAATATGACTACTGGTATTCCCTTCAGAAGAAATATTCTTCAGGGTGATTTCAAAAGGTAAGTTATATTTTTTATTTAAACTGGAGCTATCTACGACTCTGGGATAAATTTTTGCTATGCGAGAAAATAGCTCAAAGCTTTCTGTTTCTGTCAGATTATTGTTTTTTCTATAATCTATAGCTTCCTGTAAGTCTTCTTCTTCAAGATACTGATTAAATTCCTCCGCAGGCAGATTCAATTCATAATTATTTGTTTTCAATAAAGCCATCTGAGTCGCGTTCTCTTTGACTTTATAGTGTCCGAAAACAAAACTGTTATCATGGCCTTTAATATCATCCCACTGGGATCCATTCCCATAAAACAGTTTAAAATATTCCACCATTCCTTCGCTACGAACCACCTGTTTTCCTGGCCATTCAGAGCCCGCTCTGGCGGATATTGAAACCGTATTACCAGGAGAGGTTTTACCGTGAGCCGCTAACCAAAAATCGTGTGCGTTGCACTCGGCGGAATATACCGAAAAAAGTACCAGTAGGAAAATATTCAGTTTTGCGATGAGTGGATATGGCGTTATCGCTTTAACCTGAAGGTTCCTTTTTGTACAAAATAGCGAGCGGAACGTATCCATGGATAAGGCCTTATTCTTTAACATTATGTAGTTGTCTAAGATGTTATTAACATAATTATTATTTTATGTACTTAATGCTATTGATGCATTGTTAACGTTTTTTATAGAGCATTGCTTAATTGATCCTGATGCGTTGATTAAACGTTGACAACTTCCTTATGCTTAGAGAGTTGTCTTAAAATGCGATTTGCGCAATTTGTTTTTATTTTTATTTTGGGTTTATTGTTCTGGATCAAAAAATGAAAATGGAGTGAGTTATCTGGAATAATATATTCCTGGGAAATAGCCAAAAAAATAAACCGATTGAAATTATATAAATATTAATTAGATATACAGAATTGAGTGATTTTTATCCGGAATAACAGGGTGTCTGAGTAGGTTAATTTATTGGGGGGAACGAAACTTTGAAAACAGGTGTTTTTATGGAAGGAATAGACCGGAAGGCGATAAAATATTTTAGATTACTAATAATACCGTTTTTCATGAAGTTACAGGTTAGTATTTTAAAATCTAGCCGTGCTGAACTGCACCTGCAAATACTGACTCTCTCCAGGGAGCGAACAGGCTAAGTTTCTGGCTCAGACGTTCGACCGCTGGATAAGTCAGTACCCGTATCAGTACCCGTAATAGTGGCTTATTTTGCCGTATCTATAGATTACGCGGCCTTTTTGCGTCCAAAGGCGAAATGTACTGGGTTAGCAAACATCACCAGATTACCAGCGAGGATCATCACCAGGCCCACCACGGCATTAAGATGCCAGACATATCCTTCGTAAACTGTCGACAGACTTAAGGCGACCAGTGGAAATAATAGCGTGCTGTAAGCGGCTTTACTGGCTCCCAGCCGTGCGACCAGCGAGAAATAGACGCCAAAGGCAATCACTGAGCCAAAAATAGCCAGATAGAACAGGGCACCCAGATAACGCAAGGTGAGCTCCGGCATAAATGAATCGCCGCGTATCAGTGCCAGTACCCCCATAATGAGGGTTCCGTAAAGCATGGCGTAACTGTTCGTCGACAGCATATCCAGGCCGCGCTGTTGATGGCGGACACTGATCATATTACCCAGAGAAAAGCCGAAAGTGCCTAGCAGGCTCAGCCCGATACCATAAAACAGGGTCGCGGAAAGCGTACTGCTGACCAGTTCGTGCCAGAACAGCGCCATGACGCCCGCCATACCCAGCAAGGCAGCAGGAATAATACGCGGGGAAGGTTTTTTACCGAAAAACAGTAAGCTATTAACGGTGTTGAATAACACTGCCATCGAGAAAATCACTGATTCCAGTCCGGTATTGATAAAGGCCGAGGCGTGATAAAAACAGAAAAAGTTAAAACCAAATACACAGGCGCCTTGCATGATACAAAACAGATGGTCTTTCAGGGCAATAGGGCGTAGCCGTCCCAGCAGGCCAAGAATAATAAGCATCACCCCAGAGGCAATAGCAAAGCGCCAGAAAATAGAGACCGGGACGGAAACGGCTCCCTGCTGCATACCAATCGCAATCCAGGTGGTTCCCCAAATCACAACGACCAGGCTGTAAAGAAAAGCATTCATTGTTACGACACCTCACAAAAATCAGATCCCTAGTATGGTGATGCTCTACCGCCTGGGCTTTCATCGACTTGCGGCACTTGCATATTCTTGCGCTTTTCTCGGTGGTAACTGGTTATCTGGTGAGTCATTCTTTACACTGGTCAGGTGTTTGAATATCAGAAATCGCTTATGACATCGCCTTATTATATTTTCGAAAATCTGCTAAAGCATAAAGCGCAGCTGCTTGATAGCGTTCAGCCAGGATCAGGATTACAGCTGGCGGCTTGGACAAATGAAAATGACACCGTGACGCAGCGCGCCGATCATCATACCCTCAGCCTGTATGTGACTGGGGGATATGAAACTTATCGGGAAACAGCCCATGGCTGGCGTAATGGCGGGGGGCCAGATCGTTTTTGTTTGATGCCGGCAAACAGTGAGTCAAAATGGAATATCGGGAGTCATTTTTCATTTGTGCATCTTTACTGTACCGACAAACATCTGCGTGCGATTGCCGAGCAAATCTGGGATCGTAGTCCCGCAGCGATAGGGCTGGATGAAAAGACCTTTGCCAGTGATGAACGCATTACGCAGTTGTATCGTCATTTTTTACTCAGCAGTGACTGGCAACAGCGCGCTAATCATCTGACACTCACCACGGCTTCGATGCTACTGCTGACACACTTGGTTCAGCATTATAGTACCGTCAACTGGCAACTTCCGAGCACGAAAGGTGGATTATCTCCGGCTATCTTACGCCGGACTCAGGACTATATTGAGCACCATCTTGATAGCGCATTAACGCTTGATGAACTGGCATTGCAAGCTGAGCTGAGCGAGTTCCATTTTTCCCGCATGTTTAAACAGTCAACCCAGCTGGCACCGCATCAGTATGTGATGCAGCGGCGCATGATAAAAGCCAAAGCGTTGGTCTGTGGTACCTCTCAGACTCTGACGGAGATAGCTCTGGCCTGTGGTTTTAGTTCGGCGAGCCACTTCAGCAACCGTTTTAAAACAGTCTGGGGTGTGACACCTTCCGGACTACGAGTTACCCTGGCGCGATAACAAGCTATAGCTTATCCCGCCGGCAATTAATCCCCAGAAGGCTGCCCCGACGCCCAGTAAACTGATCCCCGATGCGGTGACAAGAAAAGTGATAATAGCCGCATCACGTTCCCGCGCAGGGCTCAGTGCCTGAAACAAACTCCCGGCGATGGTGCTCAGCAGCGCAAGCCCGGCAAGCGTCTGAATAAATGCCAGTGGCAGGGCGGTCAGAAGTCCGGAAATCGAACCGCCAAACAGACCCGCCAATAAATAGAATACTCCCGCTGCCGCCGCGGCAAGCCAGCGCCGTTGTTTATCCGGATGCGCTTCCGGACTCTGACAAATGGCCGCGGTAATGGCGGCGATACAAACAGAAAACACACCAAAAGGCGCAAGAACCAGGGCAATTAATCCGGTGACCGTGATTAAAGGTGAGACGGGAACCGGGTATCCGGAAGCCTGGAGCGTGGCGACGCCGGGGGCATTCTGTGAGGCCATGGTGACCAGAAAGAATGGAATACCGATACCGAGTAAATCTGCCCAGTTAAACTCAGGGGCGGTGTACACGGGCAGAACAATACTTACTGCGTGGCTATCGGGTTTAAACTCACCGCTGAGTAAACAGACGGCTAATCCTGCCAGCAAAGCCGCAACGACTGCATAGCGAGGCGCAAAGAGTTTCAGTGCCAGCCAGCTAACCAGCATACTGCCCGACAATAAAAAGTGACCCTGTAACGAAGTAAAGGTATCCAGTCCAAAACGCAGTAAGATACCTGCCAGCATCGCAGCGGCAAGAGAGTGTGGAATGATGCGCATCAGGCGAGCAAACAGGCCGCTGGCACCACAAATCAGGATAAGGAATGAGGCAAAAATAAAAATCCCCACCGCCTGATTGATATTACTGCCCGCTAAACTGGTGGCCAGTAATGCCGCTCCTGGCGTTGACCAGGCAGTAAGAATGGGGGCGCGATACCAGATTGTCAGGATCAGGGTACTGATCCCCATGGCTATTCCCAGCATGGTAAGCCAGCCAGCAATTTGTTGTGGGGTGGCTCCGGCGGCCGCTGCGGCTTGCCAGATGATAGCCGCGCTACTGGCATAGCCCACCAGAACGGCGATAAACCCTGCCAGCAGAGTCGGTAATGGAAGCGCTGAGATACGCATAGAAACCCCGTGTGCGTTATAACGTCCGACGAACTCTATCATTGTGCGTTATAGCGTACAAGTTGCTATACTGAAGAAAAAGGAGACGATTATGGATGCCGCTCAGTATCTGGCCAGTACGCTCAAAAACCTGCGTCACACCAGAGGATTAAGCCTGTCTCAGACCGCTGAGAAAACGGGAGTTTCCAAGGCCATGCTTGGGCAAATAGAACGTAATGAGTCGAGTCCGACAGTGGCGACATTATGGAAAATCGCCACCGGGTTTAATGTACCCTTTTCACTGTTTCTTGCGCCGACCTCACTGCCGGTACAGCCACTTTACAGCCCACCGTTACAGGATATGCAAATTGAGCCGCTATTTCCTTTTGACCCACAGTTGGGTTTTGATTATTTTTCGATAAAACTGACCCCCGGCGCGCTCAGTGAGTCTTCCGCTCACGATAGCGGTGTGATTGAGCATGTCGTGGTGATAACTGGGATACTGGATCTGCAGCTTGAGGGGCAGTGGTATCAATTGCAGACCGGAGACAGACGACAGTTTGCCGGTGACAGGGCACATAGTTATCGTAACAGTCAGACAGCAGAAGTGCATTTTCACTCACTGATCCATTACCCCGTTTCTGGACGCTAAACTTCCCGCAGCGTATCGATAACAGAGAAAAACGCAGATTTTCTCCTTTCTTCCTGTTGTGCATCAAAAATCTAGAATTTGATTTTTCTTAGTATTCACTGCGAGACAATATCTCTTAGAAACAAAATAAGGTTTGTCATCCGTCTTCAGGGAAATGAATCCCCCTGTTTTTGTGCGGGAGATACGATTACAATAGCCGCCTTTCACCTATAAAAGAATTCGAAAACTATTATGCGCCTGCACGCAAATCAACTTGAATTACTCAGTCCCGCCCGTGATACCTCGATAGCCCGTGAAGCCATTCTTCATGGTGCTGATGCCGTCTATATCGGAGGCCCGGGTTTTGGTGCCCGCCACAACGCCGGCAATAGCTTGCGAGATTTGGCAGAGCTGGTGCCCTTTGCTCACCGTTATGGGGTAAAAATATTCGTCGCGCTGAATACCATACTGCATGACGATGAGCTAGAGCCTGCGAGACTGATGATCCATGATTTGTATCAGGCGGGTATTGATGCCCTGATTGTACAGGATATGGGCGTGCTGGAGATGGACTTGCCGCCGATAGAACTCCACGCCAGTACTCAGTGTGATATTCGCAGCGTCGAAAAAGCGAAGTTCCTCTCTGATGTCGGCTTTTCACAAATTGTTCTGGCGCGAGAACTGAACCTGCAACAAATTGCGGATATCCGCCAGCAGGTCGATGCCACCATTGAATTTTTCATTCACGGGGCGTTGTGTGTTGCCTACTCAGGGCAGTGTAATATTTCTCATGCTCAGACCGGACGCAGCGCTAACCGAGGAGATTGCTCCCAGGCTTGTCGTCTGCCCTATACCCTGAAAGATGACCAGGGCCGCGTGGTGGCGTACGAAAAACATCTGTTATCGATGAAAGATAACGATCAGAGTGCCAACTTAGGTGCACTGATTGATGCCGGTGTCGGTTCCTTCAAGATTGAAGGACGTTACAAAGATCTCAGCTATGTCAAAAATATCACCGCCTACTATCGTCAGTTACTGGATGAGCAGATGGAGGCGCGCGGTAACCTGCGTCGCGCTTCAGCAGGCGTATCCTCGCATTTCTTTATTCCATCACCGGATAAAACCTTCCATCGCGGAAGCACTGATTATTTTGTCAATGAGCGCAAAATCGATATCGGTGCTTTTGACTCACCGAAATTTATCGGACTTCAGGTCGGGGAAATTTTACGCGTCAGTAAAAACCATTTTGATGCTGAAGTAACAGATACGTTAAACAACGGCGATGGCCTGAATGTTCTGATCAAACGTGAAATCGTCGGTTTCCGTGCCAATACGGTGGAAAAAATCGGTAAAAATCAGTACCGGATCTGGCCAAATGAAATGCCAGAAACGCTGAAAAATATCCGTCCGCATCATCCGCTGAATCGCAACCTCGATCATAACTGGCAGCAAGCCTTGCTGAAAACGTCCAGTGAACGTCGCATTGCGGTGGATATGGCGTTGAGCGGTTCAACGGCTGGACTGACATTAACCTTGACCAGCGAAGATGGAAGCAGTGTCAGCCAACAGCTCGCGGGAACCTTTGACGCGGCGAATAATCCTCAGCAGGCTTACAACAATCTGCGTGACGGGCTGAGCAAACTGGGACAAACCCTTTATGTTGCCCGCCAGATAGATATTACCTTGCCAGTAGCTTTGTTTGTGCCGAACGGTGCGTTAAATCAGCTACGTCGCGATGCTGTTGAAGCCTTGACTGAAGCCCGTTTACAGAACTACCAGCCCGCGCGTCGTAAAGCGGTAAGCGTTCCGGCGCCGGTTTACCCCCATACTCACTTGAGTTTCCTGGCAAACGTCTATAATCACAAAGCGCGGGAATTTTATCAGCGCTATGGCGTGCAGTTAATTGACGCGGCCTATGAGGCACATGAAGAGAAGGGTGAAGTGCCGGTCATGATAACCAAGCATTGCCTGCGCTTTGCTTTTAACCTTTGCCCTAAACAGGCGAAAGGCAATATTAAAAGCTGGAAAGCCACGCCGATGCAGCTGGTGCAGGGAGACGAAATCCTGACATTAAAATTCGATTGCCGTCCCTGTGAAATGCATGTCATCGGTAAAATGAAGAACCATATTTTGAAAATGCCATTACCCGGCAGTATCGTCGCGACGATTAGCCCGGATGAATTAATGAAAACATTACCGCGGAAAGCGCAACCTTAAGGGCAAACTGTGGTCAGAGAGTCGATGGCTTTGTGTCTATGACCAAAGTTATTGACTCATCTGGCGATATAACAAACAAAAGCAAAGGGTTGCTCATTATTTTTCGACCCTTTTCTTAAGGTTTCAACTATATTATTAAGGCTGGGTTAAGCATTTTCTGTTAAATTTCGCCACAGAAAAAAAATATTTAGCCCTATCGGGCTCTATTCTTTTAAGTGTTGTCATTCTATTTAGTCTGTCTGAACCATTATCCTGTCTGTTTGTCGATGTACAGCGATTATATTAAGGAATCCATGTAATGAGTGATTTTCTGCCGTTTTCACGTCCTGCGTTTGGCGCTGAGGAAATTGCAGCAGTAACGGAAGTTATGCAATCAGGATGGATCACTACCGGTCCTAAAAATCAGGCTCTTGAGCAGGCTTTTTGTGAATTAACCGGTAATCAACATGCGATAGCTGTCAGTTCCGCCACCGGGGGAATGCATGTCACATTGATGGCTTTAGGTATTCAGGCAGGCGATGAGGTGATAACCCCCTCAATGACCTGGGTTTCAACGCTAAACATGATTTGCTTGCTGGGTGCTGAACCGGTGATGATTGATGTTGACCGCGACACCTTGATGGTGACGGCCGACGCGATTGAGGCGGCGATTACCCCACGAACCAAAGCCATTATACCGGTTCATTATGCGGGCGCGCCGGCTGATATGGACGCCATCCACGAGCTGGGCAAGCGTTATGGCATTCCGGTTATTGAAGACGCAGCGCATGCAGCGGGCACCGAATATAAAGGCCAGCATGTTGGGCGTAGTGGTACAGCGATTTTTTCTTTCCACGCAATCAAAAATATGAGCTGTGCTGAGGGTGGGCTGATTGTCACTGATGACAGTGAGCTAGCGGCACGCATTCGCAGCCTTAAATTTCACGGTCTGGGCGTCGATGCGTTTGACAGACAAACTCACGGCCGTGCACCCCAGGCAGAAGTTATCTCTCCAGGGTTTAAATATAACCTCGCCGACATTAATGCCGCGATTGCACTGACACAGCTAGATAAGCTACCGCAGCTTAACGCTCAGCGTCATGAAATCGCCCAGCGTTATCTGCGTGAACTGGCGGATACGCCATTCTCACCGCTGGCTATTCCTGGTTGGGAACATCGTCATGCCTGGCATTTATTTATTATTCGGGTTGATGAAGAGCGCTGTGGCATTTCACGCAGCGGGCTGATGGAGGCCTTAAAAGCACGAAATATAGGCAGTGGTCTACATTTCCGCGCCGCACATACCCAAAAATATTACCGCGAGCGTTTTCCCCAACTACATTTACCGAACACTGAGTGGAACAGCGAGCGTATTTGCTCTATTCCACTGTTTCCAACCATGACTGATGACGATACGACTCGCGTCATTCATGCTTTACGCGAGATTGCAGGGCAATAAGATGATAACTACGGACGTAATCAAAAAAGTTTCGGTGGTAATACCGGTTTATAACGAACAGGAAAGTCTGCCTGAGCTTATTCGTCGAACGACGGAAGCCTGTCAGCAATTAAACCGCGATTATGAAATTTTGCTGGTTGACGACGGCAGCAGCGATAACTCAGCCGCCATGTTAACCCAAGCCGCGGAAGTGCCTGGTAGCCATGTGATTGCGGTACTGCTTAACCGTAACTACGGTCAGCACTCCGCTATTATGGCGGGTTTCAGTCATGTAACAGGTGACTTAATCGTCACTCTCGATGCTGACTTGCAGAACCCACCGGAAGAGATCCCTCGTCTGGTCGAAAAAGCGGATGAAGGTTACGACGTGGTCGGTACTGTGCGCCAGAATCGTCAGGATAGCTGGTTCCGTAAGCGTGCCTCTAAAATGATCAACCATTTGATTCAGCGTGCGACTGGGAAAGCGATGGGGGACTACGGTTGCATGCTTCGTGCCTATCGTCGTCACATTATCGATGCGATGCTGAATTGCCATGAGCGCAGCACCTTCATTCCGATTCTGGCCAATACCTTTGCCCGTCGTACGGCGGAGATCCCAGTACATCACTCAGAGCGCCAGTTTGGTGACTCCAAGTACAGTATTATGGGCCTGATTAATTTGATGTATGACTTGATAACCTGTCTGACGACAACACCACTGCGTCTGTTGAGCGTGGTCGGCAGCATTATCGCGTTATCAGGTTTTGCTTTAGCGGTACTGCTGGTGATATTACGCCTGGCTTTAGGCCCTGAGTGGGCTGCAGACGGCGTATTTATGCTTTTCGCCGTGCTATTTACATTTATTGGTGCGCAGTTTATCGGTATGGGACTGCTCGGCGAGTATATAGGACGCATCTATAACGATGTGCGTGCTCGTCCGCGTTATTTCATTCAACGAATTGTTAGCAGCAAACAAGCTTCATCTTCAGAGGATCATTTATAATGAAAGCAGTCGTTTTTGCCTATCACGATATGGGTTGTGTAGGGGTTCGTGCCCTGGTTGAAGCCGGTTATGATATTGCGGCTATTTATACCCATCCTGATAACGCAGCTGAAAATAACTTCTTTGGTTCTGTTGCCCGTACTGCGGCAGAGTTTGGCATTCCTGTATTTGCGCCAGAGGATGTCAATCATCCTCTGTGGGTCTCTCGTATTGAAGAGAGCGAACCCGATGTTATTTTCTCGTTCTACTACCGTAACCTGTTGAGTGAAGAGATCCTGAACACCGCGAAAGTGGGTGCATTCAATTTACACGGTTCTCTGTTGCCAAAATTCCGCGGTCGCGCACCGTTAAACTGGGTGCTGGTAAAAGGCGAAACTGAAACCGGTGTGACCTTACACCGCATGGTTAAACGTGCTGATGCCGGTGATATTGTGGCTCAGGAACGTGTTGCCATTACTGCTGATGAGACCGCTCTGACCCTGCACCATAAACTGTGTGCCAGCGCCAAATCACTGCTAGCCAGCGCGCTGCCAGCGATTAAAAGCGGCCAGTTTAGCGAAACCGCACAGGATGAAAGCCAGGCGAGCTGCTTTGGTCGTCGTTCACCGCAGGATGGCGCGATTACCTGGACCGGTTCAGCGCTTGAAGCCCATAATCTGGTGCGTGCTGTGACTGAACCTTGGCCGGGTGCTTATAGCTATGTCGGTGGCGGCAAGTTTATTATTTGGAAAAGCCGCATTGTTGAAAATAGCTCGGCCGCTAAAGCGGGTACCGTGCTGTCCGTCGATCCGCTGGTTATCGCCTGCGGTGAAGATGCTCTGGAAGTCGTGACCGGTCAGGCAGACAATGGCGTTTATATGCAAGGCTCCCAGCTGGCTCAATCTCTGGGTCTGGTCACTGGCGCGATTCTTAGCAATAAGCCCGTCTCTGCGATTAAGCGCCGTACTCGTGTCCTGATCCTTGGTGTCAACGGCTTTATCGGTAACCACCTGACCGAACGTCTGCTGCAAGACGATAATTTTGAAGTCTTTGGTCTGGATATCGGCTCTGATGCAATCAGCCGCTTCCTGGGCAACGATCGTTTCCACTTTGTGGAAGGCGATATCAGTATCCATTCAGAGTGGATCGAGTACCACATCAAGAAGTGCGATGTTGTTCTGCCGTTAGTCGCGATAGCAACGCCTATCGAGTATACCCGTAACCCACTGCGTGTATTTGAGCTCGATTTTGAAGAGAACCTGAAAATCATCCGTGATTGTGTGAAATACAAAAAACGGATCATCTTCCCATCCACTTCTGAAGTGTATGGCATGTGTTCTGACGATGAGTTTGATGAAGACAACTCGCCGCTGACCGTTGGCCCGATTAACAAACAGCGCTGGATTTACTCCGTGTCTAAACAACTGCTGGATCGTGTTATCTGGGCGTACGGTGAAAAAGAAGGCTTACGCTTTACTTTGTTCCGTCCATTTAACTGGATGGGCCCACGTCTGGATAACCTGAATGCCGCGCGTATCGGTAGCTCACGTGCCATCACTCAGCTGATCCTTAACCTGGTTGAAGGTTCACCGATCAAACTGATTGATGGTGGCCGTCAGAAGCGTTGCTTCACCGATATCAGTGAAGGTATTGAAGCCTTGTTCCGTATCATTGAGAACAAAAATCACAACTGTGACGGGCAGATTATTAATATCGGTAACCCGGTAAACGAAGCCAGTATTAAACAACTGGCCGAAATGCTTCTGGAAAGCTTTGAGCGTCATCCACTGCGTAGCAAGTTCCCACCGTTTGCTGGTTTCCGTGAAATCGAAAGCAGCGCTTATTACGGTAAAGGCTACCAGGACGTAGAGCATCGTAAACCAAGCATCCGTAATGCACAGCGTTTGCTGGGATGGACGCCAACGGTTGAGATGGATCAGACCATCGATGAAACCCTGGACTTCTTCCTGAAAACAGTTGATTTAACGGATAGCGAGTAATGAAAAAAGTCGGCCTGCGCATCGACGTTGATACCTGGCGAGGCACCCGTGAAGGGGTGCCTAACCTTCTGGAAACGCTAGGTTTGCACAAAACACAGGCAACGTTTTTCTTCAGTGTTGGGCCGGATAATATGGGGCGCCATTTATGGCGCCTGATTAAACCTCAGTTTCTGTGGAAAATGTTACGTTCTAACGCCGCATCGCTCTACGGCTGGGATATCTTGCTGGCGGGCACCGCCTGGCCGGGCAAGATTATCGGCAAAGGAAATGCGGATATTATTCGTGCTTCATGTGAGCAGCATGAGGTCGGGCTGCATGCCTGGGATCACCATGCCTGGCAAGCTTTTGCTGGGGTGTGGGATAAACCGGCGATGGAACGACAAATTGCCCTCGGGCGTGATGCCCTGGAGCAGATCACGGGTCAGCCGGTTAACTGTTCTGCGGTAGCAGGCTGGCGTGCCGATGAACGCGTGACTGAAGCCAAAGCGGCATTTCCTTTCTACTACAACAGTGACTGCCGCGGGACAACGCCTTTTATCCCGCAACTGGCGGATGGCACTTTAGCCGCACCACAAATTCCCGTTACTCTACCGACCTGGGATGAAGTTATTGGTTCCAGCGTCAGTAAAGAAGACTTCAATCGCTTTATCCTCGATAAAATCCATCAGGACAAGGGTACCCCTGTGTATACCATCCATGCAGAAGTGGAAGGGATGGTGATGCGAGAGTCGTTTAATGAATTGCTGACTATGGCAAGCGCAGAAGGGATTGAGTTCTGTCCTTTACGCGATCTTCTGCCTGATGATTTAACAACCCTGCCCAAAGGAAGAGTCATTCGTGGCACGCTTTCTGGCCGCGAAGGATGGCTGGGCTGTCAACAACTTATCGAGAATTAAGTAGATGAATTCAGTAAAATACGGCGGCGCCTTGCTGGTCTGTTTTATCTTGCTTTATTTGGCTCCGCTGGAGTTTCGTGCTCTGTGGCAGCCAGACGAGACGCGTTATGCGGAAATCAGCCGGGAGATGCTGGCATCCGGTAACTGGATAGTTCCGCATTTTCTTGATTTACGCTATTTTGAAAAACCCGTTGCAGGCTACTGGATCAATAACATCAGCCAGTATCTGTTTGGACAGAATAATTTTTCTGTTCGTTTGGGTTCCGTTTTCTCCGTCACCCTTAGTGCATTAATGACCGGCTGGCTGGCTTTCCGCTTATGGCGTGATAAGGCTATTGCTATTCTTTCGGGGGTGATTTTCCTCACCTGCTTGCTGGTTTACGCCATCGGCACCTATTCGCTTCTCGACCCGATGATAACTATGTGGCTGACGGCCGCATTATGTTGTTTCTGGGGGGCTTCAACGGCCAAAACTACAGCGGGTAAGATAGGCGGTTATATCCTGCTGGGCCTTGCCTGTGGTATGGGTGTGATGACCAAGGGTTTCCTGGCGCTGGCGGTTCCGGTTATCGGCGTTTTACCTTGGGTATTTGCCCAAAAACGCTGGAAAGAAGTTCTGCTGTTCGGACCTATTGCGATTATCAGTGCCATTCTGATCACCTTGCCCTGGGCACTGGCGGTGGCAAAAGCTGAGCCGGATTACTGGAATTATTTCTTCTGGGTAGAGCATATTCAACGCTTCGCCGAGAAAGACGCCCAGCATAAAGAGCCTTTCTGGTATTACATTCCGTTCCTCATTGCCGGAAGTCTGCCGTGGCTGGCGTTATTACCCGGAGCGATTAAACGCAGCTTTCAGGAACGTCGCGAGCAAAGCGGGGCGTTTTATTTACTGGGCTGGGTTGTCATGCCGATACTGCTCTTCAGTATCGCAAAGGGTAAACTGCCGACCTATATTCTGCCTTGTTTTGCTCCGCTGGCCATTTTGATGGCACGTCATGCAGTATTGCTGGCAAAAGCGGGATCGCGAACCTTGCGGGTTAATGGCTGGATCAATCTGGGATTCGGCACTCTGTGCGTACTGGTCGTCTTATTGGTTCTGGCTCCTTTTGGCCTGGCAAAAAGTCCGCTTTATGAAGCTAGCGAAACCGGCAAAGTGGTCCTCGCTGTCATTGCCTTTGCGGTCTGGGGGCTGGTCGGTGCTCTGACGCTGTGTCGCAGTAATCAGCGCTGGTTCTGGGCAGCGGTTTGTCCGTTAGGCCTGGCGCTGCTGGTTGGAGCGGTCATTCCGGAAAAAATTATTCACTCGAAACAGCCTCAAGAATTTATCGAGATTGTTCGACCTAAGCTTGAAGATAGCCGCTATATTCTGACTAACAATGTCGGTGTAGGTGCGGGTATTGCCTGGGAGCTGAAACGCAGTGATATTACGCTGTATAGCAATAAGGGTGAAGTCAACTACGGCTTAAGCTATCCGGATGCTCAGCATCGCTACGTCGATGGTCCGGACTTTGCGGCCTGGCTGGCTGAACACCGTCGGGAAGGTAACGTCTCTCTGGTTATCTTGCTGTCCAGAAACAGTAATTTGAGTGACCGCGGATTACCGGCTGCGGATTACGAGTACAACGATGGGCGCCTGGCCTTGTTGCAGTACAATAAATTACCATGAATAGTCTGATGATAATCCTGGCCAGCCTGCTGAGTTGTGCTGGCCAGTTATGTCAGAAACAGGCGGCTCAGGGAAACGGGCGGCGTCATCTGGTGATTTGGCTGGGACTCAGTGTGTTAATGCTGGGTCTTGGCATGCTGGTGTGGTTATGGGTGTTACAGCATGTAGCGGTCAGCATCGCGTACCCGATGCTGAGCCTGAACTTTATCTTTATCACCCTGGCAGCACATCTGATCTGGAAAGAACGTATCTCTGTGCATCACTGGCTGGGACTGGTATTAATCATGTCAGGTATTGTGATGCTGGGAGTGTCTGTCTGATGGGCTATCTATGGGCATTATGCAGTGTACTGTTAGTGAGCGGTGCACAACTGGCCATGAAGTGGGCGGTAATGCAATTTCCGCAAGCAACCTTTGAGCTGGCTTTTTTATCCGCCGTTTTGTTTGAAAATTTACCTGGGTTGCTGGCGTTATTCTGCGGTCTGCTGGCTTATGCCGCGTCGATGGTGTGCTGGTATTTAGCGCTGCGTCGCATCCCACTGAGTAAAGCCTATCCATTACTCAGTCTGAGCTATGTTCTGGTGTGGGCTGCGGCGATTATGCTTCCCTGGCTTAATGAGCCTTTCAGCGCCCTGAAACTGATTGGGGTAGGGGCTATATTTATCGGCTTGTTGCTCATTTTCATTCCAGCACGCACATCATCGATAAATAAATCCTGATACGCCACTCTGAATCTTTCCTGTTTCTATTTTGTCATTCCGCGTTGTTAACGCCAGGACGGCGATGCTAAGGAGCCTGTATGGTGAAAAAAGTCGTGATACCCACAGAGGAGTATCAGCAACTGAGTCGATTTATTATCAAATGGTTTGATGATAATCACGAACTGACGTTAGGGCAGTTTGAGTCAGATATTTTCCTTGATGAACTGGTCAAAAAAATAGCTCCGGTTTTATATAATCAAGGGCTGGATGATGCGATTAAAGTGGCGCAAAACAATATGCTGACACTAGAAGAGCTGCTGGATTTGGAAAAAATCGTTCCATAATATTGAGCGGACTGATACGCGGACCACGGTGTGGTATCAACCGCGAGTGATAAAATCGACTAAAATTAACGTAAACCCTGTTATCAGGGCTATCTGATAGTTTTTCGCCGCGTCTTGTCACAGTATAAGAGGCTGGCAGAGATATCTCTCGGCACGTTCTTATTACTGTAAGTCATACCAGCCAGGCTTATTCTTATAGCTATAGTGGTATGTTGATTAATAGAGTCCGTTCTTCCCGTTAGTCATCGAGGTGACAATGAAATCATCCCTATTTATCTCTCTCCTGGCCTGCCTGACCCTGAGTGGATGCGTGTCCATTCCGCAAGATATTCAGGGGAACAGTGGCTCACTGGATAAAACCACCTATCAGGATATCCAGCAGGATGTCCCCCGTTTCAATGGCCAGCAAGTCCGTCTTGGCGGTAAAGTTCTGAATGTGGTTAACAGCCAGAATGAAACATCATTTGAAGTTGCGGTACTCCCGCTTGACTCCAGTGCCCGACCTGAACTGGGCACTGCCTTTCAGGGGCGTATTATCGTCAAAGCCAACAGGTTTATTGAACCGCTGACCCTGAAAGACCATCTGATAACGGTGCTGGGAACGGTGACCGGGACCACTAAAGGTAAAGTCGGCGAGGCAGACTATCAGTATCTGACCCTGAGCTTACAGGGTTATCAGGTCTGGCAAGTGCGCGATAATATCATACCCATCAACTATCCCGGTTTTGGTGCCTATGGCCCGAATCCCTACTGGCGGTATGGCTGGGGACCTAACTATATGCCGGGCTGGGGATGGTATCCACCGGGAACCATGTTCCAGGTTGAACAGCAAGTGGTGAAATAATTTATCTGTTCGATGCCAGCTGAAATCAGCGTCAATATCGGGTAGTGTAGCCAAAACAATATATTACCGCGGTATCCTGGAGAGCCTGGTTGAATGAAAAAACTGATTATTTTATTACATGGTGTGGGCAGTTCTGGGGCAGATCTTGAAGGCTTGGGCCATTTTTTTCAGCAAGTGATGCCCGATATAGAATTTGCCTCGCCAGACGGCAGTGCGGCTTTTGACGGCGGTGGAGAAGGGTACCAGTGGTTTAGTCTGGAAAATATTACTGAAACTCTGCGTACTGAACGTCTTGTTGCTGCCAGAGCCGATTTTACTGCCATCATCAATAATATTCTGAAACAGCACGATATTGTTGCCGGCAGGGATAAAGTCATTCTGCTTGGTTTTTCCCAAGGGTCAATAATGGCGCTGGATGCTCTGGTCACAGGCAGCATACCCTTGGCGGGTGTCGTGGCATTTTCAGGACGACTGGCCTCACCCAAACCCTATCAGCCTGCGGTGAATACCCCGGTACTGCTGGTGCACGGTATGGCCGATCCGGTTATCCCTTGGCTGGAAAGTGAAGCGGCTGCTGCTGCACTGATTGAAGCCGGAATGAATGAGGTTGAAACGCTGTTTGAACCCGATGTCATTCATACTATCAGCGGTGACGGCATTGCCAGAGCGATGGCTTTTGTGGCCGAACAGTTCGAATTCAACGAGTTTTCTGACTAAGATATTGACTGACCCAGTCCGCATATTTGAGGTTTTTAACAGTATCCGGGCTGGGTGTTTTTTAATCATAGGTAAAGAATTGAAAATTTTGCAAAATAAAAAACCAAATATGGTACAAATCATGGGTGTTTAACTACTGAGGACAATTTTCTATCCGCAATCGATGAGAAGCAATACCGCGGATAAGTTGGAAAACCTATGGACAATATGTTCAAAAAAAACCATTCAAACTATCATTTCGACATTTCTTTATCTGCAGTCTCTCTCTCTGGTGAACAGCACTGGCGTAACGCACTATAGTCCTTTTCTTCTGGCAATAACTCATAATCTTAATTAGCTCGTCGCTTTTTTGCGTCTGGCCAATTTTTATAACTTTATTTTCTCTGTCAGGAGAGGAAAAATGATTTACTGGATTTTTCTAGGATTAGCCATCGTCGCTGAAATTACTGGCACGCTTTCAATGAAGTGGTCAAGTATTAGCGATGATAATATTGGCTATATTTTTATGCTGGTGATGATCACGCTTTCATATATTTTACTGTCATTTTCGGTTAAAAAAATCGCCCTTGGTGTTGCCTATGCAATGTGGGAAGGGATCGGCATTCTGATTATTACCGTTTTCAGCGTATTATTATTTGATGAGTCAATTTCGGTACTTAAAATATTAGGTTTGACGACTCTGGTCGCGGGTATTGTTTTATTAAAATCAGGCACACGCAGTAAAAAAGAGCGCCCGAAAGCCCTGTCAGAGAAGAGAGGGGAGCATGCTGTCGTTTGAATGGATACATGGTTTATGGTTATTTTCAGCCATCGTATTAGAAATTCTGGCTAATATTTTTCTTAAGCATTCTGACGGTTTTCGTCGTCCGGTGTACGGTATTTTCTCTTTGGTTGCGGTGTTAGCTGCATTTAGCGCCTTGTCTCAGGCAGTAAAGGGTATTGAACTGTCTGTGGCTTATGCGTTATGGGGAGGATTTGGCATTATTGCCACCGTGGCGGCAGGCTGGATACTGTTTGGTCAGCGCTTAAATCGTAAGGGCTGGATAGGCCTCGGGTTATTATTAACCGGAATGATTATTATTAAAATGGCCTGAAGATATCCCCTGGGTCAGTTGATGAACAGGGGATATCAGCTTATTTATTCAAGCTAACGTGGCTAAGGCTTTATCATATCACTGGTGAAATGCACAAAAGCATCATCGATATCATGATATTTTTCTGTTGTCATGTAGGCACCCCGGTATTCCCAGAAATAGGGTGGAACCCCCGGAGCATCCTGATAGCTGTTGATATCATAGCGGGTAAATTTTACCGGTAAGTCATCAGAGACATCCTCCCCATGCTCCCCGCCGGTTAACTTACGTGCACTGACAATAAAATAGCCCCCCGGTTTTTTATACAACGCATAGTCAGCAATTTTTATTGTCGAAGCGGATAAAATAAAGTCCGACCAGGTAAAACCAATATCATTGGCTACCGGAAGAATATGATACTTACCCTGGGGATCAATCATAAAGATAGTCATTGTATTATTAGGGTGTGATGTATTATTCTCAAACCGAGAATAGACAACTAAGTCGTCCACACCATCACCATTGATATCCAACAGGTTGGAGCCTTCTTTCAGTATCACTTTGCTTGTTTCGTTCGCCAGAGCATGAGTCGATATCATCAGCAAAGCTAACATTATTCCTTGCTTTATTTTCACCCAGAGAAATCCTCAATAATCTGATGCCCGGTACGACTATCTGTAATAAATTAAAAATAGCACATTGATTCACTCAATGAAGTTTAAGTTAAGTGTGTCAGGTCGCAGAACATAACAATATACCCGTCATACTTCGAGTTGCCTGGTCGTTGCTGACGCTCAGACAGCCGAATCACATAGTTTGTCTATGCTCATCGTCTGTCTTCTCTTTGCGCCTACAGGCAATGCGAATTATTTAGGGTATACCCGTCATACTTCGAGTGGCCTGGTCGTTGCTGACGTTCAGACAGCCGAATCACATAGTTTGTCTATGCTCATCGTCTGTCTTCGCTTTGCGCCTACAGGCAACGCGAATTATCAGGAAAAGCGCCCTGATACGGTGGGTGTAGAGCTGGGGTAAGCCGCTGTTCGTAAACCTCTCTATCTGTTAATAGAACAGATCCAGTTGATAAGGTTCGCCAACAATCACCATTGCGCCGTTAGCCTGTGGGGCAAAATCTGCCTGGTAGCGAGCATTTTTTATGCCCATAATCAGGTTGTCGAGATCGCTAAATGCTCCTCTAATTGCAGACAATTGAGCCCACTTTGGCAGGTTTTCTATTCGGTAATTAAAAATAACGGACAGGGTTCCGTCATTATTCTTAACGATCTCTTCAACCCTGTTAACTCGCATCTCTCCGTAACAAAAATCCTTTTTTTTCTTAAATTCTTTTTCTCCCAGCGGCGTTAATGACCATTGCTTAGCTGTCGATTGACTGCTGTCAGTCACTAAACCTGCCTCCATTAGTGCAGCCATTCTGGTATAAACCCACACCGATCCACCCTGGGTTATTGAGACTGGCCACTGTGATTCACCCAGGCATAAAGGCGGTTGTTTATCCAGGGCTTGCTGTAGCTGACCAGCGTAAGGGTTTTCGGCGCTATAACTGAAAATCGGTAGCATCAGTAGTAAGACGCACAGGGCAGATCTCATTTTAATCTCCCAGCCTGGAAATGTTTAAACGCCTCATCTATATCAGGGTATTTTTCTGCGGTGACATAGGCGCTCTTATACTCCCAGGAATAGAGGGGGACACCTGGCGAATCTTGACCCGTATTCATATCATAACGCGTAAATTTAACCGGCAGGTCATCAGACATATCGTCGCCATATTTTCCACCGCTTATTTTATTCGCGCTAACAATAAAATAGCCTTTCTTTTTTTTGTATAAGGCATAGTCAGATATTTTTATTGTCGAAGCGGATAAGATAAAATCAGACCAGGTAAAGCCAGTATCATTGGCTACCGGAACAATATGATATTTTCCCTGTCGGTCAGTCATAAAGATGGTCATGGTATTATTAGGGTGGGATGTATTATTTTCAAATTTAGAATAGACCACTAAATCGGTGATCCCATCACCGTTGATATCAAGCTTGTTGATACCCTCTTTAAGAGTGACCTTACTACCCTCCTCCGCACAAAGAGTAAAAGGTAATAGTAGTGATAATAAAACGATCAGTTTATTACTTTTCAAGTACAGCACTCCTGGCTAATCGAAATCCAATATCTGACATAGTTATTCCTGAGCTATGACTATCGCAGCTGGCTAATGTGGTTGCATGATAAAGATAGCTGCCGCCACAAAAGTAGTACATTACCGTGTTATCTAGCTGAAAGCTGTCATAAACCCATTCAGAGACGTTGCCGCTCATATCAAAAATACCCAGCGCGTTAGGCGATAATTTACCGACAGTCTGTGTGCCATAATGCGGGCTATCAAATTCTGGATACCAGGCTACTTTACTTGCATCATGACTTCCTGAATGCAGGTAACCATAGGTATGAGATTTTAGCGCGGGTTTGCCACCCCTGGCAGCGACTTGCCATTCATTCAAGGTGGGTAAACGATAACCCGTGGCTTTGAGGTTGACATAAAAAACACTATTTATATCGTTAGCGCGTATGGGTTCATTATTTTTCAGCAAATAGACGGGTTCCAGGTGCAACATTTCACTCAATGCATTGGCAAAGATAATGGTATCTAACCATTCAATATGAGTAACCGGGTGTAGACCACTATCATGGTCTGGTGTCAGACAGTCTTCATACTGAGCGCCGTTACACCCATTGTTCAACTGATACCCATTGTCATCTGCCCAGGCAGCGACTTGTTGATACAATGAATAGGTGACCTCTTTATTCATCATAAAAAAGGATCCTAAATGGACATTAGTATGCTCAGCGTAATTATGATTACCAAAAACATTACCAACATAATAATTACCACCTTCAATAAAGCGCTCTGGGATAATGGTGTGGGCTTGTAAATTGAAAGGGAGCATAATGACAAGAAAAATAAATTGTTTAAATTTAATGCAAACCACGATTAAATCTCCTGTGCACCGCAGTGGAAACAATAGAACTTTAAAATGTAGCCATGTTCAAACGCTATTTTTGATATTTTATTATATTTCATGTTTATTTATACAATTTTGCCGTTAGCAAATTTTAAGTTTTCCCATTAAATTTAATACTAAAAAACGCTATCTGTTTTTAATTTTAAACAACCACTTTTTATTTCTTCTACAGTATTCTTAAAACTGTTTCTTTTCATCAGAAAGTCATTTCAGGATGAACTCGTTGAGGGCAACAGGGTTACAGATGCCAGACGGTTTCCATGCAGGTTGCAGAATATAACGATACCTCAGCAAAAAGCTGTACAATGCCCGCAGACAAGCCCTATTTAGAGAATCATACTGTGACCGCTTTTAGTGAACTTAATGCTTTACCCGACGCTCAACTGACCAATCTTAATGAGCTGGGATACCTTGATATGACGCCTGTGCAGGCGGCAACCTTGCCCGCGATTCTGGCAGGCAAAGATGTACGGGCACAAGCCAAAACCGGCAGCGGTAAAACAGCTGCATTTGGCCTGGGATTACTGCAACGCATTGAGGCCGGGCAGTTTACCACTCAGTCGCTGGTGCTGTGCCCGACGCGTGAGCTGGCCGCTCAAGTCGCTGAAGAGCTACGCCGTCTGGCACGCTATATGCCTAACATTAAAATTCTGACCCTGTGCGGCGGGCAGCCCTTTGGCGTGCAGAAAGAATCACTGCAACATGCGCCGCACATTATTGTCGCCACGCCGGGCCGTTTGCTGGACCATCTGAAAAAAGAGACCGTAAACCTTGAGGCTGTGCGGGTAGTGGTGCTGGATGAAGCCGATCGCATGCTGGATATGGGCTTTGCCGAAGCGATTGATGAAGTCATCGTTTATGCCCCGCCACAACGACAAACGCTGCTGTTCTCTGCTACCTGGCCACCTGCCATTGCGGCAATCAGTGGGCGTATTCAGCGGAACCCAGAGACCATTGAGATTGATACGGTCGATGAGCTTCCAGCGGTTGAACAGCATTTTTATGAAGTGTCGCGTCATAGTAAAATTAAACAGCTACAGCAGCTATTAAGTCAGTATCAGCCGGCATCCTGCGTGGTGTTCTGTAATACTAAAAAAGACTGTCAGGCGGTCTGTGACGAGCTCAATGCTGGCGGACAAAGTGCGCTGGCGCTGCACGGTGATATGGAACAACGCGATCGCGATCAGACGTTGATTCGTTTTGCTAACGGCAGTAGCCGGATACTGGTTGCAACCGATGTCGCCGCTCGTGGTTTGGATATTAAAGCGCTGGAAATGGTGGTTAACTACGAACTTTCCTGGGATCCTGAAGTACACGTCCACCGCATTGGTCGTACCGCCCGTGCCGGGCAGGATGGACTGGCTATCAGTTTCTGCGCACCTGAAGAGGCCCAGCGTGCAGCTGTGCTTGCCGATATGCTGAATATTTCACTGAACTGGAAACAGGCTCCGGCAGCCGGAACCATTAAGCCCTTGGCGGCAGAGATGGTGACCTTATGTGTTGATGGCGGTAAAAAAGCCAAAATGCGTCGCGGCGATGTGCTGGGAGCATTAACCGGTGAAATGGGTCTGAACGGGGCTGATATTGGTAAAATAGATGTGCATCCGGTACATGTCTATATTGCCGTCCGTCAGGCCGTAGCACGTCATGCAGCTCAGCAGTTGCAGAAGGGTAAAATTAAAGGTAAGTCGGTTAAAGTTAGAATGCTCCGCTAAAGGACTGGCCAGAGTAGGCTAGGGTACGCTGGTCGTTAACGTACCCTGGTCTGCTTCTTTTTCCCCACACTATTCAAATCCATCCTTTATTTATACTGAGCGACGATCTCACTGTTGATGACTTAATGATAATGGGCAACCTATGGTAGATTATATTTTTCTGATAGGCCCGGGTGGTGCAGGTAAAAGTACTGTTGGTAAACTTCTGTCTGATAAACTTAATTATATTCTGGTGGATTTGGACGATGAGTTCTGTGAAAGAATAGTTAACATTAGAGAGTATATAAAGCTTCATAGTTATGAGTCCTATCTTGAACAAAACTCCATGTTGCTGAATAAATTACTTGTTGAGCATGCTAATCACAATACCCTATTTGTTTTATCCTCCGGTTTTTTATCTACTGATATTCGCCAGGATATAGTGGAAAATAATAGAAGGGTTGTCAGTGAACAGGGCTTTTCTGTGCTGCTGATGCCATCACAAGATTATAATGAAGCAATGAAATGTATTGTTTATCGACAGCTTACTCGTGGTTTCTCTCTGGTTCGTAAAAAAGAAGAAGAAAAATTCAGAAAACGGTTCAGTGAATATATTGAGCTCGGGGATCTGAAAATTTTTTCAATGGCAAAGCCTGAACTTATCACAGCTAAAATAGCGGACGAGCTTGGCATGCGTTCAGCTTACCCATCCGAATAAAGTGAACTCGAAAAACAGCGAAAATGTCACGTATTGCATTTAATATCAAGAAACCCGCATCCGTAAAGGATGCGGGAGTCAGTCAATTAAGGCGCATCAGCCAGAATAAACATCCCGTAAGGGTGGATTTCCAGATAATAGCTCTCGCCTGCATCAGGCTGTAAGCGCGTGGCATTGACTTGCAGTAACAGCGTCTGCCCATGCCATTCCACCGTCACTTCATACTGTGGCCCCATATAGGCAACGTGGCGCACAATACACCGCTGGCACTCTTCGCCATGACTACTTAGCGTGATGGCTTCTGGACGCACACCGACGGTACCTTGTGCCTCAGTAATAGCGAGCTGTGGCGGGCGCGGTAGCGAATAGCCATAGATTTCGACCACGTCATGAGTGAACCGTGCCGGGAAGATATTGGCATCGCCCATAAAGTTCGCCATAAAGCGTGAGGCCGGGTGACGATACAGGGTCTGCGGACTCCCCATCTGCATAATCACACCTTTATTCATCACCAGTACCGTATCGGAAACGGCAAAGGCTTCACTCTGATCGTGGGTAACATACAGAGAGGTGATATTAAACTGCTTCTGCAAATCACGAATTTTATCGCGCATACTGCGACGTAAGTTGGCATCCAGGTTACTTAATGGCTCATCAAACAGCAGGACTTTAGGTTTCAGGATCAGAGCACGCGCCAGGGCAACACGCTGCTGCTGCCCACCTGATATCTGGTCAACATAACGGTTTTCAAAACCCTCAAGATCGACCATCGCCAGCGCTTCTTTTACTCGCGCTTTCATCTCAGCACGCGGAACACCGAGCATTTTCAGGCCGTAGCCGACGTTCTCACCGAGTGACATATGCGGGAACAGGGCATAGGACTGAAATACCATACAAATATCGCGTTGCTGAATTGAACGTTCAGTAACGTCTTCGCCATCAATAAAAATCTGTCCACTGGACGGTTTTTCCAACCCAGCAACCAGGCGAAGGATCGTCGTTTTACCACAGCCGGAAGGGCCGAGTAGACTGACCATCTCACCCTTTGGTATGGCTAAGTTAAGGGTATCAATCACGGTATTGGTGCCAAACCGTTTTGTGATATTGCGTAGTTCAACAAAATGAGCTTGCGTCATAATTATATTCCGTAATCAGGCGTTGTTTTTGGCTTTTGAACGGGAAGTTCGGGACTCACCAATCAGCCAGTCAAAGATGAAAATAATCGCCAGCATCACCACAATCAGAATCGAGCCATAGGCGATAGCGATACCGTACTCCCCATCTTCAACCCGGTTCAGAATATAAGCCGTGGCGACACGGGTATCCGGGGTGACAAGGAACACAATGGCACTGACTGTCGTAATAGCGCGAACAAAGCTGTAGATCAGGGCTGAAAGAATAGCCGGGCGTAACAACGGCAACAGAATATTGATAATGGTCCGCATCGACCCCGCACGCAGGCTTAATGAGGCCTCATCCAGTGATTTATCAATTTGTCCCAGTCCGGCAATACCGGCGCGGATCCCCACCGGTACGTTACGCATGACCATAGAGATAATGACGATAGCGGCGGTACCGGTCAGATACACCGGGGCGTCGTTAAAGGCCAGAATATAAGACACACCTGCCACAGTACCGGGTACCGCGAAGCACAGCATGGTGCTGAACTCGATGACTTTTTTGCCACGGAATTGCTGGCGTACTACCACCCAGGCAATCAGCAGACCAAAGAAGGCGGTGATCGGTGCAGCGATACCCGCATACAGCAGCGTATCCAGCAGCGATGGCCAGGCGCCGTCATTCATGCCTTGTCCGAACAGTTTGATAAAGTTATCGAGCGTCAGGGTGTAGTCCACGCCCCAGTTAACGGTAAAGCTGCCATAGAAGATGCTGCCATACAGTAAGGCGTTAAATACGACCCAAATAGTGAGGAGGGCGACGACTGACCAGACCAGTAAGGTTGGCAGTGGCTGGACATCCCCACGTGACGACTTCCCGGATACGGTGACGTAGGAACGCTTACCAATCCACAGATACTGAACACAGAAGACCAGCAGTGAGAACACCAGCAGGAATGCACCAAGCGTACTGGCGGCCTGATAATCTAGCTGCGACCCGGTAATATAGAAGTAGATTTGAGTGGCCAGAACGTCAAAGTTCCCCCCCAGTACCAGCGGGTTACTAAAATCGGCCAGCGACTGAACGATAACGATTAAGAAGGCGTTAGCCAGGGCCGGTTTCAGTAATGGCAGGAACACACCCATAAAGGTCTGCCAGCGATTAGCGCGTAAGGTATAGGATGCCTCTTCCAGCGACGGATGAATGGTTTTAATGGCGCCATCGAGGATCATAAATGCCATCGGGGTAAAGGCCAGAACCTGGGCCAGCCAGATACCGGTAAAGCCATATAACCAGTTGGTGTTTACCAGACCAAACCAGTCGACCATCAGTTCGGTAATATAGCCCGAACGTCCCATCATTAACGTTACACCCAGCCCGACGACAAAGGGCGGTGTGACGATAGGCAGAATAGAAAAGATACGTCCCAGCAAGGCACTACGTTTAGCGATACGGGTGGTATAAATCGCCAGCACCAGGCCAAAGAAAGTACAGCCAATCCCCACGGCTACCGAAAGGATAATAGAGTTAATGATGACCTGGATAATATGTGACTTACCCAGCACCGCCATAAAGGCGAGGGGTGCAAATTCACCGCTGCTGTTGGTAAACATCGGGATAAAAATCGCGATGCTCGGCCAGATAATAAACACGCCAATCAGCGCAATAATAGCGACTAGCGCACCAATAACAAAGCGATCGCCTCCCAGCCATTCAAGACGGGTCAGGGCCAGCGTCAGTACAATACCAAGGGCGATAAACAGTACAATAGAGGCGTAGCCCATCCCGCGTTCAGCGAGCGTGGAGCTGATGACAATAAATGCCATACAGCCTAAAGCCCAGAGCGCGTCGAAGCGATGACGACCCCGCTGTTCACCGGCTGCCAGATGGAAAGGGCGTAACAGTAAGACTGTCGGGAGCAGATACCACAGTAAGCTGATATTCAGTCCTGACCAGCTATAGGCTTCCAGCCACTCTTCCTGGGTCGATTCCAGCAGACCATAGTCCAGGCTCCAGCTAGGTAAAAGAGCGAAAGCCAGCCAGCAGGCGAGGACGCACCAGACAATAGCGTCCCGCTTTTGCGGCGTACGCAAAAGTAATGTTTCAGACATAAAGAGCCTTATCGGGCAGAGAAAAGAGAAACGGGTGACCAGGGGCGGTCACCCATAGCAGGTTATTTGCCCATCTTCACATCGTTAACCCATTTATCAATCAGGGCTTTACGTGTATCTGACGCGCCATACTTGTCCATGTCGTAGTTGATAAGCTTCAGGTCATCCAGCTTCAGCGATAACGGCGAGCTTTCTGCCGTGGTATTGGTCAGGATTTGGTAGGATTTACCTTTTTTCCAGGAGAGTTCCTGCGCTTCTTTTGACAATGCCCAGTCTACGAACAACTTAGCGTTTTCAACGTTACGAGCACCTTTCAGAATACTGACACCGCCAATTTCGTAGCCGGTACCTTCACAAGGAGCGATCAGTTCAATCGGTGCGCCTTGCTCTTTTTCCAGGGAGTAATCGTGCAAGAAGCCAATACCAATAGCGGTTTCGCCGCGAGCGGTGTTACGGGCTGGCGCTACGCCTGACTTGGTGTACTGAGAGATGTTTTTATTCAGCTGTTTCAGGTAATCAAATGACTGGTCATCACCCCACAACTGGGCAAAAGTCGCCAGTGCGGTATAAGCGGTTCCTGAACTCTGTGGATCCGCTATCTGAATTTCCCCTTTGTACATTGGGTCAGTTAAATCTTTCCAGCATTTTGGTACTGGCAGATTTTTTTCTTTCAGACGTTCAGTGTTAACCCCAAAACCTAAAATTCCAACATAGACCGCAGAGGAGTAGTTTCCTTTACGTTTCGCAGGATCCTGGAATTGCGGCATGATTTCAGCCAGGTTAGCAGACTTATACGGCATCAATAAGTCCATCTCACCCGCTTGTGATTGTGGGTCAAGCGTACCGCCATACCAGACATCAGCCTGTGGGTTTTTCTTCTCAGCATCGACTTTCGCGAGAGTACTGCCTGAACCATTACGAATAAATGAGGTTTTAACATCATATTTTTCGCCGAAAGCTTTCGTTTCGGTCTCACACATTTCGTTAGTGGCGCTACAGTAAACCACCAGACGACCTTTCGCTTGTGCTGCACCGGACAGCGTTGCAAGAGCAACGCCTGCGGCGATAAGGGTAGAGAGAGCAGTCAGTTTCATCGTTATTATCCTGAGTTATATTTAATTATCCTGAGGTAAGGTATTCGCCATTTCCGTGGCATTGTGACTCCGGTCCTGCCAGCTGAGCCCCGCTATCAACAGAGGCATCAGCAAAAATCCAATCAACGCTGCGGCAATGGTTAGCAGCACAAACATGCCAGACCAGCCATAATCAGTAATCACTTGTGAGAGCGGCCAGCCTGCCAGCGCGGCGCCTAAATAGGCGAACAGTCCTAAGAAGCCAGTCACGGTCCCTGCCGCTTGCTTATGGCTGCACTCTACCGCCGCCAGGCCAATCAACATTTGTGGGCCAAAAACAAAAAAGCCGGTGGTAAAAAAACACATTGCCAGTAACGCGTAATGATGAACGGGCGATAACCACAGTGCCGCGACGGAAACGAACAGCCCGAGCGCAAATAACAAAATCATTGGTGCTCGCTGACCACGGAACAGTAAGTCGGAGCCCCAGCCAGCAAATAACGCTCCACATAAGCCACCCAGTTCAAACAGCATCACCGTGGCATTCGCACTTAACAGGTTGACGCCATGGCTCTCGGCTAACCAGATATTGCCCCAGTCGTTGAGGGCGATACGGATCAGGTAAACCAGCACATAACTGACCGCCAGTAACCAAATCATGCGGTTTTTCAGGATGGTTCGGGTAAACATTTCCCATAACGGCATCGCTGGACTTTGCTGTAACTGACGGATCTCCAGTGGATCCTGACGCCAGTACCCCACCGCCGGTAACCCTTGCTGTTCCGGGGTACCCCGTAACCGCCGGCACAGCCATAAACCAATGACAATGCCGATAAACCCAGGGACTAATAACGCCGCCTGCCATCCGTACCACAGCGCCATTAAGGCGGAAAGTAACGGGACTGCTGCACCCCCGAGATTAATCGAGGTATTCCAGCATCCCCACCAGAAACCACGTTCATTACGTGAGTACCAGTGGGTTAAAATTCGTGCGCATGGCGGCCAGCCAAAACCCTGGAAAAAACCATTCAGGGTCCAAATAATCAGCAGTGTTGATAAACTGCCACCAAAAGCGAATAAGATATTCAACACGCCGGTAGCCAGCAAACCTACACCCATAAACCAGTTATCGCCTCGACGGTCATGCCAGATCCCAGCGGCAAACTTTGATATGCCATACGAGAGATAAAACAAGGTGCCCAGTAAACCAATATCCCCTTTGTCCAGCCCGAGATCGGTTTGCATCGCTGGCAGAACAAAGTTAAAACTTTTACGCGTCAGGTAGAATGCGGCGTATCCGACAATCATTGACAGCAACAAACGGGGTCGCCAGTAATGGTATTCGCGGCTAATATCATTGTTAGCAAGCATGGCGGGCGCCTCCGGTATAAAGCGACTATAGAAACAAATATCGGAAAGAGGATGAGACCAGGTTGTAGTCGTCTAAGACTTATTCCTGGATTAACCCGACTTTGTTAAAAAAGTGCGGGCAAGTTAACAATTATGCGCGTGCCGTTTCGGCTTTCGAGCTGAAAATTTCCTCCCAGCGCCTGAATACGTTCACTCATTCCTTGTAAACCAAAACCCGGACGATGCTCAGTGGGCAATCCTATACCGTCATCGTTAACTTCCAGACAGACACCGTTATTTTGGTGTGAAAGCGTTATCTCTATCCGCTGTGCGCTGGCGTGTTTACTGATGTTATTGAGTAACTCTTGCAGTAAACGATAGAGCGTAAATACCACCGTCTCACTGGTTGGCTGGCCGGGCAGGGCATAATGAAACTGACAGTCAATCCCCTGTTCTTCAAAGGCGAACTCTTGCACCAGGTGATAAAGCGCTTTTTCTAACGACATCTCATCCAGTACCGGGGGGCGTAGTTGACGTAATAATTGGCGGGTTGAGTGATGAATACGTTGTGCCAGCTTTTCTATCTGCTCAGCAGCCAGCTGCGCCGGGGGCGAGTCCTGGGTGCGTTTAATTAACATCGACTGGATCTGGATAGCGGTAATATTCTGACCGATTTCATCGTGCAGCTCGCGAGCCAGGCTTTTACGAGCCTCTTCTTCAGCATGTACCAGCTGCTCCATCAGACGACGCCGGGCATGTAACTCCTGTTCCAGCCGTTGGCGGTAGCGCTGCATATTACTCGCCAGATGCTGCTGGCGGCTAATGGCGATACCTAAGCCAATCCCCAGCAGGGCCTGAGTTGACAGGAACAGCTCCATTTCCAGTAAATTATTAAAACCACCACCAATCTGCCGGGCGATGGTTATCATCATACTGCCCAGCAGGGCAGCCAGGACGCCGCCTTGCCAGCCAAATTTATAGGCCATCACGACATTAGGCAGAAAGACCACAATCAGTAATAAACGCGCGATTTCAGGCGAAAAGACCAGCTGCGTGCCGATGCCAATAATAAAAAACAAACTACACCAGATAAGCAATGAGGTACGCAGCGGCGGATTAGGTGTTTCCAGAATCAGCAAGTTTTCCAGTCGAAGCTGGCGCAGATACTCATAGATCAGATAGGCAAAGGGAGTCAGTAGAATTCCGCCCGTAAAGGCGGCCAGCAAGATAAGCTGGGCCGGGCTTTGTAAAAAAGGGGCCAGAATCAGGGTATGGAGCAGGGCGTCTGCGGTAACCGCTGCCATCAACAACGACAGACGCTGCCAGTACAGGGTATAGCGTGGCCAGAAATGGCGTACCGCGATAACGGTCACGAGACTGATAAACGGCGAAACCAGCATCAGTGACTCATTCATCAACTGTTGTTGCAGCAGCCAGCCCATCAGCAGTAATTCGGGTAAAATAAGTGCGGCCCAGAAACGGCGACTGAGCAGAATTAACATCGCCAGATGCACACCCTGGGGCAGTAATAAGGCGGCCTGCTGACCGTTATGAGTCAAATAAAAACTGATAGTCCAGAGCGCAAACCAGCCCAATCCCCAGGCCATAAAAATAAATAGTGACATCAGTAGATGCCGTAATTCACGGCGCATTACTGACCTGCCAGTAATTGATGCTCCAGCGCAAAATGCACCAAGTCGACAGTCGTTTCGCATTGCAGTTTGCCGAGAATGTTGGCCCGATGAACATGCACGGTTTTATGGCTTAACTGCAACAGTTCTGCGATATGTCTGACGCTTTCCCCTTTGACCAGCAGGTTAAAAATTTCGCATTCACGCGGGGTCAGACTGACCAGTGCTTTAGAGGGTTGTCCGGCATGGCGCAGGGCTCGAAGCGCATCGGTACATAAATAATGCCCGCCCATACCAATCGTCCGCACAGCCTGTACCAGCTCTTCCGGACCACAGCGTTTCGTGAGATAGCCACAGGCTCCGGCATCAAGCGCACTTTGCACAAAAGCGGTGGTGTCATAGATACTGAGGATAATCGCGCGAAACTTGGGATTATGCTGGCGTAGGCGTTTTAGCAAACTCAGGCCGCTTTCATCCGGCATGGCGACATCCAGCACCGTGACATCTGGGGCGGACTTAGTCAGTGCAGTCCAAGCCGGTGCCGCGGCACTGTACTGCCCCACGACTTCAATATCAGGCTCCAGATTTAACAGCTGGGCAAAACCAGAACGCACAACAACGTGGTCATCAACCAGGGCAACAGCAATCATAAGATGTCATTTAGCAGGACAAGAGAACCCTATGATGAGCACGAAACAATTTATGGCAATGGTATTATGACAAATATGTTACCAAGGCGACAAAATGTAAAAATGAGTCATGAAACCGTCAGTGTTTCTCCATGCCTTTTCCAGCCGCTGGCAGGGTACAAATGCATTTCTTATGCATGGACTTTGTGCATAGGACTTCCAGAAGCGCTTTTAGCCAGGCAGTCAGTCCATTTTTTGTACTGACCTTACTAGATCAAAGCCTGAAAAAAATCGAGCATGTTAGTACTCGATTTTTTTGCGTGTCATTTAACGAGTCATGCAGACGTTCATCGAACAGGTGTCCAAAGTGTGAATGCAAGGTCTGGTCTCCAGCCACTATTGGATACATGCGCTTGGGTGCAGCGATAGATTATATTATTGTAAATCACATTGTCACCGATACTATATCTAACACTGTTAGGCGACCATTCTGGATAATTGCCTTCAGCACCGCCGCCTTCAGTACCGCCGCCTTCAGCACCGCCGCCTTCAGTACCGCCACCTTCAGCACCGCCGCCTTCAGCACCGCCACCTTCAGTACCACCGCCTTCAGTACTATCATCGTCGAAATCAACATCAAACGCTGAGTAAAAACCAGCCCCCGTATCTGCAATCATCCACACAGATAAAATAATATGCTGGCCTGTTTTGTTATACGGCAATTTAATTGTTTGCGTTTGTTTGATGGAGAGATCAGATTCCATATTTATTATGCTAGCAAAAGGGACTTCCTCAAAATGAGCTCGTGTTGCTCTCTCATTTTTATTCCATCCATCTTTAGTAATAAAATAGCGGTAACCGCGAGTAGCATGAGATACTGTATGATTCCAGTTTATTGTCAAATTCTCGCCAGCTGATACGGGGGTTTTCGGCCAAACCACACCATACTTCGTCTGTAATTCAGAATCTGTTAGATTGACTACGTTACGGTTTCCCGCGGTTTGGCCGCCGCTAAATAGATACTCGTCAGGTAGAGGAGACGCAACACCAGCGAATATATAGACCGAGTCATGATATGGACCTCCTTCACCATTGAACCAGATAAGGTCCTGCCAGCTACTTCCATTAGTATAAAGAGGAAAGTTCTTCATCCCCTCCATTTCACTTGCCGGCCAGCCATTAGCTAACCATCCTCTTTGTACGGCAAAAGCAGTCCGTCCTACAGGGCCAGAAAGCCAGCCATGAGAAGGCTGAATACTTTGAGTATTCTGGTGTTCTTTAGTCATAAAAACTCCTTATTAATAAATATATATTAAAGGATTCAAGCTCTTTTGTCTGGGGCTTAATACCACTATTAATTTAAATATCCCCAGGATAATTAAATCGCTTGAATGTTATTGGGCATGGGAATGTATTTCCGCTGCGCTTTTTCGTTATATTTATTTAATTTTGTATATTTGCTAATAATAAATAAAATGATGCAGAGGTTAATATGAACTGTAGTTATACCTTAACTCTATACTCGTAATCACTGACGATGCTTGATTTGTTGTATGTAATTTAACTTTCCCTCAAATTAAATCAAATGCAATTTTTAACATCAACAATTTCAATAAATGAAAGTTCCTCGGATTTGCTGCGTCGTCTATGCCACGGGTTTCAGCTCTCTGCGCTGGCGAGTCGTTGAATAAAAAAACGCCTGAGTAAACTCAGGCGCAGACTGCTGACTAACCCCACTTTTTCAGGTGGGGTTCTTCTTTTTTAGCGACTGCAGGTCGCGATCGCGATATTTTTCCATAACCTCGTCATTTGAACGTTCTGTCCGCTCAGGATGACTTTCTTCTCTCCCCGGAACGCTTTCAGCCACTCATTGCCGCTCCAGACGCCCGATAAAGGGCTGACTGTCATGGACATTGCCCGGTGTCACATGCGTATCCATGATGATGCCGTGTTTGCCATCCACCGTGCGGTGATCCAGGAAGAAGAAGCCTCTCGGTTTGTTATCCCGTTGCATAAAACGGCTTTCCGGGTCGGTGGTGCTGACTTTTGTGTTCTTAACGACGGGACTTGTTCTTTCGGCGGTTCCACCACTCAGAGCCTAGGCCACAATGTGGTCAAAAATGTGCTGGAAGATATCGCTGTCGTTGAAGCGGCGAATGCGGTTCTGGCTGAGGGTTGAGGCATCCGGGACTTTCTCGGTCAGTCCCATACGCAGGAACTAGCGGTAAGCGACGTTGACCTGGATTTCCTTGACCAGACGGCGTTCAGAAGGAACCCCGAAAAGATAACCGAGGAGCATCATCTTAATCAGACGAACGGGGTCAATCGCCGGGCGACCGTTATCAGGGCAGTAGAGATGTTTCACGGCATCGCGAATAAATTCAAAGTCGATGGCGGCATCGATTTTGCGGACCAGATGGTCTTCTGGCACCCGTTCATCAAGGGTGATGGTTTCAAACTGGTATTGCTGGGGAGAAAGTTCTTTAAGCATGGCAGTCAGTCCGTTAATTGCACTGACCTTATTAGATCAAAGTCTGATGTTACCAGGGTAACATCATGTTATTCGCCAGCCATGCGGGGCATGGAGGCTATTCCCGCTACTGCGGTCATCAGACTTTCATACTCATTTGCCAGTGGCTTCCTGCGGTAAGTTTTTTTTAGCCGGAGCAGATTCAGGCTTGCTGCTGGAATAGATAAAGAACAGTGCGATCCCTAGGCAGAGGACGGCGGCGAGCCGACTCATCGAAAATGGAATTGACGCATTGCCCAGCCAGCCGAAGTTGTCGATTAGCATGCTCATGGCCAACTGACCAAAGATAACCGCGACGGTCGCGATAGCAGTACCGACGCGCTGTACCGCCAGCACCATAATCACGATGTAGGGTACGCCAAACATCGCCCCAAGCAGCTGCCATTTAGGCACATCCATCAGGGTCAGGGCGTGTTTAGGTTCAAAGAAGAAAATCAGCAGTCCGGTAATGAGCGCGCCAGTCGAAAACGTCAGAAACGCACTTTTAAATACGCCGACTTTACTGCCCAGTTGCCCGTTAATCGCTGCCTGGATACTCAACATCGCGCCGCCAACAACGGCGAGAAGGATCATAATAATAGTCATAATGTTATCTTACCCCTGTGCAACCATAACCAGTGCCGCAATAATGAAAACCAGCGCGATAATGCGCTTGTTATCTATCTTCCTGTACGGGGTACCGAACAGGCCGAAGTGATCAATAATCAGACTTTTGAAGACCTGGCCTGCCAGAATACCGATCATCGTCATAGCGATGCCTATTATTGGGGTTACCACAGTCAGGATGATGACATAAATCGGACCCAGCACGCCGCCCAGAAGCTGCCAGGAAGGTTGAGCAAAGAAGGATGGGCTGTTACGTGGGCTGAAAAATAACATCAGTAAGAAAGTCAGCGCAGCGCCTACACCAAATATGCTGAAGGTGGCCCATAAGTCACCGACCTTACCCCCTAGCGGCCCGAGCAATCCTGCCTCTACGGACAGTCCCATGCCTCCGGCAATGACGATTAAAATCAGTATCAGTTGCATAGTTTTGGGTCTCCCGTTATCCAGGCGGAGAAGATTACTTGTTACGGTGAAGAAGAAAAATGCCATAATCAGGTAAACACCTGTGCAGGATTTGCATTAATGAGTGAGCCCGGGAACATCAGCATTCGTGCTCTGCTGATTTTTATAGACGTTTATGAAACGCAAAACTTCTCCGTGGTGGCGCGTAGGGAAGGGATTTCCGCCTCTCAGGTCTCTCGTGTCATCCATCAGCTTGAGGATGCGCTGGAGCAGCAGCTTTTTTACCGTAATACGCGCGCCATCATCCCGACGGAAAGCGCTCATCTCTTTATCCGTTATGCTAGAGCGATGACAGAAAGTCTTGAGGAGGCGCGACGTGAGCTCAATGAGAGGACGCTTGAGCCTACCGGGATGGTACGCATTAACGCGCCGGTATTTTTCGGACAGCGACACGTAGCCCCCGGACTTCCTGGTCTGGCGGAGAAATACCCGAAACTCAGTATCGAACTTACGCTGACCGATGATTACATCGATCCGCACCGCGATCCGGCTGATGTCATTTTTCGCATAGGTACCCTGACAGACTCTTCTTTTCACGCCCGGGTGTTTGGTCAGCAGTTCTACCATCTTGCCGCCTCACCGGCTTATCTCCATCGGTGCGGTGCCCCTGCATCACCAGAAGACCTCGCGCGGCATAAGTGTCTGGTCTATCGTGGTTCCTCTGGCCCCAACCGCTGGCTGTTGCGACGGTCTGGAGAGGAGTGGGTGCACTATCAAGTCTCACCCCTGATGTCTTCCAATAATGCAGAAACGCTGCTTATTGCCGCGCTCGGTGGAATGGGGATCGTACTATTCCCTGACTGGCTCATTGGTGAAAGGCTAAAAAGTGGGGAGCTTGTTGCGCTGTTGCCAGAGTTGGAGACGTCTATTAAAACTGAGCCACAGCATATTGCAGCTATCTATCCCAACGCTCGCCATCCCCCGCTGAATGTCAGGGCAATTATCGATTACTATCTGGATGCATTCGGTTCGCCGCTGTACTGGCAGTCAGAGACAGATATCCAACCATAAGACAGCAAAACGGGCTCCAGCAGCGATGTTCAGCAGGATAATATTCATTGGCACCCCGGCGTCACTTTACAGCAGGGCATTACTTGGTGGTTTTTCTGCTTTCCCTGCCTATGACATTATATTACCTGGGGTAACATAATGTAGAAATGAGCCATAAAGCCGTTAGTATCCCTCTCTTTTCTAGCGACAGTACAGCCTTCAGTTTCTTTTCAATTCGGTCAGATTAGACGCTCGTCAATAACGCTAACAGCCTGTCCGGGACACTGATAAAAGGTTCGTGGCCACTTTCCAGGATACGGATATCACTGATCCCAACCCGCTCAGCCATAAGGCGCTGAAGAGTGGGGGACAGGGCCTTATCTTGAGTGCAAAGAATATAGGTTTTGCTGGATTGTAATGATTCGGCACCCTGACTTATCGGCTCAACGATCGGAGCCAGCGGCTGCTGGCCGAAAAGTTCGATGAGATGCAGATACTTATCTGGATAGCAGTCGTTAAAGAATGTCTCTGGGATCCGTTCGGGAGCCAGCATGGCAACGCCTTGCTCCAGCCGAATATTTACGCTGGGGCCGGGTTCGCCAAGCCGTTTGCTTTCCTCCCCCAGTACGGCCACTGATTCACCTTTCCGAGGAACGAAAGCACAGATATAAACGATCTGGCTGAATAGTTCTGGTGCGAGTGCTGCGGCAAGAGTCACAGCAGCACCGCCCATGCTATGACCGACCAGCGTGACATCTCCCGCAATAGATAACGCTTTTGTCCGGGCGATAATCGTTTCGGCATAGCTTGTAAGAGTAACGTCAGAATGCAAGGTTAAGTCCTTTCCGCTGCCAGGTAGGTCAAAAGTCAGAACTTTTTCTCCTTCAGAACGCAGTTTTTCAGCAACTGACTGCCATGCCCATTCACCTTGCCATGCACCATGAACTAAAACGTATTTACGACTCATTATGGATTCTCTTGAACTTTTTATATTCAGTAAATCAGTCACTCTATCTTCTTTTTTGAGAAAAAAAATATGCAGAATGAGCTAATAACTTCATAACAGAACAATTGAAATAGCGGGATCACAGGAAAGATAACACCCCAAAAGAACAGGTTACTCAATGACATCAGCAAAGTAACAGCAGTCAGTACTCCGACCCTGTTTCGGATACCCATCTTGATATGGTAATTTACACAACCAGTTGAAATTAAAATGAATTTACTTTTATTTGGTGTGTGGCGGGGAATTTTTTTTAGACTAAGTTCACAAAAGAAACTAAATTATTTTTACTTTGTTTTCTGAGTTTACTAATGTGTATTCACTGAATCCTACAGTGAAAAAAATAATAGTGAACAACGATGAAAGCATCAGCGATATCAAAAGTTAGTTTTCGTGAAAAGTTCTGCTACGGATTAGGTGATACCTCTGCAAATATATTCATGGGTATGACCATGATGTTTTTGTCTATCTACTACACGGATGTTTTTAAATTGGATCCTGCAGTAATGGGGACCCTGTTTCTTATTACCCGACTTCTTGATGCAGTAAGCGATCCGATAATCGGGTCATTATCTGACAGAACGAAATCTAAATATGGCCGTTACAGGCCATGGCTTCTCTGGTTTGCCGTTCCATATGGCCTTAGCTGCGCCGCGGTTTTCTTTTCACCGGAACTGGGTGAAACTGGACGGGTGATATATGCCTATGCGACATATATTGTCCTGACGTTAAGTTTTAGCCTTATTGTCGTTCCCTATGTTTCTTTACTGGGAGCCATTTCAGCCGATAGTGAAGAGCGAATCCAGATTAATACTGTCCGTTTTCCACTGGCAAAAGTATCCTATTTGATTTGCTCATTGCTGGTGCCCGCACTTATTGCATTATTTGATAACGATGTGGTCGGTTATCGTGTCGTCATGTGTGGTATCGGTTTACTGTCAACATTACTGGTTTTAATTTGTTTCTTTAATACTAAAGAACGTGTTATTCCCAATGAAGACCATCATCTTAGCCTTAAAGAACAAATAAAATTTGTTGTTAAAAACGATCAGGCGTTGGTTATTTTTGCGGCTCAGTGTGTTGTTATGATAATGAATACCCTGAAATTTGGCGCGGCAGCCTACTTTGTTAAATATGTGCTTAATTTACCGGGGAGTTTTCTGAGCTTTATTTTAACAGCTGGCTCTATCGCGGGTATCCTGGCGCCTCTCATCACAGGATATTTGTTGAAGAAAGGGCTGATAAAGAAAATCCCTTTGTTGATTTCCAGCCAGATTATTGGTGGGATTATAACACTCGGAATTGGCTTTACTTCTGTAGATGCTGTCTATCTCCATGCTATTTTATTTATCGTGGCAACACTCTTTGTTGAGCTTATGGCTGTCATTATCTGGGCAAATGTGGCCGATGTCGCTGATTATGGTTTCCATAAATACGGTGTGAGAATAAACGGCATGATTGGCGGTGGCATGCTATTTGCGACCAAAGCTGGCATGGCAATTGGCGGGGCTATTATTGGTTATGTTTTGGCCTGGTATGGATATAACCCGGACACAATAAGTAGTGCGTCACCAGAACAGCTTTCTGCCTTTACTATTCTATATGCATGGTTACCTGCTACTTGTATGTTTATTGCAGCAGGAATATTTTCTCTTTATAAGTTAGATGAAAAAACGTGTCGTATCTTTGTTAAAGAAGTTTAAATCAGTCCAGAGGGATGTATGAAGAAATTAAAAGTAGCGGATAAGGTTTTTTTTACCGAAGATGATAAACCCTTTTTTTATACCGCATGTACCGCATGGGAATTATTTCATAAATTAACTTTGGATGAGGCCGTCTCTTACTTAAAAAATCGCGCAGAAAAAGGTTTTAATGTTGTGCAAGCCGTCGCAGTATGTGAATTAGATGGGTTGAATACACCAACCTATGAAGGGGGGCATTTACCCTTTGATGTATTAGCAACATTAACTCCGAATGAAGCTTATTTTGACCATGTAAAAAAAGTTATTCATATCGCTAATGAATTAGGTATCTATATTGCACTAGTGCCGATGTGGGGATCTCACTGGAGTGTGAATAATAGTTGGGGAAAAGATAAACAGCCGTTATTTAATAAAGAGAATGTCTTTGAATTTAGCCGCTATCTGAGTAATAAAATGCATGGAGCGGGAATTATTTGGATGATAGGTGGTGACAGGGCTATCGCTTCAGATGAGCAGAGAAGCCTTATTGAGAACATGGCAATGGGTCTGCGCAGTGGTGAAAGTGGGGATGCGCTGATTACCGTCCATAGCCAGGGGGGAAGAAGTACCTTGGATATGATGGGGGATAAAACGTGGCATGATTTCCTGGTATGGCAAACGGGCCATATGGGGCAGGCTTATCCTTCATGGCGGCCGATTGACATGGATTATCAGAGACAAACTAAACCTGTTCTGGACAGTGAACCTTGTTATGAGGCGCATCCGGTAATGTGTCAGCACCAGTTTCGTCGCTCACAAGATGCCAGCCGTTTTACTGACAGAGAAGTGAGACGCACCAGCTACTGGTCGGTTTTTGCTGGTGGGGCGGGTATTTCTTATGGATGCTATAGCTTATGGCAAATGAGAAGGCCTGAAGATGATTTAGTGGCCATTCCAGAAAGTGCGGCAAGTACCTATCAGGGAGACACCATACCGTACTGGTATGAGGTTCTTAACTATCCAGGTGCTTTTAATATTGGGATCCTGCGGCGTTTTATCGAAAGTTTGAGCCACTGGGAAGACAGAGTGCCCGATCAGTCTTTGCTATTGAACAGTAATCCCGAAGATCAAAGACACTGCCGGGCCATGCGAGCCAAAGATAATAGCTGGATTGCTGTCTATGTTCCTGAGCAGCAAAATATCGTTATTGATGTGCAAATTTTTACTGAAAGTGGATTTGAGATCGGTTGGTTTGATCCCCGTTATGGGATTATGAATTGGGTCAGTAATGATATTTCTGAAACATTTTTCCTGAGTATTGATCCTCCCTCAACCGGGACTGATTGGGTTTTAGTATTGAGACGAAAGTTCTCGAAGTGATCGTGAAAACATGGTGTTATGATTGAGTCTATAACGAATATTCGAGGCTCAAAAATTACACCATGGATTACAAAAAGCAAATACTGAATATTTTGCATAGCGAAACTGAGTCTCGGGCTGAAATGACCCGGCGACTCGGTGTAACCAAGGCGTACATTACTAAGCTGACATCTCAGTTACTGACTGAAGAACTGATTGAAGAACGTGAGATTAAGGATGCCCCTTTTGGTCGTCCTCAACAACTTTTAGCAGTAAAACAAGACGTCGCATTTAGCGTTAATATCATGCTACGGCGGGGGAGTTTTCAGTGCAGCCTGAATGATTACAACACGCTGGTAGCTCCGCTTACGAGCTATGATACTGAAATGCTTGAGACGATGACACCGAAGGCGCTGGTTGAGCTTATCGGAAAGAGTGTTCTGACGTTGTGTGATACGTTAAAAATTTCAGTGACAAAAGTAAAAGTGGTAAGCGTCGCCTTGCAGGGCGGGATTGAACATAATACCGGCATTGTACGCTACTGCCCGTTATTTATTGATAATAATATTAATTTAAAAGAGTTGATAGAAGTATCAATAGGCATTAAAACGTTTATTTATAATATTGCGCATTGCACAAATTATCTTTTGGCGAAACGTTCTCCAGGTCGTTCCTATGTTGCCTTTATCCCTGGCTTAGGAAGTCTGGGATATGGATATTGTACCGACGGCGTATTAGGCCTGGGAGAAAATGGATTCTATCCTGAAATTGTTCATCTGCCTTATCCGGGAGGTATTGAACAAGCTTTTAATATTGATGAAAATAATGAAGAAGCGAGTTTTATTGCTACCGCCAGCGCTTTGTATTTTGCAATCTGTTGCACCGCACCTATTCAAAATATACGGCTGGTTATTCTTACCGGTGAGTTCTTCGAAGATTATGGTGATAATATTATACCGATAACACAAAAAATGCTTGATGACAGTTTGGATCTCCATATTCGCGAGATAACCATTTGTCACTATAAAACGGGTTATAATTATGGTGTCAAAGGGTTGGTCGAGCTGAGTTCTGATGCTATAACTGATTTTCTTGTCTAAAAGGGATATTTAGAAAAATTATCAAGATGTTCTCTTCATCGGCTATCTGACGTACAGTTGCTACTTGGAATGGACGTTTCCGGGATCAGTGAATCGACCGACATTCCAGCCCCTTGGTGTGATTCTATATTCATAAATAGCACATATAGAATTACATTAAAAGAGTGGATACAAGTTCTGATTTAAACCCGATACGCTTCCCACCTCCTTAGTTTTTGCCGCGGGCCGAGGATACTTGGCTTTTTTATCAATGGCTTAAAGTCAGAAGCGCACGGTCGGATCCTGCTGCGGTGATAAGCACGTGCTTACCGGCAGAAAAATGTTTAATCATTAAGTAGGCGGCCAAAGGATTAATATATGCGCGGGCAGCTAATATATCTTCAATATCATCAGGCGCCGGGATTGCCAGAGAAGCAGGGCAATCAACAGATTGCTGCCAGGCTCCCTCGCCGCGAAGGGGAAGCACTCGTTGTCCAATAAGGTGACTAAAATTTGCAGGCGCTTCTGAAACGATGTCTACACCTTTATAACCCGCAACCTGGGGCAGTTTAATACGGTGCAGATAGGACCCAAAGACGGGGATCAAGTCGGAAGCATTGACTGGCACATAGCGCATTTTTACCCGCAGATGATTTTCTGCGAGCGGGCTTTTTTCGGCGGTTTCAAGCCTGATAACTTCTTTGGGGCGGCCGAACTCTCTGTATAGCAGAGCGCTGTTGATCATTTGTGATGTGCCATATCCGTTTTTATTACACATCATAATTGGCACGGAAGAAAAGAACCAACTTCCCTTGAACCATCCGGCATTCAGACGCTGAATATAACGCCTGGTTTTACCCAGGCATTACTTTACAGCAGGGCATTACTCGGCAGTTTTTTCCGCTTTTCCGGCCATATTCGCCAGGAAGTCATAGCGTTTTTGCAGGTCGGTTGCGGCTTCTTTCCATAGCTGTTGTGCCACTTCTGGCTGCTGGCTGTTCAGACGGCGGAAGCGCTGCTCGTTCATTAGCGTTTCACTTAAGGCATCTGACGGGGGACGTGAGTCCAGCGCCAGCGGTAGTTTACCTTCGTCTGCACGACGAGGATCGAAGCGATACAGTGGCCAGAATCCGGTTGCCGTCAGCTGGCGCATCTGGTCATGACTGAGCGCCAAATCGTAGCCATGCTCTTCACAAGGACTGTAGGCAATAATCAGTGACGGGCCCGGATAAGCCTCCGCTTCCTGAATCGCTTTCATGGTCTGGTTAAGCTGAGCACCCAGCGAGATTTGTGCCACGTAGACATGGCCGTACATCATCATGCTGACGCCCAGATCCTTGCGAGCTTTACGTTTGCCGTGTTCACCAAACTTGGTGACAGCGCCAAGTGGGGTGGCTTTTGACGCCTGACCGCCGGTATTGGAATAACACTGGGTATCGAGCACCAGAATATTGACGTTTTCAGTCAGACTCAGCACATGATCCAGCCCGCCAAAACCAATATCGTAAGCCCAGCCATCGCCGCCAATCAGCCAGATAGATTTATCCACCAGGGCATCGGCATCCGTCACTAACTGACGGGCATCGCCCTCGTCAAGCGTGGCCAGTTGCTGACGTAAGGCAACCACTTGAGTACGACGTTGCTCAGGCGTTGCTTCCGCGTGCAGTTCCTGATAGAGCTCAGGCGTCAGGTTGTCGGCATATTTTTCCAGCAGACGCATAATCCGCGCCCGATGCTGATCGACCGTTAAACGGAAGCCTAAACCAAACTCGGCATTATCTTCAAACAGTGAGTTGGCCCAGGCCGGGCCACGGCCGTTAAGATCCGTGGTATATGGCGTGGAGGGTAAGTTACCGCCATAGATAGAGGAACAGCCGGTGGCATTAGCAATCAGCATCCGGTCACCATACAGCTGAGTGAGGATTTTAATATAAGGGGTTTCACCGCAACCAGAACAGGCGCCTGAGTATTCAAACAGCGGGGTAATCAGCTGTGAGGTACGGATATCAATACGCTCTATCTGGCTGCGGTCAATTTCTGGCAGATTGAGGAAAAAGTCATAATGCGCTTTTTCTTCTTCCAGGTGTTCCAGCCTGTCCAGCATATTAATCGCTTTAATCTCTGGGTTCTGGCGGTCTTTTGCCGGGCAGACTTCAACACATAAATTACAGCCAGTACAGTCTTCTGGAGCCACTTGCAGGACGTACTTCTGACCGCGCATATCGCGGGCTTTGACATCCAGGGCTTGCAGGCTGTCTGGTGCGCTGTCCATGGCGGCGGGCTGCACCACTTTCGCCCGAATTGCCGCATGTGGGCAGGCAGCGACACAGTGGTTGCATTGTGTACAGAGGTCAGCTTTCCAGATAGGGATCGCTTCGGCAATATTACGTTTTTCCCAGCGGGTGGTGCCGACAGGCCAGGTACCATCTGGCGGCAGCGCTGAAACGGGTAGGGCATCACCCAGACCAGACAACATGGCGGCGGTGACCGTTTTAACAAAGTCCGGCGCACTGTCAGAAACAATAGGGGGGCGCACAGGACTGTCAGGGTTAACCGGCTGCAACTCAACGGCAAACAGCGACTGTTGTGCCAGCGCTAACGCTTGCCAGTTCCGGGTCACTAATTCCTCACCTTTACTGCGGTAGCTACTGGCAATGGCATTTTGTAGTTCGGTAAGCGCCGAGTCGCCGGGAAGAATGGCGGTCAGGTGGAAAAAGGCCATTTGCATCACGGTGTTGATGCGCGCGCCAAGCTGACAGTCACGGGCAATCTTTGCGGCATTAATCACATAGAAACGGGCCTGTTTCTGATTCAGCACCGCCTGCACATCTTGCGGTAAACGGTGCCAGACTTCCTCCGCGCTGTAAGGGGTATTTAACAGGAAAATCCCCCCGGGCTTGAGGCGTTCTGCCATCAGATATTTATCAATAAACTGCAGCTGGTGGCAGCCGACAAAATCCGCTTGTTCAATAAGATAAGTAGAGTTAATCGGCCTTTCACTGACACGCAGATGCGATACCGTCAGGCCACCGGCTTTTTTCGAGTCATAGACAAAGTAACCCTGGGTATACCAGCGGGTCGCATTGCCGATGATTTTAATATTATTTTTAGTGGCGGATACGCTGCCGTCGCTACCCAGTCCATAGAACAGGGCTTCCAGTTTTGCATGATTAGGCAGGGTATTGACCGGCAGCGGTAACGACAGATGGGTCACATCGTCATAAATACCGACTGTAAAACGCGGGCGGGGTTTGGCTTCACGCAACTCATTAAATACCGCCAGCACACATTCCGGGCCGAACTCTTTAGACGATAAGCCGTAGCGGCCGCCAATCACCCGTGGCAGGGTGCTACGTTCACCGCGACTAAAGGCTTCAGCCAGAGAGGTCATTACATCAAGATATAAGGGTTCGGCGTGGGCGCCCGGCTCTTTGGTGCGATCGAGTACGGCAATCTGGCTGACACTGTCCGGTAATACCGCCAGTAAATGTTCAGCGCTGAAAGGACGGAACAGTCGCACTTTCAGTACCCCGACTTTTTCCCCTCGGGTTAGCAGCTCATCGATAACCTCTTCACAAGTGCCAATCGCAGAGCCCATCACGATAATGACACGCTCAGCTTGCGGATGGCCGTAATACTCAAACGGCCGATACTGACGACCGGTGGCGGCGGCAAAATCGTTCATTGCCTGCTCAACATGCGCATAGGTCGCGTTGTACCAGGGGTTGGTCGCCTCACGGGACTGGAAGTAGGTATCCGGATTTGCGGAGGTGCCCCGAATAACCGGATGGTCAGGATTTAATGCCCGGGCACGATGCTCATCAATCTCTTTCTGCGGCATCAGGCTGAGCAGTGTGTCATCTGCTAACGGAACGATTTTGTTGATTTCGTGCGAGGTACGGAAACCATCAAAGAAATGAATAAAGGGGACTCGACTCTTTAGTGTCGCAATATGTGAAATAAGCGCAAAATCTTGCGCTTCCTGGACACTACTGGCGCATAACATCGCGCAGCCAGTCTGGCGTATTGCCATGACATCAGAGTGATCGCCAAAGATTGACAGGGCATGGGTCGCGACAGTACGGGCAGCAACGTGCAGCACAAACGGCGTCAGTTGCCCGGCGAGTTTATACAGCGTTGGGATCATCAGCAGTAAGCCCTGCGATGAAGTAAACGAGGTCGACAACGCACCTGTCTGTAAGGCACCGTGAACAGCCGCGATGGCTCCGGCTTCAGACTGCATTTCTACCACTCGCGGCACATCACCCCAAATATTTTTACGCCCGTCACCAGACCAGGCGTCGGCTTGCTCCGCCATGGTGGAACTTGGCGTGATGGGGTAGATGGCAATAACCTCACTGGTACGAAATGCCACGGAGGCAGCTGCACCGTTACCGTCGATAGTTTGCATAAAAAACCCTTAACATTGCAAAAAGTAAAAGTGGCCTGTACTGCCTTCTGTACGGCCATTATTTCTCTAATAGTCTTGTTATTTTAGCGCGTTAATAAAACGGCATTTTCGCTTTTGTGTTATATACCCGTCATACTTCAAGTTGCTTGGGTGTTGCCTGCGTTCAGCCCGCCGAATCACATAGCGGTCTATGTTCATCGACGGTCTGAACTTGGCGCCTACAAGCAACTCGAATTATTTTGGGTATAGGAATAAATTATATCAGGGTATCAGAAGGCTATTTTTGATTCGGGACGGGATCAAAAGCATAAAATTGGTCAAACTTATCGCTTTTTCATCTCGACGTTGCGCAATCCATAGTTCATGATGGCAACGTTTTGCATTTCACTGGAGAAAATCATGCGCTCGCTTTTATTGGTCGGTTTTGCCGCACTCTTTTTATCTGCATGCAGTAGCGAACCGCCTCAGCAGGCAACAGCGGCCCACGTGCAGCCGGGTCTGCGTGCTGCGATGTCAAATCAAGGACAGGCTAATTGTGCGATGGTGGGCGGGGCGCTGAGCGTGGCTCATCAGCTTGATGGCAGTGCTGTCGGGATGTGTGCGATGCCAAACGGCAAGCGATGCAGCGAAGATGCGCTTGCCGGCGGGACATGCGGAAGTTACTGAGGTTTTGCCAGCGTATAGGTCAGAGTCTGCTGGTCACTTTTCAGCGTTAACTGCTGACCATTAAGGCTCACTTGTGCGCCTGCCTGCAGCATTTGTCCAAGTTGATTATCCAGCTCGTTTAGCTGCTGTTCGCCACACATCATGCGGGTCATCGCTAAATTTTCTGCTTTAAGCTGGTCGCCACTCAGCGTCGCCTGGCCAAAGAAACGGTTGCACATGGCGCCGGAAATTTGCATTTTTTCACCAAAACTCAGTTCCGGTGCATTTCCAGACTCGTTAGCGACAAAAGGTGTGCCGTTGACACTTTGCAGCACAAAACGATGATTTTCTAAATCTTGTGCGGAAAGTGATTTTTGTGCTGATGGCTGAGCACAGCCGGCTAGCGCCATGGTCGTCAGTATCAATAAGGCCGTTCTTTTCATGACTTCTCCCTCTTTTTCAGGTTATCAATGGGGGATGCATGGCACCCAGCCCATCGATAATTCAATACTCCTGACATCTGCAGGAGCCTGTTACTAGCTTAGTTGATTTGCACAAGGCTCGCCGTTATCAAGCGCGCGCAAGTTCTCAAGCGTGGTCTGGGCAATACTGGTGAGTGCCTCAGCCGTCAAAAATGCCTGATGCCCGGTAAACAACACGTTATGACAGGCAGAAAGACGACGGAAAACATCATCCTGAATCACGTCATTCGACTTATCTTCAAAGAATAAATCGCGCTCATTTTCGTATACATCCATGCCCAGCGCACCAATTTTTTGATGTTTTAACGCATCAATGGCCGCCTGTGAGTCAATTAATCCGCCACGGCTGGTGTTGATTATCATTACGCCGTCTTTCATTTGCGCAAAGGCTGAACTGTTAATTAAATGATAGTTCTCAGGCGTTAGCGGACAGTGCAGAGAAATAATATCAGATTGCTCAAACAGCGTGCTCAACGAGACATATTCGACGCCGAGATCCAGAGCCGCCTGGCTTGGATAAGGGTCAAATGCCAGCAGACGTAAGCCAAATCCTTTGAGAATGCGCAGGGCGGCGATACCAATTTTTCCGGTACCAATCACACCTGCAGTTTTACCGTGCATCGTAAAACCGGTCAGCCCTTCAAGCGAGAAGTTAGCGTCACGGGTACGCTGATAAGCACGATGAATACGACGGTTAAGGCACATCATCATGCCGATAGCATGTTCAGCAACTGCTTCCGGTGAGTAGGCCGGGACGCGAACGACCGGCATATCGAGCTCTTTTGCTGCTTCAAGATCGATATTATTGAATCCCGCACAGCGCAGGGCAATAAACTTAACCCCCTCACTTTTAAGCTCTTCGAGTACGGCACGATTACCAATATCATTTACAAACAGGCAGACACCATCATACCCTTTAGCTGTCTTGGCCGTTTTTTCAGTCAGTAAGAAGTCAAAAAATTCAATATCAAAGCCATATTCATGATTAACTTGCTCGAAATACTTCCTGTCATACTGTTTTGTGCTGTAAATAGCGAGTTTCATCAGTGTGCTCTCCACAAGGGTATAACTTAAAATTATCATGCTTAAAATCAGCATACAAATCGGGATAGTGAATCATTTCCTGTCAGGACATTTTTTCTTTATCAGGCGCGCTAGACTTAGTTATCAGACTACTTTTTTGTTAGACGCAGGCATGTAAGAATAACCAGATATCGGACGAAAATTATGCGAAATCAGGAAGATGAACCACCCATGAAGGGTAAGTATAAGACGATTGTTGCGCTATTACTGGTATTGATTATATTACCATTAACATTATTTTTCTCACTAACATCCTGGTTACCGAAGGTGGTAGGACTGTGGCTGCCTGCGGGGAGCCATATCACCATTGACTCCACGCCTCGAATACATGCTAAGGCGCTTACGCTTTCTGATATCCGGTACTGGGTAGGTTCCTGTGAAATGGCGGTAGTGAAAGATGCCCGGCTTAGTCACTCCGGGCGCTGGCAACTGACCATAGCAGAACTTCGCGTTAATCCTGATTGCCTGTCTGAGCTTCCCAGTGACAGCCAGAGTCCTGGCGATCCTCTCTTACTCAGTGCATTACAAAACCTATTGCCTGATAGCCAGGTGAATGTCGACAATCTGGTGGTGACGCCCTGGTCACAGTATCATGGGGCGTTGCAGCTGGCGCTGACCTCCGATCGACAAGAACTGCGTTATCAGGGACCCTTATTATCCACTCATCTTACACTCAGCCAGCAGTCGCTGGATATTTATCAACTGCAGATACGTACTGGTGAAGACCAGCCACCAATTGAACTGGTCGGCAAGCTGACGCTGGCACTGCATCCAGAAGGCATTCCCCCTCAGGGCTATCTGACCACCCAGTTTACTGCGCCCAATGTCAGCGGAAAACTTAATGCGACCTTGCGGTGGCAGGAAAGCGAAGGGGTATTTGCCGTTGCTGAAGAGGTCAGCGGCACGCCGCTGCTGACACTGCCTTGGTCTGTTGAAGGCCCACTGTTAGAGGTGAATGGGGGGCAGTGGCAGTGGCCCTATGCGGGACTGCCTCTACAAGGCGGTCTGGCATTGCGTATTGACGACTGGCAGCAAGGCCTGGAAAAGATGACCGTCAGTGGGCGTATGAATATGGTGACCGAAGGGCGAGCAGGAAAGGGAAATGTGGTGCTGAATATCGGGCCTGGGAAGCTGAGCTTACTCGACAGTGAGTTACCCCTGCGGCTCTTTGGTGAAATCAAACGCGACCAGTTGATTTTTTATGCGCGATTACAAGGCCTGTTAACCGGTCCGCTGATTAATCCCACGCTGGCCTTTCAGCCCGGATCTTTGCTCGCCTCTCGAGGCAAGGTGAATGAGGCGCTGAATATTGATGATGTTCGCTGGCCGCTGGCCGGGGTGCGTATTTCCACTCAGGGTATTGAGGGGCGCTTACAGGCCATTTTACGCGCGCGGCAAAATACGCTGGGTGAGATGACGCTTCATCTTGATGGTAAAGCCGAAAACTTCATTCCTGACCAGAGCGGCCTCTGGCAGTGGCGCTACTGGGGCAATGGGCTGTTTGCACCTGTGCAGGCGAAATGGGATGTGCGGGGCGAAGGTGAATGGCAGGGTGAGCGTCTGTTTTTCAATAGTCTGTCAACGGGTTTTGATAAGCTTGAGTATGGCATGATGCAGGTCAGTCAGCCGCGATTACAGCTGACCCAGCCGCTGATTTGGGACAGAACAGCAGATAAGCAGCAGTTATCCGGTCGTTTTGTGCTGGAAACCGGTGAGGCGCTCTTTGGCAGTGGCGGGAGTCGATTACCACCTGCCTCCTTTATCTTTGACGTTGATGGCAGAACGCCGGCTGATTTCCAGTTTAAAGGTGCACTTCAGGCCCAGGCGATTGGTCCGGTTCGTTTGTCCGGACGCTGGGCTGAAGAACGTTTGCGAGGCAATGCCTGGTGGCCGCAACAGTCATTAACGGTCTTTCAGCCGCTGTTACCGGCTGACTGGAAAATGGATCTGAAAGGCGGCACTCTCTATGCTCAAGTCGCTTTCTCTGCTGCCGCAGGACAAGGATTTAAAGCCGGAGGTCACGGAGTGGTTAAGCAAGGTAGCGTCTGGCTACCGGATAACCAGATTAATGGTGTCGACTTTATCTTACCGTTTCGTTACCAGGACTCGCGCTGGAATCTGGGCACTCACGGCCCGGTCAGCCTGCGTATTGCCGAGATACGTAACCAGTTTGCGGTGCAGGATATTACCGCTGATTTGCAAGGATGGTATCCCTGGGACGAACAAAAACCGCTTAATTTAAGCGATGTCAGCGCTTCTCTGCTGGGGGGTAAAGTGGTGATGCAGCAGCTGCGAATGCCACAGAAAGACGCCGCGTTAATTCGTCTGCAAAATCTCTCTTCCAGTGAGCTGGTGGATGCGATTAATCCCAAACAGTTCACTTTTTCAGGCCGCTTCGATGGGGGGCTGCCGTTATGGTTGAATCATCCCCGTTGGATAGTGAAAGATGGCTGGCTCAGGAGCCCGGGAGCGATGACTTTTCGGATGGATAGCGATATGGCCAATGCTATCAAAGCGAATAATATGGTGGCAGGAATGGCGATTGACTGGATACGTTATCTGGAAATTACCCATTCCTGGGCCAGTATTAGCCTGGATAACTTGGGAGAAATGGAAATGTCTGCCAGCGTAACGGGTGTCAGCCGTAATAATGGCAAAACCAGCACCGTTAAGCTGAATTATCGCCATCAGGAAAATGTGTTTTCCTTGTGGCGTAGTTTGCGTTTTGGTGACAACTTACAAACCTGGCTTCAGGAAAATGCCGCATTACCGCTGGGACTCTGTTCTAATCCGGGTAGTGTCTGTGAGGAAAAACAATGAAAATGATACTGGTTTCGCTGCTGGCTATCAGTACCTTCACTCTTGGCGGCTGTGTTCCGCGGATTGAGGTGGCTGCACCGAAAGAACCGATAACCATCAATATGAATGTCAAAATTGAGCATGAGATCCTGATTAAAGCCGATAAAGATGTTGAGGCTTTGCTCAAAAGTCGTAGCGACGTATTCTGATAACAGGATTGATAACCATGAAAATCTTACTTAAAGGTGCGTTATTACTGACCCTGATATTCAGCCAGCCGGTCCTGGCATTGACGTTAAATGAAGCGCGCGCGCAAGGACGTGTCGGCGAGACATTAAATGGCTATCTCGGGGCGGTTAAACAAGATGCTGAAACGCTGGAGCTGGTGGCTAAAATTAATGCCGCCCGGACGCAGGTCTATCAGCAACTGGCGGATAAAAATCAGTTAACACGTGACGACGTCGCCAGACTGGCAGGACAGAAGCTGGTGAATAAAGCGGGACGTGGAGAGTATGTTCGTGGCCTGAACGGCCAGTGGCTGCAAAAAGAATAACGGGCAGAAAACAGTCAAACCGGGGGGCATCAATCCCCCCGGATAACCATTAATCAGGCAGCAACGATGCTGTCGATAGAGGCTTTAGCATCAGTCTGTGCTTTGCTGGCCACTTCCGGACCGTAAGCAATGCCTTCAGCGAAGACATAGTTCACATCAGTGATACCAATAAAACCAAGGAACAGATTCAGGTAAGGCACCAGCAAGTCGCTTGGGGTATCTTTATGAATGCCGCCGCGGCTGGTAAGAACGATAACGCGTTTACCTTTCACTAAACCTTCAGGGCCTTGCTCGGTATAACGGAAAGTGACGCCGGCACGCGCAATCAGGTCGAAATAGTTTTTCAGCTGCGTTGGAATATTGAAGTTATACATTGGCGCGTTAATCACGATAACGTCGTGAGCCTGAAGTTCTGCAATCAGCTCATCAGACAGAGCCAGCGCTTCTTGCTGACGAGGTGTCAGAGGGGCATCAGAAGGACGCAGACCGCCTACCAACTCTCCGTCCAGAACCGGAACAGGGCTAGCCGCCAAATCGCGAACAGTAATCACATCATCGCTATGCTGCTCTTGCCACTGTTTTACAAAATATTCTGAAAGCTGACCTGATTGAGAGTAGTCGGCCAGAATGCTCGACTTAAGCACTAAAACTTTGCTCATGGATGGATCCTTTAACTTGATTGCTGGGCTAATTGCCAAGGTATGCTGATACTGTATTAACAATGTAGCCATATAGATAGCGTAATAAATCGAACCCTCTGTTCAAATTTATTGAACAACACAGGGGCAGTCGAGATGTGATAAAATAGGGGAAACTAAAGTCAATCATTATCCCCGCGTGCTCTGGAGCGTTTTAACGACAGCAATGATGGAAATAACTACACACTCACTGTCCTCTCTTTTTGCCCGTCTTGACGGATTAATGTTACGCGATAAACAGCATTTCGCCCGCCGCTTGCATGGGGTGAAGAAGGTCAAAAACCCACAATCGCAGCAGAATTTGCTGGATACCCTAGCCAGTGAAATCACCCTTGCTGAAGAGCGCGTACAGCGCCGTAAACTATCCCGTCCAGCAATTAGCTATCCGGAAAATTTACCCGTTAGCCAAAAGAAAGACGATATCCTGGCCGCCATTCGTGATAACCAGGTGGTGATTGTCGCCGGGGAGACGGGTTCCGGGAAAACCACCCAGCTGCCAAAAATCTGTATGGAGCTGGGGCGCGGTATTACAGGGCTGATAGGTCATACCCAGCCTCGGCGGCTGGCAGCCCGTACCGTTGCTAACCGTATTGCGGAAGAGCTCGACAGCGAACCGGGAAGTACGGTTGGCTATAAAGTGCGTTTTACCGACAGCGTCAGTGACAACACCCTGGTGAAGTTAATGACTGACGGGATCTTGCTGGCTGAAATTCAGCAAGACCGGCTGTTGATGCAGTACGACACCATCATTATCGATGAAGCCCACGAACGCAGTTTAAATATCGACTTCTTACTCGGTTATCTGCGGGAATTACTGCCCAGACGTCCTGATTTAAAAATCATTATTACTTCTGCAACTATCGATCCGCAGCGCTTTTCGCGCCATTTCAATAATGCGCCGATTATTGAGGTTTCGGGTCGAACCTATCCGGTAGAGGTGCGTTATCGCCCGCTGGTGGAGGATAATGATGATACTGACCGCGATCAGTTGCAGGCGATTTTTGACGCGGTTGATGAGCTAGGCCGGGAAAGTCGTGGCGATATTCTGATTTTTATGAGCGGAGAGCGCGAAATTCGTGATACCGCGGATGCGCTGAATAAACTCGCCTTACCCCATACTGAAATTTTGCCGTTATATGCCCGTTTGTCGAACAGCGAGCAGAACCGTGTATTCCAGAGTCATGTCGGACGGCGAATTGTTCTGGCTACCAACGTGGCGGAAACATCACTGACGGTACCGGGGATTAAGTATGTTATTGATCCCGGAACGGCACGTATCAGTCGCTACAGCTACCGGACTAAAGTTCAGCGTTTACCGATTGAACCCGTTTCTCAGGCTTCAGCCAACCAGCGTAAGGGCCGCTGCGGACGCGTTTCGGAAGGGATCTGTATCCGTCTGTACAGTGAGGCTGATTTCCTCTCGCGCCCGGAATTTACCGATCCGGAAATACTGCGCACCAACCTGGCCTCGGTTATCTTGCAAATGACGGCGTTAGGGCTCGGCGATATTCAGGCTTTCCCGTTTGTTGAAGCACCCGATAAACGTAATATTCAGGATGGTGTCCGGCTGCTGGAAGAGCTGGGCGCTATCAGTATTGATGAGCAACAAACAGCCTATAAACTGACAGCATCAGGGAAGTTATTAGCCCAGTTGCCGGTTGATCCCCGGCTGGCAAAAATGGTGCTGGAAGCGCAGAAGTTTGGCTGTGTCCGGGAAGTGATGATTATTGTTTCGGCGCTGTCGATTCAAGATCCGCGTGAACGACCGATGGACAAACAGCAAGCCTCGGCAGAAAAACATCAGCGTTTTCAGGATAAAGAGTCTGACTTTTTAGCCTATGTCAATTTGTGGAACTATCTTGGCGAGCAGCAAAAAGCGCTTTCGACTAATCAGTTTCGCCGTCAGTGTAAGCAAGAGTATCTTAACTACCTGCGCGTTCGTGAATGGCAGGATATCTATACTCAGCTCCGGCAGGTCGTTAAAGAACAGCGCTTACCCATTAATAGTGAACCCGCCGATTTCCGCGGACTTCATTGTGCTTTACTGACCGGTTTACTGTCCCATATCGGTCAGAAAGATACCGATAAGCAAGAATACACTGGGGCACGTAATGCGCGATTTTCCATTTTCCCAGGTTCGGGATTATTTAAAAAACCGCCAAAATGGACCATTGTTGCCGAACTGGTTGAAACCAGCCGTTTATGGGGGCGTATTGCTGCCCGTATCGATCCTGAATGGATAGAGCCGCTGGCGCAGCATTTGATTAAACGCAGCTACAGCGAACCGCACTGGGAAAAAGCCCAGGGTGCCGTGATGGCGGTCGAGAAGGTCACGCTGTACGGCCTGGCGATTGTCACTGCACGCAAAGTCAACTACAGCCAGATAGACCCGGTGCTGAGCCGCGAATTATTTATTCGCCACGCGTTGGTCGAAGGCGACTGGCAGACTCGCCATGCTTTTTTGCGGGACAACCTGAAGCTGCGGGCAGAAGTCGAAGCGCTGGAACATAAATCACGTCGCCGCGATATTCTGGTGGATGACGAAACACTGTTTGAGTTTTATGATAAGCGCATTGCCCAGGACGTCGTTTCTGCAGCGCATTTTGACCACTGGTGGAAACAGGCCAGCCGCAGTGAACCGGACTTGCTCAATTTTGAAAAGAGCATGTTGATTAAAGAGGGCGCGGAGCAGGTCAGTAAACTGGACTACCCGAATTTCTGGACCGAGGGGCCGCTTAAACTTCGTCTCAGTTATCAATTTGAACCGGGTGCCGACGCCGATGGTGTCACCGTCCATATTCCACTGCCAGTGCTGAATCAGGTTGAAGAAAGTGCTTTTGAGTGGCAAATTCCCGGCGTCAGGCGTGAGCTGATTATTGCCTTAATAAAATCACTGCCAAAACCTATTCGCCGTGGTCTGGTCCCCGCTCCAAACTATGCCGAAGCCTTTTTAAGTCGGGCGAAACCTTTCGAGTCACCGCTGCTTGACAGTCTGGAACGCGAATTTCGTCGGATGACCGGTACCACGATTGACCGCGAAGAGTGGCGCTGGGATATGGTGCCCGATCATCTGAAAATGACTTTCCGGGTGGTGGATGAGCACCATAAAAAACTCAGTGAAGGGAAAAATCTTGCTGAGCTGAAGGCCGCGCTGAAAGATAAAATTCAGCACACGTTATCGGCTGTCGCCGATGATGGTATTGAACAATCCGGATTGCATATCTGGAGCTTTGGTCAGTTGCCTGAGAGTTATGAGCAGAAGCGGGGCGGCTATCGCATGAAAGCCTTCCCGGCGCTGGTTGACGAAAAAGACAGCGTAGCGATTAAACTGTTTGATAACCCGCTGGAACAGCAACAGGCCATGTGGCAGGGACTGCGCCGTTTGCTGTTACTGAATATCCCTTCGCCAGTAAAATATCTGCATGAAAAACTGCCGAATAAAGCCAAACTCGGACTGTATTTTAATCCTTATGGCAAAGTTCTGGAGTTAATTGATGATTGTATTGCCTGTGGTATCGATAAACTGATTGCCGATGCTGGCGGCCCGGTCTGGACTGAAGAGGGCTTTGCGCAACTTCATGAACGGGTACGGGCCGAGTTAAATGACACCGTGGTGGAAATCGCGAAGCAAGTTGAACGGATACTCACCTGTGTCTTTAATATCAATAAACGCCTGAAAGGGCGCGTCGATATGACGATGGCGCTGGGATTATCGGATGTTAAAGCGCAAATGACAGGGCTGGTCTACCGTGGCTTTGTGACCCGAAATGGTTACCGTCATCTTGCAGATACCTTGCGTTACTTGCAGGCTATCGAGAAACGGCTGGAAAAAATGGCTATCGATCCGCATCGCGACAGGGCCCAGATGCTGAAAGTGGAAAGTGTGCAGAAAGCCTGGCAGCAGTGGTTGAATAAATTACCCCTTACGCGCCGGGAGCAAGATGATGTCAAAGAGATCCGCTGGATGATTGAAGAGCTCAGGGTCAGTTATTTTGCCCAGCAACTGGGCACTCCCTATCCGATATCTGATAAGCGTATTTTGCAGGCCATGGAGCAGGCCAGCAGTGATTAAAAGCTAGAGAAAACCCCGCCGTGGTATAGCGGCGGGGTGATTGATCAAGCGATGCGTTCTTTATCCACAGTTTCACTTCTCGTCAGTATCACCGGAATGGATTTTGATGCCGGAGTTCCGGTATCTTTACCAATATTCGTCAGGGGGACTAACGGATTGGCTTCCGGGTAATAGGCCGCCAGATTACCGCGCGGAATGTTGTAGGCCACGAGCTTAAAGTGGTTCACTTGACGGTGGATACCGTCGTTCCATACCGTTTCAATATTGACATAATCCCCGTCACTGAATCCCAGTTGCTCAATATCATCGGGATGGATAAATAACACCTCTCGCTGTCCGTAGACCCCGCGATAGCGATCGTCAAGACCATAAATGGTGGTGTTGTACTGATCGTGTGAACGTAAGGTTTGTAGTGTAAAGACCCCGCTATTCTCATCCTGAGATAACTCCGGTAGTGCCGCACTGCTGAACTCTGCTTTACCGCTTGAGGTATTAAAACGTCGCTCTGCGGCCGCATTACCGAGATAGAACCCCCCAGGGATTTCACAGCGCTGATTAAAGTCAGCGAATCCCGGAATGGTGGCTTCAATATGAGAACGAATCAAGCCATAGTCCCCGGCGAGTGCTAACCAGTCGAGATATTTTTTACCCAAGACCGCATCAGCGATACCGGCCACAATGGCGGTTTCTGAGCGTTGGGTACTGGCAATGGGTTTGCCGACGCCCTCAGAGGCATGCACCATGCTGAAAGAGTCTTCCACCGTAATAAACTGCCGACCGCTAGCCTGAATATCTTCCTCAGTACGGCCAAGCGTCGGCAGGATAAGCGATGCTTTACCCGGGACTAAATGACTGCGATTGAGTTTGGTACTGATATGAACGGTTAAACCGCAGCGTTGTAAGGCTTGTTCACTGCGCGGGCTGTCCGGTGCGGCGGCGGCCAGATTACCGCCCAGGGCAATAAACACCTTAACCTTGTTATCAAGCATCGCTTCCAGAGCGGCGACGGCGTGATAACCCGGCGTCCGTGAAGGGGTAAAGTTAAAGTGGCGAGACAGACTATCGAGCAGCGCTGCGGGCGCTTTCTCATCAATGCCCATCGTGCGGTTGCCCTGAACATTACTGTGACCGCGCACTGGACAGATTCCTGCCCCGGGACGACCAAGGTGACCGCCTAACAGTTGCAGGTTGGTGATTTCACGCACGGTATGCAATGCATGCTGGTGCTGAGTGATCCCCATGGCCCATGTCACAATCACGGCTTTGGCTTGCTGCCAGACTTTTGCTGCATCGCGTAGCTGCTGTTCACTCAGGCCAGACTGGCAGGTAATGACAGACCAGGGCGTGGTATCGATAACGGCAAACCAGGCGTCCAGACCCTGGGTATATTGTTCAATAAATGCCAGATCAAAGATACCCGGCTGCCCGTCGGCAATCAGGGCTCGCTGGGTTTCCAGTAACGCTTTCGCCATACCGCGTACTGCCGCCATATCGCCACCAAGATGTGGCTGATAGTAGTTAGTACTGATGGTGCCGGAGAGTGGGGTTATCACCTCCAGGGGTTTCTGCGGGTCAGCAAAGCGCTCCAGACCACGCTCATGCAAGGTATTAAAAGTGACAACTTTTGCCCCATTCTCCGCGGCATGGCGCAGGCTATGCAGCATGCGCGGATGATTGGTTCCCGGATTCTGACCAAATACAAAAACCGCCTCAGTTTTCTCAAAATCGTTGAGATTAATGGTGCCTTTCCCGACTCCAAGGCTGAGTTTTAAACCGCTGCCACTGGCTTCGTGACATAAATTGGAACAATCAGGGAAGTGACTGGTACCCGCCATACGGCCAAATAACTGGTAAAGATAGGAGGCTTCATTACTGGCTCGACCCGAGGTGTACAGCACCAGATCTTCGGGGGTATCCATTTCAGCAATATGTTGCGCAATGAGCCTGAACGCATCATCCCAGGCAATCGCTTCATAGCAGTCAGTTTCGGGATTATAGTGTAGCGGTTCGGTCAGGCGGCCCTGATATTCAAGAAAATAGTCACTCTGCCGATAGAGAGTACTGACGGTATGCTGGGCAAAGAAATCGGCTCCAACCGAACGGCTGGTGGCTTCCCAGGCGACAGCCTTGGCCCCGTTTTCACAGAAACTAAAGGTACTTTTATTATCATCGCCCCAGGCGCAGCCAGGGCAGTCAAAACCTTTAGCCTTGTTCATACGCATAAGATTGCGCATATTCTTCAGCGCATGTTTGCTGTCAAAAACATAACGCGTGGTGGACTCTAAAGAACCCCAGCCACCTGCAGCTGCTTCATAAGGTTTAATTTCTGATTTAAATTTCATACGCAGCTTCCTGTCTTATTCTTAGTCATTCTCAAACCCGTCATACTTCAAGTTGCCCGGAAACGCCCGGGCAGCTTGACTTATATTGGGGTATATCATGGCAGCTTACTGTAAATTGATAATAAACGAGGAGTAAAATTTGCTTAATTTGCGCAACACCATACAGGCTGATATTCCCACTCTCCAGACCCTGGAGGCATTGGCGGCGCAACGGTTTCTGGCTATTCCTGAACTGGCTATTCTTGCTCACTCAGAGGTCACCGACAGTCAGCGCCATAAGCAGAGTATTATTCAGCGTCTGTCCTGGCTGGTTGAAGATGCCAGAGGCAGAATTCTTGGTTTTTGTTATGCACAAGAACTAGCAGATAGTCTTTATCTGGCCGAAATTTCCTCTCATCCTGCTGCCAGAGGAATGGGGATAGGTCATAAACTGGTGGCGCACGTGCGAAAAACGGCCGCTGATCGAGATTTGTCTGGCGTGACGTTAACCACTTACAGAGATATCCCCTGGAATGCGCCCTGGTATCAACGACAAGGATTTATTGTCCTTGAGGCATCATCACTTTGTTCAGAACTGCGTGATATCGTTCAGCACCAGACAGCATTAATGTTATTACCACGTTGTGTCATGTGGTCAGCTAGCCATGAAAAAATATAACGATGGCTGCATCACAAACAATGAATAATTATCTGTTAAATTTGCTTTTAAAAGAGACCAGAATTCGTAAATTAAGGATTTAGAGTACGACTTGGTGTTAAGTTAGTAATTATCCATGAAAACTCATCATGGCGAGCAGCCGTAAAATGCGCTAAATTACTCTCCTTGCTATTATTTTTGACACTCTATGTGGGTCTGATGATCTCGGAAAATTTAACAGATATTGCCTATCGCCATTTTATTGAAAGCGTTAAAGATTACGCTATTTATATGCTGAATGTTGATGGTTGTGTGGCGACGTGGAACGAAGGCGCGCGTCGGGCTAAAGGTTATATACGTAATGAAGTAGTGGGTAAATATTATGGCCTTTTCTATAGTGAATCCGAGCAAATTAACGGACTCCCTGCTCGTAATCTGGAAATTGCTGCAAAAAATGGCAAGTTTGAAGGTGAGGGATGGCGTTATCGCAAAGACGGCAGACGTTTCTGGGCGCATGTCGTCATTGATGCTATCTATGATGAAAATAATACCCTGTTAGGTTTTGCTAAAATCACCCGCGATATCAGTGAGCAAAAAGAAGTTATTGATAAAATTTCCTGGATGGCACGTTTTGACACCTTAACGGGTCTGCCAAATCGGGTTGAATTTTTTACCTTTGTAGAAAAAATCTTTCTTGAGTCTGATTATAGCCGGGTGGCTATTTGTACCATCGACCTGGATAAGTTTAAAGAGATTAACGACAGCGAAGGGCATCTGGTGGGCGATCAGCTGCTGCAACGCGTTGCTAGTTCGGTGAAAAAAGTGCTGGCTGCGGATGAGATTGTGGCCCGTTTTGGTGGTGATGAGTTTGTCGCGGCTAAGCCCTATAACCACGAAAGTGAGCTGATTGATTTTACCGAACGGCTCTACACCTGTTTTAGTGGAAAACAGACTTTTGCCCATACAGAAATCATCGTTAACGCCAGTATTGGCATCGCTATTTATCCCGATGATGCGACAGAGATCAATAAGCTTATCAGTAACTCTGACTTAGCCATGTACCGTGCCAAAGAGAATCTGGAAACCAAGATTTGCTGGTATGAGAAGGATATGGATGAAAAAACGCGTCAGCGTAATATGCTGGCTGCGGATATTCGCCGTGGAATTAAAGAGGGCGAGTTTTTTATTCATTACCAGGAAAAACGCGCTATGAAAGATAAGTCCATTACCGGATATGAAGCGTTACTGCGCTGGAATCATCCGACCAGAGGATTTATCCCACCCGATGAGTTTATCCCGATTGCTGAAGAGAGTGGCGCGATTGTTCCGCTGGGTTACTGGGTTATCGAAGCTGTGTGTAACGAATCACTGGCAAATAAAATCGATAAAAAAATCTCTATTAATATTTCACCGGTCCAGCTTCGTAATAGAGACTTCATTGATAAAGTCCGGGAAATTTTAATGCGTACTGCCTGGCCGATTACCTTGCTGGAATTTGAGGTGACAGAAACGGCGTTTATTATTAATAAAAAACTGACCTTTAATATTCTTCATCAGTTCCAGAAAATGGGGATCAGTATTGCGCTGGATGATTTTGGTACCGGTTATTCATCTCTGAGCACGTTACGTGAGTTCCAGTTTGACGTTATTAAACTTGACCGCAGTTTTTTGACGAATGTTGAGCATAATCAGCAGGCACGCTCTTTTGTACGGGCGATTATTTCACTGGGTAACTCGATTAATACGCCTTTGATTGCCGAAGGGGTTGAAACGAATGAACAGTTACGCATCCTGGAAGAAGAAGGTTGCACTGAAATTCAAGGGTTCCTGTTTGGAAAACCGGTCGATATAAAAAATATTCATCGCTAGCGGATGAGCATGGCAGGCTCCCGGAGAGGCGTCTGCCATGTTATCTTTCTGCGATATCCTCATATTCACCACTCCGCCACTTATCTTGTTCTAAAATCAGCCTGTGAGCTGCAACACCAGTTGCATAATGCTTTTAGCATCAGTAAGGTGTGAAAAATTTATCACCAAATCCAGAGGCAGCGATGTCAACTCAACAGTCCAAAGATCCCTTACATGGGGTAACCCTTGAGGCTTTATTAAATGCGCTGGTGGCGAACTACGGCTGGGACAAACTTGCGAAGGAAGTTAACATTAACTGCTTTAAGAGTGATCCCAGTATTAAGTCAAGCCTGAAATTTCTGCGGCGGACGCCCTGGGCGCGCACTGAAGTGGAAACACTGTATCTTAATATGATGGAAGAGAGACAAGAAGAGCAAGAAAGAGCAGGGGATGAGAGTCCCTGGGCAAACTGGCAGAAGAAAGAACAGTAATCATGCTGACGGGCCTGAACCATCTGACATTAGCGGTTAGTTCGCTGGAAAGAAGTCTGGTCTTCTATCAGCAGTCTCTCGGGATGCAGTGCCACGCGACCTGGGAGACCGGTGCTTATCTTTCGTGCGGCGAGCTCTGGTTATGCCTGTCTTATGATTAACATGCTGGAGTCAGGCGTCGCGATTATACCCACTATGCGTTGAGTATTAATGAAGCGGACTTTAGCAATATGGTGGCCCGGCTGGAAACGGCGGGAGTGACTTGCTGGAAAGACAATCGCAGTGAAGGGCAGTCATTCTACTTTCTCGATCCGGATAACCATCAGTTAGAGCTGCATGTCGGTTCACTGGCATCCAGGCTGGAAGCCTGTCGCAAGAGACCGTACCAGCAGATGGTTTTTTACTCTGACGCGGCGGCTAATGACGATAACGCGGGCTAAGTACCTTTTAAAATAATAACTATCACTGAATAGTGAAGATGTTTGTTGCTGCGTTAGCAGGCAACCCTTTGAGCGCCGATATCTCTATCCGTCGGCATGAGCCATGTTGATATCTACCCGAAAGGTCAATTATGCGTAGCAAATACACCGCATTACAAATTTCATTACACTGGCTGGTTTTTATACTGGTGGTGGTCGCGTATTGCGCGATGGAGTTTCGGGGTTTTGCGCCCCGGAGTTATCGGCCACTGATCAATAGCCTTCACTTTATCTGTGGTATCTCGGTTCTGGTGCTGATGGTGGCTCGTCTTCTGGTTCGAATCGTCTACCGTGCCCCTGCCATTGTTCCTAAACCGCATCCGGCGATGATTGGTCTGTCTCATCTGGCCCATACGCTGATTTATCTGCTCTTTATCTGCCTGCCGATACTGGGATTCCTGGCGGTTTATCACCGGGGAAGTGAATGGCAGATTTTTGGTATCTCGATGCCATTTAGCGCTGAGCCTGACGAAGACTTTGAATACAGTCTGAAATCATGGCATGAACTACTGGCTAATACCGGTTACTTTTTAGTGGCGATCCATGCCGCAGGCGCGTTATTCCATCATTACTTTATTAAAGACAATACCCTGCTGCGAATGATGCCGGGTAAAGATAAATCGAACCCACGCTGAGAACGTTATTCCTCGGCTGAGTGATACGAAACTATGGCTCATAGAACGATGGGCCATAGTGATTAATCACCCTTTCTCTTCATTTTTATTCTGCTTTTTCTTCAGTGACAGACGCGGGTCCACGAAATGCCCGACGCCATTCGCTTGGACTAATGCGGAATCTCGCCTTAAAACGCTGACGAAAAGAGACCGGGGACTGAAATCCTGCCAGAGCAGATACCGTTTCAATACTGCTGCTGGTGGTTTCCAGTAATTCCTGACTGCGTTGCAGACGTTCAGCGTTCAGCCAGTCACCCAGTGAAACGCCCGTCGCATTAAGAAAATGGCGCGTTAAGGTACGACGACTCATACTGACTAAGCTCGCCAGCGAGTCGAGATCGTGCGGTTTCTCCAGATTTCGGCGCAGATACTCCATCAGTTCATTCATTTTGCCATCGCGTGTTGAGACTGGGACAGGGCGTTCAATAAACTGCGCCTGGTTGCCTTCTCTGTAGGGGGAGACCACCATTCTTCTGGCCACCCGGTTAGCTATCGCTGAACCGTAATGCTCGCGAATAATATTCAGACAGCAGTCAATACCAGCGGCGGTACCCGCCGAGGTAATCAAACGTTCATCACTGATATACAAAGCATTACTATTCAGATGAATGTCGGGAAAGCGTTCGCTGAAGTCAGGCTCAAACTCCCAGTGAGTGGTGGCATGGTGTCCTGCCAGTAAACCTGAATAGGCGAGGACGTAAGTGCCCAGACAGAGTCCAACCACGGTCGCTCCTTGCTGCCAGCAGCGGATAAGTTTATCCAGCAGGATCTGTGAAGGCCTTTCTGCGGGATTATGCCAGTAGGGCACAATCACAATATCCGCGGTATCCAGTTGATCCAGCCCTTGTTCGACATTGACTGACAGACCGAGACTGGTCTGCACGGCGCCCGGTATCTCTGTACAAATCGTCAGATGAAATAAATCTGGCTGTGGCATTGCCGTCCCGAACAGAATACAGGGCACTGAAAAATGAAACGGACTGAATCCGGTTGTGGCTATCACGGCGACTGTCAGAGCAGACATAGTATTAACCTTAAAATAGTGACTTATCAGAGGATAACAGCTGGCCTGTCTGAATGCCTGTCTCTGGTTAATCAACCTGAGGGTCTTTTCAGAACGAGAGACTCTCACCATCAGCAGGGATCAATACGTTATCTTCAATACCTTGTTGTTGCGTATATTCACGCAGCTCTGCACGAGTAAGCAGGCAGTGGTTAATTGCTTCCATATGTGATGTGACAATGGTGGCTGTTGGTAATATCTGAAGGGTGCGTAGCGTGTCTTCTTTACCCATAATAATCGGACCATAGAGATCGTTGACGGCATTGCCCGCATTCAACACCACAATCTCAGGCTGAAAACGTTGCAGATTTCTCACATAGGGTTTAACCCAGACAGTATCCCCGGCAATATAAAGTGTTTTTTCGCCAGGATGAGTGAAGACCAGCCCGCAGGCATCGCCCAGCAAGCCTCCCCACAGTGTATCGGCATACAACTCATTACTGCCATGCTGGCCCTCTGTTTTATAAATAGTCAGGCCATCAACAAAACAATTCTTCTCCTTCAGGATTTCGACGTTAATAAAGCCCTGAGAGTGAACCAGCGCGGCATCACTTTCATTCTGGGTATAAATCATCATCTCTTTAGGGATGAATTGTTGAGCGGCTTCGTCCCAGTGGTCAGTATGAGTATGGGTCAGAATAATAGCATTAGCGACTAATAGCTCTGCGACCGTAACCGGTAACTCAACCCTGGGATTACGCAGATGTGGTCGGGCATTCCCGGCAAAACCTGGCCAGGCTTCCTTTTCTGCCAGCATAGGATCGATAAGAAATTTTTTGCCTGCGTATTCCAGCGTCAGCGTCGCATTACGTATTTGTGTTAATTTCATTTCCTACTCCAGTGATAAGCCCGTATTTCGTTACAGCCATCGAGGTGTTAAACCGGGTGGCTGCGAATGGGTTCACTGTAACTGTAGGAAGGGATAAGCGGTGACAGGCTCTCAGGTCAATTGTCGATGAAATCAGGCCAATCATTCGTGGCCTGATTTTATCGAACTGTTTTCAGGCTTTAGCGGTAGCTTCTTCAGGCCGTAATTTGCCTAATACAATACTGGCAACGATAGCGATACAGCCGCCAATAAAGGTTTCATACACCCGTGAGAAAGGCAGTAAATAGGTGGGATCGTGTAGAAACTCAGTCTGTTCCAGTAACAACAGCACAAATACGGTAATGGCAAAAGTTTTGGCGGTATAATTCATTTTTAAAAAACTCGGCAGTAAAAAAACCACCACGCCAAGGATGCAGAAATAGAGATAAATATGGGTAAAGCTGACCAGATTAAAAAGCGCAATAACAAACAAGGCACCTAGCAGGCTGCCAGCAAATCTGAAACAGGTTGTCTTCAGAATATTCAGTTCTTTCGGTCTTAATAACACAATAAAGGTCAGCGGTGCCCAATAGGCACGATACAGATCGAGATAGTCAGGCAGAGCAAGGCTTGCGAATAAGAAAGCGCTATAGATGAAGGCCCGTAGCAGAATATGTTTTTCACCGGTATAGGTTTGTCTGGCAAAAAGTCCATTTCTGAACGCATTATTGTCAAAGTGTTTATGCTTAAGCAACGCGAGGCAGCACAGACTGATAGTGATGCCGGTAACATAGGCCAGGGGTAACTCAATCTTTACTGCGGGTAGCGTAGTCCCCAGGCTGGAGAAAATGATTAAAAAAGGAATAGTACGATCAATATAAAGATCTTTGTTATAGGCGACATAGTAGAAACATGAAACACAGAACAGGTAAAGATAAAATCCTACCGACAGTTTTAGCAGAAAACCGAGCCCCGCCCCAGCCAGCACCAGTAATAGCAGGAACCAGATATACAGGACATTGCCTTCTTCCGGCTTGGCTTCATAGATGATATGCGTGAAAAGTACGGTGATAACCCCAAATACTGCGCCGATAACACCAAAAAGGCTGAAACAAACAACGCTGTTCAGCAATGCGATGAAAAAAAATACCCCATTATTTCGAAAGCTAACCTGCATCATCCCTCCCAAAGCTAAACGTTTATCGTCGTGCAGACACTTTAGTATAAGCCTGACCGAAACAATGGGTTTATTTTTTAGCTTCAAGTGACTTGGGCGTTGCAGGCGTAGACAACCGAATCACATAGCCTGCCCGTGCTCATCGATAGTCTTCTCTTTGCGTCTGTCAGTCACTCTTTAGGATATATACCGCGTGCCGGGCTGCTTACAGGTTTTCCACGGGAATATCATCAAGATGAGTATAGATTTTAAGTCCCAGTTCTTTACCGACAAGGACATCATTATCCGCACCTTGTGATGCCCCAGGAATACGCAATATAGCGTTACAGCAGTGGATCAGTCGATGTGCCACCGGATAGAGGTAGGCTTCACTGATTTCATCACCTATCTCTTGCGATCCGGCAGCTCGCGAAATCGGTAATGCCAGCCATTCACCCACCACAGGGGTATGTCCTTTGCGATAGATTTCCAGAGCTATACGTTCAAACTCTTGCAGATTGGCGTGGATCAAGGCCTGGTTTCCGTCAGTGCCGCTGCGTACTGGGCCGGCGATAAGAATTAACATGCTGTTTTCTCCTCTGCAGAGAGTTTTAATGCCAGATACTGGAGTAACATAATGGTTTTGCCATCCATAATGTCGCCGTTTTCTATTGCCGACAGCGCGCGTTCCAGCGGCCACTCGAGCACTTCGATATCCTCGCCTTCCTCACTCAGTCCGCCTCCAGTACTTTGACGGTGGTCATCTGTGTATTCAGCAATAAAGAAATACAGCTTTTCTGTGACTGAACCCGGGCTCATATAGGCCTCCATCACTTTATGTACTTTCTCTACGCGATATCCGGTTTCTTCTTCTGCTTCTGCGACGATGCGAGCTTCAGGGGAGGCGTTATCCAGCAGGCCGGCTGCTGCCTCAATCAGAAAACCATGATGGCCGTTGATGTATATGGGAAAGCGGAATTGGCGTGTCAGTACTACAGTGCGTTTCTGGCGATGATAGAGCAGGATCACGGCCCCGTTACCACGGTCATAAGCCTCGCGCTGTTGCTCCTGCCATTGCCCGTCGTGGCGCTGAAGTTCAAACGTATATTTTTTCAGTATGTACCAGTTATCCGATAACAACTGTTCACGGATATTTCGTATTTTTGGCTGCATAAAACGTTCCCCTGTGGATGACAGGATGAATATTATCATGCATAATCGTGCAATATCAAGATCAAACGCGCATGAGGATTTATGCTCTCCAGTCAACGAAAACAGCAGATACTGGCCCTGCTTGCCAGTGAGAATCAGGTGATGTCGCGTGAGCTAAGCGTCCACTTTGGCGTATCTGAAGACTCGATAAGGCGTGATTTACGTGAATTAGCTGCAGAAGGATTATTACAGCGAGTGCATGGTGGAGCTTTGCCGGTTTCTGCCGCTATCGCACCTTTTGAAACGCGCAAAAACGTGCAAATTGGTTCCAAGCAGCGTATTGCCCGAACTGCCGTTCAGCTTATTCAGCCAGGTCAGGTGGTGATTATTGACGGTGGTACCACGACGGCAGAAATGGTGCAGTTATTACCCAGAGATCTCGCCTTTACGGTCATTACTCATAGCCCAAGTATTGCCATCGCCTTGGCCGATGTTCCGCTGGTGGAGGTGATAATGCTGGGAGGGCAGCTCTACCGTCATTCCCTGGTCGCTGTCGGCTCTGCGGTACTGGAGTCGATAGCCCGCATCAACGCAGATCTGTTTTTTATGGGGGTGACGGGGGTGCATAAAACCGCTGGGCTGACGACGGGAAATTATGAAGAAGCCGGTATTAAACGGGCACTGGCGGCGCGGGCTGCTGAAACGGTGGTAATGGTTTCAAAGGAAAAACTCAATTCAGCCTCTGCTTTTGTGATTGGCGAACTGACACTTGCCAGTTCGTTTATTTTCGATGGTGAACCGGATGAAGAGATGCGCCGGGTTATGGCGCTAAAACAGATAACCTTGTTATCCTGTTAATCTACTCTGCCTGCCTCCTAGTGGCAGGCTTCAACCGTATGGACCTCAATCAACAATAAAGAGTCTGGCCCCCTGTTTTGTGCTGGACTGATGGGGTTCTGCATTATCGCCAACTTGATAACTCATGCCCGGGGTTAAAACAAATTTACGCCCGTCTTCAAGTACTGTTTCTAATTCACCTTCCAGGCAGAAAAGCACATGCCCCTTCTGGCACCAGTGATCGGCAAGGTAGCCAGCAGTATATTCAACCATCCGCACTCGAATTTGATTCGGCTTCTCACCAAAGAACTGAGTACGCCAGTAAGCCATGCCGGTTTCTCCTGCATGCTCTGTTTTTTCAATTTCATTCCAGTCGGTAGTACCAAAAGCAAACGCATCAAGTTTCATTCAGCCGGACCCTCACCCGTTATTTTTCTTACCCTTAGATTAGCCTGTTCTGATGTTATACATAAATTTTCCAATAATTCCATAACATAAGGTTAACGTATTCATGAAGAGTCTATTGCACAGAATAAATTTATTTTGGATGAATGCGCTAATTGCGGTATTGTGCTGTTTATTGCGATTTTTTGCGGTTAAGGGGTCATGATGCACAAAACAGCCCGGCAGAAGTTTTTGATGGAACTGCTGATGAAAGATGGACAGGCAGGCATCAACTCGCTGGTCGAAAAATTGCAGGTTTCAGCAGATACCGTGCGTCGGGATCTGGCAGAACTTGAAAAAAAAGGTCTTGCTCAGAAAAATCATGGGGGTGCCGTTGCGCTTAATCTGTCGGCAATGAGTCGTACTGAGAGAAGTGCGCTGATCCCAGAGGTTAAACTCAATATTGGGCGATTAGTGGTTGAGAAAATCCCCAGCGGGTCAACCATTTTCCTTGATGCAGGCAGTACCCTGCTCGGCATTGCCACGCTGTTAAGCGGGCCAATGACCGTGATTACCTCGTCACTGGATATTGCCTATCACCTCAGTGATAAACCTGAAATAGAACTGATACTGCTCGGCGGCAAATGGGATGTGCAGCAGCGTCTTTTTTCTGGCGGTGCAACCTTACTGCTGCTGGAAAAATATCGGGCAGATATCGCTATACTCGGCGCCTGTGCACTGCATGCAAAATTTGGACTCACCGCAGGAAAAGAAGGTGATGCCGAGATTAAACGAGCCATGCTGGCTGCCAGTAACGAGCACTGGCTGGTGGCTGATCATATGAAACTGAATCGCTGTGAACCCTATCAAGTTGCCCCGTTATCAGAAATAGATCAGTTGTTCCTGAATTCCCCGTGGAGTGAGTTTGAAGACACCGGCTCGACACAGGTAAATATAACTAATCCCCTATAGTCTGGAGATAATGATGAGCATGACTAAAGATATTAACGTTGCATTAATCGGCTATGGATTTGTCGGTAAAACCTTCCACGCCCCATTAATCCTTTCTGTACCCGGCTTGAAACTCGCTGTTGTTTCATCCAGTAACGCAGACAAAGTTAACCAAGACTTGCCTGATGTCAGGGTCGTTGCCTCTGCTGAAATAGCGATTAATGATCCCGCTATTGATTTAGTTGTTATCGCTTCGCCCAATGAGACCCATGCGCCATTAGCAAAAATGGCGCTGAATGCGGGTAAACATGTTGTTGTCGATAAACCTTTCACGCTTAATCTTGATGAGGCGAGGGAGTTAGCTGTCCTCGCTGAAGAGAAGAAATTACTGCTATCTGTGTTTCAAAATCGGCGCTGGGACTCAGACTATTTGGGTGTTAAAAAAGTCATTGAGTCTGGCGCTCTTGGAGAAGTTAAACACTTCGAATCCCATATTGACCGTTTCCGTCCTGAGGTCAGAGATCGCTGGAGAGAGCATAATATTCCAGGCAGTGGTTTATGGTTCGATATTGGCCCACATATTATTGACCAGGCTTTGCAGCTTTTTGGCCTGCCGGAAACTGTTTATGGCAATATCGCGGTTCTGCGAAAAGGGGCAGAGATTAATGACTGGGCGCACGTTATCCTGAATTATCCGGGTCATAAAGTTATTCTGCATGCCAGTATGCTGGTGGCGGGTGGAGTGATGCGTTTTTCTGTTCATGGTGACAAAGGTAGTCTTGTTAAGAAAAATGCTGACCAGCAGGAAAGCCAGTTACTCGCGGGTATTCTGCCAGGCTCCGAGAGCTGGGGCGATGATAATGATGATTTAGTGTTATTTGACGGCCAGCAGCAGACCACCTCGATTAAAGCCCCTAAAGGTGACCAGCGTCAGTACTATATTCGGGTTTGTGATGCAATAAATGGCCAAGGGACTAACCCGGTATCGCCGATCCAGGCGATTGCGGTAATGGCTGTTCTTGAAGCTGCCGTTCTTTCATCGCAATCCGGGCAAGTTGAGAAAATTGACCTCAGTCAGCCTGAAACAGAAAGTTATAAAAACTCCCGCTAAGCCGTAAGCCGGGTGAGTAAACCGTTATGCTATGGCACAGAGCGCAGTCGTCGTTTTGTGCCATAAATATAATGATGCGGTTAGCGGGTCTTACTGTGGATAGCCGATACGCTGTCTAAAGGACAGCCGAAGACAAACAATTTGACGCCAGGATCCTGACTCCCCGTTAGCCTATCTTTCGGCACAGGTATTTATTTTTAATCACACCGTCAAAAAATCGCCCTTTAGACACGACGCCCAAAAAGGTTTCATACGTGCGTGAGGGAACATCGACATACTGATAAATGCCAAGTTCGAAGAATTCTATTTCAAGAATTTTTGTTTCTTTGTTATAACCAATTGATTTTATTCTTGATGATTTAACTTCATTACGTTGCATTTTTATCTTGAGGCCCCAGTAACCGTTTAAACTTAATGGATAATCTCACCTGCACAATAGCGCTTGTATCCAGCCCTTCAGTCTATCATACAGCATTGTTCGTTAAGGATATTTAACATATAAGGTTGATATTACCTTATTACTTATCTGATGACTTATTATATGAGCCAAGAATACCTCATCCGAGACCATGGCACTCAATCCTTCTTACCATTAGCGTCTTGAAGCTGCACGACCTCTGGTCATCAGGGAGCCGTTAAAGCGAATTCTTATATTTTTGGTTGTTTTTTTGAGCGATCGGGTATCTTCTATTGAGAAACATTGAAACATAATGTTACTTGTAGAGGTGAGGTGTGAAAAAAATATTACTGGTTACAGTTGGAGTGATGGTACTGGCTGGATGCGATGGCAAATCTCAGGCATTAAAACCTCTGCCATCTCAAAATCCTCTGTCGATTGCAGAAATGATGGCGACAAATAAAGAAGCAACGGCTGCTGAGTGCAGGAAGGGAGAAGGCTCATTTAGCTGTGAATTCATTACTGGCGACCTGAATAAAAGCGGTAAGTGGCACCATACCTGGCTAAATCTGCATAAGGGTGAAGCCGAAATGGTTATCGATGGAAATCGTTATAAGCTGGACGATGTTGAAAGCAATGCCTCTGCCAGGCAGGAAACGACTTCATTCTTTATGAAGAGCGCCGTGGGGGAGAGAGGTGCGATAAAAGTAGTGAGCTCTGACGAAGGAAAATTTTTAAGTTTTGAGGCCTATGGTTCGGATAATAAACCTTATACTCAGGGTATAGTTAACATTAACTAGAAAACTGATGGCGCTGTTTTAGTTTGCTGCCCTTTGTGTTCGACTTTGCAAATAGATATCGCGCCAGTGTGTCTCGACAGCAAAGCACAGTGAACTGATTCTGTTCTGAGGATTTTGATTTGACTCCCTTTTATAAACTTTCTGCCACCAGCCTGCATGGGCAGCTGATCTCTATGGCTGACTACGCAGGCCATCTGGTACTGGTGGTTAATACTGCCAGCCACTGTGGTTTTACGCCACAATACGCAGGGCTTGAAGCGCTCTACACAAAGTACGCCTCGCAGGGGCTGGTGGTGCTTGGCTTCCCCTGCAACCAGTTCGGTAAACAAGAACCCGGTGACGCTGAAGAAATCGCGCAGACTTGTCAGCTTAATTACGGTGTGAGTTTTCCAATGTTCGGGAAAGTGGAGGTCAACGGTGCCGCAGCGCATCCGATATTTCGTTATCTGAAAGACGAATTACCCGGTGTACTGGGGGGACGAGTCAAATGGAACTTCACTAAGTTCCTGATCGGGCGAGACGGCAAGCCACTCAAACGGTTTGCCCCGATAACCACCCCAGAGAAAATGGAGCCTGCGATCCTTGCTGCACTAGAAATCTAGCTCTGACCAACACTGAGCTCAACATGCGGATTAACGCTAAATACCCGCCAGAGCGTGGCTTTGCCCGCGACGAGTATAAAGGGACTAACGTAAGTGGCAGAAAATTCTTGATAAATCAGCCAAGTAGAAAAAACAAACGTTTATGTTTGATGCTCTTAGTCAATTTCCTCATGTAGCATAAAAAATACGTATTACCCAAAAGGCGCTTAAGTTAAATTTTCGCGTTTTTTTGTCATAGTTCTCTGTTAGCATTGAAACATAATGTTACATGTGAGGGCGGGATGTGAAAAAAATACTACTGTTTGTTTCTGGCGTGATGTTGCTGGCAGGGTGTGATGATAAATCTCAAGTCGCGGCGACCGTCCCGTCTAAGAATTTACTCACCATTGCTGAAATGATTATCAAAGGTAAGGAAGATATCACCTCTGAATGCAATAAGAGGGAGGCTTCGCTTAACTGTGAATTCCTTACTCCAGACCTGACTAACCAAGGTAAATGGCATCATACGAAGGTGGTTCTGTATAAGGGCAAGGAAGCAGATATGGTTATCGATGGCAAAGCATTTAACTTAGCGGCTTTTGATACCAATGCCTCAGTCGATCAGGAAACGACCATCTTTTCCCTGAAGAATGTTGATGGTGGCAGGGGAGACATAAAAATAGTCAACTCCGATGAAGGTAAGCTATTGAGCTTCAATGCCTACAGTTCGGATAATAAACATTTTGTGGCGAGTAGCGTCAAACTGAAATAACTCGCAAAGGGCGTTTGAGGGCGTCAGCTACAAATCTGACAGCTCAATATACTTACCGCTTCCCCAGCCCTCAGACGCGACTTTATTGGCGATATACTCAGCCTGCATAATCTTGCCCTGTCGTTCAAGTACAGCAATAAGTTTCTCTGCTGGTTGATGGTTAGGGTAATAGAATTTTGTACAAGGATGCGGCACCCCCATAACACTGGCATACTCGTCACAGTCATATTTATGCTTATTTATCATAGATATCATAACAAGAGCGGATATCGATACCGCTTTTTCACATAACCAGATAGCATTGACCAGATTGTCCTGATCGTATCCTGACTCGTAATGAGCGAAGGCTTTGCCTTTAATATTAAAGTGAAGATTTACAATCTGTTCTGCTGACATATGAAATATAAGCGCTATCGAATCAGTTGTCTGTTGCATGACTTATCCTTCCTGTTAATTGTTCTTAGGATTTCAAAGCGTCTAGTGGCTTACTAGATGGGGTGACCTTCGTTGTGCTAATAAGCAGTTTATCGTTAATTTGACGGCATGGGGAGTCATGGAAGAAGATAAAAAACCATCAATGAATATCAGTGGCTCAAAATGTGGTAATCAGGAGGATGAGAACCCACGTTATTGCCGTTTCGGTCACGCACCACCGCTTGATCTGGCTCATATCACGCTTTGTTCCATCAGCGCTTTCGTTTGGCCATCTTACGCACCTGATTATGATGAACTGATTGTTTAATTTTTACTAATCAAATGGTTAAGAAAGTCTAACTTTCCAAATAGAGTATTAGATGGGTCATCTTTAATATGCCCTTTGACTATATGGTGATTACCATGGTCTTGAATCGTTAACTCTAAATCAAATGGCACGGTACCATTAAACGCCGTTGGGGCATTTTCATTGTAGGGAGTTGTTTTAACTAACGCTTTATTTCCATTGATGATACCTTGATAATAAGAAACATTCCCGCCACCATTAATCGCCCCATCATTAATCACAACAACCCCATCAAGATTGCCACTAATATTAACGTTGGTATTGAAAGTGAGTTTATAAATTCCATTCTTCATGATGAATGAGCTCCGTATATCATGGTTTATATCCTATCGTAGATATTATTCTACCAAATTTATAAAAATATTCATGCCCTGACGACAGTTGCATCTGGCATACCGGTCTATACCCGTCATACTTCAAGTTGCTTGGGTGTTGCCTGCGCTCATGTCGCCGAATCACATAGTATATCTATGCTCATCGACGGCCTGAACTTGGCGCCTACAAGCAACTCGAACTATTTTGGGTATATACCCGCCATACTTCAAATTGCTTAAGGCTGCTGGCGTTCAGGCAGCCGACCTTACTCCGTACTTTTCCTCAATCAGAAAGCCCCTCTGTTGCAAGGCCACATGATACAAAATCATGCCCCATATTGAGCATCTTTCCGAGGAAATTGTAAGTATCGCCGCAAAAAGAACCGCTCACTCTTAGAGATCTTCCGACATTGGAAACTGTTCTCAACCAAATATCAAATTATCGATACTTTGATATTTGGTTGATACTGGACGAAAGCCAGTTATTATAACTGGAAAGCCGTGCACTGAACGATGTTATTGAAAAAGCTTTAAAAACAGTGATAAAACATGGACTCGTCAGTGACTTGGTCTCGTAGTTTGCGATGAGCCAGTGGTTCAGGCATTGATGGAAGCCGCTGAACGTTCTCCGCGATACGGTTTTAAACAGCTTTTTCAGGTCAGAGAAATGGCATGGTTCTGGCAGCAAGATGATAACCAGAATCGTACCCATGAAAGTTTGAATAACCGTTCCCAGAGATATACCGGAAACAGCTAGAAAACTCTAATCAAGTCTGTCTTAGATAACGGGGAGTGGACACTGCCAAACGGTTCCTTGGGTTAGGTTGCTGCTGGCGGAGGCGGAAAAGGCGAATAATCAATTTGCTGGTATTCAAGAAATTGAAAGGCAGAGGCAAAACAAGTGAGCTGCCTGAAGGACTACATCAAGCAGCAGTGCATTAAATAATCAATGGAAGGTCAGTAAAGGTTTAATTCTTCACTTAACCGTTCAATTAATACTAATTGTGGACCGTCGAAGCTATCGGATGGTTTTTGTAAACCGATTACATGTGCTGGTTTTGTTTCTGTTTCCATTCTAGAAGATAGTGGATGCGGTAAAGTTGAAACAAAAACTGGAGGAATGTCGATATTCTGATCATTGAATTGATCACCAGTTAAATCAATGTTTACACCATTTATTTCAATCCAGATATGGTTATTAGCAGCGAGTTTATTATAGTTTGAGTGGCTCTCGCCACATGTTGCAATCACCTGATTAGGGGACTTTATCTGTTATTGTATATAAAGTAACGGCTAAGCATTCAGTTACAAACCCACAGGCCCCGCTGGGAAAATCTCTTAACCCACTGCCGCCTGAGTCATTGAGTGTTCCATCAGCATGCCATTTATCAAGACAATCTCTGATTTTAACACCCAAGCTTTCTAGTTCATCTTTGTTCATTATGAATTCCAATTTATGGTGCTCACCGACAAACAAGAAATGTTCTGTGGCGAGCACCTCATCGATTTAAATGCTACACAGGCGGCCGTTCGGACGTAAAAAGGTATTAAAATAGCCAAGACTCCGCCGTCAATAGCTTACTTAAATAACTTGCCTCTGTAGATTAAGTTGAAATCGTTCTCCGTTCACGGTAACGATTTTTGTTGAACTAATCTCAATAGGGGATGCTGCAATAATCTTTTTGCCATCAAGTTCGATTTGAACCCTGACAGTATAGATGCCATCTTTCTTAGTTAATTGACCAATAAAGGTTTTTTGTGTGTCGTTACTCGTTTCACTCACCCAGGAAGGAATGTCTAAACCCACAGCCAGTGTCGGGAGTATGTAATTATTAAATTTGGCATTGATTAAAAAATTCTCTGTGTTTGAGTCAACACAATCCCGTACGGTTTTTTCTTTTTCGCCGAATGCTTTATATGTCACGGTGGTGCAGAGAGCTGGAGTCGCAGCTAAAACTGAGCCAGTGAAGTAAGTAGAGATAGCAAATATTATCGGTAAGCAGCAGAGTTTCATTCTCGTTCTCCATATGAATATTCAATAGACTATCGGCAACTATTATTTCTTTCTTGAGGGTATATCTCATTTCTGAATGTAATTCGCTAACGCAATGGTATTGATGCGTTTAGTTAAGATTTAATAAGGAATAGTACATGGCAAGACCGGATTGGGGAGCCATACAAAAGCAGTTCCTCGCCGATCACGCCAAATCAAATATTTCCCCGAAAGACTGGTATGAGTCGCAAGGCATCAACTACGCAACAGCCCGTCGATATGTAAAAAAACCTCCGCAAAATGCGCAAGAAACTACGCAGAAGAAAGTGCGCAATGCGCAGATAAAAAAAAGCGCAGATGAACTGATAGATGACGATGGACTATCTGGAGCGTCGCTAGGACAATCTTTATGTGTTCAACGCATCCTCTAACGGTGCAATTGTTCTTGATAACGCCCTGATTGAGGGTGATTTCCGTAAGCGTGCGTTTTACCAACTCGGCGGCAGCATTGAGCATCGTGATGTGAATTCAACCAGTAAGGTTACTGGTAAAAAAATCGGTGCCGGTGAGTCGGTTGGCGTTAAGGCGCCGTGGAAATATGTTCCGTATGAAACCACTGAGGAAGCATTCAAACGCCGTGGGCGTGACGTTTCCGAGTTCTCTGAAGTTGTGGGTGTTGATGTAGCCGATACAACGCTTGAAGGTTTCATCAAGTATGCCATTCAGGCGCTGACTGCTGCTATACGCGTGAACCCAGTACCGATGACCTCGCAGCTTTTGGCATGACCGTTGATGATTACGATGAGGTCATTATCGATATCTGGCCATCATTTCTTGTATTTCAATCTGCCGGCACACAATGGCGAACGGGGATGAGTGGACCCACAGGCTTAGACTACAGCGCTATGCCTTGGCTGATGAAGTCTCACGGGATAGAGGATGAGGCGACCGCGCTGGTGGATATTCGGATTATGGAAGCTGAGGCGCTGTCAGTAATGCACAAGTAGCAGCCCCCCACTCATAGGGTTTTCATTGCCTTGCATCTTACCTCTGTTAGCATGTAAGAAAAGGTTATTTTGGGGATAGGGATGTGAAAATATTTGTATTGGCTTTCTTTTTTATTGGGTTATCGGGATGCTCAACAGTTCCAATTAGTCCAAGGCTTGCCAAAGAGGTTACACCCACAAAAGAATTTCAAGTAAAAGCCAATTCGACACCAGTAACTATTGTTCGAGATGAAGGAATGATGTCTGGTATGTGCGCTATAACTGTATTTATTAACGGTCAACCATTAGCAGAACTTGAGACTGGCGAAAAAGTTATAGCTTATCTCCCCGCCGGAGAGGTGGTTGTAGGCGCAGGGTTTATTGGTAAGGGTATATGTCATGGGGCTCCAAAGAAAGAAAGGGAATTTGTGATTAAAGATGGAATATCGCGAACCCTAAGAATATTTATAGATCAAAGTGGCAATGTCGATATATTGCCTACAACGATAAACTGAATAAAAATATGTAAACTCAACCTCGCATCCGCGGGGTTTCTTGCTTCCCTTTGTGCGGCACTCCTGTTCTACCATCGAAACATAATGTTACTTGGGGATAGGGATGTGAAGAGGGTTGCTATTTGTTTTCTGGTTTTATTCTCATTTGGGATCAGTGCTAATGATGAAAGCCCCGAAAAGTCATTCAAGAGTAGTATAGATTCGCTTTGTGAGCAGCATCCACACAAAGAAGTGTGTGAGGAAATGGTGTTATCTCTCGCTTCTCTTGCTATGTCCAGCGCTGGTTTTTATACACAAAGCTGTATGGATGAAAGCAAAATACTTGCAAAAGATAATAATGCTTGTGATAAAGCCAAATCTTTAGTTGGATATTTAAGAACTCTTAAGCAGTAGATCGCAAAACATAAGCACATTTCGTATTGTGGCAACTAAATAAAATTGCAATTTAAATCAATAAGCCTCACTCCAGTGAGGCTTTTTTCGCCTGGAGAAAGGCAAATGACCGATATTGCAACAATATCGCTTCGTGTTAATACCAGTGAACTCGAAAGAGGTAACCAAGCTCTCGACTTATTCCAACAGTCGGCAGATAAGGCGGCTGATGGTGTTAATACAGCCAGTAATAAGATACTCACCCACAGCGATCTGCTCTACAGTACAACCCTCGGACTCATCATTCGTTTCAGCGCGACCATCATGAAAAAGTTTAACAACCGGTGACGCTGCTTTGATAGTCCCGTCTGATGCTTTGGTTGTATTTCCATTGTGATAAATCGTTCTCCATGAAGTCCAGGCATTCAATTCTCGCGCTCTGAAACCTATTGCTGAGGGTGATATTTGTAGCTGAGAAATCATCCCTGTATTAGTCGTTTCCTCCTGACCGAACCATCCTCATGAGCGGTGCGTAATTATTGAAAAAACCTGTAGCAGCTGCGCCCCCGCTAGCAGAGAATCCTGATGATGTAATTGTGTTTGCATCCGAGTACTGAGTAGGCCCTAGTAATGGGCTAGAGCCCAAGCCAAAGTCCCCCGCCGATAGAACAGATACCCATCCCTCCCAGCCATTCGTGTCTTTTGATCTCCTCCACATTCTTGGTGTGGATGAGTTAGACCTCATGCAAAGCTGTGTAATGTAAAGCCCATTCACAATACTTAAGACAAATAACCCGCCAACGGCGGCGGGTAGCTCAGGTTGGGTTTGTGTTGCCGCATGGTATATACCAGTCTCTATAATTTCATCCCAGTTAACTGAGGATATTGTCGTATTACTGAACCCTCCCAAACCAGCGTTTTATAGAATGCCCTATTCAGTTTGTCGATACACTCCACCAATACTCACATTTGAATAATTGGTGATAAAACATGCAAATAGGCTATGTACGCGTATCAACAAATGACCAAAATACATCATTACAGCGTGATGACCAGGAACGCGCAGGATGTGACAGATATTTGAGGAGAAAATGAGCGGTACTGTAGCTAATCGCCCGGTACTGAAACGTGTATTAAAACAGTTGGGAGAGGGTGACACGCTAGTAGTCTGGAAACTAGATCGGCTGGGACGTTCAATGCGCAACCTAGTATTGCTGATTGATGAATTGAAGAGTTGGGGAATTAATTTTCGTAGCCTGACAGATAGTATTGATACATCCAGTCCGATGGGGCGTTTCATATTTCACATAATGGGCGCTCTTGCAGAAATGGAACGCGAACTAATCATTGAGCGGACGATGGCCGGTTTAGCTGCAGCGAGAGAGCAGAGCAGAATCGGAGGGAGAAGACCAAAATTAACACCAGAACAGTGGGCTCAGGCCGGGCGTCTTGTTGATAATGGCGTAGCTAGAAAACAGGTGGCGCTGATTTATGATGTGGCGGTATGTAGTCTCTATAAGAAATTCCCGGTAAGAAAAAATCAGTACAAAAATTAGAAAGGTTTCTACGCAGTGGAGTGTATTACATTTAAATTTCCGCTCTGTGCCAAAACCGGACGTTGCTGACACCAATAAGTAAAACATTTTTCGTGATACCACTCACGCTATTGATCCTGGCTCCGAATATGCTCCAGTCATAATCAGGAAGAACCGGCTTCAGTCATTGACAATGAGATAGGGGACATCAAACCTTGCGCTGCTACAAAGCTTAGTAACACAGGATTTAATTTAAACACAATATATTCCTCAAATGAGGAATATAATTGCGTGGCACAGTAATTCGCTGCGCAGGAAATTAATCTGCTTATATAAATTGTTTCAAAAATTTAATTCTTGGCATCTGGCGTAATGAACATCTATGTATTGCGAAAGAAAAATCTAGTTAGGGGTTTGGGTTAGGGAATTGTGAGATAGGAGGTGAGGTTTAGTAATTTGGCTATATAAGGAATTCAATAGAATGGCTCTAAATATTAAGAGCCATCACAATACAAAGCACGCTACATTAAAAAATAAAATTAGCCATCATCTTGAATAGCACAAATACAATTTGCCAGTCGTGTCGGTTTTAAAAGTCGATAAGCATATTTATCTTTTAAACTCTGAATATGCCCTACCAATGTGTATCCACTACGTCTTGATAAGTTACTTTTTAAATCGGATTCAACTTTAGTATAGTCTTTCACAAAAGCATTGTTTGGTGACTCAATCATAGCTTCTATAATATCAGCTAACCCTTTAAAACCCATTTTTAAATTATCTAGATCGACCACATTTAACTTTTCAATGGTTAGCGTCAAGTCAGAATTTATATCAGTTAAACTATCACTTTTAAAAGCGACAACCCATTGCCCATGAGACATCCTATTCCTTAGTGTGCTTGGCGTTGTCACATAGTCAATGATTAATTTTTTAATATAAATCTCAGCGGAAGATAATTGAACAGAATTGAATGTTGGTACTGATAAAACTTTAGCCTTAGCTAGTCTTAAGCATTTAAGCCATTTAGCTTCCATTGATTTTGTTCTTTTTATATTCTCTATTTCGCTTAATTCAAAACCATAAGGTGTATGAATTAATTTTGAGAATAACGCTTCAGTCCAAGCAGAGTAAATTAGCGAAAGAGTTTTCGTATGGATTCTTGCCTCAGTATGTCGATCATTTTTTAAGGCAAGATTCAAACTAATTTTAGCGATGCGCCAAGCGCGATCCAATTCTTTTACGTTCTCTGTCTGGGATTGGAACACGATAAGTTGTTGGGTTCTATCCATAACGCGCCTTAGGATGAAATTTGCGACTCACAAGTATGGAAAAAACACTTAGAGAGTATTTTTTCCATACCCGGAATTGAACCAGGAACCTCCTTCAAACCTCAATAGATGCAGATTTAAAGGCGCTCTACCAAATTTGAGCTATATGGGCAAAACCATAATTACAAGCATGTTAAGTTTTGTCAAGTTTTTTGTCGGCAACCCAATATTCAGCCATATAATGGCTGTAATCGACTAATGCATGAGTAGGAAATTCAGACTGATAGCTATCATCAAAGCTATAAAATAAAGCTAGCTGTGCTGACCTGACCTGCTTCCTGTTGTTTAATACGCCACGTTTTAAGTAATAACTTCATCATACTGCGAATGTCTTCTCTTCGCTCTTAGCTGACATTGGTTTGACGTTGGTTCGCATAGACTATAGAACTGCTGACAAATGAGAAAATTCTTCCCCAAAACTAAAGTAATAGATATGGAAAACATAGGGTTAAAAGAGGTGACTTAAGGTTATAAAGTCACTAATGAAATATATTTTCTATATAATAATCAGATAATTAAATAAAAATCATTAATGTAATGCACCGTCACATTGACTGGTTATAAGTAACCAGCATTCAAAATACATAACTTATCACTGTGATCGCATGACACCGGGAGCCATAAATTTTGTTTTTTATCTTCCGCTCTTATCACATCCGTCAGACAAACAACTAAACCATCATCCCACCAGCTAACACTATGCTGATTTTACGCTTATCAAAGTCGTTTTGAATGACATTCCTTAGGGGGAATTTACCGAGGAAAAGCCGATAACCGTTTACTCAATTACAAAGAAACACATCTCATACGAGTCAGAAAAACGCTATTTTCTATGAAGTTAGGCGTGAAAATTTGGGGGCATATTGGGGGCGTTTTAGGGGCAAAACAGGGTTTGGGGGCGTAAAAAGGGGCGTTAGAAAGGCTCTATATGTCCTTCCAGATTAATTGTTAACTGATTGATTCTAAATAAATCTTATATTTTACATTAAGATATGATTTTTGTTACTATACCCCCCTATAGTACTCGCCTTATATCTTAACCAATTGAATTATAAAGTTATTTTACCTTTTTTGTTTCGGTTTGGGACACTATGGGGACAATCCCCAATTTCTGGTTAAGCATACTGACCTGCTCGCCATCAAACTCTTTAATCCACGACGAATACACACGGAAGACCATTTCTGCGTCTTCATGGCCAAGCTGACTTGCAATAAATGATGGGTTAGCTCCAGCAGATAGAGCCCAGCATGCAAATGTATGGCGTGACTGGTAGGGCGTTCTTCGACGAGTACCTGATTTCTTGATTGCCGCATCCCATCTGTCAGTAATTGACTGCGGGGAAAAATAAACACCTGGCTTATTCTTTGATAGTCCTGATACAAAAATGAAACGGTGCTTCTGTACCTCAGTTTTTCCATGCTCTCTGAAGTTCTGGGTGATATCTATCGCAGGCAAACGCCCCGTAATAACGTACTGAGCTCGTAATGCATCCAGTGCTGGAGACAGCAGGGTGATTATACGATCACCAGCAGCTGTTTTGGGTGGAACAAAATCGCCAAGCCGAGTCAGATTTCTACGAATGTGCAGCGTTCCATTTTCAAAGTTTACGTCACTCCATGACAGCGCAGATATTTCTCCGTGACGAAGACCGGCATTTATCGCCAGTTGCCACATATTTCTATCCTGGCCAGAATTTGCGAGCATAAGTGATGCATATTCCTCTCTCATTAGAGGATCAGGTTTTGTCCTGTCTTTGTGCAGTTTTGTGATGTGCTCGAAAGGTTTACCCTTGATAAATTTACTGCGATAAGGGGGAGAAGTGACAGACATCTTATTGCAATACGCTATCCGTCGGATTGTTGAGCTGGAAAACCTCACGCTTAAAATCTAATCTACAGCCAATAAATAACTATAGTAACTCATTGAAATTATTGGTTTGGTTAAGAACTTCAGCCTTGACAATTTGTCTTTTTGGGAAATATTATGCCTATTTGGGTCACGAGAAGGGTTATAAAATGAAATACGGATTTAACATAAGTTATGATAAGCAACTTCCCACGCAAACTCTGAAATATCAAACAACTGATTTTAAGACGGAGTTGAGGGAGGTAATGGAAAAGGCTATTAAGGGAAACGATGTTTCTATCATTTATAAACATGCCGAAATCATAAGGAATTGGTTTCCAAAAGGTGGCTACCATATTTTTATTTCTCATAGCCATAAAGACGTTGATGTGGCAAAATACATCGCAAATAAACTTTATTCTCATTATGGGATTAAAAGTTTTATTGATTCTGAGTTTTGGGTTTATGTTGATGAGATAATATCTGAAATTAATCATAAGAATTTCCCTTGTGGTGAAAACAACGAATATTTAAGTTATGAGCCATGTATGAGAGTTGCAAGTAATTTCTATTTAATACTTGCCGATGCTTTGCTGGATGCGATAAACTTAAGCGACTCATGTTGGTTTTTAAATACGTCAAACTCAATTCACTGTACTGAATCATTAAAGAATGCCACATATTCGCCTTGGATTTACAGCGAGTTAAAATACACATCTGTCATTGAGCGGCGTTGGCATGAAGATAGACCTCTTGTCTCTACTGAATCATTGGTGAATGCAGCTAATGATCGATTTAATAAAATATCAGAGTCAGCAAATGTTAGTGTTGAGTATATAGCTCCTCTAGAACATCTGACTCCTGTTTCTGAAAACGTCATGAATAAAATATTAAATAAAGGTATAAATGATATTGAGTTGCCAAATGCCACTTGTAAACATGCACATTTTTATTGGTTAAATTCAATTTATGATGAAATGTTCAAGTAGAAACATTGCTAATTTTTAATTAAATAATTCAAGGTTGTGGTATGGATCAGAATAATAATGGAAGCTTGGCTGCCAAAATAGCATCATTGTCGACATTGCAAACAATAATCACAAGAATGTCAACGGTATCGGTAAGCATTAAAACAATATATATTACTGTTTTTGGTTTTTTTGTTTCTGGGTATTGGTTGGATGGTGATTTTCTTCTATGGCAAAAATTTGTTCCATTTTTATTTGTTACGTTTTTTTTTAGTCTGTTAGATTCGTATTATCTATCGATAGAAAAAAAATATAGACATGTATATGAAATAATAAGTGATATGCATATTGATAATAAGCTAAACTTTTTTAGTTGGCAGTCGCATTTTAAACAATTCCATTCTGAGGCATTAAAATCTGCCAGCATTTGGGGCTTTTATATCACAGTGTATTTAATATATATATTGATCGTGTCTGTTGTATATGATGCTAAAAGTAGTCAGAATGTAGACTCTAACAATACAGTTTATTTTTCTAAGTTATTTAACTTGTTGGAATCACAAGAGAAAATTCAGTATAAAATACTAGAGCGTTTAGATGGAGAGCCATCCTCACACGATTGTATCTATAAAATAGAGAATAATATTACAATTGATAATGAGCATCAACTTTCGCCAAATACTCCTAAGAAAATCACACCAAAGCCGATTGTGAAAACATGTAATTAAGTTATGAGATATTTAGTTTTTGGATTTAAATAAGTTTTATAGTATATTTTGTTGAAAGAAAAAACCCACACAGATATGTATCAATATAAACAAATCACAACCTGATCTATAATCCCCCCGCAAATTGAGGGGGTTATTATATCAAAGTAGAACTTAGCAGTAAAATTACAGGAAGAGCGTGATAGAGTGAGTATCAACCTTGTTGTATCAAACATCACATACAAGGAACGCCTGAACATGTCTGCTATCGTCGAATCTTTGAGAGCGTTCAGCCGCAAAAGTACCAACATAACGGTGTCCTTTTATCTATCGACTAACGACACTTTGTTATACTCCCATCGCTTCCGCTATACGGGGTTGTTTGTTATCGAAGCTACTACGAATGATTTCAATCAAGTTATCTCGGCGGATATCAGAAATGCTCTTCATGAGAGAGGCCTTAACTAATCAGTTAATCACTTTCTTAAATTAGAAATAAATCACCAAAATGGCAATACCGTAAATGGTACGCAGTACGGTACCTTTTGCCGAGGCATTGGTCAGAGCAAATTTACCAGAGCTTTGTGGAATGCAGGTTCAAGCAGCATAATCGCAACCTACTGAAAATATGATAAAAGATATAAAAGACTCTTCGGAGTCTTTTTATTTGCATTCTAGAAAAAATCGGTTAATAATTACTGTATATGCATACAGTGCCCAGCGTCTAGAGAATTAATTTAAAAAATCTCAAACTTTGTCCCCGCGAACCTATTAGGAAAATTCACGAATGTATTAGCATATGGATATGGGGCCATTTGGTGTGTGGAAGCATAAGCATTTGCATGAATTGTGCAGACGGGAGGATTAATGGGTAGGTGTACTGATATGAATCAGGGGGACGTGTATGATTTGGTAAAACGCTCCGATGGTACAGTGGTTGATTCGTTGTTTTTAGGTGTTGGTTGTCGAGCATTAATTACACGTAATGAGCTCTCCATAGAGCACGAAAAATTACAAAATGGTGAGCGCGTCACGTCGGATGCAGTGTTAAGAGAAATAATTAGTGAAATGATGTCTAAAAATTGACGGTAACGTAGAACTATTTGCATAATCACAATATCGGCTTGAACAACCGATAGCCTGACAAAGATGCGTCACGGGGAATACCATGACGCAGCTACAACTTATCAAGCAGTCCTCAGGAATACTGATCGCCGCAACGCCGGAGACCAGCGATTTTTTACAATCAAAAATCAAGCTCGGTGCTGTGCTGGTTGCTGACTTTAAACAGGTCCGTAATCCTGCATTCCATCGCCGATTCTTCGCATTACTCAATTTAGGGTTTGAATACTGGGAACCAACCGGCGGCGCTATATCGTCAAATGAACGGAAGTTGGTGACCGGGTATAGTAAATATCTTGCATCATTTGGCGGTAGTGAGGGGGCTTTGCTAGATGCCGCCGAGCAATATTTAGACCGAATAGCAGATAAGCGTTCTGGCAGTATCAGTGCCTGTAAATCTTTCGACGCCTTCCGGTCATGGGTTACGGTCGAATCCGGTCACTACGATGCTATCCAGTTACCTGATGGCACACTCCGCAAACATCCTCGCAGCATTGCTTTTGCCAATATGGACGAAACAGAGTTCCAGCAGATGTATAAAGCTGCACTCGACGTTCTCTGGCGTTGGATCCTCTCCCGTACATTCAAAAGTCGCCAGGAGGCAGAGAACGCTGCCAACCAGCTGCTTAGTTTCGCGGGGTAATGGCCATGAAACTTAGCTGGTTCCAGCATCCTAATTGCACAACTGAGCAAGCCGACGAGCTTCAAGCGCAGTATCGACGCCGTAACATCACTGTAGAGCGTAGTCTCAACCCTGATTTTTCCACCTGGACGATTAGTGCATTACTTCCTGAAAGCAAAAAACCATCTAAGGCTGATCGTCGCTGGCGCAATCGGATGTGGGGGTGATTGTGGCTAAGAAACCCCGCCGTAAGTGCGCAAATAAAGAATGCCGCCAGTGGTTCCACCCGGTTCGCGACGGGCAAGTAGTTTGCAGCTACGAATGCGCCAGCGCTGTTGGCAAAGAACAGACAGCAAAAAAACGTGCAGATGCTCAGCGCGAAGAGAAGAAGCAGCACGATGAAGAGGAGAAAGCAAGGCGCCAGCGCCGACGAGCTAAACGTGAGTCATTTAAGAAAAAATCTCAATGGGATAAAGAGGCTCAGTCAGCATTCAATCGCTATATCAGGATCCGCGATGAAGGGAAGCCCTGCATCAGTTGTGGTTCACTGCTCATTGGCAAAAGTAACTTTTTAACCGGTAGCGCTATTGATGCCAGTCACTACCGTTCACGCGGTGCTGCTTCTCATCTGAAATTCAACGTGTTCAATGTTCATAGTGCATGCACTCGTTGCAATCGCCAGTTAAGTGGTAATGCAGTCGAATACAGAATCAGACTCATTAAGTGCAACCGGGGCATCTCTTGAGCTGAACCCGGCAAAAGCGAACCAGGCGAAACTTGGTGATCCGATTAGAGAGGTATTTGGGCGCTATCGAATTTATCCCGACTACGTTGTACAGCCAGTATCACGCTTTGATAAAGACGATCCCACCATCATGAATGTTGAGATGCTGGTATGTCTTGGTGCTGGCAGATTTTCATTCAGTGATGGTGATATCAGGATTGGCTCTACACCTGTCAGTTCACTTGGGGAGGGTTTTGATTACACCACCTATCAACCCGGTGAAAATGTTTCCGAAGACTCTCGGAGCGAGAACTGGTTTAGCTCTACAGAGGTCGGTGGTACCTCTTCAGGCTCTGGTCTGGATATGGCTCAGACCGCGCCAGAGTCAGACGATATCATTGCCGACAGCATGACGATTTCAGGTGCATCCGTGACATTTACCGGGCTGAAATCAGGCAGCGGCTCAAGTTCAGGTAATAATGCGCTACCCAAATCATGGATAGAGGGAACCACCGTCGAGCTGAAGACTCCGGCGAGTTTTATGATCACTGAATCATCAGGGCATTCAGTGCTGGCAAGCGATACTCTGGCGGAGATCCTCCCGCACCCAGGCATGGCTGTAACCGTGTCCTTTGGTTATGCAGACTACGACCTGTTTATTGCCTCATACACAGAGAGTCAGCCAGCTGTTCCAGGCACTGGTGGCAGTAAAGCTTCAGTTCAGGCTGGTGCTGCGCCATCAACCTATGACTTTTCAGACTCACCGGAGACCTTCGCGCTGACATGGCGCGGCGTTACGTATTCGGTATCACTTATTGCTGATTATCTGAATATGTCCGGTCTCCTGGCTGAAATCAGCAGCGCACTTACCGGTTCTGGCCTTGTTGCTTCTGATAACGGTGGGACGGTACTTATCTCTGAGCGCTCCAGTCCGTTCGCTGGTGGGGCTATAACAACGTCCTCTCTGCCTGTCAGTGTGTTCGGTGATGCTCCTGTCTATACCTCAGGTTCGGCATCCACAGGGGGCAGTGCGGCGGTTACCGCCAGTATCACGCTGGCATACGGTAGTGCAGCGGGTATCGCATTTACAGGTATTCCATCAGGCTCTCAGCGTATTTCTGTCAGCCACAAAGGCAGCGAGTATAAAGTGACCGAAGTGGACGGGACCACTGCAACAGTTAAGCGGCTGATTGACGGCGTGCTTGATGAGTCATGGGGCGGTTTCACCTCCCGAACGATGGTCGATTATCAGGCGACGGGCGTGAATGACAGCGATCGCTGGATGGGGCCTTTCCTCGCTTGTCCTGAAAATGAGGTATGCGACCGCTTCGAGATTAATTTCTTCTTCCCCAGTGGTATTTGTGGATTCAATAACAGCGGCGACAAAGAAAATCGGTCTGTTAAATGGGAAATCCAGTATCGCGTTTATGGCTCTGGCGGCGGCTGGACAAGTAAGGTGGGGGAGTACAACAAAAGGAACATCAACGGGATGGGATTTACTGAAGTCATCTCGCTCAGCGCTCCGGGACTGGTCGAGGTCAGATGCCGGCGCACCAATGAGCAGGGGGAAAGCAACGCGCGAGACAGCATGTTCTGGCAGGCATTGCGGGGACGCCTGTTAACCCGGCCATTATCCTATCCGGATGTCACATTAATGGCTGTCACCGTCGAGACAGGCGGGAAACTAGCGGCACAGTCTGACCGTCGCGTTAATGTTGTGGCCACAAGGGAATATGACTCAGGGACAGGCAGGACTATATCTGGCGCACTGATGCATGTTGGTCGTTCTCTTGGTCTGGATATGGACGCGGAAACCATCGCTTCGCTTGAGTCTACCTACTGGACGCCTGAAAACGCTTGGTTTGACTACGCGACCACCGACAGCGTTTCGGCGCTGGAAATCATGCAGAAAATCACCAATGCCGGGAAATCATATTTCCTGCTGAGTGACGGCCTGGCCTCTGTGGGCAGAGAAGGGATTAAGCCCTGGACGGGTGTGATTACGCCTCATGAAATGACTGAGGAATTACAAACCGCGTTCAGTGCGCCGTCCGATGATGATTATGACGGCGTCGACGTGACCTATATCAACGGCACTACCTGGGCAGAGGAAACTCTCCAGTGCCGGACCAGTGATAATCCGACCCCGGTAAAAATCGAGGATTACACGCTGGATGGTGTTCTCGATCAGGACCAGGCGTATCAGATTGGTATGCGCAGGCTGATGAAGTATTTGCGTCAGCGACTCAGCTTTACGGCCAGCACTGAGCTGGATGCACTTTGTTATAACGTGGGTGACCGGGTTGTGCTGACGGATGATATCCCTGGCAATAAAACCATCTCATGCCTGGTTGAGGAGATGGAAATCGTCGGTGATAGCGTGATATTTACCGTCACCGAGCCCCTGGACTGGAGCTTTGCTAATCCTCAAGTCTTAATTCGCTACCAGGACGGCAGTGCATCTTCTCTGATGATGGCTACTGAGGTTAGCCATTATCAGTTGTCAGTACACTATATTGCGGCATTTGATGATATTGACCTCTCCACTTCGTCAATTGAACCCATCAGGCTGGTGTTCTGTGAATCAACCAGCGTGGGCTATGATGCGATTATCTCTGAAATCTCCCCACAATCTGACGGCACCTGTCAGCTGACAGCAAAAGAATATAAAGAGATATTTTATAGCCACGACAACAGCCATTATCCGGGCGATATCTCGTTCAATTAACATCACCTGATTAACTGCAGATAAATAATTCGCCAACAGGCCAGCCAAGTGATGGCTTTTTTATTGGAAAAAATAAAATGGCAACGACTCCAAACAAAGACAAAATGCCTTCAAACGCAGTACAGAACCTGCTGTTCAACTCAGAGAAAATGGACGAGGTTATAAATTCCGAAAGTTACGACTATGTTGACAGATTGGGAAAGAATCGTCGTACACTCGCTGGTATTGAGCGAGATGCTAGCAGGGCGATGTTGAACTATGGCTATATCACGAAGGACTCTTTTGAGGCGGGTGCTACCCTCATCACTTCTAACACTGTTTTACGCTGGCGCTTCAACGGCGAGTATTACCGCTGGGATGGGGACTGGTCAGGGCCCAAAGTCGTACCCGCCGGTTCTACACCTGAGAGCACTGGCGGGATGGGGCAAGGTAAATGGGTGGGTGTTGGTGACGGAGCGCTAAGAACTCAAATTGCGGGTACTGGTGGAGCTGGAAGTGTCGGGACAGAATCAGGGCTGACTGTTGAAGAGGCATTACTCAGGAGAAGCATTTTCGCTGTTGATTATCTCCCGAAAAATTACGTTACAGATGGTAGCGTATCTTATACGCCACAGTTACAAACAGCTATTGATGAAGCGGCAAGAATAAATGCCATGTTAGTTATGCCTGGCTTTCAAGTTTTAGTTGATGTGACTTTAACTCGATGGGGCGGCTTAGATATTCCGTCGGGCTCACATATTAAATTTAACCCGAACTCTTCTTTGAAGCTTAAACCTAACTCTCTTTCTTCTTATGAAATATTAAGCATAAGAGATAAAGAGAATGTGATGATCGAAAATGCTAAGGTTCATGGCGATAAATATACTCACCAGGCGGATGCAGGCGAGTGGGGTATGGGTATTTCTGTTCGAGGTAAAAGTAAAAACATACGGATAATAAACCCTGAGGTTTATGATTGCTGGGGTGATGGATACTACGTTGGCCAAACTTCTGACACGAGGGACTCGACGCCGACAGATGTCCACTTTATAAACCCAAAAGCGATTAATTGCCGCAGACAAGGGATGTCGGTGACATCAGCAGACGGTCTGATTGTTGATAATCCGGTTTTTAAAGGGACAAAATCATCTGACAGTCGATTTGCTTTAGCTGGCGGACCACATGCTGGAATTGACATAGAGCCGAATCACTACAACTCGATGCTGAGAGGTATTGTAATAAACAATATTCAAGGTAGCGATAATGACGGGGGGCTTTTCTATGTTTATTTGACTCTTACGGATATTAACGCGCCTGAGATTGATAACACCTACGATGTAGATATCAAGATAAACAGAATTCAAGATAATGGTTCGCGGGTTGCTGCTTTCTTTGTTGGAGCCGGAACCCGGACTAACTATAACGGAACGATTGTCGTAAATGATCTTGTTTCGAACAATGTAAAAGCCAACGGGATCCGATTCAGGAACTGGCCAAATAACAGCGTGCCGGTATTAATTGATAGCGTTTATATAAATGACTGGAATAAGGGTGGTAGTTCCCTGCCTGAATCTCAAAGAGCACCTATCGCTATAGACCAGGAATCCACTTCGGCTGGTTATGATATTGGGGGGATCGATATCCGAAGAGTCTTTCTCAGAAATAGAAATCCTTCAATGGACCCGAGTTTGTTGTTTACAAGAAATGAGGGCGGTAAGGTTTTAAATGTTGATGTTGAGATGTCTTCACTCGTCTTAAATAAAGGCAATTGCTTTCTGCAAAATCGCAGTGGCATGCCATCGCTGAGATTGCCTGCATTCGATAAGTCTGCCCTTATTAAAAGGACTACATCATGGTCGCAATCCGCAAGCATCATTAACGACAACGTAGTGGACAAACCTGATGTCCAGGTCACTCTAACACTACCTGACTCAACAAGTCTTGGGGAAAAGTCTAATGGCTGGTTCACCCGGGTTCGTATGATTAACGGCACATATACTAATTTTCGCATCCGCTCGACTACAGTACCGATGTATATGAATGGCGTTATTGCAACTAATGTTTTGGCATACCAGTTGTCAGGGGTGATACTGATTGAGTTTGATGGTTACGCGTATTATCTCAGTGCAAAAGGCCCTATCACTAAAGAATCATAAAGTTGGAAAGTTAGCCAGGGGTGGGCTGAAATAAGCAAATAAGTGGTGCAGATCAATGTTGTAGCTGTGTGAGTCTGTACGAGATATTTCCTGTAAAACAGAGCAAGAATATTGATGATAAGTTATCTCTGGCTGTTCTTTTACATTAAGTTGAAGTGACGGTGGCTGATTACAATCTGTGCCTGCTTTGTGCCAGAAGTGGAAGCTAACGCCTCAATTTATATAGGCTGGGTATTTTCACGGATAACATGGATTTTACTCTTTAGCTTCCGTTGATTATTTAAATAGAGACCTAGGTCGTCAACCTAGCAAGGTCTTTCTAATAATGATAGTGGATAAATATAATTTCGCCTGTGTTGGCATGGGTGTTTATTTGATGTGTATTAATTGCTGCATGTATGCGCTTGTTTTAAATTGCAAGCTCTGATGTTTTTATAGTGTAATTCATGGTCTTTTCAATGCGCCGTAATTAGAATGCTAATGCCCAAGTGTTATTCCTTGAGGCTAATTGTAATGGATTCGGGAAATCCTATTTGACTGTAGCACATAGTCTCTGTTATATATAGCTTTTCATTTATGAAATTAATCACCTCCATTTCATCAAGCCCAGTTAGACCTGCTAAAACTCTGATGGTATAATTGTACCAATCATGATTAAGCATGTTAATATATATATTGATATTCGTGGCATCATCTTGCCATGAATCCTTGGTGATTAATTTTTCCCGCTCAAAGCCTCTGATTAAATCAGTGGCATAAGACATTCTAAGGAATATAGACAATAGAAGCCTTACATTAACATGTGAGAAATTTCTCGGTATTGCGGATGGGAATTCATAAAACCTATAAATAAGTCGGCTAACAAAAACAGCAGAATCGGTAGCATTGACAGGTAGTAATGTACCTATGACACTTAACGCGCCACTTACCATAAAGCCATTTGCTACAGATGCATGTGAGCCACTAAGTGCAGATGTAAGACATGCGCTTAGTATTACGATAGGAGGAATTCTTGCAAGTTTTCTTAAATACCAAGTGTCAACTTTATCATCACCAATTATTAACCATCCATTGCTTTTATCCCCCCCATGATCTCCATGGCAATCCATAACAAGTAAGTGTCCTGTATATTGATTCAATGCATCGATAAGTTCTGTTTTTGTCCTAACATCAATAATCTCACAGTCAAGGTCTGGCATGTTTTTTCTAAATGTTTCAATAGCGTCTTCTAAAACAAATTTCAAATGATCACCAAGTTCAAAAGAACGTATAACTAAAACCTTCTTTAGTTCCGTGGCTTTTATAACAGCACGTGGGAAGTATGATGTATTCTGTAAAAGAACATTGCCAGGTGTAGAGTTTATCCTCGATATTTCGTGACTAAACATAATTGGTAGGTTTTTAAATCTTATCCAGTCTAAAGGAATGTCACAGACAAATGATATCTCACTGTACTTATTGCTTATGTATGAGCGTAGTTTCTTGCCAAGAACTCTTTTGATAATTGTGTTAAAAGCTTTAGCCTTTTTGATGAAAAGAGGGTTTCTTATTCCTAATTTAAGAGCTAATTCTTCGAGTTTTTTTAAATTATTGCTATAATGATTTATTGAATTAGGCATCCTTATCGCTGGGATTTTTTTATTTAAACTCAAAAAAGTGATCGCGGAAGTTGTTAATCGCATTTCTGAACGTCTCACAGATATGAGATGACGGAAAATTGAGTTTTTGAAAAAGTCCTTTACTTTACTCCCCTCTAATTGGAAATTAACTCTAAACCCTGAGTAACCAGGGTTTCTGAGTACTCCATTAATCAGGAATTTTTTCTCATCTAAATTTAAATTGTCATTAACCAATTTATAGAGTTCATTTTTTTTGTCATTTAGGAAAGAATACATCCCAGGAGCATAAAGTAAAACCTCAGATGAAGGTTCCACACCTGATTTTTTTAGGCATTGTTCGTAGGCATCAACACTGTCTATTATTATATTTATAAATTCTCTCTTACTGCTTCCATCCTTAATTTTTTTAGGCGGTGACAACATAAACCCCATGGATTCAATAAGAAATTCATTTGGCAAGGTTGTATTATTAAGGGTCGATTTCCAACTTGAAAGTTCAAATGACGTTCGCCTCCTTTTTAGAGTAACGGATATTTTTCTTTCACCAGTGGTTCTCCGTATTTTATTCTCTATAAACTTTAATCTAGAATACAAGATTTTATCAAATGAATAAATACTATCAACTTTACTTAGCGGTATATCAGCAGTCTGATTGTTACAACATATTATAGGTGGTACATCAAAAGATTTAGCAAGCTTACTGATATGTAAAAAATCATCTGCAACACAAAAAATCAAGCAAAATGGTATGTGATAAATATTAGGTATGCTTTCAATATGCTCTTTAGATATAAGAATGATCGGGTTCTGTGTATTTAAAGTGCTTTCAGTCGATTTATCTTTAAGAACAAAAATATTATTTATTTCCTTTGGTGCTCTGTTTACCAAAAAGAGAATTTCAGCCACTTCGGGATTTAGAATACCAGCATCAAAACCCTGAAATATCGATTGCTCTCCAGTTGCTGGCATTATAACAATTTTAAGTATAGCACCTTGTTCTTGAATTAGTTCCATAAAAAATCCAAAGTGAAAATGTAACAGCATAACCTACAATTTAAAATACTACGGCTAGCAGCATACAGTTATGATTAACATCACAATAAATGAATTTTTTGTATATTGAACTTATTATAATTGACAGTATGCCATAATACATGCTGGGTGCTGCTCAGTATTTTTGGGGCAACATCAATTTTTCACTTTCAGCAGACATGAGTTTTGTTGTCATGTACTCAACCGATAATAACAGATTACTGATAAAGCCACTCACTAAAAATACAGTAATAGAGATGAAAAACATAGAGTTAAAAAATCCACCAAATGCTGAAGTATCATCGATAAAATTTATTTTCTATAAAAATCAAATGATTGAAGTAAAGTCAATAATGTAATGTTTGTCAGTAGGACGGTTCGAAGTAGCCTATTTTCAAAAATCCAATTTATCAAGCTGAGAACATGAGTATGGGAGCCTAAGGTTTCCATTTTTTACCTCGTATCCAGTTAAACAAATCCTGAATCAATCTTTGATGTTTAACCGCTGTTGAAACTGAATGAAAACAGTCCTCACTTGCCTGTGGATTGGCAGCAGATTTTGTTGGCTGAAGGGTAAGAATGGAAGAGGGCAAAAAGTAAAGCGACTCAAAGTGATCTGAGATTTGATTTATTTGGCACTAATACTCTGCTTTTTTAACCGTATTTTTGGGGACAATTTTGGGGACAAAATGCGTCTGGGGACAGTTTTGGGGACACTAAAAAGACTGTATATGTCTCCATATGTCTGTTGGCTATATTTTATAACTATATGATAAACAATAAAAATATAATATTTTCAATATGTTAAAAAATACGTTACTATACCCCCCTATAGTATAAAGAGGCGTCTATGCCACATTTAGAAAAAGATAAAAAACGTATTTTGACGCGGGTCAGGCGCATTCGTGGGCAGGCTGAAGCGTTAGAGCGTGCTCTTGAAAAAGGGGATCCCTGCATTGAGATTTTGCAGCAAATAGCCGCAGTACGTGGTGCTGCAAATGGTCTGATGGGGGAGATGATGGCGATTCATCTAAAAGACGAGCTTGTGGCGGGGGAAACCTCGGAGCAGGAGCGGGCTTTACGAATGGCTGAAGTTGATAATTTAATTCGTTCTTATCTCAAATAGAACCACACTTATAAACGGACAATATAGATGAAATCACGTGCTGCTGTGGCCTTTGGGCCAGGAAAACCGCTGGAAATTGTTGAACTCGATGTTGCTCCTCCAAAGCAGGGGGAAGTGTTAGTTAAAATTACTCATACTGGCGTCTGCCATACCGATGCCTTTACGTTGTCTGGCGATGATCCGGAAGGTGTGTTTCCGGCGGTCTTAGGCCATGAAGGCGGTGGTATTGTCGTTGAAGTGGGTGAGGGCGTGACCAGCCTGAAGCCGGGCGACCATGTGATACCGCTGTATACTGCCGAATGTCGCGAGTGTAAATTCTGTAAGTCAGGTAAAACCAACCTTTGTCAGGCAGTACGTGCTACTCAAGGTAAAGGATTAATGCCGGACGGTACTACCCGTTTTTCTTATAACGGTGAACCTATTTATCACTATATGGGAACCAGTACCTTTAGTGAATATACCGTAGTGGCAGAGATCTCTCTGGCTAAAGTCAATCCTGAAGCGCCATTAGACAAAGTCTGCTTGTTAGGCTGTGGTGTGACGACTGGTATCGGTGCGGTTCATAACACTGCCAAAGTAAAACCGGGTGATACCGTCGCTGTCTTTGGTCTGGGCGGTATTGGTCTGGCGGTTATTCAGGGTGCCGTTCAGGCGAAAGCCGGACGTATTATCGCGGTCGATACTAACCCGGAAAAATTCACTCTGGCGCGTGAAATGGGCGCAACTGACTGCATCAATCCACTCGATAGCAGTAAACCTATCCAGGATGTGATTGTTGAATTAACCGATGGCGGCGTTGATTTTAGTTTTGAGTGTATCGGTAATGTCAATGTGATGCGTGCCGCACTGGAATGCTGTCATAAAGGCTGGGGTGAAAGCGTCATTATCGGTGTTGCTGGGGCAGGTCAGGAAATTAAAACCCGTCCATTCCAGCTGGTTACTGGTCGCGTCTGGCGTGGTTCTGCTTTTGGTGGTGTTAAAGGTCGCACTCAGTTACCAGGAATGGTTGAGGATGCGATGGCCGGAAAAATTAATCTCGAACCCTTTATTACCCACCGTTTACCGCTGGAACAGATTAATGAAGCCTTCTCTCTGATGCATGAAGGTAAATCAATTCGCACCGTGATCCACTTCGGCGATAAATAAGCTGAACTATCCCCCTCATTAACGATGAGGGGGATCTCTGTTTATACCCGTCATACTTCAAGTTGCTTAGGTCTGCTGGCGTTCAGGCAACCGAATCACATAGTTTATCTATGCTCATCGACTGCCTTCTCTTTGCGCCTACAAGCAACTCGAATTATTTTGGGTATATATCCGACTCATCAATGAATCATCTCGCGCTGAAGTCCACGCAAATACTTTCTATGACCCTCCCGGCAGTCTTCCGCAGCATTAAAGGCAGTCACTCGCAGCTCGTCGCTGTCGGCATTATGCCGCAACAGAGAGTCCGCATTCTGCACATAAAAGAATTTATGTCCCGGAGTGCCGGCCATTGCCTGACCAGAAAACAGCGCACATAAAATCACGAATAACGTAGTGATATAACGAATTTTTGTCATTCTTATCGGTTTGCCAGAAAAGTGATACCAGACAATCTAGCGAGTATCCATCGGGCAGACTAGCGGGGTTGTCAAAAGAGATGAAAAGTTTAGTCAGTATTCTGAGTGCTCATTGCCGAAAATGTTGCAATATGCGTCATAACGCCCCACCAGTGGCGTTATGGTCGATCAGGGCACGCCCAGAAAACGGAGCAGAGAAGTCACCGCGGCAGCGGAGAGAATAACAATAATCAGCGGCACTTTACGCCAGGCAAGCAGGACTGCCACGGCAACGCCAGTGACGCGGGCGATACCGGCAAAATGTTCACCTTCAAAAAAAGCGCTCGCCAGAGCAACGGAAAACAGCAATGTGGTCGCTGCATCGTTAAGCATTTTCTCGGCACGTTGCGAAAGCGCTAAGCGATTGCCGAGTTTTGCGCCAGAAAAACGCATCAGATACGTGCCCGCACCCAGCAGAGCGAGTGCGGCAAGGATAGTCAAGGTACCCGGCATTATTTTTTCCTCGTTAGCAGACCTAGCATGGAGAGCAGTACCGGCAAGCCAACAGGGGCGAATGGGGTTGCCGCCAGGGAAATGACAGCGCCTGCAGAGGCACGAATACGCGTGGTGCGATTTTTAAACGCCGGGATCACCAAGGCCAGTAAAATAGCCGGGAAGACAGCATCTAACCCTATCAGTTCTGGAGAGGGGACCAGACTGCCGACGACGGTTCCCACTAAGGTTCCGGCAGGCCAGACAATCGCTACGCCAAGCCCGCATAGCCAGTAAGCTGCCTGCCGTTTTTCCGGCGTACTCTGAGCCAGACCAAACACCACGCTTTCATCATTCATAATATGGCAACCTAGAAAACTGATGAGTCGGTTCCCCACCAGCTCGCGAACAGCGACCCCAAAAGGGATATGACGTGCGTTAACCAGCAGTCCGGCCATGGCAGCAGCAAAAGGATTGCCGCCACTGGCAATAATACCGATAAACATAAATTCAGAGGCCCCTGCCAGCACGATAAAAGATGCCAGCACCGGTAACCAAAGCGGAAAGCCATACACCATAGCCAGAGATCCATAAGAAACACCGACGATACCGACGGCAATACACACCAGGAAGATGGCTTTTTTAGTCTCACTATCAAGAACAGAGAAGTTGATGTGCAACACGATTATTTTCCGTAATGAACGAATGTATCGTTATAATGAACAGTATCAGAGGGTAGATCAAGCGAACGAATCGTTCGTTTTAATGAACGACAGGTAAGGCGTATGACACAGCCAATAGATATTATCGCCAGGAGTCTGATACGTGAACGAAACCGGGCTGGACTCTCACTGGGAGAGCTGGCGCGGCGCGCTAACATTGCCAAATCGACACTGTCTCAGCTTGAAACAGGAAAAGGGAATCCCGGACTGGAAACGCTTTGGGCCTTGTGTGTGGCGCTGAATATTCCTTTTGCCACCTTGCTGGAGCCCCAGCCGCCACAGATGCAGGTTATTCGCCGTGGTGATGGGGTCAAAGTGACCGCGGGTCAGGCAAATTATGATGCTATTTTACTTGCTACCTGTCCCCCTGGTGCCCGGCGTGATATTTATTCCCTGCAGTCTGAACCCGGGGCTGCGCGTTGCTCTGAACCCCATCCGCCGGGTTCAGTTGAACATATCATTATCACGCAGGGGCGGGCACTGGTCGGGCTGACAGAGATGCCGGAAGAGCTCAATGTGGGAGACTATATTTGCTACCCCGCCGATCGTCCGCATATTTTTAAGGCACTGGAGCCAGGAACGCTGGCGGTGATGATAGTGGAGCAAAACTGACTGTCCGTGAAACGCCACACCGGGTGAGTGTGGCGTTATTTTTTGTATCAGCTGGTCAGTCCTGCTGAGTTCATCAGCAGGCGAAACAGGCTACTGACTGCTGTCAGGGTTAAAATACTCGCAGACCATATAGCTACCATCCATAACACCCTTTTTACTGTCTGATTCATCAGTGATATCCCTCCCCATGACGGACTTTGCCGCGGAAAACGTAATAGCTCCAGAAGCTATACATCAGAATAAATGGCAGAATAAACAGCGTACCGACCAGCATAAATCCTTGGCTCTGGGCGGGGGCTGCGGCATCCCATAAGCTGATACTGGGGGGGATAATATTGGGCCAGATGCTGATACCCAGACCACTGAATCCGAGAAATACCAGCCCCAGAGTAAAGATAAAAGGCAAGGCATGGGAAAATTCAGGTCGTACGACCGTGCGCCAAAGCAAGCCACTGAACAGCAACACGCAAACCGGTACTGGCAGCAGATAGTAGAGATTAGGCGTACTAAACCAACGTGCAGCTATCTGTGTATGTTGCAGCGGTGTCCAGATACTGATGATGGCGAAGATAATCAGCAGTATCAGCAGTAATACCGGCGTCAGAGAACGCATCTGTTGTTGTAGCGGATTTTCACTTTTCATCACCAGCCAGGTTGCCCCTAGCAGGGCATAGGTGATAACCAGCCCCAATCCGCAAAACAGATTAAAGGGGGTAAACCAGTCTAGTTGTCCGCCGCTGAACTGACGTCCGGTGACTTGAAACCCAGAAATAACCGCCCCGACTACGACTCCCTGGCAGAAGGTGGTCAGTATTGAGCCGACCTGAAAAGATTTATCCCAGAAGGGGCGATGAGCGGGGGGCGCCTGAAAACGAAACTCAAATGCCACTCCACGAAAAATCAGCCCGACCAGCATTAAGCTGAGGGGTATCGTCAGAGCGTCAATAATAATCGCATAAGCTAAGGGGAAAGCGCCAAATAACGCTGCACCTCCCAGAACCAGCCAGGTTTCATTGCCATCCCAGACTGGTGCAACGCTGTTCACCATCACATCACGGCTGGTTTTATCCTGAATAAACGGAAATAAGATCCCTATCCCTAAATCAAAGCCATCCATAACGATGTACATCAAGGTAGCGAAAACAATAATCACAAACCAGGCGACTGATAAATCGATACCCATTAGTGCGACTCCTCGGTTAGCGGCGTTTTCTTCTGCGACTGGGGAGGTGTTATTCCCGGTGAAAAGTGTTCAGGGGGGAGCGGACCTTTTTTGATTAACCGCACCATATAGCTGTAACCGACACCAAAGACCGACATATAAACGATAAAGAACACCGCCAGACTGATGGTCATCTGCAGGTCGCTATGGGCCGAAACGGCATCTTTGGTCCGCATCAGGTTATAAATCACCCACGGCTGGCGCCCCACTTCCGTGGTCACCCAGCCCGCGAGGATAGCAATTAGCCCTGAAGGCCCCATCCACAGGGTAAAACGAAGAAATCGACGACTGGTATATAAACGATTCCGGTAGCGTAGCCATAAACTGATAACACCCAATAACATCATCAGCATGCCCAGCCCTGCCATAATACGGAATGACCAGAAAACGATGGCTGCTGGAGGGCGGTCCTCTTTCGCAAAGGATTTCAGGGCGGGAACTTGCTTATCCAGACTGTGTGTCAGAATCAAACTACCGAGGGCCGGAATGCCGACGGCGTAACGCGTGCGTTCCTGCTCCATATCAGGCCAGCCAAACAGCAAAAGCGGGGTGGCTTCGCCGGGTTTATTTTCCCAGTGACCTTCGATGGCGGCAATTTTTGCTGGCTGATATTTTAAGGTGTTTAAACCATGCAGATCGCCAATTAAGGCTTGGATCGGGGTGACAATCACGGCCATCCAGAGAGCCATGGAAAACATGGTACGGACAGCCGGAGTATTATTACCTTTTAGCAGATGCCAGGCCGCGGAGGCGCCAACAAAAAACGCACTACTCAGAAATGCGGCGACAGTCATATGTAGCAGTCGCCACGGGAAGGAAGGATTAAAAATAACGGCTAGCCAGTCCTCAGGAACCACCTGACCATTTTGAATACTGAAACCTTGCGGAGTGTGCATCCAGCTATTGGAGGCGAGGATCCAGAATGTGGACATTAAAGTCCCGAGGGCGACCATACAGGTCGCGAAAAAATGCAGTCCCGGACCGACTCGGTTCCAGCCAAATAGCATGACACCCAGAAAACCCGCCTCGAGGAAAAACGCAGTCAGGACTTCATAGGTTAGTAAAGGCCCGGTTATACTGCCGGCAAATTGCGAGAAGCCACTCCAGTTAGTTCCGAACTGATAGGCCATCACCAAACCTGAAACCACCCCCATACCAAAATTGACCGCGAAAATTTTCGACCAGAACTGATAAAGAGTACGGTATACCGGATTGCTGCTCTTGAGCCAGAGTCCTTCAAGTACCGCAAGGTAACTGGCAAGCCCAATAGTGATTGCCGGGAATATAATATGGAAGGAAACAGTGAAAGCGAACTGAATCCTCGCCAGATGAAACGCATCTAAAGCAAACATACACACCTCTGGACCAAAAAAGACAGGGTCATAGTAATGCGATGTTTTAAGCTTTATCAGAAACAGAAATGTGATATTTATCTATAACAGTTTTCAAAAAAAGATGTTTTTTGCTAGCCTGATATAGGTATCGGGAAAAGGATGGTGGACAAGTGAAAAAATATCAGCAACTGGCAGAACAAGTACTTGAGCAGATAGCGCTGGGTATCTGGAAGCCCGGAGATCGTTTGCCATCGCTACGGGAGCAAGTTCAGCACAGCGGTATGAGTTTTATGACCGTCGGTCATGCTTATCAGTTGCTGGAAAGCCGGGGAGCTATCGTCGCTCGTCCTCAATCGGGCTACTATGTTGCACCTCGACCATTAGCAACCAATACACCTAATGCACAGCAAGTGACCCGAGATGAGGCGGTTGATATTAATACCTACATCTTTGATGTGTTACAGGCCAGTTGCAATGCGCAGGTGGTCCCTTTCGGTTCTGCTTTTCCTGATCCTCGACTGTTTCCGTTACAGCAGCTTAATCGTTCTCTGGTCACGGTGAGTAAAACCGCAACAGCAATGAGCGTGATTGAAAATTTACCGCCGGGTAATACAGCCTTGCGTCATGCTATTGCCCGTCGCTACGCCCAGCAAGGTGTCCCGGTCTCACCGGATGAAATTGTTATCACCGCCGGGGCGCTTGAAGCGTTAAACCTCAGCCTGCAAGTCGTGACTGAGCCCGGCGACTGGGTTATCGTCGAAAATCCCTGTTTTTATGGCGCGCTCCAGGCACTGGAACGACTGGGGCTGAAAGCGCTGGCCATCGCAACCGACCCGGTAACGGGGATTGATCTTGATGCGCTGGAACTTGCTCTGGAACAGAATTCTGTTAAAGCCTGCTGGTTGATGACCAATAGTCAGAATCCTTTGGGGGTGACGCTCAGTGCCAGTAAAAAACAGTTGCTGGTTAATCTGTTAGCACAGCATCATGTGGCTCTGATTGAAGATGATGTTTACTCTGAACTGTATTACGGCCGTGAGCGCCCCTTGCCGCTACGGGCTTTTGACCAGCAAGGGATCACTTTACACTGTTCCTCCTATTCAAAATGTCTGGTGGCGGGTTTTCGTATTGGTTGGGTGGTTGCGGGTAAGCATGCCCGGCGCATTCAACAACTCCAGCTGATGAGTACGCTATCAACCAGCTCCCCTATGCAGCTGGCTCTGGTTGATTTTTTGGCAACACGCCGGTTTGATACCCATCTGCGTCGTTTGCGCAGAATACTGGCTGAACGTAAACACCAGGTTCTACAGGCACTCAGTGAGCACTTTCCCGTAGAGGCAAAGGTTCATCATAGTGAAAGTGGTTATTTCCTGTGGATTGAGTTACCCAAAAAGGTTGATACCCGGCTGCTGTATCAGCAGGCGTTGGCGCACAACATCAGTATTGCCCCTGGCAAAATGTTCAGTACCGGCAGTAGTTGGGATCACTGCTTCCGTCTGAATGCGTCCTGGGAGTGGGGCGATCGTGAGCGACAGGCTATTGTGACGCTGTCACGTTTGATAGTTCAACAAATGAACGGACTCTGACAGGTGTTATAAGGTACATGATGTGTCTGTGGATGAGTATTTGCAGGGTAATTGTCTGATGATACTGTAACATTGCGGTGCTGATGGCTGAATATTTTATATTTACAGGTTATTTTTGTATAACAACGAAATAATGTCATATTTATGTTTACCCCATTCGCTGGATAAACAAGTTCTTTTTTAGCCTTGATATTTATATCGCTCTTTCTTAGTCCGGCAATTCATCTGTCTGCTGAGAGTCTCAGTATTAATGCCTCTATCTTATATGTATATCTTTTGCAAGGCATTCAGGTTGTGAATAACTGATTTTTTGTTACCGGGACTCCAGCGGCGGTTCCCTGTTCGCAAGCCTCACAAGCCGCTGGACGCTGGGTGATTTGGACTACTCTGGTGTTTGCAAGGAGGGTAAAAAAAGTAAAATTATCATAGATATCAGACCAGAAATTTTAAAACGGTGCGAAACCGATTGATTTATCTGAAACAAAATCGACTAGTGCAAAGATTGCACTGTTTTTTAGGAATAATACGATTGTTGCGATTTTAGATGCATTGTTTTTAAGCGCTAACCCCTTACATTGTCAATTTTTGTTGTTTTTTGATATATATAGATTTATCCTCTTTGAAAAATTTATTTACCTTTTTCTTTTGAGGCTCTGATTATCAGTTTTTCAGCAACTCTCGGAAATAAGGGAATATTCTTAAGTTTGTGTGCAAGTATCTTTAAAACGAGCTAAAAGTGTGTTCAGTCCGATGTCTGTTTCAGGCCTACATTTTTTGTTTATGTATATGATGGACACAAATTAATTGGGGGGACGCCCCAATGTTCTGACCTGAACCTCAGGTTCTCTTTGTTTAAATCACTGAATAAGGAATGTATATGAAAAAAGCAATTTTTGCTGTTCTGACCGCAGCTGCTCTGGCAGCTTCTCCAGTTGCAATGTCTGCTACTCCAGCAGCGGGCGCAGCACCTGTAGGTACTGCAGCCGGTGCAGCGGGTGCTGGTGTGGCAGCAGGTACCACTGCTATGATTGCAGTGGGTGTTGCTGCTGCAGTAGCGGTAGGCGTTGCAGTTGCTGTTAGCAATGATGACACCACCACCATCAATACCACAACAGCGACCCGTTAATCTGAACGGCCTCGCGAATTTCGTTGGGTCGAAGATATTAGCTGTTCTGACCCGGAGGTATGTTACTCCGGGTATATTGTCTTAAATAAGGGAATATCCGGTGCGTCTATTTGCCTTACCTTTCTTCGTATTACTTGCGGGATGTACCCCCAGTCAGCAAGGGGTAGTGGATACGTTCAGTGCTATCTGGGAAGCGAAAGACGTCACTATGACTGATGAGGCAATACAGTCACTGCCGTACGCAAGCACTTATTTCCGTATTGATAATGAACCACGTGCATTTCTCGTACTGGGCTACATCGAGCAGGGAAACCTCAAGTGGTTATCCCAGGACGGCTCAATAGTTGTGACTCGCCATGGACGACTCGTCAAAACGACCCATCTGCATAGCCGTAACTTGTTAGAGGTGATATCCGTCACGCCAGATCCTTTGCTAGAGGCACAGAACCTCGCGAATGGTCAGACATGGTCGCGGACTATTCGCTGGGAAGAAGGCGGGCAATTACGCTCTGCAGCATTAACCTCTCGCTTTACTCGGGCAGAAAAAGATCAAGTATTAACTATTGCCGGGGAAGCCGTACCCTGCCAGGTCTGGTATGAAGAGGTACAATCAGTGAATCCTGATAGCCAGTGGCAAAACACGTTTTGGGTAGATACCCGCAATGGCCAGGTTCGTCAAAGTCATCAGATGCTCGGTGCCGGAACCTATCCTGTTGAAATGACCATATTGAAACCTGCGCTATGAATAAATTAACCCGACTCATTCTTGGCAGTACGCTCACGATGCTGAGTGCTTGTGCCCTGGCAACCGGTAGTGTTGCGGTATTGGATAATCAAAATCCAGCTCAGGAACAGCGATTTGAAAATGTATCGACGTTATTGCAATTGGTGACTGCCCCTGCGTTATCACAAGATATCTGGTGGCCGGGTGCAGTGATGACTGCGGCACCGGCAACCCATAAAGCAGAACTGGACAAACGTCTGGTGCTCGCCCGTCTGGCGGCTTGTCAGGCTGATGCCTCGCCAAAACAGACGGCTATGCTGCAATCGGTTATCAGTCAGCTTCAGAATATTAAGGTGGTTGACCGACTCTTCACACCACTGGATCCTGATGTTATCCGCAGCACTCTGGCAGGGGGCGATGTTCCACTGCAAGGTGAATATAAACTCTATACGGGTGTTCGTCCTTCGACTCTACAGATAATGGGTGCCGTGACGAAACCCGGCCCGGTGATGTGGCAGCCTGCGACTCCGATCAGTGACTATCTGGATGAGCAAGAACGTCTCTCCGGGGCTGACAGAAGCACAGTAACCCTTATCCATCCTGACGGACATACGACCACTGAAGCGGTTGCTTACTGGAATAACCTCTACCACGAGGCCAGTCCGGGCAGCATTGTGTGGGTCGGTTTTACGCCCTGTGATACGGATGCCGCAGGCAAGTCATTACAAGATGATATTATTTCATTGCTAACTCGTCGGGTTCCTGATTAATGAAAAAAGTCCATGTACTCAGTTTCCTGGCACTGGCTGTTTCCTCGGCATGTTATGCCGAGGGAAAAATCGACCAGGAACCGATGTTATATTCCCAGACTGATTTTGGTGGTACCGGGTTGATGCAACTTCCTACTGCGCGTATCGCGCCAGAAGGGGAATTCAGTGTCAACTATCGGGACAATGATCAATACCGTTTTTACTCCACCTCAATTGCGTTATTTCCGTGGCTTGAAGGGACCATTCGCTACGCGGATGTTCGTACCCGTCGCTACAGCAGCAATACCGATTTCAGTGGTAACCAAAGTTATAAAGATAAGTCTTTTGACTTTAAAGTACGCTTGTGGGAAGAAAGCTACTACATCCCAGCGGTGGCATTCGGTAAACGAGATATTTCGGGTACCGGTCTGTTCGATGGAGAGTATCTTGTCGGCAGCAAACGCTTTGGTCCAGTCGACTTCACGTTGGGTGTTGGCTGGGGTTATATTGGCAACAGTGGCAATATAACCAACCCGTTTTGCCGGGCGTCAGATAAATACTGCACCCGCAGTGACTTAGTTGATGCCGGTGAAATCAGCTTTGACGGCATGTTTAAAGGCCCAGCATCAGTGGTGGGCGGTATTGAATATCAGACGCCCTGGAAACCTCTACGTCTGAAGCTGGAATATGACGGCAACGACTATAAAGACGACTTCGCCAGGAATATTAGCCAGTTTACCCACTATAATTTCGGGGCAGTATACCGTGTCGCCAACTGGGCAGATGTTAACCTCAGTTATGAACGCGGTAATACCCTGATGTTTGGTTTTACTCTGCGTAATAATCTCAATACTCTGCGTCCTGCCTTCCGTGATGCGCCGAAGGTGGCTTATCACCCAGAGGTGACCGAAGGAACACCTTCTTATACGGTGGTTGCCAGTCAGTTGACAGAGCTCAAGTACAATGCTGGCTTTGACGATCCGGAAATCAAATATCACGGTAATACGCTCTATATGTCCGGTGAGCAGAAACGCTATCGTGACTCTCGTGAAGCGGTTGATCGTGCGAATCGTATTCTGGTTAATCAGCTACCCGCAGGGACTGAGACTATCAGCGTAACGCAGACGAATATGCACTTGCCGATGGTGACCACCGAAACCAATGTGGCGAGTCTGAAAAAAGAGCTGGCGGGTTATCCGTTAGGGCATGAAGAGAAACTGCTGCAAAAACGCGTTGAGCCAAACGATCCTGTCCCTGACAACCAGGGTTATCGTATTAAACCTTCTCGTTTCAGTTATTCGTTTGAGCCGAAGTTAATTCAGTCGTTAGGCGGGCCGGAAGGCTTCTATATGTACCAGATTGGTCTGCTGCCAAGCGCTAATTACTGGTTGACTGATAACTGGCTGGTGGACAGCGGGGTGTTTATTAACATCCATAATAACTACGAGAAGTTTAACTCGTCACTGCTGCCGAAGGACTCTAACCTGCCGCGGGTTCGTACTCATATTCGCGACTATGTCCGAAATGATGTCTTTATCAATAACCTGCAAACTAACTATGTGACTGATCTGGGGCATGGATTCTATGGTCAGGCATACGGTGGTTATCTGGAAATGATGTACGGCGGTGTCGGCGCGGAAGTGCTTTACCGTCCGCTTGATAGTCAGTGGGCAATTGGTGTTGATGCCAACTACGTAAAACAGCGTGACTGGGATGACATGATGCGTTTTGCTGACTACAGTGTAGGCACTGGTTTTATCACCACTTACTGGAATCCACCACAAATGAACGGCGTGCTGCTAAAAGTGGCGGTCGGTCAGTACCTGGCGGGTGACAAAGGCGTGACGCTTGAGATGGCCAAACGCTTTGATAGTGGTGTGAAAGTCGGTATCTGGGGCGCGAAATCAAATGTCTCTAAAGCCGATTATGGTGAAGGCGGATTCAGCAAAGGCTTCTATGTCTCAATTCCGTTTGACTTGATGACTGTATCCCCGAATCCAAACCATGCGGTGGTTTCATGGACGCCGTTGACGCGTGATGGCGGACAAGCACTGGGTAGAAAGTATCAATTGTATAATATGACATCAGAACGTGAAGTCCCGATGGGGCAGTAAAGGGTGCAACAATAGCCCCTGAGCGTTGTTATCTGTAGGTCTGGCATCCTTTAACGCGGGAGTGGAAGTGTCAGACCTCATTCAAACGCCTGTTAAGGCATCAGTACTTTGATTAAAAGACGATGATAGCAAATGAAAAAGCGCATTTTAAAATTATCAGTTCTGGCTCTGACGTTAACAGCATTGAGTGGCTGTACGATAATACCAGGACAAGCATTAAGCACCCGCGGTAAAGATGTCATTGAATTACCTGATAATAATTACGATCTGGACAAACTGGTTAATGTCTATCCGGTGACCCCTGGACTGATAGATAAATTGCGCCCTGGCAATATTGCTGCGCGGGCGAATCCAGCACTTGATGCGCAATTACAAAATTATGAATATCGCATTGGTGTGGGCGATGTCCTGATGGTCACGGTCTGGGATCACCCGGAATTAACCACACCAGCAGGTCAGTACCGCAGTGCCAGTGATACAGGTAACTGGGTCGGTGCTGACGGGACCATCTTCTATCCTTATGTCGGTAAATTATCGGTAGCAGGCAAAACGCTGGCAGAAGTGCGTAATGAACTGACTCGTCGTCTCGATGCAGTGATTGAAAGTCCACAGGTTGATGTCACGATCGCGGCTTTCCGTTCGCAAAAAGCCTACGTGACCGGCGAAGTGGCGAAATCAGGCCAGCAGCCGATTACCAATATTCCGTTAACCATTATGGATGCTATCAATAACGCTGGCGGACTGAGTACTGATGCTGACTGGCGTAATGTGGTATTAACCCATAAAGGGCAAGACTCAAGCGTTTCGCTCTATGCCTTAATGCAGCGTGGCGATTTGATGCAGAATAAATTGCTGAGTCCGGGTGATATTCTGTTTGTTCCACGCAACGATGACCTGAAAGTCTTTGTCATGGGTGAAGTGGGTAAACAAAGCACCCTCAAAATGGACCGCAGCGGTATGACACTGGCTGAAGCTATCGGTAATGCTGATGGTATGAAGCAAGATGTTTCTGACGCCACCGGTATCTTTGTTATTCGTTCCGTTAAAGACCGTGCTGCGGGTAAAATTGCTAATATTTACCAGTTAAATGCCAAAGATGCCTCTGCAATGGTGATGGGTACGGAATTCCAGCTCGAACCTTACGATATTGTCTATATCACAGCTGCGCCACTGGCTCGCTGGAATCGTGTTATTTCTCAGCTGGTCCCAACCATTACGGGTGTGCGTGACTTGACTGAAACCGTGAGATATATCAAAAGATGGCCAAATTAATGTTCCAGTCAGTCCTCGTGGTCTGTACCGGTAATATTTGTCGCTCTCCAGTAGGAGAGCGGTTATTACGAAAACTGTTACCTGAAATGAAAATTGATTCAGCGGGAACCTATGGTCTTACCGATCATCCGGCGGATGCTACGGCTGCTGAAGTCGCAGCAAGTCATGGGCTTTCACTGGATGGACATCATGGACGCAAGTTAACACCTACCCTTGCTCGTAATTATGATCTTATCCTGGTGATGGAAGCACTTCATGTTGAAGAAGTGACCAAGATAGCCCCAGAAGCCAGGGGAAAAGTGATGCTTTATGGACAATGGCTGGGCAAAAAAGAGATTCCGGATCCTTATAAGAAGAGCCAGGATGCTCATGAGCATGTTTATGGCTTACTTGATAGTGCTTCACAGGAATGGGCACAGCGGCTCAGTTAACTAAACGAGATATTCAAGTTTTATTATGACGACAAAAAATACTCAAAAGCAAAACTCCCCATCAGCTGAGAATGAGCTGGATCTGGGCCGCTTGCTGGGTGATCTTATCGATCACCGTAAACTCATCATCGGTGTGACCCTCCTGTCTACCGCCTGCGCGTTGGTGTATGCCTTATTTGCCACACCGGTTTACCAGGCGGACACCTTAATTCAGGTGGAACAGAAAAAGGGCAATGCTATTTTAAGCAGCCTGAGTCAGATGATACCTGACTCCTCGCCTGAATCAGCGCCTGAGCTTCAGCTATTACAGTCGCGAATGATTTTGGGTAAAACCGTTAACGACTTGAATTTGCGTACTCAGGTCTCTCAGAAGTTCTTCCCGATTTTTGGTGAAGGATGGGCGCGTCTGGCGGGTGAACCAAAAGAAACGCTGGATGTGAGCTGGCTGAATATTCCGCTTGGCCGTGAAAGTGCAAAAAGCGTGCTGGTCACCGTGGGTGAAAACGGAAAGTATCAAGTTGAAGTGGATGATACAACCCTGGAAGGGACCGTTGGGGAATTGCTGAACGGCGACGGTATTGATATCAAAATCAGTAATATCGATGCCAAACCGGGTAGTGAATTTGTCGTCACGCAATATTCTGAACTGGCCGCTATCAATAATCTTCAGCAAAATTTCACTGTCAGCGAGAAGAGCAAAGACAGCGGAATGTTAGGTCTGACGATGGCGGGTGAAGATCCGGTGCTGATTGAGAAGATCCTCAATAATATCAGCGATAACTATCTGCAACAGAACATCTCTCGTCAGGCAGCCCAGGACTCGAAAAGTCTGGAGTTTTTACAGAAAAAAATGCCTGAAGTGCGTAATGAACTGGACGATGCCGAAGACAAGCTTAACGCCTATCGTAAGCAGAGTGATTCCGTTGACCTGAACCTCGAAGCGAAATCGGTACTTGAGCAGGTGGTCAATGTCGATAACCAGATTAATGGTTTGACGTTCCGCGAAGCTGAAATTTCCCAGCTATACAAAAAAGATCACCCGACTTATCGGGCCTTGATGGAAAAACGCCAGACCCTGGAGCAGGAAAAAACCCGTCTGAACAAACGTGTTTCAGGTATGCCTGCAACCCAGCAAGAAGTATTACGTCTGAGCCGTGATGTTGAGTCAGGCCGTGCGGTATACAGCCAGTTGCTTAATCGTCAGCAGGAGCTGAGCATTGCCCAGTCAAGTGCTATCGGTAACGTGCGCATCATCGACCCGGCGTTAACACAACCGAAACCGATTAAGCCGAAAAAACCGTTGATCGTTATTCTTGGTTTCTTCCTCGGTCTGTTTGCTTCTGCTGGTCTGGTTCTGGCCGGTTCAGTATTACGCCGTGGTATCGAAAGTCCAGAACAGCTGGAAGAGCAGGGCATTAACGTTTATGCCACCGTGCCGACTTCGGAATGGTTACTGAAACGGACACGTTTACGCAGCAAAAATATTTTCTCAAGCAGCGTACGTCACAAAACGAAAAACGTTCCTTTCCTGGCACTGGATAACCCTATCGATCTGTCTATTGAAGCGATTCGTGGCCTGCGTACCAGTCTGCACTTCGCCATGATGGAAGCATCCAATAATGTACTGATGATTTCCGGTGCAACTCCGGATAGCGGAAAAACCTTTATCAGTAGCTCCCTGGCAGCCATTATTTCTCAGCCAGGACAAAAAGTGCTGTTTATTGATGCGGATATGCGTCGTGGCTACGTCCATGAACTGTTCCAGATGAGTAATGACAAAGGTCTGTCTGATATTCTTTCTGGCAAAGTGAGCATTGATGCTGCTGTACAGTCGTTTGAGAAAGCGGGCTTTGATGTGATTACTCGTGGTCTGGCACCACCGAACCCGTCAGAGCTGCTGATGCATGAACGCTTTAAGCAGCTGCTAACCTGGGCCAGTGAACGTTACGATATGGTGATTATCGATACCCCACCGATTCTGGCGGTGACGGATGCTGCGATTATTGGTCGTTCTGTTGGCACCAGTCTGGTGGTTGCACGCTTTGAAATGAACAGCGTAAAAGAGATTATGGTCTGCGTACAGCGTCTGGAACAGGCGGGTGTCACGGTTAAAGGGGCTATCCTCAACGGCGTAATGAAGCGTGCCAGCAGCCAGTACGGCTACGGCTATCATCATTATGGTTACGATTACACGGATAAAGCCTAATTCTGAAAAGCTGTTTTTTTAACGGCTAACTCAGACAAAAACCCGCGCAGAACGTTTATTCTGCGCGGGTTTTTTTATTCTGCCTGCCATGAAAAATCTTTGCTTCTGGTTTTATTTTGCGACTATTCAGGAAACCTAAGCTCGGTTGGTAAATGAAGTGTGACCGCTCTCGCATCCTCAGGTGTAATACAATATTCCCTGTTGACTGAATTTGGGAATAATTTATTTTATTTACTATTGCAGAAATTAACTGCGTTGCAGATCTAAAGGAGCTACCGTGGGAAAAGAACTTTATCTGGGTATTATGTCAGGCACCAGCCTGGATGGTGTTGATACGGTTATTATGGATTTTTCAGAGGCCAGCCCACAGATGATAGCGTGCGGTTTTACCGCCATGCCAGGTGAGTTACGAAAATCACTGGCAGATCTTTGTCTGCGAGGTGAAGCGACCTTACTGGAGCTGGGGGAGCTGGATAACCGTCTCGGTCATCTCTATGCGCAGAGTGTCGAGGATTTGCTGCTTTCTTCTGGCATCAGTGCAACAGCTATCCGCGCCATTGGCTGTCACGGTCAGACCATATGGCACTCGCCTCAGGGAAATCATCCCTTCACCATGCAGATTGGTGATGCTAACGTGATTGCCGCTCTGACCGGTATCACTACCGTTGCGGATTTTCGCCGTAAAGATATGGCCTATGGTGGACAGGGTGCCCCCTTGGTTCCTGCGTTTCACCAGGCATTATTTGCTGATCCACAGCAACTGACGGTGGTGCTGAATATGGGGGGGATCAGTAATATCTCCATATTGCAGGCGGGAGAGCCAACCCGTGGATATGACACCGGGCCTGGTAATGTTTTACTGGATGCGTGGATCGAGCGTCATCTGGGGCATTCGTATGATAAAGATGCACATTGGGCGCAACAAGGTCATGTTAATACTCCGTTATTGCAGCATCTCCTGGCCGAACCCTTTCTGGCACAGCCCGCACCCAAAAGTACCGGCCGCGAGTTATTTAGCCTCGCATGGCTGTTAGCTAAACTTGAATCATTTCCGAATATCGCGGCCGTTGATGTCCAGGCTACGCTAGTTGAATTTACGGCAATAACTATTCGTGACGAACTCCTGAAACTGCCTGCAACCGAGCAATCTAAGGTACTGCTGGCTTGTGGTGGCGGTGCAAAAAATCCGCTGCTGATGGCCAGATTGCAGGATATGCTGGCAGACTGGTCGCTCGGAACCACGACCGCATCAGGGCTGGACATTGATTATGTCGAAGCTGCCGCTTTTGCCTGGCTTGCGCATCAGCGTATCCATAATCTGCCGGGTAATGTTCCGGCGGTTACTGGAGCAACGAAAGCGGTATCACTGGGCGTTATTTACCCCGCCGACTAGCCAACTGTAGACTCATACCCGGAGGCGGAAGGGTAGCGCTTCGGGTATGAGCCAGATAACTCAATGACTGATACACCTGATGGTCATTTTTTCATAAGAGCGTTTTAATGCAAACTTCCCAATCTGCTGTCTCAGCCCAGAAGCGTGCGCTTATCGCCGGTTCTGTGGGTAATTTTATTGAGTGGTATGAATTTGCTGTCTATGGCTTTCTCGCCACCATCATTGCGCAGAATTTTTTCCGGCTTGAAGGTGAAGCTGAACTGACGGCGCTGATCCTGACTTACGCTTCCTTTGCTATCGCCTTTTTCTTCCGCCCACTGGGTGCCATTATTTTTGGCCGTATGGGTGACAGGATAGGGAGAAAACCGACGCTGCTGTTTGTCTTGATTATGATGACACTGGCGACCGTTGCTCTGGGTCTGGTCCCTACCTATGCCAGTATTGGTATTGCGGCGCCGCTGATTGTCACCGGACTACGCATTCTTCAAGGGCTGTTTGCTGGAGGGGAGTACGGGGGTGCCGTTTCATTGATGACTGAGTTTGCACCTAAAGGCAAACGTGGGTTATTTGGTGCCTGGCAATCCTTTACTGTTGCCCTCGGATTACTGGCTGGAGCGGGAATTGTCGCCTTACTCTCTGTCTTGCTGAGTGCTGAAGATATGCTGGCCTGGGGCTGGCGAATTCCATTCTTTGTTGCATTACCGATGGGGGTTGTTGCTTTATGGTTGCGTTTCCATATGGAAGAAACCCCGAGTTTTATCAAGCAGAAGAAAGAACAGCAGGCTCAGCCCGTACAGACTAAAGCGAAAGCAAATATAAGCGCCACGCTAAAGACTATATTGCTGGGCGTCAGCCGAGTGATGGTCTGGTCTGCGGCGGGATATACTTATTTAGTCATCATGCCTACCTATTTACAATCCTCTCTCAATACCGGTTTTAATCAGGCGCTATTGATTGCCGTTATCTCTAATATCGGGTTTGCTGCAACCATTATTCCCGCAGGTATGCTCAGTGACAGAATTGGTCGCCGGGCTGTGATGGTTACGGCTGCGGTATTATTGTTTATCCTTGCTCTGCCACTGCTGCATCTGCTCCAGGACAGCGATTCAACACTACTGACTAAAGCGATTGTGGTGCTGATAGCGGGGGGACTGGTTGGACTGCTTGCCGGCCCAGGCCCCGCAATGTTGTCAGAGATGTTTCCCACCCATGTACGCTACACCGGGCTGGGGCTGGCATACTCGTTATCCAATGCTATTTTTTCTGGCTGTGCGGGTTTAATTATTACCGGTTTAATCAAACAAACAGGTAACCTTGATATTCCAGCCTGGTATGTTATGGCGACTGCGGTTGTCAGTATTTTTGCACTACTGACACTCAATAAAGACGATCATTTACGCACCCTTGATGAGCCGCATTCTGCTGAGACAGCGGTGAAATAGCGTGGCGATATGCCACGATGTCAGAACTGAACAGGGCTTTTTTATAAGTCCTGTTCAGGGCACGCAGCGGAAAAGAGTATCAGGGTTTAGTTTGTCCGTACGTTGCTACAAACCTTGATCTGGGAGCAAAAAAAGTGCATATTTCACTTGTTTTTGACAAACTAGTTTCTCTCTTATGACTCTTTATCAACATATGCTGGTTTTTTACGCCATCATGGCGCTAATTTGCGCAATTATTACTTGGTTTCTGGCTCATGATACCTGGCGGATAAAACTCTTATGTTCCGTTCTGGTTGGAGCAACCTGGCCGATAAGCTTCCCTGTAGCACTCCTTTTCTCTCTGTTCTGAAGATAGCCCAGGATAAGCGATTTTTTTGATGACTGGCAAAATGGGAAGATGATCTATTTTCCCATTTACGTTAAGCGCTGGCAGTCAAGATCGGTTTTTTCTGTTCATTTTAACATCAAAAATTGGAATGTCTTGATTATCCAGCGATATCAACAGGATTAGGATGGTATTTATTTTTACTGTTATTAAATTGCCATCTCATTATATGCAATGCCATTCATATAATTATAATGATAACTAAAAACGCTATATTTTAATCAGAAAAACTGTTTTTTATTATTCTGACCTGGGATTAAATGTAAAATCAGGCTATAGATCCGTTTTATGATAGTCAATTCATCGCATATGTGTCCTCAATAGAGAAAGTGACATTAAGCGAAATGCCATTTTATAATCAAATAATATTATAAGTTAACCTTCTGCTTTACGATTCATATGTGAGATATATAGAATTGAACCCGCCTGTTTGCAGGGTTAATTAATGGGCTGGGATACATAATATATCATGTGACAGTGTCGGCGACAGAGAAATAAGAGAACTGAAAATACAGATGGTTTTTTATAGGGAAGAAACATGTTTGACTTAGATAAAGCGCAGCGATTGAGTCTTACCGTGCAGGTCGAATCACGGTTAAAAAGTGCCCTCATTTTAGGTATGCTAAAACCGGGAGCCCGTTTAGTCACAAAGGAAATTGCCCAACAGCTGGGAACGAGTATTACACCGGTCCGTGAAGCGCTACTGAGGCTGGTCGCATCGAGCGCTTTGGATGTCACACCTGCTCAGGCCTTCCTGGTTCCGGCTATCTCAGAATGTCATTACCAGGAGATTGCCGTTATCCGTAAAAGCCTGGAAGGGATGGCAGTGCAAAAAGCAGCGCAGAAAATCAATAAAGCCGGTTTGCTGCGTTTAAACCAACTTAAAGATAGTTTTCTCAGTGGACGAAAAGTGAGTGTGGAAGCCGCATTAAAGGCGAATCGTGATTTTTATTTTCAGTTATTCCACTATGCTGAAATGCCCATTTTAATGGAATTAATTGAACAGCTTTGGGTTAGGATTGGGCCCAGTTTTAATTATCTTTATCCTCGTTTCGATGAGGTTTCGAATATGTCACATAATTATGATTCTTTAATCGAAGCATTAACTGAAAAAGATGAAACAGGGAGTGTCGCGGCTATACATAAAGGAATTATGGATGACTTTAATATTATACTGCGTCAGTATCGCGGCTAGTTAACAGCCAGTGATACTCATTTTTTAATCAGTACTAAATGGCCTTACTGAAATCTTTACTCTGAGAGAGGGCAAGGCCATTTATTTTCGGGTCAACATAGCCGGGATATTATCTGCCATGCAGAGCGATTTTAATTATTCAGACAACGCTGAACGCGAGTTTTATTCCTCAAGTGCCTGGGCAAGATCTGCTTTAAGATCGTTCACATCTTCTATACCGACAGACAATCGAATCAACTGAGGGACAATTCCATTACTTAAACGCTGTTCCAGAGGAATAGAGGCGTGTGTCATGGTGAAAGGCTGGCTGACCAGACTCTCAACGCCACCGAGACTTTCGGCCAGTGTAAACAGTTTGAGTTTGCCAATAATCGCATGAGTACGCTGCTCATCGCCGTATACCACGAAGGAAATCATCCCACCCGGCTGGCTCATTTGCTGGCGGGCCAGAGCATATTGCGGATGTGAGGTAAGCCAGGGAAAATAGACTTTCTCGACCGCTGGATGAGTGGCCAGCCACTCTGCCAGTTGCTGTGCGTTATCGCTATGGCGTTCCATTCTCAGGGCGAGGGTACGAATGCCACGTAAGGTCAGGAAACTACTAAAAGGATCGGCGACAGCGCCGATGGCATTTTGCAGATAGCCCAGCCGCTGGCCCAGTTCTTCATTTTCTCCCGTAACAGCAAGTCCTGCGATGACATCGGAGTGGCCATTAAGGTATTTGGTTGCGGAGTGAACCACAATATCAAAACCAAACTCAATCGGGCGTTGCAGAGCCGGAGAGGCGAAAGTATTGTCAGCCACACTGATAACATTATGGCGTCGAGCAATCTTAGCAATCGCCGCAAGATCAGCCAGTTTCAGCAGCGGATTGGTGGGGGTTTCTACCCAAATCATACGGGTATCAGGGCGGATTGCTGCTTCCAGAGCCGCAGTGTCGTTCGGTTTCACCCAGCTAACCGTTATCCCGGCACTGCGTTTACGCACATTCTCCAGTAAGCGCCATGTCCCTCCGTAAACATCATCAATGGCGACGATATGGCTCCCGCTATCGATAAGTTCCAGTACCGTTGAAATAGCGGCCAGACCGGAAGAGAAGGCAAAACCCCGTTTGCCGCCCTCTAACTCAGCAATCGCATTTTCAAGTACCTGGCGTGTGGGGTTACCGCTGCGCGAGTATTCAAACCCAGTATGCTGACCCGGCGCCGGTTGTTCAAAAGTCGATGTAGCATAAATAGGAGGCATAACTGCGCCATGGGCATCATGAAAACTACCGCTATGGACACTGGATGTTGCAAACTTACTCATGGGATCTCCTTAGTATTAATCAAGATTTTGCTGGTTTAGCCACTGATCGTTATACATTTTTGATAAATATTTATTTCCGCTGTCGCAGGCTAACGTGATCACACGCTTGGGTTCCGTTTGTGCCTGACAGTAACGGAGTGCGGCAGCGAGTAAGGTGCCGGTAGAGGATCCTGCGAGTACACCTTCTTGTATTAACAGTGCCCGGGCAGTGGCAAAAGACTCTCTGTCGCTGATGCGATAAGCCTGGCTAACACCGTCAATAGCGGCGAGCGGCGGAATAAAATCTTCCCCAATACCTTCAACTAACCAGCTTCCGCTGGTTGTCGTTTCGCCATAGTTAACCTTGTCCGCCAGAATTGATCCGTCAGGGTCGGCGAGGATAAATTCTGTCTGCGGAGAATGGACACGGAAAAAGGCCTGTAGCCCGCCTAAGGTGCCACCAGACCCGACGCCGACTACGATAGCGTCAATAGCGCCGCCGGTTTGCTGCCATAGCTCAACGGCAGTACTCTGAGTATGCGCTTGTGGGTTAGCCGGATTAGAAAACTGGTCAATATAAAAGCTGCCCGGGATCTCTGCTGCCAGCCGTTGGGCGTAATCCTGATAATATTCCGGATGCCCTTTAGTGACATCGGAGCGTGTTAAACGGATATCGACACCCAATGCCTGCAAATGGGCTACCTTCTCCTGACTCATTTTGTCGGGCACCACCAGAATAAGCGGATAGCCTTTTTGGGTGGCTATCAAAGCCAGCCCCAGTCCGGTATTACCCGCGGTGGCTTCAATAATCGTCATCCCCGGATTTAGCACACCGCTGCGTTCAGCCTGTTCAATCATCGATAAGGCGACGCGGTCTTTAATTGACCCACCTGGATTTTGATTTTCCAGCTTCAGTAGTAATTCACAGACGCCAGTCTCAAGGTGATTCAGGCGCAGTAACGGTGTGTTTCCAATCAGTTCCAGAATAGAGTTGGTGATCATGGTCTTCTCGCAACATGAAATATGTTCATGTGCGGATAATAGAGCGCACAATTAGCCAGCTAAAAGAATTTAATCCAGCACTATATAACTCATCGTTATAACAACGGTTTTTTTAGACGTTAAGAAGTTAGGCCGTGTAGAAGTCTGGATCGAGAGATGTCTGATAATGGGGGTTTTAGGGCTATTTTGGCTATTTTTAGTCCATTTTCTCGGATTTATTATGCGCAGACAGGGATTTCAATTGCGTAATGATACTAAGCGCTTGATCATCAGATGGGCGATGTTATCGCTCCGATACCAGAGTGATAATCCGCAATCTGACGGGTAAGATTTATCACTGCTAATTTTGATACAGGATGGCCTATGGCTAATGACATTACCTTTTTTCGTCGTTTTCAGAATGACATTATCAGTGGACGTAAGACGATAACACTGCGAGATGCCAGCGAATCTCACTTTGTTGCCGGCCAGCTTTTACGTACCGGATGCTACGAAGATGATAGCTATTTCTGCACCATTAACGTCATTAGTGTGACTGCGGTGAGATTGAATGAGCTAGATGAGGAACATGCCCGGCAAGAGAATATGACGCTGGCAGAGCTAAAACAGGTCATCAGTGAAATATATCCGGGGGAGGAGTCACTCTGGGAAATTGCTTTCAGTGTCAGCAGTGTGGCTTAAACATGGCAACAAAAAAGGAAGAGATAACTCTTCCTTGATCTGACAACAAAATCCCACTGTTAAGCGGTTTGCTGACTGGCGTTTTTTAGCATCTGGTACAGCTCATCTTTCAAACGCAGTTTTTCCTTTTTGAGCAGGGCGACCTTAAGGTCATATCCTGTTCCTTTCGGACCTTCTCTGCGTAGTATTTCGCCGTCAAGGCGATGGTGTTTATCAAACAGACTGAGAAAACGAGGGTTGGCGCTTTTCAGGTGAGTAATCAATTCACGGTACTCAGGAAACATAGGGCCTCCTTGGTGAGTTTATTGAAAGAGGATGTCAGAACATCAGTGTCTGACCCTAAAAAGTCTACCTGCTACAGAGTAAGATGGCGAAAAAACTGTCATTTAATTTGTGACAGATGGTAACAAAATATTCATGCAGTGAGTATCAATACGTAATACTGGCATGCTCAGGATGACGCCTGAGTTTCAGGGCCGCTTTTTCAGATAGCGTTTATCTGTTCCAGTTAATGGCTCGGCAGCTTCCCAGCCACGACGTTGATAAAATATTGCAGCACGACTCAGGCTGTCTGTTTCAAGCCAGATTTGTGTATATCGCTGGAAGAGTGCCGCTTCAGCATGATCCATTAGCAGCCCCCCCAGTCCCAGACCTTCATACTCAGGAAGCACAAACAAAGCAAAAATTGACCCTTCTTCTTGGTCTGCGATGGCAAAACCTGCGGCTATTTCATTGACTTCAGCCACCCAGATACAATCAGGCATCGCCAGCATCTCCAGAATAACATCGGGTGTGATACCCATTTCTGTCAGTTGTGCCAGTGATAGTGAATTTTCTTTTACCGCCGTGCGGATAGTAAAAATAGCGGTGATATCGGTTGCGAGAGCAGGACGGACTAAGATTTTCATGATAAGAATTCTCAGATTTAATATAACGCACTGATATTATAATTATTTTTAAATCAGCGTGCCCCCATAACAGGGGCACACTTTCCAGCTTAATGTTAAAACTCAGGTTTATCGTGAGCGAGCTGATTTACGCGTTTACGAACACCAAACCAGCCAATGACCAGTAACACTGCAATGACTGGGATAGAGGCGATGGTAAAGGTCCCGTTTGGATAGTCCAGCGCCATCAGCACCAGGACACTGAGTAAAAACAGCAGCGTCAGCCAGGAAGTATAAGGCGCCCCAGGCAATTTAAAACTGACTTCATCGGCCTTTCCTTGAGCGATGGCTTTACGCAGCCGCATCTGACAGATAACGATAAAGGCCCAGGATGTGATAATGCCTAATGAAGCAATATTAAGCACCAGCTCAAATACCTGAGAAGGTACCAGATAGTTGAGAAATACGCCGAGTAGATAGACTGCGCTCGTCGCGAGGATCCCGGCATAAGGTACCTGGTTCTTACTCATTTTTGACATAAAGTGCGGCGCTGATCCTCCCATTGACATGGAACGCAATATCCGCCCAGTGGCATACAGCCCTGAATTCAAACTGGATAGTGCGGCAGTTAACACCACAATATTCATGATATCGCCCATATAGGGAACACCCAGTTTACTAAAGAAGGTCACAAACGGGCTTTGGTTAGCCTGATAGGCATTCCAGGGTAAGAGTAACACCAGCAGCAGAACCGATCCGACATAGAACAAACCAATGCGCCAGATAACACTGTTAATGGCCTTCGGTACCATTGTTTTAGGATCTTTGCACTCACCGGCAGCGGTGCCAACCAGTTCTATTGAGGCAAAGGCAAACACGACACCTTGCACCAGAATTAATGCGGGCAATAAGCCATGAGGGAATATGCCGCCATTATCGGTTATCAGATGGAACCCGGTACTATGACCATCTATAGGTTTACCACTGCCGAGAACCAGCGTCCCCACCACTAAAAAAGTGACAATCGCGAGAACTTTGATGAGTGCAAACCAAAACTCCATCTCGGCGAACCATTTCACACCAATCATATTCATGGTTGCGACAATGGCCAGTGCGGCAAGGGCGAATACCCACTGAGGAATATCGCCAAAGCTATTCCAGTACTGCATATAGAGCGCAACAGCGGTGATATCGACAATGCCAGTCATTGCCCAATTGACAAAGTACATCCAGCCACAGACATAGGCTGCTTTTTCGCCGATAAATTCGCGGGTATAGGAAACGAAACTCCCGCTGGAGGGGCGATGCAGTACCAGTTCACCTAATGCACGTAAGATAAAGAACGAAAATAATCCACACACTAAATAGACTAGCGCCAGAGCAGGACCAGCAGCTTGTAGCCTGCCGCCTGCACCGAGAAATAGTCCGGTACCGATTGCGCCACCGATTGCTATCATTTGCACTTGACGATTACCGATAGCTTTTTGGTAACCGGCATCTTGCGCATTAAGCCAGTGGCGTTTTGCGGCTCGTTTTTCCGCTTCTGTTTTTATACTCATGAGACTCCCGTCTGCCTGATAGCCTAGAAAATAGCCTTCCTCTCAATACGTTTTGTCTTATCGCAGCGTCTGTGAAAAGAAGGCGAAGGATACTAGCCGGAAATCGGGGTAGAAGTAAAATCAGAAATCTGTGATTTCTATCGAATGACGTGCGGAAAAAAAGGAAAAATGGAGTAATTTGACCTGTTAGTCCGAGTCCGAATCACAACAAAACGTCTATACCCGTCATACTTCAAGTTGCTTAGGTCTGCTGGCGTTCAGGCTGCCGAATCACATAGTTTGTCTATGCTCATCGACAGCCTTCTCTTTGCGCCTACAAGCAACTCGAATTATTTTGGGTATATAACCTATTCCAGTTGGCGCCAGATTCTACTGCAAATTTAAGCTTGCTGGCTTTCAAAAAGGCGTTTTACTGATGCCAGAGATAGCTTCAATCTGCTGGCGTAGCCAAAGGTGTGCGGGGTCAGTGTCACGACGGAGATGCCAGAGTTGTCGGAACGAAAAAGGCTTAATGTACAGGGGCGGTTCAAAGATACGCAGCGCCGGGTTCAGAGGGATCACATTACGGCTGGCAACAGTAAGAATAAGATCGCTACCGGGGATCAAATCATTTGCCACACGCCAGTGTGGTAGCGTTATTTGTCTTTTTCTTTCCAGTCCCAGGGCTTGAAGAGCAGACTCAATTTCCTGTTCACTAACCGAAGGGTGTGTGACAACCACATGTGGCCTGTCCAGCCACTCAGTTAAGCTGAGCTGACCACTGGCAGGTAAAGTACTGGGATCTGCCACACTGATAAATCGTTCCTCAAACAGCGTCTGATGGCGTAATGTTTCGCTATCCAGCCCGGGGAATACCCCCAGAGCAATATCCACTTCACCTTCGTTAACCTGCGCAATCATGACCTCTCGACTGGCTTGAGTCACCAGTAATGAGATACCCGGTGCTTCGGCGCGTAAACGTCTGCTCAGTTCGGGGAGGATCAGCCATGCCCCATAGTCTGACATCGATAGGCGAAAAGTCCGTTCTGATTCAGCAGGAATAAAAACGGGAGCTGCCAGTAAACTTTCCAGCCCTTCAAGCGCTTCAGTGAGTGGTGAAAGTAAGCTACTGGCTTTAACGCTTAATTCAAGATGCTTTCCCCGGCGAATAAGCAACGGATCGTCAAAAATCGTCCGTAAATGTGCCAGTGCATGACTGACTGCGGGTTGACTCTTATGCAAGCGAATCGCGGCGCGGGAGATGTGTTTTTCCAGCAGTAATGCATGGAGGGTGACTAATAAATTAGTATCAATACGACGGAGATTATTCATTCTGCGAATAGTTTCCAGGGTTAAATACGAATTGGTATTGATATTATATATAACTGATGATGCCCACTCTTTCCATCATTCGCTGAGGTTGTTATGTTTTCAAGCAGTGGGCTCTATACTTTATCGCTTATTGGACTGGCACTGGTTGCTGGTGCATTAGTTCCGTTTCAGGCAGGGACCAATGCCATTCTGGGCCGAACCCTCGGTCATCCGCTCTGGGCCACGGTCGCCTCGTTGCTGGTCAGCCTAATTTGTGTTTTACCGCTGATCCTCGCGTTACGTTTGCAGTTACCTAAATTAGGCGAGGCTTTCCAGGCTCCTGTCTGGATATGGTTTGGTGGCCTGGCGGGGGTTATTTTTATCACGGCAGCTCTGATGCTGGTGCCTCGCCTCGGGGGGACGGGGTTTATTGCCTGTGTGATTGCCGGACAGATGATGGCCGCCTTGCTGATTGACCATTTCGGCTTGATGGGACTGGCAGAAAAATCGGCCAGCCTGGGGCGAATTAGCGGTGTTCTGGTGATTTTTGCCGGGGTAATGATTATTCAGCGGTTTACCCCCTCATCCTGATGCCTGGCATAAGCATTTTTTAACATTTAATCCGGGCTTTTTAACGATACAGTGCGGGAATGATTAATGAGAAAGGAAAGCCACTATGTCATTTTGTCTGGAAGATTACTTTAAACGTATTCACTATCTGGGTCCCCGTACCGCGACGCTGGAAACATTAAAACAGTTACATCAGGCCCATACTCAGGCTATTGCCTTTGAAAACCTGGATGCTCTGTTGGGGCGAACAATAAAGATAGATGATGATAGTGTATTTACTAAACTGGTTTCTGCGGGGCGTGGTGGCTGGTGCTTTGAACAGAACGGACTGTTTCGGCGGGTACTCCAGGAGCTGGGATTCAGCATAACGAATTTGTCGGGACGTGTGCTGCTGGCGAACCCTGCACAGCTGCCGGCACGTACGCACAGTATCACGCTGGTGACTTTTGGCGAGGAAGCCTGGCTGGCAGATGTGGGTTTCGGGGGAAAAACGCTGCCGAGTCCGATTCGTTTACGTGCTGGTGAGATGCTGGATACCTTACACGGACGCTACAGTCTGGAGCAGGAAAGGGGTGTCTGGCTGCTGAAATACCACGACAGTGAAAAGACGCTGACGATGTACTGCTTTACACTGGAGCCCCAGTTCAGCTCAGACTATGAGATGGGTAACCATTATGTATCGACCTGGCCGAGCTCCCATTTTCGCCATTGCCTGACCCTCAGTTTGTATCATCCTGACGGTGGACGCAGCACACTCTACAGTGCGGCAGACAAGATGCCGGAACTCAGCCCTGAAGAGTTATATCATCACGTACAAAAAACCTTTAATTTGCATTTTGGCGATAAAGAGCATGGGATCTCGCAGGATGAATTTGCGGCGATGCTGGTACGTCTGAGCCATGATTGATAGTCTGATTTTCGTCAGTGCTATGATTGAAAGATAAACTAAAAAACACCTCTAATTAATGAATGTAATTAGAGGTGTATACCCGTCATACTTCAAGTTGCTTGGGTGTTGCCGGCGTTCATCCCGCCGAATCACATAGTTTATCTATGCTCATCGACTGCCTTCTCTTTGCGCCTACAAGCAACTCGAATTATTTTGGGTATATAAGTTATGCCACAATAAAATCGACGATAAAGTCTTTTATCTCACCCTCTGCCGCATGTTGGGTGAAAAAAGATTGAAAATCTTTTCCAGCTATAGCATGGCTAACAAGATCTTTATCAAGACAGCCTAAAGCGTCAACATAATTCTTTCCTGTTTTCAGCTTAATATCGCTTAATATAGCCGCATTGGTATTTTGGCTTTCTTTGTTTTCTTTAGGATATCCCTGGCCACGTTCGCCATCGAATGCCTTCTCAAAAATCGTCGTCAGATTAAGTTCTGCTCCCCAGCCAAATCCTTTGGCAAAAGGTAAGGAGAGGGCATTTCCATTATTAATCTGAGAAAATAAATACGCATCAGTAGGTTCAATACAATAACCACAGATCACGCCAGGATAGGCATTAAGTGACATCAGAGCGCCTTGTCCGGTGCCACATCCTGTAATAATAAAATCAACGGCTCTGGTATTGAGTAACAGACTGGCCATAATACCAAGATGAATATAGGTTAGACGATGATCGTCGGCGCCTTTCATCCCTAAATTATATACATCATGACTTTTTTCTCGCGTGGAATTTTTCAAGGCCTGATAAATAACCGGGTTTTTATCAGCCTGACTCCATTCGTTCAATAAGGCTATCTTCATATAAGCTCCAGGAAATTAACAATCAATTTCCGCTAGTGCTAAATTGCAATAATAATATGCAGATTGCAATTTAACGTTATCAGCAATGACGTGTTAGAGAAAGTAATTCCATGACGAATTAATGCTATCTGAAGTTATTGGCTTTACCCGTGGAGCCTGAAATTCGGATGTAGTCCTGAATGGTTCTTTTGGCAATATTCTCCATTTCCATCATCATTGACATAAAGTCAATATCGGGCGTTTCTTGCAACATCATTTTTAACCCTTCCTTGCAGCTCACGAAAGTATCGGTACAAACATTTATTTTATTAATACCACAGGAGACTGCCTGGCGAATATTATCTGAACCAGAGTCAGAACCACCATGTAAAACCAGCGGTTTGTGGGTTGCCTGCTTTATCTCTTTTATTCGACTGAAATCTATCTTCGGTTCGCGATTGGCGGGGTATTTCCCATGGGCGGTTCCTACCGCGATAGCCAAAGCGTCCACCTGCGTTTCTTTAAAAAAGCGTACCGCATCTTCTACCCGGGTATAGAGGTCGAACTTCTCATCATCCGAGTCAGCTGCTTGCCCTATAAAGCCTATTTCACCTTCAACAGTGACATTCTGTGAATGACACAATTTGACTATCTCTCTTGTCCGCTGAATATTTTCTTCAAGTGGATAAGCAGAAGCATCAATCATGATGGAAGAAAACTGGTGACGAAAAGCGTGAGTGATCCGCTCATAATCTTTACCGTGATCGAGATTAAGTGCGACAGGAATCGTTGTCCGGCCAGCTAATGTACGGACGATTTTTGAGATGATTTCACAGTCGCCGTGTTTTGTCATTTGTCCCTGACCGATATTAATAATAATAGGTGCATTTTCTTCCTGAGCGGCACGAATAGCTCCGCGGACAAGCTCAAGATTAATCACGCTGGCGGAAATAACACCGTAATAGTTTTTATTGGCATCATCGAGGATCTCTTTCATTGTGACATACATAATATATACCTCAGGTAGGTGTGTGTTAACTCAATATAGAGTTTCTATATTTAATTTGGCTCAGTGTGGTTTATATAAGTTAATATGAAGCATCATATTAATCAGTCTGTGCATGTTTAAATAACCAAGATGAATATCGCTTTACTTATTAATAAAAACATATTCATCCTTATGGTTACTTTTTAATAACGATATCGAAATCTTCTATTTCCGGTTCAATAATTTCACCCTGTTCCCTATCTTCCTTAATAACAGGTTTTAGTAAAGTTAAAACTCCGGCCGTCATCAGACTACCAATAATTAAGGCTGCAACAAATCCCCATGGATTCCCCATAATCGGGATGACAAAAACACCGCCGTGGGGAACGGTACTGGTTACGTTCCATAGCATAGTCAGTCCGGATGCCGTTGCGGAACCAATCATACAGGCCGGGATCACTCGCAGCGGGTCGCTGGCAGCAAATGGGAGCACTGCTTCAGTAATAAAACATAAGCCAAGCGGGAAGGCGGCTTTACCGGTTTCAATCTCTGCCTGAGTATAGCGTTTTCTTCTGGAGAAGAAGACCGAGATAGCGACCCCAATCGGTGGAACCATTCCGCCGACGATTTTAGAGGCTTCAGGGCCATAGATCCCTTGGGCGAGCATTGCATTGGCAAACAGTGATGCTGACTTATTGACTGGCCCCCCCAAATCGAAGCCCATCATACCGCCGATCACGGCGCCGAGAATTGTCCGGGACCCTCCCATTAAACTGCTCATCCATTCGATAACTGCGGCCTGAACGATAGCGACAGGTTGGCCAATAAACAGATAAAAAGCCATGCCGACAATCAAGGTAGACAGTAAGGGAATCACAATAATAGGCATCAGCCCTTGCATACTGGAAGGTAGTTTTAAATATTTTCTAATGGCCAGAATAAGGTAACCGACCATAAAGGCGGCAAGCATACCCCCGAGGAAGCCCGCCTTTATCTCCATTGCCACAAAACCAAGAATAAGTCCGGGGGTGAATCCTGGTCGGTCGGCAATTGAAGAGGCGATGCCTGCGGTAAGAATGGGTACCACCAGACTCATACCAATTACCCCCAGCTGGTTGATAAACCAAGGGATAGTTTGAGTATCACTAGAAACAAATGCACCGCCTAATACTTTGGCGATAGCCATACATAATCCTGCCACAACCACCACAGGTATCATGTATGAAACGCCCGTCAGCATGTGTTTTTTAAAACCGATTTTAAAGGCCATGGTATCGTCCTCTTGTCAGGATTAATGGCTGTTTATTTTTTCTTGTATTTTCTGAATGAGCAATTTTGGCGATTTAACAACGGTTGATATCGGCACTTCAACCACGTGCTTATTGATAAAACGCTCCATACCATTGATACCGATATCAGCAGCAATAATAACAATATCAGCGTCAGCAATATCACGACTGGTTAACTGGTCCTCTACACCAATAGAGCCCTGCGTTTCAACATGAATACTATGCCCGAGACCTTCAGCGGCAATAATCAATTTTTCCTTGGCAATGTAAGTATGGGCAATACCCGCAGTACAGGCTGTTATTCCAACAATTTTCATAGAGATACCTTCTGATTAAAAATGGAAATTAATTCATCATTGGTTGTCGCATTGAGTAAATTTTCACAGACTTGTTCATTACCAAGCATTCGGGCAATTCTGGACATCAATTTAATACAAAAATCATTTTTATCTTGCAGGCTAACGGCAAATAAAATGATCGCCTTCACTTTATTTCCATCCAAAGACTCCCACTCAATCGGCTCCTGGAGAAGGCCAATAGCAATACAGGTTCTGTTTACATGAAGAGATTTCCCATGAGGAATCGCAATATAACCGCCAATCCCTGTCATACCTTCACTTTCACGATGATAAACATCTTGAATAAAAAGTGCTGCATCATTAATCGCGCCATCTTGATATAAAAGATTGACTAATGATTCTAATGCCTGTTGCTTATCTAATGCCAGCATATTCACTTGGACGGCATTTTTATTAATAACATCGGCAATCATCATCAGGGTTCCTCTCTTGAAATTATTATCTGTTTAGTATCTCGATTTGTCATTTTCAATTTTCCATAAGGATGATGGAACGTATATACAAACTAAAAAAGACTTCGCGCTGTAACTTAATAATATGTCTGTGGATGAGTGGCTCTATTCTTCCTGTGACTAATAGTGAAGCATTGCCTGCATTAATAATTTAATACCTGGCTTAACTCAGCGATAGCCTCATCTTCATCAGCACCTTCAGCTCTAATTAATACAGTGTCATTCTTACAGGCACCCATACTTAAAACTGACGTGAAGTTTTTAGCGTTAAACTGTTCACCGTTCTTTTCCAGAGTGATCACACAGTGATACGATTTTGCCTTTCCGACAAAGAGGGCTGCCGGTCGGGCATGAATGCCTTCCTCATCTTTAATAATAACCTCAAACTCTTTCATGAATATTCCTTACGTTATTTATATTAATAAAAAAATCAAATAATGACTCACTGGTATGACAGCTACGCAAACTTTTCATCAAATCATCATTTTCGATTAACGCGGCCAGAGCACTATAAAATTCAGCGATACTGCTATCAAATTTACCATTAGCGGCTTTCTTTAAACCGACCATAATCACAATGTCCACATAGAAGTCATCTGACCAAAGAAGCGGTTTTGTTAATAGTGAAATTGAAATAAAATTAGCTTTTACCCAGTCGGGATAGCCATGAGTTAACACGATGCCTGGACCAATTTGTGTGGGGGCGGCTTTTTCACGGTCAAAAACCGAAAGCAAATACTTATCTTCACAGAGATTTAATTGCTCAGCATGCCGTGAAATAGACTCCAGGGCCTGATATTTATCATCAAAATGAGAAATAAAAACCATATCAGGACGAATAAAATGCTGGAATCCTTTAATCTCCTTGATATTTAATGATTGCAGGGATCTCATTTTTTGCATTTTCTTTACTGTTTCTTTTATCAGTGTCAGATCGTAAGGCATAAGCGTATCGTTAACTTGTATGACTTGATATTCGTTTGACTCGAGTGGTGTGGTACAAATAACCAAATCGGAATTATTATTTTTTAAACAGTCGATTTCGCGCAGAGACAATACATCAACAATTTCTACTTGCGATATCGCTCGCTGAATTTTATGGGCGATAAAATGTGATATTCCCATCCCGTGATTGCAGATGATAGAAATCTTTATTTTCTTCACCGCTGAGCTTTGCGCGTTTCTTATACATAACGTAATCAGACTCATGTCTATTTCTGATAATGTAATCATGTACCGCTGGTTAAATATTTCACAACAAAGCTCAACTTCAAGAAATAAATCTAAGTAAGAAGACTTAACTTGACGAACTAAAGCCTGAGAAGTATGGCTTCTGTCCGACTTAATACGAAACCGGTGGCGATAAATCATGGGCTTAAGCAGATAAAAAATTCTTTGTAGTAAGAGTTTATCTTTTGTTATCTCAGTACCAACAACATGACTCAGTGAGAAAATAAAGGTTTTGATCAAACCTGTCAGTGTGTGTTCGCTGATAGCGTTATTACTCACTTCTGTGTTAACAGTTTTATTATACTCGGCACAGAGTAAACAAGCTGTGAGGTATTCAGCTTCGTTTCTACTGATAGTCAGAGAGGACATGGTTTGGAGTTCTTTAACAAGCAACATCGTCATGGTGGTTTCACTTGCATCGCTGATTTCCAACAATAGCGATTCTGATAAATATTCATTCAGAGAAATAGTCTGCCCACGGCGTTGAAACACCACTAATGTTGAAAAAAGTATCCAGATATAGGCATCATAGGTGTACTTATAACTTGAAATTACTTCAAGGTTATTGATAGCTGTTTGTAGATGGTCGAGAAAGACGACTTCTTTTTTAAATATGCTCGTCAGGGCATGAACATCTGCAATGTCTATATGATGTTTTTTTGCTGATGATAGGATTGACTCATTATTTTTGCAGGCTGCTGTTTTTGGTAACTCCTTTATTTCTATGAATAAATCCCAAAGCGCACGCCTGTAGTCAATTTCATCACAGCAGAGCTGATATGTGGAGTTATTTTTTAAAATAACGATATTACGCTTAACTAACCACTCCTCAGCCTCGTCAAAATATTTCTTAAGTGAACGTTTATCTAAATAAATACTGTCAGCTAAATCTTGTGATGATACGAATGAATTCTGGAGCAGAACGATAAGTATATTATGTGTGCGATTTTTTACCCTGCCGGTGGGGGCAGCACCAATATAATTGGCCGATATTTTTTCATAAGCCGATCTTTCTATATCGAGAAAAAAACCGCGATTTGTTTTAGCGGTTAACTTCCCAACTTGCTGGGCATCGATAGCATTCTTGATACAGTCAAGATCGCTTCTAATGGTTTTTTCAGAGAATGATACTTGCTGTGAAATAAATTTAACGGTCACGAAGTCTCGTACAGACCATAGCAGTTCGAAAATTTTTCGTTGTCTGACCGTTAATCGCATCACGTGGACCCCCTGATGATTAAAATTATTATTTGAATAATTCAATTCCAGTTTATCGCGAATCATTTTGATAACATTGATGCTAGCAGCTGACATTTCTATCGCAAGGCACATTTATAGCATAATCAAAATTACCACTGAGCGTTTTTTCCATATTCAGTCGATCTGCTTCACATTTGTAATGAGTGGCAGTTAACTTATTATTGAGAAATACATCACATTTATCCCGCAGAAAGCGCTTTTATTTGAACTCTGTCAACTTTTACATTTGATCTAACTTATTAGCGAAAATTATTTATGGTGTTTATTACCGGGTGTTATCCATTCCGGTGACAACAGGATAATGGGGAAATGACGAATAAGAGAGCCATATCAGAGGAGATACCCAGAATAATTCGAGTGGTTTGTCGGCGCAAAGCCTCAGGCCGTCGATGAGCATAGATAAACTCTATGATGCGGCGGGATGAACGCCGGCAATCCTGCGCAACTTGAAGTATGACGGGTATCAATACAGCAACATACCCTCATGGCAGAGTGACAGGTTACCGTCGGTACGGAGGGAGAGGAAACTGCGCGGTCGGTGTTGAGGTCTCTGCGCCGTAAAACAGAACTGACAGCCTGACAAGCTTCGCAGAACAAGCCATACACAAAACGTCATTATCCCAATGGCAGATCGAGAAAGGTAACAACTGAACAGAGAACGCGGGTCACTACTGACGGACTGTGTCTGATACCCTTAAACGGGTAATACTGTCTCCTATTGGTGACAGACTATTTCGAATGTTAGTTAAATAAATATATATTTACGAATTAAACGCAGAAAATGGCAATAAATCTAAAAATATCTTACCCATTTAAGGGATTTTATTTTAGCATAGCGGGCAGTATTAAACGCTGGCTGCGGACTCTCTTTGCAATGAAAAATGTTATTTTCGTTATCCTCCTTGCTTTAATGGTACTGGGCGCTTTTGCTCATGACCCTCAACCCGTCGCAACAACGGATATGATTACCACGATGAACAGCCGGTAACCGACTGTCTACGCTGGGTCTGTCACTTTCGTTTTTCTGCTCGATGCGTGATTATCGTAAGGCTATGTTTATTAAGCCCGGAATACGAGCATAAGCCTCTATCAGGCCGCTGCTAACGCCTCTAATGGCTCGTTGCGTGACGTTTCTCTCAGAGAGTCGTTTTGCAGGTGGCTTGCCGAATTCACGCATCTATCGGCTGCTGTTAACGCTGTCTGCGCGAGTTATCTTTTTGGTTAAAAACGTATCCTGTTTTGTTAATAATCTCTTCTTACTTCCGCTGTTATTATTATCCCGTTTTAATATTTTAATTTATTCGATCTGCTATATACCCAAAATAATTCGAGTTGCTGGTAGGCGCAAAGAGAAGGCAGTCGATGAGCATAGATAAACTATGTGATTCGGTTGCCTGAACGCCAGCAGACCTAAGCAACTTGAAGTATGACGGGTATAAATCGTGTTTACCCGCATCTGGCAATAACAATACTCGATCTTCGTATCATCAATATTCTTGCCGAATGAAGGGGAGTGAAATAACTATTCTCTTTATGATTGCATCAACGGCAGTAAAGATGACTTGCGCCCGTGAGAGCTTCCACTGTAAAACAGCTGTCTGAGCCAGTAATAAAGAGAGACCTTTATGCCACATATTGAAATTAAGTGCTTCCCACGTGATTTAACCGAAGAACAAAAGCAGGCGCTGGCAACAGATGTCTGTGATGTTTTGAAAAAACACTTTGGTTCCAAAGATGATTCTCTGTCTGTGGCGTTGCAGATGGTTGAACAGGCGCAGTGGAAATCAGAAGTCTGGGATACACAAATCGCACCGCAGATGGAACAGTTGCTGAAGAAACCGGGCTATCGGTTGTAATTGAAGAACCCTGTTGTAAAAAAGCCCTGCGATTAGAAACCGCAGGGCTTTCTTGTCTCTGTGTTAAGCGTGGTCCGTCACCGAATGACCTCTCAACGCCTTCTGGCGCGAACTTAACCCACTTTAGGTAATAACCCCAGGGTTATCGAAAACTGAATCAAGACAATGATGACGCCACAGGCAAAAACGATAGCCAGTAACGGCTTACCACCGGCAACGTTAAATGCGCGCTCTGGATGATGTTTCCGGCTCTGCCAGACCAGCATGGACGGGATCATTAAGGCCAGAACAGCCAGGGCAACGCCAGCATAACCCAGGGCCATAACAAACCCTTGAGGATAGAACAGGGCGAATATCAGTGGTGGCAGAAAGGTCATCACACCGGTTTGTAACCGACCGGAAATGCGACGATTACGCGAAAAGAGATCCGCCAGATAATCAAACAAACCTAAAGAGACGCCAAGGAAAGAGGTTGCCAGGGCAAAATCAGCAAATAACTGAATGGCCAGACCGACTTTAGGTGTTGCCACCACGTCGCGAACCACTTGTAGAAAACCATTCAGCCCAGTGTGATTCGTCGCCAGAGAGTCAAATGCGGCACCGTCAATGGAACCCAGAGTTGCCAGTTGCCAGAAAATATAGGCTACCAGCGGAATGGCGCTACCAATAATAAAGATCCGCCGCAGTTTCGGCAGATTTCCGCCCATATAGCTGATAATACTGGGTACGCTGCCATGGAAACCAAAAGAGGTGAATATCACCGGAATGGCAGACAGAGCGAGACCTTGTTCAACAGGCAAAGTCAGCAGGTTGGTCTGATGGATATGTGGCATCATCAGGGCCAGCATCACAATGAGCAGAACCGTTTTGACCGTAAAGAGTATCCGGTTAAACATATCGACCATATGCGTGCCAATACATACCACACCGCCAGCAACCAGAGTAAACAGCAGCACGCCGGAGGTAGCGGAAATATCCATCGATAACCAATGACTGAGACTGGCTGCCAGCAGTTCACCCGCACCGCTGATATAGGCCGCAGTTAATGCGTACATCAGAAATAACATGCTTAATCCGGTTAGCCACTGACCCGGACGGCCCAGGTAGCGTCTGGCGAGTGTACCCAGGCCGGTATCGGCAGAGCTGTACTGATAAACCTCGACCAACAGTAATGCCGTGTAGCACATTAGCGCCCACAGGCCGAAAAGCATCAGTAAAGTCACACCAAAACCTACGCCAGCAGAAGCCAGGGGCATGGCAAGCATTCCTGCTCCAATTGTGGTACCAGCAACGATAAAAATACTGCCAAGAGTGCGGTTCTTCACGCTTTCCTCTTCATTAATAAAAAGAAACCCATCTTTATGTCGCGCAGATTAAGGTAAAAGGTGTTTTTCGTCAAATGAGGCTTACGAAGGGTGTAATTTAAATTTTACAGTTGTGGTGAGGTTTTTGTGACGGCGTCACAAATAAGAGGGAAGGTTAACTGAAAAACACTGTTTCTGAATCATTCTGAGCTGACAGATAAAAATGTTGAAATTTACCTGAGGAGATAAAATAATTATTTATTATTCAATGTATTATTGGCTTTATGAGACAGGGGGGAACGGAAAATTCCCGCCCAGTTAAGAGCGGGAGGGTAACCTGTCAGATAGAGGTTCGACGATAGTCGCGATATTCTGGTTTCCAGAAGTTATCATCAATCGCCTGGTGTAAAGCTTCGTCTGAAGTGGCCACGGCCATACCTTGCTGCTGTGCGGTTTTTGCCACGGCAAAAGCAATCGCCCGGGAAACTATCTGAATATCTTTTAATTCAGGAAGTACCAGACCTTCTCCATTGTTAACCAAGGGGGAATGCTCCGCCAGTGCAGCACTGGCAGCCATCAGCATTTCATCGGTAATACGCGAAGCGCCAGAAGCGATAACACCAAGACCAATGCCCGGGAAAATATAGGAATTATTGCACTGAGCGATAGGGAAGATCTTATCCTGCCACTGTACCGGAGCAAAAGGACTCCCCGTAGCCACCAGCGCCTGACCTTCGGTCCAGTTAATAATATCCTGCGGCGTCGCTTCCACTCGGGAAGTTGGATTGGATAGCGGCATTACAATAGGTCGTGGACAATGCTTATGCATCTCACGGATCACCTCCTCGGTGAACAGACCGGTTTGACCCGACACACCAATCAGAATATCGGGTTTCACATTGCGCACCACTTCCAGCAGTGAAAGCGCCTCGCTGTCCGTATCCCAGCGACTCAGTTTGTCACGTTTTTGCACCAGTTTAGTCTGGAAAGGAAGCAGGTTGGGCATATTATCGGTTAACAGGCCGAAACGATCGACCATATAGACGTTGTCGCGTGCTTCGCTCTCACTTAAGCCTTCACGCTGCATCTGGGCGATGATTTGTTCTGCAATACCACAGCCCGCAGAGCCGGCCCCGAGGAAAACAATTTTTTGCTCATTTAACTGACTGCCTGCGGCTTTACTGGCGGCTATCAGTGTCCCGACAGTGACTGCTGCAGTGCCTTGAATATCATCATTAAATGAACATATTTTATCGCGATAGCGGGTTAATAATGGCATCGCATTTTTTTGAGCGAAATCTTCGAATTGCAATAAAACATTCGGCCAGCGGTGGCGTACTGCTTGCACAAATTCATCGACGAATGCGTAGTATTCATCACCGGTTATCCGTGGATGACGAGAACCCATATACAGTGGATCATTTACTAATTGTGGGTTGTTAGTACCCACGTCCAGAACAACCGGCAAGGTATAGGCTGGACTTATTCCGCCACAGGCGGTGTAAAGCGACAGTTTACCAATCGGGATACCCATGCCCCCGATCCCCTGATCGCCAAGGCCGAGAATACGCTCCCCGTCAGTGACAACAATGACTTTGACATTCGGTATCGTGATGTTTTGCAGGATATCATCCATATGCTGGCGATTATCATAATTAATAAAGACGCCACGTGCCCGACGATAAATTTCTGAAAAACGCTCACAGGCAGCACCCACGGTTGGGGTATAAATCACTGGCATCATCTCAACTAAGTGATTTTCTACCAGTCGATAGAACAGTGTTTCATTGGTATCCTGGATATTACGCAGGTAGATATGTTTATCTATTTCGTTTTTAAAGCCCTGATACTGAAGCCATGCACGTTCAGCTTGCTCTTCGATGGTTTCGACTGCGCCTGGCAGTAATCCCAGTAGATTAAAATTAAGTCTCTCTTCAAGACTAAAAGCACTACCTTTATTGAGCAGAGGGAACTCGAGTAAAACTGGACCGGCATAAGGAATATAAAGTGAACGGTGCTTTTTTGGCTTGATGTTCATTTGGTTACTCTACAGTTTTCAATATGATGGTTTGTCAGGAGATCCTGGCGAGCAGGTCTTTGTCAGTATTGCACAAGATGCATGAACGGAAATACAGCCGAGTCACATCGTTGGTCTATGACTGCTGATTGTCTGAATCATATCGCGAGTTTGTGCTTACCTGTTACCGGGATATGAAGATAAAATATTTTTCTTAATTGCCTACTTTATTTGTGTTTAAATAAGCTAAATGGTTTTAGCAAAAGTTTAGCTTTCTGGAGATCCGTATGAGTGAAAAAGTCTGGGTACTGGGTGATGCCGTTGTGGATTTGCTGCCTGAAGGTGACAGTTATTTATTGAAATGTCCCGGAGGAGCACCGGCAAATGTGGCCGTGGGGATAGCCCGGTTAGCAGGCCAGAGCGGTTTTATTGGCCGGGTGGGTGATGATCCTTTCGGGCATTTTATGAAGCAGACTCTGAATGCTGAGAACGTGGATACTCGTTTTATGCACCATGACCCTGTGCACCGAACGTCCACCGTGGTGGTCGCGTTAGACGAGCAGGGGGAGCGTTCATTCACTTTTATGGTTCGTCCTAGCGCCGATTTGTTTATCGTTGCTGATGATTTACCTCAATTTAAATCCCGCCAATGGCTCCATGTCTGTTCTATAGCACTCAGTGCTGAACCGAGCAGAAGCACGACCTTCATGGCGATGGCACGCATTAAAGAAGCCGGCGGAAAGGTCAGCTTTGATCCGAATATCCGCACCGATTTATGGACTGATGAAGAGCAGCTACGAGAGTGTCTTGCTCAGGCTCTGATGCTGGCCGATGTCGTGAAACTCTCTGTTGAAGAGCTGCAGTTTATCAGTGGTGAACTGGATTTACAGCGTGGAATCGACAAGCTTATTTCACTTTACCCGCTACACTTACTACTGGTCACGCAGGGTAAAGATGGCGTCATCGCTTGTTATCAGGGAAAAACGCACCATTTTGCGTCCAGACCCGTGGTCTGTGTTGATACTACCGGCGCCGGAGACGCGTTTGTCGCAGGCCTGCTGTGTGGGCTTGCTGAACAAGGTATGCCGGAAAATATCGCCCAGTTAGAACAGATATTAGTTCAGGCGCAGCTGTGTGGTGCCTTAGCCACCACCGCGAAAGGGGCGATGACAGCGTTGCCTCGCCAGCAAGATTTGGTTAAATATTTGTAACATTGATACACGATTTGTAGGATCCATCACAGTTACCTTATTCGATACGTTTTTTTTGTTGCTCAGGAAGAGCTGTCATGTTTATCTCGCATAGCTAAATCGGTTTAGCTTTCGAGATAACGTAATTATAATTAGCAAGGATACAATAAGTATGCATAAGCAAAAAAAACTTGCATTGATGATAGCGGTACTTGTCGGGTCAGTCTCCATGGGAGTACAAGCCGACTCGAAAAGTGTTGAAGCGCGTCTTGCTGCACTTGAACAGCGTCTTCAGGCTGCTGAAAATCGTGCTCAGGTGGCAGAACAACGTGCAGTCGTTGCAGAAAAACAAGCGCAGCAGCTGGCGGTGCAACAACGGACAACCGAAGCTGCTGCTGAGTCAGTGTCTGAGCGTACTGCAAAACTGGAAAGCAAAGCCGATGCCAGCAGCGGCTTTGAGTTCCATGGTTATGCGCGTTCTGGTTTGTTAATGAATGGTTCCGGTTCCAGTACTAAAGGCGGGCCATACATGACGCCAGCCGGTGATACCGGTGGGGCGGTAGGTCGTCTGGGTAATGAACCTGATACCTATGTTGAGCTGAATCTTGAGCATAAACAAACCCTCGATAATGGCGTCACCACTCGCTTTAAAGCGATGGTCGCCGATGGGCAGAGAACCTATAACGACTGGACTTCTGACACCAGTGATGTGAACGTCCGTCAGGTTTATGCTGAATTGGGTAATCTGCCAGGCTTTGATGGTCCGCTGAAAGGCAGTACCTGGTGGGCAGGTAAACGCTTTGACCGCGATAACTTTGATATTCACTGGGTCGACTCCGATATCGTCTTCCTGGCCGGTACCGGTGGTGGTGTGTATGACGTGAAATGGAATGACTCGTTCCGCAGTAACTTCTCTATTTACGGTCGCGATTTCGGACCGATTGAAAATGAGAGTAACAACGTTATTCAAAACCATATGCTAACCGCGAATAACTTTATCGGTCCATTCCAGCTGATGGTGACTGGCCTGCGCGCTAAAGATAATGAAGATCGTAAGAATGCTAACGGTCTTGCTACCATTGACGGTTCGACTAAAGCGCATAGCGGTGTCCACGTGCTGGCCGGTCTGCATAACGACAGTTTCTATGGTCTGCGTGAAGGTTCCGCAAAAACCGCTATTCTCTACGGTCATGGTTTAGGCGGCGAGGTGAAGAGTATCGGTGCTGATGGCGCTCTGCTGTCAGAAGCCAATACCTGGCGCTTCGCAAGTTACGGTGTCACTCCTCTCGGTGATGGCTGGCATATCGCGCCTTCTGTGATGGCTCAAAGCAGTAAAGATCGCTATATGAAAGGCGATAGCTATCAGTGGGCAACCCTCAACACCCGTCTGATCAAAGAGATAACACAAAACTTTGCCCTGGCGTTTGAAGGTTCTTACCAGTATATGGACTTGAAACCTAAAGGCTACGAAGAGCGTAATGCCGTTAGTGGTGATTTCTATAAACTGACTTTCGCGCCAACGCTTAAAGCTGAGAAGGTCGGTGACTTCTTCAGCCGCCCGGAACTGCGTCTGTTCGCCACCTGGATGGACTGGAGCAGCAAACTGGATAACTACTCTAAATCTGGCTCCTTCGGCAACGATGGTTTCACCTCCGGCGGAGAGTGGAACTTTGGTGTCCAGATGGAAACTTGGTTCTAAGTCATATCGGCCCCCTGTTTTTCAGGGGGCATTTAACTTTTCGATAACATTATCTCCTGGGTTGGCTCTCAGCGCAGGGATAATCAGTCAAATTATCACTATATTATGCTGCTGATTCCCCGCTGCTCACATGATAAACTGCTAATAATCTTACTTTGTTTCGGGTTTTTTTGTGCATAAAACCAAACGTGTCACGATGAAAGACGTGGCGGAACTGGCGGGTGTCTCTATCGCCACAGCCAGTCTGGTATTAAATGGACGGGGCAAAGAGTTGCGTGTTTCGGCCGCTACGCGCGAACGCGTCCTGGCTATTGCGCAACAGCAAAAATATCAGCCCAATATTCATGCCCGATCGTTACGTGATGAGCGTCATCGTACCTTGACGCTGGGTCTGGTTGTGCCGGAAATGACCAACTATGGCTTTGCCGTATTTTCATTTGAACTGGAAGCGTTGTGTCGTGAGGCCGGGGTACAGCTGATTATCTCTTGTACCGATGAAAATCCCGGTCAGGAGACGATGGTCGTCAATAATATGATTTCTCGTCAGGTGGATGGCCTGATAGTCGCCTCTTGTATGTTTTCAGATGATTTTTATCTCAAGCTTAGTGAGCAATTACCCGTTGTCCTTTTTGACCGTAATATGCCCGGTAGTCAGTTACCCTGTGTATTGACTGAGTCGACTCAATCAGTCCGTGAATTAATTGCCCCTATTGCTCGACAGTCACCTGATGAATTCTATTTTCTCGGTGGCCCGCCGCGCTTGTCACCGACGCGTGACCGACTGGAGGGGTTTATTCAGGGGCTACAACAAGCCGGAGTGACCCCGCGTCAGGAATGGATCCTGCACGGGAAGTACCATTCCAGTGCCGGATACGAAATGTTTGCTGAACTCTGTGCCAGACTGGGGCGTCCGCCGAAAGCCGTTTTTACCGCGGCCTGCGGTCTGCTGGAGGGGGTATTACGCTATATGCATCAGCATCATTTACGCGATCAGCCTGTCTATCTGACCAGTTTTGATGATCATTATCTCTATGACTCGCTCTCTTTGCCTGTCGACACCGTTTCACAGGATAATCGTCAGCTGGCATTACGCTGTTATACCCTGGTCAGTCAGCTTATTAAGGGAGAAACACCAGAGAAACTACAGGCCAGCCTGCCTGCCAGTATTAAAAGACGTATCATGGTGAATGCGTCTTCTCGCTAAGCATTACTCAGTCGGTATTTGAGCGTCTTGCGGTTTCACAGCAACATCGCGTCTGCCGTTACGGACTAAAATGAGTAGCGCGAGGAGCGCAAGACACATACCGACAATGGTCAGCAGAGAGCGATTAAGTGCCATATTCACGGCGCTGGCATCGGGTGTCAGATTAAATGCCAGAGCAATGGCTGTCAGACAAAATGACCAGCCGCCATAGCGTTTGGCGCCGATCAACTGCATCGCGAATAACATCCCCCCAGCAATCAAGGCGTGCAGCCAGGGTAGGGGGGATAATCCCAGTAACAGTCCGCCTGTTGCTGCCCCGGCCAGGGTGCCGATACTCCGGGTTTTGATACGATAAACTGTCTGCTCTCGCGTCGGTTTCATGACGCGCAGTGCAGCAGCAGGCAGCCAGCATGGATGCGAGCCGCCACTCAGACAGGCAAGAACAGATCCCACCAGACTGACAATGCCCATTCCGGCGGCAAAACGTAATGATAAAGACGACATTTTCAGTGAAACGCCGACTTCAGTCTGTTGATTCACCGGTAACATGAGCCGGGCCAGAAAAACGCCCCAGACAGCTCCGAGAGTAAAACAGAGACTATAGAAGACCGGTCCCGAAGCGGGTACCTGTCCGACCGAAAGGAAAAATGCCAGGGCTGAAAGGGCGATTGGCAGGCGGAAATAACCCTGCTTTAACTCACCCAGTCCCTGAGCCAGGGCGGCAAGTAAGGCAAAAATAAAAAAAGAGACGCTACCCAGAGTGACAAAGCCCCCGACGCTGGCAAACAGACTAAACAGCAGTGCGGAGAGGCCGAGTATCGCCAGACAATGCCTGGTCGGTAGTATCGGAAAAGAGACGACCAGCAGATAACTGGCAAAAGAGGCAATGCTGCCATATTGAGCATAGCCGCTAACGATGCCGATAAACCAAGGCAGCATGACTCCAATAGCCAGCAGCGCCGCGCGACGTATTTTTTCTGGTGCGATGGAGGAGATGCCGCTTACAGGATCCATGCTCATTCTCGCGCGTGTTGTTGAATATACCCGTCATACTTCAAGTTGCTCAGGGTTGCTTTCGCAAATCCTGCTGAATCACAGAGTTTATCTATGCTCATCACCAGGATTGACTCCGCGCCTACAAGCCACTCGAATTATTTTGGGTATAGATATCGGCTACAGATTAATACGGCTATTAGCGGTATTAACCCGCCATTTTAGCAAAATATTAAGCCATATTTGTCTCTGCTACCACCGGACAGGCTCGATTTTGCAAAACCACACGATAACCATCATTATCTTCGAAGGTGGCTCCCGCGCTATCCCAGTAAGGATTAAACGATCCCACACGAGAAAATCCAGCTGCGGCCATATTGCGACAAAGGATATCCCATTCTGCCTTTTCTGGAATATATAACACCAGTAAATCCTCCTTAGAGGGAGAAGGCATGACAGGATGATGGTGACACTGAGTGAACTCCAGATGCCAGCTAAGATCTGTACGACCCAGCATATAGCCGCTGAAACCATCATGATGGTCAAACTCACCAATGACGCTTAAACGAAGCCCCTGACAATACATATCACGGCTATGCGCTAAATTACTGACGGGCCGGGCAATACGCAAATGATAAAACGCCATATTTTCCTCACACAATAACAGACAGATCTATTTCATCTACCTTAGCGTGGGTCATAGCACATTAGCTAACACCTTGGCACGAAACGACAAACAGGGATGAAATTGAGGGGGGCGATATATAAATATTAGGGTGGGTATTTTAATGTGATGTTCTCATGGATATAGCGATACTCGTGGAATATATTGATGTTTCTTCAAGGAAATAAGAATCGTTTTTTGCAAGAAATTGGCTTTGGATTTACAGAAACTGCTCTTTTACTCAAGGATCATAAAAATAAGGAGGGAGTATGAATATTACGGGGCATTTTATTACTGCAAAAGTATTGATTAATCCACGGTGGTCTGTCGAAGAGGGAAAAATGGCCATCGAAAGCTATTGTCAGGAGATGCAACGCGAACCCGGTTGCAATCAGGCTCTGGCATTGCAAGATAATATTCAGCCACGCTGTTTTATACTGTGGGAACATTATGAAAGCCAGGTGGCTCATCAGCAGCACTTCACTCAGCCACACACTCATGCCTTTATCAAAGGGGGTTGGGTCAGTCTGGTTGAGGTTATCGAAACGACAATGTGACTGCTCCCTGACCTGAATGAACTGACTCCATTTTAAACTGACTACCGAAGACTGGTCGTTTTATCACTGGACCCCTTGTTAAAGTATCTTAACTTGGTGTCCAGTTTTTCGTCACGTTGTCAGGTCGCGAAAAGTCAAAATATAAGGATTACTCCTCTACATTCACAATAACCCGCTTATAACGCGTTAAAGGTGGTGTCCCATGGTCAGTGACAGCGAGAATAATGTGCATGGTGCCGGTTCCCGGTGGCATCACGCGTGAGTCGGTTACATCAAACCAGGCTTCAGATTGATCGGCATTTTTAATATCCAGCATTACACCGGTTGCTGCATTAGAAAGTACGCGCGTTCCTGGCTCTGCATAGGCAAACCACTCGTAAGAAAGCGCGTCGCCATCAGGGTCACTTGAGCCCACTGCGCTCAGATTGACACGTTCCCCTTTTTTAACCGTCATTATCGCCGGGTGGTTCAGGTTGGGGACCGGTGGATGGTTTGCTTCGTTGTAAGGTTTTACAGTCCAGTCCATACGCGCAGCGAAGTCATTTTGATAAGCCGAACGCCAGCGCCAGATAGTGGCATGATTAGAGGTGTACCACCGGTTGTCAGCACCCAGAACCTCATCCTGAGTATTGGTCCAGATCGGCCGTGTTTCTTCTGCTATAAACCATCTCTCTTTGTGAGGAGTATAGAGTTCATAACGTCCCCCCCAGCCCCCCCAGTTCGGATGCTCAGGATCCGATAGACCGTTATTAATGAGATTCATCCATGAAGGAGTATCTCCCTCCATCATAAATTTCCAACGTGGATATTCCGCCCCTAATGGCCCTTTGCTGCGTATATTCTTATCAAGCCATTCATTTGTCACAAGCTGATAGTCTGCTCCTGCAAAGCGGCCATGGAAGTAGTCACCGCCGATGCCGATCCATGTCGCATGGTGAAAACCGCCACCGGCGTTCTGGCCTGGCGAAACAATATAGAACAGAGAGGGAAATGTCTTACGTATCCATAGGCCGCTGTTATCCTGGTCGGAAATAGCGTAGATACGTAGCTTGGAGACAAATTGAGCAAGTTGTTCCGGGGTGCGCGTATTACTGACTTTCCAGAGTGCCTGCGCAAGCACATTTGGACCGCCCCAAACAGCGACCCATAAAGGACGGTCGTCTTGACGGTCGACAGCCTTGATCAGGAGTTCGGATCCTGACGAATCTTTCCCTTCGCCAACTGCGGCCATATTATGTATCGGTAATCCCTCAGCGATATTGCCCAGCAATGATTCAGCTGTAGGATAACCCGGTTCATGAAGTTCAAGGTTATCGCGCACCTGACCGTATTTTTTCACGATATCGATGATGCGTTTGGGCTCAATCTGATCTTTATTTCTTCCCGTTGATGTGGCAACCAAGCCTTCAATATCCAGCTGGTTGGCGTAGGTCATTAATCGAACCATGGACATTTGATCATCCGGATCATCACCGATATCGGTCAGTACGAACAGGCGTTGCTTTGCCTGAGTACTTATGCTGGGGGCGGTTTGATCGCTCAAGTTCTCCGCGGCGACCACAGCCGGGGAGCAGAGCATCCCGCAGAGGGTTAAATATATACCGGTTTTTATGGATAATGCGGTGCCTGTTTTATTATTTTTTACTCTAATTTTCATAGGGTAAGATCCATTATCAGAGGTTATGGAAAGGCATTTTTAAATGTTATTTTTTAGGGCCGAGCAGGCGATCTGCCCGTGTTGAAAAATCGGTAAGGAACGTAGCGCGCCACTGACTAATGGTCTTAACCCCCTGTTGAGGCCCAAATGGGGGGACGTCCTCGCTCAGAGCAGGATCGGGGTTATCGGTCCACCAGTTTGGATAGCGTGGAGAAGGGGTGGCTGGTGAGAGTTTTGCAGGGGGGAACGATGTAAAGCTACCACCAGCGGTATCATTTAAGTTTGCCCAGTTGGACTCAATGGTGTAAGTCCATACTTGTGATGCCTTGGGGACGAAACGGAAATGCCAGGTCCCATCATCGGCCGCAAAACCGGGAAAACGATCGGTGACCTTCGCCGAGGCGGGGACAACCAGACTGGCAGTCGTTCCCTTCGGTGCCATACCATTTGGATGCACAATGAGTTCGACGAGACCATAGGTTTCAACCGCATCGGCTGATGAGGGTATTGTCTTAAAGGTATAGGCGGGACGATCCCATGCACGAACAAAACGGCCACCCCCTTTGCTCTCCTGGGTAGGATCCTCAGGGTGGGGACCCAGGACATAGGCTACGGCAGGCGTATCTCCCATCTTCAACTGGCCGGAACCATATTCGTTAAAAAAGTCCCCAAGCGCGCCATGCCCCTTCAGGTGTTTTGCCACAAAAGTAGCGCCGTCCAGGTCATTTCTCTGATCGCCACCGGTAAACCAGCCACGGTATGTTGAGTTGTTTTCAATGATGTGCAGGTCGGGATGGTGGCGGAATAGATAGTTATAGGCAGCAGTGGACCATTTTTTATTCGGTCCCCCAATGTAGTAAACGCGAATTTTTTCCTTAATCGTTGGATCGTCGTGCAGGGCTTGTGCCAGATCGTCAATACCTCCCCATACCAGTATCCACAGAGGACGCGGGTCTGGACGTTTAGCCGCTTCGATTATCAGCCTGGAGCCATCCGTAGGATGGCCGTAACCTTCCGGAGGAGCAGAATCCATACCCCCCTGACGGGTGATTGAACGCAGATACTCAGGAGTAGGATAGTCGTCAGACCAGGTTTTAAGGCTTGGATAGTCAATCTCGTACCGATCAATAGTCTTCAATATTTCACTCGCACGATTACGCACCGGCCCCCAGGGTGATGAAATCAGTCCTTCAAGCTGCAGATCGTCCGCGTACAACAGCAGATGCATCATTGATTGATAATCGTCAAAATCGGTGCCACCAATATCGGTAGTCACTATTACGCGGGGTTTGGTCATTGAGGTGGATTCAGGCGAGCTGGGCGCAGCATGATCCTGACTCTGTTGAAGATGATTATTACCATAGGCGGCAGGGATAGAGGCTAAAGCCAGTGACAGTAAGACGATATTTCCTTTTAGCTTCAATTTTTCAGCAACCATGATATCTCCATTTTTTTATTTTCGATGTCGTTATATACAGCGGATGGCCCGGCGCCTGGATGCACTTCAGTGGTACGCAGAAATCCTGGCATAGTTGTGCTGCAAATCAGTTTTATGATTTTTCTAAATTGCTAACGGATCTCTAATAACCATGAGTTTTTATAAAACACCTTTTCAAAAATTATCAGCCATGTGCTACTTTCAAGCCTACTCACCACGCACTGGAATAAGCTATGCCAGCACGAAACCAACAACTGTTCCGGGTTGCATTAATGTTGAAAGCCAAAGGACGCTATGGGCGAAGCATTATTGAGGGCATTTGCGAGTACATGAAGTCAACGCGTCTGCAGTGGGATTTTTTACTGGAGGAAGATTTCCGTTCTTCGCCTGCAAGCCTGCTGGAGTGGAAAGGTGATGGCATCATAGCGGACTATGACGATCCGGCCTTAAGATCACTGCTGGCTAAAGTCACTATCCCCGTGGTGGGGATCGGCGGTACCTATCAGTTGAACCACCCTGAAATTCGTGCAGTACCCTATGTGGCATCTGACAATGCAGCCCTGGTAAAACTGGCTTACCAGCATCTGATCGATATGGGACTACCGCGCTTCGCCTGCTATTCTATCGAGTCGACAATTATGAACCCCTGGGCAGTGGAGCGAGCCAATGCGTTTCGTCGATTAGTTGAGGCTGATGGGGCCAGGGCAGATATTTATGAAGGTGTGCCGACACACGCACTGGTATGGCAAGATATTCTGGAAAATCTCAAAGACTGGCTGCATACACTCGAAAAACCCGTTGGTATTATTGCCGTGACGGATTCACGGGCCAGACAGGTGCTTCAGGCCTGTTCCTTGGCGGGTTATGCCGTGCCGGAACAAGTCGCTATTATTGGCATTGATGACGATCCTCTGTTGCGTGGATTGAGCCGTATTCCACTGAGTTCAGTGGCGCAGGGAACGCTCCAGATGGGACGCGCAGCGGCTGAAATGCTGCACTATCAGTTAATGGGAAAAATTCCGAGAGAGAAACGCGTCATTGTTCGGCCTGAAGGCGTAAACGCTCAGGCGTCAACTCTGCATAGCCCAGTAATGAACACTTATATTATGCGAGCCCGGCACTTCATCAGGCAGTTCGCTAGCCAGGGAATAAAAGCTGCGCAGGTTGCTGATCACGTAGGGTGCTCTCGTGCCACACTTGATATGCACTTTATGCGCACTGTCGGAAATACGCTGCACGATGAACTTCTCAGATTCCGTATCGAACACTCCAAAAACCTCTTAAGCCAGACGCAATTAAGCTATTTCGACGTGGCGTTACAAAGTGGCTTTACGTCACTTCAGTATATGTACGCCGTTTACCGCAGGGAAATTGGCTGCACGCCAGTAGAGTATCGGAGAAAAATAGATACTGTAGGGAAGGCGGATATGGCTGTTTGGCTGAAAAGCACTATTGCCCGGTAATTAACTCATCATTATTGCTAAGGCTTTTACTTTTTCACTATGACCCTAGAATAAAGTGGTTTATCGACGGAAGGTCGTATGAATTAATACCTTATTTTGGTAGTCTGATCGGCTGGGCTTCTCCCAGTTTGCTGAGGGCCTTTATGTCTTACCATCGTAAAAAGCGCATTTTTTCCTCCCTGTCACGACGTCATCGCCGTCAGAAAGTCATACATCTAAAAAACCTTATCCATAATGAACGTCACCGTTGTGGTGGTATATTCTATGATGAGTGTGACTTTAGTCAGTTTGACGATGAAACGGGTCGTATTTGGGAGTGGAGTGATATCTATTTCACCGGATTAGATCCTGCGGATTTTTGGAATGCGGAAATTATCACTACCCAGGTGGCTTTCAGAGATGCGTATCACACTCGCGCATTCGATGAAGCCTGCGAGATGTTAAGTGAGCAAGAACGTGAAAATGAATTTAAAGTGAATACATTCCCTAATTATAATTCGCGTGGAAAAATAATCAGTCATACATTAGTACACCGTGAAGCATGCAAATACGATGTTTTCGGTGGCCTCACATTTTTTGGTTTTGTTGAAAAACGAGAGCTTGAAATAGTGATTAACGATCCTCCTGCTATTTACTGTGGATATGAATTTTTACCTGATTATGCGTATGGATTAGGCCTGCGTATCGTTGTTGATGCGCCTTATTTAAGTCAGCAAGTAATAGAAGATGCTATCGCTGAGTTTCGTGAGCGCGGTGAGTGTGAGTGTGAGTGGCATTCATCAGAGGCGGTTTCTTTTCCTCGTGACTTGCCTGAATAATTTCACCTCGCTACTGGTAAGTCTGAATATCGGGTTGTGTAAGCAGGAGAAAGCATCTCACGTTTCATCGCCCAGGTTTTTTCGAGCCCCTGACCTGCAAACCAGATTTTTCCTTTACCAGAGTGATTTAATTTATCGATAGCCTCCATCAAAGCCGCACTGTTTTCTCGTGGAGCATTATCGTCAAATAAATTTAGCTGCGCGACTCCATTACTGAAAAAATCTGCCAGCATAACGCCAGCCTTCATATATCGATGGCCATCAATCCATATCCTCTTCAGGGAGTTTGTAGCCGAATTTATAATGTCACGGGTATCATTAGAAGGAGTCAATAGCTTCATGGATGCCTGATTCCCATAGTATGTTTCATTGTCTGCATGTGGGCTGGTTCGAAGGAAAACACTGATGAAACGGCAGTACTGGCGCTCACTACGTAGTTTTTCTGATGCTCGCTCAGCATAGGCACAAATTGCCTGATGCATATCCGCATACTCAGTTATACGGTTGCCAAAAGATCGACTGCAGACGATCTGTTGTTTTGCTGGTGCAAACTCTTCCAGTTCAAGACATTGTTCACCGCGAAGCTCACGAACCGTCCTTTCGAGAACAACATTGAAGTGTTTTCTTATTACCCATAATGAGCTTTCAGCCAGGTCAAGTGCTGTATTAATACCCATTGAGTTAAGTTTCTTACTCATTCGCCGACCAATGCCCCAGACATCCTCAACAGAGGTAATTACCAGTAGCCTGCGCTGACGTTCAATATTAGATAAATCGACAACGCCACCAGTGCCACGCCATTTCTTGGCTGCATGGTTAGCTAACTTTGCTAATGTCTTTGTTTGTGCAATACCCACCCCTACAGTTAACCCTGTATGTTTAAATACTTTATTTCTCATTTCATGGCCAAAGGCACTCAGGGAGGTATAATTTATCATCCCAGATAAATTAACGAAGGCTTCGTCTATTGAGTAAACTTCAATCGCAGGAGACATTTCAGTTAGCGTCTGCATAACCCGCTCACTTAGATCGGCATAAAGTGCATAATTAGAACTGAATACATAAACCCTGGCGCTATATGCATTATTTTTTATTTTAAAAAATGGCTCACCCATTTTAATACCAAGGGATTTTGCCTCGGCTGAACGAGAAATAATGCAGCCATCGTTATTTGAAACGACGACAACAGGCTTCCCCTGCAAGTCTGGGCGAAAAACCGTTTCGCAAGAAGTATAAAAACTATTTACGTCGATGAGGGCAAACATAATTATTTATGCGCCTTAATACTAAAAATTACCACTCCGAAGATTTCTAATTCTTCTGCATTTTGAAATGACATCGGAAAATAATCATCGTTGTGAGGTACTAGCTGTAGATAAGGATGAGTACGAAGTTCTTTGACGGTAAATTCACCTGAAACAGCAGCAATAACAATATCGCCATGTACGGCTGAAAGCGAGCGATCAACCACCAAAAGATCTCCGTCACTGATGCCTGCGCCATGCATAGACTCTCCGCTAACTTTTATGAAGTAAGTGGCACTCGGGTGTCTTATCAGCAATTTATTGAGATCCAGTCTGTCCTCAATATAGTCCTGTGCTGGGCTAGGAAAGCCACAGGGCACTTTCTCAGAGAAGAGAGGAAGCATGACTGGTTGAGAAGTCTCTGTGGGTCGAATGAACGGCATGATGTTGATCTCATATAACTGTGTTTATATACAGTATTACTGAATTTACAGATGGATCAAGAGGCATGCCAGACGATTCTTGGAAGCGCTTGAAGTAGCTGATAATTTAGACCATCGGTGTTGTACTCAGAAGTAAGACGGACCATTCTGAATATTATTTGCAAAACCAACCGAAAATACTGAAAAAAGGTATTAATTGAAAACCTTTAAAAATCATGATTTTATTAGGAAATAACGGTTAACTGAGTTGATGAAAATGGAGCCTCTGGCTCGGTGGCTGAAAGGTCTATTTACAGATTTGAGCTTGTCGTAAAGTGAATAATCCGCAATAGAATAGAGTTCTGGCATATGTAACATTATTTATATCAAGATGCCTGGTGATATAACGTCAGTATCACACTGACTCATTTAACGGATGGTTAAAACAGATGATATTTAAAAAATGGGTCACGACGCCTGTTCAAGCCATTCGCGCGGTTTACGCTGCGTTATTGCCGCGTAACGTTCCTGATTATCCTGAAAGTTCTCATTTTGACAAAAAAACAGCGCGGTTTGTTAACCCACAACCGATGGGGGGCGTGGCATTCCGGGACGGCATGTCGGCGCTATTAGAAATGTTGCAGGGAGTCAGCCAGTATGGACCGAAGAAACCGCTGCCGACCATAAAGCCAGACTGGCCGCTGTTTCTTCAGAATGACGATATTAACCGTTTCATCTGGTTTGGTCACTCTACGCTGCTGATGAGAGTCGGACAGCAGACTGTCGCGATCGATCCGGTATTGGGTAAGTCGGTTTCACCTTTAGTGGTAAATATGCGGCGCTTTCAGGAACCCGCTGCTGCGGTGAGTGAATGGCCTCAAGTGGATGTGATATTGCTATCACATAACCATTATGATCATCTGGAAGAAAAAACGCTCAAGCGATTCGCAGGAACATCAACACGTTTTATTGTGCCTCTTGGGGTAGGGGAATACCTTAAACCTCTGGGGATAAACGCCGAGAAAATTACTGAGCTTGACTGGTGGCAGTCCCTGGACTACCAGAATATTAGCTATACGCTGGTACCTGCCTGGCACAATACCGGTCGTGGTTTGCGGGATAACGATAAGAGTTTCTGGGGCGGCTATATTATTCAGCAGGCCGATGACACGATATATTACAGTGGAGATTCTGCCTACGGCGCCCATTTTGCTGAAATTGCCCGGCGTTTTCCTCATATCGACCTCGCTTTTATTGAAAACGGTCAGTACGACAGACGCTGGCCTAATAATCATATGACGCCAGAACTCACTGTTCAGGCTGCGGTAGACTTACAGGCTGATCGCGTGGTGCCCATTCACTGGGGAGCTTATACCATCGCCTTTCATCCCTGGAACGAGCCGGTGCAGCGCAGCATTCCTCTGCTTCGTGAAAAAGGTATACAGCCTTTAACACCTTATCAGGGGCAAGTTTTTGATAAAAATACTGTGACTGAAGAGTGGTATCTGACCCTTGAGTAACCTATATTTTGGGAACGTCTTAAACATCAACCGTGACAGCAGCTTGATGGTTGTTTTTTCGCCATGGCTGACTGGGTGAAACTTAAACATGAATATTACTGAAAGCATTTTAAATATTGTCGCTATGAATTCAGTGGTCCTTTTTGTGGTGATATTTTTATTAATGCTGGGTTCTTCGGTTATCGGAAAATGCCTGTTTAAGAAAAAGCATAGTGGTGATGACAAGGCTGATGATGAGGCAAAAATCATTCTTGGTGCCTTATTGTCATTACTTTTTTTATTGATGGGATTTATTTTATCAATAGCGATTACAGGATATAACGCCCGCGAACAGACCGAAGAGCAAGAGGCGATTGCGATTGCGAATGCGGTACAAAATACCGCGATGCTGACCGAAGAGAGCCAGGCGCAAGCCTATCCGTTACTGCAGCAATATCTCTCTACCCGCATCGCCTTTTTTAATTCGGGGACTCATCTTTATTCTCAGCCATTACAGAATCAGTCGATAGATATCCAAAAAGCGTTATGGAATATTGCCAGAAATGAAGCTAAAACCAGTACCGTTAATGGATTTAGCCTGGTCTTAAGCTCTTATACCGAGCTGTATAACTCTCAGGCCAGAACAACGGCTGGCTGGCGGGATAAAATCCCCGGTGCTGCCTGGCTACTGTTGATAATCCTTTCTGTCGCAGCCAACTATTTGATAGGGCATAACATTCGTGGATTACGCGGGCGAAACTCGCTGATTATTACGTTGCCACTGCTAACCACGCTGGCCCTGTTTATGATTGCTGAAATAGATGTGCCAGGAGAGGGGGTTATCTACGTTAAACCCGACAACCTGGTGGCACTACAAGCGAGCTATCTATTGCCAGATAATTAATGTTATCTGTTCTGACTCCCGGCGAAATTGCCCGTTAGGGCTGCGTTTGGAAAACGGAAAACATTGTACGTCAAAATGGTTTTTTGTACTCAGAAAGTCCTGCACTACCGGCAGGTAAAAAGCTGAGTATCCGGCAGACGGCAGACGTGACAGGATACACCCCCCTCCCAGATATGCCGCATTCAGGCACTGTTGCGGCAATCAGAAACGGGTGATTTGGGTTAAGTTGTGATTGTTGTATGATGCCGTTAAGGATAACTGCCTATATTGAGGGATTAATGATGGCAAGAGCACTGGCCTGTCTTGGCGATAAAACAAGTTATGGAGAAATTATTTCAGCTACCGCGTCTTGGTTTGAAGGAAGTAAAGCAATAGCCCGGACCGGTGACAAGGCATCATGCAGCGAATGCAACGGGTATTTTGAAATCCTTGCCTCCGCACAGGACTGGACAGAAGAAGGTAAAGCGTATGCTGCCACAGGTGACAGAGTGCTATGCCGTTGCCCCGATCACTATGTTTACGGTTCAGCCACGCAGTCTACCAGCACCGGTACAGGCTCCCTGACCTCCCGCAATACCAGTCAGTCACCTGTACCGGTGCAGCAGGCACAGGATCCCAGAGCTCAAAACTGTATTCGCTTTCAGTGTGCCGGTGACGATAGCCAGCTAATGGCAGGCTGTCGCTACACCCTGATGTTCCCGGACGGACGTTCTGAAACCGGCATTATCGATGAACATGGGGTTACGGGATGGCATTATGCTGAATCCGCTGAAAATATTAACTTGCATATATTAATGGATTAATGATGGCAGTTTACCATATCAGTACCCGTATTAACTCTAATGTCCCGGCTGATTACTTGTTGTATGACTTGTATATTTATCGCATGGATTCCAGCAGGAATAAATACCCCCTGATAGATGTGAAACAACAGCCGTTTTTGGGAAATTATGAAACACAGAGTCATATGACCGGAAATATAAATGAGTCACTTTCGACAATTTATATTATGGAAATTAAGCTTTATCGAAAAACCATGCTGCATACGCACTGTGTAACGCCTGTTCCGTTCACTAAAATGTATACACTGGAAGAGTTTGCATCAGGTAAAGCCTGGTCTCCGGTGAAACGGGAGAACCCCTGTTATTTTGAATCAAAAGGAACAATGAAACCTGAGAATCAGGGGGGCGAAACAAAACAGATTAAAATCACCATCCCGGAACGTTCATTTATAGCGAAAGAGTATCCTATCGGAACGCCACAGGATCCGTTTGAGAAAAACAAAATTGAAGCGGATATTCAGGATAGATTCTACTATTTCTCTTATCCTACTCAATCCGGGGCTAGCGTGTGTGGCCCTGCTGCATTTTTTTACTGTCTGCAAAAAGACCGCCCTGATGTTTATGCACAGGCTGCCCGTGAACTTTGGCGGTACGGAAAAACTAAAATCGGTGAGCTTGAAATAACCCCTGGAGAGGGATGCAGACATCCTGCGGGTCATTTTGATAACAATATATCAGGCCTTGACTGGATGACCTTGGCAGGCCTAAGGGATTCAGAAAATGCAGTATTTAGCTTTGATACTCTTGATTCGCCGATTGCTGGTATTACCATGTGGCAGACGCTATCAAAATGGTTTGAGAAAGCTGGTTATGAGAAAGTGTTCAGTAATGTTGGGATAGCACAGGCTGGCATTCAGGGTATCCGAGATTTAAATGAATATATTAATAAAGGTTACAAAGTCGTTACCCTTATTAACGATGGGTTATTAAATGGAAGTTTGTCTGATAAATTGACTGTGCCAACTCACTGGATTGTCTGGGATAGTCCTGTAACACAGGATATTAGTGGAACAGTTCGTTTGAAATTGTTTTCATGGGGACAAGTGGAAAATCAAATAAAGCTTGGGAAAGATATGTCTTTTTTCATTAATCGATTTTTTGGGGGGGGTGGTTTTTAAACCATTAAAGTAAAATGCGGACTGTAAAATTTATTATTGTTAGTTGTGTTTTTTTTATTTCCGCATGTGGTTTATTAAGCCCGAAGGCTGAGTTTATTCCAGAAAATAGTAGATTGAAATCTGCCGCAGTGGGTGTTCCTTACCTTTCTAAAATAGATATTATTGGCGGGCCTGTTATGGGAGGTTGGTATCGCCAACGACCTGGTTATACTCCTGGTATTGTTACGCCATCTGATGCTGGTATTTACCTGAGAAATTGCTTGTTGTCTGACGAAAATACAGATGACTCTATACTGTCTAAAGAACCGCGTTATAATGGAAACTGCATAGAAGTTTATGGCACACCGAATAAAGTGGTTGAAATAAAGATAAATATCAGCGGTGGGATGTATGGAAGTATGATCGCACCAGCAAGTTATTTTAGTAAAAATTATATACTAAATGTAGTTAAACCTTGAGGCAGAAAAGGTTCTTTTAAAGAACGATTGAGCGCGAACTTAGTATCACCCGCTCACAGTACGAGATCCGTATTGTGAGCGGGTCTTTCGTATCGGAATGGTCCAAGTGTGACTTTGACGTACAACAATTTTCGTTTATCAAACGCACCCCTGTCTGACTGGGAGTCAGATCGTCTCTTTATTTTTTCTGTGCTTATCTCTTGAAATATTAAAATTAATCAAATAGTTACTTTCTTAACTGATATTAGTTACATCATGCTTATTAGTCTGAATATTAATGATAACTTCTGACATCGGCGTTTTCTGCCATGGCTTAGCAGGAAAGCAGTGCTCCATTTGTATGGTTTGAATCAATTAGCCATTATATTCTACCCATAAAATGAGTAGAATAGGGCGGTTAATTGACTCATGGAGGTCGTATGTGGATCTGGGAATCTGAAAACTGGCCTGACTTTACCTACGTTTCCTCGCAGTTACAGCCACTCTTAAGACAGGTTATTTTTCTGCAAGGTGAACTCTATGGCGTCAACCATTTACTCGATACTGATGCTCAGACTCTAAATACCATTCTGGCTAATATCATTTACTCAAGTGATATCGAGGGCGAAAAGCTCAATGCTCATTCTGTTCGTTCTTCTCTGGCGACACATCTGGGTATTTCTCAGGCCGTTTCTTTTCCTGTCGATAATCGTACTGAAGGGCTGGTGGCGTCCGCCCTGGATGCCATCAATAATCTGGATGAACCCTTATCCGTAGTCCGTTTACAAACCTGGCATCGTTTGTTGTTTCCCGTCGGAATCAGTCTGTTTAATCAAATTGAGGGGGGATGTTTCAGAACGGGTCCGGTTCAGGTAATTTCTGGCCGGATGGATAAACCCGTCGTGCATTTTGAGGCACCGCCAGCTGGCAGGATTGCTGATGAGATGAAGATATTTATTGATTGGTTTAATCACAGTCGGGATGACAGAGAATTAGATCCTATTCTGCGAGCGGGCATTGCACATTTATGGTTCCTGACAATTCATCCATTTGAAGATGGTAATGGTAGAATTGGCCGTTTGATTATGGATTTAGCACTTGCTCAGGCAGAGAAAAAAACTGTACGGTTATACTCTATGTCCCGAACACTGAATGAGTATAAAAAAGAGTACTATGACCAGCTTGAATGTACTCAGCGTCAGGACGGGGAGATAACCGAATGGCTAGTCTGGTTCGTTACTACCTTACAACTCTCGATAAAAACCACCTTAACTCAAGTTCAGTTGACGCTAGATAAAACCAAATATTGGACACGATTTGATCAAGGACTTTTGCGACCTGAACAGGCAAAAGTTATCAATCGTATGCTGGATGGAGATTTTACTGAGGGTATCAATAACCGACAGTATATGTCGGTTGCGAAGGTGAGTCGCTCGAGTGCGACGCGGCATTTAGCTGAGCTGGTTGCTGGTGAGTTTATGGTCGAAGCCGGTGGTGGAGGGCGCAGCTCTCGTTATATTTTACAGCGCTGATCACTTTTAACAATCGCCCCGTAAATCCTCATCCAATGTGAACTGACCTGATATTCTGTTAGCGCTGGATTTTATTGGGCGCTTTAATGGTTCGTTTCGTCGGGGGTTATTAAAGGCTTATTTATTTGAATCATTAAGTCAGGTCAGAGAAATGGTGTGGTTCTGGCAGCAGGATTATAACCAGAATCGTACCTATGAAATGTTGAATAATCTCCCTCCGGATATATATCGAAAACAGTTAGACAACTCTAATCGGGATTGCTTCAGATCACGGGAGTGGGCAACCCCTAAAAGCAAAAACCGCGATAATCGCGGCTTCGAGGTTATATCAGAGCATCTTTAATTTTTTCGCGGTCTTCCGCAATCAAAATGACCTGAGAATGCGTTTTATCCGGGTGAGTACTCCAAATACAATCCTCAGGGATACTTGCACCGTCATACCGAACCTTGGTGCCATCATATGGATAAAATTTATCCTGATCTGTATCAAGTACGAAGATCACTCACTTAGTCGAATTAGCAGCGATTTTTTTCCACAGTTGTCATTTTAGGACGAGTGAACAGATTCATTTATCACCACTGGGTGAGTCAATATTTGGAAGCTTATACCCGTCATACTTCAAGTTGCTTGGGTGTTGCTTTCATCAATCCGGCCGAATCACATAGTTTATCTATGCTCATCGCCCGGATTGACTCAGCGCCTACAAGCAACTCGAATTATTTAGGGTATACCCGTCATACTTCAAGTTGCTTGGGTGTTGCTTTCATCAATCCGGCCGAATCACATAGTTTATCTATGCTCACCGCCCGGATTGACTCAGCGCCTACAAGCAACTCGAATTATTTAGGGTATAGATTATTCACCAAAAATCGTGAAGGTTCGTTATAACTCAGCCTTTTGCGCCCTGGATATTATGTAATAAAAATAATGCTGGTCTATTTTTCAGCGCTTTCAATATATATTTAGGAAATTTCTATGGATATCAGATTTGATGGGAAAGTTGCACTGGTCACTGGCGCGGCGTCCGGAATTGGTCTTGCGACGGCGGTCGCTTTTGCTGAATCTGGAGCTGCTGTCGTGCTTGCTGATTTGGATATAAAGGCTGCCACAATGGCTGCGGATAATTTGATTGCAGCAGGATACAAGGCAACAGCAGTACAGTGTGATGTGAGTCACGAAGATGATGCGAAAAGAGCTGTTAACACATGTGTAACGACTTTCGGCAGCCTGGATATTGCTTTCAACAATGCAGGTCTGCATGTGCCAGTGGTCAACATAGTTGATGCAGAGGCTGCAGATTTTGACCGTGCCATCAGTGTCAATCTTCGAGGAGTATGGAATTGTATGAAGCACGAACTCCAGCAGATGCGTAAACAAGGCAGTGGTGTGGTTATCAATTGCTCTTCAAACAGCGGGCTAGCAGGTATTGCTAATCTTGGCGCTTATACTGCTTCAAAGCACGGTGTTATAGGATTAACTAAAAGTACAGCTCTTGAGTATGCCTCTTTGGGGATCCGTATCAATGCGGTATGCCCTGGCCCAGTTGAAACGCCAATGGTACTCAGAGCTCTTGCAGCCGCTCCTGAACACATGGCTGATGTTATTAAGGAAATCCCAGCTGGACGCCTTGGCCGATCTGAAGAAATAGCCAGTGCTGTGTTGTACCTGAGTAGTCCTTTGGCGGGATTTGTGATCGGTCAGGCCATTGCAGTCGATGGCGGATTTACTACCAAATAATATCGTTAACTTTATGACTGCCCTTCGGCCAGTTCGCGTAATCGTGCTATATCTCGCGATGGTGGCTCACCGTACTGGCGTTTATAGTCGCGGCTAAAATGTGACTGATCTTCATATCCGACTTGGTATGCTGCTTGTCCTGCATCCGCTCCTTCACTTAGCATAAGGCGCTGAGCTTCCTGAAGCCTAAGCTGTTTCTGAAACTGCAATGGCGTCATGTTAGTCGCTATTTTAAAATGGGAGTGAAAACCAGACAAGCTCATCCCAAGTTGGCTGGCAATCTCTTCCATACGTAGCGACTTTTTAAATTGATCGGATAGAATTCTTACCGCCTGTACCATGCGATGATCTTGGTCACTGATTCTTGCAAGATGATTTAGGCGAGTAGCTTGATCACCAATCAATAGCCGATATACAAGCTCGCGCATAATGAGTGGCCCAATCATCCTATACTCTTCTTCAGATTCAGCTGCCCTTACAAGTCTTAAGGTAGCATCAAGCATTTCTAAATTGAGAGAGCTAACATTGACAGACCCCACATTGGCAGACCTGTCAATTTTCTGGGGGAGAATACCAGACTCAACAATAACTGAAGTGACTACAGCAGGATCAAGAAGAAAACGTGCACTTAAATAGGGATGTTCTGGTGACGCCTCTACGACCCGAGCAAATGCAGGAACACCCATAGTGGCGATTAAATAGTGAGAAGCGTTGTAAAGATATGATTCCCCACCAAGTGTGACTTCTTTACTGCCCTTAGCTATCACGCAGCATGAAGGTTCAAGAATACCATGGACGGCATAGTGTGGTGAGGAAATGCGATTTAGATAGAGCCCCGGCCGTATTTGAATCTGACCGTCATTCGGTAGCGCTTGTGCAATACGTTCGGCTAATTCTGCGCGAATAACGTCTAATCGCCCATAGTCCTTACCTTTCAATTTTAACCCCTATACCATCTTGAAAATCATATTAAGTTATTGACGAATCGGCGGTATAAAAAGTACCGACAAGACTGTATTTCAAATTGAAACAATAAAATAAGATCCAGTTAACTAGACATGGAACGTTTAAACTCATGACTCCCTTTTATGCAATATACGGCGTCAGCGATTCTAAGGGTACGTGTAACCTTTCATCATTCTTGAATGCTGAGAGAAAATGTTCCACGGTAACTTTCACGCGTGGAGCGATTAATGCGCGATGTGGGTATTGCATGACCATTTCATAAGAACCCGGCAGGTGTGAGTTTTGTAGAACTATTTTGAGAGCACCTGAACGAAGGTGCGCTAAACTCGAATGAACACCTATTTGAGCAATGCCAAGACCATCACAAGCGCTCTGAATGAGAGCTTCTGGAGCAGAAAAAGTCAAAGAAGCAGTATCCATCGGTTCCAGGACAGTAATGCTTCCATCTGGGGCATTAAAACTCCATTGTGCCACCGAACCGCCCAAAAAACGGCGTGCAATTAGCCTGTGCATTTTCAGGTCCAAATGTGTTCGCGGTACGCCATAATGTTCCAGATATTGTGGTGCGGCCACCAATATGGCCTGCATGCGACAAATAGGTCTTGTTATAAGCGCAGTGTCGGGAATGCTACCGCCCCTTATTGCCACATCATAACCATCCCGCACCATATCAATGACCCGATCGTCAAAATCAACCTCAACTAAAAGGTCCGGATACTGGGTAAGAAGAGCCGGCAATGCTGGTAACAAGTGATCGCGACCAAAGGCCGAACTTGTTGAGATGCGCACTCGGCCACTGACGGTAGCGCGTTGCGCTGCAATGGTATCGACCGCAGCATCAAGTGCCTCAAGCGCGATACGCGCTTGCCGAAGAAACGCTGCGCCTTCCTCGGTGAGCATCAGCATCCGGGTCGTGCGATTAAGGAGCCGTACCCCAAGTGCCTTTTCGAGTCCAGCTACGTTCTTACTTATCGCTGCCGATGTCACTCCGAGGATACGTCCTGCAGCCACAAAACTACCTGCGTCCACGGCATGAACAAACGAAATAATGGCGCGAACACGTTGTGATGAATCCAAGTCATTTTCCTTAATGTTACTCTCAATAAATGACGGTAACTATAAACTCTAAGTTGATAAACATTCAACCTGACCTCAACTTCCGGTAAGGATTCGATGCATGCATACTGACTGTATCGGTATCTCTTAGCCGGAATAAAAGTGAGAAGGTTGGGCCGGTAACCAATGGTTTAGCAGAAAAGAAATAATCACATTTGGAGGATTAATATGAAGATAGCCTTAATCACTGGGGCGGGTAGGCGCGAAGGGCTGGGTTTTGAAACGTCTCGCCAGCTTAGTCAACAGGGTTACCACGTCATTCTGTCCGCACGTAAGGCGGGGCAAGCTCAAGCACGGGCTCGAGAACTACAAGATGAGGGGCTCAGTGTTTCTGCTTTAACTATTGATATAACCGATGTTGATAGCGTCAATCATGCAGTTGAATTTATTAATTCAACATATGGGAAACTGGATGTTCTTATCAATAATGCCGCAATCATGGCGGTAACCCCAGTGACAGACTTCAAAAATGATCTCAATACAGTCACAGAACACTTCCAAACTAATTTGGTCGGTACTTGGCGCATGTCACAGGAGCTGTTTTCTTTACTGAAGTCCTCGGGACAAGGGGTCATTGTCAATGTTTCCAGTGGTGCCGGAGCATTCTGGGATCCTGACTTTGGTTTGGTGAACAATCCAGGACTTCAGATGCAACAATTTGGCGATGTTCCGATAGGCTCGTATGCACTCACTAAGTTAGCAATCAATGGCCTTACCCTGAAGTTGTCACAGGACTTTAAGAGAGCCAATATTTTGGTGAACTCAGTCTGCCCTGGACTCGTTGCAACTTACCCTGGTTCCCCCGGACGCCCGGTTGAAGATGGAGCACGCAGTATCGTTTGGGCCGCAATACTACCGGCTAATGGTCCTACAGGCCTGTTTTTCAGAGACGGTAAGCAACTTCCTTGGTAACGATAAGGCGTAGCAAGTTAAGCAACTGCTTCAATTAGATAAAGCCCGTCATTTTTGCTCTAAGGGTTCCATCAAATCCCTTCGCTTCAGTGCAGAAATCTGGCAATTCTACGAAAGGTGACTAACTGACCGTAAGATAAGTAATCCATTATTAACTTCTGGTTAATAGTTCAGTTCATTGACGTAGCCTACTGCTCGACTGACGTTTCACCTATATTAAACCTGTTCACCGCATATAAGAGGCGGATTGAATGGGACGCTTTAGTGGAAAAACTACACGGGTTACCGCAGGAGAGGGCGCTAATGCCGTCGTATTCTAAAGATTCTCAATGAAGCACTCAGCCACTTTGGGCTCCCTAGAGACATTGCTTCTGTGGTTTCAGTGTTACCTGATCCCTATCCAAGATGGAAACTGAATGAAAAACGTACTTATTATCTCCGGCCATCCAGATCTTAACAACTCTCTGGCTAATATCACGATCCTCGAAGAAGTGGCTAAATCACTTCCAGAAGTTCACATTCGTCGTCTCGATGAACTTTACCCCACATATCAGTTTGATATTGCCGCAGAGCAGCAATCGCTATTAAACGCTGATTTGATTATCTGGCAGTTTCCGTTTTCATGGTATTCGGTACCGGGGTTGATGAAGCTTTGGATCGATCAGGTTTTTGTTCATGGTTTTTCACATGGCTCTCACAGTCAACTGGGAGGCAAAAAATTACTGCTTTCATTCACGACAGGGGCCCCGGAAGTGGCTTACTCCTCGACGGGTGTTTTCAAACATACGATTGAAGATTATCTGCCGCAATTTGAGACTACGGCAGCACTGTGTAATCTGAAGTTAGTTGATTCCATTTACTCTCATGGCGTGAGCTATTCAGGGCGAGATGATGAGAAAAAAAGGGCTGATCAACTTAATACAGCCCGAAATCATGCCATTCGTTTAATTGAAGCTATCAGGACTATCACCGCCTGAGGTGAATTATCGCAAATTAACCTGACCAAGAGAAAAAATGTACCTCATTAATATTACGGTAAATTTGGATGTAACCGAGCAGCTTCAAAAAGAAATGTTTCCTAACCATGCAGCATGGCTTGAAAAGTATTTTCAGGCAGGAGTTTTTCTGATAATGGGTCCCTATATAGATACTGATGCCCATGCTGGCGTTATTTTCGCTCAGACAAGCAGCCGTGATGAACTGCAGTCTATCCTTGAGGAAGATTGTTATTTTCCTCAGTTTGCACACTATGAAGTCCGCGAATTTGTACCGAAGCTCATTGCTAAAGAATTTAATCAGGCTGTTAAATAACAGAAACGATCTGAACGTGATTACGGGAGATAAACATGTTGAAGAGTAAGCTGCAAAACGGTATTGAAATTCCACGACTTGGGTTTGGTGTTTTCCAGATGAGTGATGCAGGTGAGTGCGAAGCTGCAGTATCCAGTGCGCTTGAAACTGGGTATCGTTTGTTAGACACCGCGTCTGCCTATGAGAATGAAGAGTCAGTGGGTAACGCAGTCCGGAGCAGCGGGATCGCCCGTTCGGAGATTTTTATTACCACTAAGTTATGGGTGCAGGATACGGGTTACGAAAAAACAAAAAGTGCATTTTATCGCTCGCTTGACAGGCTAAAGACCGATTACTTGGATCTCTATCTTATTCATCAACCCTATTCGGACGTCCATGGTTCGTGGCGGGCTATGGAGGAACTCTATGAGGAAGGGCTCATCAAAGCGATTGGCGTCAGCAATTTTTCGCCAGCCAGACTAACAGATCTTATCACATTTAATCGCATCCCTCCTGTGCTGAATCAGGTAGAAACACATCCTTTTTGTCAGCAGCGCGCCAGTGCTAAATTTATGAAGCACCACGGAGTTCAAATTGAATCATGGGCGCCGTTCGCGGAAGGGAAAAATGATATCTTCCACAACTCCGTCCTTTTAGAAATTGCTGATGAATATGGTAAAAGTGTGGCGCAGGTTATCCTACGTTGGTTATTGCAACGTGAAGTGGTGGTTATCCCGAAATCAGTTAATCCAGAACGCATTAAGCAGAACTTCGATGTATTTAATTTTGAACTGGACGAAGCCAGTATGGCCAAAATAGCGGCTCTGGACGAGGGAAAACCATTAATAGTCGATCATGATGACCCTGAGCGGATAAAATTTATTGGGACACGAATTTTCCGCACATAATATTTTTTCAACACCGCATATATTCCTTTAAGCCAGGCTAACAGGAGGCACGGTGACAGATATCCTTTCACACTACAGTCAGCAGATTCATGAATTTCAGGTTCTGTTCTGCGATTTACATGATCCACTGTTGTCACAAAGTCAGACTATTTCAGCTCCAGCATTACGAACGAATATCGATATTTTACTCCAGCTCTGTCGCCGGTTTTCTTTGCCTTTTCATTTTATGACTGTGCCCATTCAGGGTAAACAAGGGCAACTGACCCCTGAACTATCGCCGTACCAGACGGATGAAAATACCCATTACCGTTTTGTCGCCGATCCATTTTTAACGCCAGATTTCCTGCCCCGACTACAGACAATCAGACGTAACACCCTAATTATTGCTGGATTTTCAGCCGAGGTGGGGGTTCTTTTTACTGCCTTGAGCGCAAGGCAGTACGGTTTCAGGGTTTTAATACCTGTTGATTGCATGGGCAGTCGATCGCGACGCACTGAAGCAGTAGCGATTCGACAACTTGAGTTAGCCGGTGTTGAAATAATTTCGCTGGCGACTCTAGCCGTGTTTTTACAGCCTGACTTTTCTACGGAAAACGGCAAGTTTGGCATGACACAGATGGCACGAATAAAATCTTAGTTCTTTGCGTAAATCACGGTATACGTTATTTCAGAGAGCTCAGAATACGGCACCAGCCAGCCGTAACGACAAATGGCCTCTGTGTATCCAGATAAACTTCATTCCTTCAAAACTCGAATAACGCTTAAACCAGTACTTTCTGCTGACTGATGGCGCCATAACATCGCGCAGCAAACTACCGAATAACATCAGTTAAGAAGTCCATAAGACTCTCATAAAAGAATTTGCGACTTTGCGTTATTACAAGGCTAGTGACTTTGGATTACTGTTACAAACTTATTTCCGCGAGTCATTAAACCTCGGGGAATTTGATGGTCTGCCGTATTCGTTCGCAGGCTTACAGGAAAATTGATAATGAAAAAGACGTTTCTCTCAGCATTACTGATAGCGGCTCTCATGCCTTCGTTGACACAGGCTGCAGGCTCTGAACTGACTTACCCAAACGGTAAGAACGATGTAAATATCATTCCGTTTCCTGACAGTCAGCTTCAGACCGCTCAGGCCCGTTTGTGGAAAGTTATCACACCTGATACCACGGTTCTGGAAGGACCTTCCTTTGACCGTCATCAGAACTTATATCTGACGGATACTTTTCACGGCAAAGTTCTAAGAATCACGCCAGACAAGAAAATCTCTGTAGTCCACGCCAGCAAGGATTTTGCTCCCTGTGCCACTGCGATAGCCCATGACGGGCGTCTTTACGTGGCAGAAGTCGCGTTCAGCGGCAAAGGCGGAAAGATTGTTTCGATGAACCCAGACGGCAGTGATGTCCGTACGGTGGTCGGAATAGATAAGGGCCTCAACCCGAATGATATGGTATTTGACCAGCACGGCGGACTCTATTTTACGGACGCACGCGGTGATAGCGGCAATCCTACGGGCGGGGTGTACTACGTGTCTCCAAATGAACATACTGTGACACCAGTCCTGTTGCACCTCAGCGGCGGCAATGGTATCGCACTATCTCCTGATGGAAAAACGCTCTGGGTTATCGAGTTTTCGGCTGGTGTGCTGCATCGTTTGATGCTACAGGACGCAACCCATATTCAGCCCTTTGGTGAAACGGTTGCCTACCGCTTCAACAGCCCAGCGCCTGACTCAATGAAGGTGGATAGCGATGGCAATCTGTATGTCGCGCTGCACGGGCAGGGGCGCATAATCGTTCTTAACCGGAATGCCACCCCAGTGGGACAAATCACCATCCCGGGACGGGAACAGGGGCACTACCTCCGTACTGCAAATATGGCGATACGACCCGGTTCTCGGGATATCTACATTCTTTCCAGTAACGACCCCGACCTGAAGAGTGGCGGTGCCGTCTTCATAGCACAGGGATTCGCATCAGCTGAGAAAATGTATTCTGAATAGCCTGTTTATCAGTGTTTTTCAGATACCCTATTTTTCTGATATCAACGATAGCCGCTGGATACCCAAAAACCATAATTTCACAAAGGAATTGTCAGATTACTTTAAAAGATGTATTTTAAATGCATCTTTAAGAAGAAGGAAAAAGACAATGTTAACCTCAGAACAGAAAGAGTTGGTCAAAGCCACCGTCCCAGTACTGAAAGAGAGCGGTGCTGCTCTTACCGATTATTTCTACAAACGTATGTTAAGTAATAATCCAGATCTCAAAGAGACCTTTAACCTTGGGCATCAGCGTAGCGGTGCTCAGGCGCGGGCTCTGGCGGGCGCAGTCTTGGCTTACGCTGAAAATATTGACGATCCTTCGGTGCTGGCTCCGGTGGTTGAGCTTATCTGTCATAAGCATGTCAGCTTAAATATTCAGGCTCCTGACTATGCGATTGTCGGTGAGAACTTACTGCATTCCATCAGCGAAGTGCTGAGTATTCCTATGGATGACAAACTGATTGTTGCCTGGGGTGTGGCCTACCAGCAGTTAGCCGATTTGTTTATCGAAACAGAAAAGTCACTGTATCAGCAGCAGAAAGATACCCAGGGTAGCTGGCTGGGCTGGCGCGAATTTATCGTCGAGCGTAAAGAACCAGAAAATGCCGAGATAACCTCGTTTTATCTGGTGCCAAAAGATAAACAAGCTCTGCCAGACTATCAGCCGGGACAGTATATTACCGTACGCGTTACCGTCCCTGAACTCGGTATTAAACAGCCTCGTCAGTACAGCCTGTCAGACAAATCATCGGGTCAATATCTGCGTATCTCGGTTAAACGCGAAGAGGCTCATCTTGAAGGACAGGATCCTGGCTATGTTTCATCGACTTTACATAATGTGATTAATGAAGGGGATGTGATTGAGGCCAGTGCTCCAACGGGTAATTTCTTCCTGGTTAATCAGGATAAGAATAACGTCCTGATAAGCGCAGGGATCGGTCTTACCCCTATGATAGCGATGCTCAACCAGCTCATCTCTTATGGTGAAGCGGATAAAGCAAATACCAGACAAATAAGCTTTATTCATGCTGCACGTAACCCTGAAGTCCATGCGATGCGTAAAGAAGTGAATACGTTAAAGCACCAGTATCCGCATTTACATACCTATATTGCTTATGAGTCCGTGACTAACGGCGAGGTATTGGGTACAGATTACCAGCACCAAGGACGCCTGGATTTACAGCAGGTTCCGGAAGAATTGCTCCCGGAAGATGCAGACTACTATCTTTGCGGCCCAATTCCATTTATGCAGCTACAAAATGAAGCTTTGTTAGCACGAGGTATCGCGCAAAATAGAATTTATAGTGAAGCATTCGGGACTGGTGGTATAAAACTGTAATATAATGCAAGAACTGGCTATACCCAAAATAATTCGAGTGACCTGTAGGCGACCCGTTCAGCCCGGGGATGAGCATAGACCGCTATGTGATTCGGCGGGCTGAACGCAGGCAACACCCAGGTCACTTGAAGTATGACGGGTATCTACCCCTAAATGATTAAGTCCGTCTAATCAACTTGAGGTAACATGGGGTATAGCATGTCTTGAATTAACGACCAGGGGAAAGATGGTTCCCCTGGCATGATGAGGGCCTAATGAAACTTCACCAGTTTACCGACCTTGGTCTGCGAACGCTTATTTTTCTGACGCAGCCGGCTCGAACGACACCCTTTACTATCAGTCAGACGGCTGGAGAGCTTCAGGTCTCCGTTAATCATCTGGTAAAAGTGGTACATTTTATGGGGCAGAAAGGGTGGATCCATACGGTGCGAGGACGCAACGGCGGTATTAACCTGGCGAAAGATTTGAATGAGTATCGTCTTGGCGAGATAATTCAGACTCTGGAAGAGCGTGCTGATGAATCAAAACACATCGTCAACTGCTACGGCCCGGTGTGTCCGTTGGTTAATCACTGTAATTTGAATGGCATGCTGCAAGATGCTATGCAGGTATTCATCAACCATCTGAATCAATATACTCTCGCCGATGCCGTTCGTAATCGACAAACGCTGATGGAATTAATGCGTATTCCACTGACGCAGACATAGGGCGCAGGGTGTTTTAAAATCATGTTATGTGACGTTGTCACATTATCGTTACCGTAGAAAAAGAATAAATAAACACAGTTTTATTAGTTTTTAACGCGTGCGCCCCGGCGATACAAGGTACTACGAGCGACGCCTAAAGCCTGTGCTGCTTTACTAATATTGCCTTTAAACCGTTTTAAGGTTTCGGCGATCAACGCCTCATCATGCTGTTGTCTGACGGATAATACTTCTTCTTGTGGCGCTAACTGGAACTGTGCAGGCAGGCAGCTACAGTCCAACTGCTGATTATCATCAGCTAGAGCAAGTATCACTTTAAGTAAACTACGGAGCTGGCGAATATTGCCCGGCCATGGATTCTGCGCTAACTGCTCCAGCAATTCTGGCATTAACCGGATACCACGCTGGATACCGCCCATCTCCTGCCATAACTGCTGAATAAAAGACTGAGGATCGGGCCATTCCCGTAAAGGAGGAAGAGTGAGTGAAAACTCCTGTAAACGGTACAGTAAATCTTCCCGGAATTCACCGTCAGCCACTCGCTGCGCTAAATTACGATGGCTGGCACAGATAACGGCGAAATCAACAGACCAGCTCTGACTGGAGCCTAAAGGTGCCACTTCTTTTTCCTGTAATACCCGAAGTAACCGGGTTTGAAGAGCGAAGGGCATATCACCGATTTCATCAAGAAACAGCACGCCACCGTCTGCCTCGCGGATTTTACCGATATAACCGTTTTTACTGGCACCAGTAAAAGCGCCGGGTTGATAACCGAACAGTTCGGACTCAATCAATGATTCAGGAATCGCTGCACAGTTGATAGCGACAAACTTACCTCGATGCCAGCGGCTTTGCTGATGTAATCGACGGCTGACAAACTCTTTTCCAGTTCCTGTTTCACCATGAATACAAAGAGAAATACCGGCATTGAGTAACCGAACCATTTTATCACTCTCGCTCTGCCGGGGTAACGTATCAGCGCTTGCTGACGGCCTGGCCACGGGATGAATATTGCGCAGTGGTTCGCGTAAACGAAAATAGTAAAACTGTTGCTGGTAGCTCGTCAGAGAGAGCGGAACACGAGTCGCGACTTGTTCACATAGCGGAAATAACTGCTGGAAAGTCAGCGATCCAAACTGGTCGAGGCGTAAATCAAGTTCCCGGATAGCCGTTCTGTTAGCCGCCATCAGCACGTTATCGGAAAATATCAGCAATAACTCTTCAACATTATCAATTCCTTGCATCTGCGGGTGCAAGCTCATGAGCCACTGTTCGGGTTGCAAACTCTGTTTCATCCACAAATACTCAATCTGTTTAGCCGCTTCTTTGACCCAGGAGAGTGTATAGGGGTGGGAATAGTGAGCCGGTCCGGAGATATCCAGCACACCGGCAACTTGTCCATTCGGTGCCTGGAGCGTCATGGCCGCGCAGTATAAATCCTGATTACTGGCCAGATAATGCTGATGAGCAAAGATTTCGCAGCCATCATCGATAGCCAGAGCAGTACCGATAGCATTGGTACCTCGCCCACACTCACTCCATAAATTACCCGGAGCCAGAGCAAAACGTTGCGCTTTCTGCAAGGCACTGAGATCGCCAAAATTATTCAAAACTAAACCACTGGCATCAGACAGCACTACAACTGACTGTTTATTAGCAATTTTTTCTGCAAGTGCTTTTACTGCGGACTGAGAGAATTGTTGCAGACTGGTATTGTTCGCGAGCTTATCAGCCAGTTCATTATGAGGAATACGAGGTAAGTCCCCGGCTTTAGGATCAAGGCCATACAGTTGGCTACGAAGCCAGGAATCATTCAGTAATGGGCTTAACGTTATCTCAGATGTACTGGCAACGGGCTGATTTCCCTGCATTAGCAATCTCCTACCGAGAACAAAAGTGTTGCGACATTGTAGCGATTGAGTTTTTTTAATGTTGCGAGTCGCAACACAATTGCTAACTTGTTATCCCTGATGTTTGTAACAAAATCAAAAAAGATAATGTTAATATTTTGATAAATAACAAAAAAACAGCTTGTGGCGAACGAGTTAAAAAACTGGCATGACACATGCAATAACTCTGATACCAAGCGGTTGCAGCAAAGCCGCTACAGCTCACACTCTAATAAAAATGACCCTACAGTAAGGAGTTTGCGATGCGTTATGCCCATCCTGGTACACCTGGAGCACTGGTTTCTTTTAAATCGGTTTACGGAAACTACATTGACGGCCAATTCGTTGAACCGATCAACGGTCAATATTTTATGAATACCTCACCCGTTAATGGCAGTGATATCGCCCAATTCCCTCGTTCTGATGCCAGTGATATTAATGCGGCATTAGATGCAGCACACCGTGCAGCTGATGCCTGGGGTAAAACCAGTGTTCAGCATCGCGCTAATTTGCTGTTACAACTGGCCGATCGTATTGAAGAAAATCTGGAATATTTGGCTGTCGCAGAAAGCTGGGATAATGGAAAGCCGATCCGTGAAACCTTAAACGCCGATTTACCGTTAGCCGTGGATCACTTCCGTTATTTTGCGGGGTGTCTGAGAGCGCAGGAAGGGGGAGCGGCGGAAATTGATCAAAATACCGTGTCTTATCATTTCTTTGAGCCATTAGGCGTGGTGGGGCAAATTATTCCGTGGAACTTCCCGCTACTGATGGCTGCCTGGAAGCTGGCTCCGGCACTGGCAGCAGGTAACTGTGTGGTACTGAAACCCGCAGAACAGACACCGCTGGGTATTACATTATTGCTGGAACTGGTGGGTGATATTTTCCCTGCAGGTGTACTTAACGTTGTTCAGGGCTTTGGTCGTGAAGCGGGTGAGGCGCTGGCAACCAGCAAACGTATTGCGAAAATTGCTTTCACTGGCTCTACGCCAGTCGGTCGCCATATTATGGCCTGTGCCGCGGAGAATATTATTCCTTGCACCGTTGAGTTAGGCGGCAAGTCACCGAATATCTATTTTGCGGATGTGATGCAAGGTGAAGAAGACTTTATTGATAAAGCCGTAGAAGGTTTAGTTCTCGGCTTCTTTAACCAGGGCGAAGTCTGTACCTGTCCATCCCGAGCACTGATTCAGGAGTCGATTTACGAATCCTTTATGGAGCGTGTGATGGCGAAAGTCGCGAATATCCGTCGTGGCGATCCGCTGGATACAGATACCATGATTGGTGCCCAGGCATCGCGTCAGCAGTTTGATAAAATCCTTTCCTATATTGATATCGCCCGTGAAGAAGGAGGCAAGATCCTCACCGGTGGCGGACGCGCATCAATAAAACCTGAGTTAGATAATGGTTATTATATCCAGCCAACCCTGATCAAGGGTGAGAACCAAATGCGCTGCTTCCAGGAAGAAATTTTTGGCCCGGTTATTGGTATTACGACTTTTAAAACGGAGTCAGAAGCGCTGGCGATCGCCAATGAAACGCAATTCGGGCTCGGGGCAGGGGTATGGACGCGTGATACCAATCTTGCCTATCGTATGGGACGTAATATCAAAGCAGGTCGTGTATGGACTAACTGCTACCATATTTATCCAGCCCATGCCGCATTTGGCGGTTATAAGCAGTCAGGCGTAGGACGTGAAACCCATAAAATGGCCTTAAATCAGTATCAGAACACCAAAAACTTACTGGTGAGCTATGACACTAAACCATTAGGCCTGTTCTAAGGTTTTTATTACCCAGACTGGGTAATAGTAACGGTCAATATCTGTTCGGATATTGACCGTTACTCTATAAGTAAACTGAAAAAATGAAACTTAACGCTCGTGGTATATCAGTGATAAGTGCCATTTTTTAGGAAATGTTGTAAATAGTGTAAAAAATCCATTTTTACAGCATAAACAATCTGTTTTTTCACGGCGGGTCTCAAGATTCCCCGATGCTGTATTTTTAGAGTTAGCATATTATGCTGAGTAGGACTGGCTTTAATATCAGTTAAGTCTATTGGTTTCGTCACTGAGTTTCTCACCAAAATCATTAAGATAAACCATTATCAGCTTTTGCCCGTTATTCACTGAGCCATTGAAGTTAAATGATTTTTTTGATTTTGGCGCGAGCATCAAGTCGCTGTCAGTGGCACTTAATACCTTTCCGCCATCCGTCCCTATTTTAATATCAATAACCGACAGATAAATGGGCGAAGGATTACTACACTCGATAACTGAGACTGATTGTTTGGTACAGGTCAGCTGTTTAATCGCCTCTTCTGGCTGAATGGTTATCGCTGCGGGTCGATAAAAAAGCTTTATCTGCGTATTCATTGTCACCAGCACGCTGTTATCTGGGCTAACGCCTTTCTTTTCGGGTGGAATTTCATAGATATTGAACCAGAACAGCGATTCCGTATCACCAGGAAGCGGGGTGCGGTTATATATCACTCTCACCCCTTGAACATCCGCTTTTTCCATCCGTAAAATCGGCGGGACGCTGACAAACGGGATATTACTTGCCTCAGGTGTTCCTTCCCCGTTATCAACCCAGTTTTGTACAATGACCGGATAATCATTGGTATTAGCGAGCATCAGACTCTGCTCTTTGTCCTGAGCATGATAAACAATACGTGACTGAGAGGGCATGATCCCCGCGCTGGCATAGAGCGTTTGCAGAAACAGCGACAGTAATAGTAGCCCTTTTATTTTCATTGAATTCTTACCAGTACCGTTGCTGTAGCGCGGATTTTCCCAGTGGTCACTGACTGACCCTGAATTTTTTTCAGCGTCGCGGTAAAATCATAGTTGTAGTGAGTATAGCCACTGTTCGAGCTCCCTACAGGTACCGCATTATCCAGCACCGGATACCAGCCAGCTTTGTTACCCATATAGATGTTATTGAGTGGGTCATTATCGATATTCTGACCTATCAGAGTAAGCGGTGTTGCCGCGTTATTGGTATATGCAATTGAAATACCGACACCTTTTGCCATATTAGCATCGTTATAGTTGTCTGAAAGTAACAGACTCACTCCATCATTACTATTAACCAGACCCAAAGTCTTGGCTGCGTTATATGCCCCAGGTGATACCTGAAATCCCAGAGCCGCCTGCGCATTACTGGTGCCTGATTTAACACTATCACTGCATTCAACACTGACGTTAAACGACGCGCTGCTGGTTCGTCCGGCATTTAACTCAGTCACAGAAATAGTAGGCAACAGAACCAGAGGCGTGGCGCTACGAGCGACACAGGTTGGGGTAGTATAAAGCGAGCTTCCCTCTCTCATTCCATAACCAAAACCATTATCAACGCCCCAGAAAATAAAGTTGGTATTACTATCCTGACCGACTTCATCGTGAACCAGTCCTGGTGCAACCAGTTGAATATAGGAATTCGGCTGGTTGCAGCTGTAAGTGGAGCCGTTTTTATTGCCTAAACTGTATGCGGGGCAAGCATATTTCGGACCGCCTCCGGCTGTAGGCAACTGACTTACGCGATAAAGTTCCGCCTGTAGTGGAGGGATATCTTGTAATCGAATTTGAATTTTTTTACCTGAGGTCGCATAAGTATTGATGGGAACCTTTTTCCAGTAGCGGGTCAGGTTGATACCACTCATGGTTTGTTTCAATCCGATATAGGCAAAGTAAGTCGCATAAACGTCGGAAAGGCCATCTGCGGCGCCAATATCATTATTTCCTCCCAGCCAGTGATCTCCGTTAGTCGCAACCAGAAAGTACATATTAGGCAGGTCAGTGGCATCACATTCCCATAAAACGGATGCCGCAGAAGCGCCACCATAAGTATAATTAGTGGGTGGCACAACGGTGCTCGCGACAAGCGAACCGACCGGAACGAAGTAACTATCGTACAGACTTATTTTACCAAAAGAGATGCGTGCGGTGCGATCGTCTTCGGTTTGCGAGACTAAGGTATTGCGACAGTTAGCCCATGATGATAGTGAAACCAGTGCGAGTAACAGCAGCGTGGTCCGGGCAAAATAAGAGATTATTTTTCTCATTATCGCTAGCCTTTTAGTGACGGATTACAACGGATCGTGAGATTAACCAAGGGCGCTTTTTCATCACTTCCCTGGATATTATAAGGTAAAACACAGTAAGCCTTTCCTTCACCCCAGCGTACGGTAAGTCGGCCTTGCGGCTGTTCAACCCGGACATAAATTTGCCCACCCTGGCCGGCAAGACCAATCGACTGATCCTGTTCATCGTACACCTCGGCCCCCATCGGGATAGCGACACCATTTTCCGGGATAGCCTTAATTAACAACGCTGTTCCCATACGCGTACGGAATTTTACTTTCACGCTGGAACCGGCAACGGGAACAATACGTTGCTGACTATCAAGCACCTCTGTATTTCCTTCCATACCTTGAGGATCGATAGAGATATTGTTGTAGCGATAAGGTGTTACAGAAGGAACTAGCGCATAGCCGTTACTATCAATGCGTGTTTGTGATGAGTTAAACAGCTTCGCGCCCTCGGCACCTTTGGCTTCAACCAGTGCGAAAGTGTCACTTAAATAGGGTCCGAACGTAACCCCACCACTATGCACAGCCAGCGCACCCTGCGCGTTACCTGATGCCTGCCAGTAGCCATTGCCGGTTGACGCATTTAATCCTAAATTGGCTTTTGGTAGTTGTTTTTGCAGGCTACCGCCAACGGTGGTCTGGTGGAATTTCTGATCGCGCATCACATTCACGCTATAGCTCGTGCTTTGCGCGTTATCCATCATGCCAGAAGCGGAAGTTTGATACTGGTCGCCGCCACTATCACTATGGCTATAAGTCGTACTTAAATTAGCACTATGCGCATCATTGCTAAATAAGGGTATTGAAAATGAGAGTGAGGTTGCCGTTTCTATATAACCAGAATGGGAATAATTCCCGACACGTTGCCTGGCTATTGAGACATTCATACTGATATTGTGCCGGAAGGTTTGGTTATAACCAAACTGCAGTTGGGTATCGCGCGAGCGCCCATCCCGATAGTCATAGGTCGCGCCAGAGATATAAGCGTTACCATAATCGCCTAAGTTTTGACTCAGTGTGATATCAAAACGTGAACGCTGAGCACTGGTATAGTTTGGCTGGTCTATATTGCCATTATCATACTGTCGGGCACCCAGTATTTCTGACAACTCCCGATAACCGCTGGTTGAATAACGATAGCCTGCTAGTGAAACGGTGGTTCCACTGGACTGGAAAGTCTTACTCCAGGCCGCATGTGTCATCCAGCCTTTGGTTATCGCGTTACCGAATAATTTAGCCCGGGAGAAGGTGGTATCTAGCCCAAAAGCGCCCAATAAACTGGTATGCACCCCACCAGCAACGATAGCGGCATAGTTTTGAGCCAGACGAAGTCCTCCATTCGCGGTAATAGAGTTTGTTAATCCGCGCTGATAGATGAGATCGCTAAAAGCGGACTCTTTTTGGGTATTGCGAGTCCGGCCAAGCGCCAGGTTATAGCGAGAAGTCCCGGGTCTCATTGACTCAGGTACCGCAGAGAAGGGCACAATAAACGTTTTTGTCGTGCCGTCGGCTTCCGTCACTTTTACCAGCAAGTCACCACTGTAACTGGTTGGATAAAGATCATTTATCTCAAAGTTACCCGGCGGGACAGTTGTCTGGTAAATCTCTTGTCCATTCTGACTCACCGTGACTTTTGCATTGCTGGACGCCACCCCTTTAACCACTGGAGCATAACCACGCATTGATTCGGGTAACATGGCATCAGCGGTTGAAAGATTAACCCCGTTATAGCTTAAGCCTGAAAAAAATCGACCATTGGTGATCAACTGACCGCCCATCAACTCACTACTGATAACCGGCAGCGGGCGCTGAACGTAACTACGCAGGTTATTCCACTGAGAGTCATTTTGTTGACTCCAGCTTGCAGTGCTTAACTGACGATATTGCCATGATCCCAAATTGATACCACCATTGAGTGATAGCCAGGCCGAATCCATATTGCTGGCCTGGCTACCCGAATAGGAGACATGGTAATAGTTGGCTAAATAATTGACGAAACCTATATTAGAACCCGTTTCATAATTCTCTGGATTCACATAGCCACGAGGACGAAGATTCAGTAACGCTTGTGGAGCTACAATATTCAGCTTTAATGCTGATAAGTCTATTTTACTACTAGCCAGAGGCGTTATTTGTGATAAAAAAATACACTTATCAGCATTCTTAGCCGTAAATTCCGCGGAGTTTTTAAAACCTATATCGGTTATCAGTGCCGGAGATAAACAAGGAAGAACCTTATCCTCCTGCACTGCATAGGTAACCGAATAGCGACCAATAAAGTTCTGATTAACATAAACATCGACTTTATAATCACCGGGAGAGATTGAACCAGACTGGCGTAATCTCTCCAGTGAGGTTTGGTCAAAATGACCACCTTTAAATAATGAAGGGTCAAAAATATAATCATCGTCTTGATTATCAATATGATTGTCCGCGGTGGCATAAGCACCATGACTTATCGCAAAAATAATCAGAAAAATGGCTCTACTGAGGAGGTTCCAGTGCGAGAAACAAGCTGAGCTAGAGGTGTATTTCTCGTGTAACATCAGCGCCATAATCATTTACCAGTATAAGTTTAAGTGAAGCACCGTTTAACGTAGTTATCTTCCTTGTGGTCGGTAATTGTACGGTTGATTGCGGTGGGATCATGACTGACTCGCCAAGCGTGACAGGACTTTTACCCATCATCAGTTCAGCTTTTCTTATTATGATATAAAATCCAGTCGGGTTATTAACTGCGACAGAATTCCCCTGGAGACTAAACTTTAATGACTGATAAGCTTCACTGGGCTGACCTGCTAATGTCGATGGGCGATAAAATATCTTCACTCGACTGGTGACAGCGATAACCAGTTGATTTTTTTCTTGCTGTGAGGCTTTTAATGCCGGAAGCTGAGTAAAGTTTAAATAAAAAATAGACTCTTTATCCTTCGGCAGGACCTCTGTGCCATTAGCAATCAGTCTGACTGAATGACCTGCATGGGGTTCCATACGAAAGACCGGCGGAACCAGAGAAAAAGGTGCATTATTATCAGCTTCATTATTTTCAGTGGTAATTTGCAGCTGAACAACATAAGGCTGTGGATCTGGATTTTTAAACTGAATTATTTTTTCTTTAACATCAGAAGGAAATACAATACGTGTCCCAGTCATAATAATACTGGCACTGACATTAAAGGATAGAAATGCACAGAGACTTAACAGTGCTAATGATTTTTTGTTTTTCATAAATAATCGCCGATAGAAAATGGCTGTAATAACATTACAGCCATTTCACTGGTTACAGATAGCTTACAGTATATTCAGCAACGGCGGTGATTTTACCCGGAGTACCGTCGGTACCGAAGGAATAGTAACGTGCGCCAAAGTCATAAGAGGCTGATGTTGCACCACTTGCTAACACTAAACCAGGGACTGAGGTGACACCTTTTAAGTTAATCGCAGTGTCAGCATCTTTGACTAACTGGATACCAAAACCCTTTGCCGCAGTAGCGTCAGTCAATGTATTACCTAATACACCGGAAGTACTATCAACATTATAACCAAGGAATTTGGTGGTAATATTAGTATCAGCTGTAGGGGCTTCGCAGTTAGTAATTGATACGGTAAACGGTGTCATGCCAGCAGTTTGCGCTGCTGCCAGTGTATCACCAAAATCTTTTACTGTTACGGTTGGCAGCAGTACGACGGAATTTGTCTGTCCGTTAATACTAATAGCACAAGTTTGTGAAGTGACTTCACCTTCAAAGGTGACGGTAGGGGCTGCCATAGTGGAAAGAGGTAATACCATTAAGGCACCCAGGGTGGCTAATTTATTTAATGTAATACTCATGACTTAATCCTATCTAAAATAACTGATTGACTGGGTTTGGTAATATGCTGTTAGTCGTCTGAGAAAGTAAGTTACCTATACTAGGTCATGATGCTACATCATATTTTTATTCCGTTGATACACGCAGGTTTAATTTATTGAGACAATTTAATCGCTGGCGAGATAAATATAATGCTAACAGGTTAAATATGCGAATTGTTTTATGCTGAAGGGTTTTTAATCTGGAGTGAGTTTACATAAAGATAACATTTTAAAAAGTTATGTATCAGTGATTAATTTTACGTTATCAATGAATTTTTCTATAAAAAACCATCATTCACACATAAGCTTTGATTTAACAGCTCATCAGCAGTACTATATAAAATGTAGGCTCGGAAAAAGAGGCTGTGGTGCTTTAACTCTATAATGATAATTTCAACCTAACTCTTTATAACAACAAAGTCTAAGAATAATCCTAGATGGAAAGTCATCCTGAAGTCAGTTTTCGTGGCTAGATCAATTTTTCTCTCTTTGTAAAAACTCGCTTTAAAAGCCTCTTTTGTCATAGTGATATATTTAATACGTTTAGCTGTAGCGGATGCCTTCAGCCCTGAGCAGACGGTTAGTGGCATTAAAGAACCCGTTATTCTACTTATATTCAGAGGCTTAATAGCCAATTAGCCTTAGAAAGTAGCCACACTCTGAGTGCTTTTTAAGTGAGGGAACTGGCTTCTGCCTGGGACAGCGTTCTGGATAGCGATATCTATAAGTTAAAAAATAGTGGCGCATATTGTAGGATTGTTAATTATTCATCATGACACAACCCTTTCTTAAGACATATTTACACTTGTTGGTTAAACCAGTCATAAACGAGATGTTTTGTTATGGGGGATTTATGCAAATTAAAGATAAGTATAAGGAAGGGGGCTGGATAAAAAATGGATAGACAAAAAACAGGGGCGACTCACTCATATGCTGTAACTTAAACTGCGCCCCGATAATGGCTTCATCATGACTGAAACCCAATTAATAAAGCTCTAAATTTCAAGGCTCCACTCGGCTTTACATAACACCTCACCGTTGACCTGAATTTCAATATATTGAATACCTTCATAATACTGTCGAGTGGTTATCTTTTTTACCCTATGTTTTTTATCAATGCGGATAACACTTTTTGCGGGCAGGGTAAACGACCGCAATTTAAACACTTTTGGTGCGGTTTTATTATTCGCCTTCATAAAGTGAAGCACATAATCGAGCACAATATTCTGTGGCTGGTCACTGACTGAGCGGAGCTGAAGGGTAAACTCCAGACTCTGGTCCAACTTTATTTTATTATTTTTAACTGTAAATTCATCAAGTTCAACGTCAGCACCAAATTTCACGTCGATCAGTGCCAGTGCCTGCGGATGGCCCGCTTTTATTAAGGAACGCAGCGCATGTTTAATGACCCAGGTGAGGTTCTTGATATCTGCCGGAGTCGCTTGCTGCTTCCAGTCGTTCAGCAACTCAATAACATAGTCAGGATTGTCTTTGGTTATATCATTCAGATGATTGGCCACGCTTTTTCTGACGTAGAGTTCCGCGTCAAATTTTAAAACCTCTAAAATCTCTCGGGTGCCGGAGGGATCTTGAATAAAAGCAGGTAACTGCTCGCCCCAGGGGACTCGCGGGCGGGTGCCTTCTGATGCCCATCTGCGGATATCGACATTGTCACTTTTGGCACAATCGAGTAAAAACATCATCGTTTGCTGCGGATACTTTTTGATAAAAGGGCGGACGGCCCACTCAGAAGTAAAATGCTGGGTGACAATTTTTAAAGCTTCTAATGAAATTTCAGGATAATCAATACCATAAGTCTGGATAAACTCAGCCATCGGCCAGACAGAAAACCCTCTGAATTGATTATCCTGAAGCACTGATACCAGAATATTTACCGCCTCTGGATAATTCTGAGGTAGCTCAGCGGCCAGAGCATCACGTATCAAATGAACTCTGGCTTTCATTTCTCTATCCGGCAACTGTAACTCCAGAGCCAAAAATGCTGCTGAGTTAAACTGCGGGAAATAGTGACTGACTGAACTGGCTATTTGCTGTAAAAGAGCCCCGTTAAAAGCGTGTTTAAACGCATTGTCATTCTGTTCCTGGGTAGGTGAACTCATTGAATTAGAACCCTTATTTCATTATTCATTAATGGGAAATATTCAAAAAAACACAGACCTGATATGCCCGGACAGGCTCCAGGCTTTATTGATCTCGCTGACGTGCCATCCTTGAAACTTGGTTCAGAGCCGCGGTGAACTCCGCCTGTTGCTCTGGCGTAAACTGCGGTAGAAACAGCTCTGCGACTGTGGCCTGGTAGATGGCCCACATCTGCTTACGTAAGTCCTTTCCCTTATCGGTAATAGCGACCTGTGCTGCCCGCCCATCGTCAGCTAAACGGGTACGACTGACCAGTCCCTCTTTCTCCAGCCTGTCGACCAGACGGGTAAGATTATAGCGTTCAATCGCCAGCGCATCGGCGAGTTCATACATTCTGAGCGCTCCCTGTGGATGCCTCTCCAGTCCCCACAGCGCGTCATACCAGGCATAAACGGGCAGTCCCGCTTTAGCCAGACGCTGTTCAATTTCGCGGATCATCAGTCGGTGAGAGCGGACATAAGAAAACCACAGATCGGGATTACCGGAAGGCATAGCGTATTTTCCTTGGATTACGATTGCATTTGCAATTCAATTCTACACTGATAATATGCCCGTCGCTATTGTTGCAATTGCAATTGATAATTAGTCTCGAAAGTCACTGGATGGACTGGCGCAGACCCATTTCAGCTCACTGAGCTGGTATAAAACTTTGGAGAATTGTCATGAACCCATTTGATGAAGACGTGCAGGAAACCCACGAGTGGCTGGACGCGATGGACGCTGTATATACGGCAGAAGGTCGTTCCCGTACCCACTACTTGATTGATCAGTTAGTCGACCAGGATGCCATCCGGCATGGGGACCTGCATGGTCGGGTAACGACACCTTATCTCAACAGTATTGCTCGGGAACGTCAGCCAGTGTATCCAGGTCATCTTGAACTGGAACAGCGACTGAGTGCCTATATCCGCTGGAATGCGATGGTGATGGTGCTGCGGGCAGGTAAACACTCTAATGTGGGCGGGCATATCGCGACCTACGCTTCGGCCGCAGTATTATATGAAGTAGGGTTTAATCATTTTTTCCGTGGTCGCACTGACAGTTTTGACGGCGATATGATCTATATTCAAGGCCACTCAGCGCCGGGGATCTATGGCCGCGCTTATCTTGAAGGCCGTATTAGCGAAGAACAGTTAGATAATTTCCGCCGCGAAGCTGACCGCGAGGGGCTGTCTTCCTATCCGCATCCACGCCTGATGCCGGACTTCTGGCAGTTTCCGACGGTATCCATGGGGCTGGGGCCACTGACTGCGGCCTATCAGGCACGCTTTATGCGTTATCTGGAATACCGTGACTTAAAAACGCCACAGGGGCGCAAGGTCTGGGCATTTTTGGGTGATGGGGAGATGGACCAACCCGAATCGCTGGCAGCCATTGCACTTGGAGGGCGTGAAAAACTCGACAACCTGATATTTGTGGTCAACTGCAATCTGCAAAGACTTGATGGACCGGTACGCGGAAACAGCAAAATAGTACAGGAACTGGAAGCCACTTTCCGTGCAGCAGGCTGGCAGGTGCTGAAAGTGATGTGGGGAGGAGGCTGGGATGCACTTCTGGAGCGTGACCGTAGCGGCTTGCTGCATCGCCGAATGATGGAGTGTGTGGATGGTGATTATCAGACCTTTAAGTCACAGAGTGGGGCTTATATCCGCGAACATTTCTTCGGTAAATATCCCGAGTTATTAGCGTTAGTCGCCGATATGACGGATGACGATATCTGGGCCTTAACCCGTGGCGGCCACGATCCGCAAAAAGTCTATGCCGCTTATGCCAAAGCCTCGACGCATACAGGCCAGCCCACAGTTATCCTGGCGAAAACCGTCAAAGGGTTTGGTATGGGAGAGGCGGGAGAAGGGCTGAATATCAACCACCAGCTTAAAAAAATGAGTCTGGATGCGGTACGTGCATTCCGCGATCGCTTTAATCTGCCGGTTACCGATGAACAGTTAGAGGAGATGCCTTACCTGAAACCGGAGCCCGACAGTGAAGAAGCCCGCTACTTCACGGCTCGTAGGGCTCAAATGGGGGGATATCTGCCAGCCAGACTCGCAAAATCAGAACTACTTCCGATCCCACCTTTAAGCACTTTTGATGCGCTGTTAAAAGATAGCGGTGAGCGTAGCGCCTCCACGACTATGGCCTTTGTACGTATTCTCGGGATCCTGCTTAAAGATAAGTCGTTAGCAAAACGTATTATCCCGATTGTGCCTGATGAATCGCGTACTTTTGGTATGGAAAGTCTGTTCCGCCAGATTGGTATCCACTCCTACCTTGGGCAGCTCTATACCCCCCAGGATGCAGGCCAGCTAAGTTATTATAAAGAAGCAAAAGAAGGGCAAATCCTGCAAGAAGGGATTAATGAGTCCGGGGCTATCTCTTCCTGGATTGCTGCGGGTACCTCATATAGCAATCACGGCCTGACCACCATCCCATTCTATATTTTCTACTCCATGTTTGGTTTACAGCGCGTGGGTGATCTGGCTTGGGCTGCTGCTGATGCCCGGACGCGTGGTTTTCTGCTTGGCGCGACATCAGGCAGAACAACACTGATGGGAGAAGGGCTACAACATGATGATGGACACAGCCATGTACTGTCTTCAGTGATCCCAACCTGTATCTCTTACGATCCGACATTCTCTTACGAGCTGGCAATCATTATTCATGATGGCCTGCAACGGATGTATGTCCAGCAGCAAGATATTTATTACTACATCACTTTACTCAATGAAAACTATCCGCAACCTGCGATGCCAGAGGGGGCTGAAGTCGGCATTCTGAAAGGGATGTACCTGTTCCAGCCAGCAGCCGCGGGACAGCAGGCGAAAGTACAGCTGATGGGCAGCGGGGCCATTCTGCGAGAAGTTATCGCTGCTGCACAGTTGCTGGCTGACGATTTCTCTATCGCCAGCGATATCTGGAGTGCCACCAGTCTGACAGAATTACGGCGTGAAGGGATGCAGACAGAGCGCTGGAATATGCTAAATCCGCAACAACCCAGTCGCGTCAGCTATGTCGCCCAATCCCTTGAAAAACATGAAGGCCCACTGGTAGTGGCAACGGATTATATGAAAATTGTTGCCGACCAGATCCGACCTTATGTGCATAACCGTCGTTTTGTGGCACTCGGTACCGATGGTTTCGGACGTTCGGATACCCGGGAATCATTACGACGTTGTTTTGAAGTCGACAGGCACTTTATTGTCGTCGCTGCTCTTAAAGCTCTGGCTGATGATGGCGTGATAGCGGCCAGTCTGGTGAGTGATGCCCTGCAGCGTTATGGCATAACTAGCGATAAACCGGACCCGGCTTATCTGTAAGTCACTTCGCTAAAACGAACACTATGTCTATCAATGTGAACAGGAAAAATCATGCCAGACATCAGACATGCTGTGGTGCCAGATATTGGCGATAGTCAGCCACTCCCGATCGTCGAAATACTGGTTGCCGTGGGCGATGATATCGAACTGAACCAGGGACTTATTACCCTTGAATCCGATAAGGCAACCTTAGAAATACCCGCCACCTTCAGTGGTCGCATTACTGAACTGCTGGTTAACGTCGATGATTTATTATCGACAGGTAGCCTGATAGCGACCGTTGCAGTCGAGGATAGGGCAATCGTTGAGGAGCAGAAAGAGGAACCTCTTAAAGCGACCATTGCGGATAATAAAGTGACAGCGTCACTTAACGTCTCTGTGGTCGACAATGAGATATCCAAAGCCCCGGAGGCAATACCTTATGCCAGCCCGCTGGTATACCGTTTAGCACGCGAACTGAAGGTGGACTTACAGCGAGTCTCCGGAACGGCTCGTCAGGGACGTATCTCCCGGGATGATATTATGGCGTTTGTTAAGCCGGCTCCCAGCCCTCAGCAAACTCTATCCGTGACGAGAGACGAGATTGCTTCGAACGTCGATTTCAGCCACTTCGGTGAAACGGAACGTGAGCCGTTAACGCCTCGACAAAAAGCATCAGCAGCCAGTCTGAGTGCTAACTGGGCGAGGATCCCGCATGTTACCTATCATGACGAGGCTGATATTACTGACCTGGAAGCGCTGCGGGTATTATGGGATCGGGAACATTCTGCCGCTGACGTTAATATTATCCGGCTGGCATTTTTGCTAAAGGTCAGTGCAAGCGGGCTAAAAGCGTTCCCACGGTTTAATGCCTCACTGGACAGGAATAACGGCGAGCTGATACTGAAAAAATATCTGCATATTGGTTTTACCCTTGATACACCGGAAGGAACGGTGACTCCTGTGATACGCGATGTTGGGAGTCAAAGTGTGACCCAGCTGGCGCAGGAGATTGTGACTCTGAGCCGCAAAGCACAAGAAGGAACGCTGACCAGCGCAGAGACCAGTGGGGGATGTTTTACCGTCTCTTCTTTGGAGGGGATCGGTGGACTGGCTTTTACACCAATAATTCATGCGTCAGAAGTGGCTATCCTCGGGATATCAACACCCCGCTGGCAGTCACCATACCCTGACTCAGCAGAGGAGAGCCGAATGATCTTACCGCTATCACTGAGCTATGATAACCGAGTGATAGACAATACCACCGCCGCTCATTTTGTCGCGTATCTAAAAAGCTTACTGGCAGATATCCGCCGCCTGCTACTGTAATTATATTCCTGCACCGGACGGTTGCGTTCGGTGCAGTGATTTACAGAGGTTAAATCGATTTTGTCGAGGTGTTACTCAGTAATCGGTAATACTTTCTTAATAACCAGGTTCGGGCAATAAAGAAACCGGAGATAAAACCGGATGAAATAAAAAACGAGATTAGCTGCATCATAGTGAGCTGCTGGACTCCACCACGAACCGCAGCCTGATAGCCAAGATAGTAGCGCAGGGCAAAATAGAACAATAGAATAAATAATATAATACAACTACCTGGAACTATCAGCGTATTCGTTTTTTTACCTGGCGTCATTGAGTAACGTGCTAATAATAAACGCGACACTAACGCTCCGGCCACTGCGGCAATGCTCCATACCGGCACAGTCAGTATCGGCTGGGGATAATAGTAAAAGGTGATAATCGATAAAAAAACAAATATAACAGGAAAAATCATCGTCTGGCGTAGGTTTATTTCATGGGTAAAACAGGCCCGGATGCCTAAGTAAATTAACGCCAGAAAGGTAATATAGACCCACACCGGTGTATGTTGCAGTATCTCCAGCATTGTATTTCCTTAATTTAGCCTTACCTGGCTTTGCTGCCGGAGCGGCTATCAAAATAAAAAGGGATCCATGCTCAGACCCTTTTCTGGACGTTCCCTGTCGAGAATTATCATTTATTCTCGGACACCCCTGTAAACTTATTATAACGAGGTTCACTGTTTAGTCCAGATATGGATTAAAAAGGTAAAATTCATTATAAATCAATGGTTAAGTTATCTGAGTGGCTGCGAGAGCAGCAGAGTGCGATAGACTGCACAGCAGCACACTTCTCGGCCTCTGACTGCACCATATCCCGATGATCGATCTGCCCGGTGCGAACGGGCGTCAGACAGGCACCACAAATCCCCATTTCACAGGAGAGCGGGACATCAACGCCATTTTCCAGTAGGACTTGAGCAATGGTTTTATCGCTTGGAATTGACCATTTTTCGCCTGAAGAGGCGAGCGTTACGGTAAAGATATTATCGCCTCCCGCGTGGGCGATGGCTGGCTGTGCTTGAAATGCTTCGCTATGTACTTGGGTTTCATCCCAACCGCTTGCGATTGCAGCCAGACGCCCGGCGCTCATAAAACCAGCAGGGCCGCAGAGATAGAGATGATGGCTGTCATGGTGGTCACTGAGCATGTTGCTCAGAGTATGACGTGGGCTTTTCCCTTCGCTGGAACAGTGGATGACGACGCTACCTTCAGGCAGGCTCTGCACCATTTCAGCAATAAAAGCGCCATTTTTTCGATTTTTAACTGAATAGTGCAGGATAAAAGGGATCTTTTCTGCGGTCAGTTGCAGTGCCATGGCATACAGTGGAGTGATACCAATCCCGGCCGCCAGTAAGGTCACCTGGCGTGCGGGCTGGAGAGCAAACAGATTGCGCGGTGATGAGACCGATAGCCTCTGGCCCGGGCGCAAGGTCTCATGGATATAGCGGGAACCGCCGCGAGAATGTGTTTCCCGGGCAATGCAAATCAGATAACTGGCTGCCTGGTGATGGCTACCGGTCAGTGAATATTGACGGATAATCCCACCCGGTAAATGAACATCAATATGCGCCCCTGGTTGCCATGCCGGGAGTGATTCACCATCAATGGCCACCAGGCTAACAGCAAGATTGTTATCGCCCTGGCGCCAGATGCCGTCGACCATCACGTTCAGAATATGACTCACCATTTATTCTCTCCTCACACCAGGAAAAAGTCACCAAAGCCCATTTTTTTCAGGCCACGTCGATAAGCAATAGAGCTGCGATCGGCGGGAATATGTGCTTCAAGCGTCAGATCGAGCGGCAATCTTTCCGGGCGCTGGGTCTCTACCATCAGTCTGTCTTCTTCAAATACGCGCAGGTTAAAGGCATAAACATCCTCTACCGGAATATGGAGGTCGACATTACGCGCTATCGGCGCAAACATTCGGGTAACGCGTGACGAAACCGGTGAGGCCGCGTTCATGATAACCAGCCGCTCTTCACCGGGAAAATGAATGGTCAGCGTGGCGGTAAAGGGCAGGTGCATTTCAAAATGACGCAGCCATTGAAATCCTTCTGGTTGGTGGAACTGGACACCCGCCGGGTAGTTGCTCACAGAGCTCCAGTAGTCGACAGCAAAACCAAAGGGCGTCTCCTGTGGATTGTAGGCAGGGACGAGCTGATTATCCGGATCGGCAAAGGTATCGCAGTGGATCCAGGCGAAGTGAGCGACATCGAGAAACCCCTCGACTTGCCGTCCTGCAAAGCCGTTAACCTCAAATCCCGGACAGGTGAGTTGCTGGAAACCCTCATCATGCCAGTGGGGCATGGTGGGTAATGGCGACGGAGCCTCAGGATCAAACGCCAGACAGGTCCAGATCAGGCCATAACGCTCCTCCACTGCGTAATGAGTGAGATGCAGTTTTGCCGGTATCGGCTGGTTCGGGCTGGAAGGAATGCGATTGCACTGACCATTCTCGCCAAAGCGCAGACCGTGATAGGGGCAGATAATGCCTTCTTCATCATTGAAGCCCAGTGTCAGCGGGACGCCACGATGCGGACAGGCATCGCGGGCGACCACGACCTGTCCCTTAATTCGATAAATAACCAGTTCTTCATCCAGTAATTTGGCTTTTACCGGCGCAGGTCCAATATCACAGCTACGTGCGACGGGATGCCAGCATTTAGCCAGGCGTAACCAGTCTTCTGGCTCAAAAGTGCAATGGGCGGGAGGAGTCGGTTGTTGTCTGTTTATCATATTTCTACTCACATCAGGGAATATGTTTAATTGTTGTGGATTTATTGTTGTCATATTAGAGTGTTGACATCCATCAGCATTAATTCATTAACCTGTTGCAAAAAAGAGTACAGTAACAATATGAGTCCATTTTCGCGTTTTGCTCTCTACTTTTGTGAAGTGGCACGAAGTGGCAGTTTGCGGCGGGCAGCAGAAAAACTGCATATTTCAGCCTCAGCGATTAATCGCCAGATTTTGCAGGCCGAGGAAGCCTTTGGTACGCCACTGTTTGAACGGCTGCCGGAAGGGCTGCGGATGACCACGGCGGGCGAGCTGCTGTACGATAATTTACTCCGCTGGCAGAAAGAGTTTCGTCTGACGCAGCAAAAATTTGATGAGCTACAGGGTCTCAAACGCGGCATGGTCAGTGTGGGTATGGTGCAAGCGCTGGCCGAGGGCAGTTTCGCGGCGGCGCTGGCTGAGATTATTAGTACCTGGGACTGGCTTGAACTGATATTTCAGGTCGCTGATAGCCATACGGTCAGTGAAAAAGTTCGCCGCGCCGATCTGGATTTTGGCCTGATCCTTGACCCTGAAGGACAGGCCGGGTTGAGTGTGCTGGCCTTTGTTGAGTTAGAGATGGGGGTGGTGCTCTCTCCTCGTCATGCGCAGGCGGGAGCCAGGGCGCTCTCATTGGGTGACCTTAGCGAAGACCGCCACATTCTCCCGGGGGCGCCACTGATGGTGCATGACAGGGTGGCCATGCTCTATCGCCATTATGATTTTACCCCGACCAATACCATTAGCTGCAACGATATCCGGCTGATTAAATCGCTGATCCTGAAAGGGGGCGGCGTCACTATTCTGAGTAAACTCGATGTGCTGGAGGAGGTGAAAAACGGTCAGTTGCTCTTTATTCCACTGCGTAACCCGCTATTGCGCCCCTTGACCCTGGCGCTGTGCACGGCACCATCGCGCCAGCTTTCTCGTCCGGCGCAAATGGTGATTCAGAAACTGACCTTGGTGATGGAAGAGATGAAAATCGCCAGCGGAACTCAGCCTAGTGGGCCGCCCTGAATGGTTTCGCACAGCCCATTAATAATCCGTTCTCCGGTCTCTTCTGCGAGATCCTGATACCAGGCCTGAGTTAACGCCATATCTTTTCCATGCGTGATATCACAACGCTTACGCGCTTTAAGTATCAGGTCGCGCACCCGCTCACAGCGCTGTTCTTCATACTGACGCAGGGCAGAAATAATGTCGTGATTTTCACGGAAAATCGCCCCCAGAACGACGGCATCCTCCATCGCCGCACAGCCACCCTGACCAATATCCGGGGTGGTGCTATGCCCGGCATCCCCAAGCAGGGCGACCTTGCCATGCACCAGCTTGTCGAAGGGGTCAATATCGTGGATTTCAACCCGATTAGTGGTTCGAGGATCGAGCGTGGCGATTAATCTTTGTACCGGAGCGGCCCAGCCTGCAAAGTAGCGGGCAAGATCTGCGCGTAACGTATGACTGTCTTCGGGTAATCCTGCCGGTAGAGGGACATCAAAAAAGAAATAGAAATAGCCATTCGCCACGGGCATCAATGAGACACGTTTACCTTCTCCGACAAAGGTGGTCCATTGATCGGCCGGGGCGATGCTTTCATCAATCTTGATCAGTCCGTTCCAGTTAACATAACCGGCATAGCGACGTTCTGGTGTATATCCCAGAACATAGGGCCGCAGTACTGAACGGCTACCATCAGCGGCGATAAGAAAGTCGCCGCTCGCCGAGGTTCCATCGGTAAAGCTGACGGTAACCCCACTGGCATGCTCCTCCACCTGCGTAACTCGCTTATTAAACGTGACAGCGTCACGCCCCCAGAAATCGAGCATTTCCCGCTGTAACTCGGTGCGGGAAACGGGGCAGGGACGACCCTGAGTCCGCTCAACTAAAGGAGCGAGGCTAAAGCGAGTTAACGTCCCACCCTGGCGGTGTTCTTTATAGGCCAGATAATGCATCGGACCGCCGTAGGTTTCGATTATCTCCCCCATGCCCAGACTATTCATGCATTTCACACCGTTAGGCCAGATAGAAATGGCGGCACCAACAGGCTTTATTTCTTTCACCGCTTCAAAGACTTCACAGTCAATACCCGCATTCTTCAGGGCGACAGCCGCACTCAGACCACCAATTCCGGCTCCTATCACTAATGCTTTCATATTTTTCACCTTTTTTGCGTTGTGTGAGAACTCAGCAATTTGCGTACCAGAATGCGCGGGATGGGGAAATCAAGGGGTTGTGAGATCCATAGTGGGATAACTGCACCAATGAGGTGCCTGACCAAGCGATCCTTGCCTTTTTATGAATCAAAAGTTTCTATGTAAGAATTGTGAATCTAAAGTTTCACTGGCAGGTTAATATTATCAATAGGGATAAAAAAGTAATCTTATGGCATATCCTTTTGATAAAAATTGATTTTTTATGAGAGTTCAGTCTCTTAGCGTGAAAAATTCACCCTGGCCTGCTTTGTGCATTATGCAGACAACCTTTATTGATAATGGAACCATCATGGTCGCGCTCAATCACTTTAATCAACTGACAGATACGGACGCTGAGCGTCTTATTGCACCTTGCGTAGCGATCTCTTCATGGGTCTCGTCGCTGATTCAGGCTCGTCCCTATGCGCATTTATCCGCCCTGATGGCCTGTGCGCAGGAAAGTATGCAAGGATGGGGTGAGGACGAATTAGTCCAGGCACTGAGTGCTCATCCTCGTATTGGCGATAGACCGACCGGCGAGCAGGCACATGCTGTGCTTTCGCGCCAGGAGCAGTCGACCGTTAACGCAGAGGATCTGCAGCTCGCCGAGGCGTTGAAAGCAGGTAATGCCCGCTATGAAGCCCGCTTTGGACGGATTTTCTTGGTGCGCGCCAAAGGACGTAGCGGGGATGAAATTTTGCAGCAGCTGAACCTACGTCTTGAGCATAGTGAAGCCGAGGAGATTCAGGCTGCACTGGAACAGTTACGTGAAATCACCTTACTCAGACTGGCAGGAGTGATAACTGAATGAATAGCTTAAGCACGCATATTCTCGATATTTCTACCGGTAAACCCGCTGCGGGCGTTGAAGTGAAGCTGCTCCGGGAGGGGAAAAATCAAGCTGTTGCCGTGACGGATAATAATGGTCGTATTAGTAACTTTGTGAACGGCGAATTGTCTGCCGGAAGCTATCAACTGGTGGCTGAACTGGGCGTCTGGTTTGCTCGCGACGGTCGACAGACCCTATTTGTACGTGCGCAGATTGATTTTATTATCAGCGAAACGGTTGATGAGCATTTCCATCTGCCTTTTCTGATAGCCCCAGGAGGCTGGTCAACCTACCGGGGAAGCTAGCTGGCTTACCTAAATCCAGTACCGCCGATAACCGCGGTACTGGAAAACGGAGTCCGTTATCTGCCTTCCCGGGGCCGTTTGGGAAACGAATAACGAATATTGTTGTACGTTAAGGTGATTTTTTTACCCCTGACTACGGTGAGGGAGATTGATCATATTGGCAGACAGTTTTGTGCCAGGGGCGGACGTTAATAAGTCCGTACTGAGTCGACTGTAAGGGAGCAGAGCAGCACATTACCCTTGGCATTGTCCGGTACTGCTTTGAAGGGTGCAGTTTGGTTAAATTAAAAATACGAACTAAAACCAACAAGAGTCGGAAAAAATTTCAAAATGCTGTTTATGAATAATAGCCATTTTTAAAAGATACGGTAAAAGAGACTAAAATCAAAAAAGCAGCTGTTATAAATTGACTTAAAGTTCTCATCTCCGCTATTAGTCCTCAATCCAAGTTGAAAAACGTTAAGCTAGGAGTTCCCGTGAACGAGCATCTCTCTCATATGGATGTACATACCTTGTTTGAAGAAATGGACGAGCAGGCGAATGGAATAATGCTTGAATGCTCATTTGATGGCATAGCAAAGAGCAACGCATTGGTTATCACTGAGTTTGTCAATTTTGAGCGTGACAGCACAGTAGCTTTACTCGCCAGCCTTCTTACTCTCCCGACCCACCAATCTCAGTGTTTGCGCTTCGAGCTCCTGACGAGCCTAGCACTAATTCACTGCAAAGGTGAGCAGATAGCAAATATCGATGACGTGAAACGCTGGTATGTCGCTATTGGGGAGTCAAGTAGTATCGTTGGAGAAGATCCTGCTGAGGACGTCTTCGTCGCCCTTGTTGATAATAAAAAAGGTGATTACCGTGTGTTAGAGGGGGTTTGGGAGGCAGCAGGTTTTTATACACAATTAATGGTCGGAATTGTATCCGACATGCCGGATACGCACCGCTATCGATCGCTGAAACTCGCTATACAGGCAATTCTCCGTCTTTCAGATGCCATTTGTGCTCGCTCTGGCCTTCATCGCTTTCAGGAAGGTGGAGACGAATTCCCTGACTCTCTTGACACCGCTGGTCTTGATGAGAAAACGCTCTGTTCAAGGGTAACGTTGTCCGAACGTTCTCTTCGAGCTGAGGGGATCAAAGTTGCTGACTTAGCACCTTTCATTCTTGAACCCTCTCATATAAGTAAGCTTGGAAATCAGATCCCTGGGGAGGGAATGCTTGAGCAACGGCCATTGCTCCGCACACGCGATGGCATTGTGGTTATACTTCCTACCGCCATGACCATTGCACTTCGCCAGGCAGTGATAACATTTGCAAAGCGCACAGAAGAATTGAGTGAGCTAGACAAAGCGTTAGCTAACGTCTATAGCCGCACCTTCTCCGAGATGCCGGTCTTCGGCAATGGCAGAAGGTTAAGAGGGCTGACATGGCAGAAGTACAAAATGAGCCGAACAACGATGGTAACCTCCTTCGTGGATACTGGTCATTTGATGGTACTTCAGTTCGTCTTGCCTTCCATACAGCAATACGCCGATACCGGTTTCAAAAACTTGCTACAGCTAGATGAGGAGACCACGCAATTTCTAGATAACTCTGCTGAACAAATTACAGTTGACCTCGCCAAACAACCCGGCTTTCAGCGTGGCATAGTCGTGCGCGTTGAATGTGGGTGGGGGACGGGTTTTGCGGGTGTGCCCCCCCAACTGCCAGATGGTTGGCAATTTGAATGGATTTCTGGTGCGGACTTTGTCCGGTTCGGGGCATTACCCGATATGTCACCAATTGCCTTCTGGCGTGTGCAAGACGCAGTCGAAACGATCAAGCAAGCTGGTGTTCGGTTAATCAATATGAGCGGAACTCTCAATCTTCTTGGGTGGATACGTGCCAATGATGGCCATATGGTTCCTCATGACCAGTTACCAGATGACCGTATCACGCCGGAACACCCGCTAATGTTAATGATTCCCCCGAATTTACTGCGTGATATACGAATAGCGGCAGACACAGGATATGACCGGCATCGCATTAATGACAACAATGGTAAATGGCACCGAGTGATGAGGCCTTCGGCAGAAGATTTCTTTCCAACCGAACGTGAGAGCAAGTGCTACGCATCAATTGATGATCTTGAAGCGCAACGGCTGACCTGTGTATATGAGGGGCTGGGTAATCTTTGGGTAACGCTCGAAGCCCCAGAAATGGAAGATTGGATGCTCCTCGTTGAGCTTGCCAAAATTGTTCGAACATGGATTGGGCGGATTGGCGAAGCACTGGAAGTCTTGAGTAAGCAGCCAATAAAAAAATCATTAAAGGTGTATCTGCATTTTGATGGTAACGACAATATCGACCGATTTGATGGTGAGAAATTTCCTGATGATATGAATACATTTTGGCGACTTGAACGAATCCATGAGCATGGGGCGATTCGCGTGGTTCTTCAAGATGGGTATCTTGCAGGTTTTCGTTTACCGGATAATCGTGCAGAACGAGCTCTAGTACGCGCACTCGGTACGGCGTTTGCCACACTTTTTCGGATGAAAGAGCCAGTAGACAAAGGGGTCGCTGTTGAGCAGATAGCGGTGCCCAATGACAGAGCGCGCAGCTTCCACATAATGCAGGCATCTGACTTCAACCAGTATTTAGGCCGGTCACTAACTAAACGCCTTTTAGCTATTGACGATATCGACTCAGCCGCAGCTCGAATTGAGCTAGCATGGCGTGCTGTTTCGGCAGATGCACCATCACGATATCAGGGTAAAAAGGCAGTTGGAAAGCTCCTTAATGATGTGGTTGATGTGCTGCTCCAAGACTTACAAAGCGAACTGTCAAGATTTGACCGTAAACAGACAGTAATGCGATTACTTGAAAACGTTGTAAAGGCACGTTGTGAAGAGGTGCACTGGCGTAGTACTGCAGCAGCGGTCCTTGGCTTGCATGCGGGCGAAGAGGCTGTAGAAGAGACGATAGCTCAAGAAATGAGTCGTTATGCGGGTGCAGCGTTAACTTCCCGGCTAATCATTGAACTGGCCATCTGTGTATGCCCGACAAGCGGCGGAATTGAACCCTCTGATATGGCACTCAGTAAACTTCTTGCTCGGGCATCACTGCTTTTTCGCATCGGTGGTATGTCAGATGCCGTACGTTTCAGTGCCTTGCCTGCTGATATCCGCATCTCCCCCTTAGGTGATCTCCTCTTTCGCGATGAACTCGGCAAAATGGTGCTTGAACCGATGCTTTCAAAAGTTACTAATGAACGGTTTGAGGAACAAGCGGCACAATTCGAGCGGCACTATGTGAAAACTTCCGGAGGGGATGATGAGAATAACAAACAAGATAGTATTGCGGCTGAAACGATTGAGAACGAAACCGATATTTTCCTTGCATTCTGGAAAGCAGAAATGGGTTTCACTCCCACGGATGGAATGAGATTTATTCAATTACTGGAATCTATCGGAATAGAGAAAAAATCGGCGATCTTCGAGATGAGAAAAAGCCAACTTAAGAATACTGGTAAATCAGCAGGGCTTGACGATGAAATTATTGAGGCGTTTCTCAAACAGTTTATTCTCAGCGTGCGTTCGAAATGGGATGTTGTGCCCGAAGGATTTGAGCTTTCCGATATCTATCCCTGGAGGTTTGGCCGGCGTCTTTCAGTTGCTGCTCGTCCCTTGCTACAGATTGAAGAGGGTCACGATCCATTAATTGTTATCGCACCTGGACTCTTGAATTTGTCCCTTAATTACGTTGTCGATGGTGCATACACTGGGCAATTAAAGCGAGACTTCTTTCGCACAGAAGGCATGAGAGACACTTGGTTAGGTGGAGCGCGGGAAGGACACACATTCGAGAAAACCCTCGAGAGAGAACTTCGTGACACAGGCTGGACAGTTCGACGTGGCATAGGTTTTCCTGAAATTCTTCGAAGAAATCTATCTGGTGACCCGGGGGATATTGATCTTCTTGCTTGGCGCTCAGATCGCAATCAAATTCTCGTCATCGAATGCAAGGACCTCTCACTTGCTCGGAATTATTCAGAAGTTGCCTCGCAGCTATCTGAATATCAAGGTGATGACATAAAGGGCAAGCCAGATAAACTCAAGAAACACCTCAAACGCGTATTACTAGCCAAAGAAAACATCGATAATTTTGCCCAGTTCACTTCGATAACGAATCCCGAGATTGTATCGTGGCTCGTTTTCAGTGGTGCATCACCCATTGCTTATGCTCAATCCAAAATTGAGGCTTTGGCAGGAACTAATGTTGGCCGCCCAAGTGATCTTCTGAACTTTTGATACAAATGCTGTGCGATAAGACGCCCTGGCAAATGAGTTAATCGTTCCTACTACTGATAGTTTTAAATCAAGGATGATTTAGCATGCTCAAAATGATTTGTTTTTGCACTGAGAGGAAAGCAGACAAAAGTGCTGAAATCACGGCGATCAGCGCGTTCAAAAACATATATCCCGTTTTCGATTTCAAGGGATATAAAAAATCATGGCACGAATTACTCATTATGGAGGGGAAATGCCGGGAGGTATCAATACTATCAGACGGCACAGTGTGCCACCTCCCTTAAACGGTTGCCAGCAGATGTGGAGCTACCTGTCCAGTTTGAGATGACCAAAGGGACCAGAGAAGCAGTTGCAGCGCTAATAAAGCTGGGAAATCTGCACAGAAAAGACTACTTGTTCCATCTCGGGTCGGTTCTTGCCAACACATTTCAACCTGACAATACAACCGAATCTTTCATGGATGGGTAGAAAAGCTTGGTCTCGAAGATTCGCTTTACAGCACTCATTCCATGAGAAGAATAAAACCTTACCTGATATACAAGAAGACCAAGAATCTTAGGGTAATCCAACCTCTGTTAGGTCATAAGAAACTGGAAAGCACAGTCCGTTATCTGGGCATTGAAGTCTATGATGCTTTAGAGATCTCTGAGCCGATTGAAGTTTAAAGTTATCAGGGATGCAACAGCAGCCCTGTGCCAAAAATGAACCATAGACATGCTGTTGCCCAATTAGTAATCTGCACATAAGGTATGTCGTTTTGCGCTTCGCCTTATATCGCGTTTTTGAATGAAACTTAAGCTGAACAAGATGTTATGCGTGGACAAAGAACGTAACATTGTTATATTTGAAAAAACTTGGCATGCAGTTCGAGGAGACTCAGGAGTGTCTTTGAGTGCGGCCATGTCTGGTCTTATGTCTGCAATTTTCATTGCAAATTTAAACCTAAAGACCATTAAGAAAATACGCTAAAGAGAACATGATGCGCTGTCAGAGACTGCAAGACAATTTAAACGAGCTTCAAGCCGAGTGTTTTCATGTGCTACTACTATTAGCTCGGAGTCAATTACTTACATACAGTTTGAACTCAAAAAGGATATTTAATCAGTTGTTAGGACTTTCGCGGCAGCCTAAGGCCCGTCCCCTGATCAAAAACTATATCTAAGGAAAAAAATGCAGCTTGGTAATGTAAATCTTTTCAAAGGAATTGGGTATGTCTGCTTTCTCGATATACTTGGGTTCTCTCAAGATATTTTGTCAAACTGGAGCGCAATTGAGTCTAATCCATTGGATAAGCTCTTAGCTATAAAGTCAGCGCTGCCAGTGCTGCACGACGATGAAGTTGAGTCAGGAGTTAGCCAGTCTGTCCGTAGTTACGTGTGCCGCGTAAATACTGTTTCAGATAGCATCACGATAGCTTTTGGACTCGAGAAAAAGCTGATAATTGGTGATATGGTTTTAGGTTTGGAGGTACTGCTGGCAAATGTGCGAGAAGTTTGGCGCACAGCAATAGAACTAGGCTACACCCTACGAGGAGCAATTGATTTTGGCGAAATTTATTGGGATAAAAACGAACTGGTGGGACCGGCATTTATAAATGCCTATCGCCTTGAATCCGAAATAGCACGAGTTTCAAGAGTTGTTATTTCGTCAAAATTAAATAAGCTGCTAGCTGATTTCGCTCATAACTATTCCAGCGGAATTGTGGAGCATCTCATTGACAATTTCAGAAAGGATATTGACGGCTACATTGTTTTGGATCCTTATAAGATTTGTGTCACGGACAATGAAAGAGTGCTGTTGGTGAAAAAACTAAAAATAATGGCAAGTCAGGCATCTCTCCCATTAATAAAAGAAAAGTATGCCCCCCTAATTGAAATGCTGTCTAAAAGACCGTCGGCGTTAATAGAACCAAGTCAACTTGGTCAATACTAATGAGAATGATGGATATGTCCACTCCCCGTTATCTGAGACAAACCTGATTAGAGTTTTCTAGCTTTTTCCGGTATATCTCCGGGGGGAGATTATTCAAACTTTCATGGGTACGATTCTGGTTATAATCTTGCTGCCAGAACCATGCCATTTCTCTGACCTGGATAAATAAGCATTCAAAGATTCCCGGCGAAATGAACCATTGAACCGTTCAATAAATCCATTCTGATTTGCTGAGGCTGCTCGCGTTCTTTTTTCAGACGATCAATTTGTGAGGCAGTGCTGCGGCCTCATATGCGCTTTGTACCAGTCAAAGACGAAAGCCAGCAGGCAATACAATGCTTGCATCGGACAAGACAGGGATTTATCCAAGAAAGAACAGCAACGTATAATCGTCTTCGGGTTCTGACATCTGAATTTGGGGTTATCGCCCCACAAAGCACAGATGCTCTGCGTCATATTGTTTCTGACCGGAAGGAAACTCTGCCAGTACAGGTCAAGCTTTGCGTTGATGCGTCTATTGACGCACATGACTAATATTGAAGAAAAAATAGCCGAATATGACAAGGTATTATCTCGAGTGGCCAAAACAGATCATCGTAGCCAACAGTTAATGGAACTAAAAGGCATTGGACCCACAACAGCGAGTGCGTTGGTCGCCAGTATTGGCAACGCACATGATTTTAAAAACGGGCGCCAATTGGCAGTATGGTTGGGACTAACACCATCACAATACAGTAGTGGCAGAAAATGAAAGCTTGGCAAGATAACAAAAGCGGGTGATGCCTACCTGAGAACCCTGCTGGTCCAGGGCGCCCGTTCTGTAATGATAGGGGCAGAGAATAGAACGGATTCGTTTAGCCGTTGGGTCTGCTCGTTGATTGGTAGGCGGAGATACTGGCGTGCTGTCGTTGCAATCACCGCCAAGAATGCGAGGTTGTGCTGGGCATCATTACATTACGGCGATGACTTCAGACTATATTCAACAGCGTGAAAAATTTAACTGAGTAGCAAGTTAAATATAAATCATTGATAGTAAAGGGTTATGGTCCCGTGAGAAGTATCTGCATATCCTACTGGATGTCACTATCCGATTAGCAAAGGAGGATCTCACGAGAGCCTTTCATCAGGGTCCGAATCACAACCTCGATTCCGCGTGATCGTTTACAGTAGCGCAGTCTTATCCCTTGCCTTTCATTGATGAACAGACAGAAATTAAAAACCGGCGTTGACTGTTCCGGGAAGCCCTTATAGTAGGATATTTTCCGTTTTCCAGGCTGACCCCTGTAAGGGTTTCCCGGCATGTCAACGCTGGTGTTTATGGCTTATGTCTGAAAATAAAGGGAGAGAAACTGCTGTACTATAATTTTCGATATCCAAGCCGACCCCCAAAATTCATCCCTGAAAAGACTTTATTCTCCACGGATAAAAAAACCATATTAACAGTGCGTTTTTTACAGGAGTAGCCATTTCATGGCTGTATAAAAAAACAGTGGTGACAACTTAGCTTAAGAGGCATTTATGAGTCATTCAACAAATCCAAATGAAGGACCCGGCTGGGGCGATCATGGTACACCTTATGGTCCGATCCATAGTTATGATGGAAATAATGGTTCTTCCAGTTACGGTGAACACTCGGGAGGAAATGCTGGCAATAATACACATGATGGTATTCCAGAAAATACGAGAATAAATATTAAATCCACTAACGATTATAATGGGTTTTATATGTCTATGTGTGTTAACCATCTTAAATATTTTGAAAGCTTTAAGAATGTGATGTATAAGGATAAACCGGGTAATATTACTATTGGTATCGGCCATTTGATTTCTTCGGCTGATATGGCGGCTTCACTACCTTTCACTTATACCAGTAAAACGTCTCTCGGACACGCAGAGTGGGATATTTCAGAATTGAAGGCATCTGTAAGTATGATTAAAGATGCATTTAATCAATATAAAGCTAATTCGAATATTTCTCCTAGCGGGCTTCATCTTTCTAATGATGCTGTCATAGGACAGTGTATCAGTGATGTTAGGTCTACGGAGGCTGGTTTACGCGGGTTGTATTCAGGTTATGATGGGTTCTCTGATTCAAGGAAAACAGCATTAGTTGATATGGGGTTTGTTCTAGGAATAGGTAAATTAAAGGAGAAATTTGTTAATTTTAATGCTGCGATAAAACGTGGAGACTGGGCAACTGCGGCTAAAGAATCCCACCGCCCTGATGTTAATGACGAGCGAAATAAAACCATTCATGATAAGTTATTATCAAATAAATGATATGAAAATTATCTGCGAATATAGCCGTCTTTAAAGGCGGCTTTTTTTTCAAAAAGAGCTATTCATATCAATTTTCGAAATGTCCCATAGTGTATTGTTTTTGGAATTGATGATGTAATTTTTTCGTGTTCCTTCTGTCCCATACAGTGCAAAGCTGCCAAGAGTAATAATTTCAATTTTTTTATTTTGGGGTGATATATATGTTCTGGAATCTATAAGTCTATATCCTGTATAATCAATTTCAGAGACGAATATATCATCCTGCTGAACCAGATCAGGTGAGGTATCCCATATGCTTCTGTCTTTAAAGTCTTTTGCTATTTTTTTCATTTCCTCATCGCTTGAGATAATTTTTTCAGTTGCTGGAAGGTGACGTAATATGTCACCCAATGAAGGTTTCTGACTTTTTATTTCATGTAACTGGTTTTCTATAACATAACCTTTTATATAACAATCAAATAATGCAGCTTCGGCTAAATCTTGATCTGGAGGGGTAAGGTCAAGAATATCTTTGACTGTTTCGCCAGACTTTCTGAGTGCGATAAAATCTGAACAGTTTGCTACTCTCGCCTGATTGTTGTCACTAAGCAGCAATGTAAGCGGTTTATCGTCGAACACTAACTCAGCTGAAGCTATACTATTTGTACTGAAGAGTAGAACAGTAAAAAAAATGTATAAGACTTCATGGGGTAATCCTTTCCAATTGACGGGTAAGCGAATAATACACCAGGAAGGCATACTAAAATGTGCTCACATCAAACTATTCTATGTTCTCTTACCATTTATCTTACAAGGATTCACTAGTACAGACGATTCAGGGTCTGCTCTTTGTTCAGATACAGGAGTCGTTTCTTTAACAGCCACCTCAGAGATAACAGATAGTTAGCTCTCAAAGAACTTCACAGGCGGTTTAGGGGTCTGAAGCCCAGCCGTATGAGATTGTACGCTAAGTGCATTTTTTGAGCAGGTTGGGCGAGTACAGAAAACGAGGGTTTCCTTTACTCTTTCTATTAACGCCAGTTTCCTTTTTATTCACTAAATGTGTTGTGCTGCTTGCGAAAGAGCAATGATTGCGTAAAAATGAATGAACGTTCATTCATAAATGAGTGGTGATTTCACACAAATCAGTCCGCTTATAAAGCAAGTACAGGGAAATGATGACCAACAAAACACTAAGACTTTTATTTCCTCAATGGCAAGGTGGCAATAATCCACCTTACCATCTAGGATCGCTTCTTCTCTCGTTTCTTTCCCCCAAGTCGAAAGGGCCAGTTGAGTCTGTTCCGGTCTATGAGCCCACAACGGAGCCGCTGACTGAGGTAGATGGCATTACCGCTAAACCTCAAATTATCAGGCAGCTCAACGATGCAGCCACTCTTATCCAGAAACATGATCCCGACTCAATTGTTGTTTTTGGTGGCGATTGCCTAGTATCACTGGCCCCTTTTTCATATCTGCTCAATAAATACGGTGATAAACTGGGTGTGCTCTGGATTGATTCTCATCCTGACGTACAGACTGCTAACCAATATCCCAATGCTCATGCCCATGTGCTTGGAGCGCTCATTGGAACGGGTGATGAAGATTTAGTCGCTCACGTAGCCACCAGACTCAATCCCTCAAAAATAATGATTGCAGGTATCCACGATCCACTGACTTATGAAGCTGAATACCTTGTTCGTCATAACATTGCGACTATCGATCCTGAACAGGTAAAACACGACAGGAAAGAAGTTATGGCGTGGATCGAAAGAGAGGGTATTGAATATCTGGCGATACATATTGATCTGGACGTTCTCGATCCGTCACTTTTCCGCTCTGTTCTGTTCGCCCAGCCTGGCAGAGGAAAGCATGACTTTGGTGACGTAGCAGAAGGTAAACTGACTATTGAAGATGTACTCAACCTGATAGCTCAGGTGACCTCAAAAACGGAACCTGTCGGCCTGACTATTGCTGAACATTTGCCGTGGGATATGCTGAACCTCAAGAATATGCTCAGTGCGTTACCGCTGATGAAGTAACATCTGATTCCAGGAGCCAGACTACAGAGTTCAACTCTGGTTCCTGAAATAAAACAGCGTTAAAGTCTGGGCACTGGATTAAACATCATAGTCGATATGTTAAAGAAAACTGAAACCTACCATAAGCTAATTACTGCTGCTGCTGCCTGCTTTGCCGAAAAAGGCTTTAATGCGACAAGCGTGCGTGAAATCTCTACCCGGGCCGGGATCAGTCAGGGAGCAATGTACACGTATTTCAAAAGTAAGGATGATCTCATCAAGGCCATCGTTCTTGAAGAGCAGAACTCAGCGTTGACAGCCCATAATGCTCCATCTAACGGTACTTATTTCGACCGACTCTGCGCGCAGGTTACTGCGTGCATAAGTGATGTAGGCTACCCAGTCACGCATCAACTGTGGGTTGAAATCATGGCGGAGTCTGCGCGGAACCCTGAATTGCAAAAAACGTATATATCCAGTGATATCATCATGCGGCAAAGTATTGCGGGGATCATCGCGGAAGGTATTGTGGCGGGAGAGTTTCGCCGTGACATTAACCTGGAGGAAATCACGATTATACTATTTGCCTTTATTGACGGTTTAATCGCACGCAAGGCCATAAACGCGTCTTTCTCTTTCAGCCGCGACCTGCCAATGTTTTTTGAGCTGATGTCAAAATTATTGAGATAATGCTAAACAGATTTAGCCAACGTGATAGTTAGCTAAGCGGACCTTTGGCTCAGTTAGCTTGTCCGACCCGTGCCAAAAGCAGACCTTTCTAAAGCAATTGTATGTCACAAAGTGGGGGCAGGTCAGGGTCTTAGTTTATCGCAGGGATGTTATGGTAGATTGCTTGTCAGTCAGAAAGTAGTCTAACCAAACAACCAGGGAAAGGAGAATAATCGGTATGACGATTTTAGTGACGATACAGGCTCAGCTCATTACTGGAGAAGCGCAGGTGATAAAAAGCTTAGCTCCTGAAGGGATGCTGGCCGCTGTTTTTGAAGACGACGGCCAGACTGGGTATTTCTACGCGCTCGATGAGTCCGTTGAAGGAAACCCGATTCAGGATGCCGTGCATATCTACAATGTCGAGGATATTTCAGACGGTCACATTCCTTCTGACGTTAAAATCGGCTGGTCAGAAGACAGTCAGAAGTGCGTGCTCCTTATCAACGGTTTTCCGCATGGAGCATTCGATTTTGTGGGGAAAAATGGATACTGCAGAAGCGGATTTCCTTCTCCGATAAACAAGGTATGGTCTGTGTCCGGCCATGAGTGGAGCGATTCGGTGGATGACTTTTTCCGGTGAGTTACGGTGGGCTTAACGCCTGCCGTTATTCTCTGTCCATATTGATAATATCACTCTGAAGAGGGCGGACGATTTCCTGGACTCTCAGGAGATAAACTATGTATTCTGAATGTCCGCTCCTCACTCATATCATACCTTCAATCCGACTTGATCGACGGTTTCGTGCCATAAGCTGACATTTTTCAGGATTAATCATTTTATTCAGAAACATACCAAAATGACGGCCCATAAGGCAGAAGAATAATTATGCGTCAGGAAAACACGCCCGACGCAAACTCAAAATGCTAATCAGGCTTTCTTTTGCAGAGCGCTCACCACGGCTTCGCCCAGCGCTTTAGCTGATGCCGGATTTTGTCCTGTAATCAATTGCCCATCGACAACCACTTTATTTTCGAAAATCGGCGCTTCCTCGAAGAGGGCTCCATCTTTCTTTAACGCCTCTTCCAGTTCGAATGGAACAATTTTATCATAGTGTCGGTATGCTTCTTCTTCAGCGGTAAATCCGGTTAAATGGCGTCCTTTGATTAACAGTTCTCCATTGCTGAGTTTAACGTTTAACAGCCCGGCCGGCCCGTGGCAAACGGCACTGATAATACGGTTGTTCTCATACATAGCTCTGATAATTTGGTTCAACTGAGGATTGTTAACAAAGTCCCACATTGGACCGTGCCCGCCTATGAGCAATATCGCGCTGTAATTCTCCGGGTTCACTTTTTCCAGAACAATTGAATTGGCTAATTTGTTGCGATGCTCAGGATTTGTCCAGAAATCGAGATTAGCCCGATCCTTAAGGTCGAATCCATCGAAAGGCGGGAGTCCACCTTTAGGGCTTGCAATATCATAACTAATACCTGCTTTATCAAAAACTTCAACAGGGTGAGTTAATTCAGGAAACCAAAATCCCCCGACAAGGTCCGGAGTTTTTTTATCCAGACTGGATACTACAATAAGGACTTTTTCTTCCTTAACGCCATTTTGAGCAAGAGCAAAGGATGAGGTGGCGCAGAGCAATATTGACGCAATAAGCCGAGTGCAAAATTTAAAAATGTTCACAGGTAATTTCTCCAGTAGGTCGTGTAAGGCGACTCTAACTGAAAGATACAGCGTTCAACAGACGGTAAAACCGGGACAACTTGTTTAAAAAAACGATGTAATAATTATTTATTGTTATCTAAAATTATTAAATTATCTCCTTGGTTTTAGAAATGATATGACATGAGGCTTCATGAGTCAGTCCGATATCTTTGATGGTTTAAACGAGTTTCTGGCCATTGCAAAGCGCCTAAGCATTCGAAAGGCAGCTATTGATATGGGCAGAACTCCCGGAGCTGTAAGTCTGGCTTTGAAACGCCTTGAACATCGCCTTGGTGCACCGCTTTTTCATCGAACGACGCGCAGAATGTCGCTGACTGAAACTGGCGAGCGTCTTCTTCAGCAAATCACTCCGGCAGCCCAGATAATTGCATCGAGTTTTGAAGACGTCGCCCAATCAGCCAGGATGCCCACAGGAACGTTAAAACTGCTTGTCGAACGTCTTGCGCTGCCTCATGTTCTTGAGCCTGTGTTACCGGTATTCAGAGAAAGATGGCCAAATGTACAGGTTGATATTACGGTAAGTAACCGACACGAGAATTTCGTTTCAGAGAGTTATGATGCAGGTATCATGATTGGTTCGTATATTGAGCAGGACATGATTGCCATCCGACTTTCACCTTCATTCAAATGGGCTGTATTCGGTTCTCCCGAATATTTTCAAAAATACGGTAAGCCGACAAGTACGCAAGAACTCGAACATCATGAGTGCATCCGCTTTCGTCGCCCTGAAAAGGGAGATGTTTATCGCTGGGCATTTTTTGAAGATAATGAAAATAAGAGGTTTGAACCCCATGGTCTGATGACTGTGAATGACGGAGAGTTAATGCGTAGCCTTGCTGTAAGGGGAGCCGGTTTAATTTATTCCTCCACTTTTCACACTTCTCGTGAACTGGCTAATGGTTCTCTGGAACCGGCCCTGCTGGATCTTTCTCCGGGCAATGATGGGTTATTTCTCTATTTTTCAAGAGCCGCCAGAAATCAACCCAAACTTCGTGCATTTATCGACTTATGTTCAGAATTATTAATGAGATAAACAACGTTCAAATGCAGAAAGCACTTTTTCATATAACACGGGTGAACGCATCAAGTTTTCCCAAATGTTATTATGGCCAGCACCGGAAATAGTGATAAGTTCCTTGTTAAAAGCGCAGCATGCGGAAGAAACGAGCTTATTCGGTATTTCTGAGGGAATGATTGCATCATCCTCTGCGGCAATAACGAGTAAATTTCCGCTGAATTTTGCGATTATTGACCAGGCATCTGTTTCTTCCCAGCTTCGGGACTTCCGTATAATTTCAGAAAAATCAGGTCCAAATTTAACCCTATAGCCTGAGATTGAATATACGCCGGGTACCATGAGGATTAGGGATTTCAGGTCAATCACCTGACTTAGCTGAAGAGCATTATAGGCTCCCATACTAACGCCAATACAGGCTGTAAGAGGTTGATTCTGATGAGCAATAACAGCCTTGGCTTGCATAGTACGACTATAAAGTGAGGACATTTGGATATCGCCGCCAGTTTCACCATGACCTAAAAAGTCGAATATCGTCGTTCCAAAGCCTAGCTTATCCATAAGTACGCGATATTTATAAAATACCTTTCGATCTTTACCGCCTCCATGAAGCATCAAGATATGTCCATTAGGCCCAAAAGTCCTTTCAGCACAAATAGTATTACCCTGAAAAGGAACGGTGAAAGATTGGCTTGAAATCATGGAGGTTTACTTAGTTAAAGAAGTCGCTTCTTTGTTTTATCAAAGAGGTTAGGTCATTTGCAATACAGGAGCGCAATCAGCACATTGTGGCTAGTGGGCGCCTATTGATGTTCTTGCAGCAGGAGATTCTAAATGAAAACAGAACCTCCGCTGTTCGCCCAAAGCTGCCCATCATATCTCGTTAAGAAACAAGCCTGGCGTAGGCTTGTTTCCACTTTTCAAGCCGACGCCTGCCACACCGGTTCACCATTCACCCAGGTTTCGCTGATATTGCGTTCATCACCCAGCGTCATCAGGACAAATAATTTTTCATAAATATCATGGCAGCGGCTGATGCGTAGTTTTTGCAGGGGCGTTACCGCGGGGTTGATGACAACAAAGTCAGCTTCTTTACCTGGCAGAAAATTACCAATTTTATCATCAAGTCGTAAGGCATGAGCGCCGCCAAGCGTGGCATGGTAAAACGCTTCGCTGGCAGGCAACTGATAGCCCTGAAGCTGCGTGACTTTGTAGGCCTCACCCAGAGTACGTAACAGACTAAAAGTGGTACCCGCGCCCACATCAGTGCCGATACCAATGCGCACCTGCTGCTGCCAGCTGGCAGGTAAACGAAACAGGCCACTGCCGAGAAATAAGTTTGATGTCGGGCAGAAAGCCAGCGCTGAGCCGGTGCGATGCAAACACTGCCACTCTTCATCCGCTAAATGGATGCCATGGGCAAATACGCTGCGTTCCCCCGTCAACTGATAGTGATGATACACGTCCAGATAGTGCTCATGTTCAGGCCAGAGCTGTTTTACCCACGCCACTTCACTGAGGTTCTCACTGAGATGGGTATGAAGCCAGGTGTCCGGAAACTCTTCACGTAACTGTTGAACCGCAGCCAGTAATTCTGGACTTGAGGTTGGGGCAAAACGTGGCGTTATCGCATATCCAAGACGGCCACGCTGGTGCCAGCGCTGTATCAGTTCGCGGGTTTGCGCGTAGCTCTGGGTGGCAGTTTCCGTCAGATAATCGGGTGCATTGCGATCCATCATCACCTTGCCTGCCAGGAGACGCATATTCAGACGCAGAGCCTGATTAAAGAGTGCATCAACCGATTCCGGATGCACGGTGCAGAAGACTAGCGCGGTCGTGGTGCCATTACTCAACAACTGATTGATAAAAAACTGTGCAATCTCTGTCGCGTAGGCTTCATCAGCAAACTGACGTTCAACAGGAAAGGTATACGTATTCAGCCATTCCAGAAGCTGTTCACCGAAAGCGCCGATCATTTCGGTTTGTGGGTAGTGGACGTGTGCATCGACAAAACCTGGCAGTATCAGTTTACCTCGATAGTCGGTATAGCCTTTTTCTGGATGCAGATACTGCTCAGCCTCTTGCCACGGCAACAATGCCTGAATCTTCCCCTGATCGATAAACAGCACGGCATCATCAAGATAGCGCGTATGACGAGCAATCTCATCAGCACTTGTTGCCGGTTGGGTGATATCAAAAAAAGCGCCCCGCAGGGCACGGTGGTATTCAATCATAGTGACGCCTTATCCGTTCCGTAGCGATTCATGTCATTGAGCAAGATTGATGCCAGTTTAACGCCCATGGGCTGGGCATACGGGCAGAAATGACCTCTGTACTATAGCGGCATCCCCCATATCCTGCCTGTCCGTTACGAAAACAGAGAATATTTTTCAGTATTTTGCTGCCCTGGCATGAAACCTGCTGGTGTTAAGGCAAACCTATTCACTGTCAGACCTTTCAGAGCGTGAATAAGCGTAATACGCGTGGATAGCGCAGAGAAAAGCGCTTCATGACTGTGCAAATCGTTGTTTTAACGCGCCAATGTAGTGCTCGACGGGGCTGAGTTTATCAGACGGTTCCCCGGTTATAAGGAGGGGTAATGCCCGCTATCCGTATACAAGTGATTAATCCCAACACCCATCCTGGAATGACTGAAACGATTGCCCGCGCAGCACGAAAAGCGGCGGCACCAGGAACGCAGATCCTGGCGGTTTGTCCGGATGACGGTGTGTCATCTATTGAGGGACATTTCGATGAGGCGATCGCCGCCATCGGCGTACTTGAACAAATCAAAGCAGGGCGGCAGCAGGGGGTTTCCGGGCATATCATCGCGTGTTTTGGCGACCCCGGGCTACTGGCGGCTCGTGAACTGGCCCAGGGGCCAGTTATCGGCATCGCCGAAGCCGCGATGCATATGGCCACCCTGGTGGCGACGCGCTTCTCTGTCGTCACCACGCTACCACGTACGCTGATTATCACTCGCCATCTGTTACATCAGTATGGCTTCCAGGGCCACTGTGCTGGACTGCATGCTATTGACTTACCAGTACTTTCTCTTGAAGACGGCAGCGGACTGGCACAGGAAAAGGTTCGCGCGCGCTGCATCCAGGCATTAAAAGAGGACGGTTGCGGAGCGATTGTCCTCGGTTGTGGCGGCATGGCGACACTCGCCGAAGAGCTGACCCGTGAACTCCAGGTGCCGGTCATCGACGGCGTCAGCGCCGCAGTAAAAATGGTGGAGTCCCTGGTGGCGCTAGGCCTGTCGACCAGTAAACGGGGAGATCTCGCTTTCCCGGAAACAAAAACGTTAAGCGGTAAATTTCAGACATTGAATTCAGACTAACTTAAGGGATGCCGTCCATGCTGACAGAACAGAATTATCCGCGCGATTTACGAGGGTACGCAGGCCAGCCACCCCATGCTCGCTGGCCTGGCCAGGCACGTATTGCCGTGCAGTTTGTCCTGAATTACGAAGAGGGAGCAGAGAATCATGTGCTCCATGGTGATGCTGGCTCAGAGCAGTTTCTCTCCGATATTATCGGCGCGGCAAGCTATGAGGCGCGGCATATGTCGATGGACTCACTCTATGAATATGGTAGCCGCGCTGGCTTCTGGCGTATCCATCAGGCGTTCAGTGAACGTGGACTTCCACTGACAGTGTTTGGTGTGGGGATGGCGCTCGCTCGTCACCCGGATATTGTGGCCGCGATTAAAGCGGCCGACTACGATGTGGTCAGCCATGGCTGGCGCTGGATCCATTATCAGCATATGGATATCGAGCAGGAACGTGAACATCTGCAAAAAGCGGTACATGTTTTAACTGACCTGTTCGGCAAGTCGCCAACCGGCTGGTATACCGGCCGTGACAGCCCCAATACCCGCCAGCTGGTCGCTGAACATGGCGGCTTTGATTACGACAGTGACTACTATGGTGATGATTTGCCTTTCTGGACTGAAGTACAGTGCCGGGATGGCTCGCACAAGCCACATCTCATCATCCCCTATACCCTCGATACTAATGATATGCGCTTTGCCACAGCCCAGGGATTCAATACCGCTGAGCAGTTTTATACTTATCTGAAAGACAGTTTTGATGTGTTGTACGCTGAGGGGGAGCAAGCCCCCAAAATGATGTCAATTGGTATGCATTGCCGCCTGTTAGGACGGCCGGGGCGTTTTCGTGCCTTGCAGCGTTTTCTCGATTACGTGCAACAGCATCAGCAGGTGTGGATTTGTACCCGCCAGCAGATTGCCGACCACTGGCGAAAAGAGCATCCATACCGTCCTTAGCTTTTTGTTTTCCCAGCCATGGGGGTTGGCTGGGAAAAACGACAACGTCGGCAACTAACTCATCAAACTGACCTGGGCGGCAACAATTTTCCAGCCTGAAGCAAAACGCACCCATGTTTGTTGCTGACGGCCGATGCTGGCGCTACCCACGCGTGTGAACTCAGTACTACAGACCGCATAATCGTCACCAAAAGTGGTGATCACCGTATGGCGTAACTCACGCTGTAGCCCGGCAGAAGGACGAGCAGCCCGAAAGGCACGAATTTCATCAATGCCGTAGAGATTTTCTCCCGCTCCCAGTCGGACGGTATGTTTATCATGCCAGAACAACTCATCCAGAACCGCGATATCATTACTGACCAAGGCCTGTTCATAGCGATAAAAAACCGCGCTCACTTCAGCCAGAATTTCTGGCTGATTAACCGAATCTTGAGCCATCATAGTCCTGTCTCCGCGGGCCGGGCCTCTGTGCTACCCATAGTTTCCAGTACCTGGGCGACACGCAGACAGGCTTGTTCGTTAAACGGAGAGGCAATCAGCTGCACACCGATCGGGCTTCCAGAGGCGGTGCGAAGTGGCACGGTGACAACCGGTAATCCGAGGAAGGAAATGGGCTGGGTGAGCATCCCCATACTGGCGCGGATTGGTAATGACTGACCGTTAATCTCCATATTTTGCTGACCGATAAGACTCGCACTGCACGGCGTTGCCGGGGCTATCAGAACGTCAACATGACGGAACAGTTCAGTCGTTAGCTGTTGCGCATGGCGGCGGAAGCGCTGGGCTTGCAGATACCAGGCAGAAGGGATCATCGCCCCGGCAAGCAGGCGTTCTCGGGAATGGGGTTCAAAACGTTCCGGTTCACGACGCAGGGCGGGCAAATACTGATTACCACCTTCCGAAGCGCTGATAATAAATGCCGCAGAGCGTGACAGTTCCGCTTCTGGAAAAAGATACTCTTCCCGGGCGTTGAGATCCCGGGCAACTCGCGCCACTGCCGACCGGGCATCGTCATCACACCACTGAGAAAAATAGCCCCCCAGAACACCACAGCGCAAACCATCGAGACCGCGAGCCAGCAGGTGACTGCTTGGCTCAACGGGCCTTGGCGCCTGAAAATCATCATCAGGATCGTGACCCTGTAACGTATCATAGACTGTGGCTAAGTCACTGACATTGCGAGCAAACGGGCCTATATGGTCGAGGCTGGCGACAAACGGCTGGCTACCGGCACGGGAGAGGCGACCAAAAGTCGGCTTCAGTCCAAAGATCCCGCACAGAGAGGCGGGAACACGGATCGACCCATTAGTGTCACTACCCAATGAAAAATGCACCAGTCCGGCAGCCACTGCCGCGGCTGACCCGCCGGATGAGCCGCCCGCAATACGCTGCAAATCATGTGGATTACGGGTAGTGCCGTAGTGACTGTTTTCCGTGGTGAAACCATAGGCGTAAGCATCCATATTGAGCATGCCGGACAACAGCCCGCCTGCGGCCTGAATCTGTCGTATCGCCCAGCTATCCTGACGGGCTGGCGCGCAGTCACTAAACAGTCTGGCACCCGCAAGTGTGGTTTCACCAGCAACATCGAACAGGTTTTTGACTGCATAGGGGATGCCAGCCAGGGCAGGCAAAGGCTGTCGGGCACGGATCAACCCGTCAATGTGGTCGGCTTCGGCAAGCATGCGTTTTTCCGTGACTTGCGTCCAGGCGTTGATCTGCGGGTTAACACGCGCAATATTATCCAGCGTCAGACGCGCCAGTTCTCGGGCACTTAGTTCGCCCCTGGCAAGCCCGCGCTGAATATCAGCAATAGTCATCTGGTTGAGCTTCATGCCTTATACACTCCCGCGATTTCCACACGATTATCCAGCGGATAGGCCATCAACGGCTCGGCCATCGTCGCAATGCGACTGAACTGGACCCTGAGCTCATTACGACGAGTATCATCCAGCTCTAATGCCAGGATATATTCCATTTGGGCCAGCCAGCCGTTCCAGTCGGTTTCAGTTTGTTTCATGACAGACTCCTAATATCCGGCGGCAGTGCCGTTACTGCGGGGATCCGATGCCCCCTCAAGCAGGCCATTGGGGTGGCGTACAATCGCCCCGGCATGGCCCATGGTTTCGCTGAAATCAGCCAGAATTTCGATATCATGTCCCAGTTCTTGCAGACGGGCTATGCTCTGGGGCGTAAAACGACCTTCCAGTTTTAATGAGTCAGAGGTTTGTCCCCAGGTGCGCCCGAGCAGCCAGCGTGGTCGCACGATACTTTCCTGGAGCGGAACACCCTGTAGCACGTAGCGGGTAAAAATGGCGGCCTGGGTTTGCGGCTGACCATCGCCTCCCATCGAACCATAGACCATCACGCGTCCATCATTCAGGCGAGCCGCAGCCGGGTTCAAGGTATGGAAAGGCTGTTTACCCGGCGCCAGCGCCAGCAGATGGGCCGGATCGAGACTGAATGATGCGCCTCGGTTTTGCCAGACAATACCGGTATCGGGCAGTACCACACCGCTGCCGAATTCATGATACAGACTCTGAATAAAGGAGACGGCCAGTCCGCTACTGTCGATGACGCCCATCCAGACGGTATCGCCGGGACCTTTGCCTGTCCCCCAGGGGGCGGCCTGATTTTCATCAATTTTATCCGCCATTTGTCGCAACGCGTCAGGCGTTAACAGGCTCTGAATATCAACATCAAGATGCAGCGGATCGGTGATATGCGCATCCCGCAGTGTAAAGGCCTGCTTGGTTGCCTCAACAATACGGTGCACTGTTTGTGCCTCGTCGGCGTCATTCATCGACAGGTTGTCAGTGATACCGAGAATAGCCAGCGAGACCAGTCCCTGGGTCGGAGGGGCGAGATTCCACAGTTCCCCTTGCTGATGCTGTAGTTTCAAGGGTTGCGGACGACGGGCCTGATGCTGATTGAGATCGTCAAGCGTGATAGGGAGCCCATACTGTGCCATTCCCTCAGCCAGACGTTCTGCTAGCGTGCCGCGATAAAAACTGTCGAGTCCTTCTTCAATCAGTAATTTTAACGTTGAGGCCAGGGCTGGTTGATGGAAGAGACTCCCGGCTTCAGGGGGGGCGTTATTCACCAGAAAGGTCTCAGCAAAGCCCGGCAGGTTGCGAAGCTCAGCGAATTTGCTGCTGGTTGCTGTGGATTGTGATGGCGTCACGGGAATGCCGTTGTCGGCATAATTAATCGCATCTTCCAGCAGACGAGCGAGTGGCAGTGATTGACGGGTGAGTGACTGAGAGATTTTAAGCGCCTGATCCCAGCCGCTGACGGTTCCGGCCACGGTCAGCGCCGCTTGAGCACCGCGGTGGGGGATCTTTGCCAGCCCACTATAAGCTTCTGGTGTTGCCAGTGAACCGGCGGCACCAGAGGCATCAATCGCAATAGGATCGCCTTCTGGCGGGACGATAAGCCAGAAACCGTCACCGCCCAGTCCGTTCATATGTGGATAAACCACCGCAATGGTTGCTGCCGCAGCGACCATCGCTTCTATCGCGTTGCCACCTTCGCGTAATACAGCCAGCGCACTTTGGCTTGCCAGATGGTGGGGGGCGACCGCCATCCCGTGTACGGATACATTGCTTTGCATGAATTATCCTCATTACCAGTTTTGCTGTTATGTTTGCAAAAGCTGTTCCAGGTTGAGAATAAAGTTTCAGATAAACGAATGCTGACCGATTTATGAAACTGGCACGTATTGTGAAAGGATTTGCATCTATAATTTGATGAAACAAAAGTTACAGAGGATCTATGGAACAACTCGATGAACGGCTGAAAGGGCAGTATGCAACCTTATCGCCCCAGGAACAGCGGGTAGCAGATTTTATCTTCGATCACTTTGATGACCTGATCAGCTATAACAGTGCAGAACTGGCGAAGCTGAGCGGTGTATCAAAAGCGACGGTAAGCCGTTTGTTTAAACGACTAGGTTATGAGAAGTATAAAGATATGCGCGATGAACTGCGCACCTTGCGGCAAAGCGGTATGCCGCTGACTGATAATCGTGATGCTGTGCAGGGCAATACCTTGCTCGCGCGACATTATAAGCAGGAAATGGCGAATCTGACCCAGTGGGTCAGCACGCTGGACGCGGAGCAATTTGCTGGAGCCATTAATAATATGGTTCATGCCCGGCGCATTATCATTATCGGGATGCGTAACTCCTGGCCAGTGGCGCTGCACTTACGCCAGCAGCTGCTTCAGGCGCGTGGGCAGGTCATGGTTCTACCACAACCGGGGCAGAGCCTGAGCGAAGAACTGGTGGATTTAACGACCGATGATTTAGTGGTGGTTATCGCCTTTCGCCGACGCCCGCGTATCATTCGCCCTCTGTTGCAGCAGCTACAGCAAAGGGCAATCCCGGTGCTACTGATGTGTGAGCCCCAAGCCTACAGTCTGTTTCCGCTGGGTTGCTGGCGACTTTGTGTCCCACTGGACAGTGTTTCGGCCTATGACAGCTACGCGGCGGTCAACAGCCTTATCAATCTGCTGGCAAATGCATTTCTACATGAAACGCTGGAACAAGGTCGTCCCCGTATCCAGGGCATCGCCACACTTTACCAGCAGCTGGATGAGCTTGAACAACGATAATGGGGATTCAAGCTGGTGCTTTGCCTCGTTTTAGTGCAATAAAACCGTGAGAAAATGACCTGCGTTTTCTCACTTCTCTCTTCTGATTGTTGTTTATTCACTCTTTTATGGCTTATTAAGCCACGGTAGCGGGTTTTTTTATGGTTGGCACATTAGTTGCAAAAGTTTGATCTAAGAATCTTTTGTTTCACACTAATCTCACAGGAAGCCATCATGAAAAAAATCTTAGTTGCACTGGCGGGAGCCGTCTGTCTGTTCACCCAAATGACTGCCGCCCAGGCAGACCAGCTACAGGATATTGAAAAACGCGGTGTGATTCGCATTGCGGTACCACAGGATTTTCCACCTTTCGGTTCAGTGGGCACGGATCTCCAGCCTCAGGGCTATGACATTGATATGGCGCATTACCTTGCCAAAGAGTTAAAGGTCAAGTTGCAACTGGTGCCGGTAACTAGTGCTAACCGGGTGCCTTATTTGCAAACTGATAAAGTGGACTTGGTTATCTCCAGCCTGGGCAAGAACCCGGAACGCGAGAAGGTGATTGATTTTAGCCGTCCTTATGCTCCGTTTTTCCTCGGCGTCTTTGGTCCCAAAGGTAATGACCTGAAACAGGTAGCGGAACTGACCGGGAAAACGGTCGGTGTAACGCGTGGTGCGGTTGAAGATATGGTACTGACCGACATTGCGCCAAAAGAAGCACAGATTAAACGTTATGAAGACAACAACACCACTCTGTCGGCCTACCTCTCCGGACAGGTGCAATATGTCGCAACCGGTAACCTGGTCGTCGCAGCGCTTTCCCGACAGAACCCCGATAAAGCGCCGGTCGCAAGCTTTATGCTTAAAGATTCACCTTGTGTTATCGGTTTGAGAAAGAACGAGCCGGCGTTAAAAGCGAAAGTGGATGCCTTAATTGAACAGGGGATCAAAGACGGCACGCTGGAAAAATTATCCCAGCAGTGGCTGAAAGCGTCACTACCTGCCGACTTTGCAGCTTAAGGCCTGCGTATGACAGAGCAACTTCATTTTTCTGAGCTCTGGCAGCACTGGCCAGAGTTACTGGCAGGCATGCTGGTAACGATTCAACTGGCGGTACTGACCACCATCGGTGGTCTGACTATCGGTATTGTCGGCGCAGCTATTCGCAGCGGGCGTCCGAGTTGGTTTAGCCATCTATGGGGTGGCTATGTGGAGTTGATCCGCAACACCCCGTTTGTGGTTCAGCTGTTCTTTATTGTCTTTGGTCTGCCGAATCTCGGTTTAAAGATGACCGCAGGAGAGGCGGCGTTGCTGGCGATGGTGATTAACCTCGGTGCTTACAGTACCGAAATAATCCGCGCCGGGATCCAGGTTTCGCCAAAAGGACAGTGGGAAGCGGGACGCGTTTTGGGATTGAGTCGTCTACAGACTTTTATTCAAGTGATCTTACCGCCGTCACTGCAGCGGATTTATCCCGCTCTCGTGAGCCAGTGCATTATCGTCATGCTGGGATCGGCGGTGGTATCACAGGTTTCCTATGAAGAACTGACCTTTGCGGCCAACTTGATCCAGTCCCGAACCTTTTTGAGTTTTGAGGTCTATCTGGTGGTGACCGGGATCTACTTAGTACTTTCGATAATCATGCGTCAGTTGCTGATGGCAGCAGGACGCAAATGGCTGAGGGTTCCGGCATGATTTCAACCTTTACCGACTGGGACATTGTCCGGAATTTATTACTGGCAGGGCGCTGGACAGTATTGCTGTCGCTAGTGGCATTTATCGGCGGTGGCTTGGTGACGCTCCCATTACTGCTATTACGCCTGACGGGGGGGCGAGGGATTAATCGGGTTATCCGCGGTTATATCGAGTTATTCCAGGGGACACCGCTGCTAATGCAGCTGTTTCTGGCTTTTTTTGGTATCGCGTTATTAGGCATTGATATTTCAGCCTGGACTGCGGCATCGCTGGCCCTGACGTTCTATACCAGCGCCTTTTTACTCGATATCTGGTTTGGCAGTATTCGTGCCTTACCCAAAGGACAATGGGAAGCCTCGCGTTGTCTGGGGCTCAGTTTTACTCAGACGTTGTGCCGTGTCGTCCTCCCCCAGGCGTTACGTATTGCCATTGCGCCAACGGTAGGTTTTGCCGTGCAAGTGGTAAAAGGCACCGCTCTGGCTTCGATTATCGGTTTTGTTGAACTGACGAAAGCTGGAACGATGCTGACCAACGTGACCTACCAGCCGTTTAAAGTCTTTGCGCTGGTGGCGCTGGGCTACTTCCTGTTGTGTTATCCGCTGTCCCGTTACAGCCGCTATCTGGAGAATAAATTTAATGCCTCTTATCACCATTAATCAGATGCAGAAGTATTACGGGGACAACCATGTCCTGAAAGGTATCGATCTCGATATTGATATGGGCGAGGTTATTTCGATTATCGGTCGCAGTGGTTCAGGCAAAAGTACGCTTCTGCGTTGCATTAACGGACTGGAAAGTTATCAGGATGGCAGTATAAAACTTGGCGGCATGACCATTACTGACAGGGATTCTCAGGCGCGTGAAATCAGCCGCTCGGTCGGTATGGTATTTCAGAATTTTAATCTGTTTCCGCATATGACGGCGCTGGAAAACGTCATGCTGGCTCCGCGCCGAGTGCTGAAAAAAAGTGCGGCAGAATGTCGTGAACTTGCCGGGCAGATGCTGGAGAAAGTTGGACTGGGTAATCGCCTCGACTACTATCCTTCCAGCCTGTCTGGCGGCCAGCAGCAGCGAGTAGCGATAGCCCGGGCGCTGGCCATGTCGCCAAAAGTTTTACTCTGCGATGAGATAACCTCAGCGCTCGATCCGGAGCTGGTGGGTGAGGTGCTTAAAGTCCTGGAACAACTGGCAGCCGAGGGGATGACGTTAATCCTTGTCACACATGAAATGAATTTTGCCCGAGAGGTTGGCGACCGCGTGGTGTTTATGCATCAGGGGAAAGTCTGGGAGCAGGGCGACAGTAAAACGTTATTTGTCAGTCCACAGACCAGTGAACTGAAGCAATTTATCTCATCTGTCCGCGGCTTGAACTAATTAAAGGTATCAAAATGGATATAACACAATTTTCGCAAATCAATCCACCACCACGCCTGCTGATGGGGCCAGGGCCGATTAATGCCGATCCGCGCGTGCTGCGTGCGATGTCGAGCCAGCTTATTGGTCAGTACGATCCGGCGATGACCCACTATATGAATGAAGTGATGGCTCTCTATCGCGGCGTTTTTCGGACGGATAACCGCTGGACGATGTTAGTCGATGGCACATCACGCGCGGGTATTGAAGCGATTCTGGTCTCTGCTATTCGTCCTGGCGACAAAGTACTGGTACCCGTTTTTGGCCGTTTTGGTCATCTGTTATGTGAAATTGCGCGCCGCTGTCGGGCGGAAGTCCATACAATTGAAGTGCCGTGGGGAGAAGTGTTTACCCCGGACCAGATTGAAGATGCCATCAAACGTGTTAAACCTCGCCTGTTGCTGACGGTGCAGGGCGATACTTCAACCACCATGCTCCAGCCCCTGGCGGAGTTAGGCGAAATCTGCCGCCGTTACGACGTACTGTTTTACACTGATGCCACCGCATCACTGGGCGGTAATGCCCTGGAGACTGATGCATGGGGGCTGGATGCCGTCTCTGCCGGAATGCAGAAATGTCTTGGCGGTCCGTCCGGTACTGCGCCCGTCACCTTGAGTGCGAAGATGGAAGAGGCGATCCGCTCGCGCAAATGTGTTGAGCAGGGGATCCGCACTGAAGCCCATATCGATGGGGTTGATGAAAGGGTCTATTCCAACTATTTCGATCTGGGCATGGTGATGGATTACTGGGGGCCTGAGCGGCTGAACCACCATACCGAAGCCACTTCTGCGCTGTTTGCTGCCCGGGAGTGTGCCCGACTCATCATGCAGGAGGGGCTTGATAACGGTATTGCCCGACATAAGTTACACGGTGATGCGTTATTGAAAGGGATCCAGGCAATGGGCCTGGAAACCTTCGGCAATCTGAAATATAAAATGAACAATGTACTCGGCGTGATGATCCCTAAACAGGTTAATGGCGACCAGGTCCGCAAGCTGATGCTGGAAGACTTCGGCATTGAAATCGGCACCTCTTTCGGGCCACTGCACGGTAAAGTCTGGCGCATCGGTACTATGGGTTATAACGCCCGTAAAGACTGTGTGCTCACGACACTGAGTGCCCTGGAGTCGGTACTTAATTATCTGAAATTTCCTACCGTTCAGGGGGCGGCGATGCAGGCCGCATGGGATCATTATCGCCGCGAGTGTCCACTATGAATAAACCAGCCAGTCAACAGCCTGTCTGGGCACAGGCGGCCGAGCGGGTAATGGCCCGTGCTGATGAGCTGGCATTGATCAGCGAAACGCCGGTCGTACTGACTCGGGTCTATCTTTCGGCCGAGCATTTGCAGGCCAATCAGCGCGTCGCCCAGTGGATGACTCTGGCAGGAATGCAGGTCTGGCAGGATAGTGTCGGCAATATTTGCGGGCGTTATGAAGGCGAGCAAGAAGGTGCTGCGGCAATTCTACTCGGATCTCATCTCGATACGGTGCGTAATGCCGGGCGTTATGACGGTATGCTGGGTGTACTGACCGCCATTGAGGTGGTTCAGGCTCTGCATAATCAGGGCCGTCGGCTGGCAAAGGCGATTGAAATCGTCGGTTTTTGTGATGAAGAAGGAACACGTTTCGGTATTACCCTGCTAGGCAGTCGAGGCCTGACAGGAAGCTGGCCTGAAAGCTGGCTGGAGAAGACTGATGCGGAAGGGGTGAGTGTTGCCCAGGCGCTGGTGCATGCCGGACTCGATCCGTTAAAAATCCATCTGGCCAGGCGCTCGCTGACGGATATTGCCGCTTACCTCGAGCTACATATTGAGCAAGGTCCTTGTCTTGAACAGGCGGAGCTGGCTCTGGGCGTGGTTGAGGCGATTAATGGTGCCCGGCGGCTTAATTGCTGTTTTACTGGTGAAGCAGGTCATGCCGGAACGGTGCCCATGAGCCATCGACGCGACGCGCTTGCCGCCGCGGCACAATGGATGATGCTGATTGAGTCAAGTACCCGTCAGCAAGGCGGTAATCTGGTGGCAACAGTCGGAACTTTAGTCTGTGAACCCGGGGCGGTCAATGTTATTCCCGGTGAGGTGGTTCTGACCCTGGATATTCGCGGCCCGCAAGATTTACCCCTGGATACCCTGCTCAACGCCTTACTGGAGGGGGCAAAGAATATTGCCGCCGAACGCCACGTGGAGTTTACTGCACAAGAGTTTTACCGTATTCCAGCCACTGCCTGTTCGTCAGCATTACAGCAGGTATTAACCCAAGCCGTCTCTGAGGTACAAGGCCAGTCCTTGTCGTTACCCAGTGGGGCAGGACATGATGCGATTGCTATCAGTGAATGCTGGCCAGTCGGTATGCTGTTTGTGCGCTGTAAAGAGGGCATTAGCCACCATCCGGCAGAGTCAGTCACCGCCGCAGATGTTGCCTTAGCGATTGACGCCTTCAGCCGGGCGACGACGATGCTGGCGGAAAAACAACCATAAATAGTTGTGGGATAGCAATCCTGTACTATTGGCATTTGGACGATGACGAGCTTGAAGGCGAAGTTGTTCACCGCGATAGCTTCACCTTCGCCGCTCGGCAATATTTACTTACCCATCCACATTCGTGGCGGCTTGCAGTTGACGGAGGCTTCGCGGAACTGGATGGCTCTGATCTCGCTTTTGCACATTCTCGCTAGAAATCCCATGCTATCGATGGATGTTGCCCCGGTGAGATATAAGGTTGATTTCCAACATCCCGTCCAAATTTCGCAGTAGTAGTAGGCTCTGCGCCGTGTCTTGACAGGGATTGCATCCAGCGGTTGCTTGCCATCGACGGTGAATTCACCGGAGAAGACACAGCGCGGACGCCAAGTAGCAAAGTCGAAATTTACGCTATTCTCCCACACAGGATCCTCGGCCAACCGCAGCTGAAACTCTTCAACGACCCGTCCGTCGTTGGTATAAACCATGACTCCGGATGCGTCCCAAATGACCAAAGTACTTGGAACACATCCACGATCATCCGGTTCCTTGCTCGCGGGTTCCATTATGCGTGGATCCCCAAAAGCATTCTTGAAGGCTTCAACTGTCAGTTCGGGGAGAAGAGCCCCATCAACTCGAATGCCGTGTGCAGAGATATCTACATTGTGTGCCTGGGCTGCGGCCCGCTTAAGTCTCAACTCGGTATCAGGCGTGGCGGTCGAAGAATTATCTCTATGCCAGTACAATGGCCCCCATTTTTTCACTGTAATAGGAATCTCCAATTGCTGGGAATAATCGCTCTGTTATGTCCCTTGTCTGCGACGTGCTGAGCCAGTCAACGTGGTCAGGCCCTTACCACAGCTCAGAGGTACAAAAAAAAACCTCCCAGCCATTGTTCTCCGGCGAGAGCGGGAAAACTAATTTGTACTATAGCGGGATAGTCTGGTTAAGTACGATAAGCATGGTATTATCATTAGATTATCATAAGAAGGGACGATAACACCGTGGAAAAGAAAACGGCCAGACTGACAATACTGATTGATCCTGACAAGAAGATGGCGCTGGAAACACTTTGCCAGCAGCAGGACTTGACCCCATCCCAGGTGATTCGACAGCTTATTCGCGACTATTTGCAAAAGCATGGTGTTGAATATGCCACCCAGACTGGGGTGACTCATTCCAAGACTGAGACACCCTAGTTTGCAAAAACCACGGTGCCGTCTAATGACACCGTGGTTTTAATCATTGCGGCAGACCTAACGCCTGTAGGGCTTCTGGCAGGGTCGAGTAAAAGGACAGACGTCCTTCAATCGGCTGTATTTGTGCTCGCGCCAGTGTTTTGAGGGGCTGGAAAGGAATGTCGGTGATCACCAGATGTTTTCCTTCTGGCAATATCTCAATAAAGCGTTGCAGAGCATTCAGACCACCGGCATCAAGCACCGGTACGGCATCCCACTGTAACACTACGGTCTGGTAATCTTGAGAGTGCGCCAGCAAGTCATCGAAGATCCGTTCTGCTGCTGCAAAAAATAGCGGCCCGGTCACCCGCAGTACCAGAATATCATCCGTTGCTGTTAGCGGGTTCAGACGCGTCATTCTTGCTATCCGCCGCATAAACAGCACAGAGGCGAGCAAGATACCGACAGTGATAGCAATCACCATATCAAAGAGTACTGTCAGGCTCATGCAGAACAACATCACCAGGATGTCATCTTTGGGTGCCCGTCGTAGCAGATAGACGACCTTGTGCGCTTCACTCATATTCCAGGCAACAATCAGCAGCAGGGCAGCCATGGCCGCCAGAGGCAGATAAGATAGCCAGGAAGCCAAAGCCAGCAGCGCCAGCAGAACTAATAGCGCATGAATGATAGCGGCAACAGGAGACGTTGCTCCCGCCCGCACATTCGCAGCAGAACGAGCGATAGCGGCTGTGGCGGTTATTCCGCCAAAGAAAGGGGCGATGATATTTCCCACACCCTGACCCAGCAGTTCACCATTGGCACTGTGTTTAGTGCGCGTCATACCATCCAGGACTACCGCACAGAGTAAGGATTCAATGGCTCCCAGCACCGCCATAGAAAATGCGGCAGGTAGCAGAGCTGACACTGTCTGCCATGTCAGCTCCATCGGTTGACCATTCGCTGCAGGTAAATCCCAGGGAAACATGAGCTGAGGAAGAATAGGAGGGATCCCGTGTCCCTGAGTCCCATCTGCCAGTTGATAAGTAAAACTGGAACCGATAGTCGCGACATGATGCCCGAACAAACTCAGCAGCCCCATCACAGCGGTGCCCGCCAGTAGCGCGGGTAAATGTCCGGGGATCCGCAGTCTCAGTTTCGGCCAGTAGATAAGGATAAACAGCGTAACGCCGCCAATCAGGGTATCAGCCAGATTCAGGGTGGGTAGAGCAGAGACCAAAGCCTGAACTTTACTGATATAGGTTTCAGGCATATGTGCCAATTGCAGCCCGAAAAAATCCTTGATTTGCATGGTGGCAATCGTGATACCGATACCCGAGGTAAAGCCCAGGGTTACTGGCAGTGGGATATACTCAATCAGTCGACCGACTTTCGCCAGCCCCATGATAACCAGCATAATCCCCGAAAGGAGCGTGGCGACTAAGAGTCCCGATAGCCCAAACTGTTGTGATACCGGATACAAGATAACGACAAAGGCCGCTGTCGGGCCTGAGACGCTATAGCGGGAACCACCACTAATGGCAATCACCAGACCGGCAATGGCAGCGGTATACATTCCATACTGGGGTGGAACGCCACTGGCGATGGCCAGCGCCATGGCCAGAGGAATGGCAATAATACCGACAGTGATGCCAGCGATAGTATCTTTGAGAAAGCGATGGCGCGAATAGCGTTCTTGCCAGCAAGCCGCACGCAGGGCGCTAAACAGGCGAACCGTATTAATTTTGGGTGTAGTCATGACAGATAGTAGCCAAATCAGTGACAGAAAACGACATGGCGGGCCGGATAAGGTCCGTCTCGGATAGACCATATATTTTGCGGGCGTCAGACGGTAATCAACACCCTTTGCAATGCTATACCCAAAATAATTCGCGTGGCTTGTCGGCGCAAAGCTTCAGGCCGTCGATGAGCATAGATAAGCTCGGTGATTCAGCGGGATGAACGTCGGCAACCCTGAGCAACTTGAAGTATGACGGGTGTAATAACATTATAATGCTATTAGCATAGGATACTGCTAACACCGGGTAAAAGCCAGACCAGATAGTGGACCATTATCTAACCAGAGAAGGTCCTTTGTTGAGGGAATATGACTCAGTGTAGCAAGTTTGTCGGATAAGTTCGGATAACACAGGCATAGTGTTGACCTTGTTCTGTAGATATAAATATTACGGTAAAAAATGAGCTTCTGTTGAGGCATGAAAAATAATCAATAAGACCGTCAATTTTTGACCGATGCCGGACAATCTGGCGTCTTTTCATAAAATGAATCAACAGGTGCCCGCTCATTTTAACATGTTGTGCGTTATTCGTGACTTGAATCACAATTATAGGCTTGTGAGATTGCGTCATCTGGTAATGTTATTAAGCTAACAAGCTAATGTTACCGGTAACTAAGGCGTTTTTATTCATAATGAACGCATTTAGAAATGCGCAGCGTTATGCAATATCAAGATTTATGATGATAGCCTTGGGAGGATTAAAACAGCTTATCCGTATTTTTCTTCCCATACGGTGCATGTATTCATGACAATTGAAACTGCTGATAATAGCTGTCATATTTTGTCGAAAATTGTTGGTCAGTACGAGATATTGTCACCATGTTGGGATGACGCGGCACGTGAAAAGGAGAAGGTGACGGTATTTTGGTCAAATACTGTGTTTCATTTTTTTAATCAATTTGCTGTTATTATCAGACAGGAGTAAAGAATGTCCAAGCAACAAATCGGCGTTGTCGGTATGGCTGTAATGGGGCGCAATCTGGCGCTGAATATCGAAAGCCGCGGTTATACTGTGTCTATTTTTAACCGCTCAAGCGACAAGACCGAAGAAGTCGTTGCTGAGAACCCGGGTAAAAAACTGGTTCCTTACTACAGCGTTAAAGAGTTTGTTGAGTCGCTGGAAACTCCACGCCGTATCCTGTTGATGGTGAAAGCCGGTGCAGGTACCGACAGCGCGATTGATTCCCTGAAACCTTTCCTTGAGAAAGGCGACATCATTATTGATGGTGGCAACACCTTCTTCCAGGACACCATTCGTCGTAACCGTGAACTGTCTGCTGAAGGCTTTAACTTTATCGGTACCGGTGTTTCCGGCGGTGAGGAAGGGGCGCTGAAAGGTCCTTCTATTATGCCGGGTGGCCAGAAACATGCTTATGAACTGGTTGCGCCAATCCTGACCAAAATTGCTGCTGTTGCCGAAGACGGCGAGCCTTGCGTGACCTATATCGGTCCGGACGGTGCAGGCCACTATGTGAAGATGGTGCATAACGGTATCGAGTATGGCGATATGCAGCTGATTGCTGAAGCCTATTCACTGCTGAAACACGGTCTGGGCCTGTCCAATGAAGAACTGGCCACCACCTTTACCGAGTGGAACCAGGGCGAACTGAGCAGCTACCTGATCGACATCACCAAAGATATCTTCACCAAAAAAGATGAAGAAGGTAAATATCTGGTTGATGTGATCCTGGATGAAGCGGCTAACAAAGGCACCGGAAAATGGACCAGCCAGAGCTCACTGGATTTAGGCGAGCCGCTGTCCCTGATTACCGAGTCCGTCTTTGCCCGTTATATCTCCTCTCTGAAAGAACAACGCGTTGCGGCCTCGAAAGTGCTGACCGGTCCACAGGTTAAAGCTGTTGAGGGTGAGAAAGCAGAATTTAGCGAGAAAGTGCGTCGTGCACTGTACCTGGGTAAAATTGTTTCTTACGCTCAGGGCTTCTCTCAGCTGCGTGCCGCTTCTGAAGAGCACAACTGGGATCTGAACTACGGTGAAATCGCGAAGATTTTCCGCGAAGGCTGCATTATTCGTGCGCAGTTCCTGCAGAAAATTACCGATGCTTATGCACAGAACCCGGCTATCGCTAACCTGCTGCTGGCGCCGTACTTTAAAAATATTGCTGATGAATACCAGCAAGCTCTGCGTGATGTTGTGGCCTATGCTGTACAGAACGGTATTCCGGTACCGACCTTTGCTGCTGCTATCACTTATTACGACAGCTACCGTGCCGCGGTGCTGCCTGCCAACCTGATCCAGGCGCAGCGTGACTACTTCGGGGCGCATACTTATAAGCGCACTGATAAAGAAGGTGTGTTCCACACTGAGTGGCTGCAAGACTAATTTCAGGGTTTTAAGCCATCGTCAGGATATCGTCTCTTAATGAGGCGGTATCCTGACAGTTAGCAAGTTACCGCGCTAACGTGGATTCGCTACCTTAAGTGGCTTGTAGCGCCTTCGTTACCACCGGGGAAAATCACGATAAAATAAGCTGAACGCGGTTTATTTCATAAAATAACGGTCGGAAAATATAAAATAGCGGAGTGACCGCTGCTGTAAATATGACAAGGAAAATTCTGCCGCTGCTATCTGAATGATGAGTGCTTATCAATAATTAATGTGATTGAATTTTTATTCAAGTATCAAAATTTCTTTTATTGACCTCCTTTCTTAATAAATCCCTCATAATTAATACCCTCCGTTTTTTCTACTCATACCTTTAAAATGAAAATTTATCTTATGGCGACTTATTGTTTCAGCCAATGTGCTTATGAAGATAGTTAGTCGTTATTTTAATTTTTTACTGTTTTTTAATAAAAAAACACTCATTCTTTCGTTAGGGTTTCCGTTAATAAAATAGTGTCAATGTCAAAGTAGCCTCTGGAAATGAAATTAGATCGCTGTTTTTATTCGCACCCCGTTATTAAGACTAAATGCAAATATGTTTTTTTTATGTAAAAAAATAAGTTCTATCGGTGTATGAAAATATAATTTTATGGCTAGGTCTTGTTTATTAAGTAAGGGAAGGTATGTTTTTAGCAAATTTACGAATTGGGTTTAGACTGGGAGCAGGGTTTTCTGTCCTTATCATCATGTTGTTTGTAGTGAGTTTTTTTTCACTTTCCAGGCTATCAGCCTTTCAGGATAACGCCAGAGGCATCGTGTTAGAAATCTATCCTGCAACCAAGGAGTCTAATAATCTTATCGACCTGGTGAATGAGCATTTTATCGGCTATTCACAGATGTTACTGACAAGTGAACAGACGAAGCGACAAGGTTATGTTGACAATATTATGGCGCATCGCCAGGAAATCTCCACACTGCTTGAAAAAATTGAAAGTAGTATAACCGAAGAAAGCTCGCGTAAATATATCGATACGATTAACCAGTATCGTGCGCAGTTTTTAACCTCAGCGGATAAACTCCTGGGCGCAATGGAGGCTGGAAATCGTTACGAAGCAGCGGAAGAATTCAATAATAACCTGAGTAAAATTCAGGTTCAGTATATCAAGGCAGTGAAGGATATGGCCTACTATCAAGGAGAGGCTATGGATGCCTCAATAGAGGCGATGGCGGTTGAATATAATAATACCCGTATGATTTTACTGATAGTTCTTGCGCTAGCTATTACTATCAGCGTTGTTATCGCTTATTCTCTTACCCGTAGCGTGACCCGGCCTATCCAGCGTGCTTTACAAGTTGCAGACAATGTTGCGCAGGGAGACCTGACCTCTGAGATAAGCAGCACCAGCACTGATGAAACGGGATTATTACTGACCTCGCTGGATCATATGAATAGCAGTCTCAGTGCGCTGGTCGGTCAGGTACGTGATGGTGCGGATACCATTTCAATCGCGGCAACGCAAATTGCTGCCGGAAATCAGGATTTATCATCACGTACTGAAGAGCAGGCCAGCTCACTGGAAGAAACGGCCTCTTCGATGGAACAGCTGACCGCCACGATTAAAAACACGGCGGAAAACACCACTCAGGCGGCGCATATTGCTCACCAGGCGGCTGACGCAGCGCAGAAAAGTGGCCAGGTTATGGCTTCCGTTACTGACAAAATGCGCGGGATCCGTGATTCTTCTCAGCGTATGGCAGAGATAATCAATGTGATTGATGGCATTTCATTTCAGACCAATATTCTGGCACTCAATGCTGCGGTAGAAGCGGCACGGGCAGGGGAACAAGGCCGCGGATTTGCCGTCGTTGCAGGAGAAGTACGCTCTCTGGCCCAGTCCAGCGCTACGGCAGCGCGTGAAATAAAAGATTTAATTGATGACTCAGTGAGGAAAGTACAGGAAGGGATGTTACTGGTTAATACTGCGGAGCAAACCATCGATGGACTTACAGGTCATGTGCGTGATGTTAACGAGGTTATCAGCGAAATTTCACAGGCGAGTCGTGAGCAGAGTGATGGTATCCATCAAATTAATATTGCTGTCGGACAAATAGATACCACGACTCAGCAGAATGCGGCCTTAGTCGAGGAGTCAGCTGCGGCAGCATTTTCGCTGCAAGCACAAGCTTCTGCCCTGGCTGAAGCGGTAAGCGCCTTTAAGCTTCAGACCAAGACTGCGTAATGAGAGGGTAAACGTTAATTACCGCTAAGCACGTAAAGACCCATCCAGTGTGAACTGCACCCCAAAAGTGGCATCCCCCCACTGACTAAGGTGCATTTTTTATGGGTAAATCAAAGCATCCCTTAGCATTCATAATAGCCTCTGCGAGAGTTACAGCCGATTACTTATGTTGTACGTTTAAGGCTTGGTTTGTTCTTGAGGAAATTAACAAAGAAGTGATGGTTTGATCACCTCTCGCATTAGAAATATTCAAATGCTAACAATGAATTCGTTCATATCCTTTAGTGTTGAGTCGTTTATTAGTACAGGCGTAATGGCCATTACGTTTATACCCGTCATACTTCAAGTAGCTTAGGTCTGCTGGCGTTCAGGCAGCCGAATCACATAGTCTATCTATGCTCATCGACTGCCTTCTCTTGGCGCCTACAAGCAACTCGAATTATTTTAGGTATATAATTGATACTTATTTATTCGATAAATTATTTTAATCACTGTATTAATAGGAGCTTGTGGTGTGGGTGATTAATAAAACAATTTCAATGCTTATATATACAATGCCAGTATGTTTATCACACGCGCTTACATAATACTGCTTCATGTTAATATAAAAATTATGTGATAGTGCTGTTGGAGTAATTACACAGAAACTTATAAACTTTGAAGAAAAGGATTTTTTCAATTATGAAAATGAAAGAATTAACACAAAAATAGATTGGTTTTGTTAGTGGAGGTGTCAAGCCTGGAGATAATCAACGAAAAGGTACAAGTACTCCGGGTCCGAAAAGTGGTGGAATATATAGCAGTGTTGACTCTTGTGGTGCAGGCATATTTGGGGGTATGGTTGCAGGCATGCCAGGAGGTCCTGTGGGTATGGCGGCAGGTATTGTCGGCGGTGCTATCGCTGGTCAATGTACTAAAGATAGTTTTAGCAATAAGAGTGGTGGTCAGAAACCTGACAATTCTTCCGGCCAATCCCGGAGGTAACTGTTTTTAAGTTGCAAGTGGTTAAATTTATAGAGGTTCGTTTAAAATATCATATTTATCTAATCATTATGCTGCTTTAAGTCGTTTTATTTTAAGGTGATGCTGTATATTAATAATCGTTATCTGTTGCAATGTTAAGCATCTTTATTGGGTCAGGAGTGGTTGTTTTTATGAAGGTCATTTCTTATTTTTTAACTTACCTGGTGCTATTTATTATTGGTTTTACATTATTGAAATGCGCTAATGTTCTTGAATTGGGTGCAATCTCAGGGCTTGAATATTTTTCAAAGTTCACTGTCATTCTTATAGTGCTTACAGCAATAAATCAATGGGGGATTAATATTTATACGCGATTAACAAAAACAAACAGTAAAGATATAAATAAAAATCATAAGGCTTAATTTTTTCTTGAGTTTACTTTTGAACACATTGTGATTATTCACAAGTAAGCGTTGATGATTTAGCGACAGGCGGATGCATTAATAATGCACATCCGCCAGCGATATTAGCATCTATGGGTGAGATGCAGGTCGATATTTACTCTTTAAAAAGTTTCTGGACAAAATCAGCGTATGCCGGACGCCAGACATTCATTTCATGGCCTAAATCTGGGTATTCTTTATAATCAAAATGAATGCCTTTCTGGGTTAACTCTTTTTTGAGTCCAGCAATATCAGCCCCTGTTATCAGATCGTTTTGCCCAACGACCAGGGTGAAGTTATTTAACTGGCGATTAATATCCTCAGGTTTGTTAAGTTGCGCTGTGACACCTTTATTTGGCACGGTCTCTGTTGTTACGCCACTGAATGATGCTAACCAGCCAAAACTATCCAAATGATTCATGCCGGAAACTAGGGCCTGATAACCACCTTGAGATAGCCCCGCCAGCGCACGGCCATTGGCATCTGAACGGACATTAAAACGCTCGGCAACCAGTGGAATAATTTCATTCATCAGTTCATTATCCGCGGCTTGGGCATTAAGAGGATAGAACGTCTGGCGGCGATCTTTTGGCGGGAAATCTTCAGGAACCGCTTCCGGAACGTCGGTTTCAGTATCGGGGATCACTACCAGCATCGGTTTGATTTTCTTTTCAGCCAGCAAGTTATCCATTATTTGTGGAATACGACCTTGCTCAACAGCAGAAAGCCCAGTGTCACCAAAGCCATGATAAAAATAGAGTACCGGCAGTTTTTCACCGGTTCCGGTATAGCCCGGAGGCGTCCAGACATAAATATGCCTTTCCGCTTTTGATGCCGCAGAGTGCCAGGCGATATCACGCACTTCACCATGGGGTACTGGGCGCTCATCTAAAATACTTCCCGGAATCAGCGTCAAACTGGTGTTAACCTGACGCTGTGGTTTCTGGTAGCGGCTGCCGGTATCAGCAGAACGAAAACCATCAATATCAAAAAAGTATTCGTATAAACCGGGCTCCATGGTTCCACTTTTCCATTCCCAGACACCCCGTTCATTCTTCGTCATCTCGTGCGACGCATAAGTTTGTGGAGTATCCCCAGTGACCACAGAAACTTTCTGGGCAGCGGGAGCAAACAGACGATAAGTCATACTGTTATCTGCATTGCGCGCAGTGATGTACTGATTCAGAGGAATGGAAGGGTCCGGACTTGCGGCAATAGCGCCTGATGAGGCCAGGGTGAGAATAAGTGCGATTAAATTATATTTCACTGGCAGTGTTCCTCTATGATTTTCTTTATATACCCGCCATACTTCAAGTTGCTTGGGCGTTGCTGGCGTTCAGGCAGCCGAATCACATAGTTTATCTATGCTCATCGACTGCCTTCTCTTTGCGCCTACAAGCAACTCGAATTATTTTGGGTATAATAATGATTTTTATCAGTAAAAAATGTGACGATGGTTATACAGAGAACTCAGAGTAGTTAATGTGGTTGCCGTTTCTGCTTAAAGAGAACTATTTGCCTTTTCAGAGCAGCTATTTCCGCCAATAATAATGGCTGTCTGCCACTCCCGGCAGAGATCAAAATATAAAACAGAATAAATATTTTAAGTTAAAAATAAACAATGTCATTATCGACTTTTCCTTAATATTTGTCCCACTATTATCCCAGCATTAACATGGAGAATGATATGCACGGTTTCGTTCCAGAAGTGTTTTTAGCCTCGAAAGGTTCTGAGTGGTCTGTTGATGAACAGCAGCAAACTCTGACTGGAATAGCTCATCCAGTCAGTGATATTTATATTGATCCCTCCTGTAATCAGCCTGATTCAGCAGCTGCACCGCGTCATGATGCGGCTACGTTGATGACATCTGCGCCTGTTGGTGATTTCCAGTTATCCTCAACAGTGACCGTGGACTTTAAAGAGACATTTGATGCCGGTGTACTGCTACTAAGAGCAAGTGAGAAGGTCTGGGCCAAACTGTGTTTTGAATACTCTCCGGATGGTGAGGCAATGGTGGTATCGGTCGTGAACAAAGGCAATACATCAGATGATGCCAATGCCTTTGTGGTACCAGGTTCAAGGGTTGATTTGCGTATATCCCGTAAAGAGAATGTCTATTCGTTTCATGCCGCAGTGGAAAGCCAGCGCTGGATTTTTATCCGCGCCTTTTCATTTGATGAGTCCGCCCATGAAACCACCGGGAGTATGACCCTGGGCTTTATGGCGCAGTCGCCGAATGGAGCAGGGTGTAAAGTTGAGTTTGGCAATATTTCGCTGACTAATACCACACTTGCACAGCTCAGAGACGGGAATTGATATTCAGCCTCAGCAGTGCGCCCCGTATTGCTGAGGCTGAATGTGTGAAATGGCTCACAATTATTATCTGGTTCAAGTAAAACACCGTTGCTAAGTTTATCGGCTTATGGTTAATTAAAAGCTGGATTGTAACTGTGAATAACAGGCAAAACCTAGAAAGAGTCATGACTCTTTTTATGTTTTGCCTTTTTTTTTGGGTAAAATATGCGTATTCAACGGGTTCTTAATAACAATGTTGTCGTGGCACATGATGCCGTAAACCATGAATGCATTATCATTGGTAAAGGTATCGGTTTTGGAAAAAAAACCGGCGATATCATTGACCCTTCTCTTTCCCAAAAAATATACCGCCACGATGAAAATATTAACCTGACTTCTGGTCAGGATTATTATTCTGATATTCCTGAGTCACTCTTTCATATTGTCTCTGAGATAGTCGCTCAGGCAAAAGTCAGACTTGATCGTAATATACACAAAAGTGTCTATGCCTCACTGCTTGATCACCTTAATTTCGCCATTGAGCGTGACCGCCTCGGAAAGCGGATTAAAAATCAGTTACTCTGGGATATAAAGAGACTGTATCGCGAAGAGTTTCGTATTGGCAGTGACGCCATAGACAAAATTAATCAGCAACTCGGTACCGCACTTGATGAAAATGAAGCGGCATTTGTCGCGCTGCATCTTCTTAATGCCCAGCAAGACGGCACAATGCCTGATGTCAGCGATGTCTCTAAAATCATTCAAGAAACGCTTAATATTATTAAGTATCATTTCCGTATCGAATATAAAGAAGAGTCACTAAACTTCCAGCGACTGGTGACGCATCTTAAATTTTTTGCCCACCGCTTATTAAGTAACTCATATGTGGATAATCGCGATGGTTCGCTGAATGAACTGGTTTCGATGAAATACAGAGAGTCACATGAGTGCGCAGTGAAGATAAGTGATTTTATTAAGAAAAATTACGGTAGAAAATTAACCGATGACGAAGTGATGTTTTTGACCATACATACTGAAAATCTTAGAAACGAATAATCAGTACTGAATTAAAAAAATAACTATACCCGGCAACACCCAAGCCAATTAAATTATTTAGGGTATATATACTAAAAATCAATTCCAGAATTGAGGTCTCACCATGTCCGAATTTGATGATCTGGCACGAAAAGTAATCGCTAATTTAGGTGGGGCAGAGAATGTTACCCATTTAACACACTGTATTACGCGATTACGTTTTACACTCCGTGATACTGCATTATTTAATATTGAAGCACTGAATAGACTGCCCGGTGTCATCATGGCGGTAAATAGTAATGAGCAATGTCAGGTTGTTATTGGTAATAATGTGACTAAGGTTTATGACGCTATTTATGCTGCTGGATTAGTCTCCACTACCGACGCGCCTGCAACAGCAGAAAAAAAGTCAGGTAAGGGAAATATTGTTGGCGCTGTTTTTAATAAAATGTCGTCAATTCTCGTCCCGGTGGTACCGGCACTTGCCGGCGCGGGCATGATTAAGGCGCTGCTGGTTATCCTGACCACCTACAACTTGCTGGCAGCGGATACCAGTACTTATAAAATTCTCGCCGCGGCTAGCAACAGCGTATTCTATTTTCTGCCATTATTTCTGGCCTTTTCCTGTGCCCGATCTTTTGGTACCAATCCCTTTGTTAGCGTAGCTATTGTTGGTGCATTACTTGAGCCTAATTTTATCGGGCTGATGAAGGCACCCGGCGATATCGTGACCTTTATGGGGATCCCGGTGGTGTTGATGAAATATTCTTCCACGCTGATCCCGGCAATTCTGTCTATCTGGCTCTACTCCTATGTTGAGCGTTTCCTGAAAAAAATCATCCATCAAAGTATCGAGTCTGTCGCAGTACCGATGCTCGGATTACTGATTATGGTGCCCACTATTGCTATCGTTATTGGCCCTATCGGTGTTTATCTCGGGGATGGTATTGGCCATGCTATCAGCTATATGACGGGTGTCAGCGGTGTACTGACCGGGGCGTTGATTGGCGGGGGCTGGACTATTCTGGTGATGTTTGGTCTGCACTGGGGTCTGGTGCCGGTCATGATCAACAATATTGCTATGCATGGCTCGGATACTATTAAACCCGCGGCAGCGATGGCGACGTTCTCTCAGGCAGGCGTGGCGCTGGGTGTGTTCCTGAAAGCAAAAGATAAAAAACTGAAGTCTTTTGCACTGTCAGCGATGATCCCGGCGTTATTTGCTGGTGTAACGGAGCCGGTAGTCTATGGACTGTCGGTGAAATATAAACGTCCGCTAGTCGCGTCTATTATTGCCGGTACCCTTGCAGGTGGTTTTGTCGGCGGTATGGGCACCACGGTAATCGCTTATGTTTTCCCGTCAATTACCACACTACCTGCCTTTATGACCGATACCTTTGCCTACTATCTTATCGGGTTAAGTATGGCTTTTGGACTCTCAGCGATACTGACCTATTTGTTCGGATTTGATGAAGAAATTGGCTCTGATACGGCCGTTAAAACGAGCCCTGCTCAAGCCTCTGATGCAGTCACAGTGGCTGATAAACCAGTCTCTGCGGCGGGAACTCTGCCAGCTAATTATCTTATCTCGCCATTAATGGGCACCGTTATTCCACTCGACAGGGTTAAGGATCCGGTATTTGCCAGCGAGTCAGTGGGTGAGGGAATTGCCATTATTCCAGAAGAGGGTTTGGTCTATTCCCCGGTAGACGGTGTCATCAGTAAACTCTTCCATACCCACCATGCTATCTGCATAACCTCTGACGACGGAGCCGAGATTATTATTCATGTCGGGCTCGATACCGTGCGCCTTAATGGCAAATATTTTACTGCCTCAGTGAGTGAAGGTGAACGCGTCACTGCTGGCCAGCTGCTTCTTTCCTTTGATATAGACGCTATCCGTGCCGAAGGATATGACCTGACTACGCCTGTCGTCGTATCTAATACTTCTGATTATCGAATGATAATCCCCACAGAACAACAGACTTTGCGGTCTGGAAATCGTCTACTCACTTTACAGCCTGAATAAATAAACTGACTTGGAGATACTGTATGTCTAAACAAATAATCACCGGATTCCCTGATAATTTTCTCTGGGGTGGCGCGGTTGCCGCAAATCAGGTAGAGGGTGGCTCAGACCAGGGCGGAAAAGGGCTGTCAACCGCAGATATGGCGGTCTATCGCGATGCGCTGGGGCGCGGAGAATATGAAAAACATTATTCCATAAGCGATCGGCAAATTCAGGATGCTATTGCGGCTACCGACATCAGTTCCTATCCAAAACGCCGCGGTATCGACTTTTATCATCGTTATAAAGAAGACCTGGCATTGTTTGGTGAAATGGGCTTCAAAGTACTACGCGTCTCTATTGCCTGGACGCGTATCTTCCCGAATGGAACGGAAGACCAGCCAAATGAAGAAGGGCTGCGTTTCTATGACGACCTGTTCGATGAGATGATTAAAAATAACATTGAACCATTAGTGACACTGTCACATTATGAAATGCCCATTCATCTGGTAAATGAATGCAATGGCTGGCTCGACAGAAAAGTCGTGGGCTTATTTGAGAAATTTGCTATCAGCGTTTTTGAGCGTTACCGGAACAAAGTGAAATACTGGATAACCTTTAATGAGATAGACAGTATTATTCGCCATCCCTTTACCACTGGCGGTATCGTACCGGATCGCTTCTCCTCAGGCGAAATAGAGAATGTGCTGTATCAGGCCTTGCATCATCAATTTATTGCCAGCGCACTGGCGGTTAAGCATTGTCATAATATTATCCCGGAGTCAAAAATCGGCTGTATGCTTACCCGCCTGCTGACCTATGCCGAGAGTTGCGATCCGAATGATATGTTACTTGCCCACAGAGAAAACCAGCTCAATTATTTCTTCTCTGATGTGCAGATCAGGGGTTATTACCCAAGCCATATGAACCGTCGGTTCGCAGAAAAGAATATACAGATTGTTATGGAGCAGGGTGATGAAGAGATCCTGCGCCAGCACACGGTTGATTTCCTCTCATTCAGTTACTACATGTCACTAGTTACCAGTATTAACGCCGATAAAATGGATAAAGTGAGCGGTAATATTGCCGGTGGCGTGAAAAACCCTTATCTGGAAAAAACAGAATGGGACTGGCAGATAGACCCAGTAGGGCTACGTATTGCGCTGAATGATATGTACGACAGATATCAGATCCCGCTGTTTGTGGTTGAAAATGGTATGGGTGCCACCGATACCCTTGGCCCGGATAATCAGATTATTGATGACTATCGTATCTCCTATTTCCAGGGACATATTCGTGAAATGAGAGAAGCCGTTAAAGATGGCGTGGAATTATGGGGATATACCTCCTGGGCACCGATTGATCTAATCAGTGCTTCCACTTCTGAAATGGCTAAACGCTATGGCTTTATCTATGTAGACCAGGATAACTATGGTAACGGAACCCTTAATCGCCTGAGAAAGAAAAGCTTCTACTGGTATCAGAATGTGATTGCCACTAATGGTGAAGAAATCTAGCGATAAGTCACCGCTGTTGCAGTAGCTATTAATGATATCTGAGTGACTTAAGTGACTCAGATATCACATAACGTTTATACCCGTCATACTTCAAGTTGCCTGGGCGTTGCTGGCGTTCAGGCAACCGAATCACATAGTTTATCTATGCTCATCGGCTGCCTTCTCTTGGCGCCTACAGGCAACTCGAATTATTTAGGGTATCCCCGTCATACTTCAAGTTGCTTAGGTCTGCTGGCGTTCAGGCAGCCGAATCACATAGTTTATCTATGCTCATCGACTACTTTCTCTTTGCGCCTACAGGCAACTCGAATTATTTTGGGTATATGGGCAGTGAATTTGTCGTATAAGCAATTTGAATTATTTAGAGCATATATAAATCGTATTTTATCATTCCTTTTCGGTTTTTTAATTTGTGTAATAGCATGAAAGTTTAATGCTGTAACATTTTTTGAATTAACAAAAAACGATTTCTCCAGCATTAAAAATGTTCTTTTACTCATCGCTCCTCATTTTCATTTGAATTTTTGTTTTGTGATCTTAATTCCTACAATCGTAATGAAAGCGTCGTAAAGTTAAACCTCAAGGATTGACAGGGATAGAAAAATGGAAACGACGGCATTCGATTTCACACTTTATAACAGCACGGTTATTAATCTCGGTACTTATCTTAACTCATTTGAATATTTATCAGCATTCTCAACGCATAGAAGAATTTCACTTACGCACATTGTTCAGCAATACGCTCGTTAAACAAATCCAATTCTGGCGAGATGTATTGCTGCGACCAACCGGAATTTGCAGTGTCTGATGCTGACTTCCGGTAATGGCCATTATTTTTTAAACAGTCAGCCAAAATCTGGCTGATGGAAGATGAATGAACATGCTGACAGAGCGTAAGGGGAATTTTACCCGCAAACGGAACGGATTAGCGCTCGGTGTGGTTGTCGGCGCGGCACTTCTGGTCGGATATGGCTATTACTGGCAGATTCAGGGGCGTTTTATCCAGACTACAGATGATGCCTATGTGGGGGGCGATATCACAACGATCAGCGCCAATGTGGCCGGATATGTGGTAAACGTCAAGGTGCACGACAATCAGCCGGTCAAGACCGGTGATTTATTATTCCAACTTGATGACAGGGGTTACCGGGCTAATTTAGCGCAAGCCGAAAGCGAAGTCTCCGCCGAACAGGCGGCTCTGATAAACCTGGCAGCAAACTACAGTTTGAAAGAGGCGATGATTGAACAAGCCAGAGCGGCTATTTCTGGCCATGATGCACAAACCGCCCGAACAAGAGAAGACCTGGCACGTTATCAAAAACTGTATAAATCCAATGCAGTGTCAGTGCAAAGTCTGCAAAAAGCACAAGCTGATTTTCGGCAAGCCCAGGCTGATGAGCAGCAAGCCAGGGCTGCATTGTTGGCCGCCCAGCGTGAGTTGACAGTGATTGATAGCCAGCGAGGGCAGGTATTAGCCGCTCTGAATAAGGCACTGGCTGGCCGGGATTTAGCTCGGTTAAACCTGGAACATACCCAGATCCGTTCCCCTATCGACGGTGTAGTGGGGAATCGGCGTGTCAGGATGGGGATCTGGGCGGGTATTGGAAGTCAGTTATTGGATATCATTCCAGCCCGTGGCCTATGGATAGATGCCAATTTTAAAGAAGACCAACTGGCCGATGTGCATCCAGGACAACGGGCCACAATACGGGCCGATATCCGGCCTGGGAAACTGTTCCATGGCTCAGTGGGCAGTCTGTCACCGGCAACCGGTGCAAAGTTCAGTGTATTACCAACGGAGAATGCCACCGGTAATTTTACTAAAATCGTTCAGCGAATACCTGTACGTATTAACCTGGATGACAAAGACAGTGCGCTGGATCTGTTGCGTCCGGGTTTATCGGTAACGGTGGCCATTGACAGCCATGGAGTGGAAAGGCCATGAGCCATCATCCAGTTCCCATCGTGCCGTCAGCTGACGTAAACCCAGTAGCTGACATGCCGTTACTCGTCAAAATTCTGTCTTTCACCCCCTTATGTGTGGGCATGTTTATCGCTCTACTGGATATACAGATTGTCTCTGCTTCGCTTAAAGAGATAGGCGGTGGACTTTCAGCGGGTATCGATGAGGCCGTCTGGGTGCAGACGGCCTATCTGATAGCCGAAATAATAGTCATACCTCTTTCAGGCTGGCTGGCGCATGTGATGTCGACCCACTGGCTATTTTGTGTTTCAGCTGTCGGTTTTACACTGGCCAGCCTGTTATGCGGTTGGGCCTGGAATATCCAGAGTATGATCCTGTTCCGGGCTATGCAGGGTTTTCTGGGAGGAGCGATGATCCCACTGGTGTTTACCACTGCCTTTAGTTTCTTCCGGGGAGGGCAACGGGTCTTTGCCGCTGCCATTATTGGTGGTATTGCCTCGCTGGCTCCCACTATGGGGCCAGCGGTGGGCGGATGGATAACCGATCATTATTCCTGGCACTGGCTTTTTTATATCAACATCCTACCAGGAACGCTTGTGGCAGTCGCCGTGCCCTTGTTGGTCAGAATCGATAACCCTAATCTATCGTTATTGCATGGAGCAGATTATCCGGGAATGGTATTACTTGCTCTCTGTCTGGGTTGTCTGGAGTACACGCTGGAGGAGGGGCCCCGCTGGGATTGGTTTGGCGACAGCGTGATTACCGCCACTGCCTGGGTTTCAGGGGGGGCCGGGATGCTGTTTTTGTGGCGTACCCTGACTTTTGTCCGTCCAATCGTTGATTTGCGGGCTTTGAAAGAGCGGAATTTCGCTCTGGGCTGCTGCTTCTCATTTATCGCTGGTGTCGGCATGTTTACCTCCATTTATCTCACCCCTATGTTCCTTGGTCAGGTTCGAGGGTTCAGCGCACTACAAATCGGCGAAGCGATATTTTCCATCGGAGTCTTTCAGCTCCTGGCTATTCCGCTCTATTCTTTTTTCGCCAGTCGTTTCGATCTTCGTCTGCTACTGATGTTCGGACTGGGAGGATTTGCGCTGTCCATGTGGTCGTTTATGCCGATTACCCACTACTGGGGGATGAAACAGCTTCTGCTACCTCAGGCTTTCCGCGGGCTAGCACAACAGTTCGCGGTAGCCCCGGTAGTGACTCTGGCCCTGGGCAGTTTACCGCCGGAACGACTGAAAATGGCTTCCGGGTTGTTCAACCTGATGCGTAATCTGGGTGGGGCGATCGGTATCGCTGGGTGCGCTACCTTAATGAATAACCGTACCAATCTGCATTTCTTCCGTCTGGCTGAATCCCTTACAGGATCTAACGGGGAGATGAACAACATGCTGGCGACACTGACGGATCGCTTCGAACAGTTGGGAGAAGACAGCTCCACCGCCTCTAGTGCAGCCCTTAAAGAACTGTGGATAGTGACCCACAGGGAAGCATTGACCATGGCATTCGGCGATATATTCTTGGTGATTATGCTGTGTTTTATTCTGGCCTGTGCTCTGGTGCCCTTTATGCGCAGGCCTGGTAAAAATGACACAGTGCCTTAAGTCTATTTACAGGCTTTTGGATGATTAATTATATCTCCGTCATACTTCAAGTTGCGCAGGGTTGCCAGCATTCATCCCGCCGAATCATAGATTTTATCTATGCTCATCGACTGCCTGAAGCTTTGCGCCGACAAGCAACTCGAATTATTCTGGATATAGATAAAAGACTTGTCTGAGTGGGTTGAAATAATCAGTACACCTTCGCACCAAATTAGGTGAATTAATGGATTTTCATCAGGCGGATATTGAAGAACTCGTCTGGCTAATCGAGGAATAGGGTGGCAGGTAAATGATTCTGATCTATTGAAACAACGAAAAATCTGCTTTATCAGCAGTCTTGATCCTCGGCGAGACGAGGATCAAGACTGAACTGTATTATCCTCCTGTCACCACATTAATCATTTCATTCGCCAGCTGGCTGAAACGGCTAATCCGTACGGTAAGCGGGCCGGTTTCGCTGGCCGTTCCGTATTTAGTGAGCTCCAGCGGGGCTTCAACCTGTGTTTTTTCGGCGTAAATAGTGGATTCTGGAATCAACTTTACACGATCCGGTTCTGGATGCGTGACGGTTGAAATCACCAGCCAGCGCGGTGCTTTCATGCCGGGTTGTATCAGCATGCTGGCAAACAGGCGATGGCTTTGCAGTACTGCAGGAGTACGGTAGACAAAGTCCTTATAGGTCAACTTTTGCAGCGGTTTCCACTCTGCATCGTAGACCACGGCTTGTACGGCGAGGAACTGCTCGTGGGTCAAGGGAGCAGTGAACTCAAGGGTATAGGCCGTGTCGGTGTTCGGTAGCGTGACGATTTGGGCGCGAACACTGCTGCTATCTTCGCTGATTTTTGGCGTTTGTGCGTCAAAATTCAGTTTCAACGAGGACTTTCCGTTAAAACTCTGCGCTGGCAGTTGATTCAGTGCGGTGCAGCAAGCGACCGGTGTCACGATACTGGTGTCCTGAGTTGATGTAACAGGCTGGGTACAGCCACTCAGCAACAGCAGGCCCAAGGCCATAGGCATTATTTTTTTCATCATAGGTTCCTGAATAGGGTTGTCCACTACCACCACAGCTCGAAGTTAAAGCCAAAGGTGACTTCTTCAGTGCTTCCCTTATCGCTTTTCACCGGTGCAGCATACTTATACTTTTCACCGTAGCTGTTGAGACGTTCCCACTGAGTATCAGAATCTGACCAGGTCACAAACAGACGTAATGCTGGACGGGCCCAGACACCTTTGCCAGCCTGAATCATCTGCGCCAGAGTCACTTTATACATATCGTTCACACCGGCACTGTTTTGCGCGTCAACACGCTCATAGCCGAACTCCAGTGCAGTAGCCAGATATTCGTTCCAGCTGTACTGCGGACGTAAACCTGCACTGAACAAGGTCATCCCCGTCTTATTATCAAGATTGAGATCCTGCCAGGCAATGGAATACATGCTCTGGATATTATCGGTGAAGTTGATTTCGCCATAGTTAAAGGCACGCCAGCTATAACCGTTGTGGTTTACCCCGGTATTATATTTTGTCGAACTGGCCCCCTCGGCACTCATCAGGCCGCCAGCAAGAGCATCGCGTCCGTACTGAATAGCCAGCGAGTTGCTACCCATAGACCAAGCCTGACGATAAATCATCGACAGCATGGAACCATTGGTGGTGATATCTTTCTCATTGTAGCTGGAGTTTTGCGCGAAAACGTAGTTAATACCGGTGGTTAAATCGGCATCGTCAGAAAGTTTCAGATCGCTCAGGCGGACGTCGATATTGTGCAGAGCACGCTGATCGGCGCTAGATTCCGGTGCCAGCCAGGCGATACTGCCTTTTGCAAAGCCGAAGTCGACATTTTCCAGACCCGTACCGTTGTCAGAGACATCCCAGTATTTAACGTCAATCATGTGTACTTCATAACGCTGGTAAAAACGCTTACCCACCCAAATTTTGGCATTAGGTTGACCGGGTATAATATTATATACCGAAGCCCAGGTTTGTAGCGTACCGACATCACCCCAGGATTCACCGCTGCCGATATACCAGGTAAAATCAAAAATAGCATCGGTATCGGTCGTAATATCCGTTTTAAATCCACCTTCCCACCAGTTCATTTCATTACCCAGGCGGTAATTACCAAAACCTTCCGAGGCACGAATAACGGTATCGAGTTTTCCTTTGCCATCATTTCTATTTTTATTGTTGGTATAAATATTCCCCCATTTGACATAACCAATAGGAGTAAAGTTTTCCAGTTGAGCTGCTGAGGCAGAAAAAGGCAAAGCTAACGCGAGCAGAGGTAAAAGACCACGGCGAGTCATCATAAAAAATTCCATGCTGTATTTATTAAAATTAAAAGAGTGGTGTTGCCGGCAGATATTCCGCCGGCGGGATATTAAAAACTAACTACGTTTCTCAACTAATGCAGCCATAACATCGTCATGGTACTGACCGTTGAGTTTGTAATAGCGGCGATAAATTAAATAACTGGAAGCCACTAACACAAATGGAATGCCGATCATTAATATACGCATACCCAATATGGTATCGTCACCCTGGACTTCATTTGGAATATAACCGATAACCGTCAGCCCCATACCGATAAAGAATCCTGCGAAAGCCGCGGCGAATTTCACCAGCATGGTTTGCACAGAGAAGATGATACTTTCGCTACGCATACCGGTTTTATATTCGCCGTAGTCGACAACGTCGGCCAGCATCACGGTCGCCATCGCCAGCGAGAAACCAGAACCCAGTTTAAGCAGTGCACCCGAGAGACCCACCAGGATATGACTTTCTGGCATAAAGACACTGGAGAACAACAGGATAAGGCAGCTTAACAGCGGGAATATACAGGCCAGACGCCATACCATCGGGCGTGAGAGGCTGGCAACCACTTTCGGGAACAGCAGTAAACCAGCGATTTCCGCAGCACCGGATAGCATCATAAATACCGGGAAAAGGTCTTTATTGCCAATAGCGTAGGCGAAGTAGTAAATCGCAAAACCGCCCGCCAGCTGCATCGCCATATTAAAGGTCAGGACGATACCAATCAGCGCTTTCAGCTGATCGTTTTTGGTGATGATATTGATCATATCTTTGAAGCTGATTTTTGGCTTGCTGACTTTAACGTCGACAGTCTCTTTAACGTTAAGCACGGTGATTACGGCGCTGATAATAAATAATACCGCAATGACCATACTGATACGCATAAAGCCGCTGGCGTTATCGCCATCACCCAGCCATTCAATAGCTTTCAGACCAAAGGCACCCATGATTAACCAGGCAAGGCTTGCGAACAGGCGCGGGATAATAACAATTTTTTCGCGCTCTTTTTTCTCTTTGGTTAATGAAGGGATCATTGACCAGTAAGGAATATCCATGATCGTATAGGTCATGCCCCATAAGATATAGGATACGGAAGCGTAAATATAAAGCCAGATACCGGTAAATTCATGGGTAATAAAGACCCCAATCATCACGACGGAGTTAATAATCGTGCCGATTAAAATCCACGGGCGGAATTTACCAAAGCGGCTGTGGGTATTATCAACAATCAAACCCATCACCGGATCGGTGATGGCATCCCAGACCCTGGCGAATAAAAACAGCGAACCCACAAAGGCTGCCGAGAGGCCAACCACGTCGGTATAATAAAACATCAGATAGAGATAGATAATGGAACAGGCAAGGTCCTTGCCCAGCGCCCCTATGCCATAGGAGAGCTTACTTGTATTGCTGATACTCATATTTTTCCTTATTTTTTTTAAGACATCAGATCAGAGATAATATTAATCTTGTGCTTCAACGAGCAGCAGCACCGCGGATTCAGGATCCAGCACAGGCATTGCCAGCCCGGCGTGTTGCAGCCAGTCACCGGATAATTCAACACCCTCGGCGACCCATGCTGGCTGAGTACTGACAATACCGCCGCTGAAGTTTTCAGCCGCATCGATAACGCTGACGCGATAGGTGAGCTGAGGATCCAGTCCTTGCAGACGCAGTGCGCCACTTAACGCCCAGGTTGGCATCGCCAGTTGGGCAACAGCGACCAGTGCCTGACGGCGGTCGGCAGAGACAATAGAGGTGATGCTCTGTGCCTCAGCGTCATCGCTGTCGAGGCGATAGAGCATGCCTTCATGGATCAGCTGACGATATTTTTTATAGATTTCGATATAACGACTGAACCCTGCCTTGTCTTCTTCGGACGCTTTAAGGGGATCCAGCTCTATGCCTAAATGGCCGAACAGGGCAGTGATACCGCGAAAATGAATATCTGAGACCCGACGCGTAGAGTGACTCTTTTTCGCACCGATATGCGCCCCCATCACCTCTGGCGGGAAGAAGTAACTAAAACCACGCTGAACGGTATGACGCTCAAGGGCATCGTTATTGTCTGATGGCCAGAAACGCTGAACATGACGCAGAATTTCATAATCAATACGTCCACCACCGGCAGCACAGGATTCGATATCCACCTCAGGATGTTTTTCCCGTAACGCAGCCATTAAGGCATAGACGCGTTCGACCTGACGCGTTTGCGCCGGGCGTTGCTGGTGGCCTGGCTGAACCACTTCACGGTTCATATCCCACTTCAGATAGGAGATGTTGTAGCGGCTAAGCAGGGTATCGAGACGCTCGAATAAGTAATTAAAGACTTCATCGTTACACAGGTTCAGCAGGTACTGATTACGGCCAATAGGCTGTTGATAATCACTCAGTTCGAGTAACCAGTCAGGATGCTGACGGTAGAGATCTGAATTTTTGCTGATCATTTCCGGCTCAACCCACAGGCCAAAAGTCATACCTTGTTTCAGAACATGGGCAATGACTGGCTCCAGTCCCTGCGGATATTTTTTCTCATCAACAATCCAGTCGCCTAGCGCGGCTTTATCGTCGTTACGGCCTAGGAACCAGCCATCGTCGATAATAAAACGCTCAACGCCCATCTGTGCCGCCTGGGTTGCCATCTCCATGATGTACTGTGGATCGTGGTCAAAATAGATCCCTTCCCAGGTATTGAGATGAACCTGACGCGGTTTATCTGAAGTGAAACTCAGTAGCTGGCGACGAATATAGCGATGGAACTGCTGGCTCATACCATTCAGGCCGTGACCACTCCAGGTGGCATACAGCAACGGTGTGGTCACGCTTTCGCCTGCTTGTAACACTATTTCGCCTGGCACATACAGCGCTTCGGCTTGCAGGACTCGACGGCCATCGGCTTTGACATCAACACGCATACGATGGTTACCGCTCCAGGCAAGGTGCGCTCCCCAGACTTCGCCGTGATTTTCACCAAATCCCGGTGTGCCGGTAATCAGTGCCGGATAGTGCTGATGCGAGGTACGGCCGCGGCGGTTTTCCTGCTGATAACCCCCATGAATTAACGAGTGGCGATGTTGCTGAAATTCATAGACCCAGCGACCGTAAAAGGACAGGCACTCGCTGGCGCGTTCCGGTAAGGGAAGGGTAATGGCCAGGCGTGAAACATCGTAAGCGCTATCGCCGGTATTGGTCAGGGTGTGGCTGAGGCTGATAACATCGCTGTCGCCGTCAAACCGCAGGTGTGAGGTGACACGCAAGCCCGCAGCAGTATCTTCGCTGTGGATCTCTAAACCTTCGGCAGACTCTTCTATTTTGCTGATGGTAAAGACTGGAGACCAGTGCTGCCCATTGCGGTGTCCTTCAATTCCCGGACTCCCGAACAGACCGCGGCCATTTTCAGCCATCAGTGATACGGGGGTATCGGTATCCAGCCGCCCATAGGGTACTGCGCGACTCAGCGCCAGTTTAGCTCCCTGACTGGGGACAAGTTTACGGCCCCAGTAAAGGATCTCACCACCGCTAGTGGGATCGATACACAAAGTAGAAGTGTTTCCGGAGAGAAAGCGCGTTGGTTCCATCACGTCGTCCTGTTCAAAAATGCCTGATGATGGACAAGATATTAACAGCCATTACAAAATGTAATTGTGACCGCTCACTCAAAAAATGTTAGGTTTTTTGTTTTTTTCGACAAAAAGGGGTTTTTTTATTAATTACTTGTAAAGCCAATAGTCACACCATCTTGATATATATGGATTGTTTGAATATGTGAGCGGGTTGCAAATTTAAGCTGTGGTAAGCAAAGCAGGCTGCTCGGAAAGAAAAAACGGCGACCGAATGGCCGCCGTTTGCAGATAAACAGAACTAAATTAACGACGAGCCCAGCGCAGGCTGTAATGATAGTGCTGCTGTTGCAACAGATACTCTGGTGACACACTAGGACTCCAGGAGTCATCACCGCCAACGCCCATATGGAAACCGTCGATATTCAACCAGGTGCCAGCTTCTTCAATCAGCAGATGACGATGAGAAGTCTCACGCAACTGCGTCTGACCATAGCGGCTGAGATTAAACTGGAAGTCACCGCTCCAGCGATGGTTACCGTAGTCAAGACGATGAGTGCCACAGCGCAGGCCGTTTTCACTCGGGAATACGTACGGGGTGTACATATCAGCCAGTGGACGTTGCCAGAGATCATAGCGGGCGGAATGCAGACGGTCCGGGTAGTTTTCATGTGGCCCTAAACCTAACCAGCTAACCTGAGAGTCGACATCAGCCAGCTGGCAGGTCAGACCGATACGTGCCGGAGCCGGTGTTCCGCGAGCAACATCGACATCAACGGTAATCTGCAACTCACCCTGGTTATCAATCAGATATGTTTTACGACTGATAAACAGTAGCTTACCGTCTGCCTGCCATTGGTGGACTGAGCGCAACTGTACTGCCTGCGCCAGCACATCCGCATGCAGGCTGACGACACGGCTTTCCATCCGATAATGTCCGGCGGCTTTCCAGCGCTCCACCCAGGCATTAGGGTCGATACGGGTGACTTCACTGACCCCAATATCATTGTCCAACGGTGCTCGAGTAAACTGATCCAGCAGTGGGGTGAGCAACAGATTTTCACCATTACGCGTCCATTGAGTCAGTAAGCCGCTGGTGCGATCAAACTGCCAGGTCTGGTCGTCATGCTGGATTTGATACTGGGTATCGCTGGTTGTCAGAACAGGCGGGTTACCCTCAGCGGCTTCTGTGGTGACCGCGAGTAATCCCGGTAACTGCCACTGCTCATAAGCGCAGATATGACCGGCTTCGCTCCAGATGGTGGCAGCATTCTGATGAACTTCGACATTCAGCCACACCTGGCCACTACGGGTAATTTCAGGTAAATCGAGGCTGATAATCTGCTGACCCTGCGGGGTGATATTAAGAGCGATATGACCGCTGGCCAGCGTCTCACCTTCCAGTTTAACGTTCCAGACCAGCTGTTCGTTATCGGTGCTACGGAACAGGTATTCGCTGGTTACGCTCAGCTGATTGTCAGGGAGTAAGCGGAACTGGAAGAACTGCTGGGCATGGCGAGCTTCATACAATGAAGGATGTGGCGTACGGTCGGCAAATACCAGACCATCCATGCAGAACTGACGATCGTTCGGCGTATCGCCAAAATCGCCGCCATAAGCTGAGAAGACCTGACCGTTTTCATCGCGTTTGTTCAGTGACTGATCGACCCAGTCCCAGATAAAACCACCTTGCAGGCGCGGATACTGGCGGAAGGCTTCCCAGTATTTATGGAAACCGCCGAGGCTGTTACCCATCGCATGCGCATATTCACAGAGGATAAGCGGACGCGTTTCTCCTGGCATACCCACCCATTTTTTAATCGACCATTTCGGGACTTGTGGGAAGGGTTGATCTTCATCGACACGGGCGTACATCGGACAAATAATATCTGTTGCCGCGCTATTGCCACCGCCGCCTTCATAATGCACTGGACGGCCAGGATCGTTCGATTTTATCCAGCTATACAGGGCGTCATGGTTATCACCGTGGCCCGATTCGTTGCCCAGGGACCAGATAATAATCGACGGATGGTTACGGTCGCGTTGTACCATCCGGGTGACACGTTCAGTCATGGCCGGTAACCAGCGCGGATCGTTGCTCAGACGATTCATCGGTACCATACCGTGTGTTTCAATATTCGCTTCGTCCACCACATATAAACCATAGTAGTCGCACAGGCGGTACCACAGTGGATGGTTAGGGTAGTGGGAGCAGCGTACCGAGTTGAAGTTATTCTGCTTCATCAGCAGGATATCCTGACGCATCGTCTCGATATCCATCACCTGGCCATTATCCGGATGATGCTCATGACGGTTAACACCACGGATCAGTAACGGTTTACCGTTGATAGTCAGCAGACCCTGACTGATGCTCACGGTTCTGAAACCGGTATCGTAAGCTTCCGCTTCGACGAGGGTCTCACCGCGTTTCAGCTGCACGACGGTACGGTAGAGAGAGGGGATTTCGGCACTCCACAGCGCCGGGTTCTCAACGGGCAGACGCAGAGTGGTGCGATCGTTGTAGCGCCCGCGTTCATCGATAATGTCGCTTTCTATCGCTTGTTCTGCTTCTGCTATCAGGCTGTCACCGCGCCATAATTGCACAGAAACGCTGTCGGTATCGCGGATATCCCCCTCGACCACCACCAGGGCTTCCAGGGTTGCGCGAGTAAAATCATCATTAAGACGCGTCACAATCTGGATATCGGCCAGTCGGGTATCCGGTTTATGCAGCAGGGTGACATCGCGGAAGATACCGCTCATACGCCACATATCCTGATCTTCAAGATAGGAACCATCACTCCAGCGCAGTACCATCACAGCAAGGCGGTTTTCGCCGCTCACCAGTACCTGACTAAGATCGAATTCAGACGGCAGGCGGCTGTCCTGGGCGTAACCTATCCACTCACCGTTACACCAGAGATGAAAGGCCGAGTTAACGCCTTCAAGGACAATCCGCGTCTGTCCGCTAGCCAGCCAGTCAGGATTAACGTTGAATGTGAGCGAGTAACAGCCCGTTGGATTCTCTGTCGGTACAAAGGGAGGATTGACCGGGATTGGATAGGTGACGTTGGTATAAATCGGCGCATCATAACCGGCCATCTGCCAGTTAGAGGGAACGTCTATATTGTGAGCGCTCTCGAGATCATTTTCCAGCCAGCTTTCAGGTACCTGTTCTGGCTGAGTAAAATAACTGAATTTCCAGCGCCCATTCAAATTCTGGATTGATGCTGATGGCGTATCATTCCGGGCATCATCGGCAGTTCTCCAGCTAGAGAATGACGGATGCGCTGCCAGCGAATTAAGCTGGGTGACCGCTGGGTTTTCCCAGTCACGGCGGGCAGTCACGGCGGCTAAAGAGAGAGGTCTTTGGCTCATGATTCAGGTTCCTTGATTAATTTTGTTATCCGCTCACAATTTAACTTACTATGCGAGGATACCTGACATTTGTAAAGCGTCATGACGATAGAGGGTGATGAGATTCACAATAATGGCCCCAGTACTGGGGCACTCGGAAAAAATTATTTCAGGCGAGCAACCTGGCGGGCCAGGCGGGTGAGTTCTTCAGCCAGATGCTGAGCTGATACGGCATTGGCCTGGAGTTTGTCGGTGGTCTTGCGTTCAATCAGCGTCACCGGCAGTAGCTCGGAAACGGTCTCTTCGCCTTCGATAAGCGCCAGCAGACGTTCAACACTGACCTTGCCGAGGTTTTTAAAGTCCTGCTTGATAGTGGTGAGTGGAGGAGTGAAGCAGGCACTATCTTCAGTATCATCATAGCCCACCACCGAGATGGCACCCGGTACGGGTAAACCGAACTCAGAAAGGGCGCGGAGTGCCCCCAGCGCCATCTGATCGTTAGCGACCAGCAGCGCAGAGGGAATAATCCCTTCATTCAGTAGCTGCGTGACATGCTGATAACCGGACAGCGAGCTCCAGTCACCGAGCATCACCGCCAGCGGGGTCAGCTGGTGACTGGCCAGTTCCGATTTCCAGCCTTCAAAGCGCAGTCGTGCGGAAATAGAACTCTGAGGGCCAGCAAGCAGGGCTATTTTCTGATGTCCCAGCCCGACCAGATGCTCGACACCCAGTTTCGCGCCTTGCTGTGGGTCGAAAATAATATGATGCATCTCAGAGCAAGGGGAGGTGTCCAGAAACAGTACAGGGATGGAGCCACACAGCTGGACGATTTCCTGACTCTGTTCATCTTCCATCGGAATATTAACCAGAATACCATCGACCCGCTGAGAGAGCAGTTGACTGATGGCCGCTTTACAGGCTTCCAGCCCGGACTTTTCAGTCATGGATATCACGATATTAAACTGCAGTTCACTGGCCCGCGACTTGGCCGCGGCAACAATTTGTGATGGAGCATGCAGAGCCAGGTTACTGGTAGCAAAGCCCAGAGTATGTGTCAGTTTTCCGGCTAATTGCTGCGCCATACGGTTGGGAATATAGTTCAGCGCGTTCATCGCTGCTTCAACCTTGAGGCGGGTCTTCTCAGAAACATGCGCCGCCTGATTGATAACCCGTGAGACCGTCTGGTAGGAAACGCTGGCGTGCTCAGCCACATCATAAAGAGTTGCAGACTTCGGTTTCATTCCGGAATTCCTTGTCATTTAGCCTGTTGGTTATGGTTCTTAGCCCGCAAAAATCGCGTGAAATATCATAGCAGTTGTCCGAGAGAGTGCACAGCAGCACAGTTTGATCTCTGTCCCATAACACCACTTTTACAGTTTGCTGCTTACTTCTCTGTCAGGGGGTAAAAACTGATTTGTTCTGTGTGCGAATCGTCCCAGAATCATTACTTAATATAGGAATCCAGCACCTTCAGTACCACGTCAAGATCCTCTTCACGTTTCTGCTCTTCGCTTTCATGGACAACATGCTCTGTCAGATGTCCTTTAATCACTTCCCGCATTAATCCATTAACCGCTCCACGGATGGCGGCTATTTGTTGCAGGACTGCGGCACATTCATGAGGTTCATCCAGCATTTTTTTCAGCGCGACAACCTGCCCCTGAATCTTGTTGGTGCGGGCGATAATTTTTTTCTTGTCCCGGATGGTATGCGACATTCTGAAACCTCTCGTCCTTAAATAGTTTACGAATGATATCATTCTCAATCTACTGGGGGGTAGTATATTGTACTGGGGGGGAGTAGAATTGTTTTATCGTCATTTCTGAACAAGAATTAAAATCATGAATGAATTTGCCACTCTGTTGCAGCAAGGAAATGCTTGGTTTTTCATCCCCAGCGCCGTTTTACTCGGTGTTCTTCATGGGCTTGAGCCGGGACATTCAAAAACGATGATGGCGGCTTTTATCATTGCGATTAAAGGGACTGTCCGGCAGGCGGTGATGCTTGGCCTGGCGGCAACGCTGTCACATACCGCTATTGTCTGGCTAATTGCTTTCGGCGGCATGTATATCAGCAATAAATTCACCGCTGAGTCAGCCGAACCCTGGCTGCAGTTGATTTCCGCAGTGATTATTCTTACCACTGCATTCTGGATGTTCTGGCGAACCTGGAAAGGTGAGAAAAACTGGCTTGAATCGATGAAGGAAGAAGAACATCCCCATCATCATGATGATATTCATCTGATTGATACAGGTCACGGCCGGGTTGAGCTGTCTATCTATGAAGAAGGGCAGGCTCCACACTGGCGATTAAACAGCGTCCGTGGTCAAAAGTGGGCCGCAGAGGATGTATCCCTGGTCACCATTCGGGGTAACGAGAATGTTTCACAGCAATTTGAATTTGTTGATAAAGGCGCTTATTTAGAATCCCGTTCACCTGTTCCTGAACCCCATGATTTTGATGTTCGCCTCTCGTTAGGTCATCGTGCTCACGTCCATGACTATAACCTGTCGTTTCATGAGCATGCCCATGACCACGCCTCGCTGGAAGGACTGGACACCGATTCGAAGGAATATCAGGATGCACACGAACGGGCACATGCAAATGACATCAAGAACCGGTTTACTGACAAAGAGGTGACTAACGGACAGATCCTGTTATTCGGCCTGACAGGAGGGCTGATACCTTGTCCTGCGGCCATCACCGTGCTGCTTATTTGCATTCAGCTCAAAGCCTTAACTCTGGGTGCGACCCTAGTTGTTTGTTTCAGTATCGGGCTTGCTTTGACGCTGGTTGCCGTAGGTGTCGGGGCCGCGGTAAGTGTACGGCAGGTGGCAAAACGCTGGAGTGGTTTTAATAAACTGGCCAGAAATGCCCCCTATTTTTCTAGCGCACTGATCGCCTGTGTGGGGGTTTATATGGGTGTTCATGGCTATCTTGGGATCATGAGTTGAACATTTACGCGTCGATAAAAAGCCTGCATAAAAAGCAGGCTTTTCCTTTAATTCGTGATGTTTTTCGACGTGTACCTAACGAGAGACGTCGGGAAAAGGGGTCAGTAAACCTTTATAGTGGTGGGGCTGGCGCATCGCGACTAAATCTTTACGCCGTACGACATTGGTCGGGGAGTCACTTCCGCCAAGAGAGGTGGTATCAATCGTCAGGCTGGTACAGGCTGCCTGCTGAAATAAAACCTGCTCCTGGCGAGGGAAACTGAAGGTCTCGGGCCCAAAAATGCCACTGTATCCGCCCCCGCTATCGCTTAAGCTATTGGCAAAGGCCAGATAGACATTGTTTTCCCCGGCACGAGTACGGAACAGATGCCAGTGAAGCGGGTCAGGACCTGTGGGTATCGGATAGTTTTGTTTGATCTCACTGCCAGCATGAGCGCTATGAAAACCTGAGGCCAGACTGCCAGAGCAGGCGATAATATCGCAGCCTTTCAGGGCTAAAATACGGCCGCTCTCCGGCAGCAACGCGTCATGACCAAGCAGTAAACCGATACGCCCGGCGGGAATATCATAGTATTTAAATTCATTGCCTGGTTGAGCCCAGCGTTGCATGTTTGCTGAAAGATGTATCTGGCGATAGCAACCAATAATCCCCTCAGGTCCCAGCAATATCTGGCTGTTAAAATACTTATCCTGCTCAACTTCGGCGAAGCCGATAACCAGCCAGACCCGCAGCCGCATAGCCAGAGCGACCAGCGTAGCCATCGCGGGTCCGTCAGCTCTTTGGGCATTTTCGACTGGCGCCGTTGTTCCAGTCAGGGCCAGTTCGGGGAAAACAATCAGTTCACTGTTTTGCTCTGTGACAGCAGTTTCGACAATCGCTTGAATTTGCTTCAGATTGTCGTCAACTGAGGATGCGGGAGAAAACTGTGCGACGGAAACAGTACTCCTTTTCCCTGCAGGCAGTGGCCTGTGACCATAGAGCCCGAAGAAATCTTGTGGGTTCCACAAAAAACTGTCGCTCAGTAAGGTCTGATAGAGCGAGGGTTTGTGCAAGGTGGCGAGAGCCTCACCCAGCACGGTTTTTTGCTGTGTTCGCGCCAGGTCTATCTGGCCGTAAACGATGCCATCGCCGTTATCAAGGGTTGCGGCAATCGTGCCATCAGGTTCGATGATACAGCTGCCTCCGCTAAACTGTACTCCGCGTTCCAGTCCCCAGCGGTTACTTTCTATCAGATAGCAGCCGTTCTCCATTGCCCGGCTTATCCAGTAGGGGGCGGGTGTGCGTTCAGCTAACCAGTTACTGACATGGCAGATAATATCAGCCCCTGCCAGAGCCAGCAGGCGCGACGTTTCCGGAAAATGGATATCCATACACACCAGCATTCCAATGCGACCGATTGGCGTGTCAAAGACCTGGTGTCCTGAATCGCCAGCGGCTGCCCATTTCGGCTCTGAAATATAAGGATGGCTCTTACGGTGACAGCCCATCACGCCTTTCGGGCCTATCAGTACGGCGCTGTTGTAGTAAAGCTGCGTATCAGGCTCAACTTCAGGCAGACCGAGCACGATATAGCACTGATAGCGTTCTGCTATTTCAGCAAATTTATCAGTACTCGGACCCGGTACGGTTTCCACCATCGGGCTGATTTCTTCCCGGTCAAACCAGCAGTAGCCCGTGGTGGCCATTTCGGGGGTGGTTATTAGTTTTGCCCCTTTTTGGGCCGCTTCCTCGACCCAGGCTATCAGTCGCGCGATATTGTCTTGTTTAGCAAACATGCGCGGTTCAAACTGAACGGCGGCGCAGAGAAATGGAGTCTTTGACATGATGATCCTCATAGCTAAAAAATCACGTTTATTCCTGTCCGGGAAACAACCTAGTTCTTGCGCTGACCGGAGCCTGGTGGTGTTGTCCAGGCAAGGATTTCATTAGCCTGGATCAGCGAGCCTGAGATCTCTTCGATGGTAATGCGCTTATCCATGGCCTGATGACGTAATATCTCGTAAGCCTGCTCTTCACCGATATTATGCATACGCATCAGAATCGCTTTCGCCTCACTCACTTGACGAATACCCAGCACTTTTTTTTCCAGACGTTCAATTTTGTCGTGAAACAAACGCTGCTGACGCGAATGGTGTAAGGCAAAAACCATGGCGGACAGCAGTCCTGAGGCTCTGACTGGCGTGGTGATTGATGCTCCGGCATTCATATTTAAAGCTTGATCAATAAAGGTCGGGTTTTCATAGGCGATAACGGCGATCAGCGCATGTTTCTTAGGCCGGTACCAGGAGACATCCGGCGCGGGGTCATCGGACTGGAGCGCGTAAAAAATAAGATCCGTCTCATCAGGCAACTCGTCAGGCACTGGCCAGAACGCCTGGACTTTAAAGCCCATGCGTCTTAAATGATTGGTCAGCGTTTCGCCGTCTTCGTCGTTAGGGTGTAACACCACACAGCGGATGCCACGACTCAGTAACAGTGCCGCAGCACTGAATCTCTTATCATCAGGCGTCATGGGAGAACCCCACTGAGGTTAGTTTGGTGGTCCAGTCTCCCTGGATTTGATTCGTCATATAAGGATCCGGCTCAACCATGCGGCGGGATTCTTGCACAATAGTGAACTGGCCCTGCGCGTTAGCAATACCAATGCGTGGATAGAGCCCGGTATGCTGATTGAGTTTATCAATACGAACTCGCCCTTGTGGGGCATCGAACTCGCTCCCGCGTAAGGCTTCAGAAAGTGGCTGCATATCGTCACTGCCACATGCCGCCATCGCCCTGGCAAACAAGTGGACCTGACTGTAAGTGGCTTCCCAGTTCATATCGGTACTCAGACCGTCACCAAACTGATGACGAAACTGCGTCAGCGCCTGATGATTGGCGGGGGTATCGATGCTCTGGAAATAGGGGGTTGAGCTATAGTGTCCGCGCGCGGCATCAATACCCATAATGGCGACTTCCGTTTCGGAGGTATTTAAACTGCCGATCGGCATACGTTCAGGATCCAGTCCTGCAGCCAGGTAAGCCTGATACAGATGCGGCACGGTCTGGCCCACCACGGTACTGAAAATAAAGTCCGGCTGTTTCTTTTTGATCTCCTCTATCACCGGCAGAAATGACTGGTAGGAAGCATTAAGGTCAAGATAGCGCTCACCGATAACTGCACCATCCGGATGCTGTAATATCAGGGCTTGCATATTACGATTACATTCATAGGGATAAACATAACGAGAGCCAATTAAATAGACCCGTGCGCCAAATTTTCCCGTCAGATAATTAGCCAGTTGCAGGCAGTTTTGATTGGGTGCGGCACCGCCATAGAAGATATTTTCTGAAAATTCGAAGCCCTCATAGAGCTGGGAGTAAAACAGCAGACGGCGATATTTCTCAACCACCGGCGACATGGCTTTGCGGCTGCTGGAGGTATAGCCCCCGAAAATGACATTGACCCGATGGTCGACAATCAGTTTTTCTGCCAGTGCTCGGAACTGGCTATTATCAGACTGTGGATCGAGGTGAATACCCTTTAAAGGCCGACCATTAATTCCCCCGCGAAGATTAATTTCAGCGATAGCCTGACTGGCACCGCGCCACTGGGAAAGCTCCTGAGCGGCTGTCACACCGCTAAATGAGTACAGTAAACCAATATTGATAGGGTTATCTGACGTCATAGATACCTGCTTATCGAAGATAAACGGTCCTGCAAACTGTGCTACAGGACCTGGTGGGTTACTGAGCCAGAAGCTGCTTATTCAGCATGGCACCGACGGTATATTTAGGGTCAACCATATTCCCTAATCGCACTTTTCCGCACTGACTGAGCAGCATATAGGCGTCCCACTTATCGAAACCAAAATCAGCAACCAGCCAGTAAATAAGATCGCGATACGCAATACGGGTCGCATCTTCCAGAGGACGTGCGCTGCCAATACTCATAATGTTTTCCGCGTTTTCCATACGCGGCCAGTCAAGCTGCCAGTTTTTAATCAAGTCAACTTTGATGGTGGTGGTGGAGGCAAACTCAACGGCCGTACCACAAATCTCTCCGTCTCCCTGACAGGCATGGGCGTCACCAATAAATAATCGTCCTCCAGGAGAGCGCACCGGCAAATAGGTGATACTTCCCGGACCAATATCCGGAACATCCATATTTCCGCCATGATTATCAGGGGTGAGTGAATTGATTGAATCGATTTCCGGCGAGACGCTGAGTGTGCCAATATGCGGTTTATAGGGCAGGGTATGGCGCTTGCTCCAGTAAACGTTCTCGCTATCCAGTTTGATTATTCTGACTTTTTCAGGAAGCGGATCGTTAAGCATGGCGGTTAAATCTGTTCCGGTTAAACCACCAAAATGCGGGATCATGGCGCAGATCCCGAAAGGTTTAGCGCCCCTAGGCAGCATGGACTCAATATAGACCGCGATAACATCGCCTTTTTCGGCGCCGTTGACCATAATCGGGCCATTTTGGGGGTTGAGAAAGGGCATTTTAAGCCGCTCACTGGGGCTGTCTTGTTCTGAATTTATTGCTCCTTCAAAGGCATCCCGGGTATCGACAATGACTCTGTCGCCAGGCTCAATGGTCAGGACTGGGGTAGAATACGGGCCGATGGTATAGTGAAACTCTTTCTGCATCTCTTCGGTCAGATGATGGGTAACAGGCTCACGGGCAGCACCCAGACCACGTTTATACATTATTGATTCGTTTAACCATTTCATAAAAAATCCTTAAGTCGTCTGGTTGTTCACTATAAAGCCAGTTTTTGGCGCATGGTTTCGTCACAAGAAAGCTGCTGTTTTGACAGAATGTCGACAATCCGCCCTTTATCCATCACCGCGCAGCGGCTAGCCGCTCTTTGGATCATGGCAATATCCTGCTCAACCAGGATAACGGCGACATCGAGCTCACTGGCAATACGCACCAGGGTGTCGGCGATGATATGAACGATGGAAGGCTGAACCCCTTCTGATGGCTCATCGAGGAGCAAGACTTTCGGATCGCCGACTAAGGCTCTGGCAATCGCCAGTTGCTGCTGCTCGCCGCCGCTCATGGTTCCCGCTTTTTGCTTAAGTCGCTGACTTAAAATCGGGAAGTAGTCCAGTACGCGCTCTAATAGCTGGCCCGCGTACAGCCGGTTATCCCGGACAAACTGCATCCCGACCTGTAAGTTCTCTTTCACTGTCAGGCCTTGAAAAACTTCTCTCCCCTGGGGAACATAACCAATACCCAGACGTGCCCGACGCTGGGAGGGAGCTCGGGTGATGTCGGTTTCATCGAGCACTATTTTTCCCTCGGCTGAGGATATTGCGCCGATCAAGGTGCGCATCAGAGTGGTTTTTCCTGCACCGTTACGGCCGATTAAACCCAGAACTTCCCCAGTCTGTAGGCTGAAGCTGACACCATTAAGTACTTGTCCTCCGCCATAACCGCCGACTAAGCCTTCTGTCTCCAGGACTGTATTTTTCATTATGCTTTCCCTAAATAGATATCTGCGACATCGTCTCTCGCCAGCACATCAGCAGCCTCGCCATCAGCAAAGACTTGGCCGCCATGCAAGACGGTAACTTGTGAGGCAATCTGGCGCACAAATGTCATATCGTGCTCCACCACCATGATGGTCAGCCCGTCACGCTGCATTTGCTTAATCAGCTCGCCGGTTTCCCAGGTCTCATCGACCGATAACCCTGCTACGGGTTCATCGAGCATCAGCAGTGTCGGGCGCAGTGAAATGGCCATTGCCATTTCCAGCCACTGCTTTTTGCCATGAGACAGGTTGCCGGCCATTTTTCGATACTCCTGGCGCAGATTGAATTGTTCAATTAACTGCTCAACGCTGTGAGCCTGATCTCGCACCTCAGAACGCAAGTGGCTCAGAGAGAGCTGTAGATGCTGTTCTACGGTTAATTCCGGAAAAATACCGGGGATCTGAAACTTAATGCTCATGCCCATTTGAATACGCTGAAAAGGCTGCAACCGGTTGATAGATTTACCGTTAAATCTGATTTCTCCGCTGCTTGGGGTATGTTCTCCGGTGAGTAATTTAAAAAAGGTGCTTTTACCCGCGCCGTTAGGCCCAATCACGCAACGGACCTCATTGCGGCGGATCTGCAGGCCAACATCCCTAATCACCTTAATACCGCCAAAATTCTTGCTCAGACCCTGACTGCTGAGGATCAGATCTGCACTGTGGTTCATAGCGGGTCTCCTTTACGCTGACGCATCAGGACAAGGTGATTTATCTTTTGTGAAAACCAGGGAATTAAGCCATTGGGTGCCGCCAGTACCACAAACAGCAGGATAGCGCCCAGCAAGATCATCGCGTATTCACTGCCGTAGACCGCCAGCCATTGAGAGAGCCAGACCAACAGCGCGGTAATAACAATCGTGCCGAAGATATTTTTTCTTCCTGCGGTCGCCACCCAAATAACCGGCATTGCAGCCGCGGTGAGCCCCATCGAGGATGGCGTGATATAAGATCCCCACTGGGTATAAAGCACGCCAGATAATCCTGAAAGCACACCGCCTAAGGTGAAAATAAGCAGCTGGTAGCGGCGGATATCAATGCCCAGCATTTCTGCCCGACGTGGATTTTCGCGAATAGAGGCCAGAGTCAGACCGAAGCGGGAGCGCAGCAGGCAACGCACTCCCCAGTAGACGGCGGCCAGCAAAATAATAATCAGATAATAAAAACCGTTATCCTGGAGCGTCAGCATCTCACCATCAAACCAAGGCAGTGACAGGGGGGGCATGCCTGACATGCCGTTGAATCCGTTCAGACGCGCACTGCCAATAGTCCACTGCGGGCCGGCGGTTTGTGACATAAAGGTTTCTAAAACAAGGGTAAAAGAGAGCGTCACAATTCCGATAAAAATGCCCGTTACGCCACCATAGAACATCAGATATCCGAGGGCCGCAGCAACTGCACCGGCCAGGGCTAATGCCACCAGTAACCCGGACCAGGTTGAGATAACACCGTCGCCGAAGTTAAGTGTCATCACGCCGTAAGCGTAACCTGCAATACCAAAAAAAGCGGTCTGGCCAAAGGACAGTATGCCGCCATGGCCCCACATCGCCGCGAGACCTATGGCGCAGAAAGTCCAGAGCAGAAAGTATGAAAAATCACCAATCAGTCCGCTGTCCACGACCGAGGGTAAGAGCAGTGCCACAACGAAAATGGTCAGCGCAATCTGCCTGGTACTCACAGGTGAACGGCTATTCTGTGGTGTCGGTGATGATTGTTGAGAAAGAGTTGCCATTGTTGCTCCTAACGCTGACGAGTGAACAGGCTGCCGACTCCGTTAGGGAGTAGCCGAATAACCAGTACCGCAGTAACCAGCAGGCCAATTTGCCCAGCCAGCTGACCGTACCAGGCGTTAAGACCGGTCTGTATCGCGCCTAAAGCCAGAGCCGCTGGTATTGTGCCCGCCAGGACGTTGGCTCCACCGACAACCACGGTGACAAAGGCCTGGACAATAAAGCTACTGCCCATGGTCGGGACGGCGGTCAGCGTGGGGGCATAGAGCGCCCCGGCAAGACCGGCTAAACCTGCGCCAAGGGCAAAAGTGAGGGTATAGATCCTGTCGGTTTCAAGGCCCAGGCAAGAGGCCATCTTGGGATTCTGTATTGTCGCCCTGGCACAGACACCATAGTTCGAGTGAAAAAATAGCCAGTAGAGCAACAGCAGCGTGACGATGGCGAACAGGGGGAGCAATGCCCGGTAGGTGGCAAAGGAGTACTCTCCGATGCTAAAGGAGCCGAATGGCGTTGACAGACCTTCCAGAGAAGGGCCGGCAATTAATAACATGGCCTGCTGAACAATAAGACTTATGGCCCAGGTGGCGACCACAGAATCATACAGTCTGCCATACAGATGGCGTACCACCAGACGTTCCACCACACCGCCAAAGAATGCTGCGGCTAAGGTTCCACAAATCATGGCGAATGGCAGAGCGACTCCGGCTTTATTCATCAGAATAGTCACGTAAGCGCCGCACATGATAAATTCGCCGTGGGCGAGATTAATCACGCCCATCATGCCAAATATCACCGCCAGACCAAGAGCCGCGAGGACCAGGTAGGCGAAGTTATCACCGAACTGATAGAAGATTGAGTATAAAAAAGAGAGCGTTAGCATCGGGCCGTCCTGGTGTCTTCAATAACACGCGTAAAGAGATGAAACAGGGAGCCGGCTTAAGGCTCCCCAGTCTGTGTTTACGACTGCTTAGGAGGCGAGGATGGGGTGTACTGGCTCTTATCGGCTTTAACAGGCAAATTACAGCCCGCTTCACCCAGCCAGTAGGGTTTAATATCTGTCCAGACCTTCGGGATCTCGATACTGTGATCGTCTTTGACGTGAGCTAAATAGATGGTGTGGCTTAAGTGATGGCTTTTAGGATCGATACAGACTTTGCCTGACGGGCCATCGGTACATATATCGCCACTTTCCAGGGCCTTAATAACGGCATCACGTTCTGCACTACCGGCTTTTTCTACCGCGGCTTTGTACAGATAGACGGCATCATAGGCATTTGCTGCTTCCTGGTTTATATAGGGTTCGTCAGGAAATTTGGCCCGGAAACGTTGTTTGAAATCGTTGCTGGCTGGGGTATCCACTTCTTCAATATAGTTGGCGGTAATGTACATATCTTTCAGGGCTGGTGCTTTAAAGCGCTTATGCTCATAAGCCTGACCGACGTTAACCGAACTGCCCATCGGCAGACCTAATTTAGCCGCAGCCTGTTGCTCATAATAGGATGACTGATTTGCACCGACCAACAGCGTCATCACAAAGTCAGGTTTGGCTTTTTGAATATTTTGAATGGTCTGGCCAAACTGTGAAACGGTGAGCGGAATAAACTCTTCGCCGACCATGGTTCCGCCATTATCCTCAACAATTTTACGTACCCATTCCGCTGAGATCTGCCCGAAATTATAGTCAGCAGCGATGGTATAAACTTTATTACCGTATTTTTCCATCATCCATGGAATAAGCGTTGAGAACTGTTGTTCTGGTACCGCGCCAGTCACAAATACATTTGAATCGCAGACCCCGCCTTCATATTGATTGTTGTACCAGTAGAGTTGTTTTTCACGATCCATAATCGGTCTGATAGCTTCCCGAGAGGCACTTGAGAAGGCACCAAAAATAACATCAACTTTATCATTTTTAATTAAGCGTCGTGCCATTTGCTGGAAACGGGTATTATCTGATTGCGTATCGTATTTAATTAATTCTATTTGCTGGCCCAGTATGCCGCCTTTAGCATTAATTTCTTCGACTGCCAGTTCGGTGGCGTGGATCTTAGGGATTACCGGGAGTGCGAAGTTACCGGAAGCATCTTCCAGTAGGCCAATTTTCACTGTCGGTTCGGCGGCAAATGCCGATCCGGATAATATTGCCGCGAGTGCAAAGGGAAGGGCTGCGTAATGACATTTTATTCTGGACATAGATACCCCTGATAACGGTTGAAAGAGTGGGTCTGAAAAAAGCCAAAAAAAAAGCCCTGTAAGATCAAATGACCTCACCGGGGCTCTATTGCCATAGCCACAAGCCGACAACGTTGGCGTTCTTGCGGAGTAGATGTCTCTACTATTAAAATTATTCTGATATTTTGTCAACAGCCAAAAAAATAATGCTTCTGGATATCAATATATATCTGGGGAGTGCACTGCAAAGGTGCATTTACTGCACAAATAAAGGCAGGATAAAAGTGCCTTTTAAAAAGGAAATAGAGTGATAACCCATAATTAAATTAATGAATGAGAGACTGAGAAGACCTTTATTGCACCAGTCTGGTGCTGTCAAAAAAAGTGTATTCAATATATCAATAGTTAAAATTTTTAATCCCCCATTGTTATATTATAACCTTATTCAGCCACCTACTCAGTGGCTGTTATCGGTAAAATAGCGGTCAGACTCTTTTTAACTGAGAAAGCAGGGTCTGTCTGGCATGAGCAATTCTCGGTTGCCTTAATGCACTGGCTGACCAGATCAGATGGTAATTAATGTCGGTATTTCCTACCGGGGCATTAATCAGGCTTAGTTCATGGTGCTTTATTTTCTCTTCACAGAGGAATTCTGGCATCACGCTCCATCCGAACCCGCGACACAGTAAACTACGCTGCCCGCGCAGATCCTGACTCACCATCGCAGGCAGCAAGGCCGGGTACTTAATGCGATTTTTTTCCAGCCAGTGACTAATAATCGAGAGCTCGAGGTTATAGGCAAGTAAGGGTTCTTTAAGCAGGTCGGCGGCAAAGTTTTTACTCTGGTTAATCCGTTGTGCTACGGCGGGAGAAGCGACAGCAATCACACGGTCGGTATAAATGATTTCTGCCCGCAGGCGGGTATCAGCAACCGGATGAGCCGTAATACCGAGATCGCAGTGACCTTCCAGTATCATTTGATTCACCATCGGACCATCCCCGGTATGCAGATGTATGCGCATGCCGCTTTCCAGCAGAGGAATTATCTCAACAGAGAGCTTTTCTGCCATAAAATCGGCATGGCCTATCAGTTGCAGCGTACCGCTGACATCCATCGATCGGGATCGTGCCGAGGATAACGCTGACTCTGCGGTATCAAGCGTATTACCGATATCGGCAGCCAGGTCATCGGCGGCTGCGGTGGGGGTAATCCCGCTGCTACTCCGTTCAAAAAGAGGGCGTCCAATCGCAATTTCCAGCCCCATAATATGCTGTGAAACGGCGGGCTGGCTGAGATTGAGCGTCCTTGCGGCACCGCTTATTGAGCGCTGACGATAGGCTTCTACAAAAGTTCTTAAACGGACTAAAGACACAATCACACCCCATAAATATTTTTATACCCCCCCATAAATACCCTTGTTAGCGGAGAAAAGCCAGTCCGGTTACTCTGGGTGCAAGATAATTTTAAGTAAGGGGATATCGATGACCAGCTATGCATATCAGCAAGATTTACAGCTTATTTTACAGTCAATGAAGCAGGCACAATTGAAGCACGGCCCTGCATCTGCCGAGTTACGTCGCGACCGACTGTTACGCAGTATTTTATTACTAAAGGAAAACCAGCAGGCAATCACTGCTGCTATCAGCGCTGATTTCGGACATCGCAGTGAATACCAGACAATGGCCGCTGATTTAGTCACCACGGTGGCGATGCTGCAACATTCCGCTGACGCTCTTGAAGAGTGGATGAAACCGGAGCAAGCAGCGGTTCCTGTTGCCGGTATGCAAGCCTGGATTGAACCCCAGCCGCTGGGCGTCGTTGGTATTATCAGCCCGTGGAATTTTGCCATTAATCTGGCATTCGGCCCGCTTGCTGGTGTTTTTGCTGCCGGGAATACGGCGATGCTTAAACCTTCAGAACTGACTCCGGCTACTTCCGAGTTACTGGCGGAAATTGTGCCTCGTTACTTTGACCAGACCGAACTGACGGTGGTGCTCGGTGATGCCAGCGTTGGTCAGGCATTCAGTGCCTTACCTTTTGATCATCTGGTATTTACTGGCAGTACTGCAGTGGGTAAACAGGTGATGCGCGCCGCGGCAGAGAATCTGGTTCCGGTGACGCTGGAGTTAGGCGGAAAATCCCCGGTGGTGATGGACTCTGATGCGGATCCGGTGATGGTCGCAGAAAGAACCATGACGATCAAAACCTTTAATGCTGGCCAGATTTGTATCTCACCAGATTACTTGCTACTGCCGGTTGCCGCAGAAGCGGCCTTTGTCGAAGCGGCCAGCGCTTTTGTACGTCAGACATTGCCGTCAATACAAGCGAATAGCGATTATACTTCTATTATCAATGAGCGCCATTATCAGCGCCTGGTCGGTCTGCTCAAAGATGCAGAGAGTAAAGGGGCAAAGATAATCAGTCTGGCGCCTGAAGGCGAAGCAGATTTTGATGCCAGCAGCAGAAAAATAGCGCCACATTTAGTGCTCAATGTGACAGAGGATATGGCGATTATGCAGGAAGAGATCTTTGGTCCGTTGCTGCCGATTCAAACCTACTCCGGCCAACTTGATACCGCCATTGCCATCATCAATGCCGGCCCGCGTCCACTGGCGGCCTACTACTTTGGTCATACTGAAGCAGGTCAGCAGAAAATGCTAAAAGAGACCACTTCCGGGGCTCTGGTTATCAACGATGTTATGACTCATGCTTCTCTTGATAGCCTGCCCTTTGGTGGCGTGGGTGCCTCAGGTATGGGGGCCTATCACGGTATTCATGGATTCCGGCGTTTCAGTCATGCCAAACCAGTTGTTATCCAAAATGAAGAAGGGACCACTAATTTACGGTTACGCGCTCCTTATCAGGACAAACTCGCTGCCCTGAAAAATATCTTCACTGTTTAATTAATCATATTATTAAGGACAGGCAATATCATGAAAATTCTGATGGTTTTAACCTCTCACGACACACTAGGCGATACCGGTCTGAAAACGGGTTTCTGGCTTGAAGAATTCGCGGCACCTTACTACCAGTTTAAAGACGCCGGGGCTGAGATTGTTCTCGCCTCTCCGGCTGGTGGACAGCCGCCACTGGATCCGAAAAGTGATTTACCTGAATTTCAGACTGCCTTCACGGACAGATTTAAAGCGGATAAACAGGCTCAAGAAGTGCTGGCGAGGACAGTTAGACTCAAAGAGATAAAACAGCAGGATTTCGATGCGGTATTTTACCCTGGTGGTCATGGTCCGTTGTGGGATCTGGCTGAATCGGAGACCTCTATCCAGTTGATTGAAAACTTCTGGCAGGCAGGTAAACCGATTTCATTTGTCTGCCATGCGCCAGGGGCATTACGCCATGTGACGGATGGCAAGGGAGCGTCCATTATCAAAGGTAAAACGGTTACCGGATTTACCAATAGTGAGGAAGCCGCGGTTGAACTGACCGATGTGGTACCTTTCCTGATTGAGGATGAGTTTATTGCCCTCGGGGCTGACTATCAAAAAGGTCCTGACTGGGTCCCTTTTGTGGTTGAAGATGGCAATTTAATCACCGGACAAAACCCCGCCAGCTCTGAAGCAGTGGCAAAAGCGTTGTTAAACAAATTAGCCTGAGAGGAAAAAGATGAGCTCTATTTTAAAAACTAATCGCGCCTGGACTCTGGCATCACGTCCGGCAGGTGAGCCTGATGAAAACACCTTTTCACTTACTCAGAATAGCATTCCGGTGCCGGGGGAGTCGCAGATGCTGCTCCGGACCGTGTATCTTTCTCTCGATCCTTATATGCGCGGGCGGCTGGCGAGTGGCAAATCTTATGCCGCACCGGTTGCTATCGGGGATGTGATGGTTGGCGGGACGGTTTCTCAGGTCGAGCAGTCCAATATTGATGGCTTTGCTCCGGGAGACTGGGTTCTGAGTCAGGGAGGGTGGCAAACCTACTCTATTTCTGGCAGTGAAGGCGTGATTAAACTGGATGCGAATTTTGCTCATCCATCCTACGCTCTGGGTATTCTTGGCATGCCAGGTTTTACAGCTTTTATGGGGCTGTCTGAAATTGGTAAGCCGCGTCCTGGCGAAACGCTGGTGGTTGCAGCAGCAACGGGACCGGTTGGCGCCACCGTGGGTCAGCTTGGGAAACTCTGGGGCTGTAAAGTGGTTGGTGTGGCGGGCGGAGAAGAAAAATGCCGTTACGCCAAAGAAACCCTGGGATTTGATGATTGCCTCGATCATCGCGCCGCGGACTTTGAGCAACAGCTGGCGGCAGCCTGTCCGGAAGGCATCGATGTCTATTTTGAAAATGTGGGTGGCAGAGTCTTTGATGCGGTATTCCCGCTGCTGAATACTGGCGCACGCGTGCCGTTATGTGGATTAATCGCCAGCTATAATGCCACCAGCCTGCCTGAAGGCCCCGACAGAACGCCTTATATTATGATGGAGATGATTAAGCGACGTATTCAGATCCGTGGCTTTATTGTTTTCGACGACTTTGGTCCTCGTTTCGGCGAGTTTTTTGAAAAGATGAGCGTTCTGGTCGCTGAAGGGAAAATTCACTATAAAGAACAAGTTGTTGAAGGACTCGAGAATGCGCCTGCGGCATTGAATCAGCTGCTGCGAGGAGAGAACTTTGGCAAAATGGTGATTAAGGTGACTTCGCCTGTGTAAGAGGTCATGAAAACGGCTTCAGAAATAATACTGAAGCCGTTTTCGATAGTGCAAGTGCTAGTCTTTCCAGACTTCAGCGGCTATTTGTTGAACCAGTTCAATTTTAGCCCACTGCTGTTCTTCAGTTAACGCATTGCCTTCTTCAGTTGAAGCAAAACCGCATTGTGTACTCAGACAAAGCCTATCCAGAGGAAGGTATTGTTCGGCTTCACGTATACGCGCAATCACTGTCGCCTTATCCTCCAGCTGGCCAAATTTTGAAGAAATAAGCCCCAGCACGACTTTTTTATTCCCGCTCACAGCGGCGAGAGGAGAGAAATCTCCGGCGCGTTCAGTATCAAACTCCAGATAATAGGCAGCGACATTTTCACGGACAAATAATGCCTCAGCGACCGGCGCATAACCGCCGCTTGCTGCCCAGGTAGAGCGGTAGTTACCCCGGCAAACGTGTGTCGTCAGCACCAAGTCATCAGGGGCACCTTCAACGGCGCCGTTATTGACGCTAAGGAGCAGCTCGGCAAGTGCACTTAGCGAATCACTGACGACGGTATGAGTTGACGGATGACAGCTGCAACCCTGAGCCTTCTCCTGAGAAGAGATAGCCACGCCGGCATTATTATAACGGGCATCCACCATCATTCCCCAAGTACAGTCATCGAGTTGTAGATTACGGCACCCTGCGGCATAAAGCTCTTTAATCACCTGCTGGTAGGCTTTCACAATATCAGCGACCAGTTCGGCTTGTTGGGGGTAAATACTCTCCGTAGCCTGTTTATTTTCAGGGCGATGCAGCTCTTTTAAAAATTGAGCCGGGGCAGGGATCGTCAGGCGTGGAAGGGTATTGGCATCCGCAAAAGGCAGAAGAAATTTAAAATGCTCAATAAAGGGATGGTTTTCACCGCTGATTTTTCCCGTCAGATGCGCTGTTTCCGGACGAGTTTCAATACCGTCAAATACATATCCCTGTGAAAGGCTGGCTTTCTCGACACCATTCAGTCCCCACATAAAATCAAGATGCCACCAACTACGACGAAACTCTCCGTCGGTAATAACCTGCAAACCCAGCGATTTTTGTTTAGTAATAAGTTCGCTGATAGCTCTGTTTTCTACGTCGGTTAGCGTTGCAAGATCTATTTCTCCGCGAGTAAACTGATGCCGGGCCTGATGTAGATAATCAGGACGCAGGTAGCTGCCGACAACATCTGCACGAAACGGGGGCGTGTGGTGATTATTCTTCATGTTATTTATCTCAGAGTTATTTGAATTATCTGAAGATTCTACACCTGAACCCTTCCGGCAGATGGTGAAATATAATCATTACAAATTAGAAAAATTCATGTTGTTATCGTCTATGATTGACTGAGAAAAATGTCAGACAGCCCTGAGTTTTAAGAAAAAAGACCATAAGCCACCCTCTGTCATTAAAATGTCATCAAACTGTCATATTTGTCACTGATGATGTTTTTCTCTGGTAACACATGCAGTTGCGGTGCAAGCAGGACTGATTGCTGGTGGTTATTGTGACGTAAAGCTAAGCGGATCCATTCACTCTAACGGATATTATTTGTTAGAACATAAATATGACGATGGGTTTAAAAATTTGCTAAGGAGTTAGAGTGCTGGATCTTATTTATTTAAAAGCAGCCCTGATGGGGATCGTTGAGGGGCTGACAGAATTCCTGCCTATTTCATCGACCGGTCACCTTATTCTCGTGGGTGGGCTAATTGATTTTACCGGTGAAAAAGAAAAAGTTTTTGGTATTGCTATCCAGACTGGCGCGATGCTTGCCGTGATATGGCAATATCGGGTGAAACTGATGCATACTATTGTAGGGCTATTTTCCGACCCGGTTGCTCAACGTTTTGTCAGAAATATACTGATTGCCTTTATACCCGCGGTGGTTCTTGGCCTCGCCTTTGGCAGCATGATTAAAGCCCATTTATTTAGTGCAGTGCCGGTGGCTCTGGCCTTTATTATCGGTGGTTTTATTATTCTGATTGTCGAAAAACGCGGAGAGACGAAAGGGCATGTCAGGGTTAATCATGTCGATGATATGACGGCAAAGGATGCTCTCTATTTAGGCCTGTTACAGTGTTTAGCCCTGATCCCGGGAACCAGTCGTTCAGGTTCGACCATCATCGGCGGCATGGCGATTGGATTGTCACGTAAGTGTGCCACCGAGTTCAGTTTCTTCTTAGGGATCCCAACCCTGATTGGTGCAGGTGCCTATTCTATCTGGCAGGAACGTAATATTCTGCAAGCCTCTGATACCCCGCTGTTTTTAGTTGGTCTGGTCTTTGCCTTTATCAGTGCGCTTATCTGTATTCGCTGGTTAATTCACTATGTTTCCAGCAACAGCTTTAAACCTTTTGCCTGGTATCGTATTGGTTTCGGTATCATTGTCTTGCTGACATCATGGACCGGCATCATTAACTGGACGGCTTAACGCTCAGAAAGCCGGGATATAAAAAAAGCCGACAGTTTATGTCGGCTTTTTTGTTTATATACCCAAAATAATTCGAGTTGCTTGTAGGCGCTGAGTCAATTCTGGTGATGAGCATAGATAAACTATGTGATTCAGCAGGATTTGCGAAAGCAACGCCCAAGCAACTTGAAGTATGACGGGTATATACGCAGGAGAGGGCTGGTGGGCATAGTAAGAAACATCATATTGACGATTTCAGCCTGTAAGAGCGTGGAGATGATAAAGATAGTATTATTGTAGAGCGCATGCCAGACAATGAAATAACAGGGGAACAACGATGATTTTATCAGCGGCAGTGATTCAGGATCTTAATATTCTTGCTGACTGGTTGTCAGTCGATAACTTCTCGGAACGAGAAAATGCAGACCATGATTTATTGATTCTGGCCGGGCATGCCATTATCCCCAATATTTTAGGCGCCTTATATTTTGCCAGCCAGACGGATATTCCGGTTCTGTTAAGCGGCGGAATTGGTCACTCTACGCAGCTGCTTAAAAATACGCTACAAGCATCGCCATTTATTGATATCAAGGATATCGAGGGTGAAAGTGAAGCTGAACTTCTGTTGCTTATCGCCACGCGTCTCTTTCATATCCCGGAAGATAAAATTATTATCGAAGACCGTTCAGCAAATTGTGGCCAGAATGCTGACTTCAGCCGTAATTTACTCGCAGAGCGGCAGTTGAGTATTAAATCTGCAATCCTGGTTCAAGATCCCTTGATGCAGAGAAGGACATTTGAAACATTCTCGTATAGCTGGAAGCAGAACGACAGAGACTGTCAGTTTATCAACTGGCCCGTTTTTAAACCAAAATTATTGATGACTGCCGCTGGGGTAAAAATTATCGGCGGTCAGTTGCCTGGTATTTGGCAAATCGATCGTTATATCTCAATGATCCTCGGTGAAATAAAACGATTGTACGATGATGAATCGGGTTATGGACCTAAAGGTGCGGGCTTTATTAACCACGTAGATATACCTGAAAAAGTTATGACAGCATGGCATCGGCTATTAGCCGACCCAGAGTTAGTGAAAATTATTCGTTAAAATCCGCTAAAATCACCCCTAGGCTACGTGACATCTGCAAGGCCAGGGCCGCCGTTTTTACTCATATTTCACGTATCGACACCATAAAAAGTATAAAAATCGACCTGTAAGGTTATCATGGATATGGTATTATTAAATCATTGCGATAACCCATACAGGAGAGTCATCCATGAGTGTCCAGAAAGAGCACCCTGGGGTATCCACCCTGATTGGAACCCCGAAAGAAGTCAGAGGCCGTCTCAGCAAGTCCCATGCCGAGCAGGTCCTGCTTGTCACGTTTGAACATCAGAGTAATCAAGGCACAGAGATCCTTTTTGAAAACCTGTCCAATATGGCGTCATCTATGTATGCGCTATTTCAACAGCAGCAGCAAAGTCGTTCAACCCTGGAACGACTGGCGGAGGCGTTAGTCCCCCAGGCACCGACATCACCGCGGCTTCTTAAAGAGGCAGCTATGCTGGTTAAAGCACGTAAAGCTGTTCTTGAAAGTGGTGACTGGTTGAGTGCGGTCGAACTGACTCAGCTGGCGCAGTTAAGCACCGCCAATCCAAGCTCTCAGCCAAATAAATGGAAGAAAGCGGGGCGCATCTTCGCTATCCACCATAATGGCGTTGATTACTTTCCTGCCTACGGGCTGGATAAAGACGAGGACTTCAGGCCCCTGAAAGCCTTGGCTCAGGTTATCGAAGTGTTTGACGATCATAAGAATGGCTGGGGAATGGCCTTCTGGTTTATGTCGGTCAACAGTTTTCTGGGTGGAAAACGCCCCCAGGACCTGCTTGTCTCCCATCCAGAACAGGTGATTAATGCCGCCAGGGATGAAGTGCAGGCGGTAGAGCATGGCTAAACGTCCGGCCAGGGCAAACCAGGATGAAACGGAAAGTACTCCACCTCATGCCGGCCTTCTTAAGATAACAACGTATTTATTGAGCAAAGGGACAGTGTTACACCGAGTTCATCATGAACAGTATGCGGCCGAACAGTTTAATCCTGGCCTGCAAGGCAATGCACGCTTCAGCCCGATACAGGATACTGAAGGTGGTCCCATTCCTACCCTGTACGCAGGGGTAACCAAAAACTGCGCCATGATGGAAACTATTTTTCACGATATCTCTTTTGTACCAGGGTTTAAAACGTACGATAAAAGTAAGCTTGAGCGGCAAGTTCACTCCACACTTGAGGTGCGGGAGGACTTGGAGTTGGTTGATCTTGCCAGCGTAGCGCTGCGTAAATTAGGTATTACCCGCAAACAACTGATTGATACCGAGAAGGATCGGTATCCGACGACCCGTCAATGGGCTGAAAAGTTGTATGAACAATGCCCAACGGCACAGGGCCTGGTTTGGATCTCCAGACAGGATGATACCGCACGTGCCATGATGTTTTTTGGCGACCGCATTAGCCCAAAATCGCTTAGCCAGACAGGTATATCACTGAGCCTTGTTAACGATACTTCTACTTATGATGATGTGCTTGAGCTTGCCGAAAGACTCGACGTACTCATCGTACCGGACAAATACTGACCTGCCAGCCTGTCATGCGCTACGTGAAATCTGCAAGAACGTAGCAACCCGCTTTTCTCAGATTTTACGTAGCGACGCCTGAAGAGGAGAGGGAGAGACCGACAGCCAGTGGCAGATGCGTTTTTATCAAGGTACCGCGATTGATTAATAAGACCCAAGACCCTGGCAGAGTTATCCGATTTCAGTTTCTTTGCGTTGGCGAGGACATCGGGGATAAATTTATCAGGGTAGGGCAGAACTCCATTCCATTAACTGAGCGGTACGATCTTTTGTACGTTGTACTAGGCAGGCCATCTGATCTGAATTGCGCTGCGCTCCGGCCTGATTTATCACATACCAGGCATCACATTCTTTATCACGAAAAATAACCCATTGACGCTGGGCAGCCATGAACTTGGTTTTCAGCGCTGGGTAATCAAGATACTCTGCTTGCGGCCGCGACATTTTTTTGATCAATTGCTGGTAGGTGATATTCAACTGATAGTCGGCTTGTTCAAATACTGCCTGAGCCCGCATGTCTTCACAGATAGGAGAAAAGTCATCTTTAAGGCAATCTTCAGCATGCGCAGCAAAAGGAGTGAGAAACGCTGCGGCGATAAACAGCTGATGATAAAAACAGAAATTTACAGGCATTGGCAAATAATGCTTCGTTGAGAAACCAGATAGCAGGACTTTACTGAACAACAAACTTTCCTGCAAGTCGTTGCAGAAAATACAGACATTAAGTGATATCGCGAAAATCGAATAAAACCTCTTATTTAGTTACAGCATGCAATTGATGTTTTTAAAAATGAGGTTGCCTGCAAGTAATAAAAACACCGCTAGCTGACGATGTTTTCTTATAATATCTAACAGGCAAAAGGAGTTATAAACCTCGTTTTTCCATTAAAACTGCGAGATCGACCAGACGATTTGAGAATCCCCATTCGTTATCGTACCAAGCGAGAATCTTCACTAGTTTACCACCGATAACCCGTGTGGAGAGTCCGTCGATAATTGATATTAGAGCAAACAAGGTGCAATAAATGGTAAGCAATATATTTAAAGCATTTCCTGCACAGGCTGTCAGCAGAGATGCCGAAACTTTCGAAACGTTATTAACTCAGCCAGGCGTGAGTATCGAAAGAATTATTTCGACCGGTCAGTCAAGTCCGCCGGATTTCTGGTACTGCCAGCCACAAAGCGAATGGGTGATAGTCCTACAAGGATCTGCGGGTTTGCAGCTGGAGGGGGAATCGGAAGTCCGTGTTCTGCAAGCCGGTGATTTTTTGAATATTCCTGCGTTATGTAAACATCGGGTTGAATGGACCGCTGCCAAAGAAACAACGATCTGGCTGGCCGTGCATTATGGTGAAGAAGATAATCTCGATAAAGAATGATATGAGTCGAGTGCCAGTGCATTAACTTTATATGCCTGTAAAAATATCTCTGACATTAGCGCCATTCTGTTCTCTGTTATTTAGGTCAAGAGGGGGATATAACAATATCCCCTTCATCGACAATTCTGTTGATTAGTTATGAGCCATCGCTTTCATTGCTTCAATATCAGCAAACGATGTAAATTCACAACTCAGCAGCGTTTTACCTGGGATGCCATTAGACTCACGAGCGGTAATTGCAACACGACCCATCTCTGGTGAAGGCTGGTCAGCGTCGTCTAAGACACGAACATAGCTTTTAGTCGCCACGATCATCGGGTGCTTTGGCTCTGGAGCCAAATTAAAGGCTTTTGCCAGTTCATCGGCTTTATTACCTTCAACCAGCACACCATAGCTGCTTCCCACTAAAACGACTTCTTTAGTGCTAAAGCCGTCTTTGACCACTGGCTCTGCCAGTGGATAGACAGCCATCATACCCACGAGCTCATATTTTGACACTTTCTCTGCTTCATCATAAAGAGCAGAGGCAGCCTTAGTGGTATAGGCGGGCTGACATAATGCCGCGTCAAAAAATTGGCTATTATCCGCAGCATTAGCCGTTGAGATAGAAAGCAGTGCCGCTGTAGCAATGGTCAGTGGGCTAGCAGTGAAACGTAAAAGATTTGAGAACATAAAAAACCTTGAAAATTAATACTCTAAAAAGAATAAGATCATGCTGACTAGCAATAGCGATCCCGTGCATGGCATATTGAAAACATACCTGTAACTTTCTGTAAGTTAATTTATTATTTTCAATAAATCAATGTGTTACGCATGTTTAGATAAAAACGATAGCCTAATGATGACGAATTATGGCGATGACAGACATCTGAGTTTCTACTATTTATGACTAATTAAACCGCGCATTACGCCAAACCGGCAACGATTATGGCTGCCAAACTAAGATTATTAACATTCCTGGCTGTGCGCTACGTGAAATCTGCAAGGTAATGACAGCCAATTTTTTTCAGATTTCACGTAGCGACGCCAAAAAGAGAAGGGGAGTTTTGACTGATTTATCCGCGTTGTTATCTGTTATCCCGTTCCTGGAGGTTCGATGACATTACCGACGACACGTAATAATGGTATTCAATGTTGTAGCCCGCAACCACGCTCTTTTTTCATATATGCGTTGCCAATGCCTAAAGCAGCCATAGATATTAAAAATGCTTTCATTTCTACTTTGGTCGTTCTGGTCGGGGTTATAACAAACAGCAAACCATAGCGGCGTTAAAAATGAAAAGTGGCCATGGGCAGATTTTCGCTGAGTGCCTTAAGTTGACGATAATTGTTGAAGGCGCCGATTGATTAAGGTAGCAAAGTTTTCAGCTGGACGCTGATGGTAAAGTCATTCGACGAACGGAACCTTTATCGATTGCATTTCATCAAGGCACAGCGATTGATTAATGAGACCCAAGGATAGAAAAACAGAATGAGCCATCCAACGGAACGCGCTGAATGAGCCTGAGACAATACGAAATAAAAATGACTAAAGAGTGAAGGTGAGGAGCGATTAAACCTGTGGTGATTGTCTGGTGCGTATCCATATATTCAATTTAACATAATATACATTATGCGCACCAATGGTGTAGTAGCAAAGTTGTAATGTCCGCATATGGCAAAGTTCAAATGTCCTACTTATACTAATCCCGTGGTGTGGCGAACTTCAATCAACCATGGGGGAAATGTAATGAGGACTCTGCTGCATGACAGCTCAGAAATCAGGATGTTTCACGTTGCAAGAAACCAATCGCCTCAAAGTTATTCAGGACGTCATCGATGGCAGGATGAAGACCAGCCGAGCTGCCGAGCATCTTGGTATTTCATCTCGTCAATGCAGACGTCTGCTTGCTCTATAAGAGAAGCTAACTGTTTATGTACATTTCCTATCTCATTATCCAACGATCCAAGAACTTTATTATTACAATCGATACAGATAGTTCTTGAGTAACTCCCAGTTGTTATTCTTTGTGGCTTAACTACCCCGTCTTTATTAAAAAATTCAAGAGCGGTTTTTTGACTATCAACGACAGTTAATGTCGCATTGGTTGGCGGAACATGATCTTTAGTCAACTTTCCTTCTTTAGAGCATATAACACAAAATCCATACTCATTTGATTTATCAGACAATAAAGCTACTCTTCTACTTATAGATGTCTTTTTTTTGCTCATATGAATCACCATGTTTTAGGCTATGTAATTCTTGTGTCTTTTATGTTAATGCAGTGGACACAATGATATTGCCACTGTTTCCCATAATGGAAGGTTTGTAGTGGCACACTAAATTTGCAGCCATATCGTAGTACTGGGATGGTGCGGTTTGGATTCAAAACGATAAAAGTCATCGGCCTCAGTACCGCTATAACGATACCTACATCATGCCTCCGATAAGGTAATCCTAACTTACCAATACACCACATGAGTCCTTGTATGTTAGATCACGTTTTACGGCTCCAGACCGTTAACAATGGATTTCTCCAGAAGAGGGTCAATTATATTCATTGATAATATAGGTATAAATAAGGACATTTCAACTTTGCTGAAAGGCGGACATTTTAACTTAGCCTTGACAAATGATGTAGTAGCTCAATGCTAATGTCTATTTGTGGCTCATTGGTCATTGGAATGTCCAGCTATAGTTTTCAAACCTGTATGTCTGGTCAACAACTCACTTTTCCTGATGAGGAGTTTTCTATGACTATACATAACGCCGGGCTGTTCACCGTGAAAGAAACCAACCGCCTCAAAATTCTTGCAGAAATGCTCGACATTACACCGCGCCATTGTAGTCGATTACTGAAACGCTACCGTCAATCTGGGCCACTCGGCATGAATAATTAAAGTTGTGGCCGCTCTGGAAATCGCCTGTTGCCCGCATCACAGATCTAAATGGCGTTGAGTATCATCCGGGAACGTTATTCATATTTTGGCACGGGTAACGATTTTAGTCCGACTCTGGACTGTGAAAAACTGCTGAGATTCATGTTATTCATCTTCAAAAGAAACTGTCCGTTAGTTGATGACCCAAGCCAAGTCGTCGGGCAATTGGTCAATACATCAATGTCAGGCATTACTCTGATGGGCATAAAGAACTCCGGCTTAATGGTGTATCACTTCCCTACTCCACTTATGACAAGCTTTCCGAAATCGACCCGGGTGCAGGCCGAACGCTATAATAACCGGTCACCTAACCATTCATTAGGCATGCCACATCAGTTTTGTTAATCTTTCACGCTGATAACCAGAATGGATTTTAGAAAATGAATGAGCAGTTAAAGATTGATATTCCTGCACAGGAAGGCCGGGGATTTTGGGTTAATAAAGGGCAAACGTTCCGTGTTATTGATCCAGAAGGTCAGCAGGTTGCTGACTTGTGGGCCATTTCCGTTGATGCTGGAGAAAAAGACTGGCTCAGCACATCACAGACGCGAGACATAACTGAGCGATTATTTCCCGCCACCGGGGAATCTTTTTATAGCGAGAAAGGCAGACCCTTTCTCACCTTTGTGCAGGATAATTCACCGTGCCCGCATGATATGCTTTTTCCAGCTTGTAACCTTGGCCTTTACGAACGTGCTGGCCTGCTCAATCATCCTAACTGCCGCGACAACATGCTTTCAGCACTTCAAAAGGTGGATATCTTACTTCCTGTCGTCCCGGACCCGGTTAATTTCTTCCAGCGTTCTGAACCGCAGGCAGACGGTAAGCTTGAAGTGCTGGCTTCTGATAACCCCCCGGGAGGGAATGTGATATTGCTGGCAGAAACGGATCTATATGTCGTGGTTACAGCATGTTCTGTCGACTTCCATCCGACCAACGGGGGCCATTGTACTGGTATCCAGATTATTGTCGGTTGAGTTCCAGATAGTTCATTACCGAGCATTTACCTGCTCGCTGGTTACCTTAGCGGCAATCGATCTTACCTGGACTTTTATGGCTCACTGGGCCCGAGTTTTATTACGTACTCCTAAAGCGGTGAAAATTGCTAACCGTCTTGGCGCTGTTGCTATGGGTGGTGCCGCTGCGGTTATTGCTGCGCGTAACTAATATCCTGAAAAAATCTGCTGGCCATTAGTTGGCAGATCTCTTAATTCGTAATGTCCGCTTCTGATAACGGCTCCTTATTTTGAAGCCTCCCAGGAATATCAGGAAAAGCATGGCAAACCACTGGTGTTGTAAAGAGATAATGTATTGAGGTCTGCCACTACCTGAATGGAGGGAAAGAACTCCGGCTGAACGGGGGCGTTCTTCCCTACTCCACCTATGTATCCTTTAAAAAGGAACTGGAAATACCTGTTTTCTAGCCTGATACTAAAACATCCCTTTTTAGGCTTTTTATATAGTCAGGAACAACCTGTATGACAGAGATTAAATCGTTATATGGAAGAACTGTTACTTTAGAACCAATGAGGGGTCAGTTTGGATATCGAAAATTATTGTACGTCAAGGTTGTTTTTTGTACTACCAGGCTGCGGTAAGGGATATTGACCACGTAGACAGGCAGCTTTGAGCGAGTAGCGGATTTTAAAAAATAATATTTAATGGATTGATCGAAGGGAACTAAATGATTAACATCCGCTCTTTCGGACAAAGAAAATGACAGTCAACGATTCCCTCCTCGCATTCTCTCTTGCAGCACTGTTACTTACCTTGACTCCCGGCCTTGATACGGCACTTATTCTGCGCACCGCTTGTGCTGAAGGTGGCAAAAAGGCTTTTCACGCTGCGCTTGGCATTGATGCTGGCTGTTTTGTATGGGGCGCGTTGGTTGCGTTAGGTCTTGGTGTTCTTCTGGCAGCTTCAGAGATAGCTTACACTGCGCTCAAAGTTTGTGGAGCGATCTACCTGAGCTGGCTGGGCTTACAGCTGCTGATTAGTCCCCGATCCTCTTTCAGTGATGGTGATGACAATAACAGTTCTCAGGGAAACTGGTTTATCAGAGGAATGCTAGGGAATGTGCTCAATCCTAAAATGGGCATTTTTTATGTCTCTTTTTTGCCGCAGTTCATACCTACCGGTCACTCTCCTTTTATATGGACTTTTATCCTAGTCAGCATCCACGTAGCTATTGGGACTATATGGTCACTCACACTCATTTTATCCACGCACTTTGCGTCAGCCGTATTGAAAAAAAGCCGCGTTATCCAGGTGATGGATAGAGCAACAGGCGGCTTATTTTTATGCTTCGCGGCTAAACTTGCTTTGAGCACCAGATAGCATTGGACGGCTGTAAACGTCCGCTCCTGGCACGCAGCGGACTTCATCAGGACGCCAGCGATTAAAAGTGGTTGTAGGGCCAAACTATTAGGCCATGACCGCAAATAAACAACGTGATTCAAGCTTCCAGGAGGATTTAATATCTTTATAAAGTGCTTGTATCCGGCAAACCTGTGAAGCACTGTAAGCCATTGCATCTGCAGTTTCACGAATACTCAATTTCTTAATCTGGCGCCATAAAAAAAAGCCCCTTTTCAGGAGCTTTTCTGTCACAAAAACCGCGGATCAGAAGTTATATCTTCCTCCCAGAGACCCTTGGGTATCGCTATAGCTTTTATCTCCGACTTGCTGGGTAACACCTACCCACAGATCGATATTTTTCGAGATATTGCCTTCAACACCGGCTTTCAGCTCAGCAATATTGCGGGTTCCCTGGGCAGATGTGGCCACATCATCCATACGGACACCATATTGTTGAGAATTACTCACCCAGTTCCCTTCAACAAAAGGTTTGAACTGACGATCGGTGCCTTTATCCAGATGGCTCTGGCCGCTTAGTGTCGCTTTCAGACCCAGGCGGGTCTGTATATTGTCGTTGCCATTACTTTGAACCACAGTACCATTCGATTCAGTATGGTTTTTCGCTTTAACGCCCATCCAGATGACCTGAGCTTTAGGCTGTAATTGCAACGCGTTAATCATGCCATTACCCGCATGATAACTGCCGACGGTGAAGGTATAGCCTCCTTCCAGCGAAGCAGTAACACCACTACTCTTATAGCTTTCACTTGCTAAATCATTACCGGAAACGGTGTTATTGAACCAGTTATACTGCAGCCAGGTATCGGCATACAGGCCATTTTTATTTTGCTCATCCTGGAAGAACGTGCCATAAACACCGGTGCTATAACCGTCAATCTGGCTTTTTGCATTATTTCCAGAGCTGTTATTAACGGTATTACCATGCTGATTTGCATAACCGGCCATCACACCTAAACGGTAGCTATCACTGCCTGATTTGCTCCACTCGCTGACATCGCTGCCGATTTGCAACACATAACGATTAGCCTGTGTTTTGTTCTGCCCGTCACTCATGGCAAACCGCTGATGTCCACCGACATTACGCATCCACAGGCTGGTTGTTTTGATCGTTCCGGTAGCGGCATCAATGTAATTTGTTTCTCCCGCACGGTCATTAAGTGAATGATTAAACATGGTATTTGCGGCCATCAGGTTAGCTGTATAAGCCCCCGCTTCCGGGCGGTAATTATCTTCATTGGTGAGTTTACTGGTCAGATACCAGCTCTGAATGTCCTGACCAGAAGCATCGCCTTTAATCAGACTGTAATCATAGGCTCCCGCAACAATACGGCCTGACTGGGTAAACGCATCATCAGAAGATGTCCCCCAGACATCGATAAGTTCGATGCCATTGACCGTCTTAGCGCCTTTCCCCCCAAGGTTGCTAATGCTCACTGCAGTGCTACCTGTTGCATCTCCGGTGATAATCAGTTTGTCTGTCAGGCTGCTATCTCTTTCAGCAACAAAGGCCATGTGAACCGTGCTTCCTGTAGCACCAAACCAGTTACCGTCCTGGGTATAGCTATTTCCAACAGTACCATTGCCGTTATTGATAAAAAGGGTACCGCTATTGGTCATATCACCAGTGACAGTCACTGATACCGGTCCCGACGCCACTCTCGCAGTCGGATTGACCGCAGCAGTGATATCCGCGAGCAGAATAGATCCCATATTGGTTAAGCTTTGCAGAACCTGGTTGGTTCCGTCGAGATTCAGCGTGGCGCCTTGAGCTACCGTAATATTGGTGCTGTTTGCAATAGCATCGTTCACTGAGGTTTTTAACGTGCCGGCAGTGATACTGGTATTGCCGGTGTAGATGTTCTGGCCAGTCAACGTCAGCGTGCCATTACCAGACTTGGCAAGACTCCCTGAACCAGAGACAATGCTATCATAACTAATTGAATCACCACGATTAAATACCAGCTCGCTGTTGTTCAAAATATTACCGGTAATACTCCCCGTCGTGCCACCGTTACCCAGCTGTAACGTACCGGAATTTATCGTGGTGCCGCCAGTATAGGTGTTATCACCGAGAAGCGTCAGAATGCCATCACCCGACTGAACCACGTTGCCTGTACCAGAGATAAGGCTGCCATAGGTGAGTGCATCGCTGCGGTTAAATACCAGTGAAGCGTTGTTCAGAATATTGCCACTAATCGCCCCCGTGGTGCCCCCATTGCCTATCTGCAAGGTGCCTGCATTCAGGGTTGTGCTACCGGTATAGGAATTCGTACCCGTCAGCGTCAGGATACCATCGCCGGACTTAACAAAATTTCCGCTGCCAGAGACCGCGCCACCGTAGGTGAGCGAGTCGGCGCGATTAAATACCAATGTGGAGTTATTCAGAATATTGCCACTAATCGCCCCCGTGGTCCCCCCATTGCCTATCTGTAACGTACCCGAATTGATGGTGGTACCGCCAGTATAGGCGTTCAGACCCGTCAGTGTCAGCGTGCCGCTACCGGCCTGAAGCAGGTTTCCTGAACCCGAAATTATATCAGCGTAAGTAATTGAATCACTGCGATTAAATATCAGAGAGCCATTGTTGAGGATATTTCCAGTGATAGCGCCCGTGGTGCCGCCATTACCAAGCTGTAATGTACCAGCACTCAAGGTGGTTCCGCCAGTATAGGTATTATTGTTCGTCAGAATGAGCGCAGCAGAACCGGTCTTGATCAGTTCTCCGGAGCCTGAAATCAATCCGGTAACCGTTAAATTTTCGAGAGTTTGTAATGAACCGCTGCCATTCAGCAATATATCGCGCGCGGTAGTGAATTCCCCGGTATTTTGCAGTGTGCCGCCCGCAAGAGTTAACTGACTTCCTGTCGCACCGAGATTACTGTCACTCGATACTGACAGAGTGCCAGAATTAATGGTCCATGGGGTAAAGGCTGTGGTTGTACCGGTCAAAATCCAAGTGCCGCTACCTGTTTTTATATAATTGTTGAAGCCAGAATACTGTACATTACCCGTCCATGAGCTCGGTGATATCGATGTGATATTACTCACTGAAAAATGACTGTCAGTATTTCCCCCCAAACTCAGCGTATCGCCGCCATTACTGATGACATTTCCGACAAAGCTATAACCGGACTCCAGAGTAAGTATATTGCTGCCACCGGATAGCTCAATGGCATTTGCGCGTGTAGTACCGTTACCCGCCAGGCCTCCAGAAATCAAACCTGAAGTGGTGATAGAGCTGGAACCAGTAGAAACGACACCGACACCACCCGCACCATAAGAGCCTGGAGTTCCATCGACACCCTGAAGCCCTGATGACCCGGTATTACCGCTGTTACCGGCAAGATTACTGCTCCCTGCTGTACCTCCATTAGCCATTCCTGCTGTTCCCGCCTGCCCTCCAGTAATTGATCCCTGATTGACAAGCTGAAAACCGCTCCCCGTCACCGCAGCACCACCGTCTCCTCCGTTACCCGCGGTTCCACCATTACTTCCATTCCCTCCATTACCGGCATTCCCTGTATTATCTGCACCCTGCCCACCTTGTCCTCCGGCACCACCGGAAGCATTCCCTCCACTGCCTCCGGCGCCTCCGACAAGTGTGCCATTATTATTGACACTAAATGCGGTTCCCGAAATGGCATTCCCCCCTGCACCACCGTTTCCTGCAATGCCTGCCTGCCCGGCATCGCCACCATTCCCACCGTTTGCATTACTCCCTGATGCCGCTGAACCACCATTGCCGCCGTTTCCGCCATTAGCATTACCGCCAGCCCCTCCGGCACCGCCGACCAGGGAATCACCCAAAGCGATATCATTGGTGACACTTACAGAAGCTGAACTACCGGAGCCTCCTGAGCCCCCTGTGGCAGCATTACCGCCATCACCGCCCCTCACTCCAGGGTTTCCTGGATTTCCTTGTGTCTGGCCATTACTCCCCGCCGCACCCGCTGCTGCAGAGGCATCGATTCCCGTATTACCCGGCAAGCCGGTAGCAGCTTGCGCAGATAAGGGAGTCAGTCCGAATGTTATCGCTGTTGCGCAAGCAAAGACTAATGGATGAATGCGAAAGTGTAATGAACACAATAAAGAATCATGATTTTTTTTATTAGAAACAATGCGGCGAAGGTTGACCATAACAGTCCTTATATTATCAAGTAGTTGTTTTTGTACGTAATTATCATCCATAAAATATCTAAGATGCTGTACCAGGGCTTTTTTAAAAAATGTAATGAGTTTAAAACATCAAGCGCTCATTAAAAAAATATGGTCAATACTCTATTTTTCATTACTGTGATAAAGAAATGGTTAATAGTGGAAAAATAAAAAATAAATTGAGCTCCCCCAAAGGAAAAACTTTATTTTAAATAGCCATAAAGTTACCAGGCTAATCAAATAGTCACATTATAAAAAACACTCACACAGTAATTCCCTGCGAAGAATAAAAATCACAGATATAAACATGACATCGGTCACAATAAATTTAAGATAATCACTTATAAGTACATGATAGACACTATCGGTATGATTTAAGTTTTATCACCTGTTTTTCTATTAGATAAAAGGCTAAGTAGTATAGTGCTCCCACGGAAAACATAATTGAGATATTTAATAACACGATAGGACTCATGCTCATATTAATCCCCATTAGGATGATTCTTAATACATAGTAGTTGCCTTTCTGATAAAAAAAAGGAAAATAGGCCTCAAAACTGTTCCATGCCAATCAGAATAAAAATTATCCCTGTTTTAGACCATCAACCATATTCAGTAGCAATGGCTAATCGTCAACTGCCAGCCAGATGCGACCTGGCTAGCTTTCTTTATTGAGGTTGGATACCCGCCATACCTCAAGTTGCTCAGGTCTGCTGGCGTTTAGTCAACCGAATCACAGAGTTTGTCTAGCCTTATCGACTGCCTTCTCTTTGCCCCTACCGGCCAATCGAATTATTTTGGATAGACGTTAGTACGGGAAAAACGGGAGGACGTTCACTGTCTGATCCTTGAATAGGAGAGATGATTGCTACCAGGGCTAGAAGCAACGGAGTGCGATAGATACGCTTGGGGCTTACCGATGCGCCGATGATTAATCAGATTGAAGTGAATCCTTATTATCAACAGCCTGAGCAAGTTAAATTCTTCAGCGATTTAGGCGTTCAGACCATCGCCCGGGCTCCCTTTGCCGAAGGCAAAAATGGACTTTTCACCCATCCTATTCTCAGCCAGGTCGCCACTAAACACGGTAAGAGTGTTGTTCAAGTGGTTCTCCGCTGGCTTATCCAACGCGATATCAGCGTGATCCCAAAATCAGTAACGCCTGAACGTATCCGTCAGAATCTGGATATCTTCTCTTTCAGTCTTTCTAAAGAAGATATTAAAATGATTGAAAAAATTGATACCGGTGAGAGTTGCTTTATTAACCACGAAGATCCTGAGCGTATTCGCTGGATCAGTTCTGTCAAATTTAATACTTGATCTGCTTTGCCAGGCTGCCGCTCAGGCAGTCTGCGCCTGAACGATGGCCCAGAAGGTCATTCAATGATTTATTTCAAACCCACCACTTCCCTGTGTGATAAAATCCAAATTAATCAGTTAATTATAAATACTAGCGTAAAATGACTTTGCCTATCAAATAGGTTGTTGCCTGTCCACCGATAGCGACACGGGAGTCCAGCAACTTGCAGCGTAAATCCCCGCCTCGCTCAGAAACCTGGCGTGCCAGCATCTGTGTTTTATTCAGCTTTTCAGCCCAGTAAGGAATAAGCATGCTATGCGCAGAACCGGTGACGGGGTCCTCTGCTACTGATTCACCAGGACAGAAGAATCGGCTGACAAAATCATATTCGCCATCGCCCGGTGCAGTAACACAGACCATTTTACCCAGCGGGGCCATGGCATTGATATTGGGCAGAATGGTTTCAACCTGTTGTTGATTCTCCAGCACAACCAGATAATCACGAGCAACTCGTATTTCTTTATATTCAGTGATGCCTAATGCTTCCAGTAATAAATCTGGTGGTGTCACGGACTCAGTAGCCCAGGCAGGGAAATCAAGCGTCAGCCAGTCGCCACTGCGGGTCACCGTCAGCGGGCCAACAAATCGGGTATCAAAATGGATAGTTGTATTGGGGTAATCGAGATGTTCAAAGATAACATGTGCCGCTGCCAGTGTGGCATGCCCGCATAAATTGATTTCATGCTGGGTAGTAAACCAGCGCAGCTCAAAACCTTTATCGGTAGTAACGAAAAATGCAGTTTCTGACTGGTTATGCTGCTGCGACATTTTTAATAGTGTTTCATCAGGCAACCATTCAGTCAGCGGGCATACTGCTGCGGCATTACCACCGAAGGTATGGGAGGTAAAAGCATCAACCATGTAAAAATCAATTTGTTGCATAGCACAATTCTCTTATCATTATCAGGAAAACCAGACTCTACTATGACATGCCCGAAGATTATTTCGAATTGTTTTTTCTGGGGAATTTTCAGATATGATTTAAAGAGTTAGCTATTTTTTTATTTTGCAAAAGCAGAGACAGCGCGCTTATGTCCCATCTTCATATAAATCACTCTGCTATTGGAACAGCACTCCTCTACTCTGCTGCAGAACAGAATATAGAATAAAAAATAACAGACATGATTTCATTAACCGAAGGAGTCATTATGGTCCCTGAACGGATAGTCATTTTAGGTAACTCGGGAAGTGGTAAATCTACCTTATCGCGGATTTTAGGCAATCAATTGGGTTACCCCGTAACCCATCTGGATCGGTTATTCTGGAAGCCTGGGTGGAAAAAACCGCTAGCGGAAGAGTTTCGGGCTAATGTCATCGCGGCCGTAAGTACGCCGAGATGGATCTGTGAAGGTAATTATGCGAGTCGAACTTTCGAAGTGCGTCTGCCTAAAGCTGACCTGATCATTTGGTTGAATACTCCACGCACTCTCTGTCTGTTTCGAGTACTCATCAGAACGTTACGTAACAAAAAAAGACCGGATATCCCTGATGATTGCCCTGAAAAAATAAACGCTGCATTTCTTCAGTTTCTTCGCTATGTCTGGAATTTTGAACGTGATTCTCGACCGATGATTGAAAAGCTGCGTATTCAATATGGTAATGACGTGGCCGTTATTCAGCTTAATAATAAAAAGCAGATTAAAAAATTTCTCGCCGAGTATGCCAATAATTAGGGTTCATATTGATCCCCTTTCCTGCCCTGCTTAATATTGAGTTTTAATCTCGTCAATAGGTACGGATTTACTGATAAGCCACCCCTGCGCAAGGGCGTTGGGGTTGAACGCTAATATTGCTTGTCTCTGGGTCTCGGTTTCCAGCCCCTCAAAAATAACACGGACACTCATAGTACTGGCAATTTCGTTTATTTTTTCTAACACCTTTTCTGTAGGTGAATTTGTACCTGCAGCATGAGTAAAGGTTCGGTCAATTTTTATCTTATCAAAGCTCAGGGCGCTCAAATAAGCAAGACTTGAATAGCCGGTGCCGAAGTCATCAATAAATATTTGAAAATTGAGCGTTCTGAGGGAGTTCAGTTTGTCATTGAGGGTTTTGAAATCAATAGTGGAGTTTTCAAGAATTTCGAACGCAATCTGCTTAGGAGAGATATTATTTCTCTTGGCGGTCTCAATCAGGAATGATATTGACTTATCCTGCATGAGGAAAATGCAGTCAATGTTTAAACTTAAATAAGCGTTAGGATGACTGCCCAGGAAATGTCGGCATTCATGCATTGCTTTAGAGACAATATATTGACTAAATTGATTGCTGAGACCCATTTCTTCAATTTTTTTAATGAAAACAATCGGTGGAATATTCCCCAAACGTTTATCATGCCATCTGGCGAGGGCCTCAACACCATGTAGTTTATACGTTTCCATATTAACAATAGGCTGATATTCAATATTAATTAAGCCTGAATTCAGCGCATTCAATATTTTGGACTCCATTGAATTATTGCTTGATTGATTTTGTTTGATGATATACCAGGCTGAATACCCCAGAGCAGAACCACAGAGAAGGATAACCAATAACAAGTCATAATGTGCATGTGAGAATAAATTATCATAACTTTGGGAATGAACACAAAGCTCATACTCTTCTGAACAGATGCTATAACGCGTAGAGATTAAATCATCATCAGATGATAATGTATCACCGAATGTTCGTATTACCATTTCACCATCTAATGAGGTGATTTTAGACTTGATACCATTGACGAGATTATCAAATGCCAGAAAGGCATGAGGTGTTGCCACGACAAACATATTATCTTTACTATTTACATCAATAAACGTGCCTTTTATTGCATAACTAGGCATGTTATTCCAAATAGTAATGTTATTTTTTGTTATTCGATGTTCGCCAGTAAATTCATATGACTCAGGAATGTCACCCCAGAGTGCGGAGCAAAGTATTTTATTATTTTTAAAAATACCTGCGTCCTTAATAAAGTTATGCGTAAAGAGAATGTATTTCAACTGGCTAATATCTTGTTCAGTACATCCGTCGACGCTGTTGGTACTCATGTTATTTAAGGCACTGTTCAGGCTTTCAGAGACATAGTTAGCGCGTTTTAAGAGATCTTTAGAATAGGACATCACATGCGAATGATTGCTATTTATCCAAAGGAGCTGAGCTATCGAAAATGAAATAACGATGCCCAGCATCATTAAAACCGATAGAAAGAGCAGAGATCGTGATATCCCTTTGAAAAGTTTCATTTAAAAATCTCAATCTTCATGGATTGATAGCACGCTAATAAATTTATCACTGCACCGACATCATTTTATATTTTATACCGTCGCGCATTGTGATTGCACTGTTATATTCATGTCAAGAATAAAAGAGCATTCAATTATTTATAAATAAAGACTAAATTTGAGTTAGTCGAGTATAAGTGAGCGATTATTCTTACTGGAGAGGGAAAGGCAAAAAGACATAATGTTGTTTTATAAGGATATTGATATGGCTAGTGGGTATGATGTTACAATATCTGGCGTATCTTTATATGAAACTATTATTTACTATTGCTTCTGTTATCTGACTGATGTGTACAAAGTCATCCTGTATTCAACTGTACAGGAGCCCTCCTCGCACTGGCTCTCGCAAGGAGGCGCATCCTGTTTATTTCTGTGCTGCCAGCATTTTCAGCTGTAAATGCAATTTATTCCTTAAGCCATCAGCAGCCACAGTTTCCTGCTCTGCCTGCTCATCCATTATCCGCTCAGGTATTTTAAATTCGAAGATAATATCTTTTCGACATAAATTACTGGGTGGACTGGGTATGTTTTTATAGAGCAGCATGTCAAATGCTTCTACTACCGATGTACAGGTTTCAATTGAGCCTTCATTGATATTCGCCCCAACGATCCGTTTCCCATTGGTTTGCACTGCTACCTGACAGTATCCTGGCGATGGTTTATAAAGCTGCGCCTGAACGAAACTTTTTAAGTTACCATAGTACCAGCGGCACTGCTCTTGAGGCGTCGGTTTTGCCGCCGCCGCAGGCCAGATAACCAGTGGCAGTATCAGCGCTGAAGACAAAAAAAAGATTTTCATTCTACCTCTACAGGTTTAAGTCTCTGACCAACATCTATTCTATTGCCATCTGGATCTGCAAAGATAAACGCCCGGATACCGTACTCTTTATCCTGAAGCCCCTTAATAATTCTGGCTCCGGCGTTCTGGCAGAGTGTAAATAAAGCATTAGCATCGTCAACCATCAGATGTGCGACAGGAAAATGAGCGGCCTGGTACCCGGGCTGTAAGGTTAAATGTAATTCGCTGGCTCCTTGCTTTAAAATCATAAAGCCAAGCGGACAACCATTCTCAAAGACTTTCTCGAATCCCAGACCATCAATATAGAACTGCTGGGCAATATCCATATTTTTGACCGGTAAAACAACGGCCATACGACCAAAATTGATAGCATGCTGCATAATTCAACCTCTTAACAGGAAGACGGGCACAGTGTCAGGCGGTGCTGAGCTATGTGTTGCTTCCAGACAGGTTCTGGACAGTGCCAGACTGAGCGTTAGCTTATTGAAGATAAGTCTAATTGTAAATATCGCCGTGATTACGTGACGCTGTCACCTATGTTCCGTTTCGTTCTGCTGGATAACCTCTTGCTGATATTTATCTGCAACGGATAGCGTTTATGACGTTGAGAGATTATTCTGGATGCCACCTCTCTTTCGCTGTGTCGTGGAAAAAAAATGTCTAAAGCACTACTGATTATTGATATGCAAAACTTTGTGACTGACAGAATTCAGCAAGGTATTCAGTTCTATCCGGAAAATGCGATTGAAAACATGCTGACTGTCATTGAGACATTCCGGACAGCAAAGTTACCGATAATACATATTCGTCATCAGACGTTAGCAGCAGGCTCCCCCTTGCACCAGGACTCTCCTTTAAGTCTACCTGTTGCGTCTTTTGACGCATTAACCAGTGAGCCAGTTTTTATTAAGCATACCTCCTCTGCTTTCAATTCAACGACCCTGCTTTCTTATCTCGAGGACAAGCATTTATCTGACATTAGCGTGATCGGTGCCGTGGCCGGATTTTGCGTTAACTCCACCGTCAGAACCGGTGCGGATTTGGGGTTAAATATGGCAGTAATAAAGGACGCGGTTATCAGCTTCGACCTGCAAAGTCATCAACCGGGAGCTGAAGAAATTCATCAGGTCACTATGGCTTTACTTGAGTCCGGTTTCGCGAAGATGGTAACAACCGCTGAAGTGGTCAATTAATAATGATGTGCTAACGATATTGCCTGTAAACCCCATTAGTGACGGAAAAATCTCTGTCAGTAAACTGGAGTACAGGCATTTCTTTGTACCCTATTATCCTTTTATGGGTTTGAGCCCTCGTCCCGGCAACGTCTTACAGCCAGCTCCCTTTGGTAGCGGAGCGATTTTAGGATACTCATCGGGGGTAATATAAACTTGTGAAGTAGCGACATAGCCGTCACTAAAGGTGGCTTCAAGGTAGGTAGCCTGCCAGCCGCTATCGGGTATTGTCAGCGGTATAACCACTTCATTGTCACCGGCAGATAAATTGACAGGGGTTGAATGGTATTTAACCTCACAGGCGAACCGGAAATCTCTGCTTACGGGATTATGTGCAGTCCACTGTAAAACCTGAGACGGTTGCTCTGAAAAGTGGACTTTCAGCGTCTTGTTCTTATCATCATCACTGGCTATGACTTCACTAATTTCAGGTAATTTCTTTTGTTCCTGGTAACGATTAATGAAAGTAATCAGAGAGGGTACCGTGACGGAAAGTATCCCATGGTGGGTGGAGTTTTCGACGACCCGTAACGATTTTGGCCCTGGTAATTTATCATAATAAAAACGACTGTTATCAGGAACATAAAAGTCATCACCACTGGCGTTGATGATATATTTTTCAATATTGAACCGGCTATTCATTTCACCAGATAGATAGGATAGTGGATCTTCTATTTTCATCAGGCTGGCAAACTCATTCGTATCAATGTGCTTATCTATTTCCTGCTGGTAGTAAGGATAAAAAGCGACAGGCCAATTATTCCCATACGAGTGATACATATGTTTGAGCGACGCCTGGGTAGCGAGCAAGTCCATAGCGAAAGGGACAATCGCGACAACGTCAGTGTTAGATAGAGCCGTTAGCCAGGCCGCCCAGCCACGTTTAGAGGCGCCAGTGACGATAAATTGAGTAATGTTTTGTGACGCCAGCTCTATTTTTGCCAGCCGTAATGCCTGAGAGACTGCTGCGGACATAGGGATATGAAGCGATGCGTTCTGATATTTCTTAGTATCATTAATGAAGAGTTTCCATGACCAGGCCACGCTGTTATCTTCTGCCAGAGCTTCGGCTGCTCCCTGATATGTTAGCTTCTGATTTGGAACGTTACTGACAGATATCACAATCGTTTTGGTGGCCACTGCAATCTGAACCAACTGATCCTGAGTAAAATTGTTCGCTGCCACAGGATTGCCTGTACCGTCGTCATTGCTCCCGCTATTAATGACAATAAGCGCATTTTTATCACGAGCTGAGTCCGGTATATAAATATCAACGCCATGCTGCCAGAGTCCCGGAGATACACTTCCTTGTAAAGTCCATGTTTGTGAATTCAGCTTATATCTTTGTAATCTGACCCCAGTGAGGTTTTTTTCTTCAAGCAAAGAGTAGTCAACGGGCAGTACGGCAAGTGACTCTCTATATTTAGGTATCACTTGATTCAGTTCGATAAGCTCATGTTTATCTTCTGACGAAAAAACCTGACTGCATGGCGAGATAAATAGCATCAACAGATATAATTTTTTAAATTTCACACAATAGCTCCTGTCTGATGTCTACAGAATAGAATGGTATATCACCATAAATATGGCCATCGTTGTATTTATGCATGATAATGCAACAACAGTGAGTGACCATAAGTTGATGAGATGTGTGTAGTCTTTATAATGTCGATAGTGAATTGATGATGTCACCCGGTCTATCAAAAAACAGTTTAAATATAATTAATTGCTTACGATAAACCTTGTGTCGATACCTACCCATTAATATTACCGTAGGTATGCGAGAATATGGCAGGCCCTCTTATTTTATCAGGTTATAGATGAGTATGAGATTTTGATAAGTTACAGACCATCTCGAAACATGCCAGTGAGCTAGCGGCCAGTCTGGAATAATACATCTCCTCTCTAATCAATTTAAACCCATGTTTTTCATAAAAAGAGCGGGCGTTCGGCGTTGAGGATAACCGCAGTGTTATCATACCCCGTGATAGCGCTTGCTGTTTTATAGCCTCTATAATTTGGCTGGCCAGCCCCTTTCCGCTGTGCTCAGGCAAAGAGAAGACTGCTTCAACTGACTGATCGCTAAGGCTGAGGAATCCGCTTGCCACAGGTACTCCAGATTCATCATCAATGACATAAAAGGGATTTTCTTCAATAATTTGTCGGTACGATACCGGCATCTCTTCTGGAGTCCATGCCTGCAAAATATTATCAGCATAAATATCCTTGCAGCCATGCCGTAATGCACGATTACGTAAAGCCCAGAGTATTTCAGCCTCTTCACTACGCGCATACCTGATAGTCATTAAATGGCTCCCTTAAACAAGTCGACAGCAGAGTAACATAGTAAATCTTTACTGAAGTTGTCACCCTAAATCGGTACGATAGCAAACAATTACGATGACACAGATTTCGTCGCCGATAGCTATTCTCTGCAAGGACTCTTTGATGAATAAAATAACCCAGGCTGTAGTTTCACTAAATCTTCTCATTCCGCTGGGCGCTTTGGCAGCAGCAGCCCCTCTTCCAGCCCCGATTGCAGCACTGGAAAAGCAGGGATTCGAGTTAAAAGGCGAATTTACTGCCCCGGGTGGTCTGCCTGGCTATGCGATGCAATTCCAGGGACAGGGAACGACGGTTTATCTGACCCCTGATAAGCAACATGCCATCATGGGAAATATGGTTGATTCTAAAGGTAATAACCTGAGTGATGAGCAGGTCGAAAAGTTTGTCTACGCCCCGATGGCTAAAGAAATGTGGAATACTCTGGGAGAGCATCGCTGGATAGCGGCCGGGAATAAAGATGCGCCACATATCGTTTATGTCTTTGCGGACCCCTACTGTCCTTATTGTACAGAGTTCTGGGACCAGGCTCAGCCATGGCTTGAATCCGGAAAAGTTCAGCTCAGAGTGTTACTGGTCGGCATGTTACGTCCTGATAGTGGTCAAAAAGCCGCAGCCATTATGATGTCGGAAGATCCCGCAAAAACCCTGGCTGATTATGAAAATAGCAAAGGTAAACTGGCCTTAAAAAAACCGGAAAAAATCACACCTGAAGTCGGCGAAGCGCTTAAAAACAATCTCACACTGATGGATGATTTAGGCGGGAATGCGACGCCGGCAATTTATTACCTCAATGCCGAGGGACGATTACAGCAACACCAGGGCAAACCGGATGAAGAAACCTTGAAAACCATTATGGGTGAACAATAGTTTTCTTCCGACGCAGCGGGAACATTCGGTCCCGCTTTGCTGCCAGACATTTTTTAATGTGAGCACAATGCTAATGTGAATTATTAGGAAGGGATACTATGTATGTTGTAACTATAAAAAGATGCATAATAATAGATTATCGTCCACCAGCGATCTAATGTCTTAAAATCTGGGTTAACAAAGCCTGTGATGGTGAGCTTTATACATTAAATGAGCTTGGAATAGAGGCTCTTTATGTGAACTATATATCCGTTGATGAAGTTGACGAAAACGACAATTTCATTGGTGAACGTTCGAAGGCAGAGATAAATGGGAAAGTGTATGAGCTGGTTGATGTTTACTTAAAATACCTTTAATTAATTCCCTGCTCCTGGCCTGTCCGGGAGCCTGACGATATTAAACAATAGAATATCCAGCTTTAATGATATTTAGCAAAATGGAGTTAAATTCAAGGTTAGCGCCTTGAGGCGTTTTTTTACCTGGTTCCCCCTCAAACCTCTAATAAGACTAGTTTATGTCAGTGACATTCACCTAGCCGCAAAATTTATGGCTTAATTTCTTCGCGATCGCACCAGGATTGTTTAAATATTGTTTAAAAGTAGCTTAAAGATTGTTTCAAATAATAAGCGACAGCCAGAGCGGATGTCAAAGCGTTAATAATCGAAGAGAAGTTTAGTCTGGGTTTACATTTACTGTTTTATATTAGTCATCCAGCTCATAAAACATATGGAGAGGTGATGCAGAAGAAATCATGGTCAGAGCGCGTTGTTATCGCGGTGATTCTGGCAGCAGTCATGGTCACTGTCAGCGTTGTTATCCTGTTATGGTTACGCCTGGCAATTAATACCATGAGTATGTAGCGCCTCCTCCCCCTCTCTATTCTAAAAAATAGAACGGCCCAGCCGCTTGGATAATCTTTCCAACACCGCGGTCCCAGCCAGAGAGTTCCCCGAAACGTCCAGTTCAGGGCACCATACCGCGATAGAAAACGCATTTGGGACAATAGCAATAATCCCGCCACCGACTCCAGATTTACCCGGCAGGCCAACCCGATAAGCAAACTCTCCGGCACCATCATACATACCGCTGGTCATCATCATGGCATTAATCTGCCGGGCATGTTCCGCAGGAATAATCTGTTTTGCATGCAGGCTGCGCCCCTGATTAGCCAGAAACACAAATGTTTTCGCTAATTCCACACAACTCATGCTGAGTGCACAGTAATGAAAGTAGGTTTGCAGTACCGTAGCAACATCGTTATCAAAGTTACCAAATGATTTCATCAACCAGGCAATAGCGGCATTACGTGCTGAGTGTTCAAATTCAGAACGCGCGACCTGGGTATCATAGACTAAATCGCCCGCCCCGGATAAACGCCGTACCACCTCAAGCATACGTTGCTTGGGTGCACTCAGTCGGGTTTGCAGCATGTCACAGATGACCAGTGCTCCGGCATTAATAAACGGATTTCGGGGTTTACCTTGTTCAATTTCGAGCTGTAGCAAGGAATTAAACGGCTGTCCTGAAGGTTCCTTACCTACTTTTTGCCAGATCTCATGCTCGTCGTAGCGTTCCATTGCCAGCGCCAGACTCAGGACTTTCGATATCGACTGAATAGAAAATCGCTCATTTGCATCACCGGCCGTGAAAATCTGCCCGTCAACAGAACAGACTGCTACCCCGAGTTTATCGCCAGATACGGCAGCAAGCGCCGGAATATAGTCTGCGACACGGCCCTTTCCCACTAAAGGGCGAACCTGAATCAGGATCTCTTCGAGCAACTGATTGTCTAATATCTGCACCATAAACTCCTGACTGAACTCGATAAACTGGCGGATTATAGCAGAGCAACGCCAAACTCAGCAGCAGGATCCTGCAGTGATGCTGCAATTTGGTTAAAAAAAAACAAACTCAATTTAGAAAATTTTGCGTTGTGATAACCGTCACAACCCGGTAACAAAGCAAAAAATCGGAATCATTTAAACAATAGCTGGAAAGCCGCTATTTCTCTCCTCGGTATACTCATCCCTAAGTTAACCAGCATGAGTGAATAATAATGAAAACAATAGAAATCGCCTCTGACAGTTACGTGAAAGTCAGCATTCGGGAAAAAATAGGCTATGGATTCGGGGATCTGGCCTCTAACCTGTCGTTTGGGTTTGTCTCACTGTTCTTGCTATTTTTTTATACCAATATTTATGGCATTACCGCCGTTCAGGCGAGTCTGATTTTTGTTATCGCCCGTGTACTGGACGCGATATTTAATCTTTTTATCGGTTACTTTATCGATAAAACACAGACTCGCTACGGTAAGTTACGTCCTTACCTGTTATACGGTGCCTTCCCACTCGGGCTGTTAACCGTTCTGTGTTTCAGTACACTAGAGGGTGACTTCAAGTTTTACTATGCCCTTATTTCCTACACTATTTACTGTCTGGCTTACACCGCAGTGAATACGCCCTATTCTGCCATGACGAATATGCTGACCCAGCATGAAGGTTCCCGGGCATCGCTGTCAGTCTATCGGTTTGTCTTCGCCATCATCGGGTATCTGATTGTTTCCACTAGCGCTGATTTACTGATTTCACAGTTCAGCGACCCGAAAATGGGCTATGTCTTTGCTGTCAGTTGCTTTAGTCTGCTCGCTACGTTCTTCTTTTTAGCCTGTTTCGGTATGACCAAAGAACGGGTTATCAGCTCCCCCACTCAGAAAAACCCCACGCTGAAAGAGATGGTCACCGCCGTCACGGGCAATGTGCCATTAATCAACCTGTCGCTGTTTACGGTCTTTTTCTACATGGCCTATACCGTGTGGATGGCAATAGCGATTTACTTTATTAAATATACTCTGGGTAATGAGGCATTTACCGCAACATTCTTCGCTATTCAATCTGCGGCTTATGTCGCCGGTACCGTCGTCTCAGAAAAACTCATCAGCATGATGGGTAAAAAGAAAATGGCACAACTGGGATTACTGATTGGGATTATTGGCGTGCTTTTCCAGTATTTCCTCGCTGGTGATAACAGCTACCTGATAATGGCCGGCGTTTGCATGTTCAGTATCACCTTAGGCATGGGGTTTGTGGCGATGTGGTCGATGATTGCCGATACAGTAGAATTTGCTGAATGGAAACATGGTGTTCGTACCGAAGGGGCGATTTACGGCTTTTTTAACTTTATTACCAAGATTGCCATGGCTATTGGCGGCGGTTGCGCCGGACTGATGCTGGACTACTTCGATTACTCTTCCAGCCAGATAACAGCCAGTGCCTTAAACGGTATCAATATGATGATGACCCTGTTCCCGGCTCTGATGTTTGCCCTTGGGATGGTGTTTATTTTCTTCTACAGCCTCGATGAAAAGACCTATCGGGATCTCATCAAAGATATTGAATCACGCAAGCTTAACAAGCTGTAATACAGTAGGTAATGAATATGAAAAAAGATTTTCAGGCAATTATTGCGGCTATGACCAGTGAAGAGAAAGTCGCGTTACTCAGCGGCAAGGGTCTGTGGCGCACAGCCAGTTTTCCTCAGCACGGTATTCAAGATATCGTTATGACAGATGGAACTTATGGCGTGCGCTATAGCACCAGCCAGATTGAACAAGGAGAGAACTGGAATATCACTGATTTTCTTGCCGTCGTCAGTCAAAGTGCCGGTGAAATTGCCCAGGAACCCCAGAAAGGCGGTTCTGAAGCTCTGTTCAGTCAATCTAAGCCGGCAACCTGTTTTCCTAATGGTTCTACGCTGGCTTGTAGTTGGGATACTGAATTGGTCTATCAAATGGGCGAGGCACTGGCTAAAGAGTGTCAGGAAATGGGCGTAGGGATCCTGCTGGGGCCGGGGATCAACATTCGCCGCACCCCTCTTGCCGGTCGTGGATATGAATATTACTCAGAAGATCCGGTGATTAGCGGTGATATTGCGGCTGCCCTGATTAATGGCCTGCAAGATAATGGTGTCGGTGCCAGCCTGAAGCACTTCGCGGCCAATAACTCAGAATTTCGGCGCACTGAAATGGACTCCGTGGTGGAGGAACGCGCATTACGTGAAATTTACCTCTCCGGTTTTAAACGCGCTATCGATAAATCGAACCCCTGGACCGTGATGTCTTCTTATAACCGCCTTAATGGTGTTCAGACATCGCAAGATAGCTGGTTACTCACCGACGTGTTGCGTCATGAGTGGGGTTATGATGGTCTGGTCGTGTCCGACTGGTATGGTATCAAAGACAGACCCGCCTCGTTACTGGCAGGGAATGATTTAGGCATGCCAGAAACACAACGGGATAAAGAAGAACTGCTTCAGGCTATTCAGAGAAATGAAATTCCGCTCTCAGTTTTGGATACCGCCTGCCTGCGGGTGTTAGCCCTGGTGGATAAAGTACAACAGAATCGTAAACCGGATACCAAAGCCAGCTATCCGCAACACCACCAGCTGGCACAACAGCTTGCGACCGAATCGATTGTTCTGCTGAAAAATGAGGACAATATTCTGCCCTTGAAGCCTGGCAAACAGCGCACTATCGCCGTACTGGGTAAACCGGCACAGGAACCGGTTATTCAGGGATCGGGCTGTGCAACAACGATCCCCTATATGCTGGACAGGCCACTGGATGAGATTTTTGACGTCGCGGGTAACGATTTTAATATCGAATATACCATAGGAACTCCGCAAGATAATCTGATTGATGAGCAGGCTCAGGCTGAGGCCGTTGAGATGGCGAGAAAGGCCGATATTGCAGTGATATTCGTCAGTACCGCTATCGGTGAAGACGGTGAGAATGGCGATCGTAAAGATTTGGCTATCTTGCCCTCTCATCAGTCGCTGATTAGTGCCGTGGCCAAAGTCCAGTCTAATCTGGTGGTCGTGCTGGCAAACAGTGATGCCGTCGTGATGCCATGGCTGTCAGACTGTAAAGCGTTGCTGGAAACCTTCTTTGCAGGCCAGGGTATGGGGCGTGCGGTTGCTAATATTCTTTTTGGCCGGGCCAATCCCTGTGGAAAACTGACCGTCACGGTACCCAACAGCCTGGAAGAAACCCCCGCATGGCTAAGTTATCCTGGCGAAAACCTGCGTCACCATTATAGCGAAGGGCTGTTTGTCGGTTATCGTTATTACGACCGTCGCAGACTGACGCCACAATTCCCGTTTGGTTTTGGCCTGAGTTATACCCAGTTCAGCTATGCCAACCTGCTGACATCAACAACACAGCTTGAAGACGGCGAGGCGCTCACGGTCAGCGTCGAGGTCACTAACACCGGAGACATGGCCGGCAAAGAAATCGTCCAGCTCTATATCTCAGCGCCACCAGGCGAACTTCTGCGTGAAACCCGCTCCCTGAAAGCTTTTGCCAAAGTGCATCTTGAGGCTGGAGAAACGAAAACGGTCAGTCTGGCGGTGAGCTGGCAAGACTTTGCCTGTTTCCATCCGGGGATATCTGACTGGGTTGTTGATTCCGGCGAGTATCAGTTGCATATTGCGCGATCGTCCCGGGATATTGCCCTGAGCACAGAGATAAATCTGCATGCCAGACCTTATTATCTGCCGCTGAAAGCAGATAATTCATTACAGCAATTGATAAACAACCCGCCCGCTTTCGCAAGGGTGGTAAAATTGCTGGTCAGTAAGAATGGCTTGTCAGAAAATCAAGTCAAAGAAAGGCTCATCCGTGTCGCACCAGATCTGTTCTGTGGTTTGTTTATTGCCCTGACCGAATTCCTGAATATCGATATTACGCGCCAGCAACTGACCCAAGCCTTAGAGGAACCTGAAGCTTAAACAATACTCACTTCCCCTCTTTTGGATAGCAGTCATATCCTGTGAGGGGAAAGTCACATTCTGGGTCATAGTATCTTTCTCAATTGACGGAGTAAGCCCATGTTTCCGTTTTCAGTCACCCGGCAACCAGTTATCAAGTCACCGCAGCACAATAGTGCGGATCTCCATGCCGGCAGCGGCTATGAATTAATCTCTTTTGATGCTGAAAAACTCAATGTTTTCGCAGCAGAAGTGTATTACTGCGAGCCACACTGGCATTCAGCCCCGGAATTAATCTGCATCTTGTCTGGGGTGTTTTCTGTCACTCTGGGTCACACAACCTCACAGATAGCGGCTGGTAGTCTGGTGTATATCAATCCGGATGAGATCCACTCCTTAGAAGCACAGGTCCCGGACAGTCAGCTACTGACGATTCAGTTTGCTCCTAATCTGTTTGATGAACTTCATCCGGCACCGCATATGGACTATGCCCTTGATCTGAGTCAGCCACTTTGTCTCGTCGATAAACAGCTCAGACACAGCCTATTTGCCCTGGTTGAACATCTGGTTGAGACTGATACCCAGCCTTCATTTACTCGTATCGCGCTAATTTATCAGCTCCTGGGGTCGCTGGCAGTGGCTGGGGAGCCGCGTAGTAACCGACAGCAGATTAGCATCAGGAAAAAAGATCAGCAGCTGGTCAAATATGGTATTGAGTTTATCAACCAGCATTTTGATGATGAGCTCTCGCTTGCAACTATTGCTGAAAACGCAGGCGTCAGTTATCACCACTTCTCGCGTATTTTCAAAAAAATAAGTGGTTATAATTTTAAAGAGTATCTGACGATGATACGAATAAACAAAGCCAAGCAGTTGTTAAAAGATACCCAGATCCCGATTACGGATATCAGCTATACCTGCGGTTTTAGTGGCCATAAACAGCTGATATTTGCCTTTAATAAATACTGCCGGATGACGCCAACTGAATTCAGAAAAAACTATCTCACCGCCATGAATACCGCGACAGAAATGCAAATTATGACTGATTTTCGCTGTCTGCCTCTGGATCAACACGTCATTAAACGTTTGCAGTATTTGGAATTCTGATGTCACTCAAACCTGAATGAGAGCAGGTCGCCTTAAGCCTGACCTGCTATTGAATTACAACACCACTTGAAAGCGGGTGACCGCTTTTTCCAGGCGCCGCGATTCCGTTAACAGACGCTGTGATGTTTCAGTCGACGTTTTGATCAAAATACTGGTTTTATTCACGGCTTGATTGAGAGTACTTATCCTGTCGGTCACGAGAGATACACTGCTATCCTGATGTTCCGAGGCCGTAGAGATATCGTTAAGTAAACTACTCAGACGAACAACCTCCACGATGACATTTTTTAATTGTTGCTCCAGTTGAGAAACAGCCTGACTTCCGTTATCTATTCCTCGTAAAGAATGGGAAATAAGTGTCTGTATTTTTTGCGTCGACTCACTACTTTGTTTCGCCAGCAGTCCGACTTCACGCGCGACAACGGCAAATCCCCGGCCCTGATGACCCGCATGTGCCGCTTCTATTGCGGCATTCAGCGCCAGAATATTGGTTTGAAAGGCGACAGTTTCTATCATGGCGACAATGCCCCCCATCTCCGCCGAGCGACTGACGATATCCAGCATTGAGGTATTGACCGTCTGCATCATTCTGTCGCCGCCGACCACCATCTCGCGGGTTTCACCCGCCCGGTGATTCGCCTGCAGCGCATACTGATTATTTTCCTGAATCCGGGAAGCCAGGTCCGTCATATGCTGTACGACTCCAGCAAGCTCTTGTTCCTGACGAGAAGACTGCTGAAATAACGCGTTGTTTCCTTCCGCTAACAGCCCAATATTGGACAATAAAATTGCCGAAGACTCACGAACCTCATACACCAGTTGTTTTAAGCCCGTCTGCATCGCCATGATGCTCTCATGTAATTGTTTCACTTCACGGTTTTTTAAACTATGGGGCTGAGGCTGGCGTGACAAATCCCCTGCCGCCATAACATGCAAATGCTGAATTAAACAACGTAATGGAAAGATGACCCAGCGTCCCACGGTAAACCACACCGTTATTGCCACAATAAGCAGAATACCTAAGGCGACAATAAATAAACTCTGTGCCTGACTTAAGCTCTGCAACAGCGCGGCGCTTGAGGAGACGGCGCGCTGTTCATTTTGCTGCTGATAGTGCACATAGCGGCTATTAAAATCACTCTGGAATGCCTGAATAGGGACGGCAAAAAAAGCGTCAACTGAAGAGGATTTTTGCAGGCCATCCAATTGCTCTTGCAAACCACTGGCAAACAATTGATAACTTTGCGACAGCCCACTAGTTTCTGTCGGATGTAACCTTTGCCAGAGATGAAAATTCTCATGCGCTTTTTTAAGTGCAGCATCAGCCTCTTCGACCAGACTTTCCCAGCTTCCGACAGATCCCGATTTTTCATCCTGAAGAAAGTAGATACCCGCCCGGTTAAGCAAGGAACTGGTCGTCAGTAATGAAGTACGAGCTTGTTCCATCACGGCCTGCTGGTCATGGATTTGTTGACTTTCCAGAACACTCATTCTGGTATCGTGCAGAATACCTGACAATAATAAAGTAGAAAAAAGCTGGAGCAGGGAAAACAAAGCAATAACACCAACGATCCCCCCTAAAAGGCTGAATTCGCGACGAAGAAAACTGCGAGAAACAACGGATTTTAATCGACGGAAATTTTTACGCATCAGCATGATTATCTTAAATAAGATGATATTTTTATCAGTGTAATAAGCGTATATGACAAAAACATTTCACTCTAAATGCAGAGATAAGTTAATTTCCAACAGCTCATTGCAGCGATAAACGCTACAAATTTTATATATTCAGGTTTTTTGTTTAATAGTGACAGCGTCACAAGTTGCCAGAAAAGACAACCTGTGCGTTTCCTGCGCCATCCCCGACAAATAAATGAGATGTAAATCACAAAATTAGTTGAATGGCGGTTAAGAGCAGCCTATCATTTCACCACTTCTTACTGACAAACCTGCCAGAATTTTATATGTCTCTTAATCCAGTCTCTCGCAAAACTGCGTGGCTGCGGGTGCTTATGCTGTCCGTTGCCGCATTTATCTTTAATACCACCGAATTTGTGCCTATCGGTTTATTGTCAGATATTGCTCAAAGCTTTGATATGGAAACCGCGCAGGTGGGTATTATGCTCACTATCTATGCCTGGATAGTGGCGCTGACATCCCTGCCCTTTATGCTATTAACTGGGAAAATGGAACGCCGGCGTTTATTAATTGCCATTTTTGTTGTCTTTATTGCGAGCCATATTCTCTCTTTCCTGGCATGGAATTTTACTGTGCTGATCATCAGTCGAATTGGCGTGGCTTTTGCCCATGCTATCTTCTGGTCAATAACTGCATCACTTGCTCTGCGTATGGCCCCTGCAGGTAAAAAGGCCCAGGCATTGAGTCTGATTGCAACCGGTACAGCACTGGCTATGGTGCTCGGTTTACCGCTGGGACGTATTGTCGGACAGTACTTCAGCTGGCGCACCACCTTCTTAGGTATTGGGATTATCGCAACGCTGACGCTGCTCTGCCTGATGCGTCTGCTTCCTAAACTTCCGAGTGAACGTTCTGGCTCACTGGCGAGCTTGCCGCTACTGATCCGCCGCCCGGCCCTGATGAGTCTTTATCTGCTCATCGCGATAGTCGTCACCGGACATTATACCGCTTATAGCTATATCGAGCCCTTTGTGCAAAATATTGCCGGACTCAGTGCAAACTTTGCCACGCTGTTATTACTGATCCTCGGCGCTGCGGGCATTATTGGTAGTATCGTCTTCAGTAAGCTGGGTAACAAATTCGCCTCGCATCTGCTCAGTGGTGGGATTGGTTTATTGCTCGTCTGTCTGGTGCTACTGCTCCCGGCTTCAGTGGGAGAAGTTCCGCTGATGGTGCTCTGTGTATTCTGGGGTATTGCCGTAATGACGATTACGCTCACCATGCAGGTCCAGATCTTGTCAATGGCCTCCGATGCCACAGATGTTTCGATGTCCTTATTCTCCGGCATCTTTAATATCGGTATTGGCGCCGGAGCCCTGCTAGGTAATCAGGTCAGTCTGCATTTTTCTATGGCGGATATTGGCTTTGTCGGCGCCATGCCGGTGCTCATAGCCTTTATTTTGTCCGTGCTCATTTTTCGAATCTGGACGTCGAAGTCAGAAGAAGATCCGTCCCAGGGGCAAGTTCAGGCCTAGTGCATAATGAAGGGTTTGTCTCCCGGTGATGCCGGGAGACAAATAAAGCGCGGAGGTATCAGGCGACTGGGTAGGTTTTAATGATTTCAAGGATACCGTTAATAATAAACTGAACGCCCATACAGACCAGCAAGAAGCCCATCAGTCGAGAAATCGCGTCGATCCCCCCTTTACCCACAATACGCATGATTGAGCCGGAACAGCGTAAACTTATCCACAAAATTAAACCAATTATCACAAAAATAAGCGGCGGAGCGACATCCAGAACCCAGGCAGGAAAATCATCGGTCTGTCTGACCGTGGAGGCAGAGCTGATTATCATTGCGATAGTCCCCGGCCCCGCAGTACTTGGCATCGCCAGTGGCACAAAGGCAATATTGGTATCCACGGCTTCACTCTCTTCACCCGGTGTGCTGGCATGCTGCGGTTTAGGCGCCGGAAACAGCATCCGGAAACCAATAAATGCAACAATCAGCCCCCCGGCAACACGCAGCCCTGGAATAGAAATCCCAAAGGTATTCATCACCACCTGACCCGCGTAGTAAGCCACCATCATAATGACAAAAACGTTAATGGCAGTCAGGAGCGAGATACGATCGCGTTGCTGCTTATTCATGTTACCCGCCAGGCCCAGGAACAACGCAATCGTCGTTAATGGGTTAGCCAGGGGTAATAAGACAACCAATCCCAGGCCTACTGCCCGAAATAATTCCATCATTTAATGTCCCTTTATCGCGAGAGTTTTTAGTTTAACCCGGTGTTTTAGATACATTTTAGCATCAATTCTAGCTTTTTAGCTATTTGTGGCATCCGGGTCCGCTGGTGATTGACATATAGTTTCATCATGAATAGTATCTGACGTTACTAACTACTTGCCTGGGCAAACATTTTGAGTCGTGACAGTAACTGTGATTTGTTTAACGAAATAATACCTCTGGGTCGATTGATTCATATGGTTAATCAGCACACGGAACGTTTGTTAAACGATGCATTATGCACGCTGGATATTACTGCCGCTCAATTTAAAGTGCTGTGCTCTATTCATCACCAAGGCAGCCTTTCCCCAGTGGAGCTGAAAAAGATCCTCTCTGTCGATCTCGGTGCATTAACGCGCATGCTGGATCGTCTGGTCTGTAAAAGCTGGGTACAACGAGTCCCAAACCCTAAAGACAAGCGTGGAGTACTCATTAGTTTAACGCCAGAAGGACGTGCGCTTTGTCAGCAATGTCATTGTACTGTGGGATTAAGTATGCATAACGAGCTGACAAAAAATCTGACTCAGGATGAAGTCGATACACTCTATAAATTACTTACAAAGATACTGCCGTAAACCTGCAAAGAGGTCGCATGATGTCCAGACAAAACAACGATACCATTACTATTCACAGTATTTTAGACTGGATAGAAAATAATCTTCAGACGCCTCTCTCACTGGAGAAAGTGTCACAGCGTTCGGGTTATTCCAAATGGCACCTGCAACGGATGTTTAAAAAAGAGACAGGGTACTCTCTGGGCCAGTATATTCGTAATCGTAAGCTGACAGAAATAGCGCTGAAACTACAAGAAAGTAATGAGCCAATTTTATATTTAGCTGAGAGCTATGGCTTCGAGTCACAACAGACTCTGACGCGAACCTTTAAAAATTATTTTTCGGTTCCGCCTCATAAATACCGTGTCGCCAGAATGGTTGAAGAGAAAAAATATATTCTGCCGATTAACCAGTGTTGTAGTTAGAGTTCCACTGTTGATGAACAATAAAACAGTCACCGTTAACAGGATGTCGAGTGATATAACTTCATCGGGAGTCGGCGACCTGCCAGCAATGAATGCTCAGGTCAGCCACTGATTACCGCAAACAGGATATCTGGCCGCGCCTGGCTATTGCCCTGCGCTGAGCAGACATTCGTTTATAATCCCTTTCGATACTGAATAAAACCAGATTTTGTCGCAACCCGATCATACAACGCCTGTGCTACGGTATTGTTTTCATGGGTATGCCAGTACAGCCGGCTGCAGTTATCTGCCAGCGCCTGTAGCCGAACCGCCTCAATCAATGACCGTGCCACCCCAGCCCCTCTGGCGTCTGGCGCAGTAAATAAGTCTTCTAAATAACAATAGTGGGTCGCCGACCAGCTACTGCGATGATAAACAAAATGCGTAAAACCGAGCATAACCCCTTTTTCATCAAAAGCCGCAATTCCGTTGAGGGGTTCGCTGGGGTCTAGCAGACGTTGCCAGGTTAAAGTACTTAATGATGCGGGTAAATCTGACTCATAAAAAGTCAAATAGCCCTGCCACAATGTCTGCCACTGCTGCAAGTCACCCGCATTCAGTGAGCGAACCGTCAGATTACCGCGGGATGTATCCTGTGTTCTCTGGGTATCACGCAGTTTTGCCAGACTGACTTTTTGAATACCTTGCACGAAGTTATCCCCAGCGAGCCAGGCCTCAAATCCCGCTTTTATGCGTGGCCATTCGTCGGCAATAATCGAGAACCAGGCAGTATCACGGGTACGTTGTTTGTAAATCACCGCGTTGCGGAACAGACCTTCATAGCGGAACCCGAGGCGCAACGCTGCCCGACGCGAAGGCGCATTAAGACTGTCGCATTTCCACTCATAACGACGGAAACCCAGCGTTTCAAAAGCATACTTCATCAGTAAATAATGGGCCTCTGTCGCCTGAACAGAACGCTGTAGCAAAGGTGAAAACACCACAAAGCCCTCTTCAACCGTGCCATTATTGGGATCAATGCGCATCAGAGACAGCGTCCCTGTTGCCTGACCACTTTCTTTGTCCACGACGGCAAAATGAAAAGGATCCTCGTGACTGGCAGCCTGATGCAGATAATCAATAAACGCCTCGCGCGTGCTAAAAGGACCGATACTGAGATAGGTCCAGCCGCTATTATCCACAGCCTGCTGCCAGGCTTCCCAGAGCGCATTTCCATGACGTGCAGCATCAAGCGGTTCAAGTTGGCAGTAGCGCCCTTCGAGTATCACTCGTTGTGGCAAACTGCACGGCTGCCAGTTCGGCAGTGGCAGGCCTATGGGCTGTTGAAATTCATTGATGACAAGTGACAACGTAACCTCCTCGTGCGCTAAAATATCGGGTCGGGTGATGATTGCTCTGACAACGTATTTCTGTGAGAGGAAACAGTCGGATATGTCTTCGGCAACAGTTGCAGATTAGCGGGATAATCAACCGGAACACAAGCTTTCAGATGGTGATAAAGCAGTAAACTATTTTTATGCGTAAAGGTGCCTTTCTGGCAGACAAAATAGTAACTCTCACCGGTGGCTATCGCCTCAGAAAACGGCAGGGCTAAAATTCCACTATTAATAGCATTCAGACTGAGCGACAGATCGCCAACTGATACACCATGTCCGCTAATCGCCGCCAGGTTTCCCTGCTCAAGGGTATCAAACACAATACCACGGGTAATATTCAGCCCGGGAAATTGTCCGCTCTGTTTGAGCCAGCGTCGCCAGTCTCTCATATCTGGCGAGGGATGGATCAGTTCACAGCCCGCTAAATCCTGCTGCGCCTGGCTCACCAGACCCGGAGAGCAGACGGGTATCAACCATTCATCAAACAGATGATGACTTTCAGTATCGTCACCAAACTGTCCGGACCCCAGCAAGATGGCACAGTCATAAGGTTCTTTTGCAAAATCGACACTGTCGGTATCCATCCAGACACTGGTCACCTGCACTTTCGGTGTTGAGTCAGACTCACGAAAGGAGCGCAATGCGTTTAACAGCCAGCTCAGGGTCAGTGTCGAAGGGGCTTTCAGTCGTATTTCCTGCTGATGGCTGCGGAACGCATCACAAGCCTTTTGCAGCTGAGAGAACCCTTCCTCTAGCTGGGCTGCCAGTCTGCGCCCTGCCTGGGTAATTTCAACCTTCGGGCCCATACGCATAAACAGTTCACAGTCAAACCACTGTTCCAGAGTGCGAATATGGCGGCTAATGGCTCCTGGAGTGACGTTGAGTCGCATTGCTGCCTTACTGAAAGAACCCAGGCGAGCCGCTGATTCAAAGGCCCTCAGCGCGTACAACGGAGGAAGAGACATGGCCGATACTCTTTGTTGAGTTTAACTCACATTGAAGCGTAGTTTTATCCGTTTTTCAACTGGACCTGATGGCGTAATAATTTCGCTCTATTGCTCTTTGATTCATCCGCGATACCCAAACAGGAACAGACTGAATGAACATCCCACTTTTAACTACCTATACCCTGGCAGTATTACTGTTAATAATGACGCCGGGTCCGGTCGTCGCGCTGGTCACCAGTGTGGCGACTCGCACCGGCAGCCGTCGGGCTTTTTCAACCCTGACAGGCACGAATGCGGCGTCGTTAGTTTTGATGGCGGTGGCCATTTTGATGTTAAGTGGTGTGATGTCGCTCAGTGAACTGAGTCTGGCGTGGCTGGGTATTCCCGGTTCAGTCTATATCGGCTATATCGCCTGTCTGGGTATTATGGCTCCGCTCAGTACGCCGGAACCAACGTTAGCAAGGCAAACCAGGGGATTCTGGGGGGGCTTTATGACCGGATTATCAAATCCCAAAGATATTCTGTTTTTTATGGCTTTTTTTCCACAGTTTATCCCCGTGACCGACAACTTTAGCACCAGTATTCTGGTACTGGCGCTGGTCTGGATAGTGCTGGATTTTGCCGTGCTCTCTTTTTATATCCTCGCCATTAAACGCTGGATAAAAGCCCACCACCAGCGAACAATCTCACTGTTATCATCCTGGATACTCATGATGATTGCCTGTGCTGGTGGGGTTTATAACGGCTGGGCGATTTTTAGCGCTCTCGCGAACTAAAGAATTTCCCCTGCTTTGGTCAACTGTTCGCGCCGGGCGTCCTCTTCGTCTTTATGAGAACGTCCGTTACCTTTCTGAGCAATAGAGATACGCAGACGCTGCTGCTGAGTATAACGATCCTCACGAGTCAGCTGCTCATCATCGCTGAGGGCAATAAGTAAGGTATTCATTTCAACAATGATATGACGCGCCAGGGTCTCATCAACCTGCTGAATAATGTCATCCAGATGTGCCATGGTATTTACTCCTGATTAAAATCTCGGGTCATTATATACCGAATATACCCGTCATACTTCAAGTTGCTTGGGTGTGTCCAGATAGCCGAATCACATAGCTTACTATGCTCATCGGCTATCTGGACTCTGCGCCTACAAGCAACTCGAATTATTTTGGGTATCTAACCTGAGTTCGCCCCCCTGAGACCTATTCTCCCGCCCCCATTCTCATTCAATAGCCTGATAATTCGTCGATTTCATCATCTCTTTGGCCGTTTGACTTAAGGCAGATTCAATAGAATAGGCATATTGAAGATAGCGCTCAATCGCGCTTTCAGAAGCAGGATGAATAAAGTGACAAACTCATTATTGCGCAGCGGATGCCCGGATGACTTTTTAACCCTCGGGGCAAATGGGCAGGCAGTATTTGATTCTGCCTGGCAAATCCGCGAAACCTTGCGTTTGCGCAACCAACAAGCGATCGCTGATGCCCTGGCCATTCCACAAATTAATGACAGTGGTAGTCGTATTGACTGGTATGCCCCTAATCCGGGACGTATCACCAGTTGGGCGGCAGCCAGTGAGGAACAGCGAGTCAGCGCCATACACTATCTTGAACACTGTCAGACAAATGTAAAATTACTCAGTAGCCAGTGCCTGCGTAGTGACAAAACCGTTCTGCAACTGTTTGGCTCTCTGCTGACTAAAATATTACAGTTCCCTGCCAGTCAGTATATTTATCTGGTTGATGACAAACCGGTGATAACGTTTTGGGGGTTTGTTAATCAAAATGAACATCTTCGCGAAGACAGCCTCGCCTGCCTGCAAACCCAAACCCCGCAGCCAAGCTTAACGGTACCGACCACTCGCCCCGCGGAACCCCTGGTCGTCAACGAAAAAGAAGAGGAAGAACCCGCCCGGACAGCTCCCAGCGCACCTGATATTGCTGCTGCTTATTCTGCGGTTACTGAACCGGTTCCCGAAGCGGATGTCCTGCCAGCCGAGAAGGTTGTCCCTCAGTCAAAGCGTCGCTGGCGGCTGGTTGTCCCCCTTCTTGCCCTGGTCATCGTGCTGGCTGGCATGGGTTATCTGATACCACAAACCGCAGAAGAGACGGTAGTCACGGTTGAAGCAAGTCAGCCACAGCCCATTGAACCCAGCGAACCGGCCCCCGTCGCTGAGACTCCAGCGAGCAGTTTGCCTTTGATGCTGGCCACCGTGACGCCACCAGAAACCGTTGAAGCTCCGGTTACTGAAACCCCATCACAGCCGGCACCCAAAGGGGCACTGATCCTGCCAGCAGATGAATTAAAAATGGGATCGACTCAATTCCTCAACGGCACATGGCAGGTACGAGTTCAATTTAGCGACCCGATCGCCGGCAAACCTCCCGCTTTACGCTACCGGATTACCAATAATAAAGGGACGGTACGGTTAACTAATAGTGACAACGTCACTTGCAGAGCGCAAATATTCTCCGGGCTTCATCAATCAGGCGTATTAATGATCAAAAGCCGCGGTAATGCGCGTTGTGATGACGGAACTCGCCATGCATTACCGGAAATCTCCTGTAAAGCAGGCATCAACGGCGTAGCTGAATGTACCGGCCGCTACGAAGGTGACAACCTGGTTCCGGTCACCTTTCAAAAAGTGAGTAATTAATGATGCTGGCCACTCTGTTTAACTATAAATCTGATGTGACACTGATTGAAAATAGTGGCATTCAGTTTCTCGATTTCGGGCTCACGCCTCAGTGGCAGGATACCTGTGCCGGACGTTTTGTTCGCCAGACAGCCAATGGTCCGCTGCTGAGGGTTGACTATGATGTTATTCCCGGGAAATTCACCCTTCCCGGCGTGAACGGCGGCGAGCCGGAAGTGGTTAAGCCCGAAACTACACTATCACTGGCTCACTCATTGCAGGTGCTGGATAACGTCTGGCTGCCTTTACCTTTTCTGCGTATTAATGCTTCACATGTCTTTACTGGCGGCCCGGATAACTGGGCACGGTTCCAGATCCGTTCTCTTGCGGAACCGGATAGTGCCGGTAATAGCGTCCGGGTGAGCATTGCTTTTGATACCCGGATAGCGGAAACGGCGCAAAACGACTCGTCTCTGGCTCCCGATCTCAGTGATATACGCAACGGAACACGCTTCGCGCTGGCATGGCGTGATAGCAGTCTGAACCCGTTTCTCGATCAAACCTGGGTTGATGGCTGGTTGCGGGAAGTGTTCTGTCATTTTTATCGTGACAACGCGGCAATGGACGATACCGCGCTCGCACGCGCTTTGAAACTGTTTGAATATCAGGGACATTATCTCAATATTCTGGAAATGATCGGGACTCAGCTCACAATACCTGAGGTGAAAATAGTCACCGCCACACTGCATGCCGAAGCGATTCCGGTAGACCTGGTGCTTGATGTCGGTAATACCCACACCTGCGGGATCCTGATTGAAGACCATGGTGCCGAAAACGAGGGATTCCGTCAGACCTCAGAACTGCAAATTCGCTCTCTGGGCGAGCCGCACCGGGTCAATACGCCGATGTTTACCAGTCGCCTGGAGTTCAGTGAAGCGAGGTTCGGCAAACAGCATTACTCCCTGGAGAGTGGGCGTCATGATGCTTTTGTCTGGCCTTCGATAGTCCGCGTCGGTGATGAGGCACATCGTCTGGCTTGCCAGCGACTGGGGACCGAAGGCGAAAGCGGGATTTCCAGCCCACGTCGCTATTTATGGGACAGCAGTCCGGCACATCAGAACTGGCGTTTTAGTCAGCTCAATGCCAGAACACAGCGTGAGCCTCAGGCAACGGCCTTCCCGCTGATGTCATTAATAAATGACGATGGCCAGCCGCTTTATACCTTACCGATTGAAGAACGCCTGCCGGTATTCTCGGCACAATACAGTCGTAGTTCGCTAATGACCCTGATGTTGTGTGAGTTGCTGGCGCAAGCCCTGATGCAAATTAATAGCGTCGGTTCGCGGCAAAATATGAATCACCCGACGGCACCCCGTCAGTTACGCAACCTTATTCTGACCCTGCCTTCGGCAATGCCTAAACCGGAGCGCGAGTTATTCAGGCTAAGAATGCAGGAGGCGGTAGGTCTGGTATGGAAAGCACTGGACTGGCACCCTGTCGATGATGACTTTAATTCTGCCGAGTCACGCCAGCAGAGCAAACGTCCTGTCCCGCAAGTCCAGATGGAATGGGATGAGGCAACCTGCGGTCAGTTGGTCTGGCTGTATCATGAAGCCATCGTCAACTATGCCGGACAGACCGGGCAATTCTTTGAAACCCTGGCGCGTGCTGACAGGCTGATGAACGATGCCGCTGAGCCTGGCAAAACCTTACGAGTTGCCTCGGTGGATATTGGTGGCGGCACCACCGATATGGCCATTGTGCAATACCAGTTGGATGAAGGGCGCGGACGGAATGTAAAAATTACCCCGCGGCTGCTATTCCGCGAAGGTTTTAAAGTGGCCGGAGATGATGTGCTGCTGGATATTATTCAGCAGAGCGTGTTGCCGTCACTGCAAAATGCCATTCAGCGAGCCGGTGTCGCCGATGCCCCGGGATTAATGAGCGCATTGTTTGGCGAGGCCATCCGTCAGGAGACCCAGGCCGTTTTGCGTCAGCAAACCACCCTGCAGCTGTTTATTCCGCTGGGGCATGCCATTTTATCGTTCTGGGAAAAATACGGAGAAGAAACACCAGATGCCATTCTGGAAAGTACTTTTGGTGAACTGCTGACACATCCCCTGACTGAAAATGTCGTCAATTATATCCAACAAGCCGTCCAGCAGGCGCAGGGTGCCAGCGCAGTGCCATTCGATATTATGGCCGTGCCACTGCAGGCGGATCTTGCTCAGCTTCAGGAAGCCTTAGTCAGTGGGAAATTTGCGTTAACCTCCCCGCTCCAGTCGCTGTGTGAAGTTATCAACCTGTACTGTTGTGATGTCCTGCTGATCACCGGGCGCTCAGGCACACTACCGGGTATTCAGGCCCAGCTACGTCATTTGCAGCCCGTGCCGGTCAATCGTATGGTGTGGCTCGATAACTATCCGACTCAGGAAGGCTGTCCGTTTAGCGATACCGACGCGCGCGGTAATCCGAAATCAACGGCCGCTGTCGGCGCGATGCTCTATAGCCTGGCCAGTGATTTACGTCTGCCGCATTTTAATTTTAAGGCCGCAGATATTCAGGCTTACTCCACCATCCGTTACCTCGGCGTGCTTGAGGAGACGAACCAGCTGCGTGATGAAAATGTCTGGTATCGTGATATCGATCTCGACGCTCCACAGGGCGAACTGCCCGCAGATCTTCACTTCCCGTTACGAGGTAACGTACGCCTGGGATTCCGGCAACTGGATAATGCCCGCTGGCCGGCCACCTCGTTATACAGCCTGGCGATAAATTCCCCACTTCTGGCGAAAGCCGTCGCCGGAGATAATGTGTTAAACGTGGCGCTAAAACAGACCGCTGACGCCGCATTTTTTGCTCTCGCCAAAGCCTGGTTGTCAGATGGCACCGAGGTTCCACTGGAACAGCTCAGCTTTAAACTCAATACGCTCGCCGATAGCGATAACGGTGTGATGCACTACTGGATCGATAATGGGAGCGTGTACCGAAAATGAATCCAACGATAAACACCCTTAATTCACTACTAAACTGGGTCACACAAACCCAGTCAGACTGCCGTCAGGTCGATGAGCAGGCGGACAGTCTGCGGGTGAACATGCAGCAAATAAAATCACGCGCCCGTCGTGTCAATGCCTTGCATCAGCAGCCTGTCACGCTGGGCTTTTATGGTCATGCCCAGGCAGGGAAAAATAACTTACTGACAGCATTACAACGCCCGGCTAATGAACGGATAGAGATTATGTTGGGCGATAAGTCACTCGACTACCTGACGCATATTAATCCTGGCAATACGCCCCCCTCAATAGCGGTGCGTTTTACGCAGAGCAGCTTTATTGAACTGCCACAGTACCCACTGCAACTGGCCTTATTCAGTGAATGTGAACTGGTGTATCTGTTTATCAAAGCTTACCAGCAAGGGAGCGCGCCACGAACGCTGGCACCGAGCCTGGTCGCTCAGCGCTTAAATGAGCTGGAAACCCGATGCCTGCCTGATAGCATCAATGCTGAATATGAAGAAGATATCGCTCTGGTACTCCAGGAGTATCGCCGTTTACAGCCTCGCCGTTCACGTTTGAGTCGCTCCCTGGAAGCGCGGATTTGCTCACTTGCGCCGCGGCTGGGTCTGAATGACCGGGCAGAACTGTTTGCTCTGCTCTGGAACGAAGACCGTCATTTAACGCAGCAGTGGCTGCGTCTCGCGCTGCTGCTGGAACAGCTTGGTCACCCGGATAAGGTTCTGGCACCAGCAAGCCTGGTGGTGGACAACTTTATGTTACCTGTCGAAGGTTTTTTGACCCCAGCTAACCCTCATCATCGCCAGCAGTCGGACGATGTACAGGTCTGCGCGTTGGTCAAAGGAGTGGCGCTGCCTGCGCTCAGTGTCAGTCAGCAAGACTTGGCGCAAATCTGCGCTGAAGTCATTCTGACACTGAAAGCCGATCCGCTGCTTTCCGGCGTTGATTTACTCGATATTCCGGTGCACCAGCTGGATTTGTATACTCACCGTATGCACGTGGATATTTTATTAGTGTGTAATGCTGTACCCCATGTTCGCGAGACTCAGTCAACGGCTAACAGACTCAATCGCTGGATAGACAGCACACAAATCGCCAGCAGCGGCGGTACACCGGGATTAATCTGGACTATCACCTCGGCTGATGCGAGGTTTAAAAGTGGGATTAACCTCGACGAGGGGGTTCAACGACAAGTGGGTGCAGCGCGCACTCGCTGGGGCACCTTACAAGCTCAGGACAGCCGCAACATTCACTTGCTGCGCGACTGGCTGCAAGGCGCCTTGACACCGGAGCGTAAGACTCAGCGTCTGACGGGTTTAGACCAGGTGCTGCAAAAACAGACCCGCAGTTTGTTCCGCAGTCTTAGCGAAGTCCATCAGCTCACCCCCGAACAGCAACGCCAGCGGGCTGAAGTTCTGGTGCGAACCTTGCAAACGCATGTGCTGAAGCTGGGTTCCTTGCTGGCCGGTCTGGTACCTTCACGTGAAACATTGAATCAATGCTGGTTGCAAACTTATCAGCAACAACGTACCAGACCGGAAAGTCAGGAGCTGAATATCGATTTATTCGCCGATGAAAGTGTTGATGAAAACGTTGGTTCTGATGAGGGATCTTACAGTCAGGCGATTTATCACCTGTGGATTAATCATCTGCGTGCATCATTGCAGGAAGCTGAAACCGGCCTGCCATCATTACTGCCGCCTGAGCAGTGGCATACATTATGTGAAATATTGATTATCACCAGCCATCGCCTCGGATTACCGGCATTACTGGAAAGTGTCAGCGATGAACCGACTCGGGAACTGGCAGTGGCGCGCAGCCATAGTGCACTGGGAGATTTTGTTGCCTGGCTTGGCTATGCCGGAACACCTTACGAGAAGCGTCCATTAAGCCGGATTAACAAGCAACAGGCGATTTTTGCCCCCGCCAGCAGTCTGGATATCAATCAGCGGCTGAGTAAACTGGGTGAACAACCCCAGCGCACCAATGCCAGCTATGCCTATGACTGGCTGGTGGCGCTGTATACCCAGGGCTGTGAAAATAGCGATTATCAGGCACCCAACAGCCTGAGCAAGCAACACCATCAGACGCTGTTAAAATTACTGGCGTAACGCCACCTAAAAGGCCATGAAAATCTCAGGGCCTTTTATTAACGGTACGCACTGCTTTATTTTGGCCGCGGGTCTAACCTGACGCCGGGAATATCACGCGCCTTAACGGCTGCATTAACAGCAGCCAAAGTTTCCTCTTTAACGACACCCAGCTTGTTATAACGCTGGGCCATATCTTGAATGCGCTTAAGACGTTCAGTCATCACAAATCACTCCATAACCGTACTTCCATCACATGATGTTAACACCAGGGTTCAGCCACTGGTATCCTGGTGAGTTTCTGGTTACAATTCATTTACCTGTCAACCTGATAAAATATAAGGAGGATCCTATGTCGTGCTGTGAACGTTTTCTTTGTTCACGTACTATTGGTGATCGTCGCTGCTCAAGTGTTATCGATATCGTACTGCGATAACTTCGGCTTGAGCGAAGCTTACCTTTAGATCCCTTCTCTCGGGCTTACGAGTTTATCGTCAGTGGTGTATGACGAGGCATAGCTATGCCTGTAACTCTTGAGTAAGCACATATGAGTACTTTATTAACTGCCCAATCCTTGCAGCTGGATACCCCTTTCGGTCCATTACTGGACGCCATTAGCCTGACCCTGAAAAAAGGCGATCGCGTCGGTTTAATCGGCCATAACGGTTGCGGTAAAAGCACCTTGTTAAAACTGCTGGATGGCACCCTTTCCCCCACCAGTGGTTCACTGACTCAGGCCCATCACTGCCTGCTGGCCAGAGTTGAGCAACATCTTCCCTCTGAACTGATGAGCCTGACGCTGTTTGAAGCGGTACGGGCAAAAATCGATCCCCAGTTACAAGAAAGTGAAGGCTGGCGCGCGGAAACCCTGCTGGCCGGTATGGGCTTTTCTCCTGCTGACTGGCATTTGAATGCCGGGACCCTGAGCGGCGGGCAGCATACCCGTCTGTTGCTGGCTCGCGCCTTGATAAGCCAGCCGGATGTCTTGCTGCTGGATGAACCCAGTAACCATCTCGACTTACCGACAATGCTGTGGCTTGAACAATTTCTGACAAGCTGGAGTGGCAGTTTTATTCTGGTTTCACACGATGTCAGCCTGTTAAATGCCGTCACCAATACCAGCTGGATCCTGCGTGACCGGATGCTGCACTTCTTTGCCCTGCCGTGTTCATCTGCCCGTAAAGCATTAGCTGAACGGGACGCCGCAGACCAGCATCGTTATCAGGCGGAGCAAAAAGAGATAGATCGTGTGGCGGCCAGTGCTAAACGGCTGGCAACCTGGGGGCATGTCTATGATAACGAGGATTTATCACGCAAAGCGAAACAGATGGAAAAACGTGTCGATAAACTGAAAGAAACGCAGACTGAACTCAGTGCCGGGAGCCAGTGGCGTCTTCAGCTTAAAGGCGATGTTTTAGTGGCCGATCGGTTGCTAGAGCTGGAGAGTCTGTACGTCCATCCCGCACCGTCCTGTGACCCGCTGTTTTATCTGCCACTTCAGCGAATAAAAAGCGGCGATCGGGTGGCTATCATCGGTCGCAATGGCTGTGGGAAATCCTCTCTGTTACGGCTGCTCTGGCAGCAATTTCAGCAGCCGCAGATCAACGATAATATTCGGCTTCATCCTCGGGTTCATATGGGTTATTACGATCAAAACCTGCACCAGCTTGAGGATAACGACTCCCTGCTGGACGCGCTGGTTCCTTTTGCTGCCCTGACCGAGCAAGACCGGAAAATGGCCCTGATCAGTGCTGGTTTTCCCTGGATACGTCATCAGCAGGCTGTCAGCACGTTAAGCGGCGGAGAACGGTCACGGCTGCTTTTTGTTGGTCTGACACTGGCACGCTACTCCTTACTGATGCTGGATGAACCTACTAACCATCTGGATATTGAAGGTAAAGAAGCGCTGGCCGAGACCCTGCAACAGTTTGCTGGCGGTATTTTACTGGTCACTCATGACCGAAGTCTGATAGCCCAAAGCTGCAATCGCTTCTGGCTGGTGGATAACGGCGAGCTCAGTGAATGGCACTCTCTTGATGCGCTTTATCGTCAGTTAAGTTCTGAACATGCTGAAAATATCGTTCCGGAGACCGCCCTGCTTGCAGAGTTCAGTCCGCACAGTCATGAAGCTGAAGCGCTCCTGGAACGGCTGGTGCAACTGGAAGAGTGGCTTGAAAAAGATCTTGCCCGAAAGGAAAAGCATCAGAAACCACAGTTACAACATCAGTGGCGTCAGGAAATTGATGCTCTGAATAAAAAACTGGATATTTAGCCCTTCTGATTTTGCTCGCGGTAGCTTCCCTGCCGCGAGCAAAATAAACGCCATCTAAGGCTTCATCTCTTCCCGGTGTAATTCAAGGGTAAAATTATAGAACTCATTCAGACACCAGGTCTGTGTGTATTCCACAGGCATATCATGGTGAGTAAAACCGGTACGAGTGACCAGTAACAGAGGAGAAAGCTCAATGATATTAAGATGATGAGCGATTCTGCTGTCGGCTAACACGGCACTAAAACACTGGCTCGCACGAACGACAGGGCTCCCCTTGTTGTCCAGATATAAATAGAGAGACTCATCCAGTAAATGAATATTCTCAAGCAGATCCCCTGGCAGAACGGCGCTCTGAAGAGAGACGGAAATACCGTTAATCTTTCTTACGCGGATCAGTTCCACCACCTCCTTTTGTTCGGGCCTCAGTTGCAAAATCCCTTGTTCTTTTTTAGTAGCCGCTCTGCGCAGGTAGCCAACCAATTCACTTTGCGCCTTTCCGCCGCTGGCAGCCGCCATCTCACTGAAACTTTCCAGCAAAGGCAGTGACTGGCGTACATGGGGAGCAATAAAGGTTCCTGATCCCTGGTTGCGCACCAGCACGCCCTCTTCAAGCAGCTGTTGTAGGGCCTTGCGGGCTGTGCCGCGCGCAATACCCAGCCTGTCCACCAGGGCTCGCTCTGAGGGTAATACATCGCCAGGGCGTAGATGGCCGTCAGCCACTGCGGCTTTAATCGCGCTGGTGAGCTGCATATAGAGTGGCATACCACTGCTTTCATCGAGCTGAAATTCAGGTAACAGAGAGGTCGTCATCAGTTCTCAGCCTGTACTGTCTGGAATAAATTGAGTGAACCAATTGTTATCCAGCGCGCCGTTATTGTCATCATCAAATCAGCATTGCCGCCTGTAAAAAGGCCTTTCGATCACAAAATAGTCCAATAAAGCTACTGACATCTTAGATATTTAATGTATGGTCTGTAAATGGTACATAAATGGTTCACTTAAAATAACAAGGTAAAGAATATGACAGCTAAACGCTTGCTGGACTGTAGTGCTTCCGATTTAGCCCCAATGAATAAAAAAGAACTTTTACACGCTATTCGTGCCAGCGAAGGTCGGGTCCTGGTCAGCGAGTCTATCGCTATCACACAACCACTGCTGGGCAGTATTACTAATGCCGAACTGGCCGCTTCACAGGGAGCCGATATTCTCCTGATCAACATGTTCGACTGTGATAATCCGCAGATCCAAGGAATGCCCGCGGGTGTCGCACCAGAACAGACACTGCATGAGTTACAGCGTCTGACGGGCTGTATTATTGGAGTCAATCTGGAAGCCGTCGATTCAGCGTTTTCCGTGGAGCACACTGATCTCTGGAAAATGAAACAAGGCCGCACGGCGAGTGCCGAAAATGCCTTAAAGCTAAAAGCGATGGGGGCAAAAATCATAGTTCTGACCGGCAATCCTAATAACGGCGTCAGTAATCGCGCGCTTGGCCTTGCCGTGAAAGAGATCCGTGATGCCGTGGGTGACGATCTTATCCTCATCACCGGGAAAATGCATGGCGCCGGAGTGGTACAAGAGAGTGGCAGCAAAATTATCACCGAAGAAGATGTCGCCTGGTTTGCCTCCCAGGGCGCCGATATTATCTTACTCCCGGCACCGGGAACCGTACCCGGTATGAGCCAGCAACGCGTCGCTGAACTTATTGATGTTGCTCATAAACAGGGGGTGCTGGCGATGACAGCAATCGGTACCTCTCAGGAAGGCGCTGATGTCTCCACCGTGCGCCAGATAGCGCTGATGAGTAAAATGGCGGGAGCCGATCTGCATCATATTGGCGATACTGGCTATCTGGGGCTGGCGCTTCCGGAAAATATCCTTGCCTATAGCATCGCTATTCGTGGTGTAAGACATACCTATAGCCGTATGGCGCGGTCGGTTAATCGGTAATTCAGGACAAGAGCCTGTTTCCGGCACCCTATTGTGCCGGAAACAGGCATTTTTTATCCGATACGCGGACCGGGTTTAAAACCGTGCTGACGCGCCGACCAGACAATAAGCCAGGCGATTATCAACAGCGCTAACAATACCCAAGGAAAAGAGACGACACCCCAGGACTCTAGCAGTAAGCCACCGATAATTCCGCTGCCAGCAATAGCCCCGTTCCAGGCAACGACATTCATCGACAGCGCCACGTCGGCACCACTCCCTGCGGCATCAGCCAGGGCAGTTTGTAATAATGTCGCTGCGCCGCCAAAAGTGATGCCCCATACCATGACGCCAAAATAGATAACCATTGCACTCTGCGCCATAAACCCAAACAGGCAGGCCACCAGAGCAAAAGCCCCCAGGCTGACCAGAACCGCGGTGCGTAAAGCACGATCGACTCGCTTTCCCGCTATCCAAATACCTATTAAGGCCGCAATACCAAAGTCCAGCAACACCAAATCAACCCGGTTTTCCAGTCCGGCCGTAACCACAAATGGCGCAATATAGGTATACAGAATATTGTGCGCCAGCATCCAGCTCACCACCACAGCCAGAACCGCGCGAACTCCCGGCGTCATAAAGACTTCTCGCAAGCGCATCCGTTCATGTTCAGCTTGTCCCGGATAATCGGGGACTCTGACGACCACCCAGACTAGCAGGATAACCGCCAAGGCTGACATCACCCAAAATGCACTGCGCCAGCCTATCATCGCCCCCATAAAGGTACCGGCTGGCACGCCGAGCGACAGTGCTATCGGTGTGCCAATCATCGCCACAGCCATCGCCCGTCCTTGCTGATGTGGCTTGACCATACGACGGGCGTAACCTGCCAGCAGACTCCAGGCCAGACCCGCTGCCACGCCGGCAAAAAAGCGCGCCACCAGGATAACCAGATAATGACTGGATAGCGCCGTCAGTGAGTTAAAAATCAAAAAGCCAACAATGGTCAGCAGCAATACACTCCGTCGCCGCCAGCGCCGGGTGGCAATAGTCAGAGGAATAGCCGCCAGCAGAGATCCCAACGCATAAACGGTCACCATTTGCCCGCCAGCCGCCTGGCTGATGGCAAAATCTGCGCTTATCTGCGGCAATAACCCTGCCGGGAGAGTTTCTGTGATAATACAAATAAAACCTGTCATGGCCAGGGCGAGTAACGCCATAACAGGCAACCTTTCCTGCCGAGGTTGAGTCGTTGTGTGTTGCATAACTATCCTGTGAAAAAAAACGAATTTACCCACAAAATATTGTGGTCTTCCAGATATGTACCGATCGGTATAAATCTAGGGCGACAGGGTGACTGTTGTCAACGACTTTTGTATCGAGTAGTATTTAAGTCTGAATGACAGGAGGGTAAAATGGCGCAAATGGGACGTCCACGGACGTTTGACAGGCAACAGGCAGTTGAACAAGCCATGCATCTGTTCTGGGAGCAGGGCTACGACACCACCTCGCTGAGCCAGCTCAAAGCACATATCGGTGGCGGTATTTCTGCCCCCAGTTTTTACGCCGCTTTTGGCTCTAAAGAAAAATTATTTACTGAAGCGATTGAGTGCTATCTTGCCACTTACGCGCAGGTGACTCAGTGTCTGTGGGATACGTCTCTGCCCCCTGCCGTCGCCATTGAGCGGGCCTTACGTCGTTCCTCGGAAATGCAGTGTGATGCCGGGCATCCCAAGGGATGTATGGTGGCGCTGGGTACCATGAATGCCACCTCACCCGAGAGTCTGCATATCACGCAACCGCTGAGCGTTTCCCGGGCGCGTACCCTGGCAGGATTTGTTCATTGCGTGGAACGCGGAGTGAGTTCCGGGGAGCTGGCTCCCACTGTCGATGCAACCACCCTGGGAACGACGTTCAATAGTTTTTTGTTAGGGGTATCCATTGCCGCCAGAGACGGCGTGCCTCTGACGGTCTTTAACCAGGCGATTAGCGAGCTGATGAAGTTATGGGAAATACAGCGCATCCATAGTTGATGCGCTGTGGCGAGCGGCGATGCGGTTCACCTACTGTCGGGTTTACCGCCTCCGGGATGATTTCAGTGCTCTTGATGCTGCCGATTTCTGTGCAGCCAGATAAGTTTGTAGGCTGCCGGAATAATAAACAGCGATAATAATGGTGCGGTTATCATGCCGCCAATCATCGGCGCAGCAATTCGGCTCATTACTTCGGAACCAGCACCACTGCCCCATAAAATGGGCAGTAACCCGGCAATAATCACGGCCACGGTCATCGCCTTAGGACGGATACGTAATACTGCCCCTTGATAGAGCGCATTATCCAGCGCCTGTTCACTGAAGGTTTCAGGTCGTGATAACTGAGGGTTATCGTCGATAGCGTGACGCAGATACATCAGCATGACCACACCAAACTCCGCCGCCACTCCGGCGAGGGCAATAAATCCGGTACCGGTTGCCACCGAGAGATGGAAGCCTTGCCAGTAAAGAAACCAAATCCCGCCCACCAGCGCAAAAGGCAGACTCAGTAGGATAAGCAAGGCTTCATCAAAGCGCCGGAATGCCAGATACAGCAGCACGAAAATAATCATCACCGTCATCGGCACCATCATGCTGAGCTTTTTACTGGCATGTTCCAGCAACTCAAACTGCCCGGAAAACGTCACGCTGGTACCCGGTTTCAGCGTCACTTGTTCATTAATCGCGGCTTTTAAATCATTGACCACTGACACCATATCGCGTCCCCGGGCATCAATATAAATCCAGTTACTCGGCAGCGCATTTTCCGTTTTCAGCATATTAGGGCCGGTACTCACCCTGATTTCCGCGACGTCTCCCAGCGTAATCTGCTGTTTCAGGGGTGTCAGTAACGGTAGCTGTTTTAAGGCTTGCGGGCTGTCACGGTATTCTTGCGGATAGCGCAGGCTGATGGGATAGCGGGCAATTCCCTCCACCACTTCACCGGTTTGCATCCCTCCGATAGCCGAGGCAACAAACAGCTGTACATCATCGATAGTCATACCATAGCGGGCCGCTTTTTCCCGATTAATATCCACCGTAATATAGCGTCCTCCTTCGAGACGCTCTGCGAGGGCCGAGCTCACTCCCGGAACCTGACGCGCCACTTCCTCAATCCGCTGGGCGGTCTCATCGAGATCCGCCAGCACGCTGCCGGAAACTTTAATCCCGATGGGGCTTTTAATTCCCGTCGAAAGCATATCGATCCGGTTACGAATAGGCGAGACCCACAGATTCGCCAGTCCAGGCAGACGGACGGTTTTATCCAGTTCTTCGATAATTTTTTCGGGCGTCATGCCCGGACGCCATTCCGATTGGGGTTTCAACTGAATGGTGGTTTCCAGCATTTCCAGCGGCGCCGAGTCGGTCGCACTGTCAGCCCGTCCGGCTTTACCAAACACGCTCTCGACTTCCGGTACTGTCTTAATCAGTCGGTCGGTGGTTTGTAACAGGGTGCGTGCCTGCGCAGCAGAAATACCCGGCAGAGTCGATGGCATATAAAGCAAATCACCCTCATTGATTTGCGGCAGAAACTCTCCCCCAACCTTACTCAGCGGCCAGGCCACCGTCAAAATAGAGAGCAGAGCGACCAGCAGGGTGAGCTTTGGCCAGTGCAACACCCGTAATAACAGTGGATGATATAATTTGATAAGCCCCCGATTCAGCGGATTGCGCGTTTCTGCAGGAATATGCCCACGGATAAATAGCCCCATCAGTACTGGAATAACGGTAATAGCCAGTAGCGCCGCTCCCGCCATGGCATAGGTTTTAGTGAACGCCAGAGGCCCGAACAGCCGCCCTTCCTGCCCTTCAAGGGTAAAAATGGGGATAAATGACAGCGTAATGATCAGTAAGCTGATAAACAGTGCCGGACCGACTTCGACTGACGCATCGGTGATAATTTTCCAGCGAACGGGGTTAGCCATTTTTTCATTGGGATGCTGATGGTTCCACTCCTCCAGCCTTTTATGGGCATTCTCTATCATGACCACCGCGGCATCCACCATCGCCCCCACCGCGATAGCAATCCCCCCCAGCGACATGATATTGGCGTTAATCCCCTGAAAACGCATAAGAATAAAAGCAATAAACAGTCCCAGTGGTAAGGAAATAATCGCCACCAGCGCTGAACGAAGATGACCCAGAAATAAAGCGCAGACCACCGCTACGGCAATAAACTCTTCCAGTAACTTATAGCTGAGATTATCAATAGCCCTGTCAATCAGGCTGCTACGATCGTAGGTCGTCACTATCTCAACGCCCGGCGGCAGACTGCTTTTCAGTGTATCCAGCTTCGCTTTCACCGCCGTAATCACTTCCCGGGCATTCTTACCCGAACGCAGAATAATCACCCCACCTGCCACTTCGCCTTCACCATTAAGCTCAGCGATACCCCGGCGCATTTCCGGCCCAGTCTGGACTCGGGCGACATCCTGTAAATAAATGGGAACACCCTCAGCTCCGGTACTCAGTACTATCAGGTTGAAATCATTGATTGATTGCAGATAACCGGTAGCCCGTACCATATATTCCGTTTCAGCACGCTCTATCGATGCCCCACCCATTTCCTGATTAGAGGCGTTCAGCGCATTTTTAACCTGTTGCAAGGTCACGCCATATTGCACCAGCTTTGCCGGGTCGACCTGAATCTGGTATTCCCTGACCATGCCGCCTACTGAGGCCACCTCGGATACATTGGGGATAGTCTTGAGTTCATACTTTAAAAACCAGTCCTGCAGAGAACGTAATTCTGCCAAATCATGTCGGCCTGTTTTATCCACCAGGGCATATTCATAAATCCATCCCACGCCCGTGGCATCCGGGCCGATTTCTGGACGAACCCCCGCCGGTAACTGTGCCTGATTAAGGTATTCCATGACCCGTGAACGCGCCCAGTATTGATCGGTGCCATCTTCAAAAATGACATACACCCAGGAGTCACCAAATTGTGAAAACCCCCGCACTGTTTTGGCTCCAGGAACGGAAAGCATGGTGGTGGTTAACGGATAAGTGACCTGATTTTCCACTATCTGTGGTGACTGACCCGCGTAACTTGTTTTGATAATCACCTGAACATCAGAGAGATCGGGTAAAGCATCCACCGGTGTCTTCACGACAGTCCAGCTGCCCCACAGCGTCAGAAACAGCACTCCGAGCATAATCAGGAAACGGTTGGCGACAGAACGCCGAATAACCCATGCAATCATTAGCTTTTCCTTAGTGTCCGGAATGTTCAGTATCGACAGAAGCTTCTGGGATATTTTCCGGCATCTTCAGTCTTTCCAGGGCACCGTTAATACTGGCTTCGGAGTCGATCAGGAACAGGCCATTCACCACCACCGACTCCCCTTCGGCCAATCCCTCAACGGCCGCCTGTGACTGTGATTCATGAATTAACTTGATAGCTTTCGGCACAAAACGGCCTTGTGAATTGACAGTAATAACCCGTTGCTGCTGACCGGTATCAATAACGGCCTCTGAAGGGATCAGTACCTGTTCCGGTCCCTGGAGATGAAGTTTCAGATAAGCATTCATGCCGGGCTTCAGTCGCTCCTGACTATTGTTAATCGGGATACGCAGCTGCAAGGTCCGTGTGGTAGGGTCGGCGCTGGGTAACAGGCTCCAGTGTTGAATCGGAAAATCCTCGTTCGGGTAAGCCGGTATCGAGAGACTTAAAAGCGCTGCGTCGTTCAGTAAAGCCGCTAGCGATTCAGGAACCGCAGCCGTGACCCAGACCGGATCAATCCCCTGAATTTGTGCCACCACATTGTCTTTTGAAATATTCATGCCATTGCGCAAATCAAAAGCAGTGATAACGCCGTCAATCGGCGCTTTCAGGGTAAAGTGCGTTTGTATGACTCGCTCTTTGCGTAAGCGCTGAATATCTTCTGGTGGCATGCCCGCCAGCCGTAAACGTTCAAGAATGCCTTTTAGCTGTATGGCCGCCCCGCCTGCTGCCGACAAGAGTAAATATTCGCTCTGCGCTTCCACCCACTCAGGAACAGTAATATCAATCAGCGGAGCGCCAGACCGGACTTTGTCACCAGCAGTCAGAGGATATACCTGCTCGACAAAACCGGCTGAACGCGCCTGAACAATGGCAAACTGATGATCGTTGAAGCCAATATTAGCGGGCAGTAGCTGACGATATTGCAAATGCCCTTTGCGGGATTTTTCCGTTTTTAATCCTAAGTTTTGCAGCAGTACCGGATTAATACGCACCCCTTCCGTGTCTTCACCGGCACCCGCTTCATCACGATATTTAGGCACCAGATCCATATCCATAAAGGGTGATTTACCCGGTTTATCAAATTTGACATCAGGTTTCATCGGGTCATACCAGAATAAGACTTCTTTTTCGGCGGGTGAGCGGTCATTATTTATCTCCGGATAGAAATAAGGATAAGCCGCTATCATTATTATGGCACCGAGAATAAGACCGCACGATACTGCGATGGTTAGTTTTAATTTTGGAGAAACCATATCCGCTCCTGCGATACCTATAGAATGATGTTTTTCTGAATATGCCCTGCGATATAATTCCCCCAGGGCATTATTTAAATATTATTGAGTCTCAATACTCTGCAGGACATAATCATTGCCCTGCTGAGTGAAAGAAAAACTAATTTTCTCACCCGATTTTAAATCATTCACTTTGTCAGCCACCGGGGTGAAAATAAAATTCATCGTCATCGGTGGCCAGCTAATTTCCGGGATAGCTTCATGTGAGATGGAGATTTTCTGTTGTTTATTATCAATAGCTTTAATCACACCGACCGTTTGGTGACGCACTTCGTTAACCTGTTTGCTCATTTCCGCCGTAGTACTGCTGGCTTCTCCATGCATATTATGATGAGCGTCACTGGCCTGCGCCGAATAAGCTATTGTCATAGATATCATGCTCAAAGAAATGATTTTTAGTAACTGATTCATATTACTGCTCCTGAAATTTTGATGATTAAAAATTAAGCTTTCCAGCCACCGCCAAGGGCGGTGAAAAGATTTATCTCATTAATTTGTCTTGCATACTGTAAATCAGCAATAGTTTGTCGGGTGCTAAATAAAGACCGCTGGGTATCTAACACTTCGATATAACTGACAACACCACTGGTATATAATCCACCCGCACGTTGCAAGGTAGTATTTAATGTTTCGAGATAGCGCTGCTGTGCAATCAGCTGACGATTCAGACTGTCGCGTAATGCTAAACTATCGGCGACTTGTTTAAAGGCATTCTGAATTTTCTGCTGATAATTCACCACTGCTTGCTGCTGGATAATATTAACCCGTACCAGGTTTTGTTCATTCCGGCTGGCATTAAATATCGGTAACTCCACTTTCGGTATAAAACTCCACAACCTACTGGCGGTATTAAATAGACTGCTCAGCTCACTGCTACTGGATGACAGGCCGCTGGTCAGATTAATAGCAGGATAAAAGGCCGCTCTGGCGACACCAATACGGGCGTCTGCGGCTTTTAACTGATGTTCCGCCTCGAGAATATCAGGGCGCTGCCGTAAAATTTCCGCAGAGAGATGTGCGGGAAGTCTGACCGGATTAAAGGTTAATGCCCCGGTCGATGCCGATACCAGGTCGGTCTGGTAGTTGCCCAGTAAAAGTTGCAGGATATGCGTCGTTTGTGCCAGCTCGCCTTCTCGTCTGGCAATTTCAGCATCAGTACTGTCGAGTGCGCCGCGAGCTTGCTCCAGCGCCAGCAAATTACTGCTGCCATTCACCACCTGATGCTCCACCAGGGTATAGGCTTGCTGATAGTTGTGACGCGTCTCTTTTGCTATACGCAACTGTTCCAGTATCAGCTGCTGATTAAAATAGTTCTGAGAAATATTTGAGATCAATACGATATGAACATTGCGTCGGGCTTCTTCGCTGGCGAACAGATTTTGTTTTTCAGCTTCGCTGCTGTTTTTTAGCTTACCGAAAAAGTCCAGTTCAAGACTCAGTTCCAGCCCGACGTCATACTCTTTACGAGTACCCTGCTCGGCATTTAATCCCCCCTGATAACCCCGACTCGCAGAGCTATTAAGCTGGGGATAGCGGTCAGCCTCAGTGACACCATATTCAGCGCGGATCTGCTGCACCTTCAGGGTCGCCATTTTAATATCGCTATTATTCGAAAGCCCGTGGGATATCAGTTCCTGAAGCTGTGGCTGAATGAAAAAACTGCGCCAGCCGGTATCCTGATAGCCTTCTGTCGCCGCAACCAGTCCATTTTGCGAAAGTGAAAACTGTTGCGGTACCGGAAGTTCAGGAGGCTGATAGTCCGGGGCCAGATTGACACAACCCGCCAGAATTAATGCGCTAGTTAAAATCAGTGGTTTCAATATGAACATATCGCTTCTCGCCAGAACCCGCTTGCCCAGTCATACCCATTGATGACATCAGGCACCTTAACTGAGCGACTCTGTTGGCAGGGTTACAGGATAATGACAACTTTGTCATTATTGGATGAAGCCGTTGCTATCATGACCAGGCCCACTAAAATAGGCGGTATCAGAGAGAATAACGCGGTAAGCAGATGAAAATATTAATTGTCGAGGATGAAGTAAAAACAGGAGAGTATCTGAGCAAAGGGCTCACTGAAGCGGGATTTGTGGTCGATCTTGCTGATAACGGCCTGAACGGATACCACCTTGCAATGACCGATGAATACGACCTGATTATCCTCGATATTATGCTGCCTGACGTGAATGGCTGGGATATTGTGCGCATGTTACGCGCTGCCAGTAAAGGAATGCCGATCCTGCTCCTCACCGCCTTGGGTAGCATTGAACATCGGGTTAAAGGACTCGAGCTGGGAGCCGATGACTATCTGATTAAACCCTTTGCTTTTGCTGAGTTACTGGCCAGAGTACGGACTCTGTTACGTCGCGGCACCACGGTCATTCAGGAAAGTCAGTTCCAGGTTGCCGACTTGGCTCTGGATCTGGTTTCGCGCAAAGTGAGACGCGGCAGTACGCGTATTACACTGACCAGTAAAGAGTTTACTTTGCTGGAATTTTTTATCCGCCATCAGGGTGAAGTTCTGCCGAGGTCGCTGATTGCCTCTCAAGTCTGGGATATGAATTTTGACAGCGATACCAATGCCATTGATGTGGCGGTGAAACGCCTACGCGCCAAAATCGACAATGATTTTGAGCCTAAGCTTATCCAGACGGTACGCGGCGTGGGTTATATGCTTGAGGTCGCTGATGAGGATTAGTCGCCCCCATCGCCCTTTTTCGCTTGCCGTCAGGCTGACATTTTTTATCAGTCTGGCGACAATTTTCGCCTTTGCCGTGTTAACCAGCATCATGCTGAATTCGGTGAAGACGCACTTTGCCGATATGGATGAGCAGGATCTGAATAAAATTAAAATGACGCTTTCATCCATTCTGCTGGAGCCGGGTGCCTCGGAAGCGGAAAAAGTTGAAAAAGTCAGCGTGATCCTCGCCAGTTATCGTCATATCTCGGTATTGATGCTCAATGCCGACAATCAGATGCTTTACCGTTCGCCCGACGGACCCGATTTAATACCGGTGCTTAACACCCCTCAGTTTGCTGAAAGCCTGAAAACGGGTTCAGTTTTTCAGTGGTCTGACAGGAGCGTTCATTCCGGCATGTCGGACAGCGGCAGCCCAAAAACCTATCGTATTATTGCCGCTTCCGTGAGTGCGCCCTATCACGGGAAAGACTCAACCTGCACTTTTGTGATTTCATTTTCCATTGATTTTCATCTGCATTATCTCGATGAGCTTAAATATAATCTTTGGCTGATTGCGGCAGCGATGGGCCTGCTGATTGTCTTGATTGTGGTGTTTGCCGTACATAAGGGACACGCCCCCCTGCGTACCGTCAGTCAGAAAATCAAGAATATCTCTTCTGAAAATCTGGACGTCAGGCTTAACCCGAGAACCGTCCCGGTTGAACTGGAACAACTGGTTATCTCTTTTAACCATATGATTGAACGTATTGAGGATGTGTTCACTCGTCAGTCTAATTTCTCTGCGGATATTGCCCATGAGATCCGCACCCCAGTGACCAATCTGGTGACGCAGACAGAAATTGTTTTAAGCCAGCCGCGTAGTGTAAAAGAGCTCGAGGATGTGCTCTATTCCAGCCTCGAAGAGTATAACCGGATGGCAAAAATGGTCAGTGATATGCTCTTTCTGGCCCAGGCAGATAACCAGCAGCTGATCCTTGAGTGTACCCGGCTGGACCTGCGGGCGGAGACGCTCAAGGTATTTGATTTTTTTGAAGCCTGGGCCGAAGAACAGCATGTGACCCTGAAGATTAGCGGGCATCCGTGCTGGATTGAGGGGGATGCATTAATGTTACGTCGGGTGATGAATAATCTGCTCTCCAACGCGATTCGCTATACGCCTGAAGGCAAAACCGTCCAGGTCACGCTGAGTGAAGATGATCAATGGGTGAAAGTGATTATTGCCAATCCCGGCCCGGTGATCCCGCCTGAGCATCTGTCGCGTATATTTGACCGTTTTTATCAGATAGACCCTTCTCGACAGCGCAAAACCGCAGGCAGTGGTATTGGTCTGGCGATTGTGAAATCCATTGTCAGCGCCCACCAAGGAAAAATACGCGTCGCTTCTGACTCGGTTTCTACAGTATTTACCCTGCTCCTCCCGCGCGTAAAATAATAGTGATTAACGCCAAGCTGGCCCGTTGCTATAAATAAAAAAAGTAAGGCTAATAGCCTTACTTTTTCTTCTATCTAACCCGCGTGATAATTAACTCAGGTCGACATTCTTACTGCCGAAGAACCAGGTCAGGATAAAACCGGCAATATAAGAGATAAGGATACCGACCACATATACCGCCATTCCCGGGAAGATGCCCTGGCTTGAGGTCATCAGTGGTATAGAGACCAGACCTGACGGACCAAACACAGTATTCAGACCCACTGGCAGTCCCATCCAGGCAACCAGTCCAATAAAGAACCCGCCGACGGCACCGCCCAGACATGCGGTCACAAAAGGTTTCAGTCGCGGTAAGGTGACACCGTAAATCAGTGGTTCACCGATACCTAACAAGCCCGGGAAGATGGCCCCTTTAACTTGCGTACGCAACATTGAGCCTTTTGCTGAACGGTAATACAGCGCCAGAGCAGCACCAACCTGGCCACCGCCCGCCATCGCAAGGATTGGGAACAGTGAGTTAAAGCCCTGGGCATCCATCAAGGCAAAATAGACCGGGACAAATCCCTGGTGAATACCGAATACCACTGCAATCAAGAATAAACCAGCCAGGACCGCAGTACCGATAGGGTTACCATTAAGATGCAGGAACAACCAGGTCATGCCTTTAAATAGCTCACCACCGATAGGCATAATCGCCAGGTAAGTCAGCGCACCTGTCAGCAGTAAGGTAATACCGGAGGTCAGGATCATATCGAGGTTATCAGGGACAAACCGACGCACCTGACGCTCAATCCATGCCCCGGCCATACAGGCTAATAACACGCCGATGATATTACCGCGCGGGTCTATCGCCAGGCTAAAGAAGTTATCCATACCGGCGTAGTAACCCACGGTGCCTTCCGGCACGTAGCGCAGGATAAACAGTGAGGCAATAATGGCACCATTAACACCGGTACCGCCGAACGCTTTCTGGGTGTTAAAACCAATCAGAATACTTAAGAAAGTAAACAGACCAATACTGAAGACTTTCATATAAGCAATCAGCTGGCTTAACCAGACGGCCGGAGTTTCACCTTCCACATACAGCGTTTGCTGGAGTAATGTCGCGATACCCAGTAATAAACCCGCGGCAATAAAGCCAGGTATCAGCGGGGTAAAAATGGTGGCGAACTTGGTCAGAAAGTTATGAACTGCACTGTTCTGCTTCGCTTTCATCTGTTTTTTATTCTGGCTAGCCAGTGCCTGTAAATCGGCAGACTCGCTATTATCCGGCTCTATCTGTGCTCCGGACTTGATCATTTCATTCATCATATCGCTGGCAGTCTGTGCTTTGCCAGGTCCGAGAATAATTTGTAACTGATCATCGCCATTGACGACGCCGAGTACACCCGGGATTTTCTTTAATTCGTCATTTTGGACAAGGTCCCTGTCTTTCAGCGTCAGTCGAAGACGCGTCATGCAGTTGCCGCACAGAGTGATGTTGTTACTGCCGCCCGTGAGGCGCAGAATACTTTCAATCATCGAGCCGGTAATTTTAGCCATAATTAGATATTCATCCCCTGAAGTGTTTGACGGATGAAGCCGTTGTTTTTATTTAATAATGCACTGGCTTCACTAGCAGATAATCCACTCAGCACCATCAGAATTGCTGTTTTACAGTGGCGGTGGCACGCATTCAGTGCCTGTTCTGCAACATCCGGTGTGCAGTCTGTCGCTTCAACGACAATATTGACCTGACGCTGAACGAGTTTGGCGTTAGTCGCTTCCACATCAACCATCAGGTTGCCATAGACTTTACCGCTGCGGATCATCGAACCGGTGGTTATCATATTGAGTGCCAGCTTCTGTGCCGTTCCCGCTTTCATACGGGAAGATCCGGTCACGACTTCAGGACCGACCACTAACTCAATCGCAATATCCGCACTCAGGCTCATTGCACTACCTGGATTACAAGAAATTGCCCCAACTGTAGCGCCCACACTTTTCGCATACGCCATGGCTCCCAGCACATAAGGCGTACGACCACTTGCCGCTATTCCGACCAGCACATCTTTTTCATTGAAATCGATATCCTTCAGGTCTTGAGCGCCCATCTCGCCATTATCTTCGGCATTTTCTACCGCCTGTAAAATAGCTTTATGGCCACCCGCAATAATCCCCACCACCTGACTGGCAGGCGTGCCATAAGTCGGAGGACATTCACTGGCATCCAGGATCCCTAAACGACCCGAGGTACCTGCCCCGCTGTAGATCAAACGTCCGCCTCTGGAAAAAGCCTCAACGACGGCATCAACGACTTGGGCGATTTCCACAATAGCGGCTTCAACAGCCAGAGGAACTTTTTTATCTTCTTGATTGATAACAGTTAAGACATCCAGCGTGGATAAAGTATCAATTTCCGCACTGGCTGGATTGCGGCTTTCAGTAATCATTTTCTTTAAGTTAATCTGCATTATGCTTAATCCGTCAAAGTAATCTGTCGACTATAATATGGAATATTTTATTACTGGTTAGTGATGTAAATCACGTTAAAACGATTCACCACAAAGTTAAAAAACAGAATCAAAACCAGTAACGATATAAAAACCAAGTAACAATACACTTTAAATCAATTGATTATAACCATTCCATTAGATGGAATAATTTTGGAATAAATTATTATTTTTCTTTGCTGTGAGCAACTGAATATGAAGCTACAAGCGGATACTGGCGACAGGTAGTTGGCTTCCAGAACGAAATGCGCTTCTGTTCACCCTGTTTCCCTCAACAGGCTATCACCGCTATGATAGGACTCTTGTTATTTTTCCAGGTTAACGCCGATGCGCATTTTACAACTTATTTCGCTGAATAAAGAACAATTTACCCCGGGTGAACGAACCATCGCCGACTTTCTGTTAGCCCATCCAGAAATTTTAAAGCAATGTTCATCACAAGAAATTGCCAGTCAGTTAAACATCAGCCAGTCCAGTATTGTAAAATTCGCCAAAAGATTAAATTTCAGAGGTTTTACTGACCTTAAAATGGCATTAATCGAAGAGTGGGGGCAGCTCAATAAGCAAATCAATATCGCGGATCAGCACTTACACAGTAGTATCAGCATTCACGATAGTCCGGCGATCATTGCTGAGAAACTCTGCCTGGAAAAACAGCAAGCGCTGCGTGATTCAACAGATAATGTCAATTTTTCCCAGCTGGAAAAAGCTATCTCGTTAATGAAATCAGCGCGCCGGATCCAAATTACCGGTATTGGTGGCTCAGCCTTGGTCGCTAAGGACCTGGCTTATAAACTGATGAAAATTGGTTATCCGGTGATGAACGAAATGGACGGCCACGTACAGATAACGGTGGCTCAGTCTTTGGGTCCGGGCGATATTCAGATTGCTATTTCCTACTCGGGTTCACTCAAAGAGATATTGCTGGCGGCGCAGGTCGCCAAGAATAACGGTGCACAGCTGGTAGCCGTCACGTCATTGCAGGAAAGCCCGTTGCGAAAAATAGCCGATTACACTCTCGACACGCTGGCAGATGAAACACGCTGGCGCAGTTCGTCTATTTCCGCGCGAACGGCTCAGAATACCATTACTGACTTACTGTTTGTGTGTCTGTTACAAGAAGATAATGAAAGAAGCCAGCAGTATATTAATCGCAGTAAAGAGATGATTGAGAAATTAAAATAAAACCCGGGGTACTGTCCCCGGGTCAGTTTTATCTTATTTACCAGTGGCGAATATTACCAGGTGTGACGAATACCAACCGAGTAGAGACGGAAGTCCTGGGTATTATCATCCCCATACGTCAGGTGGACCTGTTGGCTATTTTTGGAATGCTGCCATGTTGTTTGTTCCCATGCCAGATTCGTCCACAGGGTTGTTTTAGGTGTCAGGTTATAGTTTACAATCAGTCCTAAACGCAGCCCGCCATTGTCTGCACGGTTAGTCGTGGCGCCGCTAACAGGATCGTAGTTCTTTTCATTAAGGAAGTAGCGGAAATAAGGCTGAATATTCCACTGCTCGTTAATTGTCGTTGGGAAATAACCACGGATCTGATTCTGTTCCCAGGTTTTATCGCCATGACTATTCCAGGTCCAGTCAGTGTAATACATCAGCTTAGCCAGCATTTTATCGTTGATTCGGTACTGGAAACCATGCTCACTTTCCCACTCCCAGTCATTGTAACCCGGACCGGAGAAAGCATTATCATAGTAGTAACCGGCATCCCAGAAAACGAACGCAAATTTTTCGTTAAAGTTATAGCTACCGCCAGGGATCAACCAGTAAGAATGGTAAGAGTTTTTCGCTGGCATACCATTTTTTACATCGTTCGATTCTTTACGGTAAACGAAGCTCAGATTCAGGGTAGCATCCTGGTTCTTAATGAGATTCCGGTTAGCCTGTAGCTGTAAGCGGTTACGATTATAGGAAGTTTGTTCTGAGTGAAAATTGGTCGTGTAGTTACGCATGGAGACTTTATACTCCATAAAATAACTCCACTTTGAGTCCAGGGGTTGAATCGCCACCTGAACCACCGGGCTAATTTTATCAAAAACTTTTTTATCGTTAATCTTATAGCCTTTAAATTCCTCTATTTCCAAAAATGTATTGCTGGTAATATTAAACTTTGACTCTTCAGTAATATTCTTAGCGGGTTGTTGAGCCGCTTTTTCCGTTGCACTCTCTTCAAGCGGTTCATCAATTACCGCCTGGCTTACGCCTGGCAATGCAGTCAATAATAAAAATAAATACGAATGCTTTGCGTAGTTCATAGGAAACCTGCCAATTATAATTAATCAGTTTCTTGAGGGTTATTTTATTATTTACAGAACTATCTATAATCGGGCCATAAACACTACAGCCCGTTATTTAATGATATTATTCGTGAGAATTAATATGTCAGACCATGACCCAGAGAATAAATAACCTTACCACTGGCATCTTTAATATCAACCGGGAGTTTACCTGTTGGATTATTAAAGGTCACGTTCTGAGTGTCTTTAAACAGGCTTCTGATGCCTGCTTTAATATTGGCTTCTAAAGAGTTACGGCCAGCGTTAGTAATATCAAAGCCCGTAATTCCATAAATGGCAATATTTGCCTTCACATTTTTCAGCGCAGAAATATCGTATGGGTTGCGTGAAGAGATAACCACTAGCGGTTTTTTATATTTTGCAGCAAGGTTAATGATGGATTGCGCAGCATTATCCTGTGCTTTCAAGTTATAGGTCACGAGAATAATAAAATCCGCATGGGTCATTTGCTGGTTAATGTCCTGAGGTAAGGTCTGTCCTGCCAGGTCGATATCCAGCCCTGTCGTCGAGATAGTCTTCCCTTCCAGTTCGCTGCTGATTTGATTTAACTCTTTTTTAATCAATTCATTACGCGCTGTTTCATCAGAAATAACCAAAATGTTATTCTGTTTTTTCAGCGTGAAAGGTAAAACACCTTTGTTTTCGATTAAGGTGACTGATTTTTCAGCAACTTTACGTTCGTAGTTTTTATGCTCTGCGGATGCAACTACAGACAAGGCATGCGCTTCGGTATACATCGGCTGCGGTAACAGTTTGTTATCCAGCTTATATTCAACAATTCGTAGTGCGGATTCGTTGATACGACTCGCCAGTGCCGGATCGACCTGACTTTGCTTCTCAATATACTGGTACAGGCTGGCGAGTTTCTCCATGCCTTGTTTATCCCAGATATGGACCGGCATAACAGCAACATCAACACCGGCTAAATAGGCCTGCACGACGGCTTCATTGGTACCAAAGTTATCAGCAACAGCGCCCATATCTAACGCATCGGTAAAGATCAGACCCTTATAGTGCAGTTCATGACGTAAGATATCGGTAAGGATTTTTTTCGACAAGGTTGCCGGTAAGCCCATTTCCTTGCCATCATGCTTAGAAATCACTTTGCTGTTATCCAGCGCAGGCACCACAATATGCCCAGTCATGATAGCTTTAATACCGTTATCAATCGCATATTTGAACGGCACTAAATCATTCTGTCGCCATTCTTGTTCAGAATAAGGCACGACAGGCAGGCCAACATGTGAGTCGGTCTCAACATTACCGTGTCCTGGGAAGTGTTTAATCGTGGCAGTAACATGATTTTTCTGTAAACCGTCGATATAGGCGCTGGCCATATCATTAATCAAACCGGTGTTACTACTAAATGAACGAACACCAATCACGGGATTATTTTGATTCACATTAACATCAACAGAGGGGGCGAAATTAATATTCACGCCTAATGCTGAAAGTTCAGAGCCGTGAATTTCACCCGACCCCTGCGCCATAGAGATATCACGTGTTGCGGCTAATGCCATATTACCCGGCATTTCTGTACCTTCACGTAAACGTGTGACATAGCCGCCTTCCTGATCGGTTCCAATAAGCAGAGGTAAACGATAACGCGCGCCCTGAATATCTTCGATTAATTTATAAGACTGCGCGGTGGTCATGAAGTTTTCGCGGAACAAGATAATGCCGCCGAGGCGATAATCATAAATCATCTCCTCCAGAGCTTTAGGCAGGACATGAACGCTGGTTTCTTCTTTACGCTCACCGGCATATCCCTGTGGGTTCTCGTCCCATTGGCGAATATCGAGCATCAGCATCTGACCAATTTTTTCTTTAGTCGTCATTTGTGAAAGAATAAGTTCCGCATTTTTATGTGGATCTTTCCACAAACCTTCTAACTGAGCATCAGTGAGAGGTTGTTGTGCAACATGGCTGACACAACCTGCAAGTAATGCACTAACCGTCATGGCGACTATTTTTTTCATTTGGAACCTTTTGTTACCCGAATACAGCGTTAAAGGAATTATTGATTTCATATAGTATCAACGTAAGGAATTATTTATTCCTTGGCATTGATCACAATTTTGATTCTTGTCCCTTCTATCGTTGAATTAACAGGCAAGTACAGGCCTGTTTTCTGTCAGCCAGAGATGATTCCTTCGCAGGCTATTGAATTGATTTTTTTATTGATTTTCCGGCAGCATCGAAAAAATGATGCCTTTAAAGCGGGGCCCGGGCGGGATATCTCTGACACTTATCATGTGACACTGTCACTTATACAAAAATAATTATCCATACTATTTTATTGATCTCCATCATCATTCTGCCGTTAAATAGCAGGCTTCTATTTCTCGTCTGATATTTCTTATGATTGTTCGTCCTCATCAGCACTGGCTGACCCGATTATTTGTCTGGCATGGTTCAGTACTGGAAAAAATTTATTCCCGGCTCCTGTTAAACCTGTTTCTCTCTGTCAGTGTCATTTTCTTTCTGCCCTGGTATGAAACGCTTGGCATCAAATTAACCATGGCCCCCTTTAGTGTCCTGGGGGTAGCGATTGCTATCTTTCTGGGATTCCGTAATAGCGTTTGTTATGCACGTTTCAACGAGGCCAGATTATTATGGGGACAACTGGCTATCACCTCCCGATCGTTACTGCGTGAAGTAAAAACGCTTTTCGGGCATCAACCAGAGTCAGTCGAGACATTTGTCAATTTACAGTTAGCCTTCTGTAATAGTTTGCGAATGACGCTGCGTAAACAGCCACAACAAGAAACATTGAGTCGCTACCTGACGCCAGCGCAACTGGCCTGGGTGAGTGCAAGTCACACTCCCCAGAATCGCATTCTGATCCTGATGGGTAACTGGCTTAATGAAAAGCGTCAGCAAGGGGAGATTTCAGATATTTTATGGCACAGTCTCAATGAGAACTTGAATGCACTTTCCAGTGTATCCGGGGGCTGTGAGCGGATCATTACTACCCCGCTGCCCTTTGCTTACAGTCTGATATTACACCGAACCGTCTATATCTTTTGTATCATGCTGCCCTTTGCCCTGGTGACCGATCTGCACTATATGACGCCCTTTCTCTCCGTTTTTATCTCCTATACTTTTATTGCGCTGGACTCGCTGGCAGAAGAGCTTGAGGACCCGTTTGGTATCGAAGATAACGACTTAGCCTTAGACGCGATTTGTGTGGCCATTGAGCGAGATATTCGCAGTATGAATGATGAAAGCACGCTGCCACCCGCGTTAACCCCAAACCGCTACTATCGTTTGAGTTAACGACAGACGGACAGACTCAGCCCCATCATCAATCCGGTGCTGAGTCCCCGGGCGCCTGGCTGGGCTGTTTTTGTTAAGTATGGGCTATTGCAGCCCATCAGCGTAAAGACGAAGACAAGCCTGGTGGTTTACAGAAAGTCGGTTTAATAAAAAATAGCGCCTTTGAGATACTTCCGATTACCCTCACTGTAAAGTAACCGATAATTTAACAAGCAATATGCTTCCTACTTAGCATCACTCATCTGACCTATTGGCACCCGATCATGCGTCATACTACACTAGCCCATTATTACTGTTGAATAATTATGTTTAACAGTATTAATGTTCCCAACTACTCTTAAGTAGTCATCTACAAGAAGCTAAATCAGCATTAGTAAGGTTTTAATTTTCAGATAATAAAGGTATTACGATGCAGGACTGGAACCCAACATCTTATTTGCGTTTTGAAGCAGAACGAACTCGCCCAGTAAAAGAACTCGCCGATCGAATTCGTTTACCTCAGGCAGTCAACATTACTGATTTAGGTTGTGGCCCGGGTAACTCAACTGCCGTGCTATGCAAACGATACCCTAAAGCGCGTATCACGGGAATTGATAGCTCCCCCGCCATGCTGGAAAAAGCGCGCGCCATCTTGCCTGGCTGCCAGTTTGAGGAAAGCGACATCAGTCGCTGGCGACCGGAAAAAAAGCAGGATATCATTTTTGCCAATGCCTCTTTGCAGTGGGTCAACGATCACGAGACACTTTTCCCTCATCTCGCCGCGCAGCTCTCACCGCGTGGCGTGCTTGCCGTTCAAATGCCAGATAACTGGCAGGAGCCTACCCACCGCCTGATGCGCGATGTCGCCGAGGAGCTGGGACATTCACAGCAGCATCGCGAGGGGATCCTTAGTGCTCAGGCCTACTATGATTTATTGAGTCCGGCGGGCTTTGAAGTCGATATCTGGCGTACCACTTACTATCATGTCCTCCCCTCAACGGAAGCGATTATTGATTGGTTAAGTACCACCGGACTACGCCGATTTGTTAATCATCTGGCAACGCATCAGCAAGAAGCCTATCTTGAACGCTATCATCAGTTGCTGAAACAGCACTATAAAGAACAGTCGGACAGTCAGGTCCTTATGCCCTTCCCGCGGTTGTTTATTATGGCTAGTAAGACACTGTAAGTATTAAAATAAAAAGCCGGCAGGGATTAACGCCTCTGCCGGCTTTTTAATGAATAAAGGTGACTTATTTATCGGTGGCAAGCTGTAAGCGACGGGCGCGTAACCAGTCATAACAGGCGTTAAAGATAATGGTATAAGGCAGGAAGAAAAGAAAGAATCCAATTTCAACCATCAGCGCTTCAAGAAGCGATACCTGTAACATCCATGCCGCTATCGGCAAACCAATAAGAATAAAACCGCTTTCAAATCCCAGCGCATGGCAGACGCGAACCTTAATACTACGTGGCTGGCCCGGCAGGAAAAATTTATCAAAACCGGCGTTATAAATCATATTCCATAACATCGCGACGGTAGACAGCATGATAGCCAGCGCCCCCATCTGAAACAGTGGCTTATCCATCAACCAGGCCGCAGTTGGCGCACAGATGGCCAGGGCAATCAATTCAAACGATAGCGCGTGGATAATACGCTCACCTAAACTACGATTTTGCTTTTTCATCAGTAAACTCCAATTCACTTATGACGCATATTATTATCGTAATTAGTGATATGATAAAGTTAATAACCATCGATAAAAGCGATAGATGATGAATTATTCACCGGAGTCACTGGAAGCTTTTTTGTATACGGTCGAATCAGGTTCATTTTCGGCTGCGGCGCGTAAACTTAAAAAAAGTCAGTCCACGATCAGTACCGCAATCGCGAATCTGGAAGCCGATCTGGGGGTGGTACTTTTCGATCGCACTAGCCGCCATCCCACGATAACAGCGCATGGATTAGGGATTTTACCCTATGTAAAGGCTATTTTTGCCGCCAGTGAACGACTCGATGAATTCGCCGTCAGGCTGACGGATAATATTGAACCACGCCTGAGTTTTGTGCTGTCCGATCTCTGGCAGACCAGCCATCATGAGTCTATTTTGCAGCAGTTTTCCGATCGTTATCCAGATATAGAATTTGAGTGCATTATTGCCGAAGATGATGATGTCATTGACTCTATTCAGTCTGGCCGTGCCCATGTTGGTGTCCTGCGTGCGCAGAAACATTATCCGACAAATATCTCCACTGCACGTCTAAAAGTGGATACTGAAATGGCTATTTTTATCCATAAAAGCCATCCGCTGGCGTGTCAGGATGAACTCAGTATCGACGCGTTACAAACGGTACGTCAGTTAGTCTTAAAAACCTATGTACGTCCGGATAGCGTACTCTCAACCGGCCCGGTCTGGTCATCGCCCTCTCTGCTGCTATTACTGGAAATGGCGGAGCAAGGATTTGGCTGGGGGATATTACCCCGCTGGCTGGTACAGCAATTTGGTCATCAACAGTTAAAAGAACTGTCACTTGAAGGCTGGCCTAAGTTATTTGAAGTGGATGTTGCCTGGTCAAATAAAAGCCCGCCGGGGCCTGCAGGTCGCTGGCTTATCGATCAGTTACGTTCTCGACAATAATTTAATCATCCTGACGAAAATATAAAAAAGTCATTGTCAGTCCTGGCACTTCAGGTTATTAATCTCTTTTCTCTCAACCGGATAATGACCTTATGGATACCTTCACAACCCTGCTCGCTATCGCTGCCACTTTAGCGATTGGCGCAATCAGTCCGGGCCCGAGTTTTGTCTATGTGGCACAGAATGCGGTGGCACGCTCTCGCAATCATGGTCTGGTTACTGCCATGGGCACTGGCGTGGGTGCAGCTATCTTTGCCTTGCTGGCGTTACTCGGTCTTCAAGCTTTTCTGCTGGCAGTGCCCGTCGCCTATACTGCGCTAAAAATTGTTGGCGGGGTCTATTTGCTCTGGCTGGCGTATAAAATAATCCGTCACTCTCGCGAGCCATTAAGTATGGGGAAAGTCAGTATGGGTGAAAAAAGCCTGCTGGCGACTTTTCGTGATGGGTTATTCACACAGTTAAGTAATCCGAAAACCGCGGTGGTCTTTGCCAGTATTTTTACCGCCCTGCTGCCGCGGGAGATCCCCGCTTATTACTATATTGCGCTACCGCTGATTAGTTTCATTATTGATGCCGGCTGGTATTCACTGGTGACAGTGGCGCTTTCGACCGAACGTTCACGAAATGTCTATATTCGTTTTAAAACTGCGATAGACCGAGTGGCGGGTAGCGTGATGGCTCTGCTTGGTTTGAAACTGATTTTTTCTTCACGTTAAGCGGAATTTGAGGCCACTTTTAGCTTTCGCTATGGTGGCCTTTTTCCCCGCTAGTGAATTCCCAGCTGTCTGGCATACGAAATTTCTTCGTGCAGCTCCCGCTGGGTGAGCTCCATTAAATCAGCCAACTCCAGCGTTAGCTGCTGGAGTTGGCTCAAGTACTGAGCGGGAGTGAGCTTAGCGTTTTCTCTTCTCAGAAACTCAATAGCGAGTGCGGCGGGTGTTATTCTTGCGTCCATCATTTTCCTCATCATCATTTTGCAAGTATTTTCAGTATAGCGCGAAGATTCAGAGATGAACAAAAAACAACCACCTTTAAGCTCACTATTTTACTAACCCGCGATTTTTAAGCATTGGTTCCCGCAGCGGGGCATGTCCGCGCCAGTTCTGATACAGCCACTCCAGATCCTCACTGTTACCCCGGGACAGAATCGCGTCACGAAAACGCTGACCATTCTCGCGGGTTAATCCCCCTTGCTCTAAAAACCATTGATAGCCGTCATCGGCCAGCATTTGCGTCCAAATATAAGCGTAATAACCTGCTGCGTATCCCCCGGCAAAAATATGGGCAAAGTAGCTACTGCGGTATCGGGGCGGAACCTCTTTCAATCCTATCTGCTCCTGTGCCAGTATTTGTGCTTCCTGCGCGACGATGTCCTCAACCACCGCTCCGGCTTCCAGACTGTGCCAGCGTAAATCGAGTAAGGCCGCCGACAGAAGTTCGGTCATATCGTAGCCTTTGTTAAACTGCGCAGAGCGAAACAGCTGTTCACGCAACTCATCAGGCATAGGCTCATCACTCTGATAATGCCGGGCATAATGGGCAAATACCTCAGGCTGACGTGCCCAGTGTTCATTTATTTGTGAGGGAAACTCAACAAAGTCACGCGGAGTATGGGTACCTGAAAGCGTTGGGAACTGCTGGCTGGCAAATAAACCATGCAGTGTATGACCAAATTCGTGGAACAGGGTGACTACATCATCCCATGAGAGTAAGGCGGGTTCGCCGGTAACAGGTTTAAGATAGTTACAGACATTGTAGATAACAGGTGAAGTATTATGTAGCCGGGACTGTTCGACAAAATTGCCCATCCATGCACCACCAGACTTACTACTACGTGCAAAAAAATCGCCGTAAAACAGTGCAATACCCTGACCGTCGGCGTCAAAGATTTCCCAGACACGCACATCAGGATGATAAACAGGAATATCAACCCGCTCGATAAATTTCAGGCCAAATAGCTGGCTTGCAGCCCAGAAAACCCCTCTTTGAAGCACATTATTGAGTTCAAAATAGGGTTTTATTTGCCCCTCATCCAGACGATATTTTTCCATTCTCACTTGCTGGGCGAAAAACTGCCAGTCCCATGCCGCCAGTGGATACGGGCAATTCTGCTTATCCATTAGCTGTTGAATATCTTGCTGCTCGCGCGTGGCTCTCGCTGTCGCCGCAGGAACGATATCACGCATAAACTGTAATGCTGCAGCGGGCGTTTTAGCCATCTGATCGGCAATTTTCCAGGCGGCATAATTTTCAAAACCGAGCAGTTTCGCCTGCTCAGCCCGTAAGGTGACCAGGCGGGCGACTATCGCCTGGGTATCACAGGCATCCTGGCGTTGAGTACGGTTCCAGCCTGCGAGGAACAGTTTTTCACGGGTATCTCGATGAGTCAGGCTTTGCAGTGCTGGCTGCTGAGTGAAATTCAGCAAGGGAATGAGCCACTTATTTTCCAGCCCTTTCTCCTGCGCAGCTTGTGACGCAGCCGCAATTTCACTCGCAGTGAGCCCCTCCAGTTGAAGCACATCATCTACCACCAGAGCTGCCGCTTTATTTGCCGCATGGAGTCGCTGATTGAACTGGCTGGTTAACTGGGCCGCCTCTTTATTTAAGGCCTTAACCTGTACTTTATCGGCTTCCGCCAGGGTCGCACCCGACAAACTGAAACGCTGCCAGACAACCTCAACCAGTCTCAGCGACTCCTTATCTAATGCTAGCTGCTGGCGTTGCTGATAAACCTTATCCAGCCGCGCGAACAGCCGTTCATTAAGGTGAATTTCATCGTTCAGCACGGCCAGTTCGCTTGAAAATTCAGCTTCCAATTGGTCAAGACGGTCATTGGTATCGGCGGCAGACATGGCATAAAAAATATTACATATCCGATTGAGCATCACCCCACTCTGTTCAAGTGCTAAATAGGTATTATTGAACGTGGCTGTATCAGGATCATCGGCGATGGCAGCGATCTCCGCCCTTTTAATGCGCGTTGCCTCATCAAAAGCGGGTCGATAATGCGCCTCCTCCAGGGTATCAAAACAAGGCGCCTGGTAAGGCAACAGGCTCAGGGTAAATAAAGGGTTTTCAACAGACATGGTTAACTCCCTGGAAATAGACACCGTAAATAATTTGAGTTGCTTGCGTATGACGGGTATTGATTACCGTGCTAAGGTATTTACATACTACAAAAATACAAAGGAAAATGGCGATGATTATCTTAGTTACGGGCGCAACCGCAGGATTTGGTGAGAGTATTACCCGTCGTTTTGTCAATAATGGGCATAAAGTGATTGCCACTGGTCGCCGTCAGGAACGGTTGCAGGCGCTTAAACAAGAATTAGGTGATGCCGTTCTGACGCTGTCTCTTGATGTACGGGATCGTGCTGCGGTAGAGAAAGCACTGGCCGAACTGCCGACAGAATGGCGTGATATCGATGTTCTGGTTAATAACGCAGGCCTGGCATTAGGTCTGGAGCCTGCGCATAGAGCCAGTCTCGACGACTGGGAAACGATGATTGATACCAATAATAAAGGCCTGGTGTATATGACACATGCGGTATTACCGGGCATGGTTGAGCGTAATCGTGGTCATATCATCAATATTGGCTCCACCGCAGGACGCTGGCCTTACGCGGGTGGCAACGTTTACGGTGCTACAAAAGCCTTTGTCCGTCAGTTCAGCCTTAATTTACGCGCCGATCTGCAAAAAACACCTGTGCGTGTCACTGATATTGAGCCTGGCTTAGTGGGTGGAACAGAGTTCTCAAATGTGCGCTTTAAAGGAGATGATGCTAAAGCAGAGCTTGCCTACGAAAATGCGAATGCATTAACCCCAGAAGATGTTACTGAAGCTGTCTGGTGGGTCGCGAACTTACCAAAACATGTCAATATTAATACACTGGAAATGATGCCAGTGAGCCAGAGCTTTGCCGGTCTGAGTGTTAACCGAGAAGGTTAATCGCTAACAACACGTCTTCAGGAGCAAAAGTGGTGCCGGTTTTAATACCCTTTTGCTCCAGTAAGACTCTTTATGATTTTCCCCAACCAGCCACAATTATCAGCATACCGCAGCAGGCAATCGCTGCCCCGCTCCAGTCATAGACACTGAGTTTGACACCTTCAACAAAGCGCAGCCATAACAACGCGGTAATCACATACACGCCTCCATAGGCGGCATAGACCCGTCCGCTAGCGGCGGGATGCAGAGTCAGTAACCAGACGAATAAGACTAAAGAAAGTGCCGCTGGAACCAGTAGCCACGCGGACCCATCACGTTTGAGCCAAAGCCAGGGAAGAAAGCAGCCAATAATCTCCGCTAAAGCGGTTACAAAAAAAAGCAACGTTGTTTTGATCATAGTGTCAGAATAATCAGATTGTCAGGGATGGATGCGCTCAGGATAGGCGCAGACATTTCGCAGTGATATAATATTAATAAGTGTCACACCTTAAAAGGAAACGGTTATGAAGACAAGCCTTCTCAAACCTTTAGCTAATATCAGCCTGGCTCTGGTATTAAGTGCTTTCGCACTCACGCATGTCGCTCATGCCCAGACCAACAAACTGATTATTGAGTCCGGTGACAGTGCCCAAAGTAAGCAGCAAGCTGCCATGGAAAAGGAACAATGGAATGATACCCGCTCACTGCGTAGCAAAGTGAATAATCGGGTTGAAAAAGACTTTGATAAAGATATGAATGCTAGCGACTTGCGTGATAAATGCATGGAAAGCGTTGATCTCAATGTTTACTGGGAACCCAACACTCAGCGCTGCCTGGATCGCCGTAATGGCCGTCTGGCTAAACCCTAATACAGCCCCCTCTTCTGTAACGAGCGCCTGGTCATCAGGAGCTCGTTAAAATCTCAAGGTTTCCAATGAGCAGTGATTTAACCATTAAACTTCGACCTCTGGAACGCGAGGATTTGCGTTTTGTTCATCAACTGGATAATAACGCCAGCGTGATGCGCTACTGGTTTGAAGAACCCTATGAAGCCTTTGTTGAACTGTCAGATTTATATGATAAGCATATTCACGATCAGAGCGAACGCCGTTTTGTTATTGAATATAATGGGGATAAAGCCGGTCTGGTTGAACTGGTAGAGATAAACCACATTCATCGTCGGGCTGAGTTTCAAATCATTATTTCTCCGGAATATCAGGGTAAAGGCCTGGCGTCCCGTGCCGCCAGACTGGCAATGGACTATGGTTTCAGCGTTCTCAACCTGTATAAACTTTATCTGATAGTGGATAAAGAGAACGAAAAAGCCGTTCATATCTATAAAAAATTAGGTTTTATCACCGAAGGTGAACTGGTAGACGAGTTTTTTATTAATGGCCAATACCGGACCACGATCAGGATGTGTATTTTCCAGCATCAGTTCCTGGCCCAGCATAAACTCGCAGAGCATAGTCTGTTGCAACCTACAGCTCAGTAAAAAGTACCTCGACATAAAAACCTGGCAATGTAATTTATTGATTATGTGGCAGCCAGGTATCTGTTCCTCCTGATAATCCTGCAGGAAACTGAAAATACCTGGTAACCACTATTCGAGATAACACAAACCCAATCACTGCGGGACTGTATGATGAAAACCATAGTTGCTTCGGATGTAAACGGCTTCATCAACTTGACTGGATGAATTCCATACCCCCTCAGAATGAATAATAGTTAATGTATTGAAGATCCCTTCAAAGCGGATCACAATATTATTGTATTCTTTACCATTTATAATGTTATTTAATTTAACATACGCGATAGGATGAAGCGAAGGCGCTTGTCGAGAGCTAATCAGATCGTATAAATAAACACAACCATCATTGAATGCTAACGCGACAACGGCATTCAATGCAGAAAAAGAGACTGCTGTGATATATCCATTATATAAAATGCCTGGCGGTCGTTTGAGTAAAGTCGCCAGCTTTCGTTTCTGATCATAAAGAATAACATCAAAATCATCTTTATTCTTGAATCCTATAAAACGATGATCAGGACTAACAAACGAAGGGAAAAAATCTTTTGGTGGCGACCATAAATGTTTATTATTATTGCTATCATGCCATGTGCTACCTTCTGGGTAATAGAGTGTTCCATCATCAGAAAGCATAAGCAGATGATAATTACGGGGGTGAAAATCAAGTAACGTAGTGCTATCGGATACCTGGATAAAAACTTTTGAATTTCGAAGATATCTTGATTTTTTTTCCCGCAAATTATAAATCATCACTTTGTGAGTGCCATCAATTAAAGCTGCCCACTCACCTCCAGGAGATATAATGAAGTACTCTCTATTTTTAAAATCAAATTCGATATAGAGCCGTTCACTATCACCATGACAATCGATCAGCTTTATATTTCTATTCCCTTGAATTATTGTCATTTTCGGATGTATATCTTTTTCATACATAAACTGTGTCACGGAAAGAAGAGCAGAGTTTCTCACTACCGGGATCCATTGTCTCGCTCCATGATTAATTTCGAACTCTTTAGTGGAAAAACCAGTTTCAGATGTATATAAAATAAGTGGTTGTTGTTTTTTATCATTACTGATCCAGATAGCCTCATCATCGGTATATCGACTACTCATTAACAATCCATTAGCAGCCATGATTTTGTTATTTTCTGTCTGTAAGCGTATTTTTTCTACCCGCTTTAGTCTATAAGGAAATTTATTTTTAATTAACCGATGTAATTGACGCTGCCATGTCATCCATAATGCAGCAGCAGGATATAATCGCTGGAAAGGTAACGTATCACGATGTAGTTCCCAGGAGTAGATTTGCGCTATGGGAAGGAGCAATACATCCATTCGGTCTATAGGGTTGAGGCGCTGTAGAAAAGCAGCCTGATGCAATCTCATCTTTAACTTATCATTATAATCATTACTATTCAGATTAATTAAATCAATCATCTCTGGTTCTTTTTTAACAGGAAAAACTCGACTCATTAAATCATCATAAGGTGAGAGAATAGACATTCCCGGTAAAACATCTGCTATAGGTTCAGCACTAAGCTCATAACTTTCAGTGAATAAATCATAAAATAACTTTAATTTTTTTACAGATAACTGAGTATTACACTTTAAATAAAAACCTCCATTACCTGATAACTCTAAAGAATAAAAATAGTTATTAACTCTTAATTTTAATTCAGATTTACAGGAGACGGCTCCACTAAGTAATAGTGTGGGATATTTATTTAATGCATCAGCATGTAGACATTCATTAATAACTTTACTCTCCAGCATACTTCCAACATGGGACGAGCTTTTTTTTAGATAGGGTTTTGCTGGAATAAATCTGTTTCCAATAGAATCCCAGGTAACGATAAATGAGGGAGAGTCCTCCCTACCATAATTTATAATAAACTGGCTTTTTATATTTGTTAATAATAATTTAAAAATATTTTTTGGTAAACTTAAAAATAATTCATTTTGGCTATAGTATAACGACATACCCTCCTGACGAGTTTCATCATCACTATTGAATGTATATTCGCTGGAAGATTTAAATTTACTAACAGAATCCTGAACAATGATTAAAACACCTTCACTATTCTTGATGATATAATTTAAAACAGTTCCTTCGCCTCTATCTAATACTTGAGTGACATCACCATCATATAGAGGCCTGAAATATCCACCTTCAGAATTAAACAAGTAATGGCTGTTGTTTATTTTATATATCTCATATACATCACCGTTTAACAAGCCATCACCAGTAAGATAACATAAATGTTTAGGATAATAGATAATGCTATTAAACGGATTTTTCACGTCAGAATTAAACGTTATCTCCTGTCTACCATACGTAGTGTTTCTTCTGCTAGAATAGTCTATTCTTTTCGCATTGATTTCAAGGGGGATCCAAGGTACAAGACTCGCTTCTCCTGCCTCATTATTTCTAAAAACAAATCGAAAAAGAACACCTTGAAATTCATCCTCACCCAATATTACATAGACAAATTCGTCATCTTCTGATTTTTCCTCAGTTACGCCAATGAGCAGATCAATGTCATCCTGATTTGAGTAATAAGCATAATAATCACCAGACTGGTAAGCACTATCATATAATGGGAAAGAGAATGTTTCATTACTATTGTTAATAGTACTCAATCTCTCGCCTTTTGCTAATCTCCCTGAAGATCTTGTTGCTTTAATAATTATTTTTTTTGAAGAATCCACCAACGACTTAACACGAATAATAAATTCAATAATATTTTTAAGTTTCGTAAAAAAAACAAAAGAAAGATGAATGATCTTACCTTTAATAAAACTTGAAGCCATATGTTTAAACATTTCACTAATATCTTTCGCTAAACCAATCCCAGGATCTAGGTTGTTTATCAATAGCTTAAGAAAAACAGATTTGAGCATGGAACGTTCGTTAAGAATTAAATTACTAATATAGGGATCATTAATCACTCTTCGCCAATAAATACGCCCCCCATGACTAAATACATGATTTCTTTGTATCATAAAACCTAAATAAATCATTCTCTCAGCCAATTTTTCTGTTGTTTTTATAATGACTCTCCCAGTCGGCAGTACGATAAATGCAAGATCAATTAAACAGTTGAAAGTAGCACCAGATACATCACCTTTCTGTATGGATGTTACACAGGAATAAAATGGAATTAATATCTCCTTAATAGACTCCAGCATTACCTCGCCCAGATATAAAAAATCAACATTTTTCTTATAAATTATTTCCTGTAGATTTTTGCGTTGATAATTTACTAGTTTTTCGATAAAAAGAGAAGTAGGCTCTTGCCTGGAAATAGAGATTTCATCATTTTCAATAATAATGATACCCATATCCTTGTATAAAATAATATATTCCACATCAAAAAAAACACGTCTATTTTTAATAATATACTCATCTTCCTCCCTTACTTTCTGAAGTGGTTTTTTATGCGTCATATCAATAGCGTAAATGCGTTTTTCGCCATAATAAGAAGCCATAAAAAAAATAAAATTCTTTTTACTTTTCGCTAACTTAAATGATGATATGGATGAGTTTTTTTTAGTGAAAAGAGATTCGATAAATAATAATGAAACAACTTTCAAGGCTGATTTATTGATAAAGTCAAAATCATCCCAGTCCATTTCAGCATTAAAATAATCGTTTTTGTTAAATGCAACAGATAAATATAATTTATTGATATCATTGATTATATCCAAAGCGTTTTTTAGTAACTCCTGATATTGATATTTTACTATAGGTAATTTAATGAGTTCAGATTCATAAGCACCAGTAACGGAATGTCGTTTTCGTTGAATGCACCATACTCGTTCCGTTGTTGAATTAATAAACTCTCTTATGGAGACCCTTTGTCTTTCATCATCTATTATATAAAAAAGAAATGGGTATTTTTTTAAACAGTGCGCTAATAATATTTTTTCAGCGAATTTATTTTCTGAGTCCCAAGGTTGGTTCTCAATATCTTTATCTTTAATATCATTGATTATTTTAACAATGGTTGTTTCAACATTATAAGAAAGGTTGGAGTACTTAATATATTCTGTGCGATAGATGCCCCACAAAGTTGCAAATTCAGGCAGCGTTTCAGGGGTCAGTGTCGTGTTGAAGTATAATGCACAAAACTTTAGCCCGAGATTAATTTTCGCGTGACTCGCTTCCTCCAGAGATCCTGATACAAAATGATGTAGTATTTTAATGCCTTGTGTTATAGCTTGTGTTTCATCATATTTTTCAGCCTCCAACCCTTCGGCAGCTGAACTTAGATAAACTAAAAACCACGTCACACTGCCGACTAAAAGAGTAGAGTGTTCTCTCAACTTCAGAGAAAGAACTGGTATCGCTGGATTAAGATAATTTTCATGGAAAAAATTCATTTCATTTGATAATACATCACTATTAATCTGACAATCATTTTTTACTATCTCTTCAGAGAAACCTTTAATTGAAATATATCTGTTTTTTGAAAAGATGCTGATTAAGTGATCTTCAAGCGATTGGTCATACAATAATAAAGATAATAAATTACCCACTAATTGATGCTGTACATTTGAACTTAGCGATTCGTCCTTTTTCTCACCAAAAAGACCTGTTCTATATAAAGATATTCGTGCCAGCCAGCTTTTGTGAATAGGGTTCTGTGAGAGAAGTGACAACATTACCCATGCCAGCTGTTCATTTTTTGTTTTTTCACTGACATCAGCATATTGATAAAGATAACTTAGCAGGCGAGCGCGGCATCGCTGTACTGTCTGATCGGTGAGATCATATCGATTGTCATATATTTTCTTTGGCTTTTTATCATTCTTTATAAAAGAAGCCATCCTTTTTTTATGTATATTTACTTTATCACTTATAATATCAAGAAATACTAGATTATCTTTTACCGTAGAATTCCTTGCCGCTTCCCCTGGTTTATTAAGTGAATTTTCGGAATGAAAATTTTCTTGTCCTTCATTCATCTGTCTTCGTCGAGGATAAAATCCGGCTCCGCATCCCGCCAGCAAGATTACGGAACCCAATAATATACCGACCTTATTTTTTAACGAAAATGGTGGAGGATGCAGTTCGTCGGGTTGCTGTAATTGCTCTGTGAGCTTTTTCGCCTTCTTTTCCAGCACGAGTCCTTTAGCGAGGATTTTATTTAATGCTATATCTTCAGGCTCTGCAGCCTTCCTGTTCCAGGAAGTCATATATCTTAAATAATGCCACAGTCCTTTTTTTGTTTCTGACTCTACTGCGTTGTGGGTCTGAAAAAACAACTCATGATAACTATCCTTTACCGATATCATTTTATAAGCAAGCTCAGGATATAATTTACCCTTTTCGGGATCGCGTTTTTTTAATGCAGGAGACTGGTCTACGTTAGTGGTTAATTGCAATAATGCTGAGTGTTTTCTTATTGGCATAGTTAACATTCCTTTTTAAAATTAAACAGAATAAAAACTACCGTGGATAATTTATAATACTGTTTTTATCATTAAAAAGAGATGTGATAGAGAGGTTTTATTTAGACAAGTCTTATCATTCATTCAATAATACCACAGTCATACTATCAATTGGACTTATACATGATAGACAAACGATAGTATGCTGTATGAGATTATTCTAATGTAAACTATTAGACTTATACTATATATGATTCAAGGTAATTGCCGACATAACGCGAATACAAAAATATTTTTCACTCAGGGCTGACTCTCTATCAGAAACGTTCTACTATGTGCTACTCGCTAAAACGTTTTCCGCTAAACGTACTATCCTTATTATTCACTTCACGTTAAGGAAAAAACAATGAAACATTCGATTTGGTTGGGCATGTTACTGTGTACAGTCTCTGTTTCGGCACTTGCTGCTCCAAGTTCTTGCGAGACGGTGAAGGCCAGTATTCAGCAAAAAATCATCGATAATGGTGTACCAGAGTCCGGATTCTCGCTCACTATTGTACCAAATGATGAGGTGGATCAGTCAGGTGCCAATAGTGTCGTCGGCCATTGTGCTAATGATACTTACAAAATTGTCTATACCCGTTTTAGTGATGCACACTAGTCTGAGATTACCGGGTGGATGACTTAATAAAAAATAAGTCATCCACTCTGTTTACGGATATCGTCCATCACTTGCCGTTCCTTATCGGCTATTACTATTAAATATCCATTTATCGAGAAGCTTGGTCACCCCAGCGGACTCAGGCGTATACCGCGAAATCAGAAATAGCTGACAGGTCGATAAAATGCCCTAACTCTTTCTCTTCAGGGCGTGAAATATACGGTATTTCACCCAACAATGGGCATGGCAGAACTTTATTTAATGCCTCAATAATACTGGCATAGTTGGCCATACAAGGATTAATACGATTAGCCACCCAACCGATCAGCGGTAGACCATCCTGAAGAACAGCTTGCGCAGTCAGCTGGGCGTGATTCATACAGCCATCCTGAATACCCACCACCATTAATACCGGGAGCTGTTCTTGCACCACCCATTCTGACAGGGGATGTAAATCGTTCATCAGGCTCCGCCAGCCAGAGCAACCTTCTACAACAACGCAGTCATACTGATGGCTCAAATCAGCCAGCCCGTTTGATAACAGACTGTAATCCATTTGAGGAGACGTACCAGGAGCTCCCCCTTCATTTAATACCAGCGGGCTGATGATTTCTGCGGGTAAAACGTCACTAGAAGCACTTTGCAGCATGGCTATTTCTTTACGCTGATTGGCAGGGTGTATCGTCGGCCCCGTCCGGACTACCGGCTTATACCCGACAGCACTTTTCCCCTCACTCACCAAGGCCTGCAATAAGGCGCGTGCGACGAGGGTTTTTCCCACCCGGGTATTAGTACCCGTTATAAAGAGACGATTAAGCATCATAATGCTCCCGGCAGTTATATTCGTAACTGAGTATCACGAAAAATGATTCAATCCCGGAAGTCTAAAAGAAAGACAGGAAAGCGAATTTGAGGTAACGCAATGTTTTATGCGTCAGGCCATCAATTAACCTTGCAGTAAACGTACCAACAGTATGCCATTGTACATAGCATCCTTAATGAGCGCTGAAGCCACGCGAGTTCCACGGTGACTCAGTTGGGTACTTTCGACAACAATATGATGACTATAGGCAGGTAACGACTGCTGACGTAAACAGTCTCTGATAGTCGCATGTAGAATATCAGCAGCCTGATTCAGAGGGGACCCAATAAGAATTTTTTTCGGGTTAAATAAATTCACCATAATGGCCAGAATACGTCCAACATTTTGCCCGACGCCGACGATAATATCTTTAGCCAGCAAGTCGCCTTGTAAGGCTGCGTCGCAGAGCGAGGAAATCGTTAGCGGTTTGTCGTGCAGCCTTGAACTCATCGACTGCCCCATACGCTGCTCGGCCAGGCTGAGAATGCTTTCCATGCTCGCTATCGTTTCCAGGCATCCATGATTTCCGCAATAACACTGTTTGCCGAAGGGATCGACCTGGGTATGACCAATTTCGACCAGAGTACTACTGCTGGCATGGAGTAAACGTCCCCCGGTGATGACGCCAGCACCGACATTCTGATCAATGACGACTTGAATCACATCGCCGACTCCCCGGGAGGCACCAAAAAGCCCCTCGGCCATTGTCCAGGCACTAATATCATGCTGAATAAATACCGGTACGCCGATGCGAGTTGATAGCACCTCACCGAGCGGCATATCGATAACATCATAAAAAGGCATACGGTGTACAATGCCGCGTGCAGTATTAATAATCCCGGGCAATGTGATAGCGATGGCAGTAAGACGCTCTAGCTTTTGCTGATGGCGAACAAAAAATTGATCGACCTGCTCCAGAATACGCGTAAGCAAAGGCTGGGAATGTTCAAGCGCCAGTTCGACACTGTCTTCCACCACTTCACGGCCACTTAAATCGCGCAATGCCAGCCAGAGTTCTCCCCGGGTGATGCGTAAGGCCAGAAAGTGCCAGGCCTCAGTATCTAAAATTAACCCAACCGCCGGGCGCCCTCGACCACCGGGATCCTGGATCTCCGTTTCCTGGACTAAATGGGCTTCGAGCATTTCTCGCACAATTTTGGTGATACTGGCCGGAGCCAGCTGCGCCAGTCGAGAGAGATCAATACGCGATACCGGGCCATGGGTATCTATCAGACGATAAACAACACCTGCATTCATCTGTTTTATTTGATCAATATGGCCCGGTTGACTATCAACAACCACGTAATTCTCCCTTTATTTTCGCGCTGCGAAATAAATTTTTACCTATGGTGAAACACTTCTTATAGAGACGTCAAATATTTGCACCATATTGTGACGCAGCGCACATAATCCGGTTTTAATCAGTACTTTGCAAGGGGATGGATGATTCTGTTAACAACGCAATTATTTTCTTTGCCGGTTGTGATAATTCCCGCTGCCTGGACCAAACCAGCCAAAGCTCTGAACGTGCATCAGGTTCATCCACAGGTAACCAGACAACATCACTCAGTCTGACGCGCTGAAACGACGAAGGTAACAGAGAAACACCAAGGCCTGCCGAGACCAGACTGATAATGGTCATCGCCTCTCCCACCTCCTGAGTAATATAAGGCGTGATTTGGTGACGTTTTAATAATCCCAGAATATCTTCATACAGTCCGGTTCCCACTCTGGAGTCAAAAAAAACAAAAGGTTCATCCGCTAACTGTGCCAGTGATATTGAGGATGCCTGTGCCAGAGGGTGTAATCGATGAACCAGCGCCAGTAAAGGCTCACGCAATATAGGACGCCATTCCAGGGTATCCGGTAACTTGGTATTACGCATTAACCCAAGTTCGAGTTCTCCTTCATTCAGAGGGGGGATCTGTTCACGCGTATTCATTTCTCGCATTTGAATATGCACATCCGGATAGCGATGGCGAAAAATCGACAGGCTCTCAAAAACAGACTTAATAAACGGAGCCGAGGAAGTGAATCCTATTTTTAGCTCCCCTGTTTGCCCCTGATGCAAACGTGCAGCCCGTAACGCAGCATCATCTACCTGGCTGAGGATCTGCCTGGCATCTAGCAGGAACTGTTGCCCTGCTGGTGTTAACGCCACACTACGATTGGTGCGCGCCAGCAAACGTGCGCCTATTTGAGTTTCCAGCTGTTGGATCTGGTGGCTCAGCGGAGGTTGTGAAATACGTAAACGTTCCGCTGCATGCCCGAAATGGAGTTCTTCAGCTACTGCAACAAAGTAGCGTAAGTGACGCAATTCTATATTCATACTTTTAAGGTATCATTTGAGATTATTAATATATTAGACAGAACATTAGCAATTTTCTACCCTGAAGCTATTGATATGCTTGCCGCTAGCAACGTTTAGCTCCAGCAGTAACTGAAATATTTATGAGCCTGTTTTGCTCTAAGGATCTATTGTGCATTCCACTTCGGACATCAACCTGGTCGGCGGAGAAAGGATTGATACCGACAACTCAGCCAGGAAATCGGAATTTATTACACGCGGTACGCCTTCATTTATCCGCGTAACCTTGGCGCTCTTTTCCGCAGGACTGGCCACCTTTGCGTTGCTTTACTGTATGCAACCGATTCTGCCACTGCTCTCCAACGAATTTCATACTTCTCCTGCCGGAAGCAGCCTGTCACTGTCTATATCAACCGGAATGCTGGCCTTAGGCTTATTGTTTACCGGCCCCTTATCTGATGCTATTGGCCGTAAAAAAGTCATGGTCACTGCTTTATTACTGGCATCCTGCTTCACCCTGCTGTCAACCCTGATGAGCAGCTGGCACGGAATACTCATTATGCGCGCTCTTACGGGTCTCTCGTTAAGCGGCGTCGCGGCTGTTGGAATGACTTATCTGAGCGAAGAGATGCATCCCAGTGTACTGGCTTTCTCCATGGGCTTATATATCAGTGGTAACTCTATCGGGGGGATGAGTGGACGTTTATTAAGCGGTGTCGTGAGTGACTTTTTTAGCTGGCGTGCGGCCGTGGCGGTGATTGGCTGTTTTGCCCTCGCCTCTGCCTTGATGTTCTGGCGTATTTTACCTGAATCCCGCCATTTTCGACCGATTAAACTGCGTCCTAAATCGCTGCTGATCAATATTCACCTCCACTTTCGCGATAAGGGTTTGCCGCTGCTATTTATCGAAGGCTTCTTGCTCATGGGCTCCTTCGTCACGTTGTTTAACTATATTGGCTATCGTTTAATGTCATCTCCCTGGGGACTCAGCCAGGCCGTCGTGGGATTGCTGTCACTGGTCTATCTGACCGGCGTCTGGAGTTCGCCTAAAGCTGGCATCATGACGGAGAAATATGGTCGTGGCCCGGTTCTTACCGGTGCGATAGTGATAATGGGTTTAGGGCTGGTGTTCACTCTTTCATCTGCACTCACCCTGATCTTTATCGGCATGACGCTGTTTTCCGGCGGTTTTTTTGCTGCTCACTCGGTAGCCAGTAGCTGGATAGGCACACGAGCACGTCGGGCGAAGGGTCAGGCGTCGTCGCTCTATCTATTCTGTTACTATTTAGGTTCCAGTGTCGCGGGCACTTTAGGCGGTATTTTCTGGCATCAGTATGGCTGGGCAGGCATCGTAGGATTTATTGGCCTGTTACTCTGTGGCGCGGTGGCTGTCGGTTGTAGACTGCATCAGCGTACACATTAATCCGCCATAGCCTCGTGTTCGGCGCAACTTAATGTTATTTTCATGCGCATATTCCCCCGTCCACGAGGCCCCATGGAAAAGCAACATTATACTGATTTGAGTCGTATTTTCTTACGTCTGTCACGTTTTGATCATCTCAATGCTATTGCCAGCTGGGACATGGCGACCATGATGCCGGTGAATGGCAGTCAGGCGCGCGGTGAAGCTCTGGCTGAGTTAAGTGTGTTACGTCACCAGATACTGAGTGATAAAAAAATAGCGCGATTAATCCGTGATGCAGAGCAAGAGAATCTCGATGATATTGAGCGTGCTAATCTCAATGAAATCATCCGTCAGTATCAGAATGCTATTTTGCTACCTGACAGCCTGGTCGAAGAAAAATCCCTGGTGGGTTCTCGCTGTGAACATGGCTGGCGGACTCAACGCCCGAATAACAACTGGGCAGACTTTGCCGTCAATCTGAAAGAAGTGGTCCGTGTGAGTCGTGAAGAGGCCCGCTTGCGTGCTGATGCCCAGGGGATCTCACCGTATGACGCCCTTCTGGATATCTACGAACCCGGCATGACTAGCGCAAAACTTGATGGTCTGTTTGGATCGCTGCGTAGCTGGTTGCCTGATTTACTGCAAACCGTACTCTCTAAGCAAGCAAGTGAAACGGTCATCACGCCTGTCGGACCTTTTACTATCGAAAAACAGCGCCAGCTAGGTCTGGATACCATGAATATGCTGGGCTTTGATTTTACCGGTGGCCGTCTTGATGTCAGTGCTCATCCGTTCTGTGGTGGCGTGCCAGAAGATGTTCGCATCACGACAAGATACAATGAAGATGAGTTATTCAGCGCCCTTTACGGCGTTATTCATGAAACGGGTCATGCGCGTTATGAGCAAAATCTGCCGCGGACCTGGCCAGGCCAGCCAGTCGCACTCGCCCGTTCGATGGCTATTCATGAGTCGCAAAGTTTATTCTTTGAGATGCAACTTGGCCGTAGCACATCATTCCAGCAGCAGTTACTGCCGAAAATCATCGCTCACTTTGGTCCGCAACCGGCCTTTGAATTGAGTAACCTGGTCAAACTAAGCCAGCGTGTCGAGTGCGGGTTTATTCGCGTCGATGCCGATGAGATAAGTTATCCGGCACATGTGGTGCTGCGCTATGAAATTGAGCGGGCTTTGATATCTGGTGATATCGAGGTTGATGATATCCCTGCACTGTGGGATGAGAAGATGCAACAGTGGCTGGGTCTCTCTACTGCTGGAAATTACCGTAACGGCTGTATGCAGGATATTCACTGGACGGACGGTGCCTTTGGTTATTTCCCTTCCTATACTCTGGGAGCCATGTATGCCGCTCAGTTATTTGCCGCAGCCAGCCGTGCGCTGCCACAGCTTGAAAGTCAGATAGCCAGCGGCGATTTCGGCCCGCTCTTTACCTGGCTTGAACAAAATATCTGGCGACACGGCAGTCGTTTCAGCACTTCTCAGCTGATAACCAATGCCACAGGTGAAGATCTTAATCCGCTGTATTTCCGTAAACATTTAGAATCTCGTTACCTCTGACAGCGTCAACGCCGGGTACCTTGCCCGGCGTTGTACATTCCGTTACACGCCGATACCAATCACTCACTGAAGCTTTGCGTCGACCCGCCTATAGTACATTTCAACGGCCCCGCAGTGGGGTTGACACGCAAACTAATATCGAGGGTATCGAGATGAAAAAAGTACTAGCTCTGGTTGTTGCCGCTGCTATGGGTCTGTCTTCTGCTGCTTTTGCTGCTGATACTACCGCAACCACGGGAGCGACAAGCACGACCTCAGCCAACACAACACATCATGTAAAACATCAGACTGCTCCAGCAGCTCAGAAAGCTCAGGCCGCTAAGCACAAGAAAGAAACTAAACCGGCTGCAGAGCAGAAAGCGCAGTCTGCTAAACATAAGAAAGAAACCAAACCGGCAGCAGCACAGAAAGCGCAGTCTGCTAAACATAAGAAAGAGACTAAACCAGCAGCAGCACAGAAAGCGCAGTCTGCTAAACATAAGAAAGAAACCAAACCAGCAGCAGCACAGAAAGCGCAGTCTGCTAAACATAAGAAAGAAACCAAACCAGCAGCAGCACAGAAAGCGCAGTCTGCTAAACATAAGAAAGAAACCAAACCAGCAGCAGCACAGAAAGCGCAGTCTGCTAAAATACACCATAAAGACTCAGCAAAAACCTCACCACAACCCGCAGCGTAAGACTGTGACCGCATAACAAGGATAGTGTGCGAGCGCAAAAATACCCGGTCATGCCGGGTATTTTTTTGGAGGCAAGCACATGTTTCAACGCTATCGGTTTGAGTTTATTTTACTGTTGCTTATTGTTTGCGGTCTGATTACCTTCAGTTTCTGGCTACATTAGTCTGAGCGGCAATATTGCTTTAGTTTTTGTCGGGATCTGTTTTAATCGCTAGAATAGTTAAAACCATTGTCTTCTGAGAGTGTTATGCACAAAAGTCGGGTCTGTTTTTGGGGCGCTATCTGCCTGGTATCACATCTCGGTATGGCCAATGCGGCAAACAGCGAAGCAGAAACAAAAACGCTGTTTTTTGGGCAGGATAATCGCGTTCCTGTGGCTCAGACCGCCAGTGCCCCCTGGGATGCTATCGGACAACTGGAAACAGCCAGCGGTAATTTATGTACCGCCACCCTTATTGCCCCACGGCTGGCCTTAACGGCCGGACACTGTTTACTTGAGGCTCCTGAAGGTAAATTTGACCATCCGGTAGTGCTGCGCTTTATTTCGCATCACAGCCAGTGGCGCTATGAAATCCGCAGTATCGAAGGCCGAGTAGAGAATAGTCTGGCACGTCGCTTAAAAGCTGATGGCGATGGCTGGATAGTCCCTTCGCGCGCAGCTCCCTCTGATTTCGGTTTAATCGTGCTACACAATGCACCACAAGGTATTACGCCAATCCCTCTGTTCCCGGGAAACAGGCAGGCTCTGGATAAAGCCTTAACAACAGCAGGTAACAAAGTCACACAAGCAGGTTACCCAGAAGATCATTTAGATGCCCTGTATGCCCATAGCGGCTGCCTGATAACCGGCTGGTCACAAACATCGGTTCTCTCCCATCAGTGCAATACCTTACCGGGTGATAGTGGCTCGCCATTGATGCTGAAGACGCCCGACGGCTGGCAGATTATTGCGGTACAAAGTTCAGCTCCAGCAGCTAAAGACAGATATCTCGCCGATAATCGGGCTATTGCAGTCACTGGCTTCCGAGACAAACTTACCGCATTGAGCCAATAATAATTCCGCTATTTTTATCTAAGACATCGCGAAATTCAGCATCTCACGCTACGAAAAGTCGTGATGTCAATCACAAATTTTGCTCAGCAAATCGCTGAGATTACCGCTCATCCCCCCTGACAACCGCTTATTCCTCTCTGTGACCGCTTATCAGGTTTCCCCCTTTGAATGAGCTGGATTTGGCATGCTAGCGCCTGAAAACAGGTCCCCTCTCTCACGGCATTCAGATAACTCAAATCAGAGAAGAGGGTTTCTTTAGTCTTTAATCAACCAGGTCAACCATGAATAAAAATCCATTATTCAAACATATACCATGGATAATTATCGCAATTCTGGGTGCTTGCTGTCTGGGTGTTGTTGCCCTCAGACGTGGTGAGCACATTAGTGCATTGTGGATAATTGTCGCCTCTGTCTCCGTCTATATCGTGGCATATCGTTATTACAGCCTCTATATTGCCCAGAAAGTCATGAAACTTGACCCTTCACGGGCAACACCAGCTGTCATTAATAATGACGGTCTGAACTATGTCCCTACTAACCGTAACGTTTTATTCGGTCACCATTTTGCTGCCATTGCTGGCGCAGGTCCGTTAGTCGGACCGGTACTTGCCGCACAGATGGGTTATCTGCCAGGTGTACTCTGGTTACTGGCGGGTGTTGTTCTGGCGGGTGCAGTACAAGACTTTATGGTGTTATTTATCTCTTCTCGTCGTAATGGTGCTTCGCTGGGCGAAATCATTAAAGAAGAGATGGGGACGGTACCTGGAACGATTGCCCTGTTTGGCTGTTTCCTTATCATGATTATTATTCTGGCGGTGCTGGCATTAATCGTGGTTAAAGCGCTGGCGGAAAGCCCGTGGGGTGTCTTTACCGTTTGTTCTACCGTGCCTATTGCCCTGTTTATGGGTATTTATATGCGCTATCTGCGGCCAGGACGCATCGGTGAAGTCTCCGTTATTGGTATTGTATTACTGGTCGCCTCCATTTGGTTCGGTGGCATCATTGCTCACGACCCATACTGGGGTCCTGCTCTGACCTTTAAAGATACGACAATCACCTTCACCCTGATTGGTTATGCGTTTGTTTCTGCACTATTACCTGTCTGGCTTATTCTGGCTCCGCGTGACTATCTGGCCACTTTCCTGAAAATCGGCGTTATCGTTGGTCTGGCAATTGGTATTGTTATTCTGAACCCAGAACTGAAAATGCCTGCCCTGACTCAGTATGTTGATGGCAGCGGTCCGTTATGGAAGGGTGCGCTGTTCCCGTTCCTGTTTATTACCATTGCCTGTGGTGCTGTTTCTGGCTTCCATGCGTTAATTGCCTCTGGTACGACACCAAAACTGCTGGCCTGCGAAACCGATGCGCGCTTTATTGGTTACGGTGCCATGCTGATGGAGTCCTTTGTCGCCGTGATGGCGCTGGTTGCCGCCTCTATTATTGAGCCGGGCCTCTATTTTGCCATGAACACGCCTCCGGCAGGTCTCGGCATTGTCATGCCTAACCTGCATGAGCTGGGCGGTGAAAATGCACCGATGATCCTGGCACAGTTAAAAGACGTCACGACTCATGCAGCAGCCACTGTCAGCTCCTGGGGCTTTGTTATTTCCCCTGAGCAGATCTTGCAAACGGCGAAGGATATTGGTGAACCTTCAGTCCTGAACCGTGCGGGTGGCGCACCGACCCTGGCTGTGGGTATTGCCCACGTGTTCCACCAGATTATGCCGCTGGCCGATATGGGCTTCTGGTATCACTTTGGTATTCTGTTTGAAGCCTTATTCATTCTGACCGCTCTGGATGCAGGAACCCGTTCTGGCCGCTTTATGCTGCAAGATTTGCTGGGTAACTTTGTACCATTCCTGAAGAAAACCGACTCCTGGATTGCCGGGGTTATCGGTACCGCAGGTTGTGTCGGTCTCTGGGGCTACCTGTTGTATCAAGGCGTTGTTGACCCACTGGGTGGGGTTAAGAGCCTGTGGCCACTGTTCGGTATCTCGAACCAGATGCTGGCAGCCGTCGCACTGATCCTTGCAACTGTCGTCCTCGTGAAGATGAAACGTACTCAGTATGTCTGGGTGACGTTAACCCCAGCTATCTGGCTGCTTATCTGTACCACTTGGGCTCTGGCGCTGAAACTGTTCAGCAACGATGAGAAAATGGAAGGCTTCTTCTACATGGCCAACCAGTACAAAGATCGTATTGCTACCGCTGGTGCAGAGGCGACTCCCGCTCAGTTAGCTGATATGAAACATATCGTGATTAACAACTACACTAACGCCGGTCTGAGTATTCTCTTCCTGTTTGTGGTGTACAGCATCATCTTCTACGGTGTTCGTACTTATCTGAAAGCGCGCAATATAGACAAGCCGACAGATACCGAAACGCCATATGTGCCGGTGCCAAAAGAAGGGATTAAAATCTCCTCAGGTCACTAATCAACCGGTTACAAAGTCCTACAATGCGCTGAGAGACCCCATAAATTAGCGCTAATAAACCAGCACCCTACTCTGAACGGTGTTGGTGAGATGGATTTTAAAATTAGCGGAGTATGTCGCCAGACATACCCCGCTAATGTCAGCTGTGAAATAGCGCTTGCTGATTTAATATCACCAGCCTGAGATCTTAGATTTAATCTCTTATTTTCAGCATGATAGATAATGAACCACTGATCTAGTGTATTCAGTGTTGCCAGCAGACCAAGTGTCAGTATCAGAATAATAATAAAAATCGCATATCCTTAAGAATATGCTAATAAAAACGTCGAGTTAAAAAGTATATCAGGTAATTAGCTATACATTATTGGCAGCCAATGAAGTTGCAGGAGAAACAGCAACCCACTGTTTAGTAGGATTACCCAGCACAACCAACTCACTTGTTCTTGATAAAGTATATATTTCATCATATACATATACTTTCGACTTAAACTTTGCGCTGGATTTTATATATATAATCCCACCAGTATATGGCACTTCATCTGGAATATAAATGTTCGGAGACCAATGCCCATCGTACAGTTTAATATAAATGTAATTATTTTTTACTAACTCTTCATTCAATTGCTCTTGGGTGATGATCTGACCATTTACATATTTTAGCTCTACAAAGTACTCATTGATATCATTCATAATACACCTCTTTTTTACTGTTAATGTATAGGATGAACAAATAAAAACGATATTTTCATTTGGTTAATAGAGTTTAAAGCTACAAATAACACTCCTTTTAATTAGGATGATTATAATTAACAGGGTTTGGCAGAATTTACATTGGTTTAATTTTAGAATTAACCCGCTCGTCAAACTCAGTGCCCATCATCATATTAAATAAGATAAATATATTTAAATGCATTAAAAACAGGCACTTATAATTTTCACGATAACGACACCAACACAATAACAAGATGCTTTTTTTTATCAATTATTTTCTTTAAAAAATATGACCGACGTGGAGTTAAATAATGAGAAAATTAAGCGCGTGACATTATTTTAGGATGTTGCGCCCATAACAAAATCTTTCCCAATAAATCGGACTTTCAGGTCGTTGACTGGTCAGGTTAATGGTGCTAGTTAAATATATTATTTCCATTCCCTCGAATTTTTTGCAAGCTAATAATATTTACGGTGAATAATAGCAAAAAAATATAAGAATACTAGAAAGAATAGCCGCAAGAGATCATAATCTTAAATGATATAAGGAAAATGACAGAGTAGTGGTAGGCTGAATATAACAGTGAGCAGCCTCATTAGTCCCTGAATAACCTGACGCCGGCAAATTTTGTCCGAAGTAACCAAAAAGGTCCTGATCTCTGATTTATCCTGCTACGGATATTGGAGGGCGGTCAATTGAATCTGTTATAAACGGTCTTCCAGCTACCATAAGGTTCTGGTAAATCCCGCCATGGTGCACAGGAAAAGAGTACCCAAAAAATGCCGTTGATTACAGTACGATGTTCAATACTATCCAGACAAGTCTGTGATATTCTGTGAGAATTATTTCCGTGAACATTTATATTAGTGATGGTGAGGAGGGAATATGTTGTTACTAAAAGGAATAATCTCATGACCCCGATTGCGGTAACCGTACTAACCGGTTTCCTTGGTGCAGGAAAGACCACCCTGCTGCGGCATATTCTCCATACCCAGCAAGATTATAAAATTGCTGTTATTGAGAATGAATTCGGCGAAACGCCTATCGATAACCAGCTTATCGGTGAGCGTGCGACGCGTATCACAACGCTGGCAAACGGCTGCATCTGTTGCACTCGCTCCGGTGAACTGGAAACAGCGCTGCTTGATTTACTCGACAGTCTGGACAAAGGCGAAGTGCAGTTTGACAGGCTAATCATTGAATGTACCGGTATGGCCGATCCCGGTCCTATCTTACAGGCATTTTTTGCTCATGAAGTTATCTGTGAAAGATATCTGTTAGATGGCGTCATCACTCTGGTTGATGCAGTTCACGCCATGTCACAGCTGGATAAATTTCCAATCGCGCAGTCCCAAGTGGGTTATGCCGACCGAATTCTGCTGACGAAAACAGATGTTGCTGGTGATAACCACGCGTTAACGGAGCGTCTGCAACGAATCAATGCCAGAGCGCCAATATATTCGATGATTCAGGGTGATATTGATCCTGAGCTGCTGTTTAATACCCGTGGTTTTATGCTGGAAGAAGATATTATTCCCGTTAAACCCCTGTTCCACCGTATCGCTCCTCAGCAAAACACCGTCTCTTCCATCGTAGTGGAATTCGATTATCCCGTCGTACTGTCAGCGGTTTCTGCCGTGATGGAAGAGTTACTCCTGAGTTTTGCCGATAATCTTATGCGTTACAAAGGCATGCTCTGGATAGAAGAACAACCCTGTCGCTTATTGTTCCAGGGCGTTCAAAGACTCTACAGCGCTGACTGGGACAGGCCCTGGGAGCCAGACGAAAAACCACACTGCGTCATGGTATTTATTGGTCAGGAGCTGCCAGAAGAAGAAATTCGTGCAGCCTTTGCCCGACTACGGCCAGCCTGAATCGGGGAGCGTTTATAACCCGACCGTCTCTTTGAGTGTTTTCAAATAACGACGGCTGACCGGAACGATTTGACCATCCCGCAATAACAGTTCCGCCTGATCTTCCAGGCGGATCTCTTTTAAGTAATTCATATTGATCAGATGCTGTCGGTGACAACGTAACAAAGAGGTTCGTGTTTCCAGCGTGCGTAAGGTCAGTTCAGTAAAGCTCTCTTGCCCATCCCTGCTGGTAACATACACGCCACCTATCCGGCTACTGACAAAAGCAACATCTTCCAGCTGTAGCAGCCAGATCCGATTACTGCTAATACAAGGGATAAACTTTAGCGGCTGCTGATACTGTGAAAGTTGGCTAATATCCTGAGTCTGCTGCCCTACGCGCAGTCTTTCCAGGGTTTTCTGTAACCGAGCAGGCTGAATAGGTTTAAGCAGATAGTCAAAGGCGCATTGTTCAAAGGCCTGCAACGCGTACTCTTCAAAAGCGGTCAGAAAAACAATATGGGGCCGATGTTGTTGATCCAGCATTCCCACCATTTCCAGGCCGCTAATTCTTGGCATCTGAATATCAAGAAACACAATATCGGGGCGAAGTTTATGAATAGTACCGATAGCTTCAATAGCATTGGCACATTCACCGACTATCTCAATGTCGCTTTCGTCCTGTAATTGTAAACGCAAATTTTCCAGTGCCAGCGGTTCGTCATCAACGAGTAACACTCTTAACATACTGTTTCTCCAGTCGGTAGACGTAACGTCACACGGGTAAAATAGTCGGGGTCACAACTGACAGAAATACCGTAGTCGTCACCAAATCGGGCTCTCAGTCGTTTATCCACTAAACTCATACCTAATCCTCCCTCTGTATTCGTACGGGTTCCGGCACCACTCTGCTGGTAAAGCCCGGCATTGTCCTCCACTTCTACAACCACACCGTCGTTCTGACGATAAGCGCGGATGACGATGTTACCGTTACTTAATAACTGGGATGTTCCGTGCTTAATAGCATTTTCCACTAATGGCTGTAGGGTAAAAGCAGGGAGTTTCTGAAAATAGAATTCATCAGCCACCTGCAAATCAACCTTAAGCTGTGTCGGAAAACGGGCGAGTTCAATTTGCAGATAAGCGTTTACATGCTCAAGCTCTTCCGCCAGCGTCACCACTTCTGCCGAACGCTTAAGATTCTTACGGAAAAAGGTTGATAGGTTCTGGACTAATTGTCCTGCTTTATCACTGTCTTTACGGATAACCGCCAGCAAGGTATTCAGAGCATTAAACAGGAAATGCGGGTTTACCTGGGCATGTAATAGCTTAATTTCCGACTGCGCTAACAGCGCTTTTTGGCGCTCAAATTTACCCGCCAGGATCTGAGCCGAGAGCAACTGGGCGATACCTTCCCCTAACGTACGGTTAATTGAGCTAAATAATCGATTACGTACTTCATAGAGTTTTATCGTGCCAATAACCCGCTGGTTTTCACCGCGCAGGGGAATAACCAGCGTTGAACCGAGTTTACAGTTGGCATGCAGCGAACAACGATAAGGCAGCTCATTACCATCGGCATAGACCACTTCATTATTTTCTATCGCCCGCCAGGTATACTGAGAATTCACAGGTTTACCCACTAAATGGTGATCCTCGCCAATTCCGGTAAAAGCCAGCAACTTCTCTCTGTCGGTTATCGCCACTGCGCCAATATCGAGTTCTTTTAACAGTACCTGAGCTACTTTCATACTGTTCTCTTCATTAAAACCCTGACGCAGTATCCCTTCGGTTGACGCCGCCACCTTTAACGCTGTTGCAGAGAATGCCGAAGTATATTTTTCAAACATGGCCCGTTTGTCGAGCAAAATGCGCATAAACATCGCCGCGCCGACGGTATTGGTTACCATCATCGGCGCGGCGATATTACTGACCAGATGTACGGCATTATCAAAGGGCCGGGCAATCAGAATAATAATCACCATTTGCAGAATTTCTGCGGCGAAGGTCACTGCACCAGCCACCCACGGATTAAACAGCTTATCGGTGCGTCCGCGTTTAACCAGAATACTGTGGACTAACCCTCCCAGTAACCCTTCAGCAATCGTTGAGACCATACAGCTCAGGGCCGTCATTCCCCCCATCGAGTAACGATGGATACCGCCAGTCAGCCCGACCAGCCCACCCACTACCGGCCCACCTAAGAGCCCACTCATGACTGCCCCTATCGCACGCGTATTGGCAATAGAGTCCTCAATATGCAGGCCAAAATAGGTCCCCATAATGCAGAAGATAGAAAATGTGATATAGCATAATAATTTATGAGGTAAGCGGACGGTGACCTGCACTAACGGGATAAATAGTCGCGTTTTGCTCATTAGCCAGGCAATAACCAAAAAGACACACATTTGCTGTAGCAGCAGTAAGACTAGGTTAAACTCATACATTCTTGATTATCCGCGAACCAACAAGCTGATGCCTTTATTGAATGAAATGTTGACGCATGGACTGAGCGTGGTGTTAAAGCACAGATTCTGACAACATATGATGCAAGACAGTTTGTCTGCACTGCCTGAGAGCTTATTGTATTGCAGTTTACGCTGGGGATACACAGAACAATATCAGGATTGTTCCGTCTGTTACAGATAACGAGGGGTGTTTCAAAGTTTGCTGCTATTCACTGGCGGCAATATCCGTATCCACCAGCAGCAGAGTACCGTAACTGCCGGCTGAAACGCGATGTATGACGCCGCGAGGGATCGCATAATAGTCACCGGTTTTTAGCCGCACCACTTGCTGATCCACAACCAGCTCCATCTCACCCTCGATAACAACCAGCAGTTCATCAAATTCAGGATGGCATTCATCAGGTATTCCCTCTCCCCCCATTCTAATCAGCTTAATTGCCGCATTTCCCACCTCAGCCAGTCGACGTGACCGCCAGACCTCTGGCATCTTTTGTGCCAGTAAAGATAAGTTACCCGTGCTCATAACCATCCTTTCATCATTGTCGGCATTCACCCGCCAGAAAAACTTCAATAATTAAGGATATAACCTGGTTTTTGTCAGCCACAAATTCAGATTAAAACTAAGCAATGCAGAACAGCGAATAATACAGAGGTAACAATAGACCTGTTGTCGTTATCCCTGTTGTTTGACTGAAAAAGTCAGGTCATACGGACAGACAACTTATACATTGCGTATTGATAGCGAAAGTCAGTGAAGGAGAACACAAACCGTATGACTCTTTTAACAGTATCGGTTCCCGTTAGTATTCTACTGTAAAACGTGCTGGTATTCGTCGCCGCAATCCGTACCATACACAACATACTTTCACATGTGGATTTGCCGCAGGTGTTAACCGTCTTTTATTGCTCATCAGATGGGGCATGAGTTTATGCCGCATGGATAGCAGAAATGAATTATGAACAGGTAGAATGCTGAATAAACAGTTGGCATTTTAAAAAGCTTTGCCCCACTTATGCCCCATTTGATACTTGAGTAAATGTTAAATGATTGAAAATAAAGAAGAAAACAAAAAACAGCAGTACAACCTGAATAAATTACAGAAACGTCTGCGCCGTAACGTTGGCGAGGCGATTGCTGATTACAATATGATTGAAGAAGGCGACCGTATTATGGTCTGCCTGTCAGGCGGTAAAGATAGCTACACTATGCTGGAAATCCTGCGTAGCTTGCAGAAAAGCGCCCCGATTAATTTTAGCCTGGTGGCCGTTAATCTTGACCAAAAACAGCCTGGTTTCCCCGACCATATTCTGCCTGCTTATCTCGAAAATGAGGGTGTGGAATATAAAATTGTCACTGAGAATACCTACGCTATTGTCAAAGATAAGATCCCGGAAGGAAAAACCACCTGCTCGCTGTGTTCCCGCTTGCGTCGCGGTATCCTTTATCGTACAGCCAGCGAACTAGGCGCGACCAAAATTGCTCTTGGGCATCATCGCGACGATATTGTTCAGACACTGTTTTTGAACATGTTCTATGGCGGTAAAATGAAGGGCATGCCACCAAAACTGATGAGCGATGACGGCAAACACATTGTTATTCGTCCATTAGCTTATTGCCGTGAAAAAGATATTGAACGCTTTGCCACTGCTCGTCAGTATCCGATCATCCCTTGTAACCTCTGTGGTTCACAGCCTAATTTACAGCGTCAGGTGATTGGTGACATGCTGCGTGACTGGGACAAACGTTACCCGGGTCGAGTAGAAACCCTGTTTAGTTCGATGCAAAACGTGGTTCCGTCTCATCTCTGTGATACTGAATTATTTGATTTTAAAGCTATCACGCATGGTTCTGAGGTTATTAACGGCGGAGATATCGCTTTCGACCGAGAAGAGCTTCCTTTACAACCCGCTGGCTGGCAACCTGATGAAGATACTGAGATGCCCGTACAGCGTCTTGATATTCTTGAAATTAAGTAATCTGTTCTCCTCTCCCGGTATGGGAGAGGTTTTTACCCAGCACAGATAAAAAAAAAGCCGACTGATTAAAGTCGGCATCATCGGAATTAACTGTGCTATGCATTAATTCTTAAGAAGAAAGTAAGACAAATATGGAGCACAACGCCCATCACTCATTTGACGTTGTATTCACCTGCGAGATGAATTATCACTTAACTACGCCAGCTGTTTCTTGATTTTTCTCAAGTTAATGGTAGTTTGCCGCTGGAACAGCGTAATTTCTCTATTTAAATCCATTTTCTGCGATACAACCAGCCAGCCACACAGCCAATAATCACCACCAGCGCAATACAAAACAGACTAAAAGCAAAGGTTCCGTCTGAACCAGGAATACCGCCAAGGTTGACGCCAAAAAGCCCTGTTAAAAAAGTGCTGGGTAAAAAAACCATCGCCATCAGAGACATCGTATAAGTTCGTCTTCCGAGAGCCTCTTGCATCAGCTGTGAAATTTCATCGGTCATTATTGCAGTACGCGCAATACAGGCGTCAATCTCGTCCAGCCCTCTTCTGCCCAGGCGGTCGGCGATATCCTGCATTAAACGACGCTGATCGTCACTCATCCAGCTAATACGATCGTTGGCGAGACGAGCGTAAACATCTCGCTGAGGAGCCATATAGCGACGCATAACAATCAGTTGTTTACGCAGTAATGCCAGAGTACCGCGCGGGGGGACTTTTTGATCAAGCAAATCATCTTCTAGCTCGATAATCGTATCATGCAGATGCTCAACAAAATCGCTCGCATGGTCGGTTAGCGCATCACACACACTGACCAGCCAGCTTCCACTTGATGTCGGGCCAGTGCCCGTCGCAAGGTCACTTATCACATCATCGAGCGCCAGTATCGTTCGCTCGCAAGTGGTAATAATGAGACGGTCATTCATAAATAATGGCATCGCGACCATCTGTTCAGGCCGTTCTTCAGTACTGCCATTAACACAACGCAGAGTGATTAATGAGCCCTCACCCAGTCGCGATACTCGAGGCCTCAAACCTTCGCCAGTCAGCGCGTCGCGTATACTGTCAGGGATCAGCGGTGTCGATGCGAGCCAGTCAGCGCTGTTCTGATGGGTGTAGTTGAGATGTAGCCAGCAAGGATGTTCACTATCAATGACGCTGTCACTGTCGAGGGGCTTAGCGCCTCCCTTACCATCCAGTTGCCAGGCAAAAATTGCGTCCGGCACATTGAGTTCACTACCTTTAATGACATCCACTTCCACCTTCCTTATCCTTAATATCTCTGTTCATTGTCTGGCTTAATTCAACCGTAAATCACAAAATGTTCTCCGGCAAGCAAATCCTTCGCTTATCGCTGTTAATAAAAACAACATTTTTGTTTTATTTTTACTCTTTTCTGTTGGTTTGCAGTGCTACAATGACTAACGCTAAATAAAACAGAGGTTCTATATGTTCAGATATCCCATTGCGATCGCTTTCGATGATGAAACCGGAGAATATGAGATAAGTTATCGCGACTTTACCGATCTCTATTCCACTGCGTTAACCGAAGATGATGTTGAGCTTGAAGCAAAAGACGGGCTGACCGCTTATATTGCTGAGTTGATTGAATCCCGGATACCGGTTCCAGCCCCCTCACCAGCCGAAACCGAAGAAATCACTGTCCATCTACCGGTACTGACTTGTTTAAAAATAGCGCTGCATAATGCCATGATTAATACAGGTACAAGGAAAGTCGATCTGGCGAGAAAGTTAAATCAGAAAGGTCCACAAATAGACCGTTTGCTGGATGTTGAACATGCCTCTAAGGTGGAAACGCTGGAGCAAGCCTTGTATCTGTTAGGTTACGAAGTCTCGGTATCTATCGCTAAACTTCCCTGATTTTTACGGGTGTCACTGACGCCCGCTATAAAAATAACTCTGCACATAACCATATAATAACAGATGGTTAACATCATCTGTTGACACTATATATTCTCCGCTGTATAAAGCTGCCCCGTATAAGTAATTCTCATTTACATTACACACCTGTTACAAGGGTGCCAATAATTCTTATCAATGATCAAGGGTAGTACAATATGAAAAAGGTTATCTGTGCCTTAGGCCTGACACTGACGGCTGTCAGTTCTGCATTTGCCACCACCTACCCTGTTACCATTGAGAATTGTGGTTACCAGGAAACCTTCACAAAAGCGCCGGAACGCGTTGTTGCTTTGGGACAGAATACCGCAGAAATTCTGATGTTACTGGGTCTTGAAGATAAAATCGTCGCCAGTGCATTCTGGCCAACAAAAGTGTTGCCAGAGCTGGCTAAACAAAATGAAAAAATCAAAATACTGACGGTAGAGATCCCCACTCTCGAATCTATTCTCGCCCAGAATCCTGATTTTGTTCCTGCTCAGTTACCGTTATTACTGGGTCCGGAAAGTAAAGTGGCCAAGCGTGAAGATCTTGCGACGGTTGGCGTCAATAGCTATATGTCGCCGGGAGTATGCGCCACGAAAAAGTCAGTCGGTGATATGTATGGCAGCCGTCAGGAATTATGGAACATGTCTTTCCTGTATAAAGAAATCAGTGATTTAGCGACCATTTTTAATGTTGAAGATCGTGGTAATGCACTGGTAGCTGATTTTAAAAAGCGTGAAAGTGACCTGCGGACAGAATTTAATAAGAATAATAAAGACCTGTCTTATGTCTTCTGGTTTTCCAGTTCATCCCCTTCTTCAGATGTCTATGTCGGTGGTAAAAATGGTGCCTCCGGCTTTATTGCCGATACCCTTGGTGGACATAACGCCATCACTGCTGAAGCAGAATGGCCAACCGTTGGCTGGGAAAGCATCATCGCCGCTAATCCAGATGTTATCGTCGTTTCCAGCCTCGATCGTAATCGCTGGGCGCTTGATAGTGCAGAAGAAAAAATTAAATTCCTGAAAAGTGACCCAGCCGTAAGTCAGCTTGATGCTGTTAAAAAGGGACATATTGTGGTGATGGATGGTCAGGCAATGAACCCGACTATTCGTACCATTTATGGTGCAGAACAAATTGCTAAACAGCTCAGAGAAATGGAATTTAACTGATGACTTATGCAGTTAAACAGGCCCGCCAGGGGTTACTGTTAACGGCTTCAGCTCTGATAGCCGGTGTCGTGCTGCTGCTCGTTATCGCCATCGGTGTCAGCGTAGGTGAGCTCTCTATTCCGTTAAGCAGTGTATTTGATGCACTGACCAACAGACTCGGACTCACCCAGGTTCCTATTAGCCGTATCTATGAAAGCGTTATCTGGGATTTTCGTCTTAGCCGAGCGCTGGTTGCCGCTTGCTGTGGTGCTGGCCTGGCTATCTGCGGTGCCGTTTTACAGAGCTTGCTGAAGAATGCCCTTGCTGAGCCTTATGTGCTTGGGGTATCCGCTGGCGCGTCAACAGGTGCAGTGTTAGTGGTCGTGCTCGGTATTGGCGCGGGCGCGATTTCCCTTTCTGCAGGAGCCTTTGTCGGTGCCTTTGCTGCCTTTGCTTTTGTGGCATTGCTGACTAACGGTGCTCGCGGTGGTAATGAACGTACTATTCTGGCCGGTGTTGCCGCATCGCAACTTTTTAGTGCCATGACAGCCTATACCATCAGCACCTCCGCAAGTGCTCAGCAGGCACGAGATGTGATGTTCTGGTTACTGGGTAGCTTTAGTGGCGTCCGCTGGCCTGAGTTCCAGCTGGCATTAGTGGTGATAACGGTTGGGCTGGCAGTTTGCCTTTATTATTCGCGTGCGCTGGATGCGTTTACTTTTGGTGACGATGCCGCTGCCTCTTTAGGTATTAATATTACCTGGGTTCGCCTTATTTTATTTACCGCCACTGCGCTGATGACCGCCACGATTGTCAGTATGGCAGGCTCTATTGGTTTCGTCGGTCTGGTTGTGCCACATATGATGCGTTTCTTCTTTGGCCCGCTGCATCGCACCTTGCTTATTGCCAGCGCCCTGGCGGGGGCTATTTTGATGGTGCTGGCTGATATCGCATCCAGGATGTTAATCGCGCCACAGAGCCTGCCAGTTGGTGTGGTTACCGCTCTGGTTGGGGTACCGTTCTTTGCTGTTATTATCTATCGTTCAAGGAACAAGTGATGAGTATCACCGCTGAAAATATCACCTGGAAGGTAGGTAAGAAAGTCATTGTCAATAATGTTTCACTGTCGGTGTCCCAGGGGCAAACCGTAGGTTTACTGGGCCCTAACGGCTCAGGTAAATCTTCGCTGCTGCGTATTCTTGCCGGTTTACGACGTCCGCATGCCGGAACCGTCTCGCTGGATGGGAACAATATTGCCAGACTTGCTAAGAAACAACTGGCCAGGCGCATCGCTTTTGTCGAGCAACATGGCATGACCGAATCGAATATGCGTGTTCGTGATGTGGTCAAGCTAGGACGGATCCCACACCATACTGCATTTTCTGGCTGGACTAGCCAGGATGACCAGACGGTTAATTCTGCGCTGGAAAGAGTCGATATGCTCGATAAATCTGACCAGGGCTGGCTCAGTTTATCTGGCGGTGAACGTCAGCGAGTTCATATTGCCAGAGCGCTGGCGCAAGTACCCAGCGAGATCCTGCTGGATGAACCCACTAACCATCTGGATATCCATCATCAAATACAATTGATGAAGCTGATTAGTGAACTTCCCGTCACCAGTATTGTGGCTATTCATGACCTTAATCATGCGGCTATGTTCTGTGATGCCCTAATCGTCATGCAGCAAGGACAAGTGATTGCCTCCGGATCTCCAGAAGAGATCTTAACCGAAGCCTTACTCTGGGATGTCTTCCGGGTGAAAACCAGAATTGAAATTTCTGCGTTTCATGGCAAAAAACATATCCACTACCTTGTTTAACCTAAGACTGGGATGAAATTTCCGCGACCTGCTACGCAGCTCTGGCCGCCCGTATTACTGGGAAGTCAGTTTGTATTTAACATCGGCTTTTACGCCGTCATTCCCTTTCTGGCGATTTTTCTTCGTGATGACATGTTGCTCTCAGGAGCCATGATTGGTCTGATCCTCGGTCTGAGAACTTTCTCTCAGCAAGGGATGTTTATTATTGGCGGAGCGCTTTCAGACAGTTATGGTGCGCGTATTGTTATTCTTTGCGGCTGTGTCATTCGTGTCGCGGGATATCTGTTACTTGCTCTGGGAGAGAGTCTCACCCCGATTATCCTCGGAGCCTGCCTGACCGGTGTGGGCGGTGCGCTGTTCTCTCCGTCAATTGAAGCTTTGCTCGCCAAAGCCGGGACTGACAGTGAGGCTCAGGGGAAACGGAGCCGTGCCGAATGGTTTGCTCTGTTTGCCGTTTGCGGCGAACTCGGGGCGGTTATCGGCCCGGCAGCAGGGGCATTGCTGACCGGGTTTGGTTTCCGTGAGATAGCGCTGGCAGGGGCTGCGATATTTATCATCGCACTTGGGGTACTGTATCTCTGTTTGCCGCCTGACTCTCCTCGTCATCATTCACTGCGTATCGCACCATGGTGGACCACTTTCCGACAGCCCAGATTTGTGGCATTTATCATCGCTTACAGTTCATGGTTACTGAGTTATAACCAGTTATATCTGGCACTTCCGGTCGAAATTAGCCGCTCCGGCGGCAGCGAGAAAGATTTAGGGCCGCTGTTTATACTGGCATCGCTACTGATTATTCTGTTTCAGCTTCCACTGGCCCGGTTCGCCCGAAGAACAGGCGCAGCCAAAATAATGCCCGCTGGATTTCTTCTCCTGTCGTGTTCTTTTCTCAGCGTGGCGCTGTTTGCCGCTTCAGAGCCCGATGACTCCTGGTTAAGGCTGTTACCTGCGGCCTGTTTTGTAACGTTACTGACAATCAGTCAGATGCTGCTGGTTCCTGCTGCAAAAGACTTGATCCCGCAGTTTGCCGATAAGACCACACTTGGCGCTCATTATGGCGCATTATCAACCGCGGGTGGTGTTGCCGTGCTGGTGGGAAATTTGCTGCTCGGTTCGCAGCTGGACCGGGCACTGACGCCCTCTCCTGACGCTGCAGTACCCTGGTTACAACTGGCGACCTTTCCCTTGCTAAGTGCTATCGCGTTTTACTTTCTCTATCGCCCTAGACGGGAAAAGCGATAATCTATAAATACCGTCAGTCACACTGATAATTTGCTTATTATCTGAAGTCTTAATCGACATTCCATAAGGTTTCATCCAGTTTAAGAATGACGTTTCCCGCCTCGATATCATAGTCGGCATGTCCCTGGACCTGGAAAAAATCATTCTGATCGTGACAAGGCGCGAAGTAATTTACCTGGCACTGATAGCTAACCCGCCCGTCCAACAGACCGGTCACGCTAAAGGTTCCTTCCACCACCGCATAGCGAACATCTCCCCCATATGCCGAAAGGATCGCACCATCAAATAACGTTGAATGGGCTTCAAATAATGCTTTTAATGCAGCGTTATCTTCTGGTGAAATATCGTTAAGTGGGATGAGATAATTTTTTATATCAGACATTAGAGTCTTCCTTATGAGCGCGGTTTATACCCGTCATACTTCAAGTTGATTGGGCGTTGCTGCCGTTCAGGCTGCCGAATCACATAGTTTGTCTATGCCCATCGACAGCCTTCTCTTTACGCCTACAAGCAACTTGAATTATTTTTGGTATATATTCATACACTGAACATTCTCTGTGCCGGGTAGCACGATAACCCTGATACTACTCCGCACTTATTACCGTTTCAAAGGATTCATTTTTAGCAAGGATAAGGAAAATAAATGCTGTCACTGAAAAATAGTTTACCACTGGTACTTTTTATTCCCGTATTACTGACTGCCTGCAACACGTCCTCATCACTCGCTCAGCAACAGGTGGCGTCTGAGAATTCTTTACCGGAGTTTGATGATTTTTTCAAACAATTGCACGTGAAAACGGAACCCAGCTACGGGTTACAGATAAAGAAAGCCATAGATGCGCAGCTGGGGGATCCGCGACAATATAAGGGCAAATCCTGCACTGTCCGGCTTTCGCTAAAACGTAATGGGATGGTTGAAAATGCTACCGTTGAGAAAGGTGATGCGGACTTTTGCAAAATCTTGCTCACGGCTATCAATCAGGCCAGCATTCCTGCAGCGCCAGATGAACAATCGTGGCAACAATTCAGTAATATGGTTGTTGATTTTATACCCTATAAATAACAATGGTATTGCTAAAAGGGTCTGACTGAGATAAATAATAGATGGCAAAGGAACGATTTGCGTTTTATCACAAATCAATAATGCGAGGAATTTCCGCTATGACAACATTTTACTCTTCTTGCCACACCCTTTTTTATCCTGCCTGTTTTAACGTCAACCCTCGCCACTGTGCAGAAAATAACCACTTATTCGATCCCTGGTAGCGTATTTATGGCATCAAGTGTTTTCACTGCTGTACTGGGACTGGCCTGTTAAGCATAGCGATGTATTTTTTCTGCTGCTTAATGGCTTAGTTACATCAAACCGTCATATTTTTGATGAATTGTATGATCTGTTTTCTATTACTCTGATTGATATACGTCCTGAAGATATCGCCGATTTATAATCTCCGGAAGGTGACGTTATGAAACTGATTAATCGTAGCAAGCACTCATCAGCAGGAAGCCGGGCATGCGATGCAGCCCTGGCAACTCACCATGCAAAATTCGGGAACTATGGCAGACAGAAATCCCGTACTAACTACACTGTATCGGTCGACGGTATGAAAATAACCGTAGAAGTTATCAATCGTTCAGCTAGCTACGTGGCTACGGCAATGAATGAATTCCGTAAACTCCAGAACCTACCCGCTTATACCCGGTAGTATTAAAAACATCTCAGATAATAAAGCCCGGGTAATCATTGAAACCCGGGTTTCTAAAAACTCATCTGCTATTCTACGATTATCAGCTATCGCAATGGCCCGGTACCGCTAACTTCACCTCCGGTTTAGATATCACTCTCATCCCTTCGTTTTCAGGAACTTGTTCCAGCCCCGCCCCGCCAACGAAAACACCCACTTTAATGAACTGACGAACAAAATAATTTTTCCCTGGGACAACATTAAGCGTCAGATTATTAGGAGAAAATTCGGATTCTGTTCCTACTATATGCGGCTGACCAGCCGATATTTGCTGGTAGAAAAAGACTCTGTCTGCCGTTTCTCCGAGGCAACGCCCATCAATATATACGTCTTTCTTCAACGCTTTCCCGGCAAAGCTATCCCGATACACATAGAGACCAGCCTTGTCGTTTTCCGGTGTCGGGAATGCTTTAACCGCCGTATTTTCAGCCTCGCTGGCTAAAGGAACTGAAGCACAACCACCAAGAAGCATTGAAGACAGAATGACAGTTGCGAAGATTATTTTATTCATTTAATTCTCATGGAGTTATAAAAAAGGAATAAGAGTAATCCCATTCTTTAGCGCTGTCACTAGAGAAATACAACCTGATAAACTGTGGATATAAGGGATAAAAGCCTGAAGCGAGGATCGCATCAGGCTGGGGGGCTCGTGATATTTTTACTCTGCCGAGTGCGACTCGGTACTGCCGGCAACCCGTTGTGCAATTTCTAAAGCGACCGGAATGTTTTTATATGCCGGTATGCCACTTTGTGGGTCGAAATTATCCAGTGCAATCAGATTATTCGATTCAGGAAAATAGGTTGCCACACAGCGTGAAGCCATATCATGGATAACAATCTTCAAATTATCGACCCGACGGTGCGTTTTATTCTGCTGTTTATCCAGCGCAATAACGTTAACTCTGTCACCCGCTACCAGCTTCTGCTTTGTCGCCTCATCCTGGCTGATAAACAACACATCACGCTGGCCAAAAACACCCCGATAGCGGTCATTTAAACCATAGATAGTGGTGTTGTATTGGTCATGGCTTCGCACCGTAGCTAATACCAGTTCACTGGCATTTGCCGATTCAGGATCTTCAAGCAAACCTTCGGTGGTAAAAAAGTTTGCCCGGCTCGATGCCGTGGCCCATTTACGCTCAGATGCTGAGTTAGTCAAATGAAAACCTCCCGGCTGGAGGATCCTTTCATTATAATTATCAAACCCGCTTAATACCGCTTCCATCGCATCACGTATTTGGCTGTAATCATCCACCATCCCTTGCCAGTCCACTTTGGTATTCGGCAATGTGGCTTGAGCCAGACCAGCAACAATCGCACACTCAGACTTAAGTAACGGGCTGGCAGGCTCCAGCATTCCACGCGAAGCATGTACCATTGACATGGAGTCTTCGACGGTTATCGCCTGTTCACCACTTTTCTGTCTGTCACGTTCGGTACGGCCTAAGACAGGAAACAGGAACGTGTTACGCGCGGTGAGCAGATGAGAACGATTTAATTTGGTGGCCAAATGCACAGCCAGGTCGAGTTTTTTCATTCCGCTAAAACACGCATCCTGATCCGGCATGGCTACCGCCAGGTTACCGCCCATGCAAATCAGTGCCTTTGAACGGCCTTCTGATATCGCCTGCATGCTTGCCACAGCGGCATGACCAAATTTCTCTGGCGGGGTAAAACCAAAGCGCGCTTCAAGCTTTTTTAAAAAGGACTTGCTGGGTTTTTCGGTTATCCCGACGGTACGATCGCCCTGAACATTGGAGTGACCTCGCAGAGGACAAATCCCGGCGCCTTCACGACCGATATTACCTTTCAGCAGCAGCAAATTGACCAGTTGCTGTATATTTTGCGTACCATGCTGATGCTGGGTAATCCCCATGCCATAGCAAATAATTGTATTCTTAGCTTCTGCATAGACTGAAGCAATCTGCTCAATATCTTGCTGAATAATACCGCTGTGTTTAACAATATCCTGCCATGAAGTATTCTGTACATCCTGCTTCAGCGCTTCAAAACCAGCGGTATGCTCTTGAATAAATGCGTAGTCTAACAATGCAGGCTTATTATCCTGACGCGCAATATCATCCCATTCAATCAGTGTCTTCATTACCCCTTTAATTAAAGCGGTGTCACCACCAATGCGGACTTTATAGTAGTCACTCGCTAATTCTGTTGACTGCAAAGTGAGCATTTCTAGCGGATCTTGCGGGGCAGTAAAACGCTCTAATCCCCTTTCTTTAAGCGGATTGATAGCGATTATTTTTCCGCCACGTTTAGAAACTTCACGTAGCGAGGTTAACATTCGCGGATGGTTGGTTCCCGGATTATGACCAATACAGATAACCAGGTCAGCTTTATCAAAATCGTCTAACAGTACAGTTCCCTTGCCTATCCCTATCGCCGCAGCCAGACCAACGCTTGTCGGCTCATGACACATATTTGAGCAATCAGGGAAGTTGTTTGTGCCATATTCACGGGCAAAAAGCTGATAAAGGAATGCCGCTTCGTTCGAGGTTCTTCCTGAGGTATAAAACTCCACCACATCAGGGGAATCATAACTTGCCAGCCGCTGGCCGATTTGTTTAAACGCCTCATCCCAGCTGATTTCTTCATAGTGATCAGTCTGTTGGTTGTACTTTAATGGATGTGTTAAACGCCCTTGATCCTCTAACTCATAATCACTCCATGACAGCAACTCGGTAACGGTATGTTCAGCCAGAAACTGAGGGGTGGTTCTCTTTTTGGTACTTTCCCACGCCATGGCCTTCGCGCCATTCTCACACATGTCAAACGATGCGCTGTGCTTAGGATCAGGCCACGCACAGCCAGGACAGTCAAACCCCTGAGGTTTATTCATTTCGAACATGGCAATCAAGTCATGCCCCTCGTTCATTTGCCCACGGATAGCCTCAGCAACAGCCTTAAGCGCTCCCCAACCCCCTGCAGGACCGGTATAGTTTTCTATTTTCTTATTCATTCTGCTTCCTTAATTTTATAATTAAGTGAGTCAATCCGACGACTTGCAATACACACAACACTTCTCAGCTTAATACTATATCTAAAACCATGAGTTTTGCAGGGTAATGTTTTTATTTTTGACGGGAGGGACAAAAGAGGTCAATTTAAGAACTGAAGGTTCTACTCAGGTATAATAATACGAACGGGTGAAACCGGGGGATCGGTTACCCTGGCGGTTTTGATTGTTCAGCACATCTCGCCCTGGCAGGCAGTCATTCCGCTGAGCGGCCAACCCCGTCAGAATGCGGGATTTGTGTTCGCTATACCGTTGGCAGAGGACTGGAGTTCTAACCGTTTGTTGTTTTATCTGTCTTTCATGCTCTGCTCTGTAGTGACTAACCAGGCAATATCAATTTAATATTATTCTATCGTGCTCGCTAAAGCTCAATTGTATTTGCACACAAGAGCATTAAGGCTGACAGTGTAAAATTATCTTTTATTTTACCATTTTTAATTAAAACAAGAATATCTTCTAACTGATAAAAATCACAGCTCAGTACGCCTTCGGACGCTTGTAAAACAATGTCCGCCGGATTACTTACTTCACATACAATAGCTTTAACATTATCAATCAGTAAACCTGTATCTGTATGTAAATCACCAATAATGTAGCTTTCAACAGAAGATAAATTCAACTCCTCTTTAAGCTCCCGCTCGCCACCGGAAATATGTTCTTCTCCGTTTTCAATGAATCCCCTCGGGAATTCGATGCTTTCTCCTTTATCTCTGGAGTGAACAATCAAGGCATACGTTGAATGATAACGAGGAATTACGACTACCCCACCATATCGCTGGCTAACCCGGACATATCCCTTTTCATTCTTGAATACTGTAACGTATTCATTTTCATATATTTTATTCTTCAAATTTAATAATCCATGTGACTTGGTCTGCTGATTTTCGTATATTTTCAATGGTATTATAGAAATAATAAGAAACGTATGTGATATAAAAAAGAGCCTCTATTAAAAAAATATAATTCACATCACGGATACCAATGGCTATTGATAATTCTTTGGCGAGCATCAACACTGGAAATCCAGAAATAAACGTCATTGCGAGGATAACTCTATTTTCGACACCGGAGAAAATATGACGAACAGTCATCGTCTTATAGGTGGTCTTTTTCTCGGCTAAGAAATAATTTATCTCAGAATTGATCTCAGCAGTGGTTTTAATATCTTTCGCCATCACATTATTAATAATCATTATTGCATTAGCATACTGAATATGCCATGAACGCAAACCTGAAAGAGTGCGAATGACCATGCCTCCCACGATACAAAGAACAAAACTAAACAATATTGGGGTATATTGCCCTACTAATAATTTATTGATGTTTGCATGAGAACCAAAATAGAATGATATAACAACTAAATAGAATGCTATCGTTTGATCTCTTTTTTTCGACTGTTCTTTTAAGTGGTCATTACATTTTTCGTATACTGAAAGTAAAAACTCGTTTGATACACTCATGCGATGCTCAGTAATGATACAAGTTATTTGCGCAATAAAATAACATATATCCCTATTCAATGAAAGTTGGCACTAAATTCCCGATGGTATGAGAACATTGCTGATGCTGAGGATCCAACACGCCCATTCCGCCAGAGATCCTGTCTAGTCCCTGTTGAGATTGTCGAGTGACATTAGTATAAAAAAACCCCGCAGATGCGAGGTGGGTAGAATTTAATAAGTTAGCGTGAAGAGCTTACCCGGGGTAGTTATCTATATTGAATTTAAACTGTTTTTTCCCTTCCTGATAAAACTCAACCTCTATAATTAATTGCTTATGAGATTTAATGTTTTTTATAAAGTCAGAAGATGGCGAGAAGAAGATCACGTCAGCGCTCCCATCGGCAGCTTCATTCATTGAGTATCTTTTTATCTTGTTTTGGCCGAACTTTACAGAAACATGGCAATCATCATACGAATTACATAAAAATTGCCCTTTGTTTATGAGCAACATAGCCTCTGTTGGTATCAGCCCCTCGGACTTCTGCCCATCTTTCAGATTGGTCTTTTTCGAACGGAGCACAATTGACAACTCAGAACCGCCATCATAAGGAAAATCAAAATATGCAGAATTCTCCGAGCCGAGCGTTAAAAATTTCTGAGCTGTCCCACGCATTTCATCGTTTTGGTATGAAGGAGTCCAATCTTTTGCGTATGCGCTAGATGCAAACAACGTTATTACTACAAAAATTAAATTTTTCATATCCCTATCCCATAAGTAACATCATGTTTCAATGTTAGGCTAGGAAAGACGCAAAAGGAAGCGAGAAAGGCTGCTCCAACAATGAGCTGAATATGACTTGAGAAGTCTCTATTATCTTATGAGGATAATAATATGAAAGGCGCTCAAATGACCATCAAGTACTATTTAGCGAAACTATGGTGGGGATTGATTGCTGTTGCAGTCTTCGGTAACACATGGCTGGAAGATAGCAGTTCAAAAAATTTTTTCTTCTTCATTTTATCAATAGTGAATACGTTACTTTATCCTTTCGGAACGTTCGCCATAAAAACAATAGCCTTGAAATTTTCGACTGAAGAATTCTGGCAAAAAGATTTTTTCACTAGCTCGACTGGAGGAAGTTTGTCTGTTGTTTTGTTTATTTTTTGCTTCATTTTCGCCATCCCACTCAGCATCGTTTTTCTCATTCAGAGAATAATTTCCCACTCATAACATCAAACAAGGAAGACAAAACGATAGTGAGATTATTGCAATATCGGTCGTTCATTTATCTTTCTCCTGGCACGGAAAACCTCGCCTGAGCGATATCTATTTTTTGGGTTTTGCTTAATCTACAAATGTAGAGGTTAACGGTCTCTACACATTACAGATAAAGATCGGGCATTGTGATGACAATAAAAAACCGCCCGGAGGCGGTCATTGGGACAATGGTTTTTTCATCAGCATTATCACGGTCACTCGCAGATTTTTGGCTGGCTTCCCTTTTTCATAACGCCACTGGGAAACCGCCATCTCGACTTCTCGATCAAATAAGTGATCAGGCACAGACTCAATGATGCGCATGTTCCTCACCTTACCCTCAGCATCAACATCGAAATCAAAGACCACCTTACCTTCGTTTCCTCTCGCGTGAGCATAAACCGGATAAACTGGGGAAGCTCTTTCAATGGGTTTTGGTTCGTTTTTGTTGGTGTCCTCTGGGGCAGAACAGGCTACTAACGAAAAGCAGAGAAACAGAATTGACAAACACTTCATAACAACCTTCCTTTGTTGATAATGCTTATCATTCTACATTATTTAATCTCGTTTAGAACCGTTGCATGCATCATTAGGCGCAATCGCAAATACACCTGATGATAACTATTCCTCTATCGGCGGCGGTCATGACCCTGATTGCGGTTCCGTAGTGGATGATGCGACTTTCGCGGAAATGGAACCGGTTTTAGCCACTGAATCAGCAGCTGAGAGTGACAACGTCACTTAAAACCGTTAAAAAATGAGTCTTTCAGCCAAGGTAGTCTGGTAGTTAGAAAGAGATAATGGCGCTGTAAGCTGCGCCATTACTGATTTTGATGAGGAGGCAGGCTGGGTCAGCAGGCTATTTGTGTTCGACGATATACATCGTCCGGCTATAGGCAATATCTTCCGGATTGTTAATCGGATAGCCTTTTAGCCAAGGTTTAATCAGGCGTCCATTAGTATATTGATAGATTGGGGCAATCGGCGCTTGTTCCAGCAATATTTTTTCTGCCAGATTATAGTCATGATTACGTGCTTTCGCGGTCGTTTCGACTGCCGCCTGGCTCAGTATTTTGTCATAGGCGGGTGATTTAAACCGTGAAATATTACCGCTATGCGTTGAACCCAGTAGGCTTAAGAAGGTTGAGGGTTCATTATAATCCCCGACCCAGGATGCCCTAATAACGTCAAAATTACCGGTATTACGGCTGTCGATGTAGGTTTTCCACTCCTGGTTTTGCAACTTGACGTCTACGCCCAGATTCTTCTTCCACATTGCGGCGATGGCGATCGCTATTTTCTGATGGTTCTCTGAGGTGTTATACAGCAGCGTCAAATCAAGCGGTTTATTTGGCCCATAACCTGCTGCACGTAATAACATTTTTGCCTGAGCATTCAGCTCTTCCTGGCTCATCTCTTCAAAGGGTGAAGGTTCTGCTTTAAAACCGGCAGTGACTTCCGGGGTAAAGCGCCAGGCGGGTTTTTCACCCGTCCCGAGAACTTTATCCGCCATAACCCGGCGATCAATCGTCATATTCAGAGCCTGGCGTACTCTGACATCTGCCGTGGGTCCTTTCTCAGTATTGAACGCATAATAATAAGTGCCAAGCTGTGGCGGGGTATAAACTTCCCCCGGAATATCTTGCTTAAGTTTCTGGTACAACGCTTTAGGGAATGACTCCGTGATATCAATATCCCCTGCCAGGTAGCGTTTTGTGGCAGCAGACTCCTGATTAATGGGAACAAAAGTGACTTTATCCAGCACTGTTTTATTGTTATCCCAGTAATTAGCATTACGTACTGCCACTAATTTTTCATTAACTACCCTGTCCTGTAACGTATAAGCCCCATTACCCACCAGTTTTCCGGGTTTGGTCCACTCGGCGCCATACTGGTCAATGACATGACGTGGTACAGGATAAAGAGAAGCGTTAACGGTGAGGCTTGGGAAGTAAGGTACTGGCTTATCAAGCTGAATACGCAGAGTTTTATCGTCAACAGCAGTGACACCCAGTTTATCTACTGGCATTTTACCGTCGATAATATCCTGAGCATTCTGGATACCAGCCAGTGCGGCAAACCAGGCAAAGGAGGAGGTATTGGCAGGATCCACCAGCCGCTGCCAGCTATAAACAAAATCCTGCGCAGTCAACGGGCTGCCATCAGACCAGCGAGCATTATCGCGTAAGGTGAAAATCCATGTACGGTTGTCATTACTTTGCCAGCGTGTAGCGACACCCGGCACAATCTCACCTTTCTCGGTTTGATTGGTCAGGCCTTCAAACAAATCGCGGATCACCTGAATTTCCGGTAAACCGACTATTTTGGCCGGATCGAGGCTGGCAGGTTCATCTTTAATATGGCGGACTAACTCCTGACGTTCGGCGAGCTGGGTTCCAGGAGGAACATCTGCTGCCCGGGCGGGCTGAAGGAGCGCAGTCAGAGCTAATGCGCAACAACTAAGCCGAAGGGTTATTTTCATCATTTTTCTATCCGTATCAGAGTTATGCGCAAAAAATTAAGTGTGGGTTACTGTACCGTAGTTGGTTAATTTAATTCCAGGGAAACTGTCACATCTCGGTAAATAGCCATGGTTAAAATGATATCCATAGCTTGATTTTTCGCATCAGTGACTTGCTCTCGCCCCTTTTCTGGTAAAACATGATACTGATATGACACATCAGTTGGTTATACCCTAAATAATTCGAGTTGCCTGTAGGCGCAAAGTGAAGACAGTCGATGAGCATAGATACACTATGTCATTCGGCTGTCTGAACGCCAGCAGACCTAAGCAACTTGAAGTATGACGGGTATATTTATAAGGACGATTATGACTCTCACCCGACCACGCCACCAACGCGGCCATTTACCCGCGGGCTGTAAGCAATACGGAAACTCGGTATTAGGCGCGCCGTTACTCTATTTCCCGGCAACAGAGGTCAGCCATGCTGCCGGATTGATTATTGCCGGCACACATGGCGATGAAAATGCCGCCATGGTGACACTCTCATGTGCATTACGCACACTCGAACCGGGAGCGCGTCATCATCACGTGGTGCTGGCGGTGAATCCTGATGGTTGTCAGCTCGGACTGCGCGCCAATGCCAACGGTGTCGATCTTAATCGTAATTTTGCCAGCAATAACTGGCTGGATGGAGAAACGGTTTATCGCTGGAATAGCCAGGCAGACCAGCGAGACGTGATCCTCTCTACTGGCCAGACCCCGGCTTCTGAACCCGAAACGCAGGCGCTGTGTCAGTTGATTGATAGCTTACAACCTGCATGGGTGGTTTCGTTCCATGATCCGCTAGGCTGCATTGACGATCCCCAGCATACAGAGCTGGGGCAGTGGCTGGCGGAAAGTTTCCAGTTACCGCTGGTCAGTGATGTGGGGTACGCAACACCTGGCTCCTTTGGAAGCTGGTGTGCCGAGCAGGCCTTACCTTGTATTACCGCCGAATTCCCACCGATCTCAGCAGACGAGGCCAGTGAGCGCTATCTCTCAGCAATGATAAATTTATTACGCTGGTCAGCCCGTTAAAAAGACAGGCTGCCACAGGCAAAGGCTAACCCTGGCTGCACATCCTCTGAGAGCCAGGTCGGGCCATCAAGATCAGCAAAACGCGCGCTCACCGCAAGGGGCAGCACCGCATTGATCGCCCGGGAGCTACAGAGCATGCAACCGACCATAATCTCAAAACCCTGCTCACGGGCGGCACTGGCCAGCAGTAACGCCTCAGTCAGTCCGCCGGTTTTATCCAGCTTGATATTCACCATCTCATAACGACCGACCAGAGAATTAAGGCTGGCGCGGGTGTGACAGCTTTCGTCAGCACAAATCGGCAGAGGGTGGGCAAACAGCGCCAGAGCCTCATCCTGGTGTGCCGGTAGCGGTTGTTCCAGCATCGCCACCTTTAATTCAGCCAACCGCTGACAACGCTGCTCGAGTCCTTCAGGTTCCCATGACTCATTAGCATCAACTATCAAAGTTGCATCAGGAACCGCGCTACGAATGGCCGTAATCCGTTCGTTTACCTGCTGATTATCCAGTTTTATCTTCAGTAACAAGGCCCCTTTTTCCCATAAACGAACAGCCGCAGTCGCCATCTGTTCCGGGCTGCCAATACTGACAGTCTGGGCAGTATAAAGTTGTGAGGGTAAACGGACTGCCAGTAGCGAGGCTAAACTTATTCCCGCTTTCGCGGCCTCCAGACTCCATAACGCGCTGTCCAGCGCATTACGCGCAGCACCAGCAGGCAATAGCGTTTGTAGTTGTTCGCGACTCATTCCTTGTTCAAGTGCCGGAATAACACTTTGGATCTGGTCAAGTACGCTTTGCTCGCTCTCTCCGTAGCGGGGATAAGGCGTGCACTCTCCGCTAGCGGACAAACCGTTTTCTGTCATTTCCACCACGACAACCCGGGCTTCACTTCTCACGCCCCGGGCAATAACAAAGGGGGTATGCAGTGGGAAACTTTGCGAATAACAATTGATTGTTCTCATACGCCCTCTTTGAGCAAAAAATATGGCTAATGGCTGAAGTTTTACAGATAACGCGAGTTTTTTATATTCATTCACTGAATCCTGGAATACACTGCCTCTGGTGTTAATTCAATGTAAAAGGAAAAGTTGACATGTCACAAACAGTTCATTTTCAAGGTAACCCGGTAAAAGTTTCTGGTCAGATCCCACAAACAGGAAGCAAAGCCGCTCCCTTTACCCTGGTCGCCAAAGATCTTTCCGACGTTGCCCTGAGCCAGTACGCTGGAAAACGTAAAGTCTTGAACATTTTCCCAAGCATTGATACCGGTGTTTGCGCGGCATCAGTACGTAAATTCAATCAGCTGGCTACCGAACTGGATAATACCATTGTTCTGTGTATTTCTGCTGACCTGCCTTTCGCTCAGTCCCGCTTCTGTGGCGCTGAAGGCCTGAGTAACGTGGTCACCCTGTCTACTCTGCGTCATCCTGACTTCCAGCAAACCTACGGTGTAAGCCTGGAAGACAGCGCGCTGAAAGGCCTGACTGCTCGTGCAGTTATCGTATTGAACGAGCAGGACGAAGTTATTTTCAGCGAGTTGGTTAATGAAATCACGACTGAACCTGACTATACGGCGGCTCTGGAAGCGCTGAAAGCATAATGCAAAATGCCCCGTGTTAACGGGGCATTAGGTGGCTCACTAAAAGAGGCGAAGTTTATTTTCGCCTCTTTTTGTCTATTTAATCGACTACTCTTCACTCTTCTTCTGGCTCAGACCATATTCCCGCAGTTTGTTCGCTACCGCAGTATGAGAAACGCCTAATCGTTTTGCCAGTTTACGGGTACTCGGATAACTGCGATAAAGCTGCGTCAGGACAGAACGTTCGAAGCGGCTAATAATATCGTCCAGCGATCCTTGTACTGCTTCCTCACCGACGGCAACCTGGGCGGCATCAAAGTCAGGTAAGACAATATCCTGGGCACGTAATTCATACCCATTCAACTGCGTCAGTGCCCGATAAAGCGTATTCTTTAGCTGACGAACATTGCCCGGCCAGCCATACTGAGTCAGCGTGCCGCTTAAATCATTTGCCAGTTTTGGACGCTCCACCCCTTGCTCATCGGCAAAACGGGCAACAAACAGTTCAGTCAGCGGCATGATGTCTTGTGGACAATCGCGCAGCGGCGGTAGCACCAGAGTTAAGACATTGAGTCGATAGTACAGATCCTCACGAAACAGCCCTTTTTGCACCAGCTCGACGAGATTTTTTTGCGTGGCGCAAATCACCCGAACATCGACATTAACTTCATGATCTTCGCCGACACGACGGAAGGTGCCGTCATTCAGAAAACGCAGTAATTTAGTCTGCATACGGGGTGACATTTCCCCGATTTCATCCAGTAAAACGGAGCCACCGCTGGCCTGTTCAAAAAAGCCTTTTTTACCTTCCAGCGCATTAGCATAGGCGCCCGCAGCATGGCCAAACAGCTCACTTTCAATCACATCGTCCGGAATTGAGCCGCAGTTGAGTGCCAGGAAAGGCTTTTGCGCCCGGGGGCCACTTTTATGACAAGCATGAGCAAATAAGTCTTTCCCGGTCCCGGTATCACCGACAATCAATAGCGATGCATTAAGCAAAGCCAGTTTACGTGCCTGCTCCACGATATGACGCATTTTTGGACTCACCGCGACGATTTGATTGAAGGCATCCATATCGTAATGCGACAAGGTCTGAAGCTGACGCCCCATGCGTACTGTGGAACGAAGCATCACGACAGCACCGATCAGGACCGGCACGCCCTCTTCATCGTCAAGATTAACCGGCGTAATTTCCATCAGGAAATGCTGTCCGTTAATTATCTGATGTTCGGTATGAGAGGCTTGCGGCGCGCTTTCCAGCCAGCGGGAGAAATTAAAATCATGGATAAGGGCTGTTATCTGGCTATTGCACAGGCGTTCTTCCGACTGTCCAAATAGAGTACAGCTCGCCGGGTTAGCACGCTCAATACGGCTTTTTAAGTCCAGAGAGAGTACTGGCTCTGGCAGCGCTTCCAGCAGTGCGCTCAGAGCGCGGTGCTCGAGCTCTGACGGCATCCAGGCACTGGTGCGGACATCCGTTACGCCAGGAATACGGCGAATTTCAGCCATCAGACGACTGAAAGATTCAAAATCAAGCGTCGAGAAATTAAGGTAGATACGCCCAATCGGATCGATTTCAATGCCGCGCAGATCAATGCTGCGCAGCACTAACAAATCAAGTAACTCTCGAGTTAAACCAAGACGATCCTGACAAAAAACTTCCAGACGCATGCAGGTGACCTTATTTCATACTAAAAATAGTTTGGATTAGCTGATAATACTCCAGTTCACGCCGCGCAAAAAGCGGCGTGTCATGAATAGTTGACAGCCGAGTGGAAATGAATGCATCCATCATGAAATCTTATGTCTGTTCAGCGAGGAAGCTTGTCTGCCGTCAGCGGATCTTTAACCTTGGTTTTGCTAAAGGCTTCTTTTAACTGCCCCAGTAGCTGTTTACGGAAATCGCCAATTCGTGGCTTGTCATTTTCAAGCCACGGCAAGGGACGACATAGCTCCATGGCTTTGATGCCAAGACGCGCGGTTAACAATCCGACGCCCAGTCCTTGTGCCGCACGGGTTGACAGGCGTGCCGTGATATCCTGGGACATCAGATCCATCCCGGCCTCAGCCACAAACTCACTGGCACCCGCAACCGCAATATTCACCAGCACCATACGAAACAAGCGAATACGGCTGAAATAACCCAGCTCAATGCCATACAGTGAAGCAATACGGTTGATCAGCCTGATATTACGCCAGGCAATAAACGCCATATCTACCAGCGCTAACGGACTGACTGCAATCATCACCGCAGAGGCCGCAGCGGAGCGACTAATTTCCCGGCGCGCCTGTTCGTCAAGTACAGGCTGAACCCACTGAGCGTAAAGCGTGACGACTTCCCGATCGTTATGTGTTTCATGCAGAGCACTCTGCCAGCGTTGCAGAGCCGGATGTCCCTGATCCAGACCCGCCTGCTGCGCCAATTTTTCACAAAACTGACGCCCTTTACCTATCCCCTGGCTATCAAGCAGTTCACGCGCTTCGTCTCTTTCATCAGCACGCTGACGCAAGCGCCACAGTCGGCGCCACTCACTCACCACTGAACCTATGCCTGCAACAACGATAAGACCACCGGCGGCACCCGCACTCAGAGCAATCCAGTCCTGTGCCTCCCAGGCACGATATAACCATTGGCCACCCTGGGCGATAACGCTCAGACCAAATAACACCAGACCACAGATAACCAGACGTCGCCAGAGACTGCGTTTGGGCCGCAGTGCCGAAACAATAATCTCTTCGCTGCGGTTCTCATCGACTTCTGCCTGAAGTTCTTCGGCAGTGAAATATTCTGACTCCTGCTCGCTAAAGGTACGGGCAGTTTTTCCGCTGACCAGTGGCTCATGATTCTGGGTCACTGGGAAGTCAATACGCGGTTTAATAGGCTGACTCATCGCAACTTATCTCCGATTAAAAATTCCAGTGCGGCATCCAGACGGATATGCGGTAACGGCGAATCCAGTGACATGATCTGCGGGCGAAACTCTTCAAACTGAAATTGCTGAGCTTGCCAGAAATCGGCCCCGGGTAAACGCGGAGGCACATCACCGGGATAGACGGTTAATGGCGCACCATCGGACAATCGTTCACCGCGTAAGGCCGGGACTTTCTCTCCGTCAACGGTCACGATGCCACTTTTTGTCGCTTGCACAGACGCCAGGCCCATACAATCCATCGCGATCCCTTCGAAAGCCGCATGCTGTCGCGCTTCTTGTACCAGTTGCTGAAGCAGTGAAACCAGATTTCCATGCTGATCGGCCGTCACATGATCAGCTTTGGTCGCAGCAAACAGTAATTTATCGATAACCGGCGAAAACAGGCGTCGAAACAGGGTTCGCTGGCCGTAATGGAAACTTTGCATCAACTGGCTCAATGCAAGCCGCATATCATTGAATGCCTGAGGACCGCTATTCAGCGGTTGCAGGCAGTCCACCAGCACAATTTGCCGGTCAAAACGGACAAAGTGATCTTTATAGAATCCTTTAACGACCTTGTCACAGTAGTAATTAAAGCGGGCATTTAGCATACCAAAGTTGCTATTTTTATCTGCCTGGACCAGCTTTGCTTCCCCTGTCTGGTCGATATCAGGCCAGGGGAAAAACTGTAGCACCGGCGCTCCGGCTAAATCACCGGGTAAAATAAATCGCCCTGGCTGGATAAAGTGCAAGCCTTCATTTTTACAGACTTGAAGATAATCGGTCCAGGCTTCGGCGATTAATGCCAGCTGACTCTCGTCTGCTGGGGCGAAAGGATCGAGTTTTGCACAGCGTGAGCGCCATTCGGCACTCCACTCAACGCGTGCGCCCTGGATCATTTCGGTCATCTGCCGCGACCAGCTTAAGTAATCCTGAGCCAGCATTGGTAAATCAAGCAGCCACTCGCCGGGGTAATCGACGATTTCCAGATACAGTGTTGACGTCTCTTTTATATGACGCAATACGCTGTTTGCTGAGCGATAGCGTATTGCCAGACGCATTTCACTCACGCCACGAGTGGCTGTTGGCCACGCTGGTGGGGAACCGTAGAGTTGGGCTAAGCCCTGATCGTAGGTAAAACGCTGCAAACCAAAGTCACGCTGGGCGACCCGTTTAACGCCAAGCAAACGCCCTTCCCGTGCTGCACTGAACAATGGCAGGCGAGCGCCAGTATGCGTATTTAATAGCTGGTTAACCAGTGAGGTAATAAAAGCCGTTTTACCGCTGCGACTTAAACCCGTTACCGCCAGCCGTAAATGCCGGTCAACGCCACGGTTAACCCATGCACTGAGTTCGTTTTTGATTCGGTTCATCGCTATCCTGGTTATCAAGAGACTTAATCGTCAGGTTATTAATTGTAATCAAAGCCGTGCCAGGCAACCATGAGATTATTAAGGATAAGAGACGAAAAAGTGATAACGCGTCAACTCGATATGCTGACGCGCTATTTTTTGTACAGTCAGAGTTTACGAAAATTACTGCGTAAAGTGTAAGTATCAGAGGTCACATAACGTTCCATCGCTCTTAGTCTCTGCTCCCCAGCAGCCAGTTCTCTGTCCATTGCGTTTAATAACTCACGGGTGCTGGGGTGATTCTTTTGTTGCTGGCTGTCCGCGGGCATCGGGTCGAGTAAATAGGTCAGTGCGATATAGCCGACGATGACAAAAAATGCGAATCCGAGGAAAAATGCCAGAATAGTAATCAGTCGCACCAGATTTACCGGGACATCGAAATACTGGGCAATACCGGCACAGACGCCTTTAATTTTTCCCTTTTCCGGGATACGCCATAACTTTCGGCCTTGAACGAATTTTTTCATTAATTATTCCTCCAGCCAGTATGTTCGGTATCAAGGATCTGCTCCAGGGACTGAATACGCTCACGCATTTGTCGTGCTTCATCAGTCAGCTGTTCCAGCTTTTGCCGTTCACCGGAAGAAAGCTGGCTCCCTGCGGAGCGATTGCTGTAGTGTAGCCAGAGCCAGAGCGGAGCAACAAAAAGCAAAAATATGGTCAGTGGTATCGCAAGAAAAAGCGCGCTCATAAGTACTCCTTACTTGTCAGTCTGACGGTGATGCGCATCCCCGCCAGACTGAATAAATGGCATTATTGATCGCGGTCAGCATTCATTTTAGCTTTCAGCGCCGCAATTTGAGCACTAATTTCGTCGTCCGCTTTCAGCTCAGCAAACTGGGTATCCAGTGACGTCGGTTTACCAAAGCGCTGGCTCTCGGCTTCTGACTCCATCTGGTCAATACGGCGTTCAAATGACTCAAAACGGGCCATCGCCTGATCCAGTTTGCCATTATCTAAATGACGACGGACATCACGTGAAGATGAGGCAGCCTGGTGACGTAAGCTTAATGCTTGCTGACGAGCGCGGGTTTCAGTCAGTTTATTCTCAAGCTCACCGATTTCCAGTTTCATTCGCGCCAGGGTTTCATCGACATGGCTGATTTCCTGCTCAAGGACAGCAATTAAATCTGTCATTTTCTGTTTTTCAATCAGTGCAGCACGCGCCAAGTCTTCTTTGTCTTTACGTAATGCCAGTTCGGCTTTTTCCTGCCATTCAAGCTGCTGGGACAAGGCTTGTTCTACCCGACGCACTAGCTGTTTCTTTTCTGCCAGCGCTTTAGCGGATGTGGAACGCACCTCCACTAAGGTATCTTCCATTTCCTGTATCATCAGGCGAACCAGTTTCTGTGGATCTTCTGCTTTTTCCAGTAACGTATTGATATTGGCATTCACAATATCGGCAAAGCGAGAAAATATACCCATGGTGTTATCTCCTTAATCTTTCTTGTCTGTCGGTAATCAGTTCACTAAGGAACGATATGTTGAATTACATGACTTAGATATAGCAAAGGGCGTGCCAATTTTCTATCTAACTGATATTAAACGACAAATTAAATTTGACCCTTTTCAGGAAGCTGATACATTAGGTTAATATCACTAACTATTGGTTAATTTAACTATGCGACAGATAAAAGATAATCTGATAGGTGAAGCAAATAGCTTTCTGGAAGTGCTGGAGCAAGTTTCCGACCTTGCCCCACTCAACAAGCCAGTACTGGTAATTGGTGAGCGCGGCACCGGTAAAGAATTGATTGCCAGCCGTTTGCACTTTTTATCCTCCCGCTGGCAGGGCCCTTTTATCTCGCTGAATTGTGCTGCGCTAAACGAGAATCTGCTGGATACTGAGTTGTTCGGTCATGAGGCGGGGGCTTTTACTGGCGCGCAAAAACGCCATCAGGGTCGTTTTGAACGCGCTGAAGGCGGCACTCTGTTTCTTGATGAACTGGCCACCGCCCCGATGCTGGTGCAGGAAAAGCTACTGCGCGTGGTGGAGTATGGTGAACTTGAACGGGTTGGCGGCAGCCAGCCGCTACAGGTTAATGTCCGTTTAGTCTGTGCCACCAACGCCGATCTTCCCCTGCTGGCACGGCAGGGAAAATTTCGTGCGGATTTACTCGACAGGCTGGCATTCGACGTGGTGATGCTGCCCTCACTGAGCGAACGGCAGTCAGATATTTTGTTACTGGCAGAGCACTTTGCCATTCAGATGTGCCGTGAATTACATCTGCCGTTCTTTCCTGGTTTCAGTGAACAGGCCTGCCAGATCCTGTTACAGCACGCCTGGCCTGGCAATATTCGTGAATTAAAAAATGTCGTTGAGCGTTCTGTCTATCGTCACGGCAACAGTGAAGAGGTGCTGGATAGAATTATTCTTGACCCTTTCGCCAGTGTGACTGCGCGTCTGCGTCCCTTGTTTGTGGAAAAGGGATCAGACTCGCAACAGACCGCTCTGCCAGAACTGCCTGTGGATTTGCGTCAGTTTCAGCTGCAGCAAGAACTGACCATACTAAAACAAAGTTTACAGCAAGCCGCTTTTAACCAGCGTCGGGCTGCTGAGCTATTGGGCATAACCTATCATCAGTTACGCGCGATGATGAAAAAGCATCATCTGAATCCGACGCAGCTCAATTAATCATCATTTTGTGATTATCTTTTGTTTCATTAACAGGAATTTTGGGAACCCAGCAAGAGTAAGATACAATTTGGCTTATCACCCGATAAAACATAAACCTTTATGCGCGCAATACTGTCCTCTCTGTTAGTAAGTTTATGCTGTCTGCATGGCGCAGCCAAGGCTGCTGTGCCTGATGAAAAAACAGCTGATATCCGCGACAGCGGGTTTATTTACTGCGTGAGTGGTCAGGTCAATACCTTTAATCCGCAAATGGCCAGTACCGGACTGACGGTGGATACCCTTGCGCCGCAACTCTATGACCGCTTACTGGATGTTGATCCTTATACCTATCGTCTGGTGCCGGAACTGGCAGAGCGCTGGGAAGTTCTGGATAACGGGGCGACTTATCGGTTTCATCTCCGCCCTCAGGTGAAGTTTCAGGAAACGCCTTGGTTCACTCCCACCCGTTCGTTGAATGCGGATGATGTCGTCTTCACTTTTCAGCGCATCTTTGATCGTAATAATCCCTGGCATAACGTCAATGGCGGCCATTATCCCTACTTCGATAGCCTGCAATTTGCCGAAAGTATCAAGAGTATTCGTAAACTTGACCAAAATACCGTTGAGTTCCGGCTGAACCAGCCTGATGCCTCCTTTTTGTGGCATATGGCCACGCATTATGCCTCGGTGATGTCTGCTGAGTATGCTGACCAACTTGCCCGAGCAGATAAAAAAGAACAGATGGATCGGCTGCCAGTCGGAACCGGGCCTTTTCGGTTAGATGAGCATCGCGCCGGGCAATATATTCGTCTGGCCCGTCATTCGGGCTACTGGCGAGGCGAACCCCTAATGCCTCAAGTGGTACTTGATCTCGGTTACGGTGGTACAGGCCGATTATCAAAACTGCTTACGGGCGAGTGTGATGTTCTGGCCTGGCCGGCAGCCAGTCAGCTTAATATTTTACGAGACGATCCTCGTTTGCGCCTGACACTACGTCCGGGAATGAATATTGCCTATCTGGCTTTTAACACTAATAAACCCCCGCTTAATAATCCTGAGGTGCGCCATGCGCTATCGCTGGCAATTAATAATCAACGCTTGATGCAGTCGATTTATTACGGAACCGCTGAAACAGCGGCCTCTATTTTACCTCGAGCGTCCTGGGCTTATGATAATGATGCCCGGGTGACGGAATATAACCCTGCTAAAGCCCGTGAGTTACTGGCGTCGCTGGGAATTAAAGATCTGGAATTACAGCTGTGGGTGCCGACTAGTTCTCAGCCCTGGAACCCCAGCCCACTCAAAACCGCGGAACTGATTCAGGCTGACATGGCTCAGATTGGCGTAAAAGTCACGATTGTTCCTGTCGAAGGACGTTTTCAGGAAACTCGACTGATGGATATGAGTCATGACTTAACCCTTGCAGGTTGGTCAACCGACAGTAATGATCCGGACAGTTTTTTCCGTCCTCTGTTAAGCTGTGCCGCAATAGAGTCACAGACTAATTTGTCTCACTGGTGCCAGCCTCAGTTTGATACGGTGCTGCAAAAAGCGCTTTCGTCTCAGCAACTGGCCGCCAGAATTGAGGCGTATCACGAAGCTCAACAGATTCTGGCTACTGAAATGCCGGTATTACCTTTAGCCTCGTCGTTACGTTTACAGGCCTATCGCTATGATATTAAAGGCCTGGTCTTAAGCCCATTTGGTAGCGCCTCGTTTGCGGGTGTATCCCGTGACGACGTCGAGGTGAAAAAATAATGATAATTTATACCTTACGACGGGTATTGCTCCTGCTGGTCACATTGTTCTTTCTGTCGCTGGTCGGCTTTTCACTGCTGTTTTTTACCCCCCACGCACCGTTACAAGGGGTTTCACTCTGGAACGCCTGGACCTTCTGGCTTAATGGCCTGATGCACTGGGATTTCGGGGTGTCGAGCATTACCGGTCAGTCGATTAATGACCAGCTGCACGTTGTTTTTCCCGCGACCATGGAGTTGTGCCTGCTGTCATTCTCACTGGCATTAATGATAGGCATTCCTGTGGGCATCCTCGCGGGGGTGATGAGAAATCGCTGGCAGGATAGATTAATCAGCGCCCTGGCACTGCTTGGTTTTTCGATCCCAGTTTTCTGGCTGGCCCTGCTACTGATCCTGTTTTTTTCGCTTACTCTGGGCTGGTTTCCTGTCTCGGGCCGTTTTGATTTGTTATACGAGGTTAAACCCGTAACCGGGTTAGCGCTGGTAGATGCCTGGCTTTCCGAGTCGCCCTACCGGCACGAAATTATCGCCAGTGTGGGCCGTCATATGATATTACCCGTGGTGGCATTAGCGGTAGCACCCACCACTGAAGTTATCCGTCTTATGCGCATCAGTACTATTGAAGTGATTGAACAAAACTACATTAAGGCAGCCACCACCCGTGGTTTATCACGCTTTACCGTTATCAAACGCCATGTTCTGCATAACGCCTTGCCTCCGATTATCCCTCGTCTGGGGCTTCAGTTTTCAACCATGCTGACTCTGGCCATGATAACTGAAGTGGTCTTTAACTGGCCCGGGCTTGGACGCTGGTTGATTAATGCTGTGCGCCAGCAAGACTATGCGGCTATTTCTGCCGGAGTGATGGTGACCGGCTCGCTGGTTATCGTGGTTAATATTCTTTCTGATATTATCAGTGTGATGGCGAGCCCATGGAAAAATAAAGACTAAGACGCTCTAAGCCATAAGACTGAAAATCCCTGCTCGGGGCTTTTCAGTCTTATTGATGAAATAGCCCCACATCAGGAATAATAGCATTATATATACCGTTAAAATCATCCCACATATAAATATGCGCTTCAAAAAAACGTTATTTGTAATTAAAACCCGATCGCAGTCAGTATGATTCCCGTCAAATAAAATCCAGCATAAAAAACCTGCAAATAGATTATCATAAAACCAAATTACAGTGAGATAAAAAAATAATTATATAAAGTATTAATTTTTCGTGGATTTTATTTCATTAATAAATCAAACGATAAAAGGAAATTTGCATGTTACATAATACTACAGATAAATCATCGCGAAGCTCTATCTCATATAATATATTAGAAACTAATAAGCCAAAAACATGCTCTTATGAATCTGAGATTTGCCCATTGGCCGAAAATATCAACAGTGTAACCAAGACCACAGGGGACAGAGCCAGATGTACTGTATTACTGAATCCAGATATTCATAGAGAAGCAACCACACAGACCAGCTTGCTGAAGCCTTTGCTAATGGGTACCGCTATACTGACCGGAGCCGGATTTCTGGCCGCAGGCGGTTATTACGGTTATATGGCGCGAGGAAGAACAGAAACGCTTGACCGTGCAGAGCTTGGATTTTTGTCTCAGCCCCTGGAGCCGATAAACAAGCCCCCTTGCTTTACTTCATCGGATAAAGCATCAATTAATAACCAGGAGACCACCCCCTCCTCTACATCGAACTCACCTTACCTTTATTATGAGGAGAAGTATGGCAGCACTATACAAAATAAAAGATTATCACCATCCACAGTCACCATACCGAACGCTGTAGTAGTAAAAACAGAAAAAACTGACTCTGTCATTACAACAGAGCAATCACGGATACAACAAAGCGTTATCGATATATCCAAATACCTAAATACAATATACCCGCATGACGATAAATGGGATTATTTTTATCATAACACTCCCAAAAGTAAGTATTATCCGATGAGTGTGTATGTTTATGAGTCGATAAAAGAATTATATAATGATGATATTAAAGATATTCTAAAAAAAGCTTATCGTACCAAAAAACCAGCCAAAAGGTGTGCCTGTCTGGCACTCATGGTCATTAAGATCGATGAAGCAGCATCGTTTGATGCTGATTCACGATTTATGAATAGAAACAGGATATCATCATCGTATAAAGTAGAAGCAGAAATTGGAAACAGAAGAGCGCTGACAACACTTCTCCTGGCTGCTGAATATATTATTGAACATATAAATTATAGCCATTTTTACTCCGCTGCAATGACTGACCATAAAAATTACTCAATAGAAGAAATAATAAAAAGAGAGCGGAATATCATGGATTATTTCCTGGCACATTATGATGACTGTAAAAAAGGCATCTCTAAGTATGGGCTGTCAGATGATATATCCATACAACCTGACGGCTCGTTAATCAGAAAAGAGTTAATGCCACCGACTGGCGTCACCCTGTTTACCACAGATAAATCACCGACGGCAACATCCGTTATCAATATATCCCAACATCTGAATCTAAGATACCCACATGAAAATAAACAACATACTTTTTATGATACTATTCCAAAAGATCAGTATTATCCGCTGGGTAAAAACCTTTATAAGGATCTAGAGGCGTTTTGTAATGATGAGATTAAAAAAACCGTTAAAGAAGCTTATCGTACCCAAATGCCAGCCCAAAAGTGTGCTTTGCTGGCTCGCATAGTCCTTAACATCAATAGTTCAGCATCTCAGGACGCTGCTGGAAGAGCGCTAAATAATGAAATAGGGGTATCTTCACCTGATGGATATGCAGAAGAAATTCTAGCCAGAAGGGAACTGACAACACTTATCTTAGCAGCTGAATGTATTATTAATCATAAAGATTATGACTTTTTTTATCAGACTGCCATGGCTGATCATAAAGATTACTCAGTAGAAGAAATAATAAAAAGAGAACGAAATATCATGAGCTATTTCCCAGCACATTACGATGACTGTAAAAAGGCATCTCTGAATACGGACTGTCAACGAAGATATCCATACAACCTGATGGTTCAATGATTACCGTATAATTTATCCGGTAATTAATGACAGGATTATATATAATTGAAAAGGTGGCCTGCGCCACCTTTTTTGTTGAAAAATGCATCTTAGCTGTTATTAACAACACCCATCACGATGCGGTGAATAAGCATTAACTTTTACAGGACTGGCCCTGTTTTTTCACCAGGGTGCCGAAATCATTATGTGCATCCGGTTGGCTCATATTGCCAGGCGCACCCTGCTGGACCGGGAATTTCGCATCCATCTGCCAGGCATTCCAGCCCCCGTCATAGACCTGACTCTGCTCCCAGCCGGCTAACTGTGTTATAAACCAGGAAACACTCGCTCTCCAGCCGGTACCACAATAAAAGGCAACCGCATCGGTGGGTTCAATCCCCTGTTTTTTCCAGAGCGCGAAGATCTCATTGGGATTGCGCAGCGTACCGTCCGGATCATAGTAGTCAGACATGTCAGAAGCATCTTTACCTGCAAAGCCCCAGATTGCCCCTTCAGGTTCACCGGCGAGTGGAATGTAGTCATAGCCGCTTATTTTACCGGTATACTCATCCCATGAACGGTTACTGATGAGTTTTAATCCTGCTGCTTGTTTTTCTAAAGCCTCTTCAGGCATAGAAATATTGATGTGTGGGTTCGCTGGAATAGTGGTACCAAAATCTTCAATCGGTGTGGGAATATTCACTGTCGTTTCAACCGGTAATTCCGCGTCTGCCCAGACATTTAAACCGCCGTTCAGATAGCGTACATCTTCAACACCGGCCCATTTCAGTGCCCACAACACGCGTAGCGCGGCCATCTGGTTAGCTGAATAAACCACAACGGGTGTATCTTTACTGATACCATTTTTCAATAAATTAGCTTTAATCACCTCAGGAGAGGATAAATTCCAGAGCGGGCCATTCTCTATCCAGTCGGTATTAAAGTGGTAGGCACCTTTTATATGGGTGTCGTAGGATTTTGAGTCCTCAATGTCACCCCAGGAGACCTCGAAAACGGCCGGTTTTTTATCGCTGGTGTAACTTTCAGGTTTTTCACCCTTTAATGCTGCGTTAAGCCAGCCAGGCGAAACGCTCATCCAATAGTTAGGGAATTTGTCTAACGGATAATCAGAGTTAGCATAATTAATGTAATCACTATAGGCCCGAACATTATACCCTTTTGCAGCAAATTCAGCGGTAACGCGTTCTAAGTCATCTTTATTTGTGTCATAAAAAACCAGCGTTTTATCTTTGGTTATTCCTCTTTTATTCACAAAACCATCAAATTTATGACTTTCGATAAAGTCTAACCAGCCAGTGGTGAATTGCATCGCACCTTTAATATGCCCGCCTCGTGTCGCCTGGTTGTCTTTAAAACCAAAGTACAGGCTATCAGGACGCGTATCGATAATAACATACTCAGGGTTATCTAAATTCTTCACCAATTCGTCGGTGCTAATGTTTTTGACCACAGTTTGATCGCAACCGGTTAATACTATCGTCAAAAGCATCAGGGTTAATTTATTCTTCATTTTTTCATCGCCTGGTTATAACCTAAATTTTACATTGTGTGGTTTTAACAAAATAACTGGCAAACCAAACACCCACCATGATGGCAAAGGTTGATATCCAGCCTTGCCAGGAAAAATATGCCGTGGCAACCAGCGAATTAGTGACGGTACATCCGCCCGCAAGAGTTGCACCTATACCTAAAAAGATGCCGCCCACTAAACGTTTAACGGCGGTGAGGCCATCTGGAGGTAACGTTAAGGCGAATTCACCACGAATTCTGGCACTGATCGTTGAGCCGATTAAAATGCCCGTGACAAAGACGCTACCCCAGTTGAAGTAACGTTGTTGGCCGGTGACAAAGTATTGAATAACGTTGGCTGAAGGAACAGAAATTCCAAAGCCGAAGTTACGTCCGTTACTCGCACTGACGACCCAGGCAATGATACCCAGCAGACCAATCAAAATAGCGACGATATTCAGTGGGATCCGCTTAAATCGACCTTCTGCTGCGGGGCTATAGCGAGGATGTTGGTGCTGATAAAACAGCAGTAACGCGGTTATTAAGGCTAAAACAGCAATCAGGATCCACGGCGAGAGATTAAAAGTCCGGTCTATCGTATCCATCTGAACAGGGTTTCTAAATAGCGGTTCCAGCCACTGTTTCAGACTTCCTTTCTGGGCCGCAGCCAGGGTTATCACAAAGCTCAGTAATGCGAGCCAGGTCCCCACAAGCCCTTCCCCGGAACGAAACCAGGCGCCGCTGCCACAGCATCCTGCCAGTACCATGCCCCCACCAAAGAGAAATCCCCCTAATACAGTCGCTATAACAGGTAGATTGCCCTCTGGGATCTGTAATAAACCCCACGCTTGTAAACTATAAAAACCGATAGCTTGAATCGTGACCGCAATCATAAGAGCGGTAAAGAAGCGTGGATTCTTTTGATAGAGAATGTTGCGAAAGCCCGATACAAAACAGAATTGCCCGGCTTGTAACAGGGCTCCGAACAAGATCCCTATAATAAAAGCGCTAATCATAAAGAGCCTATTTTATCAGTAGGTTAATAATATTAATATTGTAAAAAACTCACCCACGAAGTGAAATAATAAACATAGCACTTAGTACTATGTAATATTCTTTCGAATAAAGTGTTTATTTTGCGTTAAAACTCAGTGAAGCTATAATAAAATATCTGTTATTATATCTTCCAGCATTAATCACATTCAATGATGCCGCGTAAGAATTCAACTATAGCATGAACTTTATCGACTGAGGATAATATCATTGCTACCTGACTGAATTACGCATAAATATATTAAATAACAGAACTGAGAACGAGGGATATATACCCTTAATAATTCGAGTTGCTTGCAGGTGCTGAGTCAATCCCGCCGATGCGCATAGATAAACGATGTGATTCGACAGGATTGACGAAAGCAACAGCGAGCACAAAATCGCCATTGGTTGCATGCCAGTCGTATGGGTCGCTACAATGTCACCAGAAAAGTTCTATGCTCAGAGTACTTGCCTGGACTTTCAGAGCAAATGAAACAGGTGTGAAAGACATTCGCGCCTTCTTGCCTGTAGAGCAAAAAAGCGATGAAAAAATGAGAAACAAAACTAAATCAGGTACTTATGCCATACGATAGCGTTTATCGGGAAAAGCGTACACCCAGTACGCTGCACCTGACGTGGAAGAAATTCTATGGTGATACCACCGCAATGGTTGGACTGTATGGTTGCAGCGCATTGCTGTTACTGTGCCTGTTTGGGGGGATTTTTTCTCCTTATCAGATAGACCAACAGTTTTTAGGTTTTCAGTTACTTCCGCCTTCATGGTCACGTTATGGTGAGATCTCTTTCTTTCTCGGTACCGATGATTTAGGCCGTGATGTTCTGAGCCGGTTATTATCCGGAGCGGCCCCTACCGTAGGTGGTGCGCTGCTCATCACCCTGGCGGCGACCCTCTGCGGTATTATTCTCGGGGTGATTGCGGGGGCGACACGGGGCCTGCGTTCTGTGGTTATGAACCATATTCTCGATACTTTATTGTTTATTCCATCCCTCTTACTGGCCATTATTGTCGTGGCCTTTGTCGGTCCCAGTCTGAGCCATGCCATGTTTGCCGTCTGGCTGGCGTTGTTACCGCGAGTGGTGCGTTCAGTCTATAGTGCAGTGCATGATGAGCTGGAAAAAGAGTATGTGATTGCCGCCCGGCTGGATGGCGCATCCACGCTTAATTTATTGCGTTTCGCCGTTATGCCTAATACCTCAGCGACGCTGGTGACCGAGATAACCCGCACCTTGTCGATTGCCATTCTTGATATCGCCGCTTTAGGATTCCTCGACCTGGGCGCGCAGTTTCCTTCCACTGAATGGGGGAGTATGCTGGGTGATTCACTGGAGCTGATTTATGTCGCCCCCTGGACTGTGATGTTGCCGGGAGCTGCGATTATGGTGAGTGTTCTGCTGGTCAACTTACTCGGTGATGGTCTGCGCCGTGCTATTAATGCCGGGGTACAATAATGCCACTGCTTGATATTCGTAATCTGACGATTGAGTTTATGACCTCAGAAGGCTGGGTCAAAGCGGTTGATCGCGTCAGCATGACGCTAAACGAAGGCGAAATTCGCGGTCTGGTAGGTGAATCTGGCTCAGGAAAAAGTCTGATAGCTAAAGCTATTTGCGGTATCACGCGTGATAACTGGCGCGCCACTGCTGACCGTATGCGGTTTGATGATATTGACTTGTTAAGACTGTCGCCGCGCCAGCGTCGCCGCTTAATGGGTTACAACGTTTCAATGATTTTTCAGGAACCACAGTCCTGTCTCGATCCTTCAGAGCGAATCGGTCGTCAGCTAATACAAAATATTCCCGGCTGGACCTATAAGGGCCACTGGTGGCGACGTTTCGGCTGGCGGACTCGTCGTGCCATTGAATTGTTACATCGGGTCGGCATTAAAGATCACCAGGATATCATGCGCAGCTATCCCTACGAGCTGACTGAAGGCGAATGTCAGAAAGTGATGATTGCTATCGCGCTGGCCAATCAGCCGCGGTTATTAATTGCTGATGAACCCACCAATGCAATGGAACCGACAACGCAATCGCAGATTTTTCGTTTGCTGACCCGGTTAAATCAGAATAATAACACCACCATCTTGCTAATAAGTCATGACTTGCAAATGCTCAGCCAGTGGGCCGATAAAATTAATGTGATGTATTGCGGTCAGACGGTAGAAAGTGCCCCCAGTGAGGAGCTGATTACCGCCCCCCATCACCCTTATACTCAAGCGCTAATCCGGGCAATCCCTGATTTCGGTAGCCCAATGCCGCATAAAAGTCGGCTAAATACTTTACCCGGTGCGATCCCAGTATTGGAACAACTGCCGATGGGTTGTCGTCTGGGGCCTCGCTGCCCTTACGCACAGCGAGAATGCATTGTGGCCCCCTGGCTGGAAGGGTCAAAAAATCATTTTTACGCCTGCCATTTTCCACTTAACAGGGAGAGCAACTGATGCTCAATACCCTGCTGGAAGTCCGTAATTTAAGTAAAACCTTTCGTTATCGCAGCGGGCTGTTTAAACGTCAGCAGCTAGAGGCGGTTAAGCCCCTCAGTTTCACGCTTCGTGAAAAGCAAACGCTGGCTATCATTGGTGAAAACGGCTCCGGGAAATCCACTCTCGCTAAAATGCTGGCGGGGATGATTGAACCCACTAACGGGGAAATCATCATTGATGATCATGCGCTCCACTTTGGCGATTATGCCTATCGCAGTCAGCGCATCCGGATGATATTCCAGGATCCCAGTACGTCGCTGAATCCGCGACAACGCATTTCGCAAATCCTCGATTTTCCTCTGCGGCTGAATACCGAATGGCAGCAAGAGGAGCGTCAGCAGCATGTCCTTGAAACCTTGCGCATGGTGGGATTGCTGCCCGATCATGCCAGTTACTATCCCCATATGCTGGCCCCCGGACAAAAACAGCGTCTGGGGCTCGCCAGAGCGCTGATTTTACGTCCGCAGGTGATGATTGCCGATGAAGCTCTGGCGTCTCTGGATATGTCGATGCGCTCGCAACTGATTAATCTGATGCTAGAGTTGCAGGAAAAGCACGGTATTTCGTATATTTACGTGACTCAGCATATTGGCATGATGAAGCATATCAGCGATCAGGTCATGGTGATGCATCAAGGGGAAGTGGTTGAGCGAGGCAGTACCGCAGATGTTCTTGCCTCTCCGCTGCATGAACTGACTAAACGACTGATAAATAGCCACTTCGGTGAAGCTCTGACAGCCGATGCCTGGCGAAGGGACCGCTAAATAATTCGCGTTACAGGAAGGCGGTGACGCAGCGAATCCCCGGGAGCTGACATCGGTCAGTGACCGGGGTGAGCGAGGAAAACCAACGCACCTGTAGCACGAATTATGACAAGATTACCCTAAATAATTCGCGTTACAGGAAGGCGGTGACGCAGCGAATCCCGGGAGCTGACATCGGTCAGTGACCGGGGTTAGCGAGGAAAACCAACGCACCTGTAGCACGAATTATGACAAGATTACCCTAAATAATTCGCGTTACAGGAAGGCGGTGACGCAGCGAATCCCCGGGAGCTGACATCGGTCAGTGACCGGGGTGAGCGAGGAAAACCAACGCACCTGTAGCACGAATTATGACGGGTAATGTGGTCGGATTAACGCTTGGCGCCAACTCATGTTAGAATTGCCGCCGTTTTAACGCAGGCCGGGACCTATTTCAATCCACGGGCCGCAAACAATAATGACAATTAAGGATTATCGCTATGGGTTTTCTGACCGGTAAACGCATTCTTATCACTGGCGTAGCCAGTAAACTCTCCATTGCCTATGGTATTGCTCAGGCTATGCATCGTGAAGGTGCTGAACTGGCATTTACCTATCAAAATGAAAAACTGAAAGGCCGTGTTGAGGGTTTTGCTGCTGATCTGGGTTCAAACCTGGTACTTCCTTGTGATGTGGCAGAAGATGAAAGCATTGAAGCATTGTTTACCGAACTGGCAAAAAGCTGGCCGAAATTTGATGGCTTTGTTCACTCCATTGGTTTTGCCCCAGCCGATCAGCTGGACGGCGATTATGTCAATGCGGTAACCCGTGAAGGCTTTAAAATTGCCCACGATATCAGTGCGTACAGCTTTGTTGCTATGGCCAAAGTTTGCCGTGAAATGTTAAATCCGGGTTCTGCCCTGCTAACACTTTCTTACTTGGGCGCAGAGCGTGCTATTCCTAACTATAACGTAATGGGTCTGGCAAAAGCGTCTCTGGAAGCTAACGTTCGTTATATGGCTAATGCGATGGGTCCTGAAGGTGTGCGTGTGAACGCCATTTCTGCGGGTCCAATCCGTACTCTGGCAGCATCTGGCATCAAAGATTTCCGTAAAATGCTGTCTCACTGTGAAGCGGTTACCCCGATTCGTCGTACTGTTACGACTGAAGATGTGGGCAACTCGGCGGCATTCCTGTGTTCTGACTTATCTGCCGGTATTACTGGTGAAGTCCTTCATGTTGACGGTGGCTTTAGCATCGCTGCAATGAACGAACTGGAATTGAAAGATTAATTTTTGATTTCTAATGAGGCGAACATCGAGTCGCCTCATTTTCCTCAGCGCGTTGCCTCTCTTCTTCTTTCCTGGTTAGACTTTGAGCTATATATCTTTCTGATATTTATTATCACCTATCATTCTTTGGTTTGACACCCGCCTTGCGTCAGGATTAAACATGGATCCAAACCCAACTTTGGGTTTGATAAACTGTTTTCAAGGAAATCTCATGGAACAACGAAGCTTTGCAGGTAAAAGCCAGTGGTATCATGAAACGCAGTCAAGCCAAAACCAGAGCAATATCCAGCCTTTGCTGCCAGAAGCCGCCCAGGTTGACGATCGTTTTTTACTTGACCTCAAGGTGCCTGAATCGCGTCTTGCGGCTGATGATGCCTGGCTGGCTGTTGCCCGAGAGCTGTCTAAAATATTGCTACCAGACCAGGTAGAAACCAACCGACTACAGACCTTAAGTCATTATGAGCGATTAACGACTGCACTGACTGTCGCCCAGGTTTTCGGTGTACAACGGCTCTGTAATCATTATGCCGCCCGACTGGCTCCAGAGTCGAGTAGTGACTCATCCCGTGAAACCAATCGACGTCTGACTCAAATCACTCAGTTTTCTCGACAGCTGGCCAGTCAACCCACTAGCATCAGTGATATTTCACTGGCTCAGCTTGATGAATGTGGTTTATCACTAGAAGATATCGTCACCTTTAATCAGTTAATCGGTTTTATTGGTTTTCAGGCTCGAACCCTCGCGGTATTACAGGCTTTTGATCGCCTTCCTGTTCGTCAGATCCCAGGATTTACCGGACAGCAAGATGCTGATGCCGAGCTATTCAGGCATCGAACGGTAAGCTGGCAACCCACACTGACTCCACTTGAACGCCGTTTTGCCAGTAGCGAACAAATCCGAGCCCTGGAACAAGCCCAGTCTTCATCTCTGCTCTATGATTTATCTGATTTACTGGCTTCGGATGCAGGAACATTACTTGCCCTCAAACAGCTGACTCACCAGCTTCTGCCTGCCACAGAGGGGCTTTCTAGCGATGATTTACGGGCAATGATGCTGGTTTCACGCATTAATGGCAGCCCATCTTGCTTTAGCGATGCCGCAGCAGCCTGGCAAGGCGAACAGGGATTCCCGGATGCTATTCGTAATGGTGAGCGTGCGTTACAGACCTGGAGTCATAACCTTCCACGTGAGCGTGCTCTTATTCAAGCTATCGGCATACTGACCCGGACACCGGATAAATTTAGTTACGCACAACTCACATCGCTGTTTGAACAAGACTTCACGGAACAACAAGCCATTAGGCTTTTAGTTGGCTCCGCGCTGGCAGGATGGTTAAACAGGCTAAAGGTAGGGCTCGGTCATACCCATAATGAACTAAAAACCTTACCCGTATAAGGTAATCATCACTTGCCGCAAGGTACGGTTTCGCGTAAAACTGTCAACCGCTCTTTTGTCCACGAAAACTAAATAATATGCTTCAGGATAATCCGCTGCTCGCGCAGCTAAAACAGCAACTACACGCAAAAACTCCACGCGCTGAAGGTGTGGTAAAAGGTACCGAAAAAGGCTTTGGCTTCCTCGAAGTTGATGCTAATAAAAGTTACTTTATCCCACCACCGCAGATGAAAAAAGTCATGCACGGTGACCGGATTAGCGCTGTTATTAACACGGATAAAGACCGCGAGTCTGCCGAACCTGAAACGCTCATTGAGCCTTTCTTGTCACGTTTTGTTGGCCGAATTCAAAGAAAAGATGACCGTCTGTCCATAGTCCCGGACCATCCTTTATTAAAGGATGCGATCCCTTGCCGGGCTGAACGCTCCGTGACGCATGATTTTCAGCACGGGGATTGGGCAGTGGCAGAGATGCGTCGCCATCCTCTCAAGGGTGACCGTGGCTTCTATGCTGAACTGACAGAGTACATTACCTTTGCCGACGATCATTTAGCGCCATGGTGGGTGACACTGTCACGTCATCATCTGGAAAGAGTCGCACCAGACGGCATTGCAACAGAAATGCTGGATGAAGGTCTGACACGCGAAGATCTCACCGCTCTGGATTTTGTCACCATCGACAACGCCAGTACTGAAGATATGGATGATGCACTCCATGCTCAGGCCTTGGACGATGGTCGCCTGCAATTGACCATTGCCATTGCTGACCCCACTGCATGGATAGCAGAAGGCAGCCAGCTGGACAATATTGCCCGGGTACGTGCCTTCACCAACTACCTGCCCGGTTTTAATATTCCCATGCTGCCACGTGAGCTATCTGACGACCTCTGCTCACTACGGCCTCATGTTATCCGCCCGGTACTCGCTTGCCGCATGACCATTGATGCTGATGGTGCAATCGGTGATGATATTCAGTTCTTTACGGCTAATATCGAGTCTAAAGCTAAACTGGCTTATGACGAAATTTCTGACTGGCTGGAAGAAAAAGGTCACTGGACACCGCCTGATGAATCGATAGCCCAGCAAATTCGTCTGTTACAGCGCGTTTGCCTGGCGCGTAATGAGTGGCGCCAGCAGCATGCATTAGTGTTTAAAGAGCGCCCTGATTACCGCTTTATTCTCGGTGAAAAAGGCGAAGTACTGGATATCGTTTCTGAATCCCGTCGTATCGCTAACCGTATTGTCGAAGAGTCGATGATCGCTGCCAATATCTGTGCGGCTATCGTTCTGCGTGAGAAACTCGGGTTTGGTATTTATAACGTCCATACCGGTTTTGACCCAGCCAATACTGAACAGTTAGCTGAGATGTTAAAGACTCACGGTATCACGGTCGATGCGCAAGAAGTGCTGAGTCTCGACGGCTTCTGCAAACTACGTCGCGAGCTGGACAGTCAGCCGACCAGTTTCCTCGATAGTCGTATTCGTCGTTATCAGTCATTTGCGGAAATCAGCATTGAACCAGGCCCGCACTTTGGTCTGGGTCTGGAGGCGTATGCCACCTGGACCTCACCTATTCGTAAATATAGCGATATGGTAAACCATCGTCTGCTAAAAGCGATTATCAAAGGCGAAACCCCAGCGCGTCCGCAAAGCGAAATCACGGTACAAATGACCGATCGTCGTCGTCTGAATCGTATGGCAGAGCGCGATGTTAGCGACTGGTTATATTCCCGCTTCCTGAGCAATAAAATGGGCACAGAGCATCGTTTCACTGCCGAAATTATTGATGTCAGCCGTGGCGGTATGCGCGTTCGTCTGATTGAAAATGGTGCGACAGCCTTTATTCCAGCACCCTTTATTCATGCGGTACGTGATGAGCTAGTCTGTAGCCAGGAGCAAGGTACCATTCAGATTAAAGGTGAAGTTGCTTATAAAGTGACTGATGTTATTGACGTCAATATTGCTGAAGTCCGTATGGAAACACGCAGTATTATCGCCCGTCCTGCAGCCTGAATCGTCTCTGAAGACTAAATTAAGCCGGGTATATTACCCGGCTTTTTTATCATCTCCAGCGGCTGATCTGTTGTTCAAAATATCCAATTTATGGCGGATGAATTTTATGATGTCCGGGTATAAGTTATTCATAATTGATTGTGAAAATAGCTAAAAAAAACCTTTCCCGGCTTCTCTTTAGTGCTTTTATTTTGCATTATAGAGACACTTACTATTCCTATTGCAGGACATGCTATGTCAACGCTTGATCCACAACAATTAATCAAACGTATTGATACCGTACTGGATATTCTGGTCGCCAAAGATTATCCCTCTGCGATAAATAACCTTGAGATCCTGAAGGCTGAGTTGCTGGAGGCATACCAGGATATCAACCTCACCCCTGGCGAACACAAAAAATCGCCCTGGGAAATATAATCTTTAATTCTGTCTCACTTCCGGCCGGTAGTCGTCATCCGTGAAAAGGTGACACACTATTACCAGCCGGAGATCCTTCCCGTCTGGTGATCGTCCCTTTCTCGGCGAGAGCGGCCATCAAACGAGAGTCAATATCGGGTAACTCAGCATTATTTGCGATTTAACTGTCGTTAAAATACAACAACTGTAATAAACCAGGAAATGGATTTAATTGTTATTTGATAGACTTAATATTATTGAATCAAGGAGAATATAAAAACATTCCATATCCAGCATACATAATTCAAGTTAATTGTGGCACAGAATACCGCTAGCAAGTGTTGTTTTCTGAGGCAATGTCCAGAGCGCTTTATGTATGGAGGGTATATAGCATCCCACAGGGAGAGAATAAATGATCTCAATCAATGGCTCTTTTTTTATTAGTGGATTACGGAGCATAGGCTCCGAATTACAAACAAAAATCAAAAATTTATCTTCTTTTTTGTCGAAACTTAACGGCGTGACAAATGCCGGAGCGCACGCCAGTGAGACACCCATATTATTTCGAAACCGGGATCGCTCGACAAACTCGCCTGCGACCTTTCCTCACCCTCAAAACTCAGTGCCGGCAGAACAAACAGAGCAAGGCTCTGGTAAAGTGCATAACCTGACTGGAAAGCGTCAGGCGCCGCAACCTCCGCAGGGACTGGTCACCACGCTAGAACCGCTGTTAAAAGAGTTTCAGCTCCAACCTGACATCGCCGTCGCAAGAAAAACGTTAGCTCCGCACGCCAGGAGACGACAAGCGCCACCAGTACCGCCCTCAGCGAAGAAACGACAAGCTCCCCAGCCGCCAGCATCAGCGTTGACTGCAAAACCGGATCTGGCGATAAAAGCAGATAGACAGTCCGTTGATGGCACGGCTTATTATGCCCGTCACAATATTACCGCTGACCCTTCGCCAAAGATTCGGCAGATCCCAATGCCACCGCTATCACCGGCACTGACAGCGGAACTGGAGCCAATGACCCGTGAGGCTGGTTTACGTATTGGCAATGGCAGCGCGGGGATCATTCCGACAAAAGTGCGTCGCTCCTTGCCGCCATCCTTACAGTTGCCCCAACCTGAACGCATGGCAGAAAATAATAAACGGTCTACCGATAAGGCGATAGTCTCGCCAGAACAACAGCCCTTAGTTCTGTCTCCTGCCCAAGAGGCATTAGCTGATAAGTTAAGAATGGCACTAAACGACTTTCATCTGGATCCTGAAGCGGCAAAAGCAAAATGGATACCCGCTCCAAAATAAATTAACAGGCATCGGGTGAATCAGGCATTAGCTAAATTAAAATGCTTCAGAATATTTTTTCCCCCAGATTAACTGATGACTTAATTAACAATGTTTATTTCAGCCTGGCTTAATTAAAAAACAGCCACGGTTAACATTATCATTGGGAATTTATCCTGTGATGTTAAAAATATTATTATCAAAATAAACGATAAAACGATTATTTCTTTGATAACATCAGATCCACACCTAAAATAGTTCGAGCCATTTATACCCTGAATGAAGTATGGCGGATATCGCTCAAATAATGCAGGCCGTTTGATGTCGGCCTGCATCATTTATTTAGCCACCCGCCAGTTTGACCTTCATTCCTTTAGCTTCTAGCAAGGATTTAAGCAAATCTCTCTTATCTCCCTGAATTTCAATAATGCCGTCTTTCACCGCCCCACCGCAGCCACATTTCTTTTTTAGCTCTGCCGCAAGACTGGCAAGTGCGGTATCGTCAGCATCAATACCGCTAATCAGACAAACACCTTTCCCTTTTCTACCGCTGGTTTGTTTTTGGATCCGCACGATACCGTCGCCTTTTGGACGCTGGACCGCAGTTTTAGGCTCATCGATACGTCCGGTTTCAGTGGAGTAAACCAGACGATTGTCCTGACTCATAGTGCCTCCAGTTTCAGGGATGTACGAATATCACGCAGTGTTTGTGCCGGATCAGCTGACTGGGTGATAGGACGACCAATGACCATATAGTCAACTCCAGCCTGTTGTGCCTGAAGTGGTGTCATTATCCGGCGTTGATCGCCAGCATCGCTACCTTCCGGGCGAATACCCGGGGTGATTAATTTAAAATCTTGCCCCAAGTCCTGCTTGAAACGAACCGCTTCTTGAGCCGAGCAAACCACCCCATCCAGTCCACAGTCGCGTGTCAGAGTCGCAAGTCGTGCCGCATAGTCCGCAGGAGCAATATTCAAGCCCAAATCAGCAAGATCGCTGGCTTCCATACTGGTCAGTACGGTGACTGCAATCAGCAGCGGTGCATCTTTACCGTAAGGGAGCAGTGCTTCACGGGCAGCGGTCATCATACGCTTACCCCCGCTGGCATGGACGTTAACCATCCAGACTCCCAGTTCGGCCGCAGCCCGAACTGCGTGTGCTGTCGTATTGGGAATATCATGGAATTTCAAATCCAGAAATACGTCAAAACCACGCTGTTGTAAGTCACGGACTAACTCAGGCCCTGCCAGGGTGAATAATTCTTTACCGACTTTGAGTCGACAATCACGAGGATCAATGCGGTCAACAAATGCTAATGCTTTATCACGACTATCATAATCCAGCGCAACCACAATAGGGGAATCAGTGACAACACGGGAGGAGCAAGCAATTGAATTCATAGCAGAGCCTTCTGACTGTTTAGCACCGATTGGCGCGGGAAGTTAAACGGCATGCATTCTACGCGCCAGCCTGAAAAATTGACAGTCACCTTGCCGTTTAAGCGCGATATTATGGGTTAAAATTCACCAATAACCTATCGGCAATCGCATAATGGCGCCTGCCGCTGCCAGACCGCGGGTTTACCGATAGCTCCGCCGCTGAGGTAGCGGTAAAACACATTAGTAGTATGTTGTAACTAATGTGTGAGCTAATATCAACAAATGAGCAAAAACTGTTGGTTTAGTTATTGGCCATCAAGTCCGCGGATGGGTTTAACCGTTGACCAGGCCCGGCAGGACGGACAGTGCCAGTAAAGGCTGAACGCCGTGAAACCGCATTTCTGGCAGCGATAACGGGGTTTAGTGCGGATTTGCTCACCGACCATATCGCGCAGGATCATTAAGCTTTCTTTGGCTCGCCCTTCTTCTGCTTCATGCAGATGGTAGTCCATCAGTCGATGAAATACCCGCATAGTCGGATGGCGTTGTAGCTGGCGATTGATGTAAATCTGGGCACTCTCGGCACCATCTTTCTGCTGTAAAACCTCGGCCAGCATCAGTTCAGCACTGGCACCGACATTTTCCTCTACACAACGACGCAGAAAGCTTTGCCACTCTTCTGCTTTATCCAGCTCACGATAGCAGGTTTGGAGCATATCCAGAGTTTCACTGACTAACTCACTATCCTGCTCTATCACGCGGGTTAACGTCTCAGCAGCACGGGCATATTCCCCCGTTTCCATAAAAACGCGGCCCATCATAATGGAGACTCTGGCGCAGTTTTTATCCGCAGCAGCCCCTTTTTTCAGTAACGCCAGGCCTTTATCCAGTGAGTCACTTCCCATACTCAGGAGTGCCAGTTCACAATAGAAGTGGGCAATTTCTGTCCGCTGCGCATCTTTGCCAAATTTAACCAGTTTTTCAGCCACATCAATGGCTTTCTGCCAGTCACTGGTGGCTTGATGGATTAGCAGAAGCTGCTGTAAGGCACTGATACGATAGTCAGTTTCATCAATAAGCTGACTGAACATATCTTCGGCTCTATCGTATAAGCCTGCCGCCATATAATCACGGCCCAGTTGCTGCACGGCCAGTAATCGCTGGTCATAATTTAAAGAAGCGCTTTCCATCAGGGTCTGATGAATGCGGATCGCCCGGTCGACTTCTCCACGCTGGCGAAACAGGTTGCCTAAGGTCAGGTGCGCTTCAACAGTACCGGTATCCTCTTTCAGCATTTCCAGAAACAGGTCTACCGCTTTATCTTGCTGGTTTGAAAGTAAGAAGTTTACCCCGGTAACATAGTCACGTGACAAACGGCTGGCTTCCTGTTGCTTATCTTGCTGCGCGCTTCGACGCCCCATGTACCAGCCATAAGCAGCCGCAATAGGTAACAACAAAAACAACAGTTCCAACATAGCGGTTTATTCCTTCACAACCGGCGCACTCGATGTATCAGATAAAGATACAACCTGTTGCTCCAGGCGCTTAACTTTCCGCTCAGCCCGTACCAGAGATAAACGAACACGTAACCAGAACAGACTGCAAATCAGCCATCCAAGGATAAACCCGGCAGCAAACAGTATCGCCAGCAGTGTCGAGACACGATACTCGCCTTGCACTACCAGAAAATTAAAATTAACCACCTGGTCGTTTTGCGCACCCAGCGTAATTGAAACCACAAAGATGGCGAGTACTAATAAGAAAATAAGTAAATACTTCACATTACGTCCCGTTATGTGTGAAAGGTCAACCGCAATACCCGGATACTATCTGATAATAGCACTTACAGGGTGATATCACGAAATCCATTACCTGAGCCAGGTCTATTAAGAATGGGGGTTAAAAAGAGAAGATCAACCCTTGCTCTAACGTTCAATCAGCCGTGCCTGTCAGGTTGATGCCCCTCCAGACTAACATCCTCTTGTCATAGCATAACATCCCTGACAAAAAAGATGTTGCTCTACCACACAATCACTGACGAGGAGAGAGGATCCCTGATTTTTGTTAACCCGTTTTTGGTGGCAGGCCTTAAGCAAAAAAAGAGATAACCGATTAAAACTGCACAGAACGGTAAAGGGATTTTGTTCAGGTCAGCGAAAATACGTAGCTAATCAAGAGTTAGGGCATCCCCTGCCATGTTGTGGCAAAATAGTCCGTTATATCCTGAATAATTCGAGTTGCCTGTCGGCGCAAAGAGAAGACAGTAGATGAACATAGGCAAACTATGTGATTCGGCTATCTGAACTCCAGCACTCACCCGGCAACTTTAAGTATGACTATATACTGCATTAGCTGTCTGGCTTATCCTTATGCCAAATCAAGTACTTGGAGAATCACATGCAACTTAAACGGGTGGCAGAAGCCAAACTGCCAACACCATGGGGCGACTTCCTGATGGTGGGTTTCGAAGAACTGGCAACCGGCAAGGATCACGTAGCCCTGGTGTATGGTGATATAACCAGCAACAGTGCCGTGCTGGCACGTATCCATTCAGAATGTTTAACCGGTGATGCCCTATTCAGTTTGCGTTGTGACTGTGGCTTTCAACTGGAAGCTGCGCTGGCGCAAATTGCTGAGGCAGGCCAGGGCGTGCTGCTTTATCACCGCCAGGAAGGCCGTAATATTGGTCTGTTAAATAAAATTCGCGCTTATGCTTTACAGGATCAGGGCTATGACACTGTAGAGGCAAATCATCAGCTGGGATTTGCTGCCGATGAACGGGATTTTACGCTCTGTGCTGACATGTTCAAATTACTCAATATCGATGGTGTTCGTCTTCTGACCAATAATCCGAAGAAGGTCGCTATTCTCGGTGAAGCTGGAATTAATATCGTTGAACGTGTTCCATTGATTGTCGGCCGGAACCCAAAAAACGAACATTATCTGGATACCAAAGCAGAAAAAATGGGGCACCTTCTGGGCAATACCCAGAGTCCCTGATACCTCTCTTTCGCCTGTGGCGTCAAGGTTGAGGGCAAGGGTAAAGAGGGCATCTGTTGCCCCTCTTTACCGCCTCAGCTTAAGTGCTATTTAAGCATATTACGAATAACGTACTGCAAAATGCCACCATGACGGAAATAGGTTAACTCATTTCCAGTATCAATACGGCAACGGCAGACCAGTGTCTGCTTACTGCCATCGGTCAGCGTCAGTATCACCGGAATTTCCGCACCTGGCTTCAGGCTGTTAAGCCCGAAGACATCTATCTGCTCTTCCCCAGTCAGACCTAAGGTTTTACGCGTCACACCGGCAGGGAACTCGAGAGGCAAGATCCCCATACCAATCAGGTTAGAACGGTGGATACGTTCAAATGACTCCGCAATCACCACCCGGACACCGAGCAGATTGGGGCCTTTTGCTGCCCAGTCACGGCTCGACCCGGATCCATACTCTTTACCGGCAATCACCGCCAGCGGCAGACCCTGCTGTTTATAATGCATCGCTGCATCATAAATCGACATCACCTGAGCCCCTGGCAACAGACGCGTCATGCCCCCTTCGACTCCTGGGACCATCTCATTACGGATACGGATATTGGCAAAAGTACCGCGCATCATCACTTCATAGTTACCGCGTCGTGACCCATAGGAGTTAAAGTCAGTCTCAACGATACCATGCTGCTGTAGATACCGGCCTGCAGGACTATCGAGCTTAATACTCCCCGCCGGTGAAATATGGTCGGTAGTAACAGAATCACCCAGCATAGCCAGCACCCTCGCGCCTTGAATATCGACCAGTGTTTCAGGCTCCGCTTCCATCAAGTCAAAAAACGGCGACTGGCGAATATAGGTAGATTCATTCTGCCAGTGGTAGGTTTGCGAGCTTTCAACGACGATACTGCGCCACGCCTCGGTACCGGCAAAGACTTCGCTATACTCCCGGTCAAACATCGACGTCGAGACCTGGGCCACCGCCTGAGCGATTTCTTTACTATCAGGCCAGATATCTTTCAAGTAGATAGCCTTGCCTTCAGGATCATGACCTAAAGGGTCATGGATCAAGTCAACGCGCATATTCCCGGCCAGGGCATAGGCTACGACTAGCGGCGGTGACGCCAGCCAGTTGGTTTTTACCAGCGGGTGAATACGGCCTTCAAAATTACGGTTGCCTGAAAGCACTGCGGCAACGGTCAAAGACTGCTCTTTAATTTCCTGCTCAATGGCGTCCGGTAGCGGGCCTGAATTACCAATACAGGTGGTACAGCCGTAACCCACTAAGTTGAAGCCAAGCTTATCGAGATACTGGGTCAACCCCGCTTTATCCAGATAATCGGAGACGACTTTTGATCCCGGTGCTAAAGAGCCTTTAACCCAAGGTTTGGCGATTAGTCCTGCCTGCACCGCTTTCTTCGCCAGCAAGCCCGCGGCCATCATCACCCCGGGATTCGAGGTATTGGTACAAGAGGTAATGGCCGCAATCACTACCGCACCATCGTTAAGTTTATCTTCCTTGCCCACGGCTAAAGGACTCTGGGCTGCGGGGCGAGTATTGACCTCCAGATCCTTGCTTGCGGTGAATGCCTCAGGAACGGCACTCAGCGGTACGCGATCCTGTGGTCGCTTCGGTCCGGCCAGGCTCGCCTCAACATCCTGCATATTGAGCTGCAGACGGCTAGTAAATACCGGTGCATCTCCCGGATGACGCCATAGCCCCTGCTCTTTCGAATAGGCTTCCACTAAAGCAATCTGCTGCTCACTGCGACCACTCAGTCGCATATAGTCGAGCGTGATACTGTCGACCGGAAAGAAGCCACAGGTCGCTCCGTATTCCGGCGCCATATTAGCAATCGTGGCTCGGTCGGCCAGCGGCAGCGAATCCAGCCCGTCACCGTAGAACTCAACAAATTTACCTACGACACCGTGCTGGCGCAGCATCTGTGTCACGGTCAGGACCAAGTCTGTTGCCGTGATACCTTCGCGCAATTTACCATCAAGTTTAAAACCCACTACATCCGGGATAAGCATTGAGACGGGCTGTCCGAGCATCGCCGCTTCGGCTTCAATTCCACCGACGCCCCAGCCCAGCACACCCAGGGCATTGATCATGGTGGTATGAGAATCGGTTCCAACCAGGGTATCGGGATAAGCCACGCACTCATCACCCTGCTCTTCGCTCCAGACCGTTTTCCCCAGATACTCAAGGTTAACCTGGTGACAGATACCGGTACCCGGTGGGACGACACTGAAATGGTTAAACGCCTGCTGACCCCAGCGTAAAAAAAGATAGCGTTCGTGGTTCCGCGCCATTTCCAGACTGACGTTTTGCTCAAAAGCCTCCGGAGTACCAAAGTTATCGACGGTAACAGAGTGGTCAATCACCAGGTCGACAGGCGTCAGTGGATTCACACGAGTTACGTCCCCACCCAGTCGGTGAACCGCCTCTCGCATGGCGGCCAAGTCGACTACCGCAGGAACACCGGTAAAATCCTGCATCAGCACACGGGCCGGTCGATAGGCAATTTCTCGCTCAATATGTGCATCAGTAAGCCAGTCAGCAAAGGCCTCAATATCCTCCCGGGTGACAGAGTCTTCATCCTGCCAGCGGATCAGGTTTTCTAACAAAACTTTCAGGGATTTGGGTAAGCGATGAATATCGCCAAGATGCTCAGCGGCTCGCGCCAGGCTATAGAAATGATAAGTCTTATTCAGGACTTTTAGATTATTTTTACTGACAGTCCTCAGAGTTGACGACATAGCTCCTCCTTCGTAAAAATCAGGGGTTGCGTTACCCTGAATAATTGCAGGGTCTCCAGTAAAGATAACACAAGCTGATGGTTCTGACCGCATTATGGTCAGTTTAGGATATATCTGGTAGGGCGGCGACAGGGTAAATTGGAGAAAAAAAATGATTAGATATCAGAATATAACGGCAAAGGACAAGGCAACAGGTGCCTAAAACCGACAGGCTTAGTAGCCACAACCGCTAAAAATGCGGGTATCTTCATCGATTAAAAGATACCCTGTCCGGTTACTTTTCTGGCAGCTTGATATCTTTAAACATCTCTTCAATATCTTCATTTGAGCGTAATGCCACTGCGGTATCGACGACATCGCGAGTTAAGTGCGGTGCAAAACGCTGGATAAAGTCATACATATAGCTGCGCAGGAAAGTACTGCGTCTGAAGCCAATCTTGGTGGTACTGTGACTAAAGATGCCCTGAGTCTCGATACGGACTAAATCAGGATCAGTCACCGGATCAACCGCCATGCTGGCAATCACCCCTACTCCCAGGCCGAGACGAACGTAAGTTTTAATGACATCCGCATCGGTGGCAGTAAAGACGATACGCGGTGTCAGCCCGGCACGGTTAAACGCCGTATCCAACTCTGAACGGCCGGTAAAACCAAAGGTATAGGTCACCAGTGGATACTGTGCCAGTTCTTCAATACTGACCGATGTTTTAGACGCCAGAGGATGATCTGGGGTCACGACAATTGAGCGATTCCAGTGGTAGCACGGCAGCATCACTAAATCGTCATAGAGATGCAGGGCCTCAGTTGCGATGGCAAAGTCTGCGTTACCTTTCGAAACAGCTTCTGCTATCTGGGTAGGTGACCCCTGGTGCATATGCAAAGAGACGCGTGGATAGCGCTCGATAAAGCCCTTAATCACTCCCGGCAGAGCGTAACGCGCCTGAGTATGCGTGGTGGCAACATACAGCGAGCCTTTATCAGGCCAGGTATGTTCCCCAGCAACGGCTTTAATCGCCTCAACTTTTGAGAGGACTTCACGCGCTATACGGATAATTTCTGCGCCAGCTGGCGTCACTTGGGTCAGGTGCTTACCGCTGCGGGCAAAAATTTGGATCCCCAGTTCATCTTCCAGCATGCGAACTTGCTTACTGATACCTGGTTGGGAGGTATAAAGCCCTTCCGCCGTCGAGGACACATTAAGATTGTGGTTGACGACTTCAACAATATAGCGAAGCTGCTGTAGTTTCATGATTGGGCATCCAGAGTTAACAATACTTACTATAACGATGGACGATAGAGCCACACCGTGAATTATCTCAGTCAGACTTCAAGTTGCTTATGCTTAACATCAGAAATCATAACGGACATATATTAATATATAGCTAGTTTGTATATATGCAACAAAATAATAATAAACAGGTTATATAGGATGATAAAAAAAACCGGAGACATTGTCTCCGGTTTATCACTTCAGTAATCGCAGACTATTTTTTACCTTCGACCCATTTACCGTCAATAAAGAAGGCTGACCAGCCAGTCGCTTTTCCGTCTTTCTCAGAAGAAACATACTGCTGTTTGGTTTTACGGCTAAAGCGCACTACCGATTTATTGCCATCGGCATCTGCCTGCGGGGCATCAGCCAGGTAACGTAGTTTTTCCGGAAGACGATCGCGGAAACGGTAGAGTTCTTCAACCAACGGAGCCCGGGTTTCACGAGATTTCGGGAACGTATTAGCCGCAAGGAACACCCCGGCTGCACCATCACGCAGAACGAAATAGGCATCCGACTTTTCACAAGCCAGCTCAGGTAACGGGACCGGATCTTCCTTCGGCGGTGCAACTTCACCGTTACGCAGGATCTTACGGGTATTTTTACAGTCGTCGTTAGTGCATCCCATGTACTTACCGAAACGCCCCATTTTCAGGTGCATTTCCGAACCACATTTTTCGCACTCCACCACCGGGCCGTCATAACCCTTAATGCGGAACTCGCCTTCTTCTATCTCGTATCCATCGCAGGTTGGGTTATTACCGCAGACATGCAGTTTACGTTTAGGATCGATTAAGTAGCTGTCCATCGCGGTGCCACATTTCTGGCAACGACGCTTGGCGCGTAAGGCGTTTGTTTCAGCATCATCACCTTCGAGAACGTTCAGAACTTCGTTCTCAGCCACCAGATTGATAGTCGTCTTACAACGTTCTTTCGGTGGCAAGGCATATCCGGAACAACCTAAAAATACGCCAGTGCTGGCAGTACGGATCCCCATTTCCCGTCCACAGGTCGGACAGTCAATACTGGTCAGTATCATCTGGTTAGGACGCATTCCGCCCTGCTCAGGATCCTGCTCAGCCTTTTCCAGTTGTGCACTGAAATCACTGAAGAAACTATCAAGAGCCTGTTTCCATTCAGCTTCATTTTTGGCTATCTGGTCGAGATGATCTTCCATCTGTGCCGTAAAGTCGTAGTTCATCAACTCACGGAAGTTTTCTTCCAGACGGTCAGTGACAATTTCACCCATTTTTTCCGCATAGAAACGGCGGTTTTCGGTCCGGACATAACCTCTGTCCTGAATGGTAGAAATAATCGACGCATAGGTAGAAGGACGGCCAATGCCGCGCTTTTCCAGCTCTTTAACCAACGAAGCTTCACTGAATCTGGCCGGTGGTTTAGTAAAGTGCTGAGCCGGAAGCAGTTCCAGTAATGACAACATATCGCCGGGATTAACCGCGGGTAAAATCCGGTCTTCGTCACCTTTGCGCAAGGCTGGCATCACTTTCGTCCAGCCATCAAAGCGTAAGATACGGCCACGGGCTTTAAGACGATAGTCACCCGCTTCAACCGTTAAGGTTGTAGCATCATACTTCGCTGGATTCATCTGGCAGGCAACAAACTGGCGCCAGATCAACTGGTATAACTTCTGTGCATCCGCTTCCATATCCTTCAGCGCTTCAGACTGCACCTGGATATCAGTAGGACGGATAGCTTCGTGCGCTTCCTGCGAATTGTCTTTACTGGCGTACTGGTTTGGCTCTTTTGGCAGGTATTTCGCACCAAAGCTGTCAGCCACGTAATCACGCACCATAGTGAGCGCATCCTGGCTCAGGTTGGTGGAGTCGGTACGCATATAGGTGATGTGACCCGCTTCATAAAGACGCTGTGCCATCATCATGGTCTTTTTCACCCCAAAGCCCAAACGGGTACTGGCCGCTTGTTGCAGTGTCGAGGTGATGAAAGGTGCACCAGGCTTGCTACTCGTCGGTTTATCTTCACGATCCCGAACTTTGTAGCTCGCTTTTTCAAGCAATGCCACGGCTGCCATAGTCTGTTCACGGTTAACCGGACGGAATGGCTTATCCTGATGGTGGCTTACCTCCATCGACAGCGCATCGCCTTGTGGCGTGTTCAGGTTAGCATCGATTTCCCAGTATTCTTCCGGGACAAAAGCTTTAATTTCACGCTCGCGTTCAACGACCAGGCGTACCGCAACTGACTGTACGCGTCCGGCAGACAGGCCACGGGCGATTTTTTTCCACAGCAGCGGTGAGACCATATAGCCCACCACACGGTCCATAAAGCGACGCGCTTGCTGAGCGTTAACCCGGTCAATATTCAGTTCGCCCGGTTTTTCAAACGCCTGCTGAATGGCATTTTTGGTTATTTCGTTAAATACCACACGACTGTAACGCGAATCATCTCCACCGATCACTTCCCGCAGGTGCCATGCAATGGCTTCCCCTTCGCGGTCAAGGTCGGTTGCGAGATAGATATGGTCTGCATTTTCAGCCAGTGCTTGAAGCTCAGCAACCACCTTCTCTTTGCCCGGCAGCACTTCATAGCGTGCTTCCCAGCCATGCCATGGATCGACGCCCATGCGATTGACTAACGCAGCCCGCTCGTCTTTTTTGACTTTTTTAGTCCCTTTAGAGGCCGTAGCCTCACTGCTTTTTTTGGCTGATCCACTAGTCGGCAAATCACGGATATGACCTACGCTGGACTTAACCACGTAGTTATTTCCGAGATATTTGTTGATCGTTTTGGCTTTTGCCGGGGACTCAACGATGACGAGAGCTTTACCCATATTCACCTTTACCTATTTAATTCTTCCAGGAATACGTCGCTGGTTTCACCATCCACTGGCGACGTGCCTTTACATATTGCGGCCACGTCGGATGAGATCAACCCTTTTAATTTATCAACTGCGCCATGAGCCACGACACAGTAAGGTGTTGAACGTTCAGGCTTTCGTACAAGTGCTACAGCACGACGGATATTTGGTCGAATGTCAAGCAATTCTGATGTCAGATTCGCGAAAGCGTCACACTCTACCTGATAAAATATGTTACGCAACTTTATTAACACGCATTCTGAGCGAGTGCCAATTTGGTTAACATTTTAAAACCATCAATAGTACCGGGTTATTTGCCCTGACAGGAAAAATGGACGTACACTAGTATCATTTTTCACAAGAGGCAGATTACACATGCAAACTCAACCTATCGATAGCGCATCACTGCTGGCTAAAGCCAATACAATTATCCGCGAACATGAAGACTTTATACACGGAATGGCTGTCATCAGTGTAGAACAGAAAAATGGCGTGCTGATTTTTAAAGGCGATTATTTTCTCGATGAACAAGGCCTGCCGACGCCGAAAAGTACCGCCATATTCAATATGTTTAAGCACCTGAGCCATGTACTTTCTGAAAAATATCAGCTGATCGACTAAATTTATACCCTAAATAATTCGAGTGACCTGTAGACGATAAGTTCAGCCTGGCGATGAGCATAGACAACGATGTGATTCGGCAGGCAGAACGCAGGCAACACCCAGGTAACTTGAAGTATGACGGCAATCCCTACCCTAAATAATTCAAGTTACCTGTAGGCGCCAAGTTCAGCCCGGCGATGAGCATAGACAGCTATGTGATTCGGCGGGCTGAACGCAGGCAACACCCAGGTAACTTGAAGTATGACGGGTATACGGGGTCCACAGACCCCGTGTTGATTATAGCAACGGTTTTTCACCACGCTGCCACCAGCGTAGCAGCAATCTATCGAGACTTTTTGCCGCGCTACCGGTGAATCTGTCCATCACTTTTTTCCGTTTTGCATAGCGGACATGGACGACATCATACTCCTTCATCAGTGTCAGAATCAGGTCATCACTGGTCGATATTTCATCTACCAGACCTTTTTCCTTGGCCTGAGAACCATACCAGTGCTCGCCAGTTGCCACAGAGTCAATATCCAGACTCGGGCGCATATCCTGCACAAATTGCTTAAATAACTGGTGCGTTTCATTTAAGTCTTCCCGGAACTTTTCACGCCCTTGTTCCGTATTTTCACCAAACAAGGTTAACGTCCGTTTATATTGCCCGGCGGTATGTAATTCCACATCGACATTATGGCGCTGTAACAGGCGATGGAAGTTAGGAACCTGGGCCACGACGCCAATCGAACCGATGATAGAGAATGGTGCTGCGACAATGCGCTGAGCGACACAGGCCATCATATAGCCCCCACTGGCCGCGACTTTGTCGACAGCAACTGTTAACGGGACCTGTTTTTCACGTAAACGTTGCAGTTGTGATGCCGCCAGCCCATAACCATGAACCACGCCACCCGGGCTTTCCAGACGTAACAGGACCTGATCTTTAGTCTTAAAGACCGACAGAACGGCGGTAATTTCCTCACGTAAGGACGTTACCTCATGAGCGTCCATACTGCCTTTAAAATCAAGGACGAACAGACTGGGTTTACCTGAACTTGCCGTTTCGCCGCGTTTTGCCCGCGCTTTTGCCTCTTTGCCTTCCAGCTTATGTTTCTTTTTTTCCCCTTTATGCCACAACTTCTGCTGATGGCTGTCGAGCATGGCAACGTGCATCTCTTGTTGCATCTCTTGATATTGCTCACTGAGGTTCGTCACCTTCAATTCGCCACGCACACTGTTTCGGCGTAAGGCAAGATTAGCGATGATTATCGCAATCGCTGCTATCGCCACCACCAGGGTGACGATTTTTGCCAGGAAAAGTCCATAATTAGCAAGTAGATCCACAGGTTCCGCCTTTATCACTAACATTATTTGTTTGTCCGATTGTACCTGACCCAACACCCTTCCGTCTGTAAACTACGATAAAGGTTAACCTGAGATGAAAGGTAAAAAGTGGCTAAAAAAGGTCACGATATGCGATGAAAGGCCTGTTATGACGCAGACTTATTGAAATAACCTGAATTTTCAGGCATAAACCCTGCCAGTAAGAAATTAATAAACACCTAAAACCATCTCTGTTATCTCTATAAAAACAGCTCAAATAGCGAATACGCAGGTACCAGAGCCTGGAGCCTGATATCAAGGGAGTCTATTTTGCTTTATCAACCGACAGGTAATTTTTTAGACAAACGTATCATTCTGGTCACAGGAGCCAGCGATGGTATCGGTCGAGAAGCAGCGATAACTTACGCCCGTTTCGGTGCATCTGTTATTCTGGTAGGACGTAATCAGCAAAAATTGAATAACGTTGCGCGGCAGATTGAAGAGCAAGGTTTTCCGCGAGCCGAGATCCTGTTACTGGATTTTGCCAACGCGTTATCAGCGGATTGCTGGCAGCTCGCCAGTCAGCTGGCCAAGAAAGTTTCGCATCTCGATGGCGTCTTGCACAATGCCGGGATACTGGGTGACCGAACATCGATGGCTGAGCAAGATGCGGAGACCTGGCAAGCGGTGATGCAGGTTAACGTCAATGTCACGTTCTTTCTGACCCAGGCACTTCTGCCGCTGCTGCTCAAGGCTGAGTCCCCTTCACTGGTATTTACCAGCTCGAGCGTCGGGCGCCAAGGCAGAGCTGGCTGGGGAGCCTATGCGGTCTCTAAATTTGCGACAGAAGGTATGATGCAAACGCTGGCAGATGAATATCAGTCACAGAATTTACGGGTTAACTGTATCAATCCCGGTGGAACAAGGACTGCGATGCGCGCCAGTGCCTTCCCGACAGAAGATCCCGGCAAACTGAAAACCCCGGCCGACTTGATGCCCCTTTATCTTTGGTTGATGGCAGATGATAGCCGTGATGAGAACGGTAAAAGTTTTGATGCTCAGCCACAACGCAAACCAGGAATATCTAAATGAGTGACTCTCGTTATCAACAACGCCAGCAGCGCCATAAAGAGAAGGTCGATGCGGGTATTGCCCGTGCACAGGAAGAGCGTGGCATTCTAATCGTTTTCACCGGTAACGGTAAAGGAAAAACCACCGCCGCATTCGGGACAGTAACCCGCGCCGTGGGGCATCAGAAAAAAGTCGGTGTGATCCAGTTTATCAAAGGGACATGGCCTAACGGTGAGCGTAACTTGCTGGAACCTTTGGGAGTGGAGTTTCAGGTTATGGGAACCGGATTTACCTGGGAGACCCAGGACAGAGAAACTGATACCAGAGCCTGTCAGGAAGTCTGGCAGCATGGCAAACGAATGCTGGCGGATGATAGCCTGGACTTGGTGGTGCTGGATGAGCTGACCTATATGGTCACTTATGACTATCTGCCACTTGAGGAGGTCATTGCGGCGGTTAAAGCACGTCCGTCTCATCAGACCGTTATCATTACCGGCCGTGCCTGTCATCGTGACTTGCTGGAGCTCGCTGATACCGTGAGCGAATTACGCCCGGTAAAGCATGCTTTTGAGAGTGGTATTAAGGCGCAACAAGGGATTGATTACTGACCGAATTGAGGAGTAAGAAGGAATTCGAGAATAAAACAGAAGGAAAAGTCTCTTTTCCCTGAGAGCGATGACAAACCTTATTTTCTCTCTGGCAAAGTATAGGTCGCCTAATAAAAAATAAGGAAAATCAATTCATTGATTTTCGGCTGTTAACCACAAAGGAGGAAAAACCACGTTTTTTCCTTCTTTGTCAGCAGTCAGAGGGAAAAGTCTCTTTTCCCTCTGAACAGGTTAAAAACGTCGTTTAGCTACTACGGCCGCCGGAGTTTTTGCCTGAGCGTCCACCAGAGCTTTCACCGGTACGTCTGCTGGAGCGTCCACCCGATTTTTCACCCGCGCGTCCACTCGGACGACCACCGGTATTTTCGCCAGTACGGCCATTCGAACGTCCGCCCGCATTCTCGCCAGTACGGCTGCTCGGGCGACCACCGGCATTCTCGCCAGTACGACCATTCGAACGTCCACCCGCATTCTCGCCAGTACGGCTGCTCGGGCGACCACCGGCATTCTCGCCAGCACGACCATTCGAACGTCCACCCGCATTTTCGCCAGTGCGGATACTCGGACGACCGCCTGTAGGACGTGGAGTCGCGCCGTCGCCAGTACGGTCATTGTTTACTTGGGTATGACGTTTCACCGCACGACGAATTTGATTCGCTTTCATCGGACGACGATCTTTCTCTACTGCAACCTTGCTGTTAGTTTCTACATCTAACTCAACCAAAGCACGCAAGTAGTTGGTCGGGCCAAGATCAAGCTCGGTATAACCACCACGAGGCAGACCTTTTGGTAACTGAATATCACCATAACGCACGCGGATCAGGCGACTTACCTGTACACCCACGGCTTCCCAGAGACGACGAACTTCACGGTTACGTCCTTCGGTCAGGGTCACGTTATACCATTGGTTAATCCCTTCACCGCCGGTAAATTTGATACTTTTAAATGCTGCCGGGCCGTCTTCTAACTGTACGCCACGGGAAAGCTGTTTGATTTTATCATCACCCACTTCACCAAATACACGCACAGCATATTCACGCTCAACCTCACGGCTTGGATGCATCAGACGGTTAGCCAGTTCACCATCGGTTGTGAACAGTAGCAGCCCGCAGGTGTTAACATCCAGGCGCCCTACTGCAACCCAGCGCGCACCACGGAGTTTAGGTAAACGGTCAAAAACCGTTGGCCGTCCTTCAGGGTCGCTACGGGTACAGAGTTCACCTTCTGGCTTGTAATAGGCCAGCACGCGACAGATCTGTTCAACGGATTCTTTAACAGAAATCAGATGACCATCAATACGGATTTTAATCGACTGAGTCACTTCCACCCGGTCGCCCAGGGTAGCAATTTTACCGTCAACGCTTACGCGGCCAGCAGAGATAATGGTTTCAATCTCACGACGAGATCCATGACCCGCACGTGCCAGTACTTTTTGTAGCTTTTCGCTCTTTTCGCTCATTGAGCTTCCTCGGTGTCGCCTTCACAGGCGTCTGAATACTTATAAAAACAACGAGTTAACTGAAAGTCAACTCGTTGTCAGGTAACTGTTTTATGGTATATAGCATGCAGACAATACGCCGCGCACGCTGTCACATACCATGATTCGTGGGCATACATACTACACTAGTTTTCACTTAAAAGGGGCAGCAAGTTTTACTCATGCTTTTTAACTGTAGTAATACCCTCAGCTTAAGTTACTGCTGACGCTACCGCATTCCTATGTCTGAATGGCGGGCAAAAGCCGATGTACTGGCAGGTATTAGCGATGAGGTACCCTGTTTTAATCCCTCTGGCAGGGATCCTGTTTCCATGGCTGGGGTAAAATTGCAGCACGAGCAATTTATTCTAAAAGCAGTCAGTTTACTGACTGTTTTTAAAAATAAAGAAGGTTGAAAATCGATCGATGAATAAGAGTGTTAAGTTAATAAAAATAGTTTTTCTGAATGGCATAAATTAAATCACTGACCAAAAAAACGGTGGTCGCTATGATTTGCTAAAGTATTGAGTGTTTCTCCCGCTGCGGACCCGGCTAAAATAACCGGTTTACCTTCAGTCAGCCAGCGCTGATATTCTACTCGCTGTTTTTGATTTAATACTCTGTCGATCCAGATAACGATATGATCCGCTTTTATTTTATCCAGCTCAGGCATAGCAATAACATGGGGTAAAACTTCTACCCGGAATCCATCACTCGCATAACGAATAGATTCAAGCCAGATATCAATGCTGTCGTTAAGTGACATGGCAATGATGTACATACTGCTACCATGACGTTTACGCCCACTCGCCAGCACAAATGTCGCATATTCAATTAATGCACTATCCAGCGCCGCCTTGGACATGGCCATTCCTGAACTGCTATCGGCATTCATCCACAAACGCAGCGGGCGGATCATCTCGTCGATAAAAATAGCCGGTGGCAGCTCGCGACCATAACGCCATATTAAGCCACGAAGTTTAGCATGCTGCTGTTCCCGACAATGGGAGAGAACGATATCCTGTATCGCAAACCAGCCGGAGGTCCGACGCATCGCCTCGCCGTTTAGTAAAGCGAGTATATTGCTTAACGGAACGCCCTTTTCCAGCCAGCCGACAATATCATTCACACGAGAACAATGATCGATATCGAAAAAGCGATGTCCGCGTTCATCAACATGCGGTTTTATTAAACCATAACGCTGCCAGCTCCGTATATTTGCTGGGGTGACACCGCACTGAGAAGCAAAAACGTCAATGTTGAAACGCGCCATAGTATCCCTTTAAAGGAAAGGTTTCACATCACCCGCACCCTCACGTAATACAACTGGGGTATCTTCGGTCAAATCAATCACGGTCGTCGGTTGTTGTCCCAGATATCCCCCGTGAATAATGGCATCCACGACTTTTTCCAGACGATCTTTGATCTCTTCCGGATCGGATTCAGTAAACTCGCTGCCAGGCAACATCAAAGAAGTTGACAGCATCGGTTCATCTAAAGCCTCCAGTAATGCCTGGGCAATAGGATTTGAGGGAACCCGCAAACCTATGGTTTTACGCTTTTCTTGTAATAGCCGACGGGGCACTTCTTTGGTGCCTTTAAAGATAAAGGTGTAGTTACCCGGGGTATTATTTTTAATCAACCGAAAAGCGACGTTATCAACAAAGGCATAGGTGGATAACTCAGATAAATCACGACACATCAAGGTGAAATTGTGACCACCCGGCAGCTGACGAATACGACAAATACGCTCCATCGCATTTTTGTCTTCCAGTTTACACCCTAAGGCATATCCTGAATCGGTAGGGTAAACAATGACCCCGCCTTTACGAATGGTTTCCACAACCTGACTAATCAGACGGGGTTGTGGGTTATCCGGATGAACATATAAAAACAGACTCATATTTCTCTCTCTTTACTATGGGGAGTTTGCCCAGCGCTGCCATACTGGCTCAACACCACCAGGTAGCCATAATTTACGTCCAAGCTCAATCCACGCGCAAGGCAGATGGAAATCAGAGCCCTGAGAGGCCAGTAAATTAAACTGTTGAGCATAACTTGCCAGCAAAGTGCGTTCATTTGGCGCTTGCTGACACTGCGCCACTTCCATGGCATCACCGCCACATTCGGCAAAATGCGCCAGTAATCTTTTTAACCATTTAGCGCTCAAACCATAGCGAGCAGGATGCGCCAGCACCGCCTGGCCGCCCGAGCGATGAATAACATCAATGGCTTGTTCTATACTACACCATTGAGGAGGTACATATCCTGTTTTCCCTTTTGCGAGATACTTCTTAAAAACATCCGCCATATTACTAGCAAGCTTTTGTTCAATTAAGAAACGGGCAAAATGGGCGCGCGTTATCTCTCCGCCTTGGGCATGCTTTATTGCTCCGGCTAATGCGTCGGGAATTCTCGCTTTATCAAGACGTTCTGCAATCAGCGCGGCACGACGTTGTCGACGCTCGCTTTGCGCCTGTAAAAACTCACCTAAGAGCGCGTTATGCTCATCGATATTCAGTCCGACAATATGAATCTCATGATTTTCCCAGAGCGTGGATATTTCTACTCCGGAAATAAGCCGCAATGGTAAGTTAAATTCGCTAATCGCGGCTCTGGCTGGTGCAAGACCGCTAACAGTATCATGATCGGTAATTGCTAGTACGTTAACCCGCATATCGACTGCACGGCGCACCAAGGCTTCTGGCGTCAATATGCCATCTGAAGCGGTAGTATGGCTATGCAAATCATGAATGACCAGCAATCCTGTTTCGTTCAAAATATCTCCGGGTAACTCAATAACTGAATAAGAGCCTACCCCAGTAGGCGTACATTGTTGCAGCCAGTTTGGACACGGACAGCGCGGAAAAACCGGAGCGTACACGCAGTACGTGAGGATTTTGAGCACTGTCCAGGGCCAAACTGGCAAATAAAATAGCCTAATGGGGTAGGCTCTAAGTCTTTATCATACCGATATTCAGTAATTTAGAAAAATCGCTATTGACAATTAATCGCTGAACCAGTTTACTAGTACGAAAGTTCACTTAGATTAGAAAGGTATCTGAAATGAAAGCGATGATTTCTGTA